>Ga0226835_1000025_pt1 | contig 376987 bp, 338 predicted proteins | sample LAC_MetaG_1_FD_163627 | JGI IMG/M metagenome (GOLD analysis project Ga0226835, IMG submission 163627) | Anaerobic ammonium oxidizing microbial communities from anammox membrane bioreactor (MBR) in UC Berkley, California, United States -... | ecosystem: Engineered > Bioreactor > Anaerobic >... | reverse complement strand
CGCCGCGCAGCGCGAGCTTGCGCTCGAGGTAGTGGATCGAGGTGCCGCCGGTGACGAAGTGCGCATCGGCCAGCAGTTCGCGATGCAGCGCAAGGTTCGTCTGGATGCCGTCGACCGCCATCTCGGAGAGCGCGATGCGCATGCGGCGGATCGCCTGCTCGCGCGTGTCGCCGTAGGCGAGGACCTTGGCGATCATGGAATCGTAGTTCGGCGGCACGACGTAGTTCGTGTAGACGTGCGAATCGACGCGGATGCCCGGGCCGCCGGGCGGGTGCCAGGCGGTGATCCGCCCGGGCGAAGGGGTGAACTTCCAGGGATCCTCGGCGTTGATGCGGCACTCGATCGCGTGGCCCCTGATCGTGATGTCGCGCTGGCGAAAGCGCAGCTTCTCGCCTGCGGCGATGCGGATCTGTTCCTGGACGATGTCGATGCCGGTGATCAACTCGGTGACAGGGTGCTCCACCTGCACCCGCGTGTTCATCTCGATGAAGTAGAACTCGCCGTTTTCGAACAGGAATTCGAAGGTGCCCGCGCCGCGGTAGCCGATCTTGCGGCACGCCTCGGCGCACCGGCTTCCGATGCGGTCGAGCAGGCGCCGTGCGATGCCGGGAGCCGGTCCTTCCTCGATGATCTTCTGGTGGCGGCGCTGCATCGAGCAATCGCGTTCGCCCAGGTAGACCGCGTTGCGGTACTCGTCGGCGAGCACCTGGATCTCGATGTGGCGCGGGTTCTCGAGGAACTTCTCGAGATAGACCGTCGGGTTGTTGAATGCGGCCTGCGCCTCGGTGCGCGTCATCGTCACCGCGTTGAGCAGCGCAGCCTCGGTGTGCACCACGCGCATGCCGCGCCCGCCGCCGCCGCCGGCCGCCTTGACGATCACCGGGTAGCCGACGGTGCGCGCCACGCGCAGCACTTCCTTCGGGTCTTCCGGCAGCGCCCCCTCGGAGCCCGGCACCACCGGCACGCCGGCCTTGATCATCGCGTCCTTCGCCGAGACCTTGTCGCCCATCAGGCGGATCGACTCCGGGCGCGGACCGATGAAGACGAAGCCGCTCTTCTCGACGCGCTCGGCGAAGTCGGCGTTCTCGGCCAGGAAGCCGTAGCCGGGGTGGATCGCCTCGGCGTCGCTCACCTCGGCCGCGCTGATGATCGCCGGCACGTTCAGGTAGCTGTCGCGCGACGACGGCGGACCGATGCACACCGACTCGTCGGCCAGTTTCACGTACTTGGCCTCGGTGTCGGCCTGGGAGTGCACGACCACGGTCTTGATGCCGAGTTCGCGGCAGGCCCGCTGGATGCGCAGCGCAATCTCGCCCCGGTTGGCGATCAGCAGCTTTTCGAACATGTCACTCGATCACGAACAGCGGTTGGCCGAACTCCACCGGCGAGCCGTTGTCGACCAGCACCGCCTTGATCGTGCCGCTCTTGTCGGCCTCGATCTCGTTCATGAGCTTCATCGCCTCGATGATGCACAGCGTGTCGCCTTCCTTCACTTCGCTGCCGACCGACACGAAGGGTTCGGCGCCCGGCTGCGCCGACCGATAGAAAGTGCCGACCATCGGCGACTTGACCATGTGGCCGGCCGGCGGTTCGGGCGCCGCGGCGGCCGGTGCCGGGGTCGGCGCGGCGGCCGGTGCGCTGGCCGCAGCCATGGCCGGGGCCGGTGTCATGAACTGCATCGGCGCCTGCATCGCCATCGGCCCGTAGGGGCTCTTCACGATGCGCACCTTGCCGTCGCCTTCGGTGATCTCGAGTTCGGAAATGCCCGATTCGGCCACCAGGTCGATCAGGGTCTTGAGTTTTCGCAGGTCCATGGCGATCAGGCTTCCTTCGGGGAGCGCCCGCTGGCCGAGGCGCCCGGGTCGCTGGCAAGCGACTCGATGGCGGCCTGCACGGCGAGGCGATAACCGGTCGCACCCAGGCCGACGATCACGCCGGCAGCCAGGTCGGACAGGTACGAGTGATGCCGGAACGGTTCACGGCGGTGGATGTTCGACAGGTGCACCTCGATGAACGGCACTGCCGTCGCTGCCAGCGCATCGCGCAGCGCCACGCTGGTGTGGGTGAATGCGGCCGGGTTGATCACGATGAAATCGACTTTCGCGGCGTGCGCCGACTGGATCCGGTCGACGAGCGCGCCCTCGTGATTCGACTGGAAGCTCTCCAGCCGGCAGCCTGCCGCCCTGGCGATTGCGGCGAGGCTCGCGTCGATCTGCTTCAGCGTGGTCGTGCCGTAGACCGCAGGCTCGCGTGCGCCGAGCAGGTTCAGGTTCGGGCCGTGGATGACCCAGAGCAGTTTCGACATTGGAAGTTTCTGGCGAATTAGGCGAACTTAGGCGAAATTGTGCGCCTTTATACGCCTGTTCAGCGAAGAACGCCAGTTTTTCTTGGTGCGGGGCGCTGCTTCAGAGCACGTGCAGGATGGCTTCCCGGAGGTCGGCGGTCTTGAAGCGCCCCAGTGTTCGCCACGCGACGCTGCCGTCGCGGGCCACGACGACGGTGAAAGGAAGGGCGCCCGCAGTATTGCCCAGCCGGCGCACCAGCTCCAGGCCGCTGTTGCCGGCAACGAGCAGAGGATACCCCATCGGCGTCTTCAGAGAAAATTGCCCGATGTTCGACGCGGAATCGATGCCGATGCCGATCACCTGCAGTCCGCGGCCGCGAAACTCGTCGCCGATCTCCGACAACTCCGGCATTTCCTCGACGCACGGCGGGCACCAGGTGGCCCAGAAGTTCACCACGACGGGCTGGCGGCGCAGCGTGGCCAGCGCGACCGGCCGGCCCTGGGCATCGGGCAGCGTGAGCCCGTAGAGCAGTTCGATCGCCTCGCCGTCGGCATCACCGATCGCGTAGCGGCGCGAGGCTACCCAGGCGCCGAAGCCGCCGAAGCCGAGCGCGAGCGCACCGAGTGCGAGCCAGCCCCGCCGGTTCATGCCTGCGCGAGCCGATCGAGCAGCGCCTTGCGGTCGCCGCGTTCCGCGCCGGCCGGTCCGCCGCGCAGCGCCCCGCGCAGGTCGTCGTGCCCGTACAGCGACAGCAGCACCGGCGCGTCGTCGAGATAGAAGCCGATCGCTTCGACCTCCGCGCCGCTGCGAAAGTGCGGCACCGTCGACACTTCGAAGTCGACGCCCTCGTTGAGCAGTTCGATCTCGACGTCCTTCGGATTGTCGTGAAACAGCTGCAGGTGGATCGGCGCGTGCTCGGTGACGATGCCTTTCCAGACCGCTCCGGTGAGATAGGGGTGGAACGCCTTCAGCCGCTGCATCAGCGCTGCCGCGGTCTGGCGCCGGCGCGCGACGCGCTGCGCGTGGTCGGCGTCGAACAGATCGAGGTGCTCGCGCAGCGCGGCGTCGATCTCGTCGTTGTCCGGGATCGCCCCCTTGGGTGCCTGGCGGTCGCCGAGCACCTGGCGCAGCGCCTTCTTCTTGGCGGCGACGTAGTCGAGGCCGGAGTCGGCGATCAGCCGGGCGGCGGCGGCGGCGAGCTCGAGCCGCAGGGAATCGGACGCTTCGTGCATGTCTGTAGAATCCGTGGCTCGCCATTATCGCTCCGATGCATATTCACATCCTCGGCATCTGCGGCACGTTCATGGGCGGCATCGCGGCGATCGCCACGCAGGCCGGACACCGCGTGACCGGCTGCGACGCGAACGTCTATCCGCCGATGAGCGAGCAGCTGCGCGCGCTCGGCATCGAGCTGATCGAAGGCTTCGATGCGTCGCAACTGTCGATCCGCCCCGATCTCTGGGTGGTGGGCAACGTGGTCTCGCGCGGCAACCCGCTGATCGAGGCGATCCTCGATGCGCGCGAACCCTACACTTCCGGCCCGCAGTGGCTTGCCGAGCAGGTGTTGCGCGGAAAGTGGGTGCTTGCAATTGCCGGAACCCACGGCAAGACGACCACTGCGTCGATGCTTGCCTGGATTCTCGAAGCGGCCGGGCGACAACCGGGGTTCCTGATCGGCGGCGTGCCGGTGAACTTCCCGGTGTCGGCGCGCCTGGGCGACAGCGAACTGTTCGTGATCGAGGCCGACGAGTACGACACCGCGTTCTTCGACAAGCGCTCGAAATTCGTCCATTACCGGCCGCGCACCGCGGTGCTGAACAACCTCGAGTTCGATCACGCCGACATCTTCGCCGATCTCGCCGCGATCGAGACGCAATTCCACCACTTGATACGCACCGTGCCGCGCAACGGCAGGGTCGTGGTCAATGCGGCCGAACCCGCGCTGGCCCGCGTGCTGGCGCGCGGGCTTTGGAGCGAGCGCGAGGATTTCCTGTCGCCACGGGGTTGGTCGCTCGATGCCGTCGAAGAGCAGCCGCATGCGACCTCGTTCGACGTGCGTTTCGGCGAGCGGTCTCTGGGTCGCTGCAGCCTTGCGATGCCGGGCATGCACAGCCGCGCCAATGCGCTGGCAGCGATCGCGGCGGCCCGGCATGCCGGCGTCGAGCCGGCAGCCGCGATCGAGGCGCTCGCCGGCTTCGGTGGCGTGCGCCGGCGGCTCGAACTGCGGGGCGAGGCGGGCGGTGTCGCGGTGATCGACGACTTCGCCCACCACCCGACCGCGATCGCCACCACGCTGGCCGGCCTGCGCGAACGACTGGGCGCCTCGGCGCGAATCCTCGCGGTGCTCGAACCGCGATCGAACACGATGAAGCTCGGCACCATGGCGGCCCAGCTGCCGACCAGCCTCGCGGTGGCCGACCAGGTGTTCTGCTACAGCGGCGGGCTGGGCTGGGACGTGGCGGCGGCGCTGGCGCCGCTCGGCGCGCGGGCGGTGGTCGAGCCGGATTTCGAACGGCTGGTCGGTGCGATCGTCGCGGCGACGCGCCCGGGCGACACGATCCTGGTGATGAGCAATGGCGGCTTCGGCGGCATCCACCAGCGCCTGCTCGACGCGCTGGCGGGGCGCTGAGATGCGCGCCGGTGCCCCGCTGCCGCGCCTCGTCTATCTCCACGGGTTCCGCTCGTCGCCGCAGTCGTTCAAGGCGCGACTGCTCGCGGCGCGGCTCGGCGCACTCGGGCTCGGGGCGCGCTTCGCCTGCCCCCAGCTGCCGGCATCGCCGGCTGCGGCGGTCGGGCTGGTGCTGCGCGAAATCGCGCCCGGGCCTGCCGACACGCTGGTCGGCAGCTCGCTGGGCGGCTACTACGCGACCTGGCTCGCCGAGCGCTGCGGCTGCCGCGCGGTGCTGCTCAATCCGGCGGTCTTTCCGGCGCGCGACCTGGCCGCGCACACCGGCACGCAGCGGATGTACCACAGCGACGACGAGTTCGTGTTCGAGCCGCGTCATCTCGATGAACTGGCGCAGCTCGAGGCGGCGCCCACCCGCCTCGATCGCTACCTGCTGATCGCCGCGAAGGGCGACGAACTGCTCGACTGGCGCGAGATGGTCGCGAAGTACTCCGGCGCGCCGACGATTCTGCTCGAAGGCGGCGATCACGGGCTCTCGGAATTCGCGGCACTCGTCGACCGCGTGCTGGCCTTCGCAGGCATAAGCGGCGGCGCAACCGATCAGGGCCGATGAGCCCTCCCAGCGGAGCAGACATGAGACTGAAGGACAAGGTGGCGATCATCACCGGCGCGACCGGCGGGATCGGAATGGCGAGCGCGCACAAGTTCGCGCGCGAGGGCGCACGGGTGGTGATCGCCGACCTGGACGCCGGACGCGTCGAGGCTGCCCGCGCGGCGCTCGCCGCCACCGGCGCCGAGGCCCTGGGCGTGCAGCTCGACGTGACCGACGCGGCCAGCGTGACGGCGATGGTCGCCGCGGTGAAGGCGGCCTGGGGACGCATCGATTGCCTGCTGAACAACGCCGGCATCACGCAGGACGCCAGGCTCGTGAAAATGAGCGCCGAGCAGTTCGACCGCGTGATCGAGGTGAACCTGAAGGGCGTCTTCCTGTGCACGCAGGCGGTTGCCGACACGATGATCGCGCAGGGTTCGGGCGTGATCCTGAACGCTTCGTCGGTGGTCGGCCTGTATGGCAACTTCGGGCAGACGAACTACGCGGCGACCAAGGCCGGGCTGATCGGTTTCACCAGGACCTGGGCGCGCGAACTGGGCCCGAAGGGGGTGCGCGCGATCGCCGTCTGTCCCGGCTTCGTCGTCACTCCGATCCTCGACTCGATACCTCCGGCCGTGATGCAGAAAATGGTCGAGAAGGTGCCGCTGGGCCGGCTCGGGCAGCCCGACGAGATCGCCAACGTCTACGCCTTCCTTGCTTCGGACGAAGCCTCCTACATCAACGGCGCAGTGATCGAGGTATCCGGCGGGATCAGCCTGTAGGGCCGGTCGGCCGCCGCCCGGCGACGAACGCCCCGGGCGGCGCGCGGTGCGCCTCTATAATCGACCGTCTGATGAAGCACCTCCTGTTCGACGACAACGGCGAGTTCAAGGCGGGTTCGGTCCTGTCCGAGGCGGGCGCCAGCCTTCAGATCGAACTGGCCAGCGGCAAGCGCGTCAAGATCAAGTCGGCGCAGACCCTGCTGCGCTTCGACGCGCCGGCCGCCGAGGCGCTGCTGCCGGCCGCGCGCGCCCTGGCCGAGGAAATCGACGCCGACTTCGTCTGGGAGTGCGCCCCGCAGCAGGAATTCGGCTTCGAGGAACTCGCCCGCGACTACTTCGGCCATGCGCCTGCGCCGGTCGAGGCGACCGCACTGCTGCTGAAGCTGCACGGGGCGCCGGTCTACTTCCATCGCAAGGGTCGCGGCCGCTTCCGCCCTGCGCCGCCCGAGACGCTGAAGGCAGCGCTGGCAGCAGTAGAGCGGCGCCGCCAGCAGCAGGAGACGATCGAGGCGCAGGCGCAGGCGATGGCCGCCGGCGAGTTGCCGCCGGAGATCGCCGCGCAGGCCGCGGAGCTGGTTGCACGCCCCGACAAGTCTTCGCTCGCCTGGAAGGCACTCGAACGGGCGCTCGCGCTCACGCGGCAGACGCCCGAACGGCTGCTGCTCGCACTGGGCGCCTTCGATTCGCCGCGCAGCCTGCACGTTGCGCGCTTCGCTGCCGAGTACTTTCCGCACGGCTTCGGCTTCGCCGCCTGCGCCGACGCGCTGGCAGGCGCGACGGGTCGGCTCGCCGCGTTGCCGCTGGCCGAGGCCGAGGCGTTCTCGGTCGACGATTCGACCACCACCGAGATCGACGATTGCCTGTCGGTGCAGCCGCTGGCCGACGGACGCTGGCGCGTCGGCGTGCACATTGCGGCGCCGGGCCTGGCGATCGCGCCGGGCAACGGCCTCGACGCGCTGGCGCGCGAGCGGATGTCGACGGTCTACATGCCGGGCGACAAGGTGACGATGCTGCCCGAACCGGTGATCGCCGCGTTCTCGCTCGATGCCGGTCGCGAGGTGCCGGTGGTGTCGCTCTACGTCGACCTGGACGCGCAGGGCGAGCGCATCGTCTCGCGCCATTCGCGCGCCGAGCGCATCCGCGTCGTCGACAACCTGCGCCACGACCTGCTCGACGGCGCTTTCGGCGAGGACGCGCTCGACGAGGATGCGCTCGGGGGCGATGCGCCGATCGGCCATCCGCAGGGCGAGGCCCTGCGCGTGCTCTGGCGCCTGACGATGGCGCTCGCGGCGCAGCGCGAGCGCGTACGCGGCAAGCCCGAGCCGCGTGCGCGGGCGGACTTCAGCTTCTACGTGGAGCGCGCCAACGGCGACGAGCGCGTGCGCATCGTGCAGCGCCGCCGCGACGCGCCGCTCGACCGCATCGTCGCCGAGATGATGATCCTCGCCAACAGCGAGTGGGCGCTGATGCTGGCCGACCACGGCGTGCCCGCCGTCTATCGGTCGCAGCAGGCCGGGCGCGTGAAGACCGGCACGCATCCGTTGCCGCACCAGGGGCTCGGAGTGCCGCAATACATGTGGACGACCTCGCCGCTGCGCCGCTACGCCGACCTCGTCAACCAGCGGCAACTGCTCGCGGTGCTCGCCGGCGAGAAGCCGCCATTCGGCCGGAACGACGCGGGACTGTTCTCGGTGATCAGCGCGTTCGAGGCGCGCTACGGCGCCTATCTCGAGTTCCAGCAGCGGATGGAGCGCTACTGGTGCCTGCGCTGGGTGGCGCAGGAGGGCCTGCGCCGCGTCGAGGCGGTCGCGGTGCGCGACGACCTGGTGCGGCTTGCCGACGCGCCGCTCTACTTCCGGCTGCCCGGCGCGCCGGAGATCGCACCCGGGCGCCGCGTCGTGGTCGACCTGCTCGCCATCGACGAGGTCGATCTCTCGGTCGAGGCGCGCTTCGTCGACTTCGGCGCCGCGCCCGGTGCGGACGAGCCGCTGGACGACGGCGAGGATGCGCTCGTCGAGCAGGTGGCATGAAGGCCGGACGCGAGGCGCACGCGCCATGAGACTCGTGCTGGTCGACTGGCCGCGCCGGCTGTCGCCCTCCGCACTGTGGAGCCGCGACCCGCTCACGTTCGCGATCGTCGTCTCGGTGCTGCTGCACGCGCTCGCGCTCATGCTGCGCTTCGCGCCGCCGGCGCCGCTCAAGCTCGCTCCGATCGATCCGCAGCTCGAGGTGATCCTGCTCAACGCCCGCACCGACGCGAAGCCGCTGCGGCCCGAAGTGGCGGCGCAGGCGAGCATGCAGGGCGGCGGCGACCGCGACACGGGGCGGGCGCGCTCGCCGCTTCCGGCCGAACTGCAGGCGCGCGACGGCGACGACCTGGTGCTGCGCCGGCGGCGCGTGGCCGAACTCGAGGCGCAGCAACGCAAGCTGCTCGCGCTCGCTCGGGGGCCACAGGCCCTGGTGCGCGAGGGCGAGCGCTCCGACGAGCCGCGCGCGGCCGCCTCCGGCGACGACGACCGCGACGTGGATGCGGTGATCGCCCGGCTGCAGGCGCAGATCGATCGGCAGATCTCCGACTACAACAAGCGGCCGAAGCGACTCACCTACGGCGTGAACGCGGTCGGCGTCAGCTACGCGCGCTACGTCGACGACTGGGCCGCGCGCATCGAGAAACTGGGCACCGAGCGCTACCCGCGCGAGGCGCGCGGGCGGATGTACGACTCGCTGATCATCACGGTGGAGATCGACAAGCACGGCAACGTGGTCGACGTGATCGTCAACCGCAAGTCGAAATTCGAGGTGCTGAACCGGGCGGTCCGGCAGATCGTCCATGCCGGCGCGCCCTACGAGCGCTTCACGCCCGAGATGGCGCGCGAGGGCGACATCCTGCAGATCGTGCGCACCTGGACCTTCACCAACGACTCGCTCGAGACCGCGTCGCTGCGCCCCGCCGCGGCCGCACAGCGATGACCGATCGCTACGCGGTCATCGGCAACCCGGTCGCGCACAGCCGCTCGCCGTCGATCCACGCGCGCTTCGCGAAGCAGACCGGCGAAGACGTCGAGTACGGGCGCCTGCTCGTGCCGCTCGATGGCTTCGTCGAGGCGGTCGAGCGCTTTCGCGACGCCGGCGGACGCGGCCTGAATGTGACGCTGCCCTTCAAGCCCGAGGCCTTCGCCTGGGCGGCGCGGCGCAGCGAGCGCGCGCGGGTTGCGGGCGCGGTCAACACCCTGCGCTTCGATCGCGAAGGCGCCTGGGGCGACAATACCGACGGCGCGGGCCTGGTGCGCGATCTCGAAGACCGGCTCGAACTGGCGCTGGCAGGGCGCTCGGTGCTGATCCTCGGCGCCGGTGGCGCCACGCGCGGCGTACTCGGGCCGCTGCTCGACGCGGGCGTGGCCCGGCTGACGATCGCCAATCGCACTCCGGGGCGCGCGATCGAACTGGTCGACGAGTTCCTGCGAACGAGCGCGAGTGCCGCGCCCGCGGCGGGCCGGCTGCGCGGCTGCGGCTTCGACGACGCCGGCGACGGTCACGACCTGGTGGTGAACGCGACCTCGGCAGGGCTCGCCGGCGATCGGCTGCCGATCGCCGACGCGCTGCTGGCCGGCGCCGTGCTCGCCTACGACATGTTCTATGCGGCGCGCGAAACCGCTTTCGTCGCGCAGGCGCTGGCGGCCGGTTGCCCGCGCGCCTGCGACGGGCTCGGCATGCTGGTCGAGCAGGCGGCCGAATCGTTCTTCGTCTGGCGCGGCGTCAGGCCGCTCACCGCCCCGGTCTACGAAGCGCTTCGCGCCGAGCTCGCGGCCGAAGCCGGCTGAGCCTGCCGATGGCCCGACGCACATCGATGTCGCGATGGGGGCGCGTGCTGCGCGTGGCCGCGCTGGCGAGCGTGCTGGCGGTGACCGCGCTGCTCGCGCTCCAGTTGTGGTTCTTCGCGCACGTGCTGTGGTGGAACTGGTTCGACCCCGGACAGACGCCGTTCATGAGGCGCGAGCTGGTGCGCCTGCGCGAAGCCGACCCGCGCAGCCAGCTGCGCCACCAGTGGGTGCACTACGGACAGATCTCGGTGCACCTGAAGCGTGCGGTGATTGCCGCCGAGGACGCCAACTTCACCGCCCACGACGGCGTCGACTGGGATGCGATCGAGCGCGCCTACGAGCAGAACCGGCGGCGCGGGCGCGTGGTGCGCGGCGGCTCGACGATCACGATGCAGCTCGCGAAGAACCTGTTCCTGTCGGGCGAACGCAGCTACCTGCGAAAGGGCCAGGAGCTGGTGATCGCCTACATGATCGAGACGGTGATGACCAAGCGCCGCATCCTCGAGCTCTACCTCAACGTCGCGGAATGGGGCGTGGGCGTCTTCGGTGCGCAGGCTGCCGCGCGGCACTACTTCGGCGTGTCGGCGCTGCAGCTCGGGCCCTGGGAAGCCGCGCGGATGGCGGCGATGCTTCCGCGGCCGCGTTACTATGACGTCAACCGCGGATCGCCGGCGCTCGCCCGGCGTACCGCGATCGTCGGCCGCTGGATGGGTTCGGTCGATCCTCCCTGACTGCGCGATCCATGGCCGACCAAGACGCCGACTTCCGGGCTGAACAAGCCGAAGAACGCCCCGACGAAGCACTGGCCATTGCGCAGCCGCGCGATCCCGAGCAGGCATCGCGCGCGCTCGCCGCCGTCCAGGAGCTGCTCAGGCGCCACGATCTGGCGCTGGACGTGGCGGCGCGGCAGCGCCCGGCCGAGGCCGGGGAGCATGCCGAGGTGCCCGAAGCGCCGCAGGAGCGCCAGCTGCTCGACGACCTGCGCGCGCGGCTCGACGAGCTGCACCCGGCCGACGTCGCGTTCGTTCTCGAGGCGCTGCCGTTCGAGCAGCGGATGATCGTCTGGGACCTCGTCAAGGCCGAGCGCGACGGCGAGATCCTGCTCGAGGTCTCGGAGTCGGTGCGCGAGTCGCTGATCCGCTCCATGGATCGCGAGGAGCTGGTCGACGCGGTCGAGACGCTCGACGCCGACGAGATCGCCGAGCTCGCGCCTGACCTGCCGACCGACGTCGTCGAGGAGGTCCGCCGCGGGCTGTCGCAGGAAGAGCGCGAGCAGCTGCGCGCGTCGATGTCGTTCCCCGAGGGCTCGGTCGGCGAGCTGATGGACTTCGAGGCGATCACCGTGCAGCGCGGGTACACGCTCGACATGGTGCTGCGCGAGCTGCGCGGACTCGAGGAACTGCCGGACCACACCGACCAGGTCTACGTGGTCGACGAGCGCGGCGAGCTGGTCGGCGCGTTGCCGCTCGACCGGCTGCTGATCAACCAGCCCGAGGTGCTGGTCGAAGACGTGATGCGCCGCGACCTGCTCACGTTGCAGCCGCTGGAAGATGCCAGCGAGGCGGCGCACGCGTTCGAGCGCTACGACCTGGTCTCGGCACCGGTGGTCGATCCGCGCAACCGGGTCATCGGCCGCGTCACCGTGGCCGAGGTGCTCGACCTGATCCGCGAGGAGGGCGAGTCGGAGGTGCTGGCCAAGGCCGGCCTGCGCGAGGAGGAAGACCTGTTCGCGGGGGTCTGGGCCTCGGCCAAGAACCGCTGGCTGTGGCTGGCGCTGAACCTGTGCACCGCGTTCTTCGCGTCGCGCGTGATCAGCGCCTTCGACGGCACGATCGAGCGCGTGGTGGCGCTCGCCACGCTGATGCCGATCGTCGCCGGCATCGCGGGCAACTCGGGCAACCAGACGATGACGCTGATCATCCGCTCGCTGGCGCTGGGGCAGGTGACGACCGCCAACGCGCGCCGGCTGCTGCTGAAGGAGCTCGCGATCGCGGCGCTCAACGGGCTGGTCTGGGGCGGCGTGGCGGGGCTGGTCGCCTGGCTGCTCTACCGCGAGACGCCGTACGGCGTGCTGCTCGGCCTGACGATGACGATGGCGATGGTGCTCAACCTGCTGGTCGGGGCGCTGATCGCGCTGGCCGTGCCGATGGTGCTCGAGCGCTTCGGCCGCGATCCGGCGATCGGATCCTCGGTGCTGCTCACCTTCAGCACCGACAGCATGGGGTTCCTGATCTTCCTGGGGCTGGCGACGCTGCTGTTTCGCTGAGCCGTGTTCCCGGCCGCCTTCCCCGCTGGCAGCGGCGACCAGGCGGCGCGCCCAGGGTGGTGCGCCTCAGGTGGTGCGCATCAGGCGGCGTGCGGCCGCGCTGCGCAAGCGGTGCACCAGCCAGGCGGCGAACACGGCCGCTGCCAGCGCGGCGAAGAACGCCACGGCTTTCGACTCGCAGCGGCCCAGCAGCGTGACGAGCGCGAAGAAGAACGCGGTGAAGCCGATCAGGCCGTTGGCAAAGCCGCGCAACAGGCTGATCGTCGCGCAGCGGCCGTAGACCGGCAGCGTGAAGCTGGGCAGGATGCTGCCGGTGATCGGAAACGCGAGCAGCAGTCCGCTCACGCGCGCCGGCAGCGTGTCGGCGCCCAGCAGGATCACGGCCGCCAGCGTCACTGCGGCCGCAACGCGCATCGCGATCTCGCCGCGCGGCACCGGCACGCCGCCGGCCAGCGGCGGCACCCTCGGCATGATCGCCAGGGCCACGAACGGCGCAGCGATGCCCGTCAGCGTCGGCGCCGGCCATGCCGGCGCAGTGACGATCCAGCCGATCGCCGCGAAGGCCAGCGCGGCACCCGCCAGGCACGCCCACCAGGGCAGACGGCGCGACAGCCACGAGAAGGCCACGATGTGCGCGATCGCCGCGGGCACGCTGGCCAGCGTCGCGCTGCCGATCGCCGCGACGCGCGCCGCGCCGTGGTCGATCAGCAGGCCGCCGATCACCGGCGCGGCGATCAGCGGCAGGCCCGAGAGCACGCCGGAGATCGCATGACCGAAGCGGCGCGCGGCCAGCGAGGCGAGCAGGATCGAGGCCGGGACGAGGGCGAGTTTCAGCAGCAGCATCGGTGGCGGAACATGCGGGCCGGCAGGCGGGCGCGCCGGCAGGCGTGCCGGCCGGAGGATGTCGCGGACGGCCGAGCGCGACGGTAGCATGAGCGGGGATCATCGGCGGTCGAATGGAGGGGCACCGTGGCCTGGCCCGTCACGAAGTACTTCGCAACTGCTGCGGTCGTGGTGCTCGTTTCCGGGTTCGCGCGCCGCAGCGGCCGGCTCGGCGCGCTGGTGGGCGCGCTGCCGCTGGCGAGCCTGCTGGCGCCGAACCGGCTTCGCCTGGAGGAGCCGCCGCCGCAGAAGATCGCCGACCTCGCCTGGTACACCTTCCGGTTCGTGGTGCCCACGCTGCCGGTGTTCCTCGCATTCCCCGCGCTGCTGCCGCGCATCGGATTCTGGCCCGCGCCGGCGGCTTGCGTACTCGTCACGATCGCGAGTTTCGTCCTGTTCGCACCGATCGTGCGCCGCTTCGGGATCGAATTGCCGTGAGCGGCGGCGAACCGCGTCCGGCCGCATCGCGAAGGGTGGCCTTCGCCGGACCCCGGGTCGTGCTGGCGCGACTGCGCCACGACCTCGCGCATGCCGACGCGCTCGTCGCGCTGTCGGCGATCGGGGTCGTCGCGGGGCTGGTCGTCGGCGTCGTGATCGTCGCGTTCCGGCTGGTCACCGAGCAGACGCTGGTCGTGGCCGGGCTGATGGACGACGCCGAGAACTTCGAGGCGCTGCCCTGGGAGTGGCGGCTCGCGCTGCCGGTCGGCGGAGGGCTGTTGCTCGGGCTGATGTTCCGGCTCGCGCCGATCGGCGCACGGCAGGTCGGCCCCGGGCACGTGATGGCGCAGCTGGCCAGCCACGCCGGGCGCATGCCCTGGCGCAACGCGGTGATGCAGTTCGTCGGCGGTGCAGTCTCGATCGTCTGCGGGCACTCGGTCGGCCGCGAAGGACCGGTGATCCACGTCGGCGCGGCGAGTGCGAGCCTGCTCGGGCAATGGCTGCGCCTGCCCAACAACAGCATTCGCACGCTGGTCGCCTGCGGCGTGGCCGGCGCGATCGCCGCTTCGTTCAACACGCCGATCGCCGGCGTGGTGTTCGCGATGGAAGTCGTGATGCTCGAGTACACGCTGGTCGGCTTCGCGCCGGTGATCCTCGCCGCGGTCAGCGCGACGGCGCTGAGCTGGCTGGTCTACGGCGCCGACCCGGCGTTCACGGTTCCGGAGATGCGACAGCCCTCGCTGCTGGAACTGCCCTGGATCGTGCTGCTCGGGCTCGTCGTCGGTGCGCTGGCCGCGGCCTACGTGGCCGGCACGCGCCAGCTCGACCGGCGTTCGCGCGAGTTCCCGCTCTGGTTGCGCACGACGCTGGCCGGCGCGTGCACGGGCCTGTGTGCGCTGGGCGTGCCGCAGGTGATGGGACTGGGTTACGACACCGTGCAGCTGGCGCTGCTCGGGGAGATCGCGCTGTCGGCGCTGGTGGCGATCGCGCTGCTGAAGCTGGCTGCGACGGTCGCGTGCGGCGGGCTCGGCCTGCCTGGAGGCCTCATCGGGCCGATGGTCGTGATGGGTGCGGCGGCGGGCGGGGCGATCGGCATCGTCGGCGGGTCGCTGGTGCCCGGCAGCGCCGCAGCGAGCGGCTTCTACGCGATGCTCGGCGTGGCCGCGATGATGGGCGCGAGCCTGCAGGCGCCGTTGGCTGCGCTGATGGCGATCCTCGAGCTGACCGGCAGCGCCAGGGTACTGCTGCCCGGAATGGCCGCCGTCATTCCGGCACTGCTCGTGGCCCGTTCGGTGTTCGGGCAGGACCCGATCTTCGTCGCGATCCTGCGCGGGCGCGGAATCGACTACCGCTTCGACCCGGTCGCTGCGCTGCTCGACCGCACCGGGGTCGCTGCGGCAATGAACCGGCGCTTCGCGATCGTCGACCGCGCGGCCTCGCCTGCGCAGTGGGAACAGGCGCTCGCCACGGCTCCCGACTGGCTGCTGGTCGCCGACGGCGACGCCATCGGTGCGGTACTGCAGTCGCCGGCCGCAGCCCACGACGGCCGCAGCCGTGACCGCGCCGAAGCGCGGAGTGCGGTCGATTCAGGCGAAACTGCCGGCCTCGCCGAGGCGGCGCAGCGCGAGTCGCGGCCCTTCGCGACCGTGTCGCCGCATGCGACGCTCGGCGAGACCCTGCGCCGCCTCGACGCCGCCGGAGCCCGGCTCGCGCTCGTCTGCAGCGGCGAGACCGCGCGGGTCGGCGAAGTCTTCGGGGTCGTCGAGCGCCGGGACATCGATGCGAACGTCGGCTACCGCGTCTGAGCGCGTTCGCCGGCGCCGCTACTTCGCGAACTTCCTGAACTGCGGCTTGCGCTTCCCGAGGAACGCCTGCGTGCCTTCGCGCGACTCCTCGGTGTCGTAGTAGAGCTTGAGCGCGTACATGCCCATGCCGGCGATGCCGGCCTGGTGCGCGGTGTCCATGTTGAACGAGCGCTTGGCGATCGCGATCGCGGTCGGGCTCTTCTCCATGATCTCGTCGCACCACTTCTGTACTTCGGCGTCGAGCTGCTCGTGCGGCACCACCGCGTTGACCAGGCCCATCGCCAGCGCCTCGGCCGCCGGGTAGCGTCGGCACAGGTACCAGATTTCGCGCGCCTTCTTCTCGCCGACCACGCGCGCCAGGTAAGCAGTGCCGTAGCCTGGATCGACCGAGCCCACTTTCGGGCCCACCTGGCCGAACACCGCCTTCTCGGAGGCGATCGTGAAGTCGCAGATCGTGCACAGCACGTTGCCGCCGCCGATCGCGTAGCCCTGAACGCGCGCGATCACCGGCTTGGGCACGTCGCGGATCGCGGCGTGCAGTTCCTCGATCGGCAGGCCGATCGTGCCCCGGCCGTCGTACCGGCCCTCGTGCGCCGACTGGTCGCCGCCGGTGCAGAAGGCCCGGTCGCCGGCGCCGGCGAGCACGATCGCGCCGATCGCGCGATCGTAGCCGGCGCGGTTGATCGCGTGGATCAGTTCGTCGCAGGTGCGGCCGCGAAACGCGTTCAGCTTGTCGGGGCGGTTGATCGTGATCCAGGCCGCGCCGCTGCGCACTTCGTAGAGGATGTCCTGATAGTCGTCCATGGCCGGCGGGCTCCCTCTCATTGATCATGGGCCGGCACGGGCCGGGCGGCGCCGCTGCCGATCGTGCGCTCCTCGGCGCACTGGAAGGTCAGCGTGGTCTTCGCGATGCCGTGGATCGCGCTGCCCGGCACGACCGCGAATCCTCGCGATGCGCAGAACGCTTCGGCTTCGCGCAGCGCCTGGCGGGTGCGCTGCTGCGGGTCGGTGCCGCGTGTTTCGAGACTGTATTCGTTGCCGTGGTAGCCGCGGCCCTGCAGCACCGCAGTGCTCGCGCAGGCGCCCAGGGCGAGCGCGACGCAAGCGGACAAGGTTGCCAGCGGCACCGCGCGGCGCCATGCGGCCCGCGCGTCGCCCGCCGCCCGGTCGCGGGCGTCAGGGCGAACCTGCCGGCGCCACGTAGCTGCCGCTCTTGCCACCGTGTTTCTCCAGCAGTCGCACGTTGCCGATCACCATGCCGCGATCGACCGCCTTGCACATGTCGTAGACGGTGAGCAGGCCGATCTGCACTGCAGTGAGCGCTTCCATCTCGACGCCGGTCTTGCCGTCGCACTCGACCGTGGCGGTGCAGTGCACCGCGCTGGCCGCTTCGTCGACGTCGAAGTCGACCGCAACCCGGGTGATCGGCAGCGGGTGGCACAGCGGAACGAGGTCGGCGGTGCGCTTGGCGCCCTGGATCGCCGCGATGCGCGCCACGCCGATCACGTCGCCCTTCTTCGCGGTGCCCTCGCGCACCAGCGCCAGCGTCGCGGGCAGCATGCGGATCGTGCCGCGCGCCACCGCCACGCGATGCGTGACCGTCTTGTCGGCGACGTCGACCATGCGGGCGTTCCCTGCAGCGTCGAAATGTGTCAGCGCATCGCCCGGCGCGGCTCGGGTCGCTCTCGTCATGGTGTGGCTCCGGTCCCGACTATGATAGCAACCCCCGATTTGCGGATTCGCCGTGTCGCCGAGCCGTGTCCTGTCGTCGCGCTGCCTTGCGGCCTTGCTGGCCGGCGCGCTCTCGCTCGGCCCGCCCCTGGCGCGCGCGCAGATCGACAACCTGCCCAGGCTCGGCGACGCGTCGGCCGACGAGTTGTCGCCGGCCACCGAGCGGCGCATCGGCGAGTCGATCGTGCGCGAGATGCGGCGGCGCGGCATCGTCTACGACGACGTCGAGATCGCCGATTACCTGAACCGCTTCGCCGCGAGCCTGACGGCGACGACGCCGGCGTCGGGCCACGACTTCGAGTTCTTCCTGGTGCGCGACAGCACGCTCAACGCGTTCGCGCTGCCCGGCGGCTACATCGGCGTGCACACCGGCCTGATCGTCGCGGCGCAATCGGAGTCCGAGCTCGCCTCGGTGCTCGCGCACGAGATCGGACACGTGACCCAGCGACATCTCGCGCGCATGCTCTCGCGCGAGCGCCAGGCCTCGGTGGTGATGCTCGCCTCGCTGGTGCTCGCGGTGCTGGCGGCGCGCTCGAATCCGCAGGCGATCGGCGGGCTCGCCTCGCTCGGCAGCACGGTCGCGCAGTCGCAGATGCTCAGCTTCTCGCGCGACGCCGAGCGCGAGGCCGACCGCGTCGGTCTCGACATCCTGCGCCAGGCCGGCTTCGACGCCAACGGCATGGTGTCCTTCTTCGGGCGCCTGCAGCAGGCGGGTCGCCTCTACGACAGCAATGCGCCGGAGTACCTGCGCACGCACCCGCTCACGACCGAGCGCATGGCCGACATCCAGAGCCGCGTCGGCGAAACCCGCTACCGGCAGCGCGCCGACAGCGTCGACTTCCGGCTCGCGCGCGCCCGGCTGCGCGCGCTGTCGGACACGAGCGTCGACGGCCTGCGGCTCACGCGCGCGCAGTTCGAGCGCAGCGTGCGCGAACGCACGATCGACGACGCGGCCGACTGGTTCGGGCTGGCTACGGTGGCGGCGGCAGCCCGCGACTGGCCGGCCGCACGCAAGGCGATCGCCGAGGTGCGCCGCAAGCTGCCCGCGGGGCATCCGTTCGTCGAGCGGCTGGCTGCGCGCGTCGCACTCGACGCAGGCGATGCGGCGGCTGCGCAGGCGATCGTCGAGGCGGCGCTGGTGCGTTTTCCTTCGTCGCGGGCGCTCGTGCAGATGCGTGCCACGGTGCTGCTCGCCGGGCGCGACTACGCGGCGGCCGTGCCGGTGCTGGAGGACGCGCTGAAGCTCTACCGTGGCGACGCCGACCTGTGGCGGATGCTCTCCGAGGCACAGGGCGGGCTGGGCCGGGCGGCTCGCGCGCACCGGGCCGCTGCCGAGCAGTATGCGCTGCTCGGCGCCACTCCCGCGGCGATCGAGCAGTTGCGCCTGGCGCAGCGCGCCGGCGGGCTCGATTTTCACACCGCGTCGCAGGTCGACGCGCGCCGGCGCGAGCTCGAGGCGCAGTGGCGCGAAGAGCAGCAGGAGCGGCGCGAGAACCAGCGATAGGCGCTGTTCACGCTACGGGCGGCCTGGCGCACGCGCCTGCCGCAGTGTCAGGGCCGCGGCTTCGCGACGAAGCCCAGCACCCGCCCGGCGCAGACGCAGGGCCGCAGGCGCAGCGCGCGCCCGCCGGTGGCGAGAACGACGTCTTCGCCATCCTGCGCGAGGTCGAGCATCGCGAGATCGAGGTCGTGCACCAGCGCGGGCCCGGCGTCGGTGCGCAGCAGCACTTCGCCGGCGGGGCCGAGCCAGCCCGCGTCGATCCGCGCCACGATGACGCCGGTGTGAGTGACCATCCGCAGTTGCGGCGTGGCGGCGAGCACGCGCAGCACCAGCGGCGCAGCCTCCACGTCGACGTAGACGCGCTGCGGGCCGTTCTGCCAGTACCAGCGGCCGGCCTCGTCGGCGGCGTAGTTGCGGCCGATGAACTCGACGATCCGCGGATGGGTGATCGGGCTGCCGGCGCCGTCTCGGGCCTCGTCGAAACCGGCGCGTCCGCGGTCGACCAGCAGCCAGCGGCCCCGGCGGTCGAGCCGCAGCCAGCCCCACACGGCCGGCACCGCCGGCCAGCGCGCCATCGCGCGAAGCACCGGTTCATCCATCGGAGGGCTTCAGCGGTGCGGTCTCGCCGGGGCGCGAAGCGGCGGGCATCTGCGGTTCGTTCTCAGTGCAGTATCGTCGAGCCGGCGAGCGTCGGCGGCTCGCCGGAGCCGGGGCCGGAGTGGTGCAGCAGGATGCGCCAGCCGCTGGCGTGCTTGATGTAGACGTTGGTCGTCACGCAGCGGACCAGCTCCTGGCCGGTGCGGCCGGCAACGACCACCTGCTCGACCAGGTTGTGCACGGCGAGCATCGCCCCGGTGAGCGCGCGCACTTCGCCGATGCGCACGTCCACCCCGCCGCCGGCGAAGATCGCAGCCCACGAGGAGCGGATCGCCTCGAGCCCGATCAGGCGCTGGTGCCCCGGATGCACGCACATCACCTCGTCGTCGTCGGCCCACAGGGCCATCATCGCCTCGAGGTCGGCGCGTCGCATCGCGTCGTAGAAGGCTTCCTCGGCGGCTTCGGCGGTGGAGAGAATCGGCACGCGGCGCATCGCTGACCTGCTGCGAAACCCGCAGTGTATGCGGTTCGCGGCGCGTGTTCAGCGCACCGGGCGCGCGCCGGCCGGCTCGAAGCGCATCACCCTCGACAGGCTCTCGAAGACCGCCGACGGGGTGATGCGGTCCAGGCAGTCGGGCTCGCACTCGATGCAGGCGGGCGGTGCGCACGGCGGGGGGCAATCCGGATGGAGCCACTCGACGCGGGCGCGCGGCGAGCGCGGCGGGCTGTGGCGCGGGTCGCCGCTGCCGAAGATCGCCACCTGCGGCCGCCCGAATGCCGCCGCCAGGTGCATCAGGCCGGTGTTGCCGGAAACCACGCCGCTGGCCTGCGAAACCAGGGCGATCGCTTCGCCGACCGAGGTCTCGCCCGCCAGGTTGTGCAGCGACACGCCGGACAGCGCGGCGATTTCGGTGGCCGCCGCGCGGTTGCGCGCCGAACCGATCAGCACCAGTTGCGCCTCGGGCCACTCGTCGACCAGCAGGTTCGCCAGCGCCGCATAGTGGCGCCTGGGCCAGCCCCCCGGGCTGCCGTCGGCGTCGGGGCACAGCGCGATCAGTGGCGCGGACGGATCGAGGGCGAAGCGCGCGCGCACCGCGCGCTCCCGCGCCACGCGCCTCGCCAGGCGAGGCGCGGGCAGCCCGCCCGTCAGCGGTTCGCGCGGCGCAAACGCCAGTCGAGCGTAGTGTTCGACCCGTGGAAGCGGGTCGGCAGCCTGCGGCTCGTGGACCCGGTTCAGCAGCAGCCGATGCGCGTCGCCACGGTAGCCGATGCGCTCGGGGATTCCGGCGATCAGTGTGGCGAGCGTCGAACCGGGCAGGTCGGCCAGCGCGTAGGCGCGGCGGTAGTCGCGCCTGCGCAGCCGCCAGCCGAGCCGGCATGCGCGGCCCAGGCGCACGAGCGCAGGGCCCGTGCCGGCCGCATCGAACACTTCGCCCACCTCCGGCATGGCGCGGAACACCGATGCGAGGCGGCGCGGGCACAGCACGTCGATGCGCAGCGCCGGTTCGCGCTGGCGCAACAGGGCCAGCAGCGGCTGAGCCATCACGGCTTCGCCGATGCTGTCCGGAGCGATCAACAGCGCGCTCGCGCTCATGCAGGGTCCCCGGCCGGACTCATTCTGGCTGTTCTTGGCTCGATCGTACGCTTGGGCAGGCCATTGTGGCGGACCGACGGGCGCCGCACGGCGACCTTTCTCACGTCGGCCGCATCGACAGTGCCCGACCCGTGCCGGTGCGCCGGCCGGGCATTCCACTTCTGCGGTTTTCTGCGCTGCTACGCTGCCGCCACGGGAACCGCCGCGCTTGCCGCCACCCGCTGCAGCAGCCGCTCCCAGCCGGCCTCGACGTCGGCCTGCAGCGTCTCGATCTCGGCCTGCTTCAGGTGCCGGTAGCGGCGCTGCAGCGCGAGGTAATCGGCGACCGGGCGCGTGCGCTGCGCGTGATTGAGCGTGTAGCGGTGGCCGTGCTCGACCTCGTACAGCGGGAACACGCCGCTCTCGACCGCGAAGCGTGCGGCACGCAGCCCGCCGTCGTCGGGCAGGCCCCAGCCGTCGATGCACGGGATCAGAAGCGTGAGCAGTCGCGTGCCGCGGATCGCCTTCGCCCTGTTCACCTTGCCCACCAGGTCGGGCAGGAAGCCGGCAGTGGCCGTCGCCGCATACGGGATGTCGTGAGCGGCCATGATCTCGGTGAGGTTTTTCTTTCGCGAGAGCTTGCCGGCGGGAGTCGATCCGGTCGACGCGAAGCGCGGCGTCGACGACGACTTCTGCGCTCCGGTGTTCATGTAGCCCTCGTTGTCGAGGCACACGTAGAGGAAGTTCTCGTTGCGCTCGACCGCCGACGACAGGCACTGGAAACCGATGTCGTAGGTGCCGCCGTCGCCGGCGAAGACGACCACCTGCGTGTCGCGCTTGCCTTGCGCGTCGAGCGCGCGGCGCAGCCCCGAGGCGGCCGCGGCACTCGACTCCAGCGTCGGCTGGTACACCGGGATGCGCAGCGACGAGAACGGCTGCGGCCCGGCGATGATCGCCATGCACGACGGCGGGACGACGGCGACCGTGTCCGGCCCGAGCGTGGCGAGCACGTGCCGCACCGAGAGCGCCTCGATGCAGCCCGGGCACGCTGCGTGCCCCGAGCAGAACATCGCTTCTTCCACGACTTCGAGCCTTTTCATCGCGATCTCCCCGTTCTCGCGCAGCGCGTCAGCTCAGCCAGACCGACTCGGGGCCAGCGTCGCAAGACGCGGCGTTGCGCACGAATTCGCAGATGCGCTCGGGCGGCACGTTCACGCCGCCGACCCCGGCGAGCAGCCCGCGGATCGTGGGCGCATCGGGCATTCCGTAGAGCGCCGAGCGCAACTCCTGGTGCAGCACGCCGCCGCAGCCCGGCGAATAGTTGCGGTCGAGAACGATCGCCTCGGCGACGCCGGCGAGCGCCGCCCGCAGCGCGGCGACCGGCAACGGCCGGAACAGCCGCACCTTCACCAGGCCGACCGCGACCCCCGCGTCGCGCATCGCGTCGACGGCGTCGCGCGCGGTGCCGCACATGCTGCCCATGGTCACCAGCACCGTGCGCGCGCCGTCGCAGCGATAGCGCTCGACGATGCCCCAGCTGCGGCCGGTGAGCCGCGCCCATTCGCGGTCGACCTCGGCCGCGAGCTGCGGCACCTTCGCCATCGCTTCGGCGAGTTCGCGCCGGTGCCGCGCGAACATCTCCTGCGTGACCACGTTGCCCCACGATTCGACCTGCGCCGGGTCGATGCGGTGCGGGGGCGCGTATTCGGGCAGGTACGCATCGACCAGTTCCTGCGCCGGCACCTTCACCGGCTCGAGCGCGTGCGAGACGTAGAACGCGTCGTGGTTCACCATCGCCGGAACCAGCACCGCTTCGGCGATGCGAAACGCCTGGATCACGCTGTCGAGCGATTCCTGGGCGCTTTCGCTGTAGAGCTGGATCCAGCCGGTGTCGCGCTGCGCGAGGCTGTCGGTCTGGTCGGGCCAGAACGCCCACGGCGACGCGACCGTGCGATTCACGTTGGCCACTACGATCGGCGCGCGCGCGCCGCTGGCGTAGTGCAGCACCTCGTGCATCAGCAGCAGGCCCTGCGAGGCGGTCGCGGTGAACACGCGCACTCCGGCGAGCGAGGCCGGAATGCACGCGGCCATCACCGAGTGCTCCGACTCGGGCGTGATGACTTCGGCGTCGAACTCGCCGGCGGCCTCGAACTCGGTGAGCTTCTCGAGGATCGGCGTCTGGGGCGTGATCGGATAGCCGGGCGCGAATTTCGGACGCGCGAGCTTCGCGGCCCAGGCCACCGCGTGGTTGCCGGTGAGCAGCATCGTGCGTTCGCGCGCAGGCGCGCCGCTCGCGCTCGGTGCCGTGCCCGCGGCGTTCAGCGCATCGGGCCGCGACAGGACCTTGCTCATTTCACCTCCTCGATCATTTCCATCGAGCCGGTCGGGCACTCGCGCACGCAGATGCCGCAGCCCTTGCAGTAATTGCCATCGACTTCGTAGCCGCCGTCGGGCAGGCGCCGGATCGCGAGGTCGGGGCAGTAGTGGAAGCAGTTGTCGCACGAGATGCAGGTGCCGCACGAAAAACAGCGCCGGGCCTCGGCGAGCGCGCGCTCGATCTCGAGGCCGAGCTGCACTTCCGCGTCGCCGAGCCGCTCGGACACGGGAAGGCGCGCTTCGGGCGCGCGCGGCGCCTGCGGGTAATAGAAGGTGGCGATCGCATCGAGCGGAACGAGCTGCTGCACGTCGATGCCCAGGCCCGGCAGGCGCGCGCCGGCGAGACTCGCGCGCAACGCGTTCTCGCCGGCGCCCTCCGGCACCGGCACGGGGACGGCCTTCTCCGACAACGCACGATCGATCGCGAGCGCCGCGCGCTTGCCCATGCCGATCGCCTCGGTGACGAAGCGCGCCATGCTCGCGACGTCGCCGCCGGCGTAGACTCCCTCGGCCTCGGTGGCCTGCTGCGCGTCGACCCGCAGCAGCGCGCCGTCGGCCGGCACCGACTGCGCGAAGGGGGCGAGGTCGGGATCCTGGCCGATCGACGGCACGATCGCGTCGGCCTCGAGGCAGAACCCGCTGCCGGGGATCGGCTCGACGCGAAAGCGGCCGCGCTCGGCGCCCGCGACGAAATTCACGCGCGCGCATTCGAGCGTGACGCGACCCTGCTCGCGGCCGGCGCGCACGAGCGACGCGCCGTCGACGAGCTGCACGCCCTCCTCGAGCGCCTCCTCGACCTCGGCGCGCTGCGCCGGCATCTGCTCGCGCGATTCGAGCGCGAGCATCGTGACCTCGTGGCCTGCGCGACGCGCGCTGCGCGCGACGTCGATCGCCGCGCTGCCGCCGCCGATCACGACGATGCTGCGACCGAGGGCCGGCGCCTCGCCCGCGTTCGCCTGCGCGAGCCAGGTCGCCCCGTCGACCACCCAGGGCTGCCGGTAGTCGAGTTGCGGCAGGCGCTTCGGCAGCCGCGCGCCCGCCGCCACGTAGACCGCATCGAAGGACTCGCGCAGCTGCGCGAAGGCGGCCGGCGAGTCGATCGGCTCGCCGCAGCGCAACTCGACGCCGAGCGCGACGATGCGGGCGATCTCGCCGTCGAGCACGTGGCGCGGCAACCGGTATGCGGGAATGCCGTCGCGCATCAGGCCGCCGGCTCGCGGCCGCGATTCGAACACCGTGACCGCATAGCCGCGGCGGCGCAGGTGATAGGCGGCCGACAGCCCCGACGGGCCGGCGCCGACGATGGCGATGCGCTCGCTGCGCTCGAGCGCCGGCGCCGGATACGACCAACCCTGCGCGAGGCCGAGGTCGCCCACGTGCCGCTCGAGCCTGCAGATCGACAAAGGCTCGTCGTAGCCCTGCCGGTTGCACGCGGTTTCGCAGGGATGATGGCAGACGCGGCCCGCCACTGCGGGGAACGGGTTGTTGCGCGTGAGGATCTCCCATGCGCCGCGGAAGTCGCGTTCGCGCGCGCGGCCGATCCAGTGCGCGATGTCGCCGTTCACCGGGCAGGCGGCGTGGCACGGCGAGGGTGCGCTCACGTGGCGCGGCAATCTCGCGCGCCAGGTGCCGGTCTTGAAGACCTCGGTGCTGCCGGTCGTCCAGGTGGTGGGGGGCAGGGTTCGTGCGTTCATGCGGCGCTCCGCTGAAGTTGCGCGTCGACGCTGCGCCAGCCTTCTTCGCAGGCGGCGGCGTTCGCCTCCTTCTGCCTGGGCGCTTCGTCGATCAGCGTGCGCTGCAGCGCCTCGAGCGACGGCTTGCCGGTGGCGCGCGCCAGCGCGCCGAGCAGCACCGAATTGACGATGCGCCCCAGCCCGTGGCGGCGTGCGACCGCGATCGCGTCGACCGCAATCACGCGGCGGCCCGGCAGCAGCGCCGCGAAATGCTGCGGCGGCTGCGCGGAGTTCACGACGATCAGCGCGTGCGGCGCGGCGCTCGCGAGGAGCCGGCCCTCGAGCAGGCTGGCGTCGAAGCAGAGGATGGCGTCGGCCGCCTCGATGTCGCAGCGTACGCGAATCGGCCTGTCGTCGACGCGAATGTACGAGCTGACCGGCGTTCCGCGCCTTGCGCCGCCGTAGCTCGCGAAGCTCTGCACCTGCCGGCCTTCGGCGAAGAACGCGGTGGCGAGCAGGTTGCCCGCGGTTTGCGCGCCTTGTCCGCCGCGCCCCTGGACGATGATCTGCAGCACGATGCCTCCTCGACCGGATCCGCGTTTCTTCGCGCGAAGGCCGGCACGTCGATGTCCAGTCGACCACTACATCGCTTGCCGGCGGAGGCGTCCTTGATCTGCCGCAAGAAGGGCCCCGTCGGCGCTCGCGTCGACCGGGCGAATCACCGGCGCGCCGGGGCGCGGCTAGTGAGCGTCGTGGACGATGGCGCCGGGGGCCAGCCGGTAGGTGGTGCTGCAGTAGGGGCACTGCGCCGCCTTGCCGTGCGTCACGTCGAGGTAGACGCGCGGATGCGAGGACCACAGCGGCATCTTCGGGTTCGGGCAATGCGCCGGCAGCTCGGAAGCGTCGAGTTCGACCAGGCCGCGCGGCGGCAGGCCGGCGGCGCGCGTGGCGGAATCGCTCATCGCGTGATGTCCTTCGTGTGGCGTCAGACGGGAGTGAGCCACTTCGCGTAACTGCCGTTGCGCCCGCCCACCACGTCGAAGAACACCGACTGCAGCCTGGCGGTGACCGGGCCGCGGAAACCCTCGCCGATCTGGCGGTCGTCGAGTTCGCGGATCGGCGTGATCTCGGCCGCGGTGCCGCTGAAGAAGGCTTCGTCGGCGCAGTACATCTCGTCGCGGGTGATGCGCTTCTCGCGCACCTCGACGCCGAGATCGCGGGCGATCGTGATCACCGAGTCGCGGGTGATGCCGTCCAGGCACGACGCGAGGTCGGGCGTGTAGAGGATGCCGTTGCGCACGATGAAGACGTTCTCGCCGGCGCCCTCGGAGACGTAGCCCTCGGTGTCGAGCAGCAGCGCTTCGTCGTAGCCGTGCGCGGCGACTTCCTGGTTGGCGAGGATCGAGTTGATGTAGTAGCCGCTCGCCTTCGCGCGCACCAGCGAGACGTTCACGTGGTGACGCGAATACGAGGAGGTCTTCACGCGGATGCCCTTCGTGAGGCCTTCCTCGCCGAGGTACGCGCCCCAGGACCACGCGGCCACCGCGACGTGGATCGAGTTGCCGCGCGGCGAGACGCCGAGCTTCTCCGAGCCGATCCAGGCGATCGGCCGCAGGTAGCACGACTCGAGCCCGTTGGCGCGCACCACGTCTTTCTGCGCCTGGACGATCTCGTCGAACGAGTACGGCAGCTGCATCTGGAAGATCTTGGCCGAGTTGAACAGCCGGCGCGTGTGCTCGGGCAGCCTGAAGACCGAGGTGCCCGACGGCGTCTTGTAGGCGCGCACTCCCTCGAACACCGCCATTCCGTAGTGCAGCGAGTGGGTGAGCACGTGGATCCTGGCGTCGCGCCAATCGACCATCTTGCCGTCGAACCAGATCTGACCGTCGCGGTCCGCCATCGACATGGAAATTCTCCCGTTTGCGCGCGAAAACCACTCATTCTAGCGAACGCGTGCCCGGGCGCTAAACTCCGGTCCTCATGTTCGCGACGCTGCGCTTCCAGATCGGCCTGCTCACGCTGATGCAGGCGCTATTGCTCACCAACAACGCCACGCTGATCGCGGTCAACGGCCTGGCCGGCCTGCAGCTGGCCGACAACAAGCTGTTCGCGACCTTTCCGGTCACCGGGTACGTGCTCGGCGGCGCGGTCTGGGCGATGCCGGCCGCGGCGTTCATGCGGCGCTACGGCCGGCGCGCCGGCTACACCGTCGGCTCGCTCGCGGCGATCGCGGGCGCCGTGCTCGCCTGGCACGCGATGACGATCGGCAGCCTGGCATTGCTGTGCGCGGCAACCTTCGTCTGCGGCCTGTACAACGCGTTCGGCGCGAGCCTGCGCTTCGCCGCGGCCGACGCCGCCGAAACCTGGCGCCCGGGCTTTCGCGCGCGCGCCATCTCGCTGGTGCTCACCGGCGGCATTGCCGGAGGGGTGATCGGGCCCGAGGTGTCGAAGTGGTCGCGCGAGTGGCTGCCGGCGCAATTCGCCGGCACCTACCTGACGCTGATCGGCTTCGCGCTCGCTTCGCTGCTGCTCGCGCAACTGCTGCGGCTCGAGGCGCCGCGCCTGGCCGCCGCCGCGGCGGGCCCGGCGCGTGCGCTCGCCGAGATCCTTCGCGAGCCGGCGTGCTGGGTGGCGATCCTGTGCGCGGCGCTCGCCTACGGCGTGATGAACCTCCTGATGGTGGCCACGCCCCTGGCCATGGAGGTGTGCAGCCACCCCTATCCGGCGGCCGCGCTGGTGATCGAATGGCACGTGATCGGCATGTTCGCGCCGGGGTTCTTCACCGGCTCGCTGATCGGCCGTTTCGGCGTCCTGCCGGTGATCGCCGCCGGCTGCCTGCTGATGCTGGGCTGCGTGGCGATCGCGCTCTCAGGCGTCGAGCTGATGCACTTCGTCTCCGCGCTGATCCTGCTCGGCATCGGCTGGAACTTCATGTACACCGGCGCCACGACGCTGCTCACCAGCGCCTACCGGCCCGGCGAGAAGAACAAGGTGCAGGGCTTCATGGACCTGTGCGTGTTCACCGTGATGATCACCAGCTCGGCGTCGTCGGGCGCGCTGCTGTTCGTGAACGGCTGGTCGATCCTGAACCTGCTGTCGCTGCCGTTCGTGCTGGCCGCGCTCGGTGCGGTCGCCTGGCTGGCGCGGCGCAACAGCCGGACGCCCGGCGCCGGGACGATCGTGGTGTGAACACGCCCTAACCCAGCACCGCCTCCCAGAGCGCGCTCACCGCTTCGCGCTCTGCCGCCACTGCGGTCGGCGCGACCCGCGCGTACGGCGCGTCGTCGAGCTTGAGCTGATGCTGCAGCCGGCGGTAGCGCCGGTAGGCATCGGCGCAGCGGCCGGCCAGCCCTTCGTCGATCAGCCCGCAGCCTGCAGCGCGCCCCAGCAATGCGATGTTGCCGGCGTTGTCGAGCAGGGTGGGGTGCTCGAACGAGTGACCGAGCACCAGGTACTGCACCAGGAACTCGATGTCGACCATGCCGCCGCGATCGTGCTTGAGGTCGAACAGCTCGCTGCGGTTCGGGTGGCCTTCGTGCATCTTGCGCCGCATCGCGATCACCGCATCGCGAAGGCTGGGCAGGTCGCGGCGCTGCGCGAGCGCCGAGCGGCGAATCGCCTCGAAGCGCTCGCCGATCGCGCGGTCGCCGGCCGAGAAGCGTGCGCGCGTGAGCGCCTGGTGCTCCCAGACCCAGGCCGACTCGCGCTGGTAGGTGTCGAAGGCAGACAGCCTCGAGACCAGCATGCCCGCCGCGCCGTTCGGCCGCAGCCGCAGGTCGATCTCGAACAGCAGGCCGGCGGCGGTGCGCGCCGACAGCCAGCGCGACAGTCGCTGGGCGAGCAGCGCGTAGGCCTCGGGCGCGCGCTCGTCGTCGTCGTCGTAGAGGAAGACCAGGTCGAGATCGGAGGTGTAGCCGAGTTCCTTGCCGCCGAGCCGGCCGTAGGCAATCGCGGCGAAGCGCGGCGTGTCGCGAAAGCGCAGCCGCAGCGTGGCCCAGACCAGTTCGATCGCCAGGCCGAGCACGCGGTCGGCGAGTTCGCTCAGGTGATCGGAGACGCGCTCGACGGTGAGCCGCCCGGCGAGGTCCTGCGTCATCAGCCGGAACACCTGCGCATGGTGGGCCTCGCGCACGATGTCCATCTGCCGCTCGACGTCGGGTTCGCCGTCGTGCCGCGCGGCGTCGACGCGCTCGCGCAGCTGCCGGCCCCAGCTCTCGTAGTCGGGCTCTTCGAGCAGTTCGTCGTCCAGCAGTTCGTCGAGCACCACCGGGTGGCGCATCAGGTACTCCGCCGGCCACTTCGCCCAGTCGAGGATGCGCAGCACGCGGCCGAAGGCTTCCGGGTACTTGCCGAGCAGCGCCACGTAGGCGGGCCGCCGACAGACGGTGTCGAGCAGATCGACCAGCCGGATCAGGCCGGCGTCGCCGACGCGCTTCTGGACCGCGGTGGCGAGCAGCCGCTCGATCGAGGCGCGCGTCTCGGGGCGCGCCGCGCCGTAGCGCGGGCCGGCGCGAAACGCGTCGAATCGGCGGCGCACTTCCGGGTTGAGCCCGTTCTCGCCGGCTTCCCCTTCGGGCGCGGGTTGCTCGCCGCCATCCTCGGGGGCGAGCAGACGGTCGAAGACCCGCGCGACCTGCTCGGTGCCGCCGGCGATCGCGCGGTCGAATTCGCCGCGCGCCATGCCGAGCATCGCGGCCACCGCGTCGCGCTCGGCGCCGTCGTGGGGCAGGCGGTGCGTCTGCGCGTCCTCGCGGTACTGCAGCGCGTGTTCGGTACGGCGCAGCAGGCGGTAGGCCTGCACCAGCGCCTGCGACTCGTCGGCAGGCAACAGGCCGCGATCGACCAGCGTCGCCAGCGTCTCGACGGTGCCGCGGCTGCGCAGCGCCGGGTCGCGGCCGCCGCGCACGATCTGGAAGAGTTGCGCGGTGAACTCGATCTCGCGGATTCCGCCCCGGCCGAGCTTCACGTCGATCGCGCCCGGGTCGCGGGCGGTGCGCCGTGCCACCTCGCTGCGGATCTTCGCGTGCAGGTCGCGCAACGCGGCGAAGGCTTCGTAGTCCATGTATCTGCGGTACACGAACGGCGTGACCACGCGCTCGAGCGCGGATTCGTCGTCACGGCGCGCCGCTTCGCCTGCCAGGCCGGAGTCGGCGATCACCCGGCTCTTCAACCATGCGAAGCGCTCCCACTCGCGGCCCTGCGCATAGAAATACTGCTCGAGCATGCCCAGCGGAACCACCAGCGGGCCGGAATCGCCGTTCGGGCGCAATCGCGTGTCGACGCGGAACACGAAGCCGTCGGCCGTGTAGTCGGCCAGCAGCTCGATCGCGCGACGCGCGAGCCGATGCATCCACTCGCTGCTGGCGATTCGTCCGCTGCCCGCGGCGCCGCCCGCGCCCTCGGTTTCGCCGTCTTCGCGAAAGACGAAGACCAGATCCAGGTCGGACGAGACGTTCAGTTCGTTGCCGCCCGCCTTGCCCATGCCGACGGCCAGCAGGTCCTGGGGCCGTCCCTGGCGATCGAGCGGGCGGCCGTGGCGCCCGAGCAGTCCGGCCGCGGCGCTGCGCAGCGCCGCGGCGGTGGCGAACGCGGCGAACGCGGTCATCGCCGCGCAGACCTCCTCGAGCGGCGCGGCGCCGCCCAGGTCGCGCTCGATCAGCGTCAGCAGCAGCCAGGTGCGTGCGCGCCGCAGCGTGGCAGCGGTGTCGCCGGCAACCTCGGCCTCGGCCGCCAGCCGGGCGATCGCTGCGCGGTCGAGCGGCTGGCGCGCGAGCGCGGCCAGCCGCGCGCGCGCCGCGTCTTCGCCGTGCGTCGCCGCCAACGACTGAAGCGCCCGCCGAAACCAGGCGGAATGGCGCTCGCCGTGGAATTCCATGGTGGCGGGTCCGAAAGGTTATGCTTGCCCGGGATTGTCGCTCATGTCCTTGCCGCCTCCTTCGAGCCCTGCCGGATCGTCCGCCGATCCCGCGCCTGCCGGCGTTGCCGGCGCGACACGCGAACGCCGCCCGGCGCGATGGCCTCGCCGCGCGGCGAGCGTGCTGCGCTGGACCGCCTGGGCGGCGTTCGCCTCGGTGATCCTGCTCGGGCTGTCCTGGCTCGCGCTGCGCTACTACGTCTGGCCCAACCTCGACCGCTGGCGGCCGGCGATCGAGAGCCGGATCGCACAGACGGTCGGCCGGCCGGTGAAGCTCGGGCCGCTCTCGACCGGCTTCGCAGGGCTGCGTCCGCGCCTGGTCGCGCGCGAGGTCCGCATCGACGACGAGGACGGCGAGCAGGCTTTTGCCGCCGCGGAAATCCGCGCAGTGCTGTCGCTGCGTTCGCTTGCGGCGGGCCGGTTCGCGCTGACGCTGCTCGAGATCGACTCGCCGACGCTGCGCATCGAGCGCGTCGGCGAGCGGCGCGTGCGCCTGGCCGGGCTGGACATCGACCTCGATACGCCGGTGGACCAGGAGTTGCTCGAGCGGCTGTTCGCGCAGCGTCGCATCGTGCTGCAGCACGCACAGGTGCACTGGCACGACCGGTTCGCCGGCGAGTCCGCAGTGCTGGACGACATCGAATTCGCGTTCGATTCGGCCGGACGGCGCCACCGCGTGTCGCTGCGCGCGCCGGTGCTGCCCGGACTGGCCAGTGACGTCGATCTCGCGGTCGAGTTCCGCCGGCCGCCGTTCGCCGGCACTGGCGACTGGCGCAAGTGGCAGGGCGAAATCCGGATCGGCGCGGCGGAGCTCGACCTCGCGACGCTGGCGCAGCGCTGGCAACGCCGGGGCGTCGCGGCTGCGCCGGGCGTGACGGTGCGTACCGGGCGGGCGCGGCTGCGCGGCTGGTCGCACTTCGAGGCGGGGGCGCTGGTCGACGGTTTCCTCGACCTCGCTGCCGATGAGGTCGATGCCGATCTCGACGGAAGGGCGCTGCCGCTGCGCACGCTCGCCGCCGAGGCGCGGGCGCGCCGGCAACCCGACGGCAGCACGCGGGTGGACTTCCCGGTGCTGCGCGTGTCGGACGCGCAGGGCTGGTCGCTGACGGCGAGCCACGAGGGCTCGAAGCTGGTGCTGTCGCCGCAAGGCGCACCGGTGGCGGCGCGGCTGGCGCTCGATCGCTTCGAGGCGGCCGAGGTGGCGAAGCTGCTCGGCCGCCTGCCGCTGCCCGAGGCGCTGCGCGCCAGCTTCGCGTCGATGAAGCTCGACGGTACGGTCGACCGGCTGGCGATCGACTGGTCGCGCGACGGGCATGCCGATGCGGGCGAACAGGCGCCGTCGCGGTTCGGTGTCGAGATGGCCTTCGAGCGGCTCGGTTTCCAGCGGATCGAGGCACCGCCACGCCCGGGGGAGCTGAAGCTGCCGGGCTTCGCCAACGTTTCGGGCAGCGCCCGGATCACCGAGCGCGGCGGCCGCGTTTCGCTGCACGGCGAATCGGTCGTGCTGCGCTTCCCGGGCCTGTTTGCCGAGCCCGAAGTGCCGCTCGAGCGGCTCGAAGCGAAGGCCAGCTGGACGCTGGCCCCGCCGCCGGCCGAGGGTGCCCCCCCGCTGGTCGATCTCTCGATCGAGACCTTCCGTTTTGCCAATGCCGACGCCGCCGGCCAGGTGAGCGGACGCTACCGCAGCGGCGGCAAGGGCGCGGGCCTGGTCGACCTCCAGGGCAGCCTGCAACGGGCCGACGCGGCGCGCACGGCGCGCTACCTGCCGCTCGAAATCCCCGAGGACGTGAGGCACTGGGTGCGCGACTCGGTCGTCGCTGGCCGATCGAACGACGTGCGCTTCGTGCTGGCAGGTGATCTGGAGGACTTCCCTTACCGCGATCCGGCCAGCGGGGAATTCCGCGTCGAAGCGAGTCTCGCCGACGCGACGCTTGCGTATGCGTCCGGATGGCCGGCGATCGAGCGCATTCAGGGCCGGCTGCGTTTCGAGCGCGCCGGCATGGAGATCGAGGCGCGAACCGGTCGGGTCTGGAACGTGGCGCTCGCGCAGGCCACGGCGCGCATCGCGGAGTTCGGCGAACCGCTGCTGCGCATCGAAGGCAGTGGACAGGGACCGGCGCAGGACATGGTGCGCTTCGTCAACGAGAGCCCGCTGCGCGCGCGCATCGACGACTTCACGCGCGACGTGGCGATCGACGGCGAGGCCGCGCTGCGGCTGGCTTTCGAGATGCCGCTGGAGGACATCGACGCGACGCGCGTGCGCGGCAGCGTGCAGTTGCCGGGCAACGACCTGGCGCTCGACCGCACCTTGCCGCGCCTCGAGCGCGTGACGGGCCGGCTCGAGTTCAGCGAAGACCGGCTGGCGCTGCGTTCGATGACCGCGACGCTGCTCGGCGGCCCGGTCAGCGTCGAGGGCGACACCCCCGAGCCCGATCGTTTCGTGCTGCAGGCGCACGGGGTCATGCCCGCCGAGGGCATCGTGCAACTGGCCGACAACGCGCTGACGCGACGCCTGTCCGGTTCCGCGCAATACTCGGCCGAGGTCGAGGTGCGCAGGCGTGCGGCGACGCTGACGGTGGATTCGGACCTCGAAGGACTGGCGAGCGCACTGCCGGCGCCGTTCGGCAAGGCGGCCGATGCGAAGTGGCCGTTGCGCATCGTGTCGCGGCCCGTGCCGCCGCCGACGCCCGCCGAACGTCCGGCGCGCGACACGCTCTCGGTGAGCCTGCGCGACGACGTCCGGCTGGTCTTCGAGCGCGAGCGTGATCCCGATTCCGGGCAGCTCAGGGTGCGGCGCGGCGCCTTCGCGATTACCGATACGCCGACCCTGCCCGATGCCGGCTTCGCGGTGCTGCTCAGGACGGCGGCCGTCGACCTCGACGCCTGGAACGCGTTGCTCGGCGACGAACTGCTCGCCGGCGCGCGCTCCGGCGCAGCCGACGGCTTCTCGCTGATGCCCGACACGGTGTCGCTGGTCGCGGGCACGGTGGAGGTCGCCGGCAAGGCGCTGCACGACGTGGTGCTCGGAGCTTCGCGGGCCGACGGGCTCTGGCGCGCCAGCATCCACGCACGCGAAATCGACGGTTATTTCAGCTGGCGCCAACCGCGACCGGGCGAGCCGCAGGGCACGCTCGCGGCGCGCTTCGCGCGCCTGGAGATCCCGCGCAGCCGCATCGACGACTTCGAAGCGCTGCTCGAAACCTCGCCCCGCACGCTGCCGGCGCTGGACGTGACTGCGCAGGAGCTGATCCTGAACGAGCGGCGACTGGGCGCGCTCGAACTCGCGGCGGTCAACACCGGCAGCACTGCGGCGCCGGTGTGGCAGCTGCAGCGGCTGCGCATCCGCAACCGGGCGGCGACGCTGAACGCCAGCGGCAAGTGGGAAACGCATCCGGGCGCCCCGCGGCGCGCCACGATGCTCGACTTCGACCTGCAGATCGCCGATGCCGGCGCGCTGCTCGCGCTGTTCGGCTTTCCCGAAACGGTGCGTGGCGGCAGCGGGAAGCTGGGAGGGCGGGTCGGCTGGGTCGGCTCGCCGATGCGGCTCGACTATCGCAGCCTCGGTGGCGAGCTGTCGATCGACCTCGGCAAGGGCCAGTTCCTGAAGTCCGACCCCGGCATCGCGAAGCTGATCGGCGTGCTGAACCTGCAGTCGCTGCGCCGGCGCCTGGCCTTCGATTTCCGCGACGTGTTCGCGGAGGGTTTCGCGTTCGACCGCATCAGCGGCACTGCGTACATCGACGGCGGCATCGCGCGTACCGACGACTTCTCCATGCGCGGCGTCGCGGCCCAGGTCGGCATCCGGGGGCAGGCCGACATCGCCGCCGAGACCCAGGCGCTGGTCGTCGAGGTGCGCCCCGACCTGAACGCCGCGCTGGCTTCGCTCGCTTACGGAGCGCTGGTGAACCCGGCGGTCGGCCTGGGTTCGCTGCTGGCGCAACTGGCGTTGCAAGCACCCCTGCAGCAGATTTTCGCGTACGAATACGATGTGACCGGCCCGTGGAGCGAGCCGCAGGTGGCGGCGCGTTCGCGGCCCGCGGCGGCGCCGGCGCCCGCCGAGTACTGATGGAGGAGCCCATGGCCCAGGCAAGGAATGCGACCGCCGCGCGCCCGGCATCGGCCGAGCCGACGCTGCGCGTTGCCGCGGTGCAGATGGTTTCGGCAGCCAACGTCTCCGACAACCTGGCGTGCGCCGAACAGCTGATCGGCGAGGCAGCGGCGGCCGGCGCGCGGCTGGTCGCGCTGCCCGAGCACTTCGCGCTGCTCGGTCGCGGCGAGCGCGACAAGCTGTCGATCCGCGAGCCCGACGGCGCCGGCCCGCTCCAGTCGTTCCTGTCCGGGCAGGCTGCCGCGCACCGCATCTGGCTGGTCGGCGGCACGCTGCCGCTGGCGAGCGCGAACCCCGGCAAGGTGCTCAACAGTTCGCTGGTCTACGGCCCCGACGGCCGGCGCGTGGCGCGCTACGACAAGATCCACCTGTTCGGCTTCGAGCACGGCAGCGAGCGCTTCGACGAAGCCGCGACCATCGCGCCGGGTCGCACGCCGGCAGTGTTCGATCTCGATGCGACGGAGCCCGCAGGCGCGCCGGCAACCGTCTGGCGCATCGGCCTGTCGGTCTGCTACGACCTGCGTTTTCCCGAGTTGTACCGGACGCTCGGGACGGTCGACCTGCTGCTCGCGCCTTCGGCGTTCACTTTCACCACCGGCAGCGCGCACTGGGAGGTGCTGCTGCGCGCGCGCGCGATCGAGAACCAGTGCTACCTGCTCGCGCCCGCGCAGGGTGGCCAGCACGAGAACGGACGACGCACCTGGGGCCACTCGATGCTCGTCGACCCCTGGGGCGAGATCGTCGCGCAGCGCGCGTCCGGGGGCGAGGGCGTCGTGGTCGGAGAGCTCGCGCGCGCCCGATTGCGCGAGGTGCGGGCGATCCTTCCGGCCCTGGCGCACCGCGTCATGTAGCATGTTCACGATGAAACCCGCAGAACCCCCCTTCACGCACCTGCCGATCGCGCGATCGGTGCTGCTCGAGCCCTACGGTCTCGACGATGCGCACCTCGCTGCGGCGCTGGCCGAGATCTTCCGGCACCGGGTCGACTACGCCGACCTCTATTTCCAGTTCACGCGCAGCGAGGGCTGGAGCCTCGAGGAGGGCATCGTCAAGTCCGGCAGCTTCTCGATCGACCAGGGGGTCGGCGTGCGTGCGGTCTCCGGCGACAAGACCGCCTTCGCTTACTCCGACGTGATCGGCGCCGAGGCGCTGATGTCGGCGGCGCGTGCCGCGCGCACGATCGCCTCGCGCGGCGCCGGGCGCGTGAAGGTCGCCGGCGCGCTCGAACCGGCGGCCGGCCGGGCGCTCTACGCTGCCGAAGACCCGATTCCGCGGCTCGACGCGGCGGCGAAAGTGGCGCTGCTCGAGCGCGTCGAGCGCATGGCGCGCGCGAAGGATCCGCGCGTGAAGCAGGTGATGGCCGGTCTCGCTGCCGAATACGACGTGGTGCTGGTGGCGCGCTCCGACGGGCTGCTGGCCGCCGACGTGAGGCCGCTGGTGCGGGTCTCCGTCACGGTGATCGCCGAACAGGGCGGGCGGCGCGAGCAGGGCCACAGCGGCGGTGGCGGCCGCTTCGATCTGGGTCGGTTCGACGACGCGCTGCTCGCGGGCTACGTCGACGAAGCGGTGAAGGCAGCGCTCACCAACCTCGAAGCCCGGCCGGCACCCGCCGGAACGATGACCGTCGTGCTCGGCCCAGGCTGGCCCGGCGTGCTGCTGCACGAAGCGGTCGGCCACGGGCTCGAGGGCGACTTCGTCCGCAAGGGATCGTCGGTCTTCGCCGGGCGCATCGGCCAGCGGGTCGCCGCGCGCGGAGTCACCGTGGTCGACGACGGCACGCTGCCCGGACGGCGCGGCTCGCTGAACATCGACGACGAGGGCAATCCGTCGCAGTGCAACGTGCTGATCGAGGATGGCGTCCTGAAGGGCTACATGCAGGACACGCTCAACGCCCGGCTGATGGGAGTGCCGTTCACCGGGAACGGTCGCCGCGAGTCGTTCGCGCACCTGCCGATGCCGCGGATGACCAACACCTGCATGCTCGCCGGCGAGCGTGATCCGGGTGAAATCCTCGACTCGGTCGAGCGCGGCCTCTACGCCGTGAACTTCGGCGGCGGGCAGGTCGACATCACCAACGGCAAGTTCGTGTTCTCGGCCTCCGAGGCCTGGTGGGTCGAGAAGGGCAGGCTGCAGTACCCGGTGAAGGGGGCGACGATCGTCGGCAATGGTCCCGACGCGCTCACGCGCGTCACGATGATCGGCAACGACATGCGGCTCGATGCGGGCATCGGCGTCTGCGGCAAGGATGGGCAGAGCGTGCCGGTGGGCGTCGGCCAGCCGACGCTGCGCATCGAGGCGCTCACCGTCGGCGGGACGGCCTGAAAGTGAGCGGGCCTGCGTCGCCCGCGGCGCAGGAGGGGGCCCCGGCAGGCCGTCGCTGGCTGCGTGCATTGCTGGCGCTGGTCGCCGCGGTGGGCGTCTACGCGCTGCTCGGCTTCGTGATCGTGCCGCGCATCGCGCAGGGTCAGCTCGCCGAGCGCCTGGCGGCCGAGCTCGGGCGTGCGGTCGCGATCGGGCGTATCGAGTTCAATCCGTTCACGCTGGTGCTGCGCGTGCACGAGTTGCGCGTCTCCGGAGCCGCCGGCAGCGCCGAGCGCGAATTCGCCGGTTTCGCACGGCTCGAGGCCGACGTATCCTGGCGTTCGCTCTACCGGCTCGCGCCGGTGCTGTCCTCGGTGAGCCTGCGTGAACCGCATCTGCGCCTCGCGCGCGACGCCGCGGGCCACGTCGACGTCCAGGACCTGATCGACAAGTGGATCGCACGGCCGCCGTCGCCCCCGGGGCCGGCGCCGCGTTTCTCGGTGGCCAACATCGTGGTCGACGACGGCCGCTTCGAGTTCGACGACGCGAAACTCGGCGAGCGTCACGAGGTCACCGGGTTCGCGCTGCGAGTGCCGTTCGTCTCCAGCCTTCCGGTCGACGAAGATGTGTACGTCGAGCCGAGCCTGCACGCATCGGTCGACGGTGCGTCGTTCGAACTGGAGGGCCGTTCGCTGCCGTTCGGCGAGACGCGCGAGTCGACGATCGAGCTCGAGTTGGGCGGCGTCGATCTCAGCCGCTTCGTCGGCTATGTGCCGGTGGCGCTGCCGTTCGAGTTGCGTTCGGCGCGCCTGGGGGCGGCGCTGAAACTGGCGTTTTCGCAGGCCGAAGGCGCAGCGCCGTCGATCGCGGTCACCGGGGATGCCACGCTCGATTCGATCGACCTGCGCGAACCCGGCGGCACGCCGCTGCTGGCTGCCGGGTCGATCGGCGCCGAGTCGATCTCGCTTGCGTGGCCGGCCGCCCGATACACGGTCGGCCGGATCACGGTTGCCGCCCCTGCCGCCTCGGTCGCGCGCAGGGCGGGCGAGCGGCGCTTTCTCGAGCCGGTGTTGGCGGCGATCGAGCGCGCCGGCGGCGCTGCCACGGAGGCTCGGCAGGCCGGCGCAACTTCGCCGCAGTGGAGCGTCGACGAAATCGTGCTCACCGGCGGGCGACTCGCGTTCGAAGACGCGCAGTTCCAGCCCCGAGCGCTGCGCCTCGACGCGAGTGCAATCGAGGCGACGGTGCGCAACCTCGCGAGCGACCCGGCGGTGCCGGCCGATTTCGAACTGGCGTTCTCGCTGGCCGGCGGCGAGCACGCGAAGGCCTCCGGCAGCGCGTCGTGGCACGACGGTGCGGTCGACGCGAAGGCGCAGTTGTCCGGGCTCGCGCTGGCGAACTGGTGGTGGCTCGCCGAGCCGGCGCTCGCGATCGACGCGGTCGGTGGCGAACTGGGACTGCAGGCGCGGGTGCGCGTCGTGCCGGCGCAGGGCGGCTCGCCGGCGATCCGCGTGGAGGAGGGCTCGGCCAGGCTCGTCGATCTCGCGCTGCGCCAGCGCTGGGACGAACGCACGCTGCTCGCGTTGCCGCAACTCGACCTCGACGCGGTTTCGATCGATCTGGCGCGACAGCAGATCGCGCTGGGCGCGCTGGCGACGCGTGGTGGCCGGCTGCTGGTGCGGCGTGAGGGCGACGCGCGCTTCAACCTGCAGCGGCTGGCCGCCGCGCAACCGGTTGCCGCAAAGGCGGCGCCCGCGCACGTGCTGGCGCCGGCCCACGGCCCGGCGCGTGCGGGCGCTGGCTCCGGCGAAACCGCGCGGCCGTGGACGATCGCACTCGACAGGCTCGCGGTGACCGGTTTCGGCGTCGACCTCGAGGACCAGCGCGCCGGCAAGGCCGCAGGCCTGCGCGTGAGCGCGATCGACTTCGCCGCCAGCGGGTTTTCGAGCGCCGATCGTGCGCCCCCCGCGAAGGTGCAGATGAGTGCGCGGGTCGACCGCCGCGGTACCTTGGCGCTGTCGGGCGAGATCGGCGCGCAGCCTCTCGCCGGCGCGCTGCGCGTGGCGGCGCGCGAGCTGCCGATCGTGCCGTTGCAGCCGTATTTCACCGAGTACGTGAACGCGCTGGTGTCCGGCGGCGCGGTCAGCGCTGCCGGCAGCCTGCGCTTCGCGGTGCCCGACCAGGCGGCGCCGCGCGTCGGCTGGAAGGGACGGGTTGCGGTGACCGGCTTCTCGGCGGTCTCGAGGGAGGCCAACAACGACCTGCTGCGCTGGAAGTCGCTCGCCTTCGACCGGATCGACTTCGATACCGAGCCACTGAAGGTCGACATCGGCGAGATCGCACTGGAAGACTTCTACGCGCGCGTGATCCTGAGCGCGCAGGGGCAGCTGAACCTGCGCGAGTTGCTGGTCGATCGCGAGGCGCAATCGGTCGACGCGCAGGCCCGGCCGGCTGCCGGTGCCTCGAGTGCCGCTGCGGCGCCCGGCACCGAGTCCGGTGCCGCGAGCAACCTGCGCCTGGGCGGCGTGCGGCTGGTCAACGGCAACATCGACTTCAGCGACTTCTTCGTGAAGCCGAACTACTCGGCCAATCTCACGGGCATGAACGGGCAGATCTCGCAGATCACTCCCGGCCAGGCCGGCGACCTCGAACTGCGCGGGCGCATCGACCACACCGGCAGCGTCGAGATCCTCGGCAAAGTGAACCCGCTGGCCGATCCGCTGTACCTCGACCTGAAGGCCGGCGCCAGCGACATCGACCTTCCGCGCCTGTCGCCGTATTCCGGCAAGTACGTCGGCTACGGCATCGAGAAGGGCAAGCTGTCGGCGAAAGTCGCCTACAAGGTCGAGAACCGGCAACTGAGCGCCGAGAACAACATCGTGCTCGACCAGCTCGTCTTCGGCGACAAGGTCGAGAGTCCCGACGCACTCCAGTTGCCGGTGCTGTTCGCGGTGTCACTGCTGAAAGACCGCAACGGCGTGATCGACGTGAACCTGCCGATCAGCGGCTCTCTGGACGATCCCCGGTTCAGCGTCGGCGGCATCGTGCTGCGGATCATCGGCAACCTGATCGTCAAGGCGGTCACCGCCCCGTTCGCGCTGCTCGCGAACCTGGCCGGCGCGGGCGGCGCCGAGCTGTCGTGGATCGGCTTCGAGCCGGGCAGCCCCGAACCCGGCGCGGCCGCACTCGGGAAGCTCGAGTCGCTTGCGAAGGCGCTCGTCGATCGGCCGGGCCTGAAGCTGGACATCGCCGGCCGCGCCGATCCGGCGGCCGACCGCGAAGCGTTGCGCCGGCTCGCGCTGCAGCGCGCGGTCAAGGCGCAGAAGCTGAAGGAGACGGTCGGCAGCGGCGGCGACGTAGCCGCGATCGACCGGGTGCAGGTCGATCCGCAGGAGTACCCGAAGTATCTCGAGCGCGCGTGGCGTGCCGCGAAGTTCGAGAAACCGCGCAATGCGATCGGCCTGGTGAAATCGCAGCCTGTCGCCGAAATGGAGCGCATGATGCTCGCGCACATCGAGGCGAGCGACGCCGAGTTGATCGCACTGGCCAACGAGCGTGCACAGCAGGTGAAGGACTGGCTGGTCGACTCGGGCAAGGTGCCCGGCGAGCGGATGTTCATCGTGGCGCCGAAACTCGGCGCGGGCGCCACGGATGCCACGGATGCCAAAGGTGCCACGGGTGCCGCCGGTGCCGCCGGTGCCGCCGCGCCGCAGGCGGCAGCGCCGCTTTCCCGGGTCGATCTCTCGCTGAAGTAGGCGGCCCGGGCTGCCGGTGTGCCGACTTGCGAACCCGCCGATCCGGCCGTACACTGTTTTCATGTTGCACCGCATCGCGTTCGACTTCTTCTTTTACTTTTTCGGCTTTTCCTGCCGCCGGCGGGACGAGTCGGGAGCGCGTTCGCAGGCCTGAAGCAGCACGAACCGAATCCGATGAAACCGCCGGCCCCGTCCGGCGGTTTTTTTTGTCCTGCCACCCGAAAGCCCTGTCATCCATGCGCCACACCACCGACGACCTGCGAATCCGCGAGATCAAGGAACTCGCACCTCCCTCGCACCTGCTTCGCGAGTTTCCGATCAGCGACCGCGCGGCCGCGACCACTTACGGCGCGCGCCAGGCGATCCACCGCGTGCTGCACGGCATGGACGACCGGCTGGTGGTGATCGTGGGGCCCTGCTCGATCCACAATCCCGAGGCGGCGCGCGAATACGCCGGCCGGCTGCGCGGCGAGCGCGAGCGCCTGGCTTCCGACCTGGAAATCGTGATGCGCGTCTACTTCGAGAAACCGCGCACCACGGTGGGCTGGAAAGGCCTGATCAACGACCCCGGCCTGGACGACAGCTTCGACATCAACAAGGGGTTGCGCATCGCGCGCGAACTGCTGCTCGACATCAACGAACTCGGCCTGCCCGCGGGCACCGAGTTCCTCGACATGATCACGCCGCAATACATCGCCGACCTGATCGCCTGGGGGGCGATCGGCGCGCGCACCACCGAGTCGCAGGTGCACCGTGAACTGGCGTCCGGGCTCTCGTGCCCGGTCGGGTTCAAGAACGGCACCGACGGCAACCTGAAGATTGCGCTCGATGCGATCAAGGCCGCCTCGCAACCGCACCATTTCCTGTCGGTCACGAAGGGCGGGCACTCGGCGATCGTCTCGACCAACGGCAACGAGGACTGCCACGTGATCCTGCGCGGCGGTCGCAAGCCGAACTACGATGCGGCAAGCGTCGAGGCGGCCTGCCGCGAGGCCGCCGCCGCCGGGCTGGCGTGCCGGCTGATGATCGATGCGAGCCACGGCAACAGCCAGAAGAAGCCCGAGAACCAGCCGGCGGTCGCCGCGGTGATCGCCGAGCAGCTTGCGGCGGGCGACACCCGAATCTGCGGCACGATGATCGAGAGCCATCTGCAGGCGGGTCGCCAGGATCTCGTGCGCGGCAAGCCGCTGGTCTACGGCCAGAGCATCACCGATGCCTGCATCGGCTGGGACGACACCGTCGCGGTGCTGGAGCTGCTCGCCGAGGCGGTGCGCGCGCGGCGGCTGAAGGCCGAGGAGTAGCGAAGACGCGTCCGCTGCGCGCGCCCGCCACCTGTCGGGAAAACGCCGACGCGCGACCGCTGCGGCGCCGCGGACGTGCCGGGCGGCGCCGTTTGCATGCTATAACCACCGAAAAATGGAGGTAGCCATGGAAGCGGTCAAGGGCGGCAGCGCGCCCCGGGCATCGGCGACCGCGGCCGGCTCGGCCAGGCGAACACCGCACGAGCGGCTGCTCGCCCTCGGCCTGCGGCCGGTCGGCCGGGCGAGCGAATTCGCGGATCAGATCCACGGGCTGATGGCCCAGACGCCGTTGTTCTCGGGGCTCGACATCCACGAGACGCGCAAGCTCGGCGGGTTCATGTACGTCTACGAGGCGCCTCCGGGCGTCACGATCATCAACGAGGGCGAAGCCGGCGACTTCATGATGCTGCTGATGCAGGGCATGGTCGACGTGCTGCGCCGCAACCGCTACAACTACCCGTCACGGATCGCCGTGGCGCACTCGGGGCACTCGCTGGGCGAGATGTCGATGTTCGACGGCGAGCCGCGCTTCGCCTCGTGCGTCACGCTGGAGAGCAGCCGCATCGCGGTGCTCACCCGCGACTCGCTCATGCTGGTGCTCGGCGAGGAGCCGAAGCTGGGCAACAAGATCCTGCTGAAGCTGGTGCAGTTGCTGTCCGAGCGGTTGCGCCAGACGAGCGCGAAACTGGTCTCGTATCTCGAAGCGGCGCGCGACGCGTAGCCTTCGCGACGACTTCCCGCGGCGGCGCGGGACCGATCGTAGTGTGAACAGGCCCTCTAGCCTGCGCGCCCCTTCTGCCACATCACGTCGGCGACACCGGCCTCGCGGTTGAGCACACGTGCCAGCACGAACAGCAGATCGGACAAGCGGTTCACGTACTGCCGGCAGGCGGGCCTGACCGCTTCGTCGCGGCCCAGCGCGACGATCGCGCGCTCGGCGCGCCGGCAGACGGTGCGCGCCAGGTGGGCGAGTGCCGCCGCGCGCGAGCCACCGGGCAGCACGAACTCCTGCAGCCGCGGCAGGTCGGCATTGTAGGTGTCGAGCAACTCGTCGAGCCGCGCGACGCGACTCTCGGGCAGGTTTTCGAGCCCCGGAATGCACAGCTCGCCGCCCAGGTCGAACAGGTCGTGCTGGATCGCGGTGAGCGCGGCGTGCACCGCATCGGGCAGGGTTTCGGTCTGCAGCAGGCCGATCGTGGAATTCAGCTCGTCGACGCTGCCGATCGCATCGACGCGCCGGCTGTCCTTGCCGGTACGGCTGCCGTCGCCGAGGCCGGTCGAGCCGTCGTCGCCGGTGCGCGTGGCGATCTTCGAGAGTCTGAATCCCATGTGCGGCTCCATCGGGGCATGCGATGGCGCAGTGTACCGCCGGGCGCATTACCGACGTCGCGAGCCACGGTTTCGCGCCGGCCGACGATGCCGATCTACAATCGTGGGGAGAAGCCGGAGCGATCGATGAACCATCCGCAAGCCTTCCCCGCGAGCCTGAAGCGCCCGCTGCCCGAAGCCCTGGTGGCGGCGCTGCGCGCACGCTTCGGCGAGCGCTTCAGCACCGCGGCCGCGGTGCGCGAGCACCACGGCCGCGACGAGTCGCCGTTTCCGCCCACCCCGCCCGATGCGGTGGTATTCGCGCACTCCACCGGGGAGGTCGCGGAGGCGGTCGCGCAGTGCCGCGCGCACAAGGTGCCGGTGATTCCGTATGGCGTGGGTTCGTCGCTCGAGGGGCACCTGCTCGCGGTACAGGGCGGCGTGTCGATCGACGTGTCGCGGATGAACCGGGTGCTGGCGGTCAATCCCGAAGATCTCACGGTGACCGTGCAGGCGGGCGTCACGCGCAAGCAGTTGAACGACGAGCTGAAGTCCACCGGCCTGTTCTTCCCGATCGACCCGGGCGCCGACGCGACCCTCGGAGGCATGGCGGCCACGCGCGCGTCGGGCACGAACGCGGTGCGCTACGGCACGATGAGGGAGAACGTGCTCGGGCTCACCGTGGTCACCGCCGAGGGCAAGGCGGTGCGCACCGCGGGCCGCGCGAAGAAGTCGTCGGCCGGCTACGACCTCACGCGGCTCTACGTCGGCTCCGAGGGCACGCTCGGCGTGATCACCGAGGTCACCGTGCGCCTCTACCCGGTGCCCGAGGCGATCTCGGCGGCGGTGGTGAGCTTTCCGAGCCTCGCTCAGGCGATCGACGCGGTGATCCAGATCATCCAGCTCGGCGTGCCGGTGGCGCGCTGCGAATACGTCTGCGAGCACGCGATCCGCGCGATCAACGCATACAGCCACACCACGCTGCGCGAGGCGCCGACGCTGTTCTTCGAGTTCCACGGCAGCGAGTCGTCGGTGAAGGAGCAGGCGGAGATCGCCCAGCAGATCGCGCACGAGCACGGCGGCCACGACTTCGAATGGGCCACGCGCCCCGAGGACCGCACGCGGCTCTGGACAGCGCGGCACAACGCGTACTTTGCCGGCATCCAGGTGCGCCCGGGGGCGCGCGCGGTCACCACCGACACCTGCGTGCCGATCTCGCGGCTGAGCGAGTCGATCACCGGCGCGCAGCGCATCCTCGACACCGCGAGTTTCCCCACGCTGATCGTCGGCCACGTCGGCGACGGCAATTTCCACGCGATGCTGGTCATCGACCCGGACGATCCGCAGGAACTCGCCGAGGCCGAGCGGCTGAACGACGCGATCGTGCGCCTGGCGCTGTCGATGGACGGCACCTGCACCGGCGAGCACGGGGTGGGCCTGCACAAGATCGGCTTCCTCGAGGAAGAGGCGGGCGAGGATGTGCTCGACCTGATGCGCCGGATCAAGCGCGCGCTCGATCCCGACGGCATCATGAATCCGGGGAAGATCTTCAGGCTCTAATCGTTGAAAGGCGCCGACGCCCGGCCCGGCGGGCCGTTCCGCGCGGCCTCTAGCCTTGGCCGTAGGGTCTTCAGGCTCTATCATGCTGGGACTTGATGAATCTTGATGGAGCTGGCCATGGGCACCGCCGTACGTGAAAAATTCTCCTCGCAGGCCGCGCCGGAAGTGCTGGCGGCGCTGCGTCGGATTGCGGAATCGCAGGGGCGGCAGTTCCAGGCCGTGCTCGACGAAGCGTTGCGGGACTACATCGACCGCCATCAGAAGGTGCGACCGCGCCGTCACGTCATGGCGGCGTTTGCCGAGAGCGTGAAGGAGTTCGATGAGCTCTACCGCGAGCTGGCGAAGTAAGTCGTGGCGCGTGATTACCTGACGGTGATCGACGTTCTGGGTCTGCATGCGGTGTTGATGCAGCGCTACGGGGGTGCAATGGGCGTGCGCGACGCTGGAGCGCTCGAAGCAGCGCTATTCCGGCCGCAGACTGGTTACTACGAGGACATCGTGGCCGAGGCGGCCGCGCTGATGGAGAGCCTGGCCATCAACCACCCATTCGTCGACGGCAACAAGCGCATTGCTTTCGCGGCAACCGACGTATTCCTGCGCATCAACGGTTGGCGGCTGGAGTGCTTGCCAATGCAGATCCACGCCGCGATGTTGTCGATGCTGGAGTCTGGCATCTTCGACATCGCTCATATCGAGCCCTGGCTGCGCAGCCACGCGCGAACGGCGTGATCAGGTGGCGGGCAGGCGCCCGCCTCACCGATGCAGGATCCGGCTCAGGAACTGCTTCGTGCGCTCGTTCTTCGGCGCCTCGAAGAAGCGCTCCGGTTCGTCCTGTTCGACGATCTCGCCGTGGTCCATGAAGATCACGCGATCGGCGACCGCCCTGGCGAAACCCATCTCGTGCGTGACGCACAGCATCGTCATGCCCTCGCCGGCCAGCATGATCATCGTGTCGAGCACCTCCTTGACCATCTCGGGATCGAGCGCCGAGGTCGGCTCGTCGAACAGCATGATCGACGGGTTCATGCACAGTGCGCGTGCGATCGCCACACGCTGCTGCTGGCCGCCCGAGATCTGGCCCGGATACTTGCCCGCCAGTTCGGCGATGCGCACCCGCTCGAGATAGCGCATCGCGCTCGCCTGCGCCTCGGCCATCGGCTTCTTCAGCACCCAGACCGGCGCCAGCGTGCAGTTCTGCAGCACCGTGAGGTGCGGGAACAGGTTGAAGTGCTGGAACACCATGCCGACGCTGGAGCGCACCCTGTCGATGTTCTTCAGGTTGTCGGTGAGCTCGATGCCGTTGACCACGATGCGGCCCTGCTGGTGCGGTTCGAGCCGGTTGATGCAGCGGATCAGCGTCGACTTGCCCGAGCCCGAAGGCCCGCAGATCACGATGCGCTCGCCGCGCTCCACGCGCAGGTCGACGCTCCTGAGCACCTGGAACTCGCCGAACCACTTGCACAGGCCCTCGATCACGATCGCCGGCGCTGCGGACGCGGTGGCGTTCGCGCAAGCGCCTCGCGTGCTGTCGTCCATTTGCGTCCCCCGTGCGTGCTCAGCCGTGCCCGCCACGCGCGAGGTCGCGCTCGAGCCACTGGCTGTATTTCGACATCGCGAAGCAGAAGATCCAGTAGACGACGATCGAGAACAGGAAGGCCTCGATGAAGTACTTCTTCCACGCGAAGTCGGTCTCGACCGATTTCTTCACCGCGTACGCGAAGTCGTAGATCGCGATGATGACCACCAGCGAGGTGTCCTTGAACAGCGAGATGAAGCTGTTGACGATCGACGGAATCGCCACTCTCAGCGCCTGCGGCAGGATCACCAGCGCCATCGACTTCGACCACGGCAGGCCGAGCGCCTCGGCGGCCTCGTACTGGCCGCGCGGCACCGCCTCGAGGCCGCCGCGCACCGCCTCGGCGAGGTACGCGGCGACGAACAGGATGATCGCGATCTGCGCGCGCAGCAATTGCCCGATGCGCAGGCCCTCGGGCAGGAACAGCGCGAACATCACCGAGGCCATGAAGAGCACGGTGATCAGCGGCACGCCACGCACTACCTCGATGTAGACGATCGACAGCGAGCGCACGATCGGCAGCTGCGAGCGCCGGCCCAGCGCCAGCAGCACGCCCAGCGGAAACGCGAACGCCACGCCGAAGATCGCCAGCATCAGCGTGACCGGCAGTCCGCCCCACTGCTCGGCGCGCACCGGCACGAGACCGGCGCCGCCGCCCATCAGCCAGAACGAGACCGCGATGCCGAAGGCCCATACCACTGCGAGCCAGGGCCGCCAGGCACGCCGCATCGCCGAGAGCACGAGCAGGGCGCACAGCATGACGATCACGATCGCCGGCCGCCACTGCTCGTCGTACGGGTAGACCGCGAACAGCATGAAGCGGAACTTCTCGGCGACCACCGCCCAGCAGGCGCCCTGGCCGCGCACCGCGTCGCAGGCCGAGGCCGGCGCATGCCCCCAGACCGCGTCGAGGAACAACCAGCGCAAGGCCGGGGGCAGCGCCCAGCCGAGCAGCGCGAGCGTCGCGATCGTCAGCGCCGAGTTGGCCGGCGACGAGAAGAGCTGGGCGCGGATCCGGTTCATCGTGTCGTCGCCGGGCCGGTGTTCAGCGCTCGACCAGGCGCGTGCGCGCCGCGTACCAGTTCATCATCAGCGAGATCGCCAGGCTGATCGCCAGGTAGACCGCCATCAGGATCGCGATCGCCTCGATCGCCTGGCCGGTCTGGTTCATCGTGGTGTTGGCCACCGCCACCAGGTCCGGGTAGCCGATCGCCACCGCCAGCGACGAGTTCTTGGTGAGGTTCAGGTACTGGCTGGTGAGCGGCGGGATGATCACGCGCAGCGCCTGCGGCATCGTCACCAGCCGCAGGCGCTGGCCCGGCTTCAGGCCGAGTGCCATCGCGGCCTCGGCCTGGCCGCGCGGCACCGACAGGATTCCGCCGCGCACCACCTCGGCGATGAAGGCCGCGGTGTAGGTGGACAGCCCGACGAGCAGCGCGATGAATTCGGGCGACAGCGATCGCCCGCCGCGGAAGTCGAAACCTCCGAGCCGTGGCAGATCGACTTGCGTCGGTGCGCCGCCGGCCAGCCACGCGCCGACCGGCAGCAGGAGCAGCAGCCCCAGCGAGGGCCACAGAACCGGCCACTGCGCGCCGGTCGCGCGCTGCCGCCGCGAAGCGAGCGCGCGCCACGCCAGGGCGAGCACGACGGCGGCGGCGAACGCCCACCCGGCCGCGCTCCAGCCGGGCGCGGCCTGCGGCCACGCGTAGCGCAGCCCGCGCTGGCTCAGGAAGACCAGGTCGCCGAAGGCGATCGCCTCGCGCACCGGCGGCAGCAACTCGGTGATCAGCCCGTACCAGACGAACAGCTGCAGCAGCAGCGGGACGTTGCGCACGAACTCCACGTACGCGCTGGCCAGGCGCGCCACCAGCCAGTTCGACGACAGGCGGGCGATGCCGATCAGCGTGCCGAGCAGCGTCGCGCCGACGATCCCCAGCGCCGATATCCGCAGCGTGTTCAGCAGCCCGACCAGGAATGCCCGGCCGTAGCTGTTCGAGGGATCGAAGACGATCGGGCTCTCGGCGATCTCGAAGCCGGCTTCGCGCGACAGGAAACCGAAGCCGACCTGGATCTGGCGCGTCGAGAGGTTGTACAGGGTGTTGGCGACCAGCAACCAGCCGATGCCGACGACCGCCGCCAGCAGCAGGGCCTGATAGGCGATGGCGCGGACACGCTCGCTCGTGAACACCTGCGATCGTCCCGGGGAGCGCGCAGCCGCGGCGGTGGCGGGGACGGACTCTCGGCCGACGCGATCGCGTTCAGCGGATCGGCGGCGCGTACATCAGGCCGCCGTCGCGCCATTGCGCGTTCACGCCGCGAGCGATGCCGATCGGGCCGATGTTGCGCTGGTACATTTCGCCGTAGTTGCCCACCGCCCTGATCGCGCGCACCAGCCAGTCGTTGTCGAGCCCGAGGCTCTTGCCGATGTCGCCCGAGGTGCCGACCAGCCGCTGGATCGGCGGCTCCCTGCTCTGCGCTTTCAGCCGGTCGACGTTGGTCGAGGCGACGCCGTACTCCTCGGCTTCGATCAGTCCGAACAGCGTCCACTTGACGATGGTGAAGTACTCCCAGTCGCCGCGTCGCACCAGCGGGCCCAGCGGCTCCTTCGAGATCGCCTCGGGCAGGATCAGGTAGTCGTCCCTGTTCGTCGCCTTCAGCCTCGTCGCGGCCAGCCCCGAGATGTCGGTGGTGAACACGTCGCAGCGACCGGAGAAGAACGCCTGCTCGATCTGCTGCAGTTCGCTGACCACCACCGGGCGAAAGCTCATTTTCTTCGTTCGGAAGTAGTCGCTCAGGTTCAGTTCGGTGGTGGTACCCGGCAGCACGCAGACCGTGGCACCGTCGAGTTGCGTGGCGCTCTTCACGTCGGAAGACTTCTTCACCATGAAGCCCTGGCCGTCGTAGAAGATCGTGCCGACGAACACCGCGCCCAGCGTCGCGTCGCGGCTCGCGGTCCAGGTGGTGTTGCGCGACAGGATGTCGACCTCACCCGACTGCAGCACGGTGAAGCGGTTCGACGCGTTGGTCGGCACGAACTGCACCTTGTTCGCATTGCCCAGGATCACTGCCGCCACCGCGCGGCAGAAGTCGGCGTCGATGCCGTGCCAGACGCCCTGGCTGTCGGGTGCCGAGAAACCGACCAGTCCGGTGTTGACCCCGCAGCGCAATGCGCCCCTGTGCCTGATCGCGTCGAGAGTGGTGCCGGCCGGGGCCAGCGACGGCGCGAACAGCGCGGCCGCTGCCAGCAGCGCGGCGAGACGGATCCGGATCATGTCGATGCTCCCCGTCGTGCAATGGCCAGCGGGCCTGCGCTCAGCGCTTGTAGCGCTTGGGCACGAACGGCAGCGGCGCAGGAGTGACGCCGGGCCGGCGATCGCGCACCACCGCGCGCAGCGGCGTCTGCGCCGCGCCGTCGAGCGCGCTGCGCTCGATGCGCGCGAGCATCACCGGGTGCCCGAGCGTCGGCGAGATCGTTCCGCTGGTGACTTCGCCCACGACGCGCTCGTCGGGCGTGACGATCGCCGCATGTGCGCGGATCGGCACCGGTTCGCGCGAGACCAGGCCGGCGAGCCTGCGCGGCGTGCCCGCGGCGAGTTGCCCGAGGATCGTCGCCGCGCCCGGAAAGCCGCCGGCTTTCGCGCCGCCGCTGCGGCGCGACTTCGGGATTGCGAAGGACAGGCCCGACTCCACCGGCGTGGTCGTGGCGTCGATGTCGCTGCCGTGCAGCGGCAGGCCCGCCTCGAGCCGCAGCGTGTCGCGCGCGCCCAGTCCGGCCAGCCGCACCGCCGGGTCGGCGAGCAGGCGCCGCACGATCGCTTCGGCCTGCGCGAGCGGCAGCGAGATCTCGTAACCGTCCTCGCCGGTGTAGCCCGAGCGGGTCGCGAAGCAGTCGGCGCCGAGCAGCCGCAGCGTGGCTGCCTGCATGAAGCGCAGCGACGCCGCCGCCGGGTCGAGCGCGGCGAGCGCCGCCTCGGCGGCCGGCCCCTGCAGCGCGACCAGCGCCGCATCGACCCACTCGATGCGCAACTGCGGGCAGCGGCTGCGCAGCGTGGCCAGGTCGGCGTCGCGATTGCCGGCATTGACCACCATGCGCACCTCGGCGCGCGCGCCGTCGACCAGGTGCGCCAGCATCAGGTCGTCGTCGATGCCGCCGCGCTCGTTGAGCAACAGCGAATAGCGCTGCGCCGCGTGCGGCCAGTCGTCGAAATCGACCGGCAGCGCCGCTTCGAGCTGCGCGTACAGCGTCTGCGGCCGTCCGTCGTCGGCGCGGATGCGCAATTGCCCCATGTGCGAGACGTCGAACAGGCTGGCGCGCTCGCGGGTGTGCAGGTGCTCGGCCTTCAGCCCCGCCGGATACTGGATCGGCATCTCGTAGCCGGCGAACGCGCCGAACTTCGCACCGTACCCGGCGTGCAGCGCGTGCAGCGGAATGCGCCGCAGGGTTTCCTGCGCAGGCTGGTTCATCGGCTCCCCCCTTCGTAGTCGGCCACTGGCGGGCAGGTGCACACCAGGTGCCGGTCGCCCGCGGCGTTGTCGATGCGCTTCACACTTGGCCAGACCTTCGCCTCGCGCACCCACGGCAGCGGGAACGCCGCCTCCTCGCGACTGTAGCGGTGCGTCCATTCGCCGGCAATTTCCGCGGCAGTGTGCGGCGCGCCCTTCAGCGGGTTGTCTTCGCGGTCGAGTTCGCCCGAGGCGATGCGCTGCAGTTCGCCGTGGATCGCGATCATCGCGTCGCAGAAGCGGTCGAGCTCGGGTTTCGACTCCGACTCGGTCGGCTCGACCATCAGCGTGTCGGCCACCGGGAACGACAGCGTCGGCGCGTGAAAGCCGTAGTCCATCAGCCGCTTGGCCACGTCTTCGGCGCTCACGCCGTAGTCGGCCTTGAGGTTGCGCATGTCGAGGATGCACTCGTGGGCGACTTCGCCGTTGCTGCCGCGATAGAGCACCGGGAAATACGGCGCGAGCCGCTGCGCCACGTAGTTCGCGTTCAGGATCGCGACCTCGGAGGCCTTGCGGATGCCCGAGGCGCCCATCATCCGGATGTACATCCAGGAGATCGTGGTGATCAGCGCACTGCCGAAGGGCGCGGCCGACACCGCGGCGTCGCCGGCGGCTGCGCGTGCCGCGTCGCGCGCGCCGTTGCTCGCCGCCGGCAGCGGGAACGGTTCGGCCGGCAGGTACGGTGCCAGGTGCGCGGCCACCGCGATCGGACCCATGCCGGGACCGCCGCCGCCGTGCGGTATCGAGAAGGTCTTGTGCAGGTTCATGTGGCAGACGTCGGCACCGAACAGTCCGGGCCTGGCCAGCCCGGCCATCGCGTTCAGGTTCGCGCCGTCCATGTACACCTGGCCACCGGCCTCGTGCACCAACCGGCAGACCTCGGCGATCGAGGGCTCGAACACGCCGTGCGTCGACGGATAGGTGACCATCAGCGCGGCGAGCGCATCGCGGTGCTCGGCGATCCTGCGTTCCAGATCGGACACGTCGATGTTGCCCTGATCGTCGCAGGCGACGACCACGACGCGCAGCCCCATCATGTGCGCCGAGGCAGGATTGGTGCCGTGCGCCGAGGCCGGAATCAGGCAGACGTCGCGATGCGCCTGCCCCTGAGCGGCCAGGTAGTGGCGGATCGCCAGCAGGCCGGCGTATTCGCCCTGTGCACCCGAGTTCGGCTGGAACGACACCGCGGCAAAGCCGGTGATCTCGGCGAGCCAGGCGCCCAGCTGTTCGAGCATCGCGAGGTAGCCGGCAGCCTGTTCGCGTGGTGCGAACGGATGGATGTCGGCGAATCCGGGCCAGGTGACCGGCGCCATCTCCGAGGCTGCGTTCAGTTTCATCGTGCACGAGCCGAGCGGGATCATCGAGTGCACCAGCGACAGGTCGCGGTTCTCGAGCCGCTTCAGGTAGCGCACGAACTCCGTTTCGCTGTGATGGCGGGCGAACACCGGATGCGCGAGCACGGTGTCGGCGCGACGCAGCGCCGGCGCGATCGAATCGGGCTCGACCCCGGTCGAGGCAAGCGCTGCGTCGAGCGTCGCCGCGTCCGGGCGAACACCGCCGATCACGAAAGCCAGGTCGGCGACGTCGGCGAGCGTCACGGTCTCGTCGAGCGCGACGCCGATGCGCCCGGCCGGCCCGCCCTCGTGCCCGAACTCGCGCAGGTTGATGCGCAGGCTGCGCGCACGCTCGCGCGCGGCGCTGCCGTCGGCGCCGAGGTCGAAAGCGAGCGTGTCGAAGAAGGTATCGTGCAGCGGGCGCGGGCCGCGGGCCGCGTCGACGAGGCGCACGAGCAGCCGCGCCATCGCGTTCGTGCGCAGCGCGATGCGGGTCAACCCCTGCGGGCCGTGGTAGATCGCATAGAAGGCCGCCATGCTGGCCAGCAGCGCCTGCGAGGTGCAGATGTTGCTGGTCGCCTTCTCGCGGCGGATGTGCTGTTCGCGGGTCTGCAGCGCCATGCGCAGCGCCGGATTGCCGGCGGCGTCGTGCGAGACGCCGATGATGCGGCCCGGCATCGTGCGCAGCAGGTCTTCGCGCGCGGCCATGAACGCCGCGTGCGGGCCACCGAAGCCGAGCGGCACGCCGAAGCGCTGCGCCGAGCCGATCGCGATGTCGGCGCCCATCGCGCCGGGCGATCTCGCCAGCATCAGCGCGAGCGGGTCGCAGCCGACGGTGGCGCGCCCCCCGGCGGCACGCAGCGCGGCGATCGGTGCGGCGAAGTCGCGCAGGCGCCCGAAGGTGTCGGGCGTCTGCAGGTGCGCGCCGAAGAAACCGGCGGCGGCCTCCGCGGTCAGCGCGCGCTCGGCGTCGTCGACCGTCACCTCGATGCCCATCCACTTCGCGCGCGTGCTCACGACCGCGATCACCTGCGGGTGCGTGGCCGAATCGACCAGGTAGCGGTTCGACTTCGATTTCGACGCGCGCCGCGCCATCGCCATCGCTTCGGCCGCGGCGGTGGCCTCGTCGAGCAGCGACGCATTGGCCACCGGCAGCCCGGTCAGGTCGATCACCATCTGCTGGAAGGCGAGCATCGCCTCGAGGCGGCCCTGCGCGATCTCGGCCTGGTAGGGCGTGTACGCGGTGTACCAGCCGGGGTTCTCGAGCACGTTGCGGCGGATCGGCTCCGGCGTGATCGTGCCGTGGTATCCCGCGCCGATGTAGCTGCGCCAGACCTGGTTGCGACCGGCCAGCTCGCGCAACTCGGCGAGCGCCTCGCGTTCGGACACCGGCTCGCCGAGCGCCAGCGGCTCGTCGATCAGCAGGTTCGCCGGAACGGTGGCGCGCACCAGTGCGGCACGCGACTCGAAACCGAGCGCGGCGAGCATCGCCGCCTCCTGCGATACGGTGGTGCCGATGTGGCGGGCGTGGAATTCGTCGTGACCGAGCAGCGCGCGGATGTCGGCGCCGGGGGTCCCGGAAGGGCTCATGGACAGGTCTCCGTCGCGGCTCGCAGGACTGCGCCCCGCGTGGGGGTGGATCGATGGGAGCGCGGCGCGCGCCGGTTGCGCGTTGCCGCGCGTTCAGCCGGCGCCCGGGCCGGCCGCGTAGGCGGCGGCGTCGAGCAGCGCGTCGATCTGGGCCGGCTCGGACGGACGCATGCGAAACAGCCAACCCTTGTCGAACGGCGACTCGTTGACCGTCTGCGGTGCTTCGGCGAGCGCCGGGTTCACTTCGAGCACTTCACCGGCCACCGGCGCGTAGACGTCGGAAGCCGCCTTGGTCGATTCGACGACGACGCAGGATTCGCCCTGAGCCAGTTGGCGCCCGACTTCGGGCAATTCGACGTAGACCAGTTCGCCCAGTGCGTCCTGGGCGTGGAAAGTGATGCCCACGGTAGCGCTGCCGTCGGCTTCGGGTCGAAGCCACTCGTGCGACGCCGTGTAGCGGAGATTGGCGGGATTGTCCAAGATCGGGCTCCGAAGGCGGCCGCGTCGCGGCCCGTGGTTGATCCGAAGCCCCCTCTGTCCGTTTGCCTGAGACATTCAGCGCGCGGGCGCCTGTTTCCTTCGGCGAGGCGCACGCCGCAGTCGCCACGACCGCCCGTCGCGCGCCTACTCTCCAGAGAGCCGAACCGCTGCAGTCCTTTTGCCTGAGAGTTTCCGGGGCGATACACCTTCGGCGCCGCGCCGCACCGAGCCTCGCTCGGTGCGCGCGGTCTCTCCCACAGCGGTTGTCCGGCTGGCGCAAAGAGTGCCAATCCGGTGCTTCGGTGTCAAATTGATCAGGGACACGGGCATCGGCCGGGTTCGGGCACAATGACAGCCCGGCCCATGAATCCGCCCATCGCAAGACCAGTGCAGTCGCCATCCGCCGATCTTCCCGACACGGTCGCACGAGCCGCGGCCGACCGCCACGCAGACCTCACCGCGCCGCCCGGCGCCGCGCGCCAGCGCGAGGTGGTCGAGCGCCTGCGCTCGATCGTTCCGGCGCATTGCCTGCTGTACCGCGAGGAGGACACGCGCCCCTACGAATGCGACGGACTGTCCGCGTTCCGGCAACTGCCGATGGTGGTGGTGCTGCCCGAGACGGTGGAACAGGTGCAGGCCTTGCTGAAGGCGTGCCGCGAACTCGACGTGCCGATCGTCGCGCGCGGCGCCGGCACCAGCCTGTCGGGCGGGTCGATGCCGCACGCGTCGGGCATCGTGCTGTCGATGGCGAAGTTCAACCGCATCCTCTCGATCGACCCGCTGGCGCGCATCGCGCGCGTGCAGCCGGGCGTGCGCAATCTCGCGATCTCCGACGCCGCGGCGCCGCACGGCCTGTACTACGCGCCCGATCCCTCGTCGCAGATCGCCTGCACGATCGGCGGCAACGTCGCCGAGAACTCGGGCGGCGTGCACTGCCTGAAGTACGGGCTCACGGTGCACAACGTGCTGCGCGTGCGCGCGCTCACGATCGACGGAGAGTTCGTCGAGTTCGGCACCGAGGCGCTCGATGCGCCGGGCCTCGACATGCTCGCGCCGATGATCGGCTCCGAGGGCATGCTCGCGATCGTCACCGAGATCACCGTGAAGCTGGTGCCGGTGCCGCCGCTCGCGCGCGTCGTCATGGCATCGTTCGACGACGTGGTCACCGCGGGCGATGCGGTGGCGCACATCATCGCGGCCGGCATCATTCCGGCCGGCCTCGAGATGATGGACAGCAAGGCCACCGTGGCGGTCGAGGAGTTCGTGCACGCCGGCTACGACCTCGGGGCGGCGGCGATCCTGCTCGCCGAGTCCGACGGCACGCCCGAGGAGGTGGCCGACGACGTGGCCCGCATCGTGCAGGTGCTGCGCGAGTCGGGTGCCACCGGCATCCGCGTGTCGGAGTCCGAAGCCGAGCGGCTGCTGTTCTGGTCGGGGCGCAAGAACGCGTTTCCGGCCGCGGGGCGCCTGTCGCCCGACTACTACTGCATGGACGGCACCATTCCGCGCCGCAACATCGGCCGCATGCTCGCGGCGATCGCGGCGATGGAGGAGAAGTACCGGCTGCGCTGCATGAACGTGTTCCACGCGGGCGACGGCAACCTGCACCCGCTGATCCTGTTCGACGCCAACGATCCCGACGAGTGGCAGCGCGCCGAACGTTTCGGCGCCGAGATCCTCGAGCGCAGCGTCGAGTTCGGCGGCACGATCACCGGCGAGCACGGCGTGGGCATCGAAAAGCTCGACTCCATGTGCGTGCAGTTCTCGCGCGAGGAACTCGCGGTGTTCTCCGCGGTCAAGCACGCGTTCGATCCGCCGGGGCTGCTCAATCCGGGCAAGGCGATTCCCACGCTGGCGCGCTGCGCCGAGTACGGCAAGGTGCACGTGCACGGCGGGCGGCTGGCGTTCGCCGAGCTGCCGCGCTTCTGATGAGCGCGCCCGCCTCCGATCCGGCGCTGGCCGAGCTGCGCGATCGCGTGCGCGCGGCGGCCGCAGCGCGCACGCCGCTGTGCATTCGCGGCGGCGGCACCAAGGACTTCTACGGCCAGCCGCAGGCGGGCGAGCCGCTCGAGATGCGCGGCTGGCACGGCATCGTCGGCTACGAGCCCACCGAACTGGTGATCACCGCGCGATGCGGCACGCCGCTGGCCGAAGTCGAGGCAGCCCTGGCCGAGCGCGGACAGATGCTGGCGTTCGAGCCTCCCGCGTTCGGTGCGGCGGCCACGATCGGCGGGGTGATCGCCGCCGGGCTGTCGGGCCCGCGCCGCGCGAGCGCCGGCGCGGCGCGCGATTTCGTGCTCGGCGCCACGCTGCTCGATGCGGCCGGTCGCGAACTGCGCTTCGGTGGCCAGGTGATGAAGAACGTGGCCGGCTACGACGTATCGCGGCTCGCCTGCGGCTCGCTCGGCATCCTCGGGCCGATCCTCGAAGTGTCGCTGAAGGTGCTGCCGCTGCCGGCGGCAGAGGCCAGCCTGCGCCTGCCGATCGACGAGGCGGGCGCGCTGCGCGCGGTGAACGAGTGGGGCGGCCAGCCGCTGCCGCTGTCGGCCAGCGCCTGGTGCGAAGGCGTGCTCAGCCTGCGCCTGTCGGGCGCCGCGGCGGCGGTCGAGGCCGCCGTCGCGCGCTTCGAGCGCGAGCACGGCACCGCGCGGCTCGATCCGGCGCAGGCGAGGGCGTACTGGGCGGGCGTGCGCGAACAGACCGATGCCTTCTTCGACGGTGCGCAACCGCTGTGGCGACTGTCTCTGCCCGCGACCGCACCGGTGGTCGACCTGCCGGGGGCGCGCATGTTCGAGTGGGGCGGCGCGCTGCGCTGGCTGCGCAGCGATGCATCCGCCGAAACCGTGCGCGCGGCCGTGTCCCGCCTGGGCGGCACCGCGACGCTGTTTCGCGGCGGCGATCGCGCGGCCGGCGTGTTCCATCCGCTCGCGCCGATCAACGCGGCGCTGCAGCGGCGCCTGAAAGACGCGTTCGATCCGGCCCGGATCTTCAACCCCGGCCGCATGTACCCCGACCTCTGAAGATGGAAACGCATCTCGCCGACTGGCTGAAGGGCACCGCCGACGGGGCCGAGGCCGAGTCGATCCTGCGCAAGTGCGTGCACTGCGGCTTCTGCCTGGCGACCTGCCCGACCTACCAGCTGCTCGGCAGCGAGCTCGATTCGCCTCGCGGGCGCATCTACCTGATCAAGCAGGTGGCCGAGGGCGTCGGACCCGGCCCTTCGACGCTCGCGCACCTCGATCGCTGCCTCACCTGCCGCAACTGCGAGACCACCTGCCCGTCGGGCGTCGAGTACGGGCACCTGGTCGACGTGGGCCGCAAGCTGGTCGAGGAACGGGTGCGTCGGCCGGCGGGCGAGCGCCTGCTCCGGTTCGCGTTGCGCGAAGCGCTCACGCGGCGCTGGCTGTTCGATCCGGCGATGCGCATCGGGCAGATGCTGCGCCCGCTGCTTCCGGCGGTGCTGCGCGACAAGGTGCCGGCGCGCCGGCCCGCGGGCGCCTGGCCGCGGGCTGCGCACGCGCGCAAGGTGCTGATCCTGAACGGTTGCACGCAGCCGGCGATGATGCCCGCGATCGACGCGGCCACTGCGCGCGTGCTCGACCGTCTGGGCATCGAGACGGTGCTCGAGCGGCGCTCGGGCTGCTGCGGCGCGATTCGCCACCACCTCGCCGACACCGAAGGTGCGCTCGCGCAGGCGCGGCGCAACATCGACGCCTGGCTGCCGCACCTCGAACGCGGCGCCGAGGCGATCGTGATCAACGCGTCGGGCTGCGGCGCGATGGTGAAGGAGTACGCGCACCTGCTGCGCGAAGACCCTGCCTACGCGGCGAAGGCCCGGCGGGTGGTCGCGGCCACGAAGGATCTCGCCGAGTGGCTGCCGGCGCAACTGGCCGGATCGATCGACGCGATCCGCGCGCGTGTCGATGCGCGCAGGAGTGCGCGCGCCGGTGCGGCCGAGCGCGTCGTGTTCCATCCGCCGTGCACGCTGCAGCACGGCCAGCGCATCCGCGGCGAGGTCGAGCGCCTGCTCGATGCACTGGGCGTCGAGCGCCTGGTGGCGGCCGAGTCGCACCTGTGCTGCGGCTCTGCAGGCACCTATTCGGTGCTGCAGCCGGCGCTTTCGCTCCAGCTGCGCGAACGCAAGCTCGGCCACCTGCAGGCGGGCAGCCCCGAGCTGATCCTGTCGGCCAACATCGGCTGCCTCGCGCACCTCGAGGCCGGCACCGGCAGCCCGGTGCGGCACTGGATCGAGTGGCTCGACGCGGCGATGGCGGAGCGCTGACCGCGCCCCGCTGCGCCGGTTCGCGTCAGCGCGTCAGTTCGCGCCAGTTCAGGCGCCGCACGTTCGCGCCGAACGGCGCGATCGGATTGCCGAAGACCGGATATTTCGCGTCCGACGTCGTCACGATCGTCACCGCCTTTCCGCTGGGAAGCTTGACGATGTTGATGCCGACGATGAGCGTGTTGCCGACGTTGACGGCCCAGCCGGTGTCCGCCACCCGGGTACTGCCCGTCCACGGATCGATGAAGTAGAGCCAGCTCGTGCCGCCGATGTTGCACACGTTCGGGGTCGGAATGTTCGAGGGCACGACCCACCAGCCCAGCTGGTACTTCGGATCGACGTTCACGCGCTCTCCGCTCTTTGCGTCGAGGTCGATGTACCAGCCGATCTTGTCGGCGGACATCGCGGTGTACGAGAGCTGGCGGCTTCCGCTGTCGCCCGAGAGATCGTGCACCACCACGGCGGTGCTGTCGCGGAAGTTGCCGTACGGCGGCGAAACCAGGTCGTCCTTGATCGCGTAGAGCGACATCAGCTGGGTCGACCCGACGTCGCTCGTGCCCAGGTACTTGCCGGAGCCGACCAGGATCACGCGCTTCTGCGAGCCCCCGATCTTGACTTCGGCCAGTTCGGGCTTGGTGGTGATCGGCTGCGTCGGCGCGCCCTGCGTCTTGCCGATCGTCGTGATCTTCGTCGCCGTCTTCGCGACGACGTCGAAGCGCCACACGTTGCCGTCGAGGTCTCCGCCGTAGACGTGCTGGGTCGAGTTGTCCAGGTTCGTGTTGCTGACCCAGTTGTTGATCTTGGCGATGCCGCTCTTCGAAGGATCGGTGACGGTGTTGTCGGTCACGATTTCGGCGAGCTTCGAACCGTCGGAAGCCTTCAGCACGAACAGGCGCCCCTTGCCGTCGCCGGGCGAAGCGTTGTTGTTGTAGCCCGAGGCGACGATCACGACCCACTGCCCGCTCACCTTGGTGATGATGGCGTTGCCGTAGCTGTAGCCGAGATTGCCGTCGTCGAATTCCCACAGCAGTTGCGGGCTCGTCGGGTCGGTGACGTCGAGCGCGTAATAGGCGCGCCCACCCTTGCCGAGTCCGCCGACGAGAATCGTCTTCCACTGGTTGGCGTTGCAGGACGCGGCCAGGCAGACGTCACCCACCACGATCGGTCCGTCGACGTAGAAGCGATGATTCGTCGGGTAGCTCTTGTCGGCGAGCCTGTAGAGATCCGGGATCACCGCGGTCGGTATGTAGGCCCAGAGCTCGTCGCCGGTATCGCCGTCGAAAGCGTGCAGCATGCCGTCGTTGGCGCCCGCGTAAACCACCGACTTGCGGTTCTTCTTCAGCTCGACGAACTGGGCGTAGTTGTCGTCCGAATACGCGAACGGAGGCTTGCGCACGTAAACCGGCGCGCCGTTGACGATGTCGCCGAGCGCGTGCTTGCGGTCGCGATAGAGCGGCCAGGCGCTGGTGGCTTCGTCCTCGTGCTGGGTCTGGCCGCGGAGGTAGTTGATGATCGAGTCCTGCGTCGCTTGCGCCTGCTCGCCGGCGGTCAGGGCCGCATACTGCGTGAGCTGGCCGTTCGGGTTGTCGGGTCCGGGCGCGAAGCGGTTGGCGGCCTTCTGCGTGGCCAGGTTGGCTGGTGTGAACTCCTTCAGCGTGCCGCCGCCGTTGAAATAGACGTGGCGCGTATCGCTCGACGCCGACACCCTCGTGTCCAGTTTGGCCTGGGCCGACCAGATCGGCGTGTCCGACACGGTTCCGGCGGCGAGATCGATCTCGCGTGCGGTGATGTCGCCGTCCCAGTCGACAGTCGTGTACATCGCGACGTAGGCGTAGTTGTCGCCCGCGACGGGCTCCAGGTTCGAGGTCGCCGCCGCCGCGGCAGACGCCGTTCGCGCGGACACGCCGGCGAGTGCCTTCTGGACGCCCTTGGAGAGGGAATCGGGCGACCTGGCGCTGAAGTACTTGCCGCGGCCGTTCACCGCCGCGTGCCAGAGATCGTCGACGGTGGTCAGGTCGTCGGCTGTCGGCTTCGGCCAGATCCTGGTGCCCTGCTTGATCGCCTCGAAGTCGGCGCAGCCGCCCGAGTCGTAGTTCTCGCAGTACTCCAGCTCGCCGCTGATGCCCAGGCCGAGCGTGAAGGTGGTCATGTGCTGGTGAGGCGCCTTGTCGGTTCCCGATCCCGGCACGTTGTTCTCGCAGACGTCGTAGGTTTTCCCGTCGACCGTTGCACCCGTGCAGTTGCCCAGCGCGGAAGTGCGCAGGTCGGTCTGGTAGTAGTACATCGCGACGTCGGCGAGCGTGTCCGAGGTGCCGCCCGAGGTCGTGGTGGTGCTGGAGATCAGCACCGGATCGGTCGGGTTCGGGTTCGGCAGCGCGGGCGCCGGTTTCGTGCAGGAGATGTAGGTGGTGGCCGAACCGTAGTTCGTCCAGGCTCCCGAGACCGGACTGCCAGGCGGCTCGATCGGCGTCGTCACTTGCATCCGCTGCTCCTGCCTCCTGACACGCTTGCGCCCGCCCGAGCAGTTGCTCAGCGAGTAGGTGTAGCGCTGGTAGGTGTCGACCTGCTTGGTCGTTGCACCGTCCCACATCGGCCGCTGGGCCGAACCGTCCTGGTTGCCGACGTTGCTGGACCCGTTGAGCTGGTAACCCGAGCCGCCGTTCCAGAAGCCGTCGGTGGTCAGGATCGTGAAGTTCTGCTGGCAGGAGTACTGCACCGGATCGTCGCCCAGCTTGCCCGCGTAGATGCGCCCGATCTTCGACAGGGCCGGGCGCAAGGGCGTACCGCCGTTGGCTCCCGCGCCGTAGAGCTTGGCGTAGACCTTGGTGCGCTGGTCGCAACCCGGTACCGGACCGCAGAAGTCGTCGATCGCCTGGAACGAAGTCGAGCTCGAACTCGTGCCGGTGTAGCTGTGGGTCGAATAGCCGATCCGGTAGTTCGAGGGTTCCGACAGGCTGCCCAGCGCGTGGCCCATTGCCGTCTTGGCGGCCAGCAGGCGAACGCGGTAATAGCTGTACCAGTTGGCGAAGTTGGTCAGCTTGGCGGCGTCGGTTTCGGGAAAGACGTCTGCCTCGAACGTCATCGAACCGTTACCGGATTTCACGATGACCGGAGTGAGGTTCGCGGCCGAGGCCGGCCCGGTGATCGTCACGGTCCCGCTCGAGGCCGTGGCACTGAAGCCGGTCGTGGCCGTCTTCGCGTTGATCCTGTCCCTGATGGTGTTCGCCATCGTGCCGATGCTGCTGGCGTTGCCCGTCGAGCTCGACATCAGCTCGACCGTACCGACCTTGATGCTCGTGACGTTGTTGTTGGTGCCGCAGTTCCAGGGGCATTTCGCCTCGATCGTCGTCGTCATCGCAGGGGCCAGGCGTCGCTTGGCAAAGACGTTCGCCCCGGGCGTGCTCCCGAAGCTGCTGTTGCATTCCTCGTAGAAAGTGGAGTTCGTGTCCGTGTAGTCCTTCTTGGTCTGCGATCCGGAATAGACGTAGTAATAGGCGCCGGACGGCCCCAGGGCAGAGTACGTGTGTGGCTTATAGCTGGAACTGTTGTAGGCGTTGTTCGCGCTTTCCGGGCTGAACCGGTTGGCCATGAACTGGCTGTCGAGATCGCGTTTGGCCGAGCCCGGATCGAAGCCGTCGTCCCAGGCGGCATTGAAGTCCGCGTCGGGATACGCGTTGCCGCTCGCGTCGATCGGCGGCCTGTAGACGACGTCGGGGTTGTAGTACACGCCGTTGCACTGGCTGCTCACGTAGCCGTACTTGCCGTGGAACTTCACCGCGTCGTCGGGCAGATAGCTGAAGCTCATGCTGCCCGAGTCGTCGAGGATGATCATCACGTTCGGCTTCACCTCGCCGCTGGTGCCCGAGGCGAGCGGCTTGTCGGAGAGGTCGACGTCGGCGGCCCAGGCCATCGGCGCGAGCGCGAGCCAGAAGGCGAGAATGCGTGTCGATTGCCTGATCATTGCCTGACTCCCCGATTCAGAATCCGACGACCGCCTGCACGACGCTTTCGGTATTGCGCGGGCCGATCACGCGCGTGGTCACGCGGTAATACTGTTGCGCCGTGCCGGTGAGCGGCATCTGTCCGTACGAGCCGCCGCCTTTGGTGCTGCCGGAGCCGGCCGACGAAGACTGGAAGGCGGAACAGAAGACGCCCGGATCGTTCGGCAGGCCTTCGAAGTCGCACATCCGGTTGATCACGTAGGTCGCCGCATAGCCGTCGGGCAGCCTGTCGGAGCCCACGGCTGCGGCCACCATGCCGCAGTCGGGCAGCGCAGTTCCGCCGGATGTCCAGACCACGTCGTCCTGCGGGTTGCCGCTCCGGGTTCCCAGCAGGTCGCAGCTCGAGCGCCAGGTGGCGTAGTAGCCTGCCGCCGCGACGTCGCTCGCGAGCTGGTCGCTGTTGGCTGTCAGCCATTCGATCGCCGCCTCGGTTCCAGCGTCGCCGGCCTGGGCAGCCGTCTGCTTGAAGGCGAGGTTGCCGGTGATCATCACACCGGTGTCGACCATGCGCATCAGCGCGATGCCGCCGAGCGAGATCGCCACCAGCGCGATCAGCGCGATCAGCAGCGTGATGCCGCGCTGCCGCCTCATCGACGAAGGGGTGGAAGTCTTCTCCATCAGCCCCCCCAGATCACGTTGCGGATCGGCACGATGGTCGTAAAGACCTTGTACCGGTAGTGACGTTCGTCGCCGGTGAGCGCCCGGCTGGGCGGCGGATCGCCCGGGTCACCCGCCTCCCACAGCGTCAGGCTCGCGGGGCTGACCTGTTCCTTCTCGTACTGGACGCTGCGCGCCACCACCGCGACGCGCACCGCGCGAATCCGCGACACGTCGGCCGCGCCGGGGTTGCTCCAGTCTCCGCAGGCGGAAGAGGTGGTCGCATTGCACCACTGGCTGATCTGCGTGCTGCCGGCCGCCGCAATGCCGTATTGCGCCTGCAGGTCGACGATCTGGTCGACCAGTGGCGCGGTGTTCGCGCAGTCGTGCGGCGCGGCGGTCACCGTCGGATTGACTTCCGTCAGGCGGTCGCAGAGCACCTGATAGCGCCCGTGCACGAGACTGCCCATGTTGACGACCGCGTCGCCGATTTCGTAAGTGGGCGCGACCGCGAAGACGTTGTTCGGATTGGAAGGGTTGTACAGATACTGACCCGAGTTGTGCTGCAGGTTCCACCCGTTGCCGGTCTTTTGCGGCGGCTGCGACATCTGCATCAGGGTGCAGATCTTCCCGCCTCCCTTGCCCACGGCGAGGAACAACTGGTTCTGCGCGAGCCCCCCGCTGCTGTCGGTCGTGACGATCGACGAGGCGTTCGGCATGTTCTTGACGATCGTGACCGGAACCGCGGCGAAGTCGGTGTCGGAGCGGATGAAATCGATCGCATCGGGCCCGGTTCCGCCGTCCAGGATGGCGACCGGCCTGATGACGCCGCCGTCGGAGACAGTCGTGCCGTTGTAATAGATGTTGATGCCGAGCGGGCACAGCGAACCGTCCCCGCCGAACAGGCCGTACCCCGCCTGCCTGACCTCGCGCTCGATCGAAAAGAGCGCGACCGCGCCGTTCACCTGGGCATCCGATCCGCCGCTGCTGGTTCGCTTCTGCCCTTCGAAGACCGCCATCACCTGCTGGATGACGAGCACCGCGAGCGAGCCGATCACCAGGGCGACCATCAGTTCGACCAGCGTCACGCCTGCCTGTCGGGAACGCTTCATGGCGGATCCGGCTTCAGTTGTCGACGTTGATGTGGGCTTCGGCGACGAACTGGTGCTCGTCGCCGCCCGGCAGTTGCCAGCTGATCGTCACCACGGCGCGGTTGCCGTTGATCTGCACCGATCGCTTGCCGTTCGGCAGGGCCGCGACGTCGACATCGGATTCGGCGTGGTTGGACAGGTTGGCCGGATCGCCCCACAAGCGCCCGAGGGCCTGGTTGGCCAGGAAACTGGCATCGGCCCGATACTTCGCGTCGGTGACCGTGCTCACCGCGAAGGCCTGCATGGCGATCACCGCCAGGATGCCGATCGAGAAGATCAGCACCGCCACCAGCGCTTCGATCAGGGTGGCGCCTTGCTGCAGGCGCATCGGTTTCGCTACGGGCATTTTCTGACGTCGCCGGTTGCGGTCACGTTCGGGTCGCACATCACGATCTGCCCGCCCGGACCGAATTGAAGGCGCAGGTCCCGCGTCTTGTCGGCGGCCAGCACGCTCGCCGGCAGGTCGAGATCGAGCCGTTCGATCGGTGCGCTCGCATCGATGTTCGCCGTCCGGCGGCCCAGGCCGTCGAAGCTGATCCGGGTCGCACCGGCTGGTGTCACCGCCACGGTCACGTCGGCGGTGCCTTCGCCGGCCGCCCGCGCCTGGATTTCCTCGCCCGACAGCGCGACACGCACGACCCAACCGCTGCCGACAGCGGCGTCGACAACGAATTCGACCGGCGCATTGCGCTTCACCGCTTCGGCCCGGGCAAGCTGCAGGCCCGCCAGCATGCTCTCGCCGGCCGAGCGGATGCGGCTGTTGGCGAGCCACTCGACGCCCATCGGCACGGCAAGGATCATCAGCACGGCGATGACCGTCACCACGACCATCGCCTCGATGATCGAGAAGCCGCGCTGCCGGCGAAGAACCATCAGCACGAATCCCCCTTGCGACTGACCCAGCAGGTGGCGCCGTCACCCCAGGGTGTCGTCGAGGCGCGCGCATTGTTCTGGTCGATCGTGTAGCTGAAGCCGGTCATGCTGCCAGTGCCGGTCGCTGTGATCTGGAAGGTCGTTGCGGTGGTGTCGCAGGCGAAGCTGAAGTGATTGCCGTTGCCGGGGCAGGCCGCTCCGACGTAGGTCCGGTTGTCCTGGAACCACTGTTCCATTGCGATGCGGCCCTGGCCCAGTGCCGACGTGGCCTCGGGAATGTTGCCGCGGCGCACGTAGTCCTGGTACGAGGGCAAGGCCACCGCGGCCAGGATCGCCACGACGGCCACGGCGATCATCAGTTCGATCAGGGTGAAACCGGCATTGGCGACAGACCGGGTGTGCATGGTTGTGTCCTCCCCGAGACAACCTAGGTGCGCGTCGAGTGCCTGCCCAGCATCGGGCGACGAGCGCGCGGTTCGTCTCGACAAGTGGCGTCGGGAATCCGATCCGGTCGCCCAGGCCCAGCGAGTGTATGAAGACAGCCGTCCCCGGGTGCGGGCCGCGCGACGGAAGGTCGGCGGCAGGCGACGAAGGACGCTGCGCACGGCCGGGCGTGAAAAAAGTCACGCCGGCGAAGTCAGGCCGGCAGATCCGCCTGGCTCAGGCGGGGCGCCAGTCGAGCAGCTGCCAGCGCACCCAGTCCTCCCGGAAGATCTGCTTGAAATCGCCGCCGGGGATCACGTATTCGCCGTTCCACTCGCGCTGCACCCAGCGATTCGCCTGCGGCGCGTACCAGAGCGTCTCCTTGCGAACCGACTCCTCGCGGCGGAAGTCGATGTGGACGAACTGGACGATCCGCTCGATGCGCAGCGCCAGGAACTGTCCGGCCGGCACGCGCAGGTTCTCCCAGCCGCGCGCGAGCAGCCGCTCGTTCCAGACCAGTGGATAGTCGCGGCCGAGCACCGAGCGATACCCGACCATCGTGAAGCCGCCGGCGCCGCTCGCGATCGGCTCCGGCACCAGCGGCACCGGGCGGTCGAAGATCTGCGTGTAGTCGTACCAGGGCTCCTCGACGACCCGCCAGGGGCGGTCGTAGACTTCGTCGTCGCGCCGCCGCCCGTTCGCCTCGGTCAGGCTCACCCGCAATTGCGGCGACACCTGGGTCACCTCGGCAGTCACGACGGCGAGCCGCTCGCCGTTGTGGCAATTGATTTCCTCGTATCGCCAGCGCTGGCCGATCCGCACGCTGGGTGCGGGAACCGCGCCGGCAGGAGCCGGGACGAACTGCGGGCCGGCGCAGCCCACCGGCAACACCGCAGCGGCCGCGAGAAGCACGCGCCGGCGTGCGGGGCGAAGTGCGCGGGGTTTCATCGGCCGAGGCCGGGCGGCGCGGGTTGCCGCTTACGGGATCGCGCGCCCGTCGTTCAGGCGCATCCAGCCCTTGATCATCCGGTAGGCGAACCAGATCTGCGCGAGTACGAAGAACGGCACGAAGCCGATCGTCAGCATCGTCGGCACCAGCAGCAGCACGAACCACAGCAGCGCCCACCAGAACGAGCGAGTCTGCCAGCGGAAGTGCGACTCGTAGACCGTGCCGCGCGCGTCCTCGCGCTTGATGTAGGCGATGATCAGGCCGACGACGAAACCGATGATCGAGATGAGCCCCAGCAGGTGCATCGCATAGCCGAGCATCGCGTACTTGCGCAGCGATTCCTCGCGGGCGGCATTCAGGTCGACGGCGCTGTCCATGGTCAGATTCCCGAAACGAAGGTGCGGATGCCCGAGGCGACGAACTGCACGCCGATGCAGATCAGCAGGAAACCCATCAGCCGGGTCATGACCTCGATGCCGTTGGGACCCAGTCTATTCGAAATCGACCGGGCGCTGCGCAGCACCAGCCAGGTCAGCAGGCTCGCGCAGACGATCGCCGCCACCGTGGCGGTCCAGGCGATCAGCGTGTCGGCCCAGCCGCCGATCTCGCGGATCTCCGTCGAGATGCCGATGATGACCGCAATCGAGCCGGGTCCGCTGATTCCGGGTAGCGCCAGCGGGAAGAACGCGGGGTTCCGGGCCGCTCCGGCCTCGGGGGTACCTCGCTCGTCGCGGCCGAACAGCATGCCGTGGCCGAGCGACGCGACGACGATTCCGCCGGCGATTCGTAGCGCGCCGTAGGAGATGCCGAAGGAGGCGAGGATCAGTCCGCCTGCGAACAGGCTGACGGTCAGGATCGCGAAGACGTAGACGCTCGCGTCGCGGGCCAGGCGGTCGGCGCCGCGTTCATCGAGCGGCGCGCTGAGGGCGTTGAACAGCGGGATCGCCGAAGGCGGGTTGATGATCGTGACGAGGCCGAAGAACGAGCCCAGGAAGAAGCTCGCGAACAGCCCGATCGCCGACGCGGCCATCGTTCACTCGACCGCCTTCACCATGTCCTCGACGACTTTCTTCGCGTCGCCGAACACCATCATGGTCCGGTCCATGTAGAACAGTTCGTTGTCGAGCCCCGCGTAGCCCGAGGCCATCGAGCGCTTGTTCACGATGACCTGGCGCGCCTTGTACGCCTCGAGGATCGGCATGCCGGCGATCGGCGACTTCGGGTCTTTCGCAGCCGGGTTGACCACGTCGTTGGCGCCCAGCACCAGCACCACGTCGGTGTCGCCGAACTCGGAGTTGATGTCCTCCATCTCGTAGACCTGGTCGTAGGGCACCTCGGCTTCGGCGAGCAGCACGTTCATGTGGCCCGGCATGCGACCGGCCACCGGGTGGATCGCGTATTTGACGCTCACGCCGCGCTCGATCAGCTTGTCGGCGAGCTCCTTCAGCGGGTGCTGTGCGCGTGCCACCGCCAGGCCGTAGCCGGGAACGATGATCACGCTGTCGGCGTTGGTGAGCAGGAACGCCGCGTCGTCGGGCGATCCGGACTTCACCGGCCGCTGCTCCTTCGCGCCGCCGGCGGCTGCGGCGGCGGTCTCGCCGCCGAAGCCGCCGAGGATCACGTTGAAGAACGAGCGGTTCATCGCCTTGCACATGATGTACGAGAGGATCGCGCCCGACGAACCGACCAGCGAGCCGGCGATGATCAGCATGCTGTTGTTCAGCGAGAAACCGATGCCGGCGGCCGCCCAGCCCGAGTAGCTGTTCAGCATCGACACCACCACCGGCATGTCGGCGCCGCCGATCGGGATGATGATCAGCACGCCGAGCACGAATGCGAGGATCGTCATGATCCAGAACGGCGTCCAATGCTGGGTGAAGAAGAACCACAGGCCGAAGCCGAGCATCGCGAGCGCGAGCACCAGGTTCAGCAGGTGCTGGCCGGGGAAGACCACCGGGGCGCCCTGGAACAGCCTGAACTTGTACTTGCCCGACAGCTTGCCGAACGCGATCACCGAGCCCGAGAAAGTGATCGCGCCGACGAAGGTGCCGATGAACAGTTCGAGCCGGTTGCCCAGCGGTATCGGCTGGCCGTGCTCGACGATGTTGAACGCCCACGGCTCGGCCACCGCCGCGATCGCGATGAACACCGCCGCCAGGCCGATCATCGAGTGCATGAACGCGACCAGTTCGGGCATCTTGGTCATCTCGACCCGCTTCGCCATGATCGCGCCGGCGGTGCCGCCCACCACCACGCCCAGCGCGACCCAGCCGAGCCCGAGCGCGCCCTCGCCGCCGGTGAGCTTCAGGATCAGCGCGATCGTGGTGACGACCGCGATCGCCATGCCGACCATGCCGAAGGTGTTGCCGATCCGCGAGGTGGTCGGATGCGACAGGCCCTTGAGCGCCTGGATGAAGAAGACCGACGCGACCAGGTACAGCAGGACGACGACATTCAGGCTCAGGCTCATTTGGCGTCTCCGCGCTCTTCCGTGGCGCCGCCGCGACGGCTGCCCAGCTTCGAAAAATCGAGTTCACCCCTTATCCAGCCGCGGCGCTCGGCGAATCTCGCCGCCGGGAACATCACCAGCGCGGCGAAGATCGCGACCACCAGCGTGCGGCCGAGGCCCGGCTCGGCGTAGCGCTCGGCGAGTGCCGCACCGATGCCGATCGCGGCGACCGTCAGCAGCAGCAGGAAGACGAAGCCGTTGCGGCTCACGATCGGGCCTCCGCCTTCGCCTTCGGCTCCTTCTTCCTGAACATCTCGAGCATGCGGCGCGTGACCAGGAAGCCGCCGAACACGTTGACCGCTGCGAGCGCGACTGCGGCCACGCCCATGAACTTGCCGAGCGGGGTCTCGGTGAGCGCCGCGGCGAGCATCGCGCCGACGATCACGATCGCCGAGATCGCGTTGGTGACCGCCATCAGCGGCGTGTGCAGCGCCGGGGTGACGTTCCAGACCACGTGGTAGCCGACGTAGATGGCCAGCACGAAGATGATCAGGTTGATGATGGTCGGTGAGATCGCTTCCATGTCGCTGCTCCGGCGCCGGGCTCGCCCGCTGGGATTCGATGTGGATGAATGGATGGACCGTGCGTCGCGCTCAGGCGCGCAGCAACTGGCCGTCGCGACACATCAGGCAGGCCTTGACGATGTCGTCTTCGGGGTCGATCGTGAGCGCGCCGTCCTTGTCGACGACCAGCTTGAGGAAGTCGAGCACGTTGCGCGCATAGAGCGCCGATGCGTCGGCGGCCACTTTCGCCGGCAGGTTGGCCTCGCCGACCAGCGTGACGCCGTGCTTGACCACCGTCCTGCCGGCCTCCGAGAGCGGGCAGTTGCCGCCCTGCTCGACCGCGAGGTCGACGATCACCGAGCCCGGCTTCATCGATTTCACCATCTCCTCGGTGACCAGCACCGGCGCGCGCCGGCCCGGGATCAGCGCAGTGGTGATCACCACGTCGGCCTGGCGGATGCGCTCGGCGACCGCCAGCGCCTGTCGCCTCATCCAGCTCTCGGGCATCGGCCGCGCATAGCCGCCCACGCCCTGCGCGATCTCGCGCTCCTCGTCGGTCTCGAACGGCACGTCGATGAACTTCGCGCCGAGCGACTCGATCTGCTCTTTCACCGCCGGGCGCACGTCGGAGGCCTCGATCACCGCGCCGAGCCGCTTGGCGGTGGCGATTGCCTGCAGGCCGGCAACGCCCGCGCCGAGGATGACGACGCGCGCCGCCTTGACCGTGCCGGCCGCGGTCATCAGCATCGGGAAGAAGCGCTGGTAGGCGTTGGCCGCCATCATCACCGCCTTGTAGCCGGCGATGTTGGCCTGCGACGAGAGCACGTCCATGCTCTGCGCGCGGGTGGTGCGCGGCGCCGCCTCGAGCGCGAACGCGGTCAGGCCGGCGTCGGTGAGGCGCTGCAGGCCCTCGCGGTCGAACGGGTCGAGCATTCCCACCAGCGCGGCGCCGCGGCGCATCGAGCCGAGTTCGTCGGGCGACGGGGCGCGCACCTTGAGCACCATGTCGGCACCCAGGGCATCGGCGGCAGTGCCGATCGACGCGCCGGCTGCCGTGTAGGCGTCGTCGGTCTGGCTGGCGGCCAGTCCGGCGCCCGCCTGGACGACGACCTGGTGGCCGGCAGCCGCCAGCTTCTTGACGGTTTCCGCCGTCGCGGCGACCCGGGTCTCGCCCGGACGGGTCTCCGCAGGAACGCCGATGCGCATTCGCCTGTCCTCGTATCGGATGGGGTCACGAACGCGCGATTGTACCGACAGCAGGGGCCGCGCGGCAGCGAGCGGGCTATCATCGGGGAAGCCTCGAGCATGCCCGCCGGTCGATGAACCCCTGGAAGCCGAACACCACCGTCGCTGCGGTCGTCGAGCGTGACGGCCGTTTCCTGATGGTCGAGGAGCTCACGCGCGACGGGCTGCGCATCAACCAGCCGGCCGGTCATCTCGACTGCGGTGAGTCGCTGTTGCAGGCGGTCGTGCGCGAGGCGCTCGAGGAGACCGCCTGGGAGGTCGAGCCGCTGTCGGGCGTCGGCATCTACATGGCGCGCTCCCGACACCAGGGCAGCGGCGCCGACGTGACCTACCTGCGCTTCGCCTTCGCCTGCCGGGCCTTGTCGCAGCAGGCCGGGCGGGTGCTCGACCACGGCATCGTGCGCTCGCTCTGGCTCGACGCGGCCGAGGTGCGCGCCCGCCGCAACGCCCACCGCAGCCCGCTGGTCATGCAGACGATCGACGACTACCTGGCCGGCAAGCGCTTCGCGCTCGACCTGATCCACACCCACCCGAGCTGCCTGGATCCGAATGCCTGAAGCCGCCGCAGCACCCGCTGCCCCGTCCGCGGATCCGGCCGCCGTGGCAGCCGGCGGCGACGGCGCTGGCGAACGCGTCGTGATCGGCATGTCGGGCGGGGTCGACTCGTCGGTGGCCGCCTGGCTGCTCAGGCAGCGCGGCTTCGAGGTCGTGGGCCTGTTCATGAAGAACTGGGAGGACGACGACGACGGCGAGTACTGCTCGTCGCGCCAGGACCTGATCGATGCCGCCAGCGCCGCAGAGGTGATCGGCGTCGACTTCGAAGCGGTGAACTTCTCGGCCGAGTACCGCGACCGTGTGTTCGCCGAGTTCCTGCGCGAATACTCGGCCGGACGCACGCCGAACCCGGACGTGCTCTGCAACGCCGAGATCAAGTTCAAGGCCTTCCTCGATCACGCGATGACCCTCGGCGCGACGCGCATCGCCACCGGGCACTATGCGCGGCTGCGTCGCGCCGCCGACGACGCGGATGGGCGCTTCGAGCTGTTGCGCGGCGTCGATCCCGACAAGGACCAGACCTATTTCCTGCACCGGCTGAACCAGGCGCAGCTGGCGCGCACGATCTTTCCGGTCGGGCACCTGCACAAGCGCGAGGTGCGCGAGACTGCGCGTCGCATCGGCCTGCCGAACGCGGCGAAGAAAGACTCCACCGGCATCTGCTTCATCGGCGAGCGGCCGTTCCGCGAATTCCTGAACCGTTACCTGCCGATGCGCCCCGGGCCGATCGAGACCGACGCCGGCGCGGTGATCGGCGAGCACGTCGGGCTCGCGTTCTACACGATCGGCCAGCGCAAGGGCCTGGGCATCGGCGGCACGCGCGGCGGCAGCGGGGAGCCGTGGTTCGTCGCGCGCAAGGATCTCGCGCGCAATGCGCTCGTGGTGGTGCAGGGCCACGACCACCCGTTGCTGCTGTCGCGCGGCCTCGTCGCCGGGCAGGCGCACTGGATCGACGGCGCCGCGCCGCGCGACGACGCACATCTGGGCGCGAAGACGCGCTATCGGCAGCGCGACGCGCGTTGCGCGCTGCATCCCGACGGCGAATCGGGCTTCCGGCTCGATTTCGACGAGCCGCAGTGGGCGGTGACGCCTGGCCAGAGCGCGGTGCTCTACCGCGGCGAGGTCTGCCTGGGCGGCGGCATCATCGAGGGCGCGCTGTGAACACCGTCGGCAAGGACATGCTGGCCCGTCGAGTCCCGCGCCGCGCGGTGGCGGGTGCGCTGGCGCTGTCGCTGGCAGCTTGCAGCGTGTCGGTCGGTATCGGCATCGGCGTGGGCGACGACGCAATGATCGACACCGGCAACGCGGCCGTCGCGGCGGCGGCCGGCTTCGACACGGTGCTCGCGCTGGCCGGGCCGGGAATCGGCATTGCCGACGATCCGTTGCGCATCGCGCCGGGCGAGCGGCCGCGCCGGGGGCTGGCACCCGGCAGCTTCGACTGGATCGAGAAAACGGCGCCTCTCAGGGCCGGCGCGCAGCCGGTCTCGGGCGGGCGCTTCTCGTCGCAGCAGACGCTCGGCTGCGAGTCCGGATCGGCGCAGGTGCGCGCAATGTTTACGAACAGCGTGCTGTTCTCGGCCGGCGACACGATCGCGCTCGACGCTGCCGCCTGCCGCTTCGGCGGCGTGCGCTTCGATGGCGCGCTGGCGATCACGGTGATCGCGGCCAGCGGCTTTCCGGGCACCAGCGCGGCCTGGAGCGCGCGCGTGTCGATCGACTATTCGGGCTGGCGCACGGAGACGGTCGCGCTGCCGGTGCAGGCACGCACGGTCTCGGGGCGGGCGGTGCTCGACGGCGAGCGGTTCGATGGGCTGAACGCCGGCGTCAGGTTCGACAGTCCGTCACTGGCGATCGACCCGGTGGTCCTGGGCGCGACGCGGCCGCGCCAGTCGATCGACACGCTCTGGCTGCGCCTGGTCGACGGGGCCGGCGACGACACGGTCGAGACCGATTTCGACCTGGCCGACACGCGTTTCGCCGGCGGCGACCTGGCGCGCATCCGGGTGCGCAGCCACGGCCTGCTCGCGCTGCCCGGACCGGCGCCCGCGAGTCCGCTCGGGACCCTGCTGGTGAGCGCGCCCGACAATTCGGCGGTGTACGCGAATGCGCTCGACGCGACGCGGATCAGGCTGGAGCTCGACCGCTATCTCGACGGCCTGATCGATGCGACGCTGTCCACGTCGTGGAGCGCGCTGCGCGCGCCCTGAGGGGAAAAGGAAGGGAGACGGCGCAAGCGGGCAGCGAATGACTGCTTCACGCGTTCTCAGTGCGGGACGGTGTCGGCGAAGCTCTTGCGGGCGAACAGCTTGTCGGCGTGGCGCGCCAGGTTGGAGAACTGGGCGCGCCATCCGAGCTGCGGGAAGCGGAACTCGATGTAGCCGAGCGCGCAGCCCACCGCGATGTCGGCCAGCGAATACTTTCCGTCGGCGCACCAGGGCCTGTCGCCCAGCCCGGTGGACATCGCCTGGAGCGCGGACTCGATCTTTCCCATCTGCCGGGCGATCCAGGCCGGGCTGCGCTGCGCGTCGGTGCGCTGCGTCTGCTCCATGCGCACCAGCACTGCGGCGTCGAGCAGGCCGTCGGCGAGTGCCTCCCAGGTTTTCACCTCGACGCGCGAGCGCCCGTTGGGCGGCACGAGCCGATGCACCGGCGTGAGGCTGTCGAGATACTCGACGATGACCCGCGAGTCGAAGACCGCGCCGCCGTCGTCCATGATCAGGCAGGGCACCTTGCCGAGCGGATTGGACTGGGTGATCGCGGAGGCCGGGGAGAAGACGTCGTCCAGTTCGTACTGGTAGTCGATTCTCTTTTCCGCCATCACGATGCGCACCTTGCGCACGAAGGGGCTCGTGTCCGATCCGATCAGCTTCATCTCGCCCCGCCGCCGGGTTGTTTCGATCCAGTATAGCAAAGGGCCCGGCGTGTTCCGCAGCCCCTGATGCTACGATTCGGCGCATGTCGCAAGCCCATTCCCCGGCCTTCGAACTCACCGCGCTGTCGCCGCTCGACGGTCGTTACGCCGCCCGGCTGGCGCCATTGCGCGCGCTGCTGTCGGAAGCCGGGTTCATGCGCTGCCGGGTGCAGGTCGAGGTCGCCTGGCTGGCGGCGCTCTCCGATGCCGGGTTGCCCGAGCTGCCGCCGTTCTCCGAAGGCGCGCGCGAGCGGCTGCGCGCGCTGGCCGACGGGTTCGACGTCGCGCAGGCCGCGCGCATCAAGGAGATCGAGCGGGTCACGAACCACGACGTGAAGGCGGTGGAGTATTTCCTGAAGGAATCGGTGCGCGAGCTGCCCGAACTGGTGCGTGCGGGCGAGTTCATCCACTTCGCCTGCACTTCCGAAGACATCAACAACGCCTCGCACGCGCTGATGCTGCAGGCTGCGCGACGCGACGTGCTGCTGCCGGCGATCGGGGCGGTGATCGACGCGCTGCGCGAACTGGCGCACCGCCATGCCGACGTGCCGATGCTGTCGCGCACCCACGGCCAGCCGGCTTCGCCGACCACGCTCGGCAAGGAATTCGCCAACGTCGTTGCCCGGCTCGAGCGGGCACGCGACCGTTTCGCAGCAGTGGAGCCGCTGGCGAAGATGAACGGGGCGGTGGGCAACTACAACGCGCACCTGGCCGCGTACCCGGACCTCGACTGGGAAGCCTTCTCGCGCCGCGTCGTCGAGTCGCTCGGGCTGGTCTTCAATCCCTACACGATCCAGATCGAGCCGCACGACTGGATGGCCGAGATGTTCGACGCGCTCGCGCGGCTGAACACGATCCTGCTCGATCTCGACCGCGACGTCTGGGGCTACATCTCGCTGGGCTATTTCCGCCAGAAACCGAAGGAGGGCGAGATCGGCTCGTCGACGATGCCGCACAAGGTCAACCCGATCGACTTCGAGAACTCCGAGGGCAACGCGGGGCTGGCCAACGCGCTGCTGCGCCACCTGTCGGACAAGCTGCCGGTATCGCGCTGGCAGCGCGACCTCACCGATTCCACCGTGCTGCGCAACGCCGGCGTGGCGTTCGGCCATTCGCTGCTTGCCTGGGACGCCTGCCTGCGCGGCCTGGGCAAGCTCGAGCTCGAGCCGGGGCGGATCGCCGCCGACCTCGACGCCAGCTGGGAAGTGCTGGCCGAGCCGATCCAGACGGTGATGCGCCGCTACGGGGTCGAGAATCCATACGAGCAGCTGAAGGCGCTCACTCGCGGCAAGGCGATCACGCACGCGGCGCTGGCGGCGTTCGTCGAGCAGTTGCCGATCCCCGACGACGCGAAGGCACGCCTGAAGGCGCTGACGCCGGCCGGCTACACCGGCAAGGCCGGCGAGCTCGCGCGCAGGATCTGAGAACGTGTTCTGAGCGGAGCGCCAGCATTTCGGGCCGGGCGCATCGGGCGTCGGCCATTCACGCAAGAGGGAACCTGCCGATGATCGCAAGAACCGGAATCCGCCTGGGCGCCGCGGCGCTCGTCACGGGCATGCTGCTCGCCGCGCCGGCGACGGCGCAGTTCGCCAAGCCCGAGGCCGCAATCAAGTATCGCCAGTCGGCATTCACCGTGATGGGCAACCACATGGGGCGGCTCGCGGCGATGGCCAGGGGCGATCGGCCGTTCGACGCGGCGGCGGCGCAGAACTCGGCGCGCATCATCGACACGATGGCCAGGCTGCCCTGGGAGGCGTTCGTGCCCGGTTCCGACCAGGGCAAGACCGACGCAGAGCCGGAGCTGTTCGACAACCTGGCCGACGTGCGCAGGCTCGCCGACCGGCTGAACGCAGAGACCACGAAGCTGGTGTCTGCTTCAGGAAACCTCGACACGCTGCGCAATCAGGTCGACGCAACCGGAGCGGTCTGCAAGTCCTGTCACCAGAAGTATCGCAAGATGTAATGGCGGGGCCGGGTCAGGGCAGCTCGGGCTGCCCGTCGTCTTTCTTCTTCACCGGCTTGACCAGGTCTTCGCGCTTGACGCCGAGCCACATGGCGACCGCCGCGGCGACGAACACCGACGAATAGATGCCGAACAGGATGCCGATCGTGAGCGCGACCGCGAAGTAATGCAGCGTCGGGCCGCCGAAGAGCAGCATCGACAGCACCATCACCTGGGTGGAGCCGTGGGTGATGATCGTGCGCGAGATCGTGCTGGTGATCGCCTTGTCGATGATCTCACGCGTGTTCGCCTTGCGGATCTTGCGGAAGTACTCGCGGATGCGATCGAAGATGACCACCGACTCGTTGACCGAATAGCCGAGCACCGCCAGCACGGCGGCGAGCACCGACAGCGAGAACTCCCACTGGAACGCCGCGAAGAAGCCGAGGATGATCACCACGTCGTGCAGGTTGGCGATGATCGCGGCGACCGCGAACTTCCATTCGAAGCGGATCGCCAGGTAGACGATGATGCCGACGATCACGAACAGCAGCGCCATTGCGCCGTCGGTGAACAGCTCCTTGCCCACCTGCGGGCCGACGAACTCCACCCGCCTGAGCGTGGCGCTCGCGTCGGCGGCCTTCAGCCCCTGCATCACGTGCTCGCTCTGCGCCGCCGAGCTCTGGCCGGCCGCCTCGCGCAGCGGCAGCCGGATCATCACGTCGTGCGAGGTGCCGAAGTTCTGCACCAGTGCGTCGGGGTAGCCGAGCGATTCGACGGTGGTGCGCACCTTTCCGAGGTCGGCGCTTTGCTCGTAGCTCACCTCCATCACCGTGCCGCCGGTGAACTCGATCGACAGGTGCAGCCCGCGGGTGGCGAGGAAGAAGACCGCCAGCAGGAAGGTGACGACCGAGACGGCGTTCAGCACCAGCGCGTGGCGCATGAACGGGATGTCGCGCTTGATCCGGAAGAATTCCATTGTCGGGCCCCGCGTGCGCCCGTCAGGCCGCGGTGTCGGGCTTCCAGATCTGCCCGATCGAGATCTTCGTGAGCTTGCGCTGCCGGCCGTACCAGAGATTGACCAGTCCGCGCGAGAAGAACACCGCCGAGAACATCGACGTGAGCAGGCCCAGTACGTGGACGACCGCGAAACCGCGCACCGGGCCGGAACCGAACAGCAGCAGCGCCACGCCGGCGATCAGCGAGGTGACGTTCGAGTCGAGGATGGTGGCCCAGGCGCGATCGTAGCCGGCGGCGATCGCCGCCTGCGGCGTGGCGCCTTCGCGCAGCTCTTCGCGCACGCGCTCGTTGATCAGCACGTTGGCGTCGATCGCCATGCCGAGCGTGAGCGCGATCGCGGCGATGCCGGGCAACGTGAGCGTGGCCTGCAGCAGCGAGAGCAGCGCGATCAGCAGCAGCAGGTTCACGCCCAGCGCGATCGACGAGATCACGCCGAACAGCATGTAGTACAGGCTCATGAAGGCCACGACCGTGAGGAAGCCCCACAAGGTGGAGTGAAAGCCCTTCGCGATGTTCTCCGCGCCCAGGCTCGGGCCGATGGTGCGCTCCTCGACGATCTCCATCGGCGCAGCGAGCGAGCCGGCGCGCAGCAGCAGCGCGGTGTCGTTGGCCTCCTGCGAGGTCATGCGACCCGAGATCTGCACCCGCCCGCCGCCGATCTCGGTGCGGATCACCGGCGCGGTGACCACTTCGCCCTTGCCGCGCTCGATCAGCAGGATCGCCATGCGCTTGCCGACGTTCTCGCGGGTGACGTCGCGGAAGATGCGCGCGCCCCTGGCGTCGAGGTTCAGGTGCACCGCCGGTTCCTGCGTCTGCGAGTCGAAACCGGCCTGCGCGTCGTTCAGGTTCTCGCCGGTGAGGATGACCTGCTTGCGTACCAGGATCGGCTGGCCGTCGCGCTCGGTGTAGCGCTCGCAGCCGAACGGCACCGTGCCGGCAGCCAGCGCGGCGAGCTCGTCGGGCGACTCGCAGACCATTCGCACCTCGAGCGTGGCGGTGCGCCCGAGGATGTCCTTGGCCTTGGCGGTGTCCTGCACGCCGGGCAGTTGCACGACCACGCGGTCGAGCCCCTGCTGCTGGATGACCGGCTCGGCCACTCCGAGCTCGTTGATGCGGTTGCTCAGCGTGGTGATGTTCTGGCGCAGCGCGTTCTCCTGGATGCGCTGCGCGGCCTGCGGGCGGAAAGTGGCGAGGAGCCTGGGCTCGGTGCCGTCGGTCGCGTCGGCCACCGCGAGGTCGGGCACCGCGTCGGCAATCGCGGCGCGGGCCCGCTCGAGCGTGGCCGCGTCGCGGAAGCGGATCTCGATCGCGTCGCCGGCGCGCGCGATGCCGGCGTGGCGCAGGTTGCGGTCGCGCATCAGCGTGCGCAGGTCTCCGACGGTGCCGTCGATGCGCTTGGACAGCGCCTGCTTCATGTCGACCTGCAGCAGGAAGTGCACGCCGCCGCGCAGGTCGAGCCCGAGGTACATCGGCAGCGCGTGCAGGCTGGTGAGCCAGTTCGGGGAGTTCGACAGCAGGTTCAGCGCGACGATCCAGCCCGGGTCGGCCGGGTCGGGGTTCAGCGCCCTGGCGAGCACGTCTTTCGCGCGCAACTGCGTGTCGGTGTCGCCGAAACGCACCTTGACCGAGTTGCCGTCGAAGAACAGGCCGGTGTTCTCGATGCCGGCACCCTCGAGCGCCGACTCGACGCGCCCGAGCATCGACGCTTCGATTTTCAGCGTCGCCTTGCCGCTGGAGACCTGGACTGCCGGCGCCTCGCCGAAGAAGTTCGGCAGCGTGTAGAGCAGGCCGAAGACCAGCGACAGCGCGATGATCGCGTACTTCCAGGCCGGGTAGCGGTTCATTCGGCTGCCTGGATCGACGGGCCCGGGCCTGGTCAGATGGCCTTGATCGTGCCGTTGGGCAGCAGCGTCTGCACTGCCGCCTTCTGGAAGATCATCTCGATCGCGGAATCGCCGCCCTTGCCTTCGGGCGAGCGCGCCACTTCGAGCGTGACGTAGCTCTCGCCGACCTTGGTCACCCGCCCGACCAGGCCGCCCGAAGTGACCACCTCGTCGCCTTTCTTCAGCGCCTCGAGCATCGTCTTGTGCTCCTTGGCGCGCTTCATCTGCGGGCGGATCATCAGGAAGTACAGCACGACGAACATCAGGATGATCGGCAGGAAGCCGAAGATCTGCTGCTCGCCCGAGCCGCCCGCGGCCTGGGCGTATGCGCTGGAAATGAACACGAAGGGATCTCCCGTAAGCGACCGGAGATTATAGCAACCGCGCCCGCCCGGGCGCCCGCCTGCGCGGCGGCCGCCGCCCCGGGAGCGGGCAGCAGGCGTCGCTATTGCTCCGGGTCGATCCCGCCCCTGCGCCCGGCGGCGAAGCGGCGCGCGAACGCATCGAATTCGCCCGCCGCGATCGCCTCGCGCATCGCGCGCATCAGCGACAGATAGAAATGCAGGTTGTGGATCGTGGCGAGCCGGGCGCCGAGGATCTCGTTGATCCTCTGCAGGTGGTGCAGGTACGCCCGGGAGAAATGGCGGCACGCGTAGCAGTCGCAGCCGGGTTCGAGCGGGCGCTTGTCGTCGCGGTAGCGCGCATTGCGCAGCTTCAGGTCGCCGAAGCGGGTGAACAGCCAGCCGTTGCGGGCGTTGCGCGTGGGCAGCACGCAATCGAACATGTCGATGCCCGCGGCGACGCCGGCCACCAGGTCTTCGGGCGTGCCCACGCCCATCAGGTAGCGCGGCCGGGACGCCGGCAGGCGCGGCGCGGTGTGCCCGAGCACGCGCATCATGTCCTCCTTGGGCTCGCCCACCGACAGGCCGCCGATCGCGTAGCCGTCGAAGCCCACCTGCTCGAGCCCGGCGAGCGACTCGTCGCGCAGCGCCTCGAACATGCCGCCCTGCACGATGCCGAAGAGCGCGTTGGCGTTGCCGAGCCGGTCGAATTCGTCGCGCGAGCGGCGTGCCCAGCGCAGGCTCAGCCGCATCGAGCGGGCAGCCTCGTCGAAGCTGGTCGGGCGGCCCGCGGTCTGCCAGGGCGTGCACTCGTCGAAGATCATCGCGATGTCGGCGTCCAGCGCGTGCTGGATCTGCATCGACACCTCGGGGGTGAGGAACAGCCGGTCGCCGTCGATCGGCGAAGCGAAGCGCACGCCTTCCTCGGAGATCTTGCGCAGCTGGCCGAGACTCCAGACCTGGAAGCCGCCCGAGTCGGTGAGGATCGGGTGCGGCCATCCGTTGAAGCGGTGCAGTCCGCCGAACCTGCGCAGGACGTCGAGCCCGGGCCGAAGCCACAGGTGGAAGGTGTTGCCGAGGATGACCTGTGCGCCGATCTCCTCGAGTTCGCGCGGCGACATCGCCTTGACGGCGCCGTAGGTGCCCACCGGCATGAACGCGGGGGTGTCGATCGTGCCGTGCGCCACGCGCAGCCGGCCGCACCGCGCCTGGCCGTCGCGCGCCAGCAGTTCGAATTCGAGCATCGCGCGATTATGGCCTGCGCCGGGCGCCGCCGTTCACCCGCCGGTGCCCGCTGCGGACGCGTCGCGCTCGAGCAGCATCGCGTCGCCGTAGCTGAAGAAGCGGTAGCGCGCGGCGATCGCGTGCGCATAGGCGCGGCGGATGCGCTCGACGCCGGCGAATGCCGACACCAGCATCAGCAGCGTCGACCTGGGCAGGTGGAAGTTCGTGACCAGCCGGTCGACCACGCGAAAGCGGTAGCCGGGCGTGATGAAGAGCCGCGTCTCGCCGCTGCCCGGCCGCACCAGTCCCTCGTCGTCGGCGGCCGATTCGAGGGTTCGCAGCGACGTGGTGCCCACCGCGACGATGCGCCCCCCGGCCGCGCGCGCCGCCCCGATCGCCGCGGCGGTCGTCTCGGGCACGCTGAACCGCTCGGCGTGCATCCGGTGCTGCGAGAGGTCGTCGATGCGCACCGGCTGGAAGGTGCCGGCGCCCACGTGCAACGTCACGAAGGCCAGCGCGACGCCGCGATCGCGCAGCCTTGCGAGCAGCGGTTCGTCGAAGTGCAGCCCGGCGGTGGGCGCCGCCACCGAGCCCGGCTCGCGCGCGTACACCGTCTGGTAGCGGTGCGTGTCCTGTGCGTCCGGCGCGTGCGAGATGTACGGCGGCAGCGGGACTTCGCCGTCGCGATCGAGCACGGCCAGCACCGGCTCGTCGAAATGCAGCAGCCAGAATTCACCGGCGCGCGCGATCACCGTGGCCGCGCTCGAACCGAAGACGAGCCGCCCGCCGGGGCGCGGCGGCCTGCTCGCGCGCAGTTGCGCGAGCGCCTCGCGCTCGCCGCTCACGCGCTCGATCAGCGCCTCGACGCGCCCGCCGCTGGCCTTGGCGCCGCGCAGCCGCGCCCGCAGCACGCGGGTGTCGTTCAGGACCAGCAGGTCGCCGGGCGCGAGCAATCGGGGCAATTCGTCGAAGCGCAGGTCCGACAGCCCGTCGGCGCGCACGTGCAACAGGCGCGACGCGCTGCGCGACGACTCCGGGTGCTGCGCGATCAACTCTGGGGGCAGATCGAAATCGAAATCCGACAGGCGCATGGGGCGCCATTCTAGAGGGCCCGGACAGATGGCCGCAGGGACTGACAAGGCGAGCCGCCGCGTGCAAAGATAGGCGCCCCGCGCGGCGGCTCCGGCAGGGCCGGCCGCAGACCGGCGACAGGAGACCCTCATGCAGTCCACGGCCCAGGTGATCGTCGACGCGCTCGGTGCGCGCTGCGCAGTGCCGTTCGAAGTCGTTCTGCCCGACGGATCGAGCCTGCGCGCCGGCCAGGGCGAGAGCGCACCGCGTTTCACGATCAGGATGCACACGCCCGGCGCGCTGCGCGCCGGCATCGTGCGCGGCCATCTCGGCCTGCTCGAGGCGTATTTCGACGGCGGGATCGACGTGGAGGGCGACCTGCATGCGCTGTTCGAGGTCGGGATGACGGGCGACCTGGGGCGCGAGGTTCGCCTGCCGGTCAGGATCGAGAACCGCGTCCACGAGTGGCGTCGCTCGAACCGCAGCGTGGCGCAGGCGAAGGCCAACGCGCGTGCGCACTACGGCCTCGGCGAGCCGTTCTACCGGCTCTGGCTCGACGACCCGCTGAAGATGTACACCTGCGGCTACTGGCCCGAAGGCACCGCCTCGCTCGAGCAGGCGCAGCGCAACAAGATCGACCACGTCTGCCGCAAGATCCGGTTGTCGCGCGGCGAGCGCTTCGTCGACATCGGATGCGGCTTCGGTGGGTTCATGTTTCGCGCGCACGAGACTACCGGCGCCACCGGCGTCGGCGTGAACACCACGACCGAGCAGGTCGACTGGCTGCGCGACGAAATCGCCCGGCGCGGCCTGCAGCACAGCCTGGCGGTGCGCGAGGCCGACTTTCGCGAGGTCGACGCGCAGTACGACAAGGTGGTGTCGATCGGCGTGCTCGAACACGCCGGACGCGACCAGCTCGCCGAAGTGGTGCGCGCGCACGCGCAGTTCCTGAAGCCCGGCGGGCTCGGCATGCTGCACTTCATCGGCCACGTGGGCCGCTACGAGACCGAGCCGTTCATCCGCAAGCACGTCTTTCCGGGCGGCTGGATACCGGCGCTCGCCGACGTCATCGTCGAGATGGAGCGCTGCGGGCTCGAGGTGCTCGACATCGAAAACCTGCGCCGGCACTACGCGCCGACGCTCGACGCCTGGGCCGAGCGCTTCGAGCGCAACTGGGACGCGATCCGCGCGCTCGATCCGGTGCGCTTCGACGAGCGCTTCAGGCGCATCTGGCTCACCTACCTGGTCGGCTGCGCCGAGATGTTCCGCTCGCCCGCCGGCTATACGCACCTGTTCCAGATCGTCTACTCGAAGGGCAACGTGACCCCGGCGAACTATCCGATGGGACGCGGGTTCCTGTACGGGCGCTGAAGTGCAGGCGCAGGCGGGCGATCCGTTGGCGGCACACGCGGCGCGGCGCGCGCGACTGGTCGCGACGCTGCAATCCGCGGGCGAGGCGCCGCTCGGGCTTGCGCACGGTACCTCGAACCTGTTTCGCGACCGCGCCGAGCAGCCGAAGCACCGGATCGACCTGCGCGACTTCCGGCAGGTGCTGGCGCTCGACGTCGCGGCTGGCTGGGTCGACGTCGAAGGCTCCACCCGTTACGAAGACCTGGTCGCGGCGACGCTTCCCCGCGGCGTGATGCCCGCGGTGGTGCCGCAGCTGAAGACGATCACCGTCGGCGGGGCCGCGGCCGGCGTGGGCATCGAAGCGACCTCGTTCCGGCACGGGCTGGTGCACGACACCCTGCTCGAGTTCGACGTGCTGCTTCCCGACGGCCGGATCGTCACCTGCACGCCGGGCAACGAACACCGCGACCTCTACTTCGGCTTCCCGAACTCGTACGGCACGCTCGGCTACGCGATCAGGCTGCGCCAGCGCACGCTGCCGGTGCGCGCGAACGTGCGTGTCGAGCACCGCCGGCACGCCGATCCGCGCGGCTTCTTCGACGACCTGGCGCGCCAGTGCGAGGAGAGTGCGGCCGATTTCGTCGACGGCGTGGTCTTCGGCCCGCGCGAGCTGGTGCTCAGCGTTGCCCGTTTCGTCGACGATGCGCCCTGGCTGAGCGACTACACCTTCCGGAACATCTACTATCGTTCGCTGCGCAGCCGCGAGACCGACTACCTGAGCGCCCACGATTACCTCTGGCGCTGGGACACCGACTGGTTCTGGTGCTCGAAGAACCTGTACGCGCAGAATCCGCTGGTGCGCCGCCTGCTCGGGCGCGGGCGGCTGAACTCGCGCTTCTACACCCGGGTGATGCGCTGGAACGCGCGCCGGGGGCTGACCCGGCGGCTCGCGCGACTGCGCGGCCGGTTCACCGAGTCGGTGATCCAGGACGTCGACATCCCGCTCGCGCGCGCCGGCGAGTTCCTCGACTTCCTCTCGCGCGAGATCGGGATCCTGCCGGTCTGGATCTGCCCGATCCGGCCCGCCGACGCGTCGATGCGTTTCACGCTGTACCCGCTCGAACCCGGCGTGCGCTACGTGAACTTCGGGTTCTGGGACGTGGTCGAGAGCCGCACGCCGCACGAAGCCGGGCACTTCGTCCGGCTGGTCGAGCAGGAAGTGATGCGGCTGGGAGGGATCAAGTCGCTGTACTCCGACAGCTTCTTCACCCGCGAGGAGTTCGCGCAGGCGTACCGGATGGACGAATACGCCGCGCTGAAGGCGAAATACGACGCGGCCGGACGTGCGCTCGGCCTCTACGAGAAATGCGTATTGCGCGCCTAGCGCGCGTGCTCTCGACCGCAGCGGGTTTGCCGGCGGGCGGGCGATTGCAGATAATGCGGGTCCGCCTCCGGGTTCCACCCGGACAACGCTCGCCGGAGTGGTGGAACTGGTAGACGCGCCGGACTCAAAATCCGGTGAGGGCAACCTCGTGCGGGTTCGATTCCCGCCTCCGGCACCAGGCTGGCGCCGCAACGCACGAGCCGGCGGCCCGTGCGCTACGGCGCCACGGCCGTGCCATCCTCAGCCGCGCTGCCTGGCGGCCTTGGCGCGCTTGGCCTTGGTCGACTGCGTCTTCCTGTGCACCTGCGCCTTTGTTCGCGTGCTCTGGCGGGCCTGTTGCGCGGCCGGCGTTGCCGGCGTGCCGGGAGTCGCCGCGGGTGCCTGGGCATCGGGTGCGGCCGGTGCGGCGGGAGCCGCTGCAGTTGCCGGAGTCGCCGGCGTGGCGGACGTCGCCTGCGCGAACGCGCCCGTCGAGAACGCTGCCGCGGCGATCGCGGCCAGGAGCTTGTTCATCTGGTTTCCTTTCGACCTCGTGCGTGAGCGGATTGCCCGCGCAACGCTAACGTGCGATCCGCAGGGCCGGTTGACCGGACAGGCGCGCGCCGCGGCCGTGGCGCGCCGTCGCTAAACTGGCGGCTGCGTCGCGCTGCCCGCAGGAGGGCTCCATGGACCTCGACTACTCGACCGAAGAACTCGCGTTTCGCGACGAGGTACGGGCCTGGCTCGACGCCAGCATTCCCGCCGATCTGCGCGAGAAGGTGCTGAACTACTCCGGGTTGTCCAAGGAAGACCTGGTGCGCTGGCACCGCATCCTCGCGGACAAGGGTTGGGTGGCGCCCTCCTGGCCGAAGGAATGGGGCGGCACCGACTGGTCGCCGGTCCAGCGCTACATCTTCGAGGAGGAATACGCCTTGGCAGGCGCCCCGCCGATCGTGCCGTTCGGCACGACGATGTGCGCGTCGGTGCTGCTGCGGTTCGGCACCGAGGCGCAGAAGCAGCGCTTCCTGCCGCGCATTTACCGGTGCGACGACTTCTGGTGCCAGGGCTATTCGGAGCCGGGCGCGGGCTCCGACCTGGCATCGCTGAAGACACGCGCCGAACGCCGCGGCGATCACTACCTGGTCAACGGCCAGAAGATCTGGACCACGCTGGGCCACTTCGCCGACTGGATCTTCTGCCTGGTGCGCACCGACAGTTCGTCGAAGAAGCAGGAAGGGATCAGCTTCCTGCTGATCGACATGAAGACGCCCGGCATCACCGTGCGTCCGCTGATCCTGCTCGACGAGGGCCACGAGGTGAACGAGGTGTTCTTCGACGACGTGAAAGTCCCCGTCGGGAACCTGGTGCACGAGGAGGGCAAGGGCTGGACGGTGGCCAAGTACCTGCTCGGCCACGAAAGGCTGAGCACCGGACGCATCGGGGCGTCGAAGCGCGAACTGCTGAAGCTGAAGGAGGTCGCGGCGTGCGCGATGAAGGATGGCCGTCCGCTGCTCGACGATCCGCGCTTTCGCGACAGGCTCTCGCGCGTGGAGATCGAGCTGATGGCGCTGGAGATCACGAACCTGCGCTTCGTCGACGAGATGCGGCGCACCGGCAGCATCGGCGCGGAGGTGTCGATGCTCAAGATCAAGGGTACCGAGATCCAGCAGGCGATCACCGAGCTGCTGATGCAGGCGGCGGGCCCGCTCGCGCAGCCGTTCAGGCCGATCGACTACGAGGGCTTCGACGGCTTCACCGCGTCGATCGCGCCGCGCTACTTCAACTTCCGCAAGACCTCGATCTACGCCGGGTCCAACGAGATCCAGCGCAACATCATCGCCAAGGCCGCCCTCGGCCTGTGAACCGGACGCGCAGACCATGGACTTCCAGTACACCGAAGAGCAGCAACTGCTGGCCGACAGCGTCCGGCGGCTGATCGACAAGCGCTACGACTTCGAGTCGCGCAAGCGCATCGTTGCCTCGCCTGCCGGACACAGTGCCGAGGCGTGGGCCGAACTGGCCGGGCTCGGCCTGCTGTCGCTGCCGTTCGCAGGGCGCGACGGCGGTTTCGGCGGCGGCGCGGTCGACCTGATCGCCACGATGGAAGCGATTGGCGAAGGGCTGGTGGTCGAGCCGTTCCTGTCCACGCTTGCGCCGGCCGGGCGGCTCGTCGCCCGTTGCGGATCCGATGCGCAGCGCGCGGCAATATTGCCGTCGGTGATCGACGGCTCGACGAAGCTCGCTTTTGCGCACGGCGAGCGCGGGTCGCGCTACACGCTGTCGCAGGTCGAGGCGCGCGCGGCGAAGACCGCCGACGGCTGGGTGCTCGCCGGCGAGAAGTTGGTGGTGCTGCATGCGCCGATGGCCGACCGGCTGGTGGTTTCGGCCCGTACTTCGGGCGGTGCGACCGACGCGTCGGGCATCAGCCTGTTCGTGGTCGATGCGCATGCGCCGGGCCTCGCGATGAAGACCTGCCGCACGGTCGACGGCCTGCGCGCGGCCGACCTCGTGCTGAACGACCTGACGCTGCCGGCCGACGCGCTGCTCGGCGAGGCCGGTGCCGCGTTGCCGGCGATCGAGGAGGCGGTCGATTTCGCGACGGTGCTGCTCTGCGCGGAAGGCGTTGGGGCGATGCGCCATGCGAACCAGGCCACGCTCGAATACCTGAAGACGCGCCGGCAGTTCGGCGTGCCGATCGGCTCGTTCCAGGCGCTGCAGCACCGGATGGTCGACATGACGATCAGCGCCGAACAGGCGCGCTCGATCACCTGGCTCGCCTGCGCGAAGGTCGACGCGGCGGCGCGCGGCGACGTCGATGCGAACGAGCGTCGACGCGTGGTCTCGGCTGCGAAAGTCAGGGTGGCCGACGCCTGCCGGCACGTCGGCCAGGAGGCGATCCAGCTGCACGGCGGCATGGGGATGACGCTGGAGATGAAGGTGGCGCACACCTTCAGGCGACTGACGATGATCGCGCAGCAGTTCGGCGACGCCGATCACCACCTGGAGCGGTTCGCGGCGGCGTCGCAGCTCAGCTGAGATCGGCCGGCAGCGACGGCGCGCCGGCGTCGTCCGGGACGGCTTCGCGCGGGGCGGCCGGATCGGCCAGCAGGCGCGTGGCCGGCAGGCACATCGTGAAGGTGCTGCCGCGGTTCGATGCCGTTTCGAACACGAACCGGCCCTGGTGCCGGTGCGTGATCCGCTTGACGATCGCCAGCCCGAGGCCGGTGCCGCCGGTGGCGCGCGAGCGACCGCGATCGACCCGGTAGAAGCGCTCGGTGATCCGCGGGATGTGCTCGGCCGGAATGCCGATGCCGGTGTCGCGCACCGACAGCAGGCCTTCGCTGTCCTGCACCCGCCAGAGGATCGAGATCTGCCCGCCGTCGGGCGTGTAGCGGATCGCGTTGGTGAGCAGGTTGCGCACCGCGCACTCGAGTTCGCTGGCGGCGGCCAGCACGCGGCGCGGCCCGTCGAAGTGCAGCTCGATCCGGTGGCGTTCGCGCGACAAGGCGCGCGCCTCTTCGAGCAGCGCCCCGAGCAGCCGCTGCAGGTCGACCGGTTCTTCGGCGAGCGTCTCGTCGCCGCTTTCGAGCGACGAGAGCATCAGCAGGTCGTCGACCAGCCGCTGCATGGTCTGGCTCTGTTCGAGAATCGAGCCGAGGTACTTGCGGCGTGCGTCTTCGTCGAGCTCGACCGTGAGCAGCGTGTCGGCGAAGCCCGCAATGACGGTGATCGGAGTGCGTATCTCGCGCGAGACGTTGGCCACGAAGTCGCTGCGCATCGCATCGAGCTTGGCCTGGTCGGTCACGTCGCGGGTGATGAGCAGCTTCTGGCCGCCTTGCGAGCGATGCAGCCGCAACTCGTGGGTGCGCCCCGGATGGCTCGACAGCTGGATCCGCAGCGTGCTGTCGGGCTCGTTCGCCTGCAGGAAGCGAGCCAGTTCGGGCTGGCGGATGAAGTGGTGGATCGGGCGCCGGGTGCCGAAGATGCCGTGCAGGTGCTCGGCCGCGTCGTTGGCCCAGAGCACGTGGTCGTAGCGGTCGAGCACGACCAGGCCGTCGGGCAGCCGATCGACCGCCGCGTGAATGCGCTCGAGCTCCGAGCCGAGTTCGTTGCGGGCGTCGGTCTCCTGTCGCACGAAACGCGCCAGCCGCATGATGATCGGGCGCCAGGGCCCGATTCCGGCGGGCAGCGCGCGGTTGCGCGGCAGCGACGACCAGTGGTGCAGCCGGACCATATAGATCAGTTGCACCAGCGCGACGCCGACGAACAGGGCGCCGAACCACCAGGCGGCGGCGTTGCCGGAGGCGTAGAGGTCGAGGGCGGCGCCGATCGCGACGGCCAGCACGATGGCGGCGAGGCTGCGCAGGAACGGGCTCAAGGGAACGGGCTCGGGGGTCTGCCGGATCTCGTCGCCGAATATACACGCGATCGCCGCGGGCGTTGCCGCGCGGGCGCTCATGCCGGGACGCGGGCTGGCAGGCTATCCGGCCTCGCGCCAGCGATAGCGGCGCTGCGGCGTCGAGCCGGCGTCCGAGCAGCCCAGCGCGAGCCTGAAGCGGGCCACTTCGATCGGCAGCGCGTCGGCGAAGGCGTCGAACCGGGCACCGGCATCGCGGCGCGCGTTGCGCAGCAGGGTCGCGTGCAGGTGCAGCGCGCGCTCGTCGAAAGCGATGCCCGCCTCGCGCAGGCGCTGCTGCAACCGGGCGGCGAGTTGCGCCGGCCAGGGCGGCGACGTGTCGCCCTGTGCAGCGCCTTGCGGATGCGCCGGTCCGGCCCAGTACAGGCCGCGTCCGAAGCTGCCGATCCGGGTCAGCGCCAGCGCCGGCCAGGCCGGCGCGATGCCGTCGAGCGCGCCTGCCAGGGTCGCTTCGTCGGTGGCCGGGCGCTCGCCGACGAAGACCAGTGTCAGGTGGATGTCGTCGGCCGACAGCGGCCGGCCCCCCAGGCTCGTGCCCAGTCGCGTGGCGAGCGCGGCCAGTCGCCCGGCCGCGGCCGGATCGGGACGCAGCGCGTAGAACCAGCGCGCCTTCGCCTGCGCGGGCTGGCGGGGGCGTTCAGGCGGGCGGGATTCGACCGTAGGTGTCCTCGAAGCGCACGATGTCGTCTTCGCCGAGATAGTCGCCGCACTGAACCTCGATCATCACCAGGTCGACGACGCCCGGGTTCTCCAGCCGGTGTCTCGAACCGATCGGGATGTAGGTGGATTCGTTCGCGGCGACCAGGAACGAGCGATCGTCGCAGCTCACCCTGGCGGTGCCCGACACCACCACCCAGTGTTCGCTGCGATGGTGGTGCATCTGCAGCGACAGCGTCTGTTTCGGCCTGACCTCGATGCGCTTGATCTTGAAGCGCGGACCTTCCTGCAGGACGGTGTAGGTGCCCCATGGGCGGGCGACGGTGCGGTGTAGTCGCGCCGCTTCGTGGTTTCTCGATTTCAGCCGCCCGACGATCTCCTTCACCTGCTGGCTTGCGTCCTTGCTCGCGACCAGCAGCGCATCGGGCGTGTCGACGACCAGCAGGTTCTCGACGCCCACTGCGGCGACCAGCCGGTCCTCGCTCTGGATGTGCGTGTTCCTTGCGTCTACCAGCATGGTCTCGCCCAGCGTGGTGTTGCCGTTGGCGTCGGGCTCGAGTTGCTCGGCGACCGCCTTCCAGGAGCCGATGTCGCTCCAGGCGAAACGCGTCGGCAGCACGACGACGCCGCCGGCCTTCTCCATGACCGCGTAGTCGATCGAGATGCTCGGGCAGGACGCGAACGGCTCGGCCGCGATCGGCAGCTTCTGCTCGGTAGCCTTGTCGCGGCTCGCTTCCCAGGCGGCGCGTGCGCCGGCGAGCACTTCGGGCGCGTGCGCCTGCATCGCGTCGAGGATCGTCTTCGCGCCGAAACAGAACATGCCGCTGTTCCAGACGAAGTTGCCCGCGGCGAGGAACTGCAGCGCCCGTGCCGCGTCGGGTTTCTCCACGAAACGGCGCACTTTCAGCGCTGCGCCGGGCAGCGCTTCGCCGGTTTCGACGTAGCCGAAGCCGGTCTCGGGAGCGGTGGGATGGATGCCGAACAGCACGATCGCGCCGGTGGCTGCCAGCTCGGCCGCCTGGCGTGCGCTGGCCTGGAAAGCGGCCTCGTCCGGAATCAGGTGATCGGCCGGCAGCACCAGCATCGTGGCCTCGGGATCGACCGATTGCGCCCACAGCGCCGCCATCGCGATCGCCGGGGCGGTGTTGCGCCCGGCCGGCTCGAGCAGCTGCACGATGCGCTGGCCAGCAGCCGCGGGCAGCGTGTCGATCTCCTCGCGCGTGCGGAAGAAATACTCGGCGTTGGTGACGATCGCCGCGAGGTGTCCGTCGGCCAGCGGCAGCGAGCGCCGCAGCGTGCGCTGCAGCAGGCTGAGTTCGCCGCCCAGTTTCATGAACGGCTTCGGAAACGCCTCGCGCGATACCGGCCACAGCCGCGTGCCGGCGCCGCCGGAAAGGATGACCGGGATCAGCATGGTCGCCAGGATCCGAGTTGAACCGAATGAGAACAATTGTACGGGCAGGCTCGCGCCGGCATGCGAGACTTCGGACACACGCGTGCATCCACGCGACGGACGGACCGACGGGAGGCGACTTTGGGCGACGGCAGGCGGCAGGCACTGGTGACCGGGGGCGCGGGCTACATCGGCTCGCACACGGTGCTCGAATTGCTGCAGGCAGGCTGGGAAGTGACCGTGCTGGACAACCTGTGCAACGCGAGCGCCGAGTCGCTGCGCCGCGTCGCGCAGATCACCGGCCGCGAGGCGCCGCTGGTGCGCGCCGACATTCGCGACGCGGCGGCACTGGCGGCGCTGCTGGAGTCGCGGCGCTTCGATGCGGTGATCCACTTCGCCGGCCTGAAGGCGGTCGGCGAATCGGTGGCGCAGCCGCTCGACTATTACGACAACAACGTCGCCGGCACGGTGACGCTGCTGCGCGCGATGGCCGCTGCCGGCCTGCGCCGCATCGTCTTCAGTTCTTCGGCGACGGTCTACGGCGATCCCGATCGGGTGCCGATCACCGAAGACGCGCGTACCGGCCCGACCAACCCCTACGGGCGCACCAAGCTGATGATCGAATCGATCCTCGGCGATCTCGCGGCTGCCGATCCGCAGTGGTCGATCGGCGTGCTGCGCTACTTCAACCCGGTGGGTGCGCACGAAAGCGGGCTGATCGGCGAGGATCCGCGCGGTACGCCGAACAACCTGATGCCTTTCGTGAGCCAGGTGGCAGTCGGGCGCCGGCCGCAGCTGTCGGTGTTCGGCGGCGACTGGCCGACCCCGGACGGCACCGGCGTGCGCGATTACATTCACGTGGTCGACCTGGCGCGCGGCCACCTCGCCGCGCTCGAGCGGCTGTTCGCGCATCCGGGCGCGTTCACCGTCAACCTGGGCACCGGCAGCGGCTACTCGGTGCTCGAACTGGTGCGCGCGTTCGAGCAGGCGAGCGGCCGGAAAGTGCCTTACCGGATCGTCGATCGCCGCCCCGGCGACATCGCCGCCTGCTATGCCGATCCTTCCGCGGCGGCCAGTCTGCTGGGCTGGCGCGCCGCGCTCGGCATCGAGCGCATGTGCGCCGACGCGTGGCGCTGGCAGCAATCGAATCCGCAGGGCTACGGCGGCGCGTAGCGGCGGCGCGCTTGGTCAGAACTCGAGGTTGTCGATCAGGCGCGTGGTGCCGAGCTTCGCGGCGCCGAGCGCGACCAGCGTGCCGGGGGCGGCGAGGTCGGCGGCCTGCGGTGGCGCGAGGTCGGCGCGGCGGCGCACCGCCAGGTAATCGGGCTTCCAGCCGCGGGCCCGGAGATCGTTCAGGGCCTGGCGCTCGGCCTGGGCGACCGCCAGTGGCGTTCCGGCTCGCGCCGCGCGTTGCGCGAGCGCCTGCAGCGCGCGCGCCAGCGCGGGTGCCTCGGCGCGCTCGGCTGCGTCCAGGTAGCCATTGCGCGAGGACATCGCCAGGCCGTCGGCTTCGCGCATCGTCTCGCCGGGCACGATCGTGATCGGCAGGTTGAACTGCTCGACCATGCTGCGCACCACCATCAGCTGCTGGTAATCCTTCTTGCCGAAGACGGCCACGGCAGGCTGCACGCAGCCGAACAGCTTGAGCACCACCGTGGCCACGCCCTCGAAGAAGCCGGGGCGGAACTCGCCTTCGAGGATATCGCCGAGGCCGTGCGGCGTGGCGACGCGAAACGCCTGCTCGACCGGATACAACTCGCGCTCGTCGGGCGCGAAGAGCAGGTCGCAGCCGAGCGCGCGCAGCTTTGCGCAGTCGGCCTCGAAAGTGCGTGGATAACTGGCGAAGTCTTCGTGCGGCGCGAACTGCAGCCGGTTGACGAAAATGCTCGCAACCAGCGGCTGCCCGGCAGCCTTGCCCAGCCGCATCAGCGAGAGGTGGCCTTCGTGCAGGTTGCCCATCGTGGGCACGAAAGCGGCGCCGCGGCTCGCGCCGAGCGCCCGGCGCAACTCGCCGACGGTGCGGACGATCTGCATCGCGGCTCACTCCCCCAGGCTGAAGAAGCTGCGCCGGCCGCGCATCTCGGTGAGCTGGCGCACCAGCGTCGCGAAGTCGTCTTCGCGCTCGATCGGGTTCAGGTGCTCGGTGTTCACGATCAGCAACGGCGCGGCGTCGAAGTGGTGGAAGTGGCGACTGTACGCGTCGGCGAGCGCGCGCATGTAGGCTTCGGAGATGCCCGCCTCCATCGGCAACCCGCGTTCGAGCACGCGCCGCACCAGCGTGTCGGGCTGCGCCTGCAGGTAGATCACGAGATCCGGCGTGGGCGCCTGCGGGCGCAGGCTGTCGAAGATCTGCTGGTACAGCCGCAGTTCGTCGTCGTCGAGCGTGAGCCGTGCGAACAGGGGGTCCTTGTCGAGCAGGAAGTCGCCCACCATCGCCTGCGAGAACAGGTCGTGCTGGGCGAGGTCGCGCAGCTGGTTGACGCGCTGGAACAGGAAGAACAGCTGGGTGGGCAGCGCGTAGCGCCGGCTGTCGCGATAGAAGCGCTCGAGGAACGGATTGCCCGACGGGTCTTCGAGCACCGGTTGCGCGCCGAAGCGCTCGGCCAGCTTGCGCGCGAGCGAAGTCTTGCCCGCGCCGATCGGGCCTTCGACCACGATGTGACGGTATCTGGCGAACGGGGAGGGCGTGGACTGCGCGGCACTCATGAGCGGAATCGGCAGGTTCATCGCGAAGCGGCGGCCGGTGCGGGCCGCGGCACGGCGCCGATCCGCTCGATGCGCTGGCCGGCGCATGCGGCCAGGAGATCGGCGACGCGGCCGTGACCGGGCACCGTGAGCTGCGAGTCGAGCTCGGCCAGCGGCGCGAGCACGAACGCGCGCAGGTGCATCCGCGGATGCGGCAGCGCGAGCGACGGCGTGTCGATGCGCAGCGGCCCGGCGGCGTCGCTCGCCAGCAGCAGGTCGAGGTCGAGCGTGCGCGGCGCGTTGCGGTACGCACGCAGCCGGCCTTCGCTCGCCTCGATCGCGAGCAGTTGCGCGAGCAGTCCGGCAGGCGGCAGCGCGGTCTCGATCTGCGCGACCGCGTTGACGAAGTCGGGGCCGGATGCATCGACGGGTGCGCTGCGATACAGAGACGAGACACGGATCACCCGCGTGCAAGGCAGCGCGTCGATCGCGTCGATCGCCCGCGCGAGCGTGCCGGCAGCGTCGCCGAGATTGGCGCCGAGGCCGACCCAGGCGTGCATCGCGGCCGTCACGCCGCGGCCTTCGGCCCCGACGGCGGCGGTGCCGCAGTGTCGGCCGGCGCCGCCTCGGCAGACCCGGCGTCTGCGGCGGATTCGCGGTCGGCGTCGCGCCGGCTGCTGCTGCGCCGCCGGCGCTTCTTCGCGGGGCCGCCCGCGGGTTTGTGCAGCCGCGCCTGCATCGCCTCGCGCTCGCCGGCATCGGCCTCGGCGAAGGCGCGCCACCAGTCGGCGAGTTCGGCGGGCGCCTCGCCCGACTGGCAGCGCAACAGCAGGAAGTCCCAGGCGGCGCGGAAGCGCGGGTGCGCGACCAGCGTGTGCGGCGAGCGGCCGATGCGGCGTTCGAAGCGCGCCTGCGTCATCCAGATCTCGCGCATGTCGGCGATGAAGCGGCGCTGGATCGCGATGCGCTCGGCCTGCTCGTCGAGCACCGAATCGATCGCCGCGCCGAGCGCCGGAATCGAGTGTTCGCCGCGCGCCACCCCCGCCTGCCAGCGCACGCGTACCTGCTGCCAGAGCAGCGCCGCGAACAGGAAGCCGGGCGACGTGGTCTTGCCGGCGCGCACCCGGGCGTCGGTGGCGTCGAGCGCGGCGGTGACGAAACGCTCGTCGTCGGGCTGCTCGAGGATCAGGTCGAGCATCGGCAGCAGGCCGTGGTGCAGGCCTTCGCGGCGCAGTTCCTGCAGGCAGGCCATCGCGTGTCCCGACAGCAGCAGCTTGAGCATCTCGTCGAACAGCCGCGCCGCCGGCACGTTGTGCACCAGGCTGGCCAGTTCGCGGATCGGCTTGCGGGTCCTGGGCTCGATCGTGAAGCCGAGCTTGCCGGTGAAGCGGGCCACGCGCAGCATCCGTACCGGGTCTTCGCGGAAACGCGCGGCCGGGTCGCCGATCATGCGCAGCGTCTTGCGTTCGAGGTCGCGCACTCCGTCGTGGTAGTCGAGGATCGTGTCGGCTACCGGATCGTAGTAGAGCGCGTTGATCGTGAAGTCGCGGCGCGCCGCGTCCTCGGCCTGCGTGCCCCAGACGTTGTCGCGCAGTACGCGGCCGTGCTCGTCGGTCTCGGCTTCGTCCTGGATCGCGCGGAAAGTGGAGACCTCGATGGTTTCGCGACCGAACATCACGTGCACGATCTGGAAACGCCTCCCGATGATGCGCGAACGCCGGAACAGCCCGCGCACCTGCTCGGGCGTGGCGTCGGTGGCCACGTCGAAGTCTTTCGGTTTCAGGCCGAGCATCAGGTCGCGCACGCCGCCGCCGACGACCCAGGCCTTGAAGCCGGCCTGTTGCAGGGTGCGGCAGGTGCGCATCGCCGCATCGGAGACGTCCTCGATGCGCACGCCGTGCGCCGAGCCGGAGTACGACTTCGGCCGGTCGCGCACCGCGGCGCGCGGCGTCTTGCGGTTCATGATGCGGTCGATCAGTTTCCTGATCATTCGAACAGCCTGATGACGGGCCAGCCGCGCTCGCGGGCGAGCGCGGCGAGCTGCGGATCGGGGTTGGTGGCGACCGGATCGGTGACGCGCTCGAGCAGGGGAACGTCGTTCACCGAGTCGCTGTAGAAATACGACCGTGCGAAGCCGTTCCAGTGGTGGCCGAACGAGGCGAGCCACTCGTCGGTGCGCCGCACCTTGCCTTCGCGAAACGACGGTGTGCCGCGCGGCCGGCCGGTGTAGTGGCCGTCGTTCTCCTCGACGCCGGTGGCGATCAGGTGCTCGACGCCGAAGGCGCGCGCGATCGGTGCGGTGACGAATTCGTTGGTCGCGGTGACGATCGCGCACAGGTCGCCGCGTTCGCGGTGGCCATCGACCAGCGCGCGGGCCGCCGGCCTGATCGCCGGCGCGATCACCTCGTCCATGAACCGGCGGCGCCAGGCCTCGAGCTGGCTGCGCGGGTGCGCGGCCAGCGGCGCGAGCTGGAATGCCAGGAATTCGTGGATGTCGAGCGTGCCCGCGTGGTACTGGTCGAAGAACAGGTCGTTGCGACGCTCGTATTCCTCGCCGTCGACGGCGCCGAGGCGGATCAGGAACCGGGCCCACTCGTAATCGCTGTCGATCGGCAGCAGCGTGTGGTCGAGGTCGAACAGCGCCAGCGTGGCAGCCGGCGCCTGCGCCGGCGGGGAACTCGCGGATTCGCTCGAATGCATGGTGTCAGCCGGATTTTATCAGCGCCCCGGCCGCCTCCAGTTCGCGCAGCAGCGGCAGCGTGATCGCACGCCTGCGCTCGAACGCATGACGGTCGAGCACGTCGAACAGGCGCAGCAGTGCGCGGATGTCGCGCGACGTGTGGGCGATCAGCCAGGGAACGACCTCGGAGGAGATCGCCACGCCGCGCTCGGCGGCGACGCGTTCGAGCACGGCGGCCTTCTCCTCGTCGCCGAGCAACTGCAGTCGATAGACCAGCCCGGATCCGAGCCGTGTGCGCAGGTCGTCACGCAGCGCGAGCGCGAGCGGCGGTTGCGCGCCTGCCGCGATCACCGTCGTTCCGGTACGCGCGTGCGCATGGTTGATCAGCTGGAAGGCGCGCTGCTGGCGCGCCTCGTCGAGACGTTCGCAGTCGTCGATCGCGACAATGGCCGGGCCCTCGCCCGGCGGCGGGGCCCCCGCGAGCGCGCCGTCGATGGCGAATGCCTCGAGCGGCGCTTCGGGCCCCAGCACCCGCTGCGCGCCCGCCAGCGCGTGCAGCAGGTGCGTCTTGCCGCTGCCGGCCTCGCCCCACAGGTAGATCACCGCGGGCGCACCCTGCGTGGCGCCTGCTCGCAACAGGCGCAATTGCGCGAGCACCTCGCCGTTGCGCCCGGCCACGAAGTTGTCGAGCGAGGGCGGCTCGACGCGGTGCAGATCGAGCGGCAGCTGGTACATGTCGTGTTCAGCCACGGCGGTAGAACTCGCTCGCCTGCCAGGCCGCCAGCAGCCGCCGCAGTCCGACCGCGGCGATCGCCGCCAGCGGCAGCGCGAGCAGCACGCCGACGAAACCGAACAGCGAGCCGAACGCCAGCAGTGCGAAGATCACCGTCACCGGGTGCAGGCCGATGCGCTCGCCGACCAGGCGGGGCGTGAGCCAGGTGCTCTCGATCACCTGCGCGATGCCGTAGATCGCCGAGACCCAGGCCAGGCCCGCGAGCGGCCCGAGCTGCAGCATGCCGGCCACCAGCGCGAACGCGAAGCCGGTGGCGAAGCCGAGGTAGGGAATGAAGATCAGCAGACCACTGAGCACGCCGATCGGCAGCCACAGCTCGAAGCCGGCCACCAGCAGCGCGATCGAGAACCAGGCCGCGAGCGACAGCATGACCAGCAACTGCCCGCGCAGGTACTGGCCGAGCAGCGCGTCGGTTTCGTCGAGCACCGCGTCGATCGGTGCGACCCAGCGTGGCGGAATCAGCGTGCGCGAGCGCGCGATCAGTTCCGGCCAGTCGGTGAGCAGGTAGAACAGCACCACCGGCACCAGGAACACGGTACCGATCACCTCCAGCGCAGCACCCCAGCCCGACCTCGCGTAGCCCAGCAGCATGGCGAGCCAGTCTTCGCCGCTGTCGGCGAGCTGTCCGGCCAGCCACTCGCGCAGCGACGCGATGTCGAGCTTCAGCGTGAGCCCGAGGGTCTGGTTCAGCCACGGCAGCAGCCGCTCCGAGATCGAGGCTGCCAGCGCGGGGAACTGGCGGCGGATCAGCGCGATCTCCTGCTGCGTGATCGGCACGAGGATCAGCAGGATCGCCAGCAGCGCCAGCAGCGCGATCAGCATCACCAGCAGCGCCGCCGCCAGCCTCGGAATGCCGCGCGCCTGCAGCCAGCGCACCGCCGGCGCGAGCACGTAGGCGAGGATCGCTGCCGCGACGAATGGCGTGAGGATCGGGCCGAGCGCGACCAGCGCCCACGCCAGCAGGGCGGCGACCACGGTCCACAGCACGCTCTGGCGCTGGCGGGCAGTCAGGGGCATGTCCGGAAAAGCTACAATCGCGTCGATGACGGGGCGACGCCTGCCCGGCAGGGCGCGTCCAGCCTGCCATTCTATCGGCCGCCGCCGGCGTGCCATCCACGGATCGGGTCGCCATGGGTTCCACGCTGCCAGGCTCTTCGCTTTCCTACCGCGACGCCGGCGTCGACATCGACGCGGGCGACGCGCTGGTCGACCGGATCAGGCCGCTGGCCCGGCGCACGATGCGCGAGGGCGTGCTGGGCGGCATCGGCGGCTTCGGCGCGCTGTTCGAGGTGCCCAGGCGCTATCGCGAACCGGTGCTGGTCTCGGGCACCGACGGCGTCGGCACCAAGCTCAAGCTCGCGTTCGCGCTCGACGGGCACGACACGGTCGGCATCGACCTGGTCGCGATGAGCGTCAACGACATCCTGGTCCAGGGCGCCGAGCCGCTGTTCTTCCTCGACTACTTCGCCTGCGGCAAGCTCGACGTCGAGGTGGCGGCGCGCGTGGTCGGCGGCATCGCGCGCGGCTGCGAGCTCGCCGACTGCGCGCTGATCGGCGGCGAGACGGCCGAGATGCCCGACATGTACCCGGAAGGCGAATACGACCTTGCCGGTTTCGCGGTCGGCGTGGTCGAGAAGTCGTCGATCATCGACGGTTCGCGCATCGCCGTCGGCGACGCGGTGCTGGGGCTCGCCTCGAGCGGCGCGCACTCGAACGGCTACTCGCTGGTGCGCCGCGTGATCGAACGCACCTGGGGGGCGATCGACGCGCCGCAGATGAACGACGACTTCCATGGCCGGCGCTTCGCCGACGTGGTGCTCGCGCCCACGCGCATCTACGTCCGGCCGGTGCTCGGCCTCGTCCGCAGCCTTCCGGTGAAGGGGATCGCGCACATCACCGGTGGCGGGCTGCTCGAGAACGTGCCGCGCGTGCTCCGTGACGGACTGCAGGCGGTGCTGCATCGCGATGCGTGGACGATGCCGCCGCTGTTCGGCTGGCTGCAGCGGCACGGCGGCATCGACGAGGCCGAGATGCATCGCGTGTTCAACTGCGGCATCGGCATGGTGATCGTCGTCGACGCCGCAGATGCGGCCGCTGCTGCCGCGATGCTCGCCGCTGCCGGCGAGACCGTCTACCGCATCGGCGAGATCGTCGAGCGGCCCGCCGGCGCAGCCGCCACCGTCGTCGCCTGACGCCGCGTCGCGGCGCGCCAGCATGGCCCGCTCGCCGGCCGCCGCCGCCTTCGCCGTCGCTTCTCTTCTTGCCGCGCTGGCGTGGGCCGCGCCGGCGTTCGCGGTCAACTACGAGCTCGCGATCGACGCGCCCGAGGAACTGGTCGAGCCCTTGCGCGAGCGCACGCTGCTCGGGCGCTGGCGCGAGGAGCCCGGTTTCGATCGCGAGCAGCTTCCGCTGTTCGTGGAGCGCGCGAAGGAGGAAGCCGCCGCGATCGTGCGTGCCGCCGGCTACTTCTCGGGGAACGTCGCGGTGTCGGTCGACGAGCCGCGCGCTGGCGGGCTGCCGCGCGTACGCATCGCGGTCGATGCGGGCGCGCGCACTACGGTGAATCGCGTCGATCTCGGGATCGAAGGGCCCGCGGCGGCCCGGCGCATGCGCGAGACGCTCGTCGAGCGCTGGCCGCTGCCCGAGGGAGCGTTCTTCCGCAGCGATGAGTGGGAGCAGGGCAAGCGGCTGCTGCTCGACATCCTGCAGCAGAGCGGCTTCGTGCGCGCGCGCATCGTGGCGAGCCGCGCCGAGGTCGATCCGCGGCTCACCGCGGCTTCGCTGTCGCTGCGCATCGACACCGGCGAGCGCCTGGAGTTCGGACCCACGACGATCAAGGGGCTGGCGCGCTACGACCGCTCGATCGTCGAGGCACTGGTGCCGTGGCAGCCGGCCAGCGAGGGGCGCGCAGGCAGCGGCGATCCCTACAGCTTCGAGCAACTGCTCACGCTGCAGGGGCGCTTGCGGGCCTCCGGTTATTTCGACGGCGTGAGCGTGCTGCCCGATCTCGCGGCGGTCGAATCCGACCCGGCGCGCACCACGGTGCCGGTGATCGTCGAGGTCGCCGAGCGCAAGACGCAGCGTGCGATGTTCGGTGTCGGCTACAGCACCGACGAAGGGCCGCGCGGCCTGCTCGGCTACGAGCATCACAACCTCTTCGGGCGCGGCTGGCAGCTCGAGTCCGGCCTGCTGTGGCAGGTGGTGCGCCGCCGGGTGTTCGCCAGCGTTCGCACGCCGCAGCAGGCGAGCGGGCACTACTACCAGGCCGGCGCGCGCATCGAGCGGCTCGACGTGCAGGGCGAGCTGACCGACAAGCGCACGCTGTTCGTCGGCCAGGGCAAGCACGCCGAGGACACCGAGGTCTTCGTGTCGCTGCAGTACCAGCTGGAGCAGCGTGCGCTGCCCCTGTCCGCGGACGACGACGGACGCCGTGCGCTGACGCTCGGCTACGCGTGGAACCGCCGCCGCCTCGATTCGACGATCGATCCGCGTTCGGGCTATTCGATCAGCACGCAGCTGTCGGGCGCAGTGCGCGGGCTGGGCAGCGACCGCAGCTTCGCGCGGCTGTATGCGCGGATGATGCGCTTCTGGCCGATGCCCCGGGAGTCGATGCTCGGCAACGGCCTGGTGATCGCAATGGCGGAGGCCGGCTACGTGCTGGCCACTTCGCGCCGGGACATCCCGTCGGAGAACCTGTTTCGCACCGGCGGTGCGCAGTCGATTCGCGGCTACGACTACCTCTCGATCGGCGTGCCCGAAGGAGGGGCGATCGTCGGCGGCCGCGTGCTCGCGCTGGGCAGCCTCGAGTACCAGCACCCGATCGCGCCGAAATGGTACGGCGCGGCATTCGTCGACGTCGGCGACGCCTCCGACCGCTGGGTCGACTACCGCGCGGTGCGCGGCTACGGCGCCGGCGTGCGCTGGCGTTCGCCGGTCGGGCCGGTCAGCCTCGATCTCGCCTATGGCCAGGCGGTGCACCGCTGGCGGCTGCACCTCGCGGTGGGGTACGCGTTCTGATGGCCGGGCCCGCGCCGAAGCCGTCGTGGCCGCTGGCGCGCCTGGCTGGCGCGCTGCTGGCCGCGCTGCTGCTCGCGGCCGCGGCATTGCTGTGGTGGGTGGGCCAGACCGCTTCGTTCGTCAACTGGGCACTGGCGCGCGCGGTGGCGGCGAGCAACGGCGCGTTGCAGGCCGGCCCGGCGCGCGGCACCTTGCTCGACGGGGTGCGTGTCGAGCGGCTCGCCTGGCTCGACGGCGAGCACGCGATCGAACTGCGCGGCGTCTCGCTCGGCTGGCGGCCCGCCGCCCTGCTGCGCAGTTCACTGCATTTCACGCGCATCGAGGTCGCGAGCGCGTCGGTGCGCCTGCTCGGGGAGGCGGCGGCGCCGGCGCTGCCGCAGTCGCTTGCGCTGCCGCTCAGAGTGCGCGTGGATGCGCTGGGCATCGGAGAGCTTCGGGTCGCGTTGCCGGCGCAAGCGCCGGTCGAGTTGCTGCGGCTCGCATTCTCCGGCCGATACACGGCCGGTGCCTGGCGGGTCGACCACCTGTCGGCCGAGTCGCCGCAATGGGGCGAGGCCCGGTTCGACGGCCGAATCGGCGACAGCGCGCCGTTCGCGCTGGAACTCGCCGGGCGACTGGCCCCGAGGATCGAGGGGTGGGGGCCGCTGCCACAGGTTCGCGTGCTCGCCGACGGCACGCTCGACGATTTCGCGCTTGCCGCGCAGGCGCTGCCGCCGGCCGGCGCCAGCGACGCCCAAGCGCCCGCTCCGGTGTGGATCGGGCTGGACACGCGCGTGCGTGCATTCGCGCAGCGCCCCGCGCAGCGCTTCGCACCGATCGAGCTGACGCTCGATGCGGTCGAGCCGGCCCAGCTCGGACTCGCCGAAGCGCCGATCGCCCGCATCAGCGGCTCGGCGACGATCCGCGTCGGTGACGCACAGATCGAAGGGCGGCTTGCCTTGCGCAACGCGCTGCCGGGCCCCGTCGACCGGCACGCGCTACCGCTCGCGACGCTGGACAGCGCGTTCGTGGTGTCGTCGACGCGGATCTCGCTCACCGGCCTGCAGGCAGGGCCAGCCGGTGGCGGCACGCTGGCCGGTGACGCGAGCGCCGATCTGGCGCGCCCGCTGACGCTCTTCGGGCACTCGCTGCCGCAGATCCGGGCGCAGCTCGCTCTGCGCGAGATCGATCTGTCGCAGCTCGCGAGCGGATTGGCGAAGACACGACTGGCCGGCACGGTGAAGCTGGACGGCGCGACTTTCGATCTCGATCTCGCCGATGCGACACGCCGGGGCATCTCGGCCAGCGCGCTCGCGCACATCGACGCGACGCAGTTGCGCGTCGAACGCGCTCGGCTCGAGACGCGGGCGGGCAGCGTCTCGGCCCGCGGCAACGCGGCGCTCGTTGCGCCGTGGAAGATCGATCTCGAAGGCGATTTCAGCGAGCTCGACCCTGCGGGCGCGTTCGCGTTGCGCACCGTGTTCGGTGCGTCGATGGCGCGCTTCGGTGCCGATCTTCCGGAGCCGTGGATCGCGCGCGCGCGCGGGCGGCTTGCCGGCCGCTGGGCCGCGCAGGGCATCGCCTGGCCGGAGCCGCTGTTGCAGACCCGGCTGGCGGTCGAGCGTGGCCGGCTCGACGGCGAGCCGCTGCAGTTCGACTGGCGCGGCGAGGTGTCGCGCGAACGCGTCGCGCGCGTGGCGCTTGCGCTCGCGTTCGGGGATCTGCGCGCCGATGCGCGCGGCAGTCTGGGCGCGTTCGGCGACCGGCTGCGGTTTTCGTTGCGCGCCGGCTCGCTCGCGCGGCTGGATGCGCGCGCCGCAGGCTCGGCCAGCGTGAGCGGCGAACTGTCTGGCGGCTGGAGCCGGGGCGCGAGCCTCGGCGTCATCGCCGACCTCGAGGGCAGGCAGTTGCGCTGGGCCGGCGAGGCGCTGCGCGCCGGCTCTTTGTCCGGCCGCATCGAGTTGCCCGACTTGCGTGCCGGCCGCGTCGCGTTGCGGCTCGATGCGCGCACGTTGGCGGTGGCCGGGCGCGATTTCGATCGCGCCGGTGCGCGCATCGACGGCGAGGTCGACGCGCACACGCTGCGGCTCGAACTCGTCGGCCCGCAGGCGAACGCGCAGGCCTCGGCGCGTGGCGCGCTGCTGCACGAAGCCGCAGGCGGCTGGCGCTGGAGCGGCAGCGTCGACGAGTTCACCGCTGCCGCTCCGGTGTCGATACGGCTGCAGGCACCGGTGCCGCTCGCCATCGATGCGCGCGGCGTCGCGCTCGGCGAAGCCGCGCTGCAGGTCGACGGCGGCAGCGTGGGCATCGCCGCGCTCGCCTGGCGCGACGGCGCACTGCAGACGCGGGGCCAGGCCAGCGGGTTGCCGCTCGCGCGCTGGGTGGAGCGCTTCGCCGGGCCGCAGGCCTTGCCCGCCGGCGTGCGGCTCGAAGACCTGCGCCTGCGCGGCAGCTGGGATCTCTCCGGCGACTCGCTGCAGGCGCCCAGCGGCCGGCTGAGCCTGCGCATCGATGCGGGCGAGGCGGACGGCAGTCAGGCGGCTGGCAGTCGCGGCGAGGCCGACCTGCGGCTCGACCAGGGAAGACTCGAAGGCACGATCGACATGCGCGTGCCGACGCTGGCTTTCGCCAATCGCCTGATCGGTCCGGAGTGGGCGGCGGCCGGCCGGCTGCGCTTCACCGGCACGGTGGGTGGCACCGTCGTGCAGCCCGGGCTGCGGGGCGCGCTCGAAGGCAGCGAGCTGGCGCTGGTGCAGCGCGCGCTCGGCTGGAGGCTGTCCAACGGCACGCTGTCGGCACGCTTCGACGGCGACCGGCTCGCGCTCGATGCGCTGCGGCTGGAATCGGGCGCCGGTTCGATCACGATGAGCGGGCAGCTGCTGCTCGACGGAATGCACGGCGGGTTCACGCTGCGCGCCGAGCGGCTGCCGGTGCCGATCGGCCCGGGCCAGCGGGTCGTGCTGTCGGGCAACACCGGAATCGCCAGCAGCGGCTCGCGCTTCGACTGGAAGGGCGACATCCGCGCCGACGAAGGCCTGATCGAGCTGCGCGGCGGCGAGGCGCCGACGCTGCCCGACGACGTGGTGATCGTCGATCGCGACGCAACGTCGGCGACGACGCCGAATGGGGGCGACGCTGCGAGCCGCGGCTTCGCGATCGGGGCCGACCTGAACCTCGATCTCGGCGAGCGGCTGCGCGTGCGCGGAAGCGGGGTCGACGTGCTGCTGGCCGGAAGCGTGAACCTGCGCGGCACGCTGCCCGACGCGCCGCGCGCCTTCGGCACGGTGCGCGTGAAGCGCGGCACCTACTCGGCCTACGGCCAGCAACTCGAGATCGAGCGCGGGCAGGTGGTCTTCAACGGTCCGCTCGACAACCCGGTGCTCGACATCGTGGCGATGCGCCGCAACCAGCCCGTCGAGGCGGGCGTCGCGCTCACCGGCACCGTGCTGTCGCCCCGGCTGCGGCTGGTGTCCACGCCGGAGGTGCCCGATTCGCAGAAGCTGTCGTGGCTGGTGCTCGGCATCGGCCTGGACGACGTGGACACCGCAGGGCAGGGGGCGGCGCTGCAGGCTGCAGCGGCCACGCTGTTCGCCAGCAACGATGGCGGCCTGTCGGCGGGGCTGGCAGGCGCGCTCGGGCTGGACATCCTGACGGTGCGCAGCGCCGGTGCGGCGAGCGCCTTCGATCCGAACTTCGGCGCGGCTTTCCCCGGCCAGGCGACGACCGGCGGGGTGCCGGTGGGCACGGCGGCGCAGAACGTGGTCGCGATCGGCAAGCGGCTCGGTTCGCGGGTGTTCGTCACCTACGAGCAGGGGCTGCACGGCGTCTGGAACCTGCTGCGCATCCAGTACGACATCACCAACCGGCTGTCGATCCGCGGGCAGGCGGGTACCGACAGCGCGCTCGACGTGCTGTACTTCTTCTCGTTCGACTGAATGCGGCTCCGGGCTCAGGCCTGCCAGGCGCGGCGCAGCAACCCGAGCACCTGCTCTGCGGCGTCGGTGCGCAGGCAATCGATCACGACACGATCCGGCATCGCGCGCAGCCAGGTCAGCTGGCGCTTGGCGAGCTGTCGCGTCGCTGCGATGCCGGCCGCGATCAGCGTTTCGAGCCCGGGTTCGCCGGCATCGAGCCAGGCCCACGCCTGCCGGTAGCCGACGCAGCGCATCGACGGGAGATCGGCCGAGAGGTCGCCGCGCGCGCGCAGTGCGCGCACCTCGTCGAGCAGTCCGGCCTCGATCATCGCGCGAAACCGTGCGGCGATCCGTTCGTGCAGCACGCTGCGCTGCGACGGCTCGAGCGCGATCTGCAGGAAGCGTTGCGCCGGCCTGGAGTCCGGGTCTTCGGGCGGGGCAGGCGTCGGTGCGCCGGCGCTCGCGCCGCGACGCGGCGCAGCCAGCCACTGCGACAGCGGACGGCCGCTGAGTTCGAAGACCTCGAGCGCGCGCTGGATGCGCTGCGCGTCGCCGGGTTCGAGGCGCGCCGCGGTGACCGGATCGACTCGTGCGAGCCGCGCGTGCAGTGCCGGCCAGCCGGACTCGCGCGCCTCGTCCTCGAGCCGGCGGCGCAGTGCCGGATCGGCGCCCGGCAGCGGATGCAGGCCTTCGACCAGCGCGCGCGCATAGAGCATCGTGCCGCCGACGAGCAGCGGCAGCCGGCCGCGCGCGCGGATCGCGTCGATCGCCGCGCGCGCGTCGACCACGAAGCGCGCCGCCGAGTAGCTCTCGCGCGGATCGACGATGTCGATCAGGTGATGCGGCACCGCGGCGCGCTCGGCTGCTCCCGGCTTCGCGGTGCCGATGTCCATGCCGCGATAGACCTGCGCGGAATCGACGCTGACGATCTCGATCGGCAGGTGCTCGGCCAGCGCCATCGCGACCGCGCTCTTGCCCGAGGCGGTGGGCCCGAGCAGCAGCGCGAGTGGTGTCTCGCGCGCGGCGTGCGCGTCGGTGCCGGCGGGCCGCATGGGTCAGCGCCCGCGCAGGAACCAGCGGTCGAGCTCGGCCATCGACAGTTGCACCCAGGTCGGCCGGCCGTGGTTGCACTGGTCGGCGCCCGGGGTCGCTTCCATGTCGCGCAGCAGCGCGTTCATCTCGTCGATCGACAGGCGACGGTTCGCGCGCACCGCCGCGTGACAGGCCATCGTGGCCAGCAGCGCGTTGCGCCGTTCGTCCAGCGCGCGACTGGCGCCGTGCTCCTGCAACTCGGCCAGCACCGCGCGCGCGAGCGCGACCACGTCGCCGCGCGCGAGCGCCGCCGGCACCGCCCGAACCGCGATCGCGGTCGGCGAGAGCACGGTGAGTTCGAGTCCGAGCGCGTGCAGCGCCTCGGCCTCGTCTTCGACGACGCGCACTTCCAGCGGATCGGCGCGGAAGGTCGCAGGCACCAGCAGCGGCTGCGTCGGCACCGCGTCGCGGGCGAGCGCCGCTTTCAGCCGCTCGTAGACGACGCGCTCGTGCGCGGCGTGCATGTCGACCAGCACCAGTCCGTGCCGGTTCTGTGCCAGCACCCAGGTGCCGTGCAGTTGCGCGAGCGCGTGCCCCAGCGGCGGCTCGCCGGCGTCGCCATCGGCGGCGGTTGCGGCGAGCGGGGTGGCTTCGCCGCCGTCGGGCCAGGTGCCTGCGCGGTCTTGCGCGACCTGCTGCACGGCGGCGTGCAGCGACCGTTGCGCCATCGGTTGCGCCGCGAACAGGCCGCGCGGCCACGGCACGCCGCTCGATGGCCAGCGGCCCGACGAGTCGTGCGCTGCGCCGGCGATCGGCCCGGCGGCTGTGGCAATCGCTTCGGCGACGCCGGCGGGCGCGCGCTCGCCGGCCGCGCCCGGCGCGGCGCCTGCCGCCACGGCGGGCGCGCGCAGCGCATCGGCCACCGAGTGGAACACGAACGAGCGCAACGCGGCCGGATCGCGGAAGCGCACCTCGATCTTGGCCGGATGGACGTTGACGTCGACCAGCGAGGGATCGATCTCGACGAACAGCACCCACGCGGCATGCCGGTCGCCGTGCATCATGTCGGCATAGGCCTGCTTCAGCGCGTGGCCGAGCATGCGGTCGCGCACGAAGCGGCCGTTCACGTAGAGGAATTGCCGGTCGGCACGTGCGCGATTCACCGTGGGCAGCCCGAGCACTCCCCACAGCCGCAGCGGCCCGGCCTGCGACTGCACGACGCGGTGCGCGCCGGCGTATTCGTCGCCCAGCGCATCGAGCGCGCGGGTGCGCCAGTCGGCGGCAGGCAGGCGCTCGGCGCGCCGCTCGTCGACCTGCAGCTCGAACTCGATCGCCTCGTGCGCGAGGCTCACGCGGCGAAAGGCTTCCACGCAATGTGCGGCTTCGGTCGCGGCCGACTTCAGGAACTTGCGGCGCGCCGGCGTCTGCGAATACAGGTCGAGCACTTCGACGCTGGTGCCCACGGCGCCGGGCGCCGGCGCAATCTCTCCGGTGGCGCTGTCGATGCGCGAGGCCGAGGCCGCACCGGCGGTGCGGCTGGTGATGCGCACCTGCGCGACCGACGCGATCGAGGCGAGCGCTTCGCCGCGAAAGCCGAGCGTGCCCACGCGCTCGAGTTCTTCGAGCGTGGCGATCTTGCTGGTCGCGTGCCGCGTGAGCGCCAGCGCGAGCTCGCCCGGCGGGATTCCGCAACCGTCGTCGGTGACCACGATGCGACGCATGCCGCCGTCCTCGATGCGCAGGGCCACGCGGCGCGCGCCCGCGTCGATCGCGTTCTCGAGCAGCTCGCGCACCACCGAGGCCGGCCGCTCGACGACTTCGCCGGCGGCGATCTGGCTGACCAGGCGATCGGGCAGCAGCGCGATCGGCCGCGCGTGGGCATGGGAAACGGGCATCCGGCGATTATAGGGATGCCCGTGTAACATCCGCGGCCATGGACTTCGGACAGCTGCTCGACATCTTCCTGCACCTCGACAGGCACCTGGCTGCGGTGGTCGAGCAGGCAGGCCCCTGGGTCTACGGCATCCTCTTCGCGATCGTGTTCGTCGAGACCGGCCTGGTGGTCATGCCGTTCCTGCCGGGCGACTCGCTGCTGTTCGTTGCCGGCGCGATCGCGGCGGTCGGCGGCATGCACCTGCCGCTGCTGATCGTGCTGCTGATCGCCGCGGCCACGCTCGGCGACGCGGTCAACTATTCGGTCGGGAGCTGGTTCGGCCCGAGGGTGTTCGGCTGGGAGCAGTCGCGCTTCTTCAATCGTGCGGCCTTCGACCGCACGCACGCGTTCTACGAGCGCCACGGCGGCATCACGATCGTCGTCGCGCGCTTCCTGCCGTTCGTGCGCACCTTCGCGCCTTTCGTGGCCGGCGTCGCGCAGATGAGCTACCCGCGCTTTGCGCTCTACAACGTGGCCGGCGCGACGCTGTGGGTGTCGAGCCTCTCCGGCATCGGCTACCTGTTCGGCAACACCGACTGGGTCAAGGCGCACTTCCAGTGGGTGACGCTGGCGATGATCATCGTTCCCGGCCTGCCGGCGGTGTTCGAGGTGCTGCGCCACTGGCTGCGCAGCCGGCGCGCGCGCGCGTCGGCCTGAACGTCGGTCGCATCGGGCGCGCGCGCAGCAGCCTGCCGGTTCGCGCGCAGCCCGGTTCGCGCGCGGCCCTTTGCCAAACTCCGGCAGCCTCCTAGAATGTCCCGATCGCGGCGTCGAGATGCCGGCCGGTGACGGCCGCTCGCCCATCATGAAGATCCTGGTCGTCTGCGGTGACGAATCCGCTGCGGGAGCGATCCTCGGCCCGCTGCGCGAGGCTGGTCACACGGTCGAAATCGTCGACCGGCCCGACGAAGCCGACGCGGTGCTGCGCGGCGGGCACTTCGACGGCATCGTCCTCGATCTGCGCCGTGCGCCCGATGCGGGGCTGCAATGGCTGCGCGGCCTGCGCCAGCGGCGCGTGCGCCTGGCGACGCTCATCGTCACGCACGCGAAGGATGCCGCCACGCGCATTGCGGCGATCGGCGCCGGTGCCGACGATCACCTCGAGGCGCCGTTCGATCCGCGCGAGCTGGTCGCCCGCTGCCAGGCGCTCCTGCGGCGCAACGGCGGCGCCTCGCGCAACGACGTGGTGAGCTGCGGTGAACTCGTGATCGACAGCCGCAAGCGCGAAGTGCGCCACGGTTGCGTGCCGATCGACCTGACGCCGCGCGAGTGGTCGATCCTCGAATACCTCGCGCTCAACGCCGGCACCGCGGTCACCAAGGAGCGGCTGCTGCGTGCGATCACCGGCTTCGAGGAGCGACTGGCGCCCAACGCGATCGAGGTCTACGTTTCGCGGCTGCGCACCAAGCTGGCGGGCACCGGCGCGCGGATCAGCACGCTGCGCGGCGTGGGCTACCGGCTCGAGCAGCCGCAGGACGAGCACGCGGCCTGGTGAAAGCGCGTGCCCGGGCCGCGCGGACCCGGGCGAGAACGCCTGCGCTCAGGTCACGCGCGCCCTGGGTGCCGGCGGATGCCGCTGCAGATAGTTCCTGAGCCCCCGGAAGATCGCATCGGCCACCCGGGCCTGGTAGCGGCTGTCGGCCAGGCGCCGTTCCTCGCGCGGGTTGCTGATGAAGGCGGTCTCCACCAGGATCGACGGAATGTCGGGCGCCTTGAGCACCGCGAACCCGGCCTGCTCGATGCGCGGCTTGTGCAGCCGGCCCACGCCGCCCAGTTCCGAGAGGACGAAGTGCCCGAGCCGGCTCGAATCCTGGATCTGCGCAGTGGTCGTCAGGTCGAGCAGCAGCTGGCGCACCTCGCGGTTGCGGCTGGGGAGGTTGACGCCGCCGATGCGGTCCGAGGCGTTCTCGCGACTGGCCAGAAAGCGCGCGGTCGAGCTCGACGCACCACGCTCCGACAGCACATAGACCGACGCGCCGCTCGCCTGCGGGCGCACCACCGCGTCGGCGTGAATCGACACGAACAGGTCGGCCTGCACCCGGCGCGCCTTGGCCACCCGCATGGCGAGCGGCACGAAGTAGTCGCCGTCGCGGATCATGTACGCGCGCATGTCGGGTTCGGCGTTCACCCGCTCGCGCAGCATCTGCGCGATGCGCAGCACGACGTCTTTTTCCTGGGTGCCGCGGCGCCCGATCGCGCCCGGATCTTCCCCGCCATGGCCGGCATCGATCGCGATCGTGAGCATCCGCGTCACCGCCGGGGGACGCCGCTTGCCGCGCATCACCGGCTGGGCTTCGCGCGGCATCTCCTCGTCGGACTGCGCGAACCGCTCCTGCGCCGCGAGCCGTTCGCGCAACAGCGCGGCGATCGGGTCCTCGGGCGGCGGCAGCGCCGGCCGCGCGCTGCGGGCGCGCACGTCGTCGAGCAGCGTCTTCAGCGGATCGATCGGAACCGCCGGATGCAGGTCGAGCACCAGCCGGTGCCGGTAGGTGCCCACCGGCGCCAGCGTGAACAGCTGTGGAGCCACTTCGGTCTTCAGGTCGAAGACGAGCCGCGCGACCCGCGGACGATGCTGGCCGACGCGCACCTGCCTGATGTAGGGGTCTTCCGCACGGATGCGCGCGACCAGGTCGCGCAGCGCCAGGTCGATCTCGAGTCCCTCCAGGTCGACTACCAGCCGCGGCGGGTCCGACAGCTGCATTTGCGTCGACTTCAGCGGTTCGTCGAGCTCGAGCGTCACTCGCGTGTACTCGCGCGCCGGCCAGACGCGCACCGCGAGGATCGACGCTGCGCGTGCCGGGCGCGCGCCGAGCGCGAGCAGCGCTGCAGCCAGCCCGCTGCGTGCACCGGCCAGCGCGGCGGCCGATCGCGCCGCGAGCCTCAGCAGGCGGCGCCTGACGCGCGCAGTCTCCTCAGGCATGCAAACCCCCTGGGCGAGCCGGCTTCGAGCCGTGCCAGACGGACCTGCTCGCCCGCGGCCGCGTCGAACTCCATCCGCAACCGCAGGTCGGGCGCGGGCAGGCTCGCGGCCGCGCGCTCGGGCCATTCGATGACCGCCACGCCCGATCCGCCGATGAGATCGTCGAATCCTGCATCGAGCCAGTCTCTGTCGGAGGAGAGTCTATAGAAATCAAAATGATACAACTGAAACCTCGACAGGTCGTAAGACTCGACCAAAGTGAAGGTCGGACTCCTGACCCGGCCCGGATAGCCGAGCGCGCGCAGCAGGCCGCGGGCGAAAGTGGTCTTGCCGGCACCCAGGTCGCCCGACAGGAACAGCACGAAGCCGGGCTCGAGCAAGGCCGCCAGCTGCGCGGCCAGCCGCCCGGTTGCCGCCGCGTCGGTCAGCACTACCGTGAATTCACCGGGGTCGGGCGCAGGGTGCGCCGCGGCGTCCGCATTGGTTGCAGAACAGGACACTACAATTCAGGGGTGGAGCTTCGCATCGAACAGTTGCAGCAGTGGGCGCGCGAGCTCGGTTTCGGGTCGATCGGTGTGGCCGACATCGATCTGTCGGAGGCCGAGACCGGCCTGCAGGCCTGGCTGCAGGCCGGCTTCCATGGCGAAATGGATTATATGGCGCGTCATGGCACGAAGCGCAGCCGCCCCGCCGAGCTGGTTCCGGGCACCGTCTCGGCGATCATGGTCACCATCGATTACGCTCCCGACGAACCCCGCTGGGTCGAGCGCGCGTGGGCGACACTGGCCGCTGCGGAGCGCGCCTACGTGTCGCGCTATGCGCTGGGCCGCGACTATCACAAGGTCGTGCGCGCGCGGCTGCAGCGGCTCGCCTCGCGCATCGAAGCGCAGGTCGGCGCCTTCGGCTACCGCGTGTTCTGCGACTCGGCGCCGGTGATGGAACTCGAACTGGCGCGCCGTGCCGGGCTGGGCTGGCGCGGCAAGCACACGCTGCTGATCGACACTGCCCGCGGCTCGACTTTCTTCGTCGGCACCCTCTACACCGACCTGCCGCTGCCGCCGGCCGCGCAGCGGTGCGCCGATCACTGCGGACGCTGCACGCGCTGCATCGATGCCTGCCCGACCGGCGCGATCGTCGCGCCGTACCGCGTCGATGCGCGACGCTGCATCTCGTACCTGACGATCGAGCTGAAGGGCGCGATTCCCGAGTCGCTGCGTCCGGCGATCGGCAACCGCATCTACGGTTGCGACGACTGCCAGCTGGCGTGCCCGTGGAATCGCTTCGCCCGGCCGCAGGCCACCGACGAATTCGCGGTGCGCGCCGGCCTGGACGCGGCGACGCTGGCCGCGCTGTTCGGCTGGAACGAGCGCGAGTTCGACGAACGTCTTGCGGGCTCGCCGATTCGCCGCATCGGCCACGAGCGCTGGCTGCGCAACCTCGCAGTGGCGCTGGGCAATTCGGCTGGCGGGCCGCAGGTGCTCGGCGCGCTGCGCGCGCGTTCGGCCGATGCCTCCGCGCTGGTGCGCGAGCACGTCGCCTGGGCGCTTCGACGCCTCGAAACCGACCCTGCTGCTCGCCTGGCGGACAATCGGGTACACAATGCGCACTAGACAGCCGCCCACCAGCGCAGCCGCTCACCACGAAGAGGGATCCGTTTCCGTGCGCGCACCGAAAGTCATGACCCGGACGTTCCTGTCCAATCTCGCCCTGTTCCACGAACTGGGCAGCGACGAGCTCGACCGGATCGCCGCGGGCACCACCGAACTGCGCGTACAGAAAGGACGCACCCTGTTCCAGCGCGGCGATCCCTGCGTGGGCTTTCACGCAGTGATGTACGGGCAGGTCAAGCTCAGCTTCCTGTCGCCGCAGGGCACCGAGAAAGTGATCGAGATCCTCGGGCCGGGCCAGTCGTTCGGCGAAGCGGCGATGTTTCTCGATCGTCCGTACCCGGTGAACGCCGAGTGCCTGGCCGATTCGCTGCTGCTGCACATCTCGAAGACCACGATCGACGCCGAGCTCACGCGCGATCCGCGCCTTGCGCGTCGCATGATCGCCGGGCTGAGCCGGCGCCTGGTCGGCCTGGTGCACGACGTGGAAGCCTATTCGCTGCGCTCGGGCATGCAGCGCGTGATCGGCTACCTGTTGCGCGATCTCGACCGCAAGGAGGGCGCGATCGCCGGGCCGGTGCGCATCGTGCTCGACACCAGCAAGGGGGTGATCGCGTCGCGGCTGAACCTCACGCCCGAGCACTTCTCGCGAATCCTGGGCGAGCTGAGCAACGAAGGGCTGATCAGCGTGCGCGGCGCCGAGATCACGATCCTCGACCCGGAGCGGCTGCGCGGGTTCCTCACCTGACGGCGGAAGCGGGCGCTGCGAACCCGGCGAGCCAGCGCAGGTCGCGATCGAGCAGCGCCACGCAGCCGCCGGTGCCCTGCACGAAACGCAGCGGTAATCGGGCATCGGCAATGCCCGTGGCGAGCGGCACGGCGACCCGGCGCGACACATCGACCAGCGACACCCCAACGCCGTCCGGGGTGGCGACGGCCACCAGCACGCGGCCGCCGGCCGCGGCCAGCGCAAGGATCTCGCCACCGGCCTCGAAGCTTGTGCTCACGTTCCAGTCCGATGCATCCAGCACGTCGGCATGGCTCGCTCCGCGACGGGCGATCAGCCAGCCGCGGCGCGTGTCGCCGCGCCACGGCGCGATGCGATCGGCGCCACCGGGCGGTGCGATCGCCGGGCGCTCGATCTGCCTGCGCACCTCGAGGTTGACGATGCCGAGTGCGCCCGTGTCGTCGAGTCGCGCCACTTCGTAGGACGTCGGTCCCGCGACCAGCGCTCGGGTCGGGCCGGGCAGCTCGAAGCGCCGCGGCGTGAAGCGGCCCGGAAGCGGCACCGCTTCGTTGGAGCGATAGTCGTGCACCAGGCCCTGCAGCACCGGTGGCGCGTCGCGTCCGTAGGCGATCTCCCAGGCCTCGGCGAGATCGGCGAAGGCGACGACGAAGCGCCGCCGTTCGGGCGCATCGCGCATCGCCGCCACCGTGAACGGCTGCGAGATCCGGAAGCGGTACACCTCGACGAGGTTCGCCGGGTCGTGCGCCGACATCGCATCGGCACCGTGCCCGCCCGCGAGCACCACTGCATCGGGGCCGTCGCCGACCGCGAGCGCGCTGGCTTCGAACCCCAGCTCGAGATGCGCTTGTTCGTGCAGCCTGGGCAGCGAATAGCGCACGAGCGCACCGCCGCGCAGCGATACGTACAGCGCGTTGCCGGCGGGCGCCGCGACCGGTTCGGCGGCGAGTTCGGCCGCCGTCGTCGCCGATGCGACGCGGCGCCCGCTCGCGCAGTCGAGCAGCGCGAACTGCCGCGCACCGGGCGCGGCGATCGCCACCAGCGCCACCCGCGCCTCGGCCTTCGCGGCTGCTGCCGTCGCACCGGCCGGTGCCGGTGCTTGGCCGCCGAAGGCCGAAGAAGCGATCGCGGCCGCGAACAGGGCGGACACCCAAGAAAAAGGGCGGCTCATCGAGCCGCCCCTGGCGCCTGGCCTCACGGCTGGCCGGTCACTTGGCTCCGGCGAGGATCCAGTCGACCAGCGCCTTGATGTCGGTGTCGGGAACGTTGGCGTTCGGCGGCATCGGCACCGGACCCCAGACGCCCGATCCGCCCTTCTTCACCTTCTCGGCGAGCTTCGCGGCGGCCGCTGCGTCACCCTTGTACTTCGCGGCGACGTCTTTGTACGCGGGACCGACCAGTTTCTTGTCGGTGGCGTGACAGGCGGTGCAGTTGTACTTCTTCGCCATCTCGATCGCAGCCGAGGCCGGCACGGCCACGCTGGCAGCCGCGGCGGCCAGCGCGAGGCGGATCATCAGGGAACGGGTCATCGTCAGGTCCTCCGGATCAGTAGACGTCGTGCTGCGTATTGTAGACGTTGAACTTGCCGGTAGGCGTGATCAGCTTGGGGTCTTTGATCACGGCTTTCAGCTTGCGCGTCCTGTCGTCGACGACCACGATCGCGGACTCCTGGTTCTTCGCGCTCCACACCGAGAACCAGACCTCGTCGCCCGCCTTGTTGTACTCGGGCTGGGTGATCCGCTTGGCGCCTTCGCCAACCTGGGCCCAGTCGGCGATCGGCAGCACTTCGAACGGCTTGTCGAGGTTCTTGATGTCGAACACCGCGACCGACTGGGCGATCTTGGCGTCGGGGTTCAGCGGCGTGTCGACCCAGAGGTTCGTGGACTTCGGATGGGTCTTGATGAACAGGTTGCCGCCGCCCTGCGCCTTGAGCGAGCGCACGACTTTCCAGGCGCTCTTCGGGTGCCCCTTCGGATCGGTGCCGATCAGCGCGATCGACTCGTCGCCCAGGTGGCCAGTGGCCCAGACCGGACCGTACTTCGGATCCTTGAAGTTCGCGCCGCGGCCCGGGTGCGGGATGCGGCCGACGTCGACGAGCGCGGTGAGCTTGCTCTCCCTGGAGTCGACCACCGCAACCTTGTTCGATTCGTTCGCGGCCACCAGGAAGTAGCGCTTGCTCGCGTCCCAGCCGCCGTCGTGCAGGAAGCGCGCGGCGCCGATCTCGGTCGTCTTCAGGTTCTTCAGGTCGGTGTAGTCGACCAGCAGGATCTTGCCGGTTTCCTTCACGTTGACGATGAACTGCGGCTTGTCGTGCATCGCGACGATCGAGGCCACGCGCGGCTCGGGGTGGAACTCCTGCGTGTCAACGGTCATGCCGCGGGTTGCCTGGATCTTCAGCGGCTCGAGCGTGTCGCCTTTCATCACGACGTACTGCGGCGGCCAGTAGCTGCCGGCGATCGCGAACTTGTCGGCGTACTTCCTGTCTTTCGAGGTTTCGACCGAACGCGCCTCGAGGCCCACGCGGATCTCGGCGACGTTGTCGGGTTTCTCCATCCACAGGTCGATCAGGTTGATCTTGGCGTCACGCCCGATCACGTAAAGGTAGCGACCCGAGGCCGACACGCGCGAGATGTGCACCGCGTAGCCGGTCTTGACGATGTTCACGATCTTCTTCGATGCGCCGTCGATCAGGGCGATCTCGCCGGTGTCGCGCAGCGTCACCGAGAAGAGGTTGTCCAGATCGAGCTTGTTCATCTTCTTCTTCGGGCGCTGCTCGGGCGGGACGATGACCTTCCAGGTCTTCTTCATGTCCTCGAGGCTGTACTCGGGCGGCGTGGGCGGCTCCTGCTGGACGTAGCGCGCCATCAGGTCGACGTCGTTGTCGCTCAGCTCGCCCGAGGTACCCCAGTTCGGCATGCCCGCGGGCGAGCCGTACTTGATGAAGGTCTTCAGGATCTCGGTGCCGCGCTGCAGCGTGATGTCAGGGGTGAGCGGCTTGCCGGTCGCGCCCTTGCGAAGCACGCCGTGGCAGCCCGCGCAGCGCTCGAAGTAGATCTGGCGGGCCTTGTCGAACTCCGCCTTGGTCATCGGCGGAGACCGGGGATCGATTTTCTGGACCATCTCTTCCTGACCCACCGGCGAACTGCCGGCCTGCAGGCGGACTTCCTCCGGGGCAATCTTCGGCTGTCCCGATGCGGTGCCCGTCACCGCTGCGAGCGTTGCGGCGACCATCCAGGCCACCGGCGAAATCCGTGCGATCCTTCTCATTGGTTGCTTCCCCTAGGTTGAACGGTAGTGTCCGTACTTGCTTCGCGGCCATTGTCGCCGTGCACGTCGGCACCGCCCATTGATGCCGGTCAACTGTTGCGCTGCATCGCACCAATACAGTCCTGCGCTGTTTCCCGCCCGCCACGCCGAGGCTTCCTTGATCGATTTGCCGAGCCGCTACCGTTCTCCGCTCTTCCCGGACATGTTTGGGCAAAGTCATCGCGTGGTGCGTGGCGGCGGCGCGAGCCTGTCGCTGCTGGCCGTGGCGCTCGGTCTCGCCGCAGCGCCAGCCCCGGCACGATCCGAGGGGGAAGCCGGGCGCACGGCGCTCGAGTCGGTGGTGGTGACCGCGACGCGCTCACCGGCCGAAGCACTGAACGTGCCGGCGAGCGTCACGGTCGTCGGGGAGGACGAACTCGAAGTGCGCGCGCCGGTGCGCCTGGGCGATGCGCTGGCCGACGTGCCCGGGCTCTACGTGCGCGGCGCCGCAATGGGAACGGGCTTTCCGGGCACTGGCCAGGGGGTGCTGTCGTTGCGTGGCATTCCGCGCACGCCGCGAACCCTGGTGATGATCGACGGGCAGCCGGTGAACAACGCGCTCACCGGCGGGATCAACGTCGCCGGCATTCCGCTGGAAAGCATCGAGCGGGTGGAGGTGGTGCGCGGCCCGTATTCGGCGCTGTATGGCGGCGCCGCGATGGGCGGCGTCGTCAACTTCCTCACCGGCAGCCCCGACCGCCCGCTGACCGAGTTGCGCGCGGGGGCCGGCAGCCTGGGCCAGCGCGGCGCCGCGATCGTGCATCGCAAGCGCTACGACGGCGGGCTGGGCATCGTGCTCTCCGCCGGCTACCGCGAGAGCGACGGCGATCCCGATTCCAGCTACGTGGTCAAGCCGCTGGCGCGGGCAGGCGCGACGACCGGCACGCCGGTCACCGGCGTGCGTCCGACCTTCGATCCGGACGGAACGCCGCGCTACTGGGTCGGGACCCAGGGCGCGCGTCCCTGGTCGCAGAGCAGCGCGCAGCTGAGCCTGCACTATTCGCCGTCGGCGTCCACGAAGCTGGTGGCCGGACTCGGCTGGGCCGACTATTCGGTCGGCTATTCGCGGCCCGACAGCTTCCTGCGCGACGCGGCGGGCGTGCCGGCCCATGCGGGTTCGGTGCTGTTCGACGATGCCGGGACGACGCGGCGCCTGACGCTGTCGCAGACCGACTGGTTCACGGCCACGCCGGCCGGCGAGCGCGACCGGCGCGTGTTCGTGCGTGCGGAACACCGCCTCGACGGCGGCGGCGAGCTGCGCGCGCAGCTCGGCACGCTGCGCCACGATTTCTTCTTCGCGCAGGCCACCCCGGGAGTCGGACAGTACGACTCGGGCCCTGGCAACCTCACGGATCAGCCCAACCGCCGGATCGATGCCGAGCTCTCGGTGCGCAGGCCGATCTCGGCGACCTGGGCCCTGATCGGCGGCGTGTCGCTGAACCGCAGCACGCTCGATCGGCAGGTTCGCGCGCTGGCCAACTGGCGCGACACCGGCACCGGCGTTGCGGTGTCGAGCGCCGACGGGGGCAGTTCGGAGAACGCCGCGCTGTTCGTGCAGAGCGAGCACTACTTCGACCACGGCCTGACGGCCTACCTGGGCGGGCGCTACGACCGCTATCGGACCGAAGGCCGCGCGCTGCAGTACGTGGCGCCGGTGTTCGACCAGCAGTACCCGGAGCGCAGTTTCGAGCAGTTCAGCCCCAAGCTCGCGCTCGTCTGGGAAGCGCGGCGCTGGCTGTCGCTGCGCGCGTCCTACGGCGAGGCCTTCCGGCCGCCGTCGCTGTTCGACCTTTACGGACTCACCGTCGTGGGCATCGGCGCGTCGACGCTGGTGTACGAGCCTTCCCCGCTGCTCGAACCCGAGAGGGCGAAGGCGCTCGAACTGGGCGCCGACATGGCGTTCGGGAAGGCAGCGCGCGCGTCGCTGACGCTGTACCGGCAGCGGCTGGAGGATCTCGTCTATCGACGGACCCTGCCCACGAGCACCGCGACTGTCACGCGCACGCAGGCGCAGAACGTGGGTGCGGCCGACATCGACGGCATCGAGGCGGGCGTGCGCTGGCCGACCGCGCTCGCCGGCCTGAAGGCGTTCGGCTCGCTGACCCACCACCTGCGCTACGAGATCAGCCGCAACGACAGCGATCCGGCGATGGTCGGCAAGAAGCTCACGGACGTGCCGCAGACGACCTGGTCGGTGGGCCTGGAGTACGAGCGCGGCCCGTGGTCGGGCTTCGTCGTCGCGCGCCACGTCGGCCATGTCTTTCCCTCGGGCGACGACATGAACGAGGACGTTCGCGAAGGGGTCTTCGGCGCCTACGACCGCTACACCGTGGTCGCTGCGCGGGTGGCCTGGCGCTTCGATCGCCATTGGGGCCTGAGCCTGTCGGTCGACAACCTGACCGACCGGGTCTACTTCGTGTCGAACCGGCAACCCGGGCGCACGGTCTACGGCGAACTGAGCTACCGTTTCTGACCAATCACGCGCCAACGATGCACGAATCCGCAACCGCGAGCAGCAGGCCCTGGCGCGCGATGCTCGCTGCCGCCGTCGTGGCGGTGGCCGTGATCGTCGCGCTGGCCGGCCTCGCGCCAGTCGGGGCCGCCGAGGTCGAGGGTGTGGAGGTCGCCGATTCGGTCAGGGTGGATGGCGCCCGGCTCGTACTGAACGGCGCCGGCACGCGCACGGTCTACATCGTCAAGGCCTACGTGGCCGCGCTGTACGTGCCGTCGCGCTCGCCGCAGCCCGAGGTGCTGCTCTCGCAGAAGGGGCCGAGGCGCCTGTCGCTCACGATGCTCGCCGACCTGTCGGCCGAATGGATGGCGCAGCGTTTCGGCACCGCGCTGCGCGAGAATTGCCGCGAGCACGAACTCGCGAAGCTTGCGCCGCGCATCGAACGGCTGCTCGACACGATGCTCACGCTCGGGCAGACCCGCAAGGGCGAGCGCATCGACATCGATTTCGCCGCCGGCGCAACCAGCGTCAGCGTCGACGGCCACCTGCTCGGGCCGGCCATCCCGGGCGAGGACCTGTACACCGCCCTGCTGCGTGTCTTCGTCGGCGAGCGTCCGATCGACGCCGAACTGAAGCAGGCGATGCTCGGGCGTTGACCACGATGAGCGCCGCGCCGGAGCCGGGCAATCGCTGGATCGAAGCGTTCGCCGATGCGGCCTGGCTCGAGGATGGCCTGTCGCGCAACACGCTCGCCGCCTACCGGCGCGACCTCGCGCTGCTCGACGCCTGGCTGGCCGCCGAGCGCGGCGTGGCGCTGCACGAGGCCGGCGCGGCCGACCTGCACGGCTACATCGCGCATCGCCATCCGGGCTCGCGTCCGAGCAGCGCGAACCGGCGCCTCGCCGTGTTCCGCAGGTTCTTCCGCTACCTGGTGCGCGAGCGCGTGCGCGAGGACGACCCGACGCTGCAGATCCGCGCGGCGCGCCAGCCGCCGCGTTTCCCGAAGACGCTGTCGGAGCGGCAGGTCGAGGCGCTGCTCGGCGCACCCGACGTCGCCACGCCGCTCGGGCTGCGCGACCGCACGATGCTCGAGACGCTGTACGCGAGCGGGCTGCGCGTGTCCGAACTGGTGACGCTGCCCACGGTGCAGGTGGGCCTGAACGAAGGCGTGGTGCGCGTGACGGGCAAGGGCGGCAAGGAGCGCCTGGTGCCGCTGGGCGAGGAGGCACGAACGTGGATCGAGCGCTATCTGCGCGAGGCGCGTCCTGCGCTGCTCGGCGCGCGTGCGGCCGACGCGCTGTTCGTGACGCAGCGCGGCAGCGCGATGACGCGCCAGATGTTCTGGACGCTGGTGAAGCGCTACGCGATCGCGGCCGGCATCACCGCGCCGCTGTCGCCGCACACGCTGCGCCACGCGTTCGCCACGCACCTGCTGAACCACGGCGCCGACCTGCGCGTGGTGCAGATGCTGCTCGGCCACGCCGACATCTCCACCACGCAGATCTACACGCACGTCGCGCGCGAGCGCCTGAAGGCGCTGCACGCGCGGCATCATCCGCGCGGCTGAGGCACGGCGCGGCGCGCTCGCCTCACAACGACTTCACTGCCGCCGCCTCGAAGGCGCCGCGCCGGTACTCGTCCAGCGTCTGCCGGATCTGCTCGGCGGTGTTCATCACGAAGGGACCGTACTGCGCGATCGGCTCGTTCAGCGGCCGCCCGGCCACGATCAGCATGCGCGCGTCTTCGATCGCCTCGATCGACACCGATTCGCGCCCGTCGTTGGCGAGGATCGCCATGCGGCGATCGGGCACCTCGACGCCCGAGACCCGCACGCTGCCGCGCCAGGTGTAGGTGAACGCGTTGTGGCCCGCCGGCAGCGGTTGCGTGAAGCGCGCGCCGGCCGGCAGGTGCAGGTCGAGCAGCAGCGGTTCGGTGTCGGGGCGGGTGACCGCGCCCACGACGCCGTGGCTCTCGCCGGCGATCACGCGAACCCGCACGCCGCCTCCGGCATCGAATTCGGGAATCGTCTCTGCCGGGATGTCGCGGTAGCTCGGCGCGATCATCTTGCGCGCGGCCGGCAGGTTGAGCCAGAGCTGGAAACCTTCCATCAGCCCTTCTTCCTGCTCGGGCAGTTCGGAGTGGATCAGGCCGCTGCCGGCGGTCATCCACTGCGCGCCGCCCGGGCCCAGCAGCCCTTCGTTGCCCGCGCTGTCGCGATGGCGCATGCGTCCGGCGACCATGTAGGTGATCGTCTCGAAGCCCCGGTGGGGGTGGTCCGGGAAGCCGCCGATGTAGTCGTCGGGATTGTCGTTGCGGAAAGCGTCGAGCATCAGGAACGGATCGAGCCGCCGCTGCAGGTCGTGCGTGAGCACGCGGGTGAGCCGCACGCCGGCACCGTCGGAAGTCGCCTTGCCGGCGACCAGCCGTTCGACCGCGCGCGAGACTGCGGCGGCGTGCGCCTCGGACTGGAGAATGTTCACGTTGCTCTCGTGGGGGAGTGGTCGGGATGGCTGCACTTTATTGAGTTCTCGACAGTTACGGAAGACGATCATATGGATATCATTGGTCCATTATCGAGACAATCGCTGCGCCCATGAACTTCCATGCCGACGATCTCATGCTGTTCGCCCGGGTGGCGGAGGCGGGCAGCTTCTCGCGCGCTTCCGAACGCTGCGGACTGCCGAAAGCTACGGTGTCGCGGCGCATCGCGGCGCTGGAAGCGAAGCTCGGCGAGCGGCTGATGACGCGCACCACGCGCCGGCTCGCGATCACCGAATTCGGTGAGCGCATTCTGGAGCACGCGCGCCGGCTGCTCGAGGAAACGGAAGCGGTCGGCGCGCTGGCGCAACACCGGCGGGCGACGCCACAAGGCACGCTGCGCGTGTCGCTGCCGCCCGGTTTCCTCGACGAGCTCGACCTCGTGCCTTTCCTGATCGAGTTCGCCGGGCGGCATCCCGAAGTGCGCCTCGAGCTCGACATCTCGCCGCGTCGCGTCGACCTGGTGGCCGAGCGATTCGACCTCGCGGTGCGAGTGGCCGCGCGGCTGCCGGACGACGCCACGCTGGTCGCCCGCCGGCTGATCGACCTGGAGCACGGCCTGTACGCGAGCCCGGCGTATCTCGCGCGCCACGGCCGGCCGATCGCGCCCGACGACCTGGCAGCGCACGCCGCGCTGCGACTGATCGCCAGCGACGGCGAGCCGCAGCCGTGGCAACTGGTGCGCGAGGGCGAACGCTGGGAAGGGTTGCCGTCAGGGCAGCTGGCGGTCAACTCGATCGGCCTCGTCTGCACTCTGGCCGCGCACGGAATGGGCATCGCCGGGCTGCACGAACGCGCCGCCGCCACGCTGGTGGCCAGGGGCCTGCTCGAACGCGTGCTGCCCGGATGGCGCCTGCCGACGATGAGCGTCTGGTGCGTGATGCCGGGGCGCCGGCTGCTGCCGGCGCGCACGCGCGCTTTCGTCGCTATGCTCGCGGCAGCGCTTTCGCCAGGAGGAACCCGCAATGCCTGAAACGGTCGACCTGTTCGTGATTGGCGGCGGCTCGGGCGGCGTGCGCGCGGCCCGCATCGCGGCCGGCCATGGCGCGAAGGTCGCGCTCGCCGAGGAGTACCGCTACGGCGGCACCTGCGTGATCCGCGGCTGCGTGCCCAAGAAGCTGCTCACGCTCGCCAGCCGCTTCGCCGACGACTTCGCCCGCGCGCCCGGCTACGGCTGGCGGATCGACGGTGCGCACTTCGACTGGTCGGCGCTGCGCCAGGCCAAGGACCGCGAGCTCGCGCGGCTCGAGGCGATCTATCGCGACGGACTGGCACGCGCCGGCGTGCGAACGATCGACTCGCGCGCGGTGATCGAGGGCCCGGGCCGCGTGCGCCTGCTCGCCACCGGAGAGACGGTGCGTGCCGCGCACATCCTGGTTGCCACCGGCGGCACGCCGTACCTGCCGCCGACTCCCGGCGTCGAACTCGGGATCACCTCCAACGAGGTCTTCGACCTTCCGCGGCTGCCCGGGCGAATGGTGATCGAGGGGGGCGGCTTCATCGCGGTCGAGTTCGCCTGCCTGCTGCAGCGGCTCGGGGTCGAGGTGACGATCGTCTACCGCGGCGACCTGGTCCTGCGCCTGTTCGACGACGACCTGCGCCGGCACCTGGACGCCGCGATGCGCGACGCGGGCATTGCGATCCGCACCGGCGAGACGATCGCCGCGATCGAGCGCGACGGCGCGGGGCTGCGCGTTCGCACCGCGCGCGGCGAGTCGCTGGCGACCGACAGCGTGATGCTGGCGCTCGGCCGGGTGCCGAACACCCGGGGGCTCGGTCTCGAAACGGTCGGCGCCGAACTCGACGAGCGCGGTGCGATCCGCGTAAGCGCCGATTCGAAGACCACCGCCGAAGGCGTCTGGGCGGTCGGCGACGTGACCGACCGGATCGCGCTCACGCCAGTGGCGATCCGCGAGGGGCACGCCTTCGCCGACACGGTCTTCGGCGGCAGGCCCTGGACCTGCGATCACGAGGACGTCGCGCAGGCGGTGTTCGCCACGCCGGAGATCGGCGCGGTCGGCCTCACCGAGGCGCAGGCGCGCGAGCGCTTCGCCGCCATCGACGTCTACCGCAGCCGCTTCCGGCCGATGAGCAACGTGCTCGCGCCGCGCATCGAGCGCATGCTGGTGAAGCTGGTCGTCGATCGCGCCAGCGACCGGGTGCTCGGCGTGCACCTGTGCGGCCCCGACGCGGCAGAGATGATCCAGCTCGCGGCGATCGCGGTGAAGATGGGCGCGACCAAGCGTCAGTTCGACCAGACGGTGGCGGTGCACCCGACCGCCGCCGAGGAACTGGTGACGATGCGCGAGCCGGTCGAGCCCGCCGAGCCGCTCAGCGGCGCCGCTACAATCGGCGGCTGATGCCCGACCTGCTGATTCCGCTCGTCCTCCCGTTCCTCGGAAGCGCGGTCGCCGCGCTTTTGCCCTCCAACGCGCGCAACCGCGAGGCATGGCTCGCCGGCGCGGTCGCGCTGGCCGGAATCGTCGCGATGGCGCGGCAGTATCCGGCGATTGCCGCCGGACAGGTGCTGCGCTACGAGGCCGCGTGGCTGCCGGGCTTCGGCCTCGACTTCGTGGTGCGCATCGACGGCTTCGCGTGGATGTTCGCGATGCTGGTGCTGGTGATCGGGCTGCTCGTGGTGGTCTATGCGCGCTACTACATGGCGCCGACCGATCCGGTTCCGCGCTTCTTCTCGTTCCTGCTCGCGTTCATGGGCTCGATGCTCGGCATCGTGCTCTCGGGCAACCTGGTCCAGCTGGTGATGTTCTGGGAACTGACCAGTCTGTCGTCGTTCCTGCTGATCGGCTACTGGCACCATCGACCCGATGCCCGGCGCGGAGCCCGGATGGCATTGACGATCACCGTCGCGGGCGGCCTGTGCCTGTTTGCCGGCGTGCTGATGCTCGGCCACGTCACCGGCAGCTACGACCTCGATCAGGTGCTCGCCTCCGGCAGCCTCGTGCGCGAGCATCCGTGGTACCTGCCGATCCTGGTGCTGGTCGCGCTCGGCGCGCTCACCAAGAGCGCACAGTTCCCGTTCCACTTCTGGCTTCCGCGCGCGATGGCTGCGCCCACCCCGGTGTCGGCCTATCTGCACTCTGCGGCGATGGTGAAGGCGGGCGTGTTCCTGCTGTCGCGGCTGTGGCCAGTGCTGGCCGGCACGCCCGAGTGGTCGTGGATCGTCGGCGGCGCGGGGTTGACGACGCTGCTGATCGGCGCCTTCGTGGCGATTTTCCAGCACGACCTGAAGGGGCTGCTCGCCTACTCCACGCTCAGCCACCTGGGCCTGATCACGCTGCTGCTCGGAATCGGCACGCCGCTCGCGGCGGTCGCGGCGATCTTCCACACGATCAACCACGCGACCTTCAAGGCTTCGCTTTTCATGGCTGCGGGGATCGTCGACCACGAGAGCGGCACCCGCGACATGCGCCGCCTGAGCGGCCTGTACCGTGTGATGCCGATCACCGCAACGCTGGCCACCGTCGCGGCGGCGGCGATGGCCGGCGTACCGCTGCTCAACGGCTTTCTCTCCAAGGAGATGTTCTTCTACGAGGCGGCGCAGGCCGGCTCGGCGCGCGACTACCGGCTTGCGATCGCCGCGACGGTCGCGGGCGTGTTCAGCGTCGCCTATTCGCTGCGCTTCATCCACGAGGTGTTCTTCGGGCCGGCGCCACTGGATCTGCCGAAGACGCCTCGCGAGCCGCCGCACTGGATGCGCCTGCCGATCGAGCTGCTGGTGCTCGCCTGCCTGGTGGTCGGCGTGGCCCCGACCTTCACGGTCGGTCCGTTCCTGCACCTGGCCGCCGTCTCGGTGCTCGGCGAAGCGACGCCCGAGTACAGCCTCGCGATCTGGCACGGCCTGAACCTGCCGGTGCTGATGAGCGCGACCGCGCTGGCGGGCGGCGCCGCGCTGTATCTGCTGCTGCAGCGCACCTTGCGGATCGGCAGCATCGAGCAGGTTCCGTTCGTGCACCGCTTCGACGGCCAGCGCCTGTTCGAGCGGTTTCTCGACGGCGTCGGCGTCTGGGCGACCCGGCTCGAGCAGTTGCTGGCGACGGCGCGGCTGCAGCCGCAGTTGAGGATCCTGGTGCTCGTCGCGATCGTCGCCGGTGCGGCGCCGCTGGCCTCGGGCGGCCTGTCGCGCGCAGGCAGCTCGACCACCGCGGTCGACCCCTTGTTCGCGCTGCTGTGGGCGGTGGGCATCGCCTGTGCGATCGGCGCCGCCTGGCAGGCCAAGTATCACCGGTTGATGGCGCTTGCGCTGATGGGCGGCGCCGGCCTCGTAACCGGCCTGAGCTTCGTCTGGCTGTCGGCGCCTGATCTCGCGCTGACCCAGCTGATGGTCGAGACGGTCACGATCGTGCTGATCCTGCTCGGCCTGCGCTGGCTGCCGCAGCGCTTCGAGGCCGAACCCGGCGAGCGCCCGACGCTGCGCGCCCGGGTGCGGCGCGTCCGTGACCTGGCGCTTGCGCTGGCTGCCGGGGCGGGCGTGGCCGCGCTGGCCTGGGTGCTGATGACGCAGCCATTCCCGCAGAGCATGGCGCCGTTCTTCCTGACGCGTTCGCTGCCCGAGGGCGGTGGCGCCAACGTGGTCAACGTGCTGCTGGTGGATTTCCGCGGTTTCGACACGATGGGCGAGATCACGGTGCTGGGGGTCGTCGCCCTCTCCGTGTACGCGTTGCTGCGGCGGTTCCGGCCCGCCCCGGAGAGCATCGCGATCCCGCTGCAGCAGTCCGACCAGCCGGCGCCGGCGGGCGAGGCAGCCCGACCGGGGGCCGACGCCGCAACCGGCTACCTGATGGTGCCGGCGGTGTTCGTGCGGCTGCTGTTCCCGATCATGACGGTGGTCTCGATCTTCTTCTTCATGCGCGGCCACGACCGGCCCGGCGGCGGATTCGTCGCCGGCCTGATCATGGCGGTGGCGATCATCCTGCAGTACATGGTCGGTGGAGCGCTCTGGGTCGAGCAACATCTCCGGCTCTACCCGCGCCGGCTCGCCTCGGTCGGGCTGATGGTCGCGGCGGCGACCGGCCTCGGATCCTGGTGGTTCGGCTACCCGTTCCTCACGAGCCACGTCGCGCATCCGCAATTGCCCCTGCTCGGCGTCGTGCCGATGCCGAGCGCGTTCCTGTTCGATCTCGGCGTCTATCTCCTCGTGGTCGGTGCCACGGCCGTCATCCTGCTTGCGCTGGCGCACCAGTCGGTTCGCAGCCATCGTGTCGCGCAGGCGGTCGCGCCGGCGCCGGCAGCCGCCGGCGAGTTCCCGGCCGTGACCTTCGGCCAATCGTTCGATGCGCCGTTCGGCGTCGACCGCGACCGGGGAGCGCGCCGTTGGAACTGATCATCGCGATCGCGATCGGCGTGCTGGTCGGCGCCGGCGTCTGGCTCGTGCTTCGCCCGCGCACGTTCCAGGTGATCGTCGGGCTGTCGCTGATCTCCTACGGCGTCAACCTGTTCATCTTCTCGATGGGCCGGCTCAGGATCGACCGCGTTCCGATCGTCGGGCCCGGCCCGGTCGATCCGGTGCAGTTCACCGATCCGTTGCCGCAGGCGCTGGTGCTCACCGCGATCGTGATCGGCTTCGCGATGACCGCGCTCTTCCTGGTGCTGCTGCTGGCCTTGCGTGGCTTCAGCGGCACCGATCACGTCGACGGCAAGGAGTCGCCGGAGTGATGCGCTGGGTCGATCACCTGATCGTGGTGCCGATCGTCCTGCCGCTGCTGACCGGGGCGCTGCTGGTGCTGATCGACGAGCACCGCCGCCGCCTGAAGTTCGCGATCAGCCTCGCCGCGGTGCTCGGGCTGCTGGCGGCGGCGATCGCGCTGGTCTGGCTCGCGCACGGCCGACCCGACGGATGGCGCGGCGAAATCGGCGTCTACCTCGCGGCCAACTGGCCGGTGCCGTTCGGCATCGCGCTGGCGGCCGACCGGCTCTCGGCGCTGATGGTGCTGCTGAGCGCAATGCTCGGCCTGGCGTCGCTGGTGTTCGCGCAGGCGCGCTGGGCGCGCGCCGGCGTGCACTTCCAGGCGCTGCTGCAGTTTCTGCTGATGGGACTGTGCGGGGCATTCCTCACGGCCGACCTGTTCAACCTGTTCGTGTTCTTCGAGGTGCTGCTGGCGGCATCCTACGGGCTGGTGCTGCACGGCTCGGGCCCGGTGCGCGTCGGTGCCGGCCTGCACTACGTCGCGGTCAACCTGGTGGCTTCGTCGCTGTTCCTGATCGGCGTGGCGATGATCTACGCGGTCAGCGGCACGCTGAACATGGCCGACCTGGCCCGGCTGCTGCCCGGCCTGGAACCCGGGGATCGGCAGCTGTTCGAGTCGGGGGCGGCGGTGCTCGCGGTCGCCTTCCTGGTGAAGAGCGCGATCTGGCCGCTCGCGTTCTGGCTGGCGCCGGCCTACTCGGCCGCGAGCACGCCGGCGGCCGCGATCTTCGCGATCCTGACCAAGGTCGGCATCTACGTGATCCTGCGCCTGTGGCTGCTGCTGTTCGTCGACGGCAGTGGCGATTCGGCCGGCTTCGGCCGCGACTGGCTGCTCTACGGCGGCATGGCGACGATCGGCTTCTCGGCGATCGGCATGCTGGCGACCCAGGATCTGCGACGCGTCGCGAGCTACAGCGTGGTCATGTCCTCGGGCACGCTGCTGGCCGCCGTCGCGTTCGACCGTCCCGTGGTGCTGGCCGGCGCGCTCTATTACCTGGTCAGCGCGACTTTCGCCGCGAGCGCGCTGTTCCTGCTGGTCGAACTGGTCGAGCGCGGCCGTGCCTTCGGTTCGGACGTGCTGGCGGTCACGCTCGAGGCGTTCGAAGCGGAAGGAGCACTGCACGCGGGGCCGCCGATCGCTGCCGACGAGCAGGAGGATTCCGGCGTGGTCATTCCGGCCGCGATGGCGTTTCTCGGCACGAGCTTCGTCGCCTGCGCACTGCTGATGGCGGGCCTGCCGCCGCTGTCGGGCTTCGTCGCGAAGTTCGCGCTGCTGGCCGCAGTGCTCGAGCCGGCTGGATCGCGGGCACCCGACGGTGTCGCGCCCGCCGCGTGGGCGATGCTCGGCGTGGTGATCGCCTCGGGGCTGGTCGCGGCGATCGCGACGATGCGCATCGGCATCCGCGTGTTCTGGGTCCAGGTGCGGCGCGACCCGCCGCGATTGCGCGTGATCGAGGCGATGCCGGTCGCGGCGCTGCTCGCCGCCTGCGTCGCGATCACGATCCAGGCCGGGCCGGTGATGCGCTACGTCGAGGCCGCTGCGACCGGGGCGCACCGCGGCGGCGCCTACGTCGACGCGGTCCTCGCAGCGCCGCAGGTGCCCGCCCCGGACGAGGTGCGGCGATGAGGCGCTGGCTTCCCGCGCCGGCGATGTCGGCCTTCCTGGCGCTCATGTGGCTCGTGCTGGCGCAGAGCCTCGCGCCGGGCCACCTGCTGCTTGCGCTGCTGCTCGGCCTGTGGGTGCCGCACGCGACCCGGCAGATGCGCCCGCTGCAGCCGCGCCTGCGCCGCCCGGCGACGATGCTGCGGTTGTTCGTGGTGGTCGTCGCCGACGTGGTGCGATCCTGCATCCACGTCTCCGTGATCATCCTGGGCAGGCCGCAGCGGCGCCAGCGCTCCGGCTTCCTCGACATTCCGCTCGACCTGCGCGATCCGCACGGACTGGCCGTGCTCTCGGCGATCATCAACTCGACGCCCGGCACCGTCTGGGCCGAGTCGAGTGCGGACGGGCAGTGGCTGACGATCCACGTGCTCGACCTGGACGACGAGCAGCGCTGGATCGACACGATCAAGAACCGCTACGAAAAACCGCTGATGGCGATCTTCGAATGACGACCGTACTGCACGCCGCGATCGGCTTCCTGCTGGCCTGCCTCGGCCTGGCGATCGTGTTCGCCACGATCAGGCTGTTTCGCGGCCCCAGCGCCCAGGACAGGGTGATGGCGCTCGACACGCTCTACCTGTGCGCGATGCTGATCACGCTGACCCTCGGCATGCGCTTCGGCAGCCTGCTCTACTTCGAGGTGGCGCTGCTGATCGCGCTGGTCGGCTTCGTGGGTTCGATCGCGATGGCCAAGTTCCTGCTGCGCGGCGAGGTGATCGAATGAGCGCCGCGTCGTTGCCGCTGTGGGCTGCGGTCCCGGTGACGCTGCTGTTGCTGCTGGCCGGCTGCCTGGTGCTGATCGGATCGCTCGGGCTGCTGCGCCTGTCGAACTTCTACCAGCGCAGCCACGGGCCGGCGATGGTCAACACGCTCGGTGCCGGCTGCGTGCTGATTGCCTCGATGCTGTACTTCAGCGCGGCCGGTTCGCGCCCGGTGATCCACGAACTGCTGATCACGGTGTTCGTGCTGCTGACCGCGCCGGTGACCGCGATGCTGCTGATGCGCGCGGCGCTGCATCGCGACCGGCGCAGCGGACGCAACGACGTTCCTGCTGCGCCGGGTGCGTCGGGCGCGTCGGCGGTCACCGGCCTGCGCCGGGAGTGAAGCGGTCGGCATGGCCACTGCGGACATCGATGCATTGCACGGGCTTGCGCGCCTGCACGCGCGCACGCGCGGGCCCCGTCCTGGGTGAGAACGTGTCGAAGCATGTCCCGGAGACGCCCGCGACGCAGTGGCTGAAGCGCCAGGGGGTCGCTTTCGGCGAGCATCCGTACCGCTACGTCGAGCACGGAGGCACCGCCGAGTCGGCGCGCCAGCTCGGCGTGGACGAGCACTCGGTCGTCAAGACGCTGGTCATGCAGGACGAAGCGGCGAAACCGCTCTTCGTGCTGATGCACGGCGACCGCAAGGTGTCCACGAAGAACCTGGCGCGGCAGGTCGGGCGCAAGAGCATCGCGCCCTGCGCGCCCGGGGTTGCCCAGCGGCACTCGGGCTACCTGGTCGGCGGCACCTCGCCGTTCGCCGCGCGCAAACCGATGCCGGTCTACGTCGAGGCCTCGATCCTCGCGTTGCCGAAGATCTGGATCAACGGCGGGCGGCGCGGCTTCCTGGTGTCGATCGACCCGCGCGTGCTGGTCGATCTGCTGCACACGCAGCCGGTACACTGCGCGCTCATGGAGTGAGTACCTGGGGGCGAGGCGGAGATGGACGCGCTCTACGGCGTGCTGGCGGTGCTGGGCGCCTACCTGATCGGATCGATCTCGTTCGCGGTCGTGGTCAGCAAGGCGATGGGCCTGGCCGACCCGCGCAGCTACGGCTCGCGCAACCCGGGCGCCACCAACGTGCTGCGCACCGGCAACCGGCTCGCCGCCGCGCTCACGCTCGCTGGCGACGCGGTCAAGGGGCTGTTCGCGGTGCTGCTCGCGAAGGCGCTGGCTGTGCGCTTCGGCTTCGGCGAAGGCACCATCGCGCTGGTGGCGCTGGCCGCTTTCGTCGGGCACCTGTTCCCGGTGTTCCACCGTTTCGAGGGCGGCAAGGGGGTCGCCACCGCCGCGGGAGTGCTGCTCGCGCTCAACGCGGTGCTCGGCCTGGGCACGCTCGCCACCTGGCTGCTGATCGCGTACTTCTTCCGCTATTCGTCGCTGGCTGCGCTGGTCGCCGCTGCCTTCGCGCCGCTGTGGTATCTCTTCCTGTTCGGCCCCGATCCGGTGGCCGCGGCGGTGGCGCTGATGAGTGCGCTGCTGGTCTGGCGGCATGCGAACAACATCCGTAACCTGCTCGCGGGCAAGGAGAGCCGGATCGGCCAGAAGAAGCGGGCGTAGAGCGCGAATCAGGCCGCGCCCAGTTCCTCCATCGGCCAGCGCGGCCGCACCCGGAAGCCGTCGATTGCCGTTCCCGCGCCGACGGTGGGCGTCGCGCCCGCCTGCAGGCGCAGCGCGCCGGCGAACGCGATCATCGCGCCGTTGTCCGAGCACAGCGCCGGCTCGGGGAAATGCACGCGCAGGCGCTCGCGCGCCGACACTTCCCGCAATTGTTCGCGCAGCCGCCGGTTGGCGCTCACGCCGCCGGCCACCACCAGCCGCTCATGGCCGGTCTCGCGCAGCGCGCGCAGCGATTTTTCCACCAGCACGTCGACGATCGCGGCTTCCACCTCGGCGGCGAGATCGGCGCGCGACTGCTCGTCGGGCAGGCCGCGGCGCACCGCGGTGAGCACTGCGGTCTTCAGGCCGCTGAAACTGAAGTCGAGGTCGCCGGACTGCAGCATCGGCCGCGGCAGCCGGTAGCGCCCGGGGGTGCCTTCGGCCGCCAGCCGCGAGATCGCCGGTCCGCCGGGGTAGCCCAGGCCGAGCAATTGCGCACTCTTGTCGAAAGCCTCGCCGGCCGCATCGTCGAGCGTGTCGCCGAGCAGCGCGTAGCGTCCGATGCCGGACACCTCCATCAGCTGGGTGTGTCCGCCCGAGACCAGCAGCGCGACGAACGGGAACGCCGGCGGGTCGTCCGACAGCAGCGGCGACAGCAGGTGGCCTTCGAGATGGTGAATGCCGATCGCCGGGATGCCGAGCGCGAAGGCCATCGAGGCGCCGATGCCGGCGCCCACCAGCAGCGCGCCTGCCAGGCCGGGGCCCTCGGTGCAGGCGATCGCGCCGACCGCCGTCAAGTCGACGCCGGCCTGCTCCAGAACCTGCCGCGTGAGCGGCAGCACGCGCCGGATGTGGTCGCGCGACGCGAGCTCGGGCACGACGCCGCCGTAGCGTTCGTGCATCGCGATCTGCGAGTGCAGCGCCTGCCCGAGCAGCCCGCGTTCGGTGCAATACAGCGCGACGCCGGTCTCGTCGCAGGAAGTCTCGATGCCCAGGACTTTCACGCGTCGAGTATCGCACGCCGCGGCGGCCGGTTCCGGGCGGCCTTCGCCTGCGGCGGGCGAAGTCCACGCCCACGATCGGCCACCTCGATGACACATCGTGTGCCACCGTCCATGCCGCGTCGACGCGGTGATCCGGCGCGAACCCGATGCCGCGGGTCGGCCGCGCTTCGAACTGCACACAGGCGCCGGCGCGCTCGCGGCGCGCGGCCCCGCATTTCGTCGGCGAAGCGGTCGACGTGACCGGCTGGCTCGGCGGCTACGACTTCCAGTGGACCTGGGCGCCGGCGTTCGCCGCCGGGCAAGCGATCGGCGCGTCCTGAGCCCGGCGTCAGGCCGCGAGCGGCACGTCGTCGGCAACCACGCGATTGCGCCCGTCGGCCTTGGCGCGATAGGCGCGGCGGTCCGCCTCGTCGAGCAGCTGCCGCAGCGTCTTGCCGTGGCGGTGCACGGTCACGCCGATGCTCAGCGTCACCGGAATCCGCTCGCTGTCCAGACGGTACGGCGAGGCTTCCATGTTCGCGCGCAGCCGCTCGGCGACGATGAAGGCCGCCGCTTCGCTCGGAACGGGCACCAGCGCGCAGAACTCGTCGCCGCCGTAGCGCACGATCAGCGAATCCCTGCGCAGCGTGTGCCGCAGCAAGCCGGCGACGTGGCGCAGCACGAGATCGCCGATCGCGTGGCCGTGCCGGTCGTTGATCGCCTTGAACCGGTCCACGTCGATCATCAGCAGCGCGATGCAACCCCCCTGGGGCGCGCTGGCGAGCAGCCGGTCGCCCGACTCCTGCAGCGAGCGCCGCGATACCAGTCCGGTCAGGTCGTCGGTGGTCGCCATCCGGTGCAACCGTGCGCTCAGCTGCGAGTTGACGACGCTGAGCACCGATACCGTGATCGCGAACGGCATCGAGCTGAAGACCGCCGCGAAGAACATGCGCAACACTGCGGGCGGCGCCGATCCGTCGGGATGCAGCGCAATGCCGTGCGCGAGGAACATGATCGCGCGCACCGTCACGAGCGCGCCGAACAGGATCAGCAGCGCACGCATCAGCCGCACCGAGCGCAATGAAGCGATCAAGTGCGAACGGTGCGACTCGAAGGCGGCCAGGCCCATGAAGACGACCACGAACGCGCTGCTCAGCGAGATCCGGGCGATCGCGGCGTTGGCGCTGGGTTCGCGCAGCGCGAAGAGCGCCACGACGTAGCCGACGAGCACGAGGCCGGCCATGAGGGTAAGTCCTTCGGTGCGCGGATGCCCGTACAGTTGCCTGGAGCCGAGCCAGATCAGCACCGCGCATATGCCGAAGCCCGCGTAGCCGACCAGCGGCGCCAGCCATCCGGTGAGGGGCTCGCGCGCCGCGAACGCCATGAATCCGACACCGAGCGCGAAGATGCCCGCGGCGAACAGGGACAGTGCCGGGCTCGACTCGCGATGTTCGCGTCGAAGCCAGAGCAGGATCACCGCCCCGACCAGGCTGCCGAACCCGGTCAGGAGATACACGGTGGGGATGTGCAGGAGCGCCGCGAGCGTCATGTGGCGGATTCTCGGCGGGGCGCTCGCGGCGCCGCGGCGCGACCCGATGGGTGGCGTCGGGCGGCGGTTCCCCGGTTGACTGGCGCCGGGCGTCGCTGCCGGCGTGCAACGGCCGCGGCACGCCGCCGCGCGGCACGCCAGGCGATCAGAACCCGATCCGCACGCGCCGCGCCGAGCGCTCGTTGGCCAGGTCGTGCAGCCCGATCTCGCTGTGTCCGGCGAGTTTTGCGCTTCCGAAGGCGCCCACCAGTTGCCGGCGCATCTCGCGCGGCGCGCAGCGCGCCAGCCGGTCGGCCACCGCCTCGGCCAACTGCTCCGGGAACTGCGCACCCCACTCGTGCGAATCGCGGATCTCGCGGTACAGCCCCTGCGCGATGCGCCTGGCGCCGTCGCGGTCGGGGGGCGGAATCTCGTAGACGTTCATCCGGTTCAGGATCGGGTCGGGAATGCGCCCGATGTCGTTGGCGGTAGCCACCCAGACGATGTCGGAGCAGTCGACCGGCACCTCGGCGAACTCGTCGACGAACTCCGCGGCAGTGTCGGGTTCGAGCAGCGCGTAGAGCGCCCCGAGCGGGTCGTATTGCCCGTCGGCCGACGCCTTGTCGATCTCGTCGACCACCATCACCGGGTTGGCGTAGTCGCCGTGCACCAGCGTGTCGAACACCTTGCCGGCGCGCGCGTTGCGCCACTGCGACGACGCGCCGGAGAGGATCCATCCGGCGGTGAGCGAGCCCATCGACACGAAGCCGTAGCCGGTGCCGAGCAACTGCGAGAGCCGGCGCGCGAACCGGGTCTTGCCGATGCCCGGCTCGCCGAGCAGCAGCAGCGGCGTGAGTTCCACCGGATCGGCCGTCTCCAGGCACAGCGCGAGCTGGCGGCGCAGGTCTTCGAGCACTTCGCCGAAGTTGGGCAGTTCATCGGCGAGCGCGTCGAAGTCGGGCATCGCTGCCGGCTTGACGCTGAACCGGTCGCCACCGGCCTTCAGCATTTTCTCGTAGGTGCCCTTGAGCGACTCGCTGGCGCCTGCCGGCAGCTCGTCGAGTGCAGCCTCGACCCGGGTCGTGGAATAGATCTGGCGGAAGCCGGCAATCGCGATCGGCGTTGCTCCCGGGCGCGGGTCGGTCGCGCTGCTGCGGCTCGTGACAGGCATGGCCCCGATCTCCAGTGCTGCGTTGCCTGATTCTTGTGCACCTCGGGCCCCCGTTCAAGCCCCGGCGCCGCCATGCGACCCGCCGGCGGGCCCTTCGGTCCGCTGCGAGGCGTGCGGCGCGGCTCTCACGCCACGCCCGGTTCGGCGGGTTTTGCTGCAGCCGGCACGTGCGCTACAATTTCGGGTTCCATTGAAAGGGGGTGATCTTTAATGCCGACCGTCCGCGTCAAGGAGAACGAGCCCTTCGACGTCGCGCTGCGCCGCTTCAAGCGCACGATCGAGAAAGCCGGAATCATTACCGAGCTTCGAGCGCGCGAGTTCTACGAGAAGCCGACCGCCGAGCGCAAGCGCAAGAAGGCGGCCGCGGTCAAGCGCCACTACAAGCGCCTTCGCAGCCAGATGCTGCCGAAGAAGATGTACTGACGCCTGTCCGGCAACACACCCGGCGCCCAGAACCCGAACGACGGGCGGGCGCCGCCCCCGAAGGCCTGCCCGGCGATCAGCGCTGGCGGGCTTTCGTCCTTTTCCGGGGCACGAGATGAACCTGAAAGAGCGAATCGGCGAAGACATGAAGGCGGCGATGCGCGCCCGCGAAGCCGATCGCCTGTCGGCGATCCGCATGCTGCTGGCGGCGATCAAGCAGAAGGAAGTCGACGAGCGCATCACGGTCGACGACGCGCAGGTGGTGGCGATCGTCGATCGCCTGATCCGCCAGCGGCGTGACTCGATCGAGCAGTTCGAAAAGGCGGGCCGCACCGACCTCGTCGACCGCGAGAAGGCCGAGATCGAAGTGATCTCCGCTTACCTGCCGCAACAGGCCAGCCCCGCCGAAGTGGCCGCCGAGATCGACGCGGCGATCGCCGCCGCGGGCGCCACCGGGCCGCAGCAGATGGGCAAGGTGATGGCGGTGCTCAAGCAGCGACTGGCCGGGCGCACCGACCTCGCCGCCGTCTCGGCGCAGGTCAGGGCGCGGCTCGCCGGCGGCTGAGATTCAGGGCGCTGGCGCGCGCTACACTGGCCGCGTGATCCCCCAGAGCTTCATCCAGGATCTGCTGGCCCGCGTCGACATCGTCGAGGTCGTGGGGCGCCACGTCCAGCTGAAGAAAGCGGGCGCCAACTTCCTGGGCCTGTGCCCGTTCCACGGCGAGAAGACGCCGTCGTTCACCGTCAGCCCGTCCAAGCAGTTCTATCACTGCTTCGGTTGCGGTGCGCACGGCTCGGCGATCGGCTTCCTGATGGAACACGGCGGCCTGGGTTACGTCGACGCGATCGGCGAACTCGCGCAGTCGATCGGGGTTGCGGTGCCGCAGGAAGCCGGTTCCGCCGGCCCGGCCGACCGACGTGCGCCGGCGCTGCTGGAGTTGCTCGCACAGGCCGCGAAGTTCTACCGCCGTCGCCTGAAGGAGGCGCCGCACGCGATCGAATACCTGAAGCGACGCGGGCTGGCCGGCGAGACCGCGGCGCGCTTCGGCATCGGCTACGCGCCCGACCAGTGGCGCGGCCTGGAAGCGGCGGTGGCCGACTACGAGATCGACGAGATGGTCGCCGCCGGCCTGGTCGTCGAGGCCGACAGCGAAGACGGCCGGCGCAAGCGGTACGACCGTTTCCGCGACCGGATCATGTTTCCGATTCGCAACCCGCGCGGCCAGGTCATCGGTTTTGGCGGACGGGTGCTCGAACGCGGCGAGCCCAAGTACCTCAACTCGCCCGAGACCCCGGTGTTCTCGAAGGGTCGCGAGCTCTACGGCTTGTACGAAGCTCGCGACGCGATGCGAGCAGAAGACTGCGTGATCGTGGTCGAAGGCTACATGGACGTGGTGATGCTGGCGCAGCACGGCGTGGCCAACGTGGTGGCGACGCTCGGCACGGCCACCACCGGCGATCACCTGCGCAAGCTGCTCAGGCTGGTCGATCGCGTCGTGTTCGCTTTCGACGGCGACGCGGCCGGGCGCAAGGCCGCCTGGCGGGCGCTCGAGGCCTCGCTCGCGCAGGCGAGCGACACCCGGCGCATCGATTTCCTCTTCCTGCCGCCCGAGCACGATCCCGACAGCTTCGTGCGCGAGCATGGCGCAGAAGGCTTTCGCGAAGCGCTGGCCGGCGCGCTGCCGCTGTCCGAACTGCTGCTGCGCGGGCTCGCCGAGCGCGTCGACCTCGCGACTCCCGAAGGCCGTGCCCGGCTGCTCGCAGAGGCGCGGCCGCTGCTGCAGCCGCTGGCGGCGCAGGCGCTGCGGATGCAGCTGATCCACCGGTTGGCGGAACTCGCCGGCGTGGGTGCCGGCGAAGTCGAGCGCTACCTCGGGCCGGTCGAAGCGCCCGGGCGCCGCGACGCGGCGGCATCGCGTGCGCCGCAGGCCGGCAGCGGCGGCTTCGGCTCGGCGCCCGGCACACCGGACGAACCCATGTCCGCACGGGGCGGGCGCACGCGGTCGGCCGCGGCGTGGACCGACGACGGCCGCGGTCGCTGGCGCGAGCGCAGCCGCTTCGTGCCGCGGGTGCCGGTGGGCAAGCCCGACCTCGAGGCGCGGATCCGGCTGCTCACCGCGCTGCATCCCGAGCTCGCGGCCGGCGAGCGCGGCGAGTGGCTACCCGGGCCGCTCGCCACGTGGCTCGACACCCTGGCGGCGTTGCCGCCCGATAGCGCATTTGCCGGCGTGTGCGAGGCGCTGCGCCCCGATTTGCCCGAAGCGGTGGCCCGGGTCGAGCGCGAAGTCGGCACCGACGCGTCGGCCGCGGCCGCACTGACGTTCGAGGAGGCCCGCGTCGAGGTCGAGGCGGCGCTCGCCCAGTTGCGCGAACGCCATCTGTCGCGCCTGATCGACGATCTGGTTGCCGGGGGCATCAACTCGCCGGAAGAACGCCAGCGTTATCAATCGCTTATGGCGATGCGAAGGCGCACTTGATATAATGCGCGGTTCCCCGATCTTCACTGACACCGGCACTGCCGGCTCATTGCCGACCGCGCCCGGGCGGTCGCCCCCGGATTCCTGACAGCGAGGCAAACGTGGCGAATTCCGTCCGGCAACCCGCATCGAAGAAGGTGACCAACAAGGTGTCCTCGAAGCTCTCGACCAAGACTGCATCACGGGCCAGTGCGCGCGCAACGGCCTCCTCGTCGACGAAGAAGTCCGCAGCGAAGACTGCGCAGAAAGTGACTCCCAAGGCGACTCCGAAAGCGGCCGGCAAGGCGGCGCAGAAAGCTGCTCCGAAGGCGGCCGGGAAGGTCACGCCGAAGGCGGTGCCCAAGACTGCGGCGAAAGCGACGGCAAAGGCGGCGCCGAAAGCGGCACCGAAAGCGACGGCAAGAGCGGCACCGAAAGCGGTGGCAAAAGCGGCGCAAAAAGCGGCACCGAAAGCGGCACCGAAAGCGGCACCGAAAGCGACGTCCGGGGCAGCCGCGGCCAAGGCGGTGCGGCCCGCACCGAAGGTTGCAGCGAAGGTGGCCAGGGCGCCCGCGAAAAAGGCGGTCGGCAAGCCGGTCGTCAAGGCTGCCGCGGGCAAGGCCGCGCGCGCGATGCCGGCGAAGGTCGCAGCCAGGCCTGCCAAACCCGAAGCGCGCGGCACTGCGGCGAAAACGCGCCACCTCAGCGAGGAGGCCTTGCTCGAGGCGCTGCGGCAGATCAAGCCGGCGGCAGTCGCCAGGGCCGAGGCCCGGGCGGCCAAGGCGGCTGCCAGTGCAGCAGCGGCTCCCAAAGAGGCGGCGAAGGAAGCCGGCAAGGCTGCGCGCGGTCCGAAGGCGACCGGCAAGGCCGCCAGGGGTGGCAAGGGTGCCAAAGGTGCCAAGGGGCGTCCTGCGGCCAGGAGCATCGAAGCCGGCGCCGAGGCCGAAGACCTGCTCGACGACCAGATCGAGGGGTTCGACGAGGGCGACGAGGCCGAGGTCATTCCCGAGGTGCCGGAGGTGGTCGCCGCAGCGCCGGCGAAATCGCGCCGCGGCAACCGCGCCAGGGAAAAGCAGCTGCTGAAGGAGTTCGGCGGCCGCCAGGGCATCACGGAGGAGCAGCGCGAGGCCACCCGCAACAAGCTCAAGCAGCTGATCAAGCAGGGCAAGGACCGCGGCTTCCTCACTTACGCCGAGATCAACGACCACCTGCCCGAAGACCTGGTCGACGCCGAGGCGATCGAGTCGATCATCAGCACCTTCAGCGACATGGGGATCACGGTCTACGACCAGGCGCCCGATGCCGAAACGCTGCTGATGGCCGACACCACGCCGGTGGCCAGCTCCGACGACGACGCCGAGGAAGAGGCCGAGGCGGCGCTGTCCACCGTCGACTCGGAATTCGGCCGCACCACCGACCCGGTACGCATGTACATGCGCGAGATGGGCTCGGTGGAACTGCTCACGCGCGAAGGCGAGATCGAGATCGCCAAGCGCATCGAGGACGGCCTGAAGCACATGCTGCAGGCGATCTCGATCTGCCCGACCACCATTGCCGAAGCGCTCGCGCACGCCGAAAAGATCGCTGCCGGCTCGATGCGCATCGACGAGGTCGTCGACGGGCTGATCGACCCGAACGCCGAGGAGGAAGACGACTTCGCTCCCGCCCCGGTGGCGGCGCCGGCCGACTTCGACGACGACGAGGACGGCGACGCTGCAGCCACCGCGCAGACCGCGCGGCTCGAGGAACTCAAGCGCGCGTCGCTCGAGAAGTTCGAGCACATCTCGAAGTGGTTCGACCGCATGCGCGTGGCCTACGAGAGGGAAGGCTACAGGAGCAAGGCCTACCTGAAGGCGCAGACCGAGATCCAGGACGAGCTGATGAGCATCCGCTTCACGGCCAAAATGGTCGAGAAGCTGTGCGACACGCTGCGCGCCCAGGTCGACGAGGTGCGCTCGCTCGAGCGCGCGATCGCCGAGATCTGCGTGCAGCGCGTGGGCATGCCGCGCGAGCGCTTCGTGCAGACCTTCCCCGGCAACGAGACCAACCTGAAGTGGGCCGAGAAGGAGGTCGCCGCCAACCCGCCGTACGTCGAGGTGTTGCGCCGGAACATTCCGGCCATCCAGGACCTGCAGCAGAAGCTGATCGACCTGCAGGCGCGCGTGGTGCTGCCGCTGGCCGACCTCAAGGAGATCAACAAGCGCATGGCGATGGGCGAGGCCAAGGCACGCAAGGCCAAGCGCGAGATGACCGAAGCCAACCTGCGCCTGGTGATCTCGATCGCCAAGAAGTACACCAACCGCGGCCTGCAGTTCCTCGATCTCATCCAGGAAGGCAACATCGGCCTGATGAAGGCGGTGGACAAGTTCGAGTACCGGCGCGGCTACAAGTTCTCCACCTACGCCACCTGGTGGATCCGCCAGGCGATCACGCGCAGCATCGCCGACCAGGCGCGCACGATCCGCATCCCGGTGCACATGATCGAGACGATCAACAAGATGAACCGGATCAGCCGCCAGATCCTGCAGGAGACCGGGCAGGAGCCCGACCCGCAGATGCTGGCCGCGCGCATGGAGATGCCCGAAGACAAGATCCGCAAGATCCTGAAGATCGCCAAGGAGCCGATCTCGATGGAGACGCCGATCGGCGACGACGACGACTCGCACCTGGGCGACTTCATCGAGGACACCGCCACGCTGGCGCCGGCCGACGCCGCGCTGCACGCGTCGATGCACGGCGTGGTCAAGGAGGTGCTCGATTCGCTCACGCCACGCGAGGCCAAGGTGCTGCGCATGCGCTTCGGCATCGAGATGAGCACCGACCACACCCTGGAGGAAGTCGGCAAGCAGTTCGACGTCACGCGCGAGCGCATCCGCCAGATCGAGGCCAAGGCGCTGCGCAAGCTGCGCCACCCGAGCCGCGCAGACAAGCTCAAGAGCTTCCTCGAAGGGCAGTGAGCGGCGCGCCGGCCGGTTCCGATTGACCCACCGGCATCGGTCTGGCATCATGACAGCATGCTAGTTGCTGTCATGATGCCATGCGTACCACGGTCACCATCGATCCCGACGTAGAGGTGCTCATCGAGCGCGCCATGCGTGAAACGGGCGCGCCGTTCAAGCAGGTACTCAACGACGCGGTCCGCGAGGGGCTGCGGGCGTCCCCGGGCAAGTCGAAGAAGGCCGGCCGGCCATACAGGCAACCCGTCTTCGACATGGGCGCGGCTGCGATGGATCTCACCAGGGCCACCGTGCTCGCCGGCGAACTCGAGGACGTCGAGTTGATCGAGAAGTTGCGTCGCGGCCGATGAAGCAGCCCGACACCAGCGTCCTGCTCTATGCAGTGAACTCGGCAGCGCCGCAGCACGCCACGGCGATTTCGTGGCTGCGCGACGCTTTTGCGTCGCCTGCGGGGGTAGGCCTTTCCTGGGCCGGCCTGCTGGGATTCGTCCGCATCGCAACGCATCCGCGCATCCTGCAGCGGCCTCTTGGCCTGCACGACGCCCTGCGCACCATGAACTTCTGGCTGGAGCAACCAAGGGTGCGCGTCCTGCATCCCACCGACCGGCACCCCGAAGTCCTGGAGAATCTGCTGTCGAGATCCGGCACTGCCGGGAACTTCGTGACCGACGCGCATCTGGCGGCGCTCGCCATCGAACATGGGGCAACCCTCGCGTCCTTCGATAGCGACTTCGAGCGCTTCGGCGGATTGAAGTTCGAGCGCCTGCGCCCGTGAGATTCCTGCGCCGAGGCCCCGGATGACCGGTCACGCCGGCGCGATCGGGCCCGCGCGCGGCGCGCCGCTCCGGGGCGCGGCGTCCGCGGCTCACTGAACGGACGGTCATGCCGTTCATCATCTGGCAGCTGGCGCGCGAATCGAAGGCCGGCCGCCGGGGCACTTTCGTACTGTTCTTCGTGCCTGCTTTCGGCATGCTCGGCTTCATCGCGAAGTCGATCATCCAGAAGATTCTCGGCCTGTGACCCGCGCCGCAGCCGCGCATCCCGGCTTCGCCCGAGGCGTCGCGGCGGCTTTCGGCGCGGTGACGGGATAGGTAGCGGTCGGGCGCGCGCGGCTCAGGACACGGGGCTTCGCGTACGCAGGCCTTCGAACCGGGAGAAATCCCGGTCCGTCGTCACCCACTCGCAGCCCGATTCGATCGCCATCGCGGCGAGGTAGGCATCGGGGACCAGGTTGCCGCGCACCGCGTGCGCCAGGCACAAGGCCTGGAAGATCTCCCAGTGGCGCGGACCCGGGCCGATCGGCACGGCGTTTGGCTGGTCGCGCAGTTGCCCCGCGAAGGCCAGCGCGTCCGGGAGCGGGCTTGGCCTGGAAAAGACCTTCGGGTGAGTGACGATCCGGACGAATCCGCTCAGGACGAGTTCCGAGACCCCGTAGGCCTCGTCGCCGTTGACCAGCGCCTCGAGCCACGCGCGGCAGGCGACGTGCGCCGTGCTGTCCTTGCGATGCGCGTACACGAGGACGTTGACGTCGCAGAGCAGCACCCTCAGGACTCCATCAACTCGAGCAGGGATGCCGAATCGTCGATGTCCACGCCTGGAAGGACTCCGCCCCCACCGCAGGTGCGCAGGCGAACGGGCTTGCGCCGCATCTTCGTGTTGCGACGCGCGAGCGCTTCGCGAAGCGCGTCCTCGATCACGGCGGTCAGCGTCTTGCCCGAGGCTGCGGCGTATTGCCTGGCCTGGGCCAACAGGTGCTCATCGAGGCGGACAGTGGTGCGCATGCATCAAAGCATCGCTACCTGACATCAATATGTCAAGCGATGCTGGCGAGCGCATGGCCCGCGAGCGCCGGCCATGCGACGGCGCTCGCGAGACCCATATTCGCCAGAGGGAAGGCTTCACGATGCCCCCTCATCCGATGCGTCACCTCGATCCTGGCGAGGCAGGGTGCAATGCCCTTGCGCAAGCGCAAGTTCTGCGCTCCCGGGCCTTGTCGGCGACGCGCTCGGCGGCGTTCCGCCAGTTCGCTACGACGAATGCGACGGTTCGAACGCCAGCTTCAGCCCCAGCCCGACGAGCACCGTGCCGCTCGTTCGATGCAGCCCGACCAATACCCGCGGTCGCGCGCGCAGCCATCCGGACAGCAGTCCGGCGAACAGCCCCACCGGCCCCTTGACCACGAAGGTGAGCCCTGCGAACGCCAAGCCCAGCGCGAACACCGACAGCGTCGGATGAGCAGCGCCCTGTGATACGAACTGCGGCAGGAAAGCGAAATAGAAGATCGCGATCTTCGGGTTCGACAGGTTCGAGAATGCGCCGTCGAAGAACAGCCGGCCGCGCGAGCGCGGCACGGCGCCCTGTAGGACCAGCTCGGCGGTACGCGTGCGCAGCAGGCCGATGCCAATCCAGGCGAGGTAGGCCGCGCCGACCAGCTTCAGCGCGACGAAGAGCAGCTCCGACGTGCGCAGGATCGCGCCCAGGCCCAACGCGGCCAGCACCGTGTGCCCCACCAGCCCGGTACTCACGCCGGCGGCAGTGAGCACGCCGGCCGCCGGTCCCTGTGCCACCGAGCGCGACATCACCAGCATCATGTCCTGGCCCGGCGTCGCGATCACCAGCAGCGACGTGGCGACGAACAGCAACCAGGCGGCTTCGATCATGGCTTCGGATTCCAACGCAGTCGGGTAGGATAGCCGCTTCCGAAGGGCCTCTAGCTCATGATGGTCAGAGCAGCGGACTCATAATCCGTTGGTGCCGGGTTCGACTCCCGGGGGGCCCACCAGTCTTGCGGGGTGGGCACGCCGGATGGGCGGATCCCCCCTCTGGGTTTCTTTGGCTCGCCAGCGGTCTGTCGAACTGGGGCCAGCGGCGGCAGTCTTCAGAATCGCGCCATCCATCGGACCGGAGTTGTCCAGGGCCGTCGCTTGCTGTGGGGTTCGGGGATGCCACCAGTATCGCCGAAACCCGGCAGGCACCTAGACCCGAACGTCCGGCCGGCTCCGGGTCGTTCTTCGCCGGGAAGCGGGGTGCCTGAAGCCGCCCGATCGCATCTCGAGACCGCACTGCATTTCTGCGTGCAGGACCTGCCAGGCGCGACGATCCCCTGTGCGAGCCTCCAGAAGATTCTCGAAACGCTTCGACAAGCCAAACCGGTGACCCGGCTGTCGCTGGAGTTTCTGAAGAAGCACGGGCTGGCCGCTCTGCATAGCTTTGCGATCGGCGAGTTGTCCTATGAGCGCTTCAGGCAGTTGGCGCTCGCCGAGCAGTCGCTCCGAATCGAAGCGGCGATGGCCGCCAGCCAGGCCCGAGAAACAGCGGATCGCGAACGCGCCGCCGCGATGCAGGCGAAGGCGGACCTGTTTTTCAAGAGGCGTGAGGCAGAGCGTCTGGCCCGGGAAAGCGATCCAAGGTACATCGCCAAAGTCAGGAACCGTGAGCTGCGAGCCAGGTATGGAATCCACGACTTCGTCGAACCCGACCGCTTCGGCCACCTGATGGCGATATTGAACAGCGTGGATGCGGGGCGACGCATCTGCGCAGAGGACTACGCCTGGCTGGTGAAGGGAGGAGCAGCCTACTTCTCGAAGGAACTGAAGGCCGCTTACCATCGCCTGGAGGCGAAGTTCTTCCGCACCGAGTACGAGCGCACGCGTGACCCATGGATGGCAATCAATGCCAGCAGCCAGTTGCGGAAGTGCGGCAAGGCGCAGGAGGCCGATGCGCTGCTCTCGACCGTCGAAACGAAGTTGCTGAAATCGTGCAAGCTCAGGTCGGCGTTTGCTACCACCTGGGGCGGGGTCAAGCGCGACCTCGAACGTCGGGAAGAAGCGCTTCGCCTGGGGGAAAGGGCGCATGCGCTCACGCCCGATGACTTTCGGCCCTGCACTCTGCTGGGAGCGATCCACATGGAGAACGGCGACCACGACGTCGGTCGAGACTGGTACCGCAAGGCCGTGGAGCGAGGCGCGACGGTCGACGATGTCGATCAGGATCTGAGACGCATCTACTTCCGCGCCGACCCCGAGCGACAGGCAGCGCTGCGAGCATTCTTGCTGGCCGACGATCCAGTCCGTTACGCGTGGGCGGGGAAGGCAGCTCGGTCGGCAATCCGCGGCGCCATTACCGAGTCTGCGAACGAACAATAGCCACGCCGCAGTGACGCTCGAAGGCGACGGCATGTTGGACGCTTAACCTTTGACCCGAGCAGACGCAGCTAGCATGCCCGCGTCGCCCTGATGCAGAAGCGCCACGCTTGGCGAGTCACTGAACTTGGTCTTCATCGGGCTTCCGCCGACAGCCAATCCCAGAAGAGTTCAATTTCGAATGTCAACCGGTCAGGGGAGCTTACGGAACATTTGTCTTGAAAGCGCTCCTCTTCGGGAGCGCATTTTTCGCGTCCGATGAAGAGCGTTGCGGCCGGAGCGAATAGCGAAGGGATTTGGAGTCGCACAAAAACGGCAATCAGGCAGTTCGGCACCTGTCGTGCAATCTGCTATATGGTGCAGCCTTCTATTGCGCCGTACCCTTGCCGACGGACATAATCGTTCGACGTGACGCCACAGAGAGTTCGATGTCCAATATCGCCAAAATACTGAAACAAGAGATCACCCGTCTTGCCCGCAAGGAAGTCAGGGCAGCACAAGTGAAAACGACTAGCGCGACGGCGCAGCAGCGACGCGAGATCGCGAACCTCAAAAGCCAGGTCGCTTCCTTGCAGGGGCAGGTGACGACGCTGAAGAGAGAGCTGAAGAAGGCAGGCGCAGTATCCGAACCCGAGGCGGCCACGAAACAGGTGCGGTTCGTGCCGAAGGGGCTCGTATCCACGCGTAAACGTCTGGGGCTGTCGGCTGCCGATCTGGCGAAGATGATGGGCGTGTCGGCACAGACGGTCTACAACTGGGAGCGCGGCGCGACGAAGCCTCGTGCCGATCAGCAGGCGAAGCTTGCTTCACTGCGTCACGTCGGAAAGCGGCAAGTGCAGGCGCATCTGGCCACGGTCTAGCCGAAAACGCTCGAGTGGCATTCCGGCACGAAGTCGATGATCGCAACGCGTGCGCCCGGCTTCAGCGCTTCGCGCAGTCGCCGCAAATCATCGACGCGGTCGTCGACGTGGTGATAGACGTCGACCTGCGGCGGTAATGGCCGCCCTCAGGGAGTCGAACGGGATGGTCGCACGAGCGCCGGCCCGTGGCGCAATACGAAGACCACGAATGCGGCCGACCACAGCGCTCCCGAATACACGGTGGCCTGCACGTGGTACCCGGGCTGGATCAGCGGCCAGAACACGCGGATCACTGCCGCTGCGGCGAGCAGCACGCAACTTGCGATGTCGTAGCCGTCCGCTTCGAGCGCACGACCGGTGTGGGCGCGGGCGGTGCGAATCATCATGGCCATCGTCAAGCCGCCGATCGCACCGACGGTGAAGGCGTGGATTGCGAGCGGGCGTGCGGTCCAGCCGGCTTCGTACGTGGCGCGCAATGCCAGGTGCACGGGAATCCACGCATACGCAATGTAGAGCACCCACAGCAGCGGTACGCGCAGGGCACTGCGGAAATCCCACTTGTAGAGCCGCCAGGCGTGCACGATCGCGAGCGCAGTAGTGAGAACGATCTGCGCCGGACCCGAAAGTCGAAAGAGGTCGGCAGCCAGCAACACGGCGAGGCCGCCCATCGCCAGCCGCTCGACGTTCTGCGAGCGACGCGCGCGCGCGCCCGGCACGGCCTTGTTGGTGTAGATCGGCACGACCCGGCCGGCCACCGCGGCAATCAGGAGCAGGACGACGTCGATGCCGAGCTGCACGCCTGCCCAGGCCGGGAGCGCGACGAGATCGAGCGTGGCGAGATGGAAGAGGACCAGTGCGGTCGAAATCAGCAGCACGAGTCCGATGAAGAAATAGTTGTGCCGATCGCGCGCTTGCCACAGGGGCACGCCAATGCCGGCGGCGACCGCGAGCGAAAACGCCAGGTTCGTCGCGGCAACCGCAGCGCTCCACGGCGTGAACACGAGCACGCGCGCCGCGAGCCACAGCGCGACGATCGCGACCAGTGCCGGCCCCGTCGGTGTGGGCCGATGGGTCCAGCTGCGGACGATCGCGAAGAGGAAACCGGCGGCGACCGCGAACGTGTAGCCGAAGATCAGCTCGTGTGCGTGCCAGAAGGGGTCGACGTGGGGGCTGGGGTACCCGCCGTGCGGCAGGTAGCCGGCAAACCGGGCTGTCCAGCTACCGACCGACAGTGCAGCGAAGATCGCTGCCAGCAGGTAGAAAGGACGAAAGCCCAGTTGCCAGAGCGCGAAGCCGTGCCCGCGCGTCAACTGCAGCTGCCGCAGCAGTTGCCCGGGGCCTTGCCGATGCGCACGCGCCAGAGTTCCGGGCCCTGCTCGAGGTAGTCCCAGGTGAAGAGGCCGTGGAAATTCGACTTGAACTGGCGGTACAGCGGCACGGGATCGTGATCGTTGACCAGCTCCAGCGCGCCCCCCTGCGGCAGGCCGTTGAAGGAGGAGAAGATCAGCTCGTGACGCTCGTGCGGGGCGATGGTGCGGACGTCGATTTTCGCGGGAGTTGGCTCGCCGATCGTTACGGGCTCTGCTCGCGGGCGGATGACTTCTCTCATGATTGCCGATTCTCCGGTGGTGGTGGGGGGTGGGGAAAGGTCGACGGAAAGTATACCTTCTAGAACCTGACCTGGCATGCCGGTGCTGTACCCGATGCCGGGGCGACCCGGCCAGGAAGCGCATCGGGTTCGACGCGTGCACGGGCGTGGCCAGCCACCGTATCGCCCGGCGGCCCGGCCGCGACGCGCGAGATCGGCGATCGCTGGCGACTCTCGGCCTCATCTGCAGTCTGTCCGCGGTACCAATGGCACCACGATTCACGGTCCGCCCGGCACTTTACCTTGCCACGCGGACAGACAAACATGTCCATGTTGTGCGAAGGCCCGATGGGAGGGCCGAGCGTGACACGGCCGCTCGAGGGTGGCGCGGGTGTTCGAGTGCTGCGGCCGAACGGTGGGGGGAGATCGACATGCATCCAGTTCACTGTCGCAGGCGCCTGCAGCAGTTGCTGCGGGCGTTCGTGTTCGTCTTCGGAGCGACGCTCGCCGGCAGCGCCGCGGCCGACATTCCCAAGGAACTCTACGACGGTCTCGGGATCCGATCCGACGCGCCGCCGAAGGAACTGTACGACGCACTGGTCAAGCGGTATCGGGATCCGGCGCAGGGAGCGGGCAAGGGCAAGTTCGCCGACCTGTGGCAACCGATTCCGTTCAGCAAGTATTTCGATCCGGCCAGCTTCTACGCACCTCCGAGCTCGGTGGCCGAGATCGCGGGACGCAAGGATTGCGTCGATTGCCACGAGAAGGAATCTCCGGGCTGGGTGCATCAATGGCGGCAGAGCGCGCACGCCAACCTCGGCAAGATCCGCGCACTTAAACCATCCGACGCGCGGTATTACCAGAAGGCAAAACTCGAAGAGGTCGAGCGCAATCTGCGTTCGCTCGGCAAGCTTGCCGCAAACGACAGCCTGAAAGAGGTCGGCTGCATCGACTGTCACGTCGACATCAACCGGAGCGCCAAGGCAGATCACCGCAAGGATCTGCGCATGCCCACTGCCGACGTCTGCGCGAGCTGTCACCTGACCGAGTTCGCCGAACGCGAAAGCGAGCGCGATACCGCCGTATGGCCCCAGGGCGTCGAGAGAACCAAGGGCCGGCCTTCGCACGCGCTCGACTACCAGGACAACGTGGAGACGGGAATCTGGGCCGGCATGCCGCAAAGGGAGATCGCCGAGGGCTGCACCGCGTGTCACATGAACCAGAACAAGTGCGACACGTGTCACACGCGACATTCGTTCTCGCTCATCGAAGCGCGCAAGCCCGAAGCCTGCGGCAATTGCCACAACGGCATCGACCACAACAACATCGAAGCCTACCTGCTCTCCAAGCACGGTACCCAGTACACCATGCTCGGCTCGGGCTGGAACTGGAACGTGCCGCTCAAGGATGCGATCGCCAAAGGTGGACAGACTGCGCCCACCTGCCAGAGCTGCCACATGGAGTACAAGGGTAAGTACGGCCACAACGTGGTGCGCAAGGTGCGCTGGGCGAACTACCCGCTCGTGCCGGGCATCGCCGAAGCGGTGGTCAATTCAGAATGGTCGAAGCAGCGGCTCGACGCGTGGGTGAAGACCTGCACGCAGTGCCACTCCGAGCGCTTCTCACGCGCCTATCTGGACCTGATGGACAAGGCGACGCTGCAGGGCCTGGAGAAGGTCAAGGAAGCCCAGGCTGTCGTGAGCAAGCTGCACGCCGATGGCCTGTTGCCCGGTCAGAAGAGCAACCGTCCGGCGCCACCGGCACCGGAGAAGGATGCGCCGATGGAGTTCTTCCAGCTCATGTGGAGCAAGGGCAACAACCCGACGAACATCGAGTTCGAAGCGAAGGCGATGGGCGAGAACGACCTGCCGAAACTCTTCGTCGGCGTCGCTCACGTCAATCCTGGCGGGTGGACCTACACCGAGGGTTGGGAACCGCTGATTCGCTCCTACTCGAAGATCATGGACTTCGACACGCAGATCCGGGAGCGGGCGGCCACGACGCAACCGAAGGCATCGGGTGTCGGGTCGCGTGCGGCTCTGGCGCTGCCCGCTCCGACTGGATCCGACAGCATCTGGTTCGCAGGGTTGGGCGGTGTTCTGGTGCTGGGCGGCGGTGCACTGATCTGGCGTTCCCGCCGTGGACGCGACGACCGCTGATCGCTTGTCCGCAGCACCTGTCCGGGCCCCGGCAGGGCGCCGCCGCTGGGCGCTCGCGGCCGGGTTCGCCCTTGTCCTCGCCGGGTTCGCGCTATGGAGCCTGCTCGCCGCAGGGCTGGCCGATCTGCCGCAGATGCCATATCGCTACCAGGTCGTCGCCGAAGGCGAGGCTGCGAGCTTTCGTGAACTCGATCTCGAGGACACTCCGGGCCTGTCGGTGCGCAAGCTTGAACTCATGGCGGACGGCGTGGAGCGAGCGGTGGCAGTTGGCTACGCGGCAACCATGCCGGGCGGGGCTCCCGTGCTGCTGGGCTGGGAGAACCGCACTGCCGAACCGACGCTGGCCTTCGACACGCGCGCAACTGACGTGACGGCGCTCGCACGCGCAGTGGCCAGGCATGCGCCCGCGGGAGCCACCGTACTGTCGTGGTGGGACACGTCGCGCCAGCTCGGGTTGCTCGCCGGGATGACGCCCGTGAACGACACGAATCTGACACAACCCTTGCTGCTGCCGGCGCCGTGGCGCCGCGTACGCAGCGTGATCGAGAGCGCCGAGAAACAGTTCTGGCAGGCCGCGCCCGGGACCGAAGCAGCCGCGCGTTTCGAGCGTTACGTGGACGCGCTCGTCTCCGAGGAATCAGATGGGTTGGCCGCCCTGCGCGCGCTCGCGGGTTCCGGTGAGACGTACCTGATCGTGCAGATCGTCGACGCCTACCGTGCGGGGATGCTGCGGCCCGATCGCCTGGGGATCGGTTATCGAGACTTCCCGCGCAGCGCCGGGCTTCACGGCACGATCGCGACCGTCAAGGCCTGGCTTCGGGAACAGGGCCACGAATCGTACACGATCGACGCACGCGATCCGGCGGTCCTGCGGGTCTTCTTCCTGACGACGCCCGAGTCGAAGAAAACGCTGATTGCCCGGTTGCTCCCGTTCAGCACCTCGAATCCGTTCACGCTCGACGCTCCCCGGATCGTTCACCAACAGGGCCCGTACTGGGTCTTCAGGCTTTCCGCGCAACCCGGACCCGAGGGTTCCGCGCCTGCTGCCTCATGACGGAGCAATAGGGAGGAGGTTTTCGATGACGCAGACGCATCCGTTTTCGTGCGCAGCGCGCATCGCCGCCCTGGTGCTGACCCTCCTGACGTGGACGACGGTTGTGCCGGCTGCCGAGCCGGCCTACGAGGGATTCAAGAAATGTGCGTCGTGCCACAAGAGCCAGAGCCAGTCGTGGAGGAAGACCGGCCACGCCAAGGCGCTCGACCTGCTCAAGCCGGGTGTGCGCCCGGACGCCAAGCGCCGGGCAAGGCTCGATCCGGCGAAGGATTACTCGAAGGACAAGGATTGTCTCGGCTGCCATGTCACCGGACTCGGCAGGGAGGGTGGGTATGACCCCGGAGACCCCGGGATCTACCTTGTCGGGGTCAGTTGCGAGTCCTGTCACGGGCCCGGTGGGCGCTACCAGAACCTGCACCGGGAGGCAGCCGAACGCTTCGACAAGAACAAGCTGACTTCGCCGCGGCAGAGTCTGGCCGATGCCGGCCAGGACTTCGGATTCGTCGAGCGCTGCAACGCCTGCCACCTGAATTACCGCGGTTCGTCCTGGAAGGGGGCGCAGGCGCCCTACAACCCCTTTGCGCCGGAACTCGATGCGAAATACCGGTTCGAATTCGACAAAGCGGTGCGTGACGCCAAGGCGATGCACGAGCATTTCAAGCTCGAGGGGACGTTCACCGGGCCGCCGCTGCCTCCGTTTCACGAGGAGTTGCAGGCCAAGGCCAGGCCGATCGGAAAGGACGAGCGCCGGTAATGTGCGCATGGTTCGTCAAGAGGGGGCTGTCGGCGACGCTGTTCTGTGTAGTGATCGGGCTCGCAGTAGCGGTTCTGGCCGTGGGCGGCGAGGCGGCGCTCTCGACCCAGGGGTTCTGCACCAGTTGCCACTCGATGACCTACCCCGCAAAGGAGTTGGCCAGGTCCGCGCACTTCGGTCGTCTGGGCGCCGATCCGCAGTGCAAGGATTGTCACATTCCCCAGGGAATCGAGAACTTTCACCTCGCGGTCCGGGCCCACGTGGTCGACGGTGCGCGCGATCTGTGGCGCGAGATGACCAACGACTACTCGGACATCGGCCTCTTCGACGAGCGACGCCTGCAGATGGCCCACGAGGCGCGCATGCAGATGAAGCGCCTCGACAGCCTGACCTGCCGGCGCTGTCATCGCGACCCGCGGCCCGTCACGCCGGAGGGCAAGCTGGCCCACCGCAGTCTCGGGTCGGCCGGCACCACCTGCATCGACTGTCACCAGAATCTCGTCCACAAGGAAGTCCCCGAAACCGACCTCGACAAGAGCCTGGTCGCGGGCGAAATGGTGCTGAAGGAAGACTGACGATGTGATGTGTGCCGCGGGGTGCCGCAGTGATGGTAGCGCTGGCACCATCGTCCTCCGGGCTGCTGGTCCTAGCAAAGCAGCCGCAAATCACGATAAGCTGGGAGCCGGAAGGCAGACCGCCGGAGCAGAGTCGTGATGGAGCTTCCGGTTTCGCTCGACCCATCGGGGCGCCAATCGCTTCAGCGACAGCTGTTCGAGCAGCTGCGTGGCCTGATCCTCGGCGCGGGGCTCAGGCCCGGAACACCGGTTCCGCCGAGCCGCTTGCTGGCACGCCAGCTCGGCGTTTCGCGCAATACGGTGGTGCTGGCTTACGAGCGTCTGAGCGCCGAGGGCTACCTGCAGACGCGGTCAGCGCTCGGTACTTACGTGAGCCACGATCTGCCCGACTCCTCGTTGAGGGTCGATGCCGGCGGGATTGCGGATCGCACGTCGGCCCGCAGGCAATTGCCCCGGTCGAGCCTCGCGTTCCGGGGTCGAGCGCAGGCGGTAGTGAGTCCGGGCAAGCTGGAATTCGATTTCTGGCTCGGGCGCCTCGACCCGACCCTGTTTCCGCTGAACACGTGGCGTCGCCTCGTCAATCAGGTGCTCGAGAGGGCCGACTCCGGCTTCACCGAATATCGCGATCCCACTGGTCTGTTCGAATTGCGCGCTGCGATCGCCGATCACTTGCGGCCGGCACGCGGCATGAAGGTCGAGTCCGACCAGATCATCGTGGTCGCCGGCGCGCAGCAAGGGCTGAACCTCATCGCACGCCTCTTGCTGCGGGAAGGAACGCGCGTGGTGACCGAGAACCCCTCGTACCAGGGCGCGGCCTACCTGTTCGAGAGCTATCGGGCGGAGGTGATACCGGTACCGGTCGACGAAAACGGCCTGTGCGTCGATGCGTTGCCGCCCGCCGGTGTGGCACTCGTCCACCTGACCCCATCGCATCAGTATCCGATGGGGTTCACGCTGTCGCTCGAACGCCGGATGAGGCTGCTCGATTGGGCGCGGCAGACCGGCGCGTATGTCGTGGAGGACGACTACGACAGCGATTTCCGCTATCGCGGATCGCCGCTCATGGCACTGATGGGGCTCGATCAGGCCGAAAGCGTGATCTATCTCGGAACCTTCTCCAAGTCGGTCGGCACCGGCCTGCGAGTGGGCTATCTGGTGCTGCCCCGCCACCTCATCGAGCCCGCGCGCACGGCCAAGGCCTTGCTCGACAACGGACATGCCTGGCTCGATCAGGCGGTGCTGGCCGAATTCATCGCGACTGGCGCCTACGACACCCACCTGCGCAGGATCCGGCGAACCTATCTCGGGCGCCGCGACTGCCTGATCGACAGCCTGCGCAATCACTTCGGCAATGTAATGTTGACCGGAACCGACTCAGGCATGCACCTCGCGTGGCACCTCCCTGCCGGCTTTCCGAGCGCGGCGGAACTGCAGGCTCTCGCGGCCGAACGGGCTGTCGGCGTCTATTCGCTCCGATCGGGCGCGGCACATGATTTCGGCGATTGCGCCTACAGCGACAAGACGCTCCTTTTTGGCTACTCCTCCCTCGACGAGGCTCGCATCCGGGCCGGAATCGAGCGCGTCGCCGACGCATTACGCGAGTGGAAGCGCACGCGCTGCACCAGCGCGCGCCCGGCACGCACCTGCGCCGATCGGTAGTCGGCGACGGGCTTTCCGGACTTCCGGTTGCAGGCTCATCCCTGCCCGCTGAACTCCGCTCGCCTGAACCGCGCCAGCGTCGCAACGAAGAACGCCGCACCGATCGCCGTGATCGCGACGAACTGCGGCCACACCACGTCGAGCCCGGCGCCGCGAAACAGGATCGCCTGCCCCAGGCTGGTGAAATGCGTCGTCGGGGCGGCGAGCATCACCGTGCGCACGAGTTCGGGCATGCTCTCGCGCGGCGTCATGCCGCCCGAGAGCATCTGCAGCGGCACCAGCACGAGGATCACCAGCAGCCCGAGCTGGGGCATCGAGCGTGCCACCGTACCGAGAAAAATGCCCATCGAGGTGGTCGCGAACAGGTGCAGCGCGGTACCGGCGACGAACAGCGGCACCGAGCCGGCCACCGGCACGCCGAGCACGGTGCCGATCACGACCTTCAGTGCGAAGCCCGAGCACACGAGCACGACGAGTGCCATCGACCACACCTTGGCCGTCATGATCTGCAGCGGCGTGAGCGGCATCGCGAGCAGGTGCTCGATCGTGCCGCGTTCGCGCTCGCGGATCAGCGCGGCGCCGGTCAGGATGATCGAGAGCATCGTGATGTTGCCGATCAGCTCGGTCATCACCATGAACCACGAGGAAGTCAGAGCCGGGTTGAAGCGCATCCGCATCGCCAGCTCGACCGGCGGCGGCGCCGCGGACGGTCGTCCGTAGCGCCCGAGGAAGCCGCTGACCTCGGTCGTGACGATGGCCTGGATGTATGCGGCGCCGAGCCACGCCTGCGTCATCTGCGTCGCGTCGACGTTGAGCTGGATCGCCGGGCTTCGCCCGGCGAGCAGGTCGCGCTCGAAGCCCGACGGCACGATCAGCGCGAAAGTGAAGCGGGCGGAATCGAGCCCGGGGTCGACGTCGGCCAGCCCGATCTGCACCGGCGGCATGAAGTGCGGCGGCAGGAAAGCGTCGGCGATCCGGCCGGACAGCTGCGAGCGGTCTTCGTCGACGACCGCGATCGGGGCGTTGTTCAGCGTCTCGAGCACGCTCTGGCCGATCACGTACAGGTTCAGCGTGAACGAGTAGAGGACCAGCGCGAGCAGGATCCGGTCGCGCAGCAGGCTGCGCAATTCCTTGAGTCCGAGGTACAGGACGTTCGTTGCGCCATTCATCGCAGTCGTGCCTTCGGCTCGGCAGTCACTTCGCCTGCTTGCGCAGCAGCGCGAGGGCGGCCACGAGCAGCACGACGTCGGCCAGCGCCAGCGGCAGCAGGTTCGGCCATACGTCGGCGAGTTCGAGCGCCTTCGCGAAGGTGCCGCGGCTGATCGTCAGGAAGTGGGTCGTCGGATAGACGTGGCCGATCGCCGCGCCGATGCCGGTGAGCGAAGACACCGGATCGATCACGCCCGAGAACTGCACCGCGGGCAGCATCGTCGCGAGCGAGGCGCCGAAGATCGCGGCGATCTGGCTTCGCGTGAAGGCCGAGATCAGCAGCCCCATCGCGGTCGCGGCGACGACATAGAGGAGGGCGCCGATCGTCAGTGCCGCGAAGCTGCCCTTCAGCGGCACGCCGAAGACCGTGACCGCGAGCGCGGTCAGCAGCAAGAAGCTCGCCATCGCCATGCCGACGTAGGGCAGTTGCTTGCCGAGCAGGAATTCCAGCCGCGTCACCGGCGTCACGTAGAGGTTCACGATCGAACCCAGCTCCTTCTCGCGTACCACGCCCAGCGCGCTCAGCATTGCCGGCAGGAACATCAGCAGCAGCGGAATCACTGCCGGCACCATCGAGACGATGCTCTTCACGTCGGGGTTGTAGCGAAAGCGCACCTCGATGCGCGCGGGCTCGGCGCCGGATCGCGCGGCGCTTCGCGTCGCCAGATCGCGCAGCCACCCCGCGTGCATCGCCTGCACGTAGCCGTCGACGGTCTCGGCGCGCATCGGCATCGACCCGTCGATCCACGCGCCGATCTGCGTGGCGCGGCCGCCCGCCAGGTCGCGTCCGAAGCCCGGGGGAAACTCGATCACGACCGACAGCTCGCCGCTTCGCATCCGGCGGTCGAGCTCGCCGTAGTCGCGCACCGCAGGTCGTTCGACGAAGTACGCCGAGGCGGCCAGGCCGGCCGCGTAGTCGCGGCTCGCCGGGCTGTCGTCGCGATCGAGCACCGCGAACGGCAGATCGCTCACGTCGGCGCTGATGCCGTACCCCATGATGAACATCAGGAGCGCCGCCCCGGCCAATGCGAGCGTCACCCGCACCGGATCGCGCGCGAGTTCCAGCGTTTCGCGCCACGCGTAGGCGAGCATCCTGCGCGGGCTGAACGCGACGCGGCGTCGGGGGCCGGACGCGACGCGCCGTCGCGCGCGCCCGGCCTCGGGGGCCTGCGGGCGCGGTGCCTGCTGCCCGTCCGCTTCCTCGAGCCAGGCGACGAAGGCTTCGTCGAGCGTGGCCGCATTGCGGCGCGCCATCAGCTCCGCGGGCACGCCCTCCACCAGCACCCGGCCGGCGTGCATCAGCGCGACGCGGTCGCAGCGTTCGGCCTCGCTCATGAAGTGCGTCGACACGAAGATCGTGACGCCGTCGCGCCGCGACAGGTCGATCATCAGCTGCCAGAACAGGTCGCGCGCGATCGGGTCGACCCCCGAAGTCGGTTCGTCGAGAATCAGCACCTCGGGAGCGTGGATCGTCGCGACCGCCAGCGACAGGCGCTGGCGCTGGCCGAGCGGCAGCGCCTCCGGCAATACGTCGGCGACGTCGACCAGGCCGAACCGGGCGAGCATCTCGTGCACGCGATCCGCAATCGACGCGGCGGGCAGGTGGAACAGTCGGGCGTGCAGCACCAGGTTCTGCCGTACGGTGAGTTCGCCGTAGAGCGAGAAGCCCTGCGTCATGTAGCCGACGCGCCGCCGCGTTGCCGGGTCGGTCGCGTCGACCGGGTGACCGAGCAGCCGGGCGCTGCCCGAGGAAGCCTGCAGCAACCCGGTCAGCATCTTCATCGTCGTCGTCTTGCCGCAGCCGTTGGAGCCGAGGAAACCGAAGATCTCGCCGCGCTCGATCCGGAAGCTGACCTTGTCCACCGCGACGAAATCGCCGAAGCGGCGCGTCAGTGCATGGGCTTCGATCGCGACTCCGTCCGAACGGATCCGCGGCGGGATCGACACGGGGCGATGATCGCGCCGCCGCGCCGGCGGCAGCAGGCCGATGAACGCCTGTTCGAGCGTCGACGCGCCGACGCCTGCCTTGATCGCGGCCGGGGTGCCGGTGGCGAGCACACGACCGTCGTCCAACGCGACGAGCCACGCGAAGCGCTCCGCTTCCTCCATGTAGGAGCTCGCGACCAGCACGCAGACCTCGGGGCGCTGCGCGCGGATGTCGTCGATCAGCGCCCAGAACTGGCGGCGCGAAAGCGGGTCGATGCCGGTCGTCGGTTCGTCGAGGATCAGCAGGTCGGGTTCGTGGATCAGCGCGCAGCACAGCCCGAGCTTCTGCTTCATTCCGCCCGAGAGCTTGCCGGCCGCGCGTTCGGCGAAGGGCAGCAGGCCGGTCGCCGACAGCACGAGGTGCATGCGTGCGTCGCGCTCGGCGCGGTCGTGCTCGAAGAGCCGCCCGAAGAATTCGACGTTCTCGCGCACCGACAGCGTGCGGTACAGGTTGCGGCCGAGCCCCTGCGGCATGTAGGCGATGCGTGTGCAGGCCCGTCGGCGCCCGGACGCCCGCGCCATGTCCGAGCCCAGTGTCTCGATGTGTCCTTGCTGCAGCCGTGTCGCGCCGGCCACCAGTGACAGCAGCGTGGACTTGCCCACGCCGTCGGGTCCGATCACGCCGACGATGCCGCCGCGCGGCAGCGCCAGGTCGATTTCGACCAGCGCGTCGCGCCGGCCGTAGCGGTGCCCGACCCCGGCGAGTCGCGCGAAGTGCTCAGCGCTCACCGTCGAGTGCCGGGTTGCGCAGGAACCCGGGCCAGGGCTCGTCGACGTTGCCGAGCCGCACCCAGGCGACGCCGGGCAGGCCGGTCTTGACCTGCGTCCGGTACCTGCGCAGCAGGTCCTCGTCGATTTGCACTTTCACGCGGAACATCAGTTTCTGGCGCTCCGACTGCGTCTCCACCGTCCTCGGCGTGAACTGCGCCTCGCTCGCAACGAAGCTGACGGTTGCGGGAATCGGGAACTGCGGCGCGGCATCGAGGACGACCCGCGCCGGCGAGCCGATCGCGACGCGCCCGACCTGGACCTCGGGCACGAAGATCGTCATGTAGACCTCGTCGAGATCGATCAGCGACAGGATCTTGCCGCCGGCCGCCACGACTTCGCCCGGCTGCGCGAGCCGGTACTGCACCCGGCCACTGCGCGGAGCCTTCAGCGTCGCGTCGGCGATCTCGGTTTCGAGCCGCGCGACCAGGGCCGCTGCGGCTGCGATCGCCGAATCGGTTTCGGTCGCCTGGGCACGCGCCACCGTCACCGCGGCGCGGGCTTCGTGGACCTGCGCTTCGGCCGCAGCCAGCGCGGCGCGTGCGCCCTCGACCGCTGCCTCGTCGGCATCGAGCCGCGACGGCGAGACGAATCCGCGGGCGACGAGTTCGCGCGAGCGCTGCAGCGAGCGTTCGGCCAGCGCGAGCTGGCTGCGTCGCTGCGCGAGCAGCGCGTTCGCCTGCGCGATTCCGCTCTCGCGCTGCGCGACGATCGATTGCGCGGTCGACTTCGCACTTTGCGCGCGGCGCAGCTGCGCCTGCGCCGCGGCCAGCTCGGCTTCGAGCGAATCGGTGTCCATCCGCGCCAGCACCTGCCCTGCCTCGACGAAATCGCCCTCGCGGGCCAGCACTTCGCGCACGCGCCCGGGGTGGCGGGTGGCGACGTCGATGTCGGTCGCCTCGATGCGGCCGTTGCCTCGAACGAGCCAGTCCGGCGGTGGCTCGGGCTGCAGGCGCCACCACCAGGCCGCTGCCGCGGTCGCGGCCAGCACGGCCAGCGCGGTCATGATGCCGCGCGTCAGGAGGCGCTTCTTCTTCGATCGCGAGTTGTCTGTGTTCATCGTTCGATGGAGCGCCGGACGCGCCGTCGAGGCGCGGTCTTTCGGGATTGTCCCATGAGCCTCGACAGCGCCCGCGCTCGATGAAGCAACGGCGCGGTGTCGGCGCGCGGCTGCGTCAGGCGGATCGGCAGGAAACCGGCGCCCGGCCCACGAAGCGGCCGGATCGTTGCAGAATCGACGCCGTCGACAAGGAACTCCGACCATGCTCACGATTCGCAAATCACAGGACCGCGGCTACGCCGATCACGGCTGGCTGAAGAGCTACCACTCATTCTCGTTCGCCGGCTACCACGATCCGGCGCACATGGGCTGGGGCAACCTGCGCGTGATCAACGAAGACCGGGTGGCCCCGGGCACAGGCTTCGGCGAGCACGGCCACCGCGACATGGAGATCGTCAGCTACGTGCTGTCGGGCGAGCTGGCCCATCGCGACAGCATGGGCAACGTCGTCGGCATTCCACCGGGTGACGTGCAGCGCATGAGCGCGGGCACCGGCGTGCGGCACAGCGAGTTCAACCACGCCGAAGGCCGGACGACCCACTTCCTGCAGATCTGGATCGAGCCGGATGCGACCGGGATTGCGCCGGGCTACGAGCAGAAGACGATCCCGGCCGCCGAGAAGCGCGGCGTGCTGCGCCTCGTGGCATCGCCCGATGGGGCGCAAGGCTCGGTTACGATTCACGCGGACGCGATGCTGTACGCGGGTCTGTTCGACGGCGGCGAACGTGCGGAACTCGCGCTCGACCCGGCACGCAAGGGCTACGTGCATCTGGTGCGCGGATCGCTCGAGGTGAATGGACACGCGTTGAGCGGCGGCGATGCGGTGTTGCTGGAAGGCGAGAACCGGATCGTGCTCGCCAACGGGTCCGATGCCGAGGTGCTGGTGTTCGATCTCGCCCCCTGAAACCCGCCAGTGCGGCGAGTTCCCGTCGCGCAAAGGAGGTGCCCCGATGGACCCCGCTGCAATGCTCGAACAACTGCCCGATGCGGTCGTCGCGTCCGATCGCGACGGCGTCATCCGGACCTGGAACGCCGCCGCTGCGAAGCTGTTCGGATACGCGGCCGACGAGGCGATCGGGCAGTCGCTCGACCTCATCATTCCGGAGCGGCTGCGCGAGGCGCACTGGAAGGGCTACCACGCCGCGCTCGCGGCCGGTGCGACGAAGTACTCCGGCAAGCCACTCACTACGCGCGCGCTGCCGAAGAGCGGCGAGCGGCTGTACGTGTCCATGCAGTTCGGCGTGCTGCACGACGCCGATGGGCGCGCCTGGGGAGCGGTGGCGGTCGCGCGCGAGACCGATCGGCCCTGACTGCATTGGAACGCGATCAGGTCCGCGACACGGTGCTGGCGGTGATCGAATCGATCGCCCCGGGAGTGGATTTGCGACGCATCAGGGCTGACCGGCCGCTGCGCGAACAGGTCGGGCTCGATTCGATGGACTGGCTGAACCTGCTCGACGCGTTCGCCGAGCGATTGTCGATCGAGGTGCCCGAGTCCGACTACGATCACCTCGAGACGCTGGAGACGGCCGTCGAGTACCTTGCCGGGCGGCGGGCCGCGCAATCCGCGCAGCCAACGCCCGCGCAGGCACAGGTGCCGGTTCGGCTGCGCCCGATGCGCTACCGGATCGGCTCGACCTGGGTCACGGTGCGGCCGATCGGTCCCGGCGACGCCGCGCTCGAGGCCGATTTCATTCGCAGTCTTTCCGACGAGACACGCTACCAGCGCTTCATGGCCGTCGTGCGCGAGGCACCGTCGGCGAAATTGCGCGCGCTCACGCAGGTCGACCAGCAGCGTGACCTCGCGCTGGTGGCGATCACGAGTCAGGATGGGCGTGAACGGATCGTCGGGGCAGCGCGCTACGGCGTCGATGCGACGCGCACCGGCTGCGAATTCGCGATCGCGCTGGCCGACGCCTGGCACGGCAGCGGACTGGCAGGGATTTTGATGCGCATGCTGATCGACGTCGCGCGGCGCCGCGGGCTCGCCACGATGGAAGGGATCGTGCTGGCCACGAACCGGAGAATGCTCGGGCTGGCCCGCCAACTGGGCTTTCGCGTCGTGCCCGATGCCGACGATCGCGATACGGTGCGAGTCGTACGCTCGCTGCAGGAGCGCTGCGGCGCGGGCGGTGCGCCGTGATGCGGCGCGTCACGAACGGGCGCGCGCTTCCTGCCTGACCGTCGCCCACATGGCTGCGGTGACCTCCTGCAACTGGGCGGGCGTGAGCGCAAACACCGAGAACGGCGTTCCGGCGGCCGCCCAGACCGTCTCGAAGCGGCGCAGGTCTTCGTCGAGCACGAGCTTCACCGTGCCAGGGTAACCGATCGGTGCGACGCCGCCTATCGCGTAACCGGTGGCCGAGCGCACGAAGTCGGCATCGGCGCGCGCGAGCGGCTCGCCCACGGCGGCAGCCACCCTGGCCTCGTCGACGCGATTGGCGCCGCTCGCGACCACGACGATCGCCAGCCCGCTGTCGCGGCCGCGGAAGACGACCGACTTCGCGATCTCGGCGACCGTACAGCCGATTGCCGCTGCCGCTTCGGCGCTGGTGCGCGTGGTTTGTTCGAACTCGACGACCGCAACGTCGATGCCGGCGTCGCGCAGGAGTTGCGCGGTGCGCAGTGCGGTGGGGTGCTGGGCAGGTTTCATCGGAGTCGGTAACGGGCGTGGCCTCGATCATAGGGCAGGATGAACCGGGGCTTCTGGCGGATAATCTCCGGGTTTCAAGGCAGGCCGCTCGCCGGCCCCTCGATCGGAGATTGCACGCATGCCCGGATACCAGTCCGCCATCCTGATGCCGATTCCGCAATCGGCCCGCTACCTCTCCTTCGTCGCCACGCCCGGCGCCGACCTGCGCGATGCGCTTAAGACGCTGGCGACCCTGGTCGACGGCGAGCGCTGCGTGGCCGGGCTCGGGGCTTCGCTGGTCGCGTCGCTGGGCGCCAGAATCGCGGGGCTGCACAGCTTTCCCGCGCTGCAGTCCACGCGGCTCGCGATTCCATCGACGCCGACCGATCTCTGGCTGTGGCTGCGCGGTGACGACGCCGGAGAACTGTTCCACCGCGCGCGGCACATGCAGGACGCGCTGGCGCCGGCGTTCGAACTGGTCGATCTCACGATGGCCTTCAGGCACGGCGACGGCGATGACCTGAGCGGCTACGAGGACGGCACCGAGAACCCGAAGGGGGAGGACGCGATCGCGACCGCAATCGCGCCGCAGGGCGGCGCCGCGCCCGCGGGTTCGAGCTTCGTCGCGGTGCAGCGCTGGGTGCACCGCTTCGACCTGTTCGACGCCATGTCGCCGCAGGAACAGGACGCGACGATCGGTCGCCGCCGCGACGACAACGAGGAGATCGACGACGCGCCGCCCTCGGCGCACGTGAAGCGCACCGCCCAGGAGAGCTTCGATCCGGAGGCCTTCGTCATCCGTCGCTCGATGCCCTGGTCCGACGGTCGGCGTGCCGGACTGGTGTTCGTTGCGTTCGGCAAGAGCTTCGACGCGTTCATCGCGCAATTGAAGCGGATGGCCGGTCTCGAAGACGGCATCGAGGATGCGCTGTTCCGCTTCACACGCCCCGAGACCGGCGGCTATTATTGGTGCCCGCCGGTGCACGACGGCCGCCTCGACCTGTCCGCGCTGAAACTCTGAGGCGGGCCGCACGATCCGGGCCCAGGGGCGGGGGAGACTGATCGATGCACAACGCACACCACTGGTACGAGGCCGGCCCGATGCGTGCGCCGGGCGTCGTGCGGCTCGCGCTCGAGTGGCGCGCGCCCTGGGAGTTCGGCGCAGCGCTCTGGTCGCGGCCGCTGCTGCCGCTCGCCCCGCGCGGCGACGGGCAACCGGTGATCGTCTACCCCGGCCTGCTGGCTGGCGACGGCAGCACCGCGCTGCTGCGCAGATTCCTGGCGCGGCTCGGCTACGAGGTGATCGCGTCGGGGATCAGGCGCAACCTCGGCCCGCGCGAGGGCGTGCTCGACGCGCTGCGCGAGCGCCTGCTCGCCGTGCGGCGCGAGCAGGGCCGAACGGTCAGCCTCATCGGCTGGAGTCTCGGCGGGGTCTACGCACGCGAACTCGCCAAGGAATTTCCCGACGAGGTGCGGCAGGTGATCACGATGGGCACGCCGTTCACCGGCCATCCGAAGGCGACCAACGCGTGGCGCGTCTACGAGTTCTTCACCGGCCACCGGATCGGTGCGCCCGAAGTGCACGAGCCGCTTCGCGTGCCGCCGCCGGTGCCGACGACGTCGGTCTTCAGCCGCAGTGACGGCGTCGTGTCCTGGCAGTGCTGCGTCGAGAAGGAAGGCCCGGCGACCGAGAACATCGAAGTCGAAGCGAGTCACCTCGGCATGGGCTTCAACCCGATGGTGCTCTACGTGGTCGCCGACCGTCTCGCTCAGCCCGAAGGGGGCTGGCAGCCGTTCGAGCGCGCAGGCGTGCGCGCGCTGCTCTACCGCGATCCGCGTCGCAAGACCCGGTACTGAGACTTCGGGGCCGGCGCGCGCCGCAGATTCCGAAGATGCCGGCGGCCGACGCGAACGGCGTGCGCATCGACTACGAGTCGCTCGGCGACCCGCAGGCGCCGGCGATCGTGCTGATCATGGGGCTGGGCATGCAGTCGATTGCCTGGCCCGACCCGTTCTGCGCAGCACTGGCGAGCGAGGGTTTCCGCGTCGTGCGCTTCGACAATCGCGACAGCGGCCTGTCGTCGCGCATGTCGGGAGGCGGCAGCGCAGCCCTGATGATGGCGCTGGCAGCGAAGTGGTTGCGGCTGCCGGTGCGGGCCCCGTACTCGCTCGACGACATGGCCGACGACACGGTGGGCCTGATGGATGCGCTGCACCTTGCACGCGCGCACGTCGTCGGCGCGTCGATGGGTGGCATGATCGCGCAACTGGTCGCGATCCGCCATCCGTCGCGCGTCGCGAGCCTCACGTCGATCATGTCGAGCAGCGGCAACGCGGCGCTGGCGAAGCCCACGGCGGCCGCGCGCAAGGCGCTGCTGCGCCCGGCGCCCAGGCCGGGCGACGTCGAGGCCGTGGTCGAGCACCTGGTGTCGCTGTTCGGGGTGATCGGCAGTCCGGGCTTCCCGGCCGATCCGGCCGCGCTGCGCAGCCACATCGAGCGGGGCGTGCGCCGCGCCTACGATCCGGCCGGTACGCTGCGCCAGTTGCTGGCGATCATCGCGGCGCCCGATCGTCGCGCCCGGCTGAAGCGGATTTCGGCGCCGACCCTCGTGATCCACGGTGTCGACGACCCGCTGGTGCCGCTCGAGGCCGGGCGCGACACGGCGCGGTCGATCCCGGGCGCACGGCTGATGGCGATCGAGGGAATGGGGCACGACCTGCCGCCGGCGCTGTGGCCGGTGCTGGTCGAGGCGATCGCCGCGCACTGCCGCGCGGCGGGGTAGCGGGACGGGCGACTACTTGCCCGGACAGGTGCCGGTCTCGCTCGCGACCTTGCCGACGAGGAGCAGGAAGTTCTCGAACGGCCCCATGTTCCCCATTGCCTCGAGCTTCGGTCCGTCGAAACCAAGCCGCTGCATGAACATCGCCCGCATCGGGCCGTAGTCGCCGCGGCCCATTTCGATCCATCGCGCGGTCTCGGCCTTCATCACGTAGTCGGCGCCCGAATCGAGCTTGTCGGCCTGTGGCGCGCCGCCGTAGACGCAGGTTGCCTTGCCGTCCTTGAGTGCGACGCGCAATTCGGCGGTCGGCTTGTCGCCGCAGTCGGTGCGATAGACCTGCATGATCTTGTAGCCACGGCCTTTGTCGTTCGCCACCCAGCCGCTTTCGACGAGCTTGTCGGTCAGCACGGGGTCTTTGTTCCAGGCGTCGCAGGCGGCTTTCGCCCATTCGCCGGACATCATGACGGGTGCGCCCCATGCGGGGGCAGTGATGCCGATCGCGATCAGCGAGGCGGCCAGGGTGGTGCGGCTCATCGAGCTCCTCCTTCGGTGGTTAAAGCGTTCGCGCGGAAAACGTGTCGCACTGCGACGCGCGTCCGCTCTCGAGCCCGGTGCGGAACCAGCGCATGCGCTGCGCCGACGATCCGTGCGTGAAGGTGTCCGGGGTCACGACCCCCTGGGATTGCCGCTGCAGCCGGTCGTCGCCGACCGCGGAGGCGGCGTTCATGCCTTCCTCGATATCGCCTTTCTCGAGCCAGTTGCGCGCCTGCTGCGAGTGGTTGGCCCAGACGCCGGCGTAGCAGTCGGCCTGCAATTCGAGCCGCACCGACAGCGCGTTGTACTGCTGTGCGGAGACACGCTGGCGGGCGCGCTGCATCTGGTCCATCGTGCCGAGCAGGTTCTGCACGTGGTGCCCGACCTCGTGCGCGATCACATAGGCCTGTGCGAAGTCGCCGGGTGCGCCCAGCCGGTCGCGCATCAGCTGGAAAAAACCCAGGTCGAGGTACAGTCGCTGGTCGCCGGGGCAGTAGAACGGCCCCGAGGCCGCGGCGCCCAGTCCGCAGGCAGTGCCGATCCGGTCGCTGTACAGCACCAGCTTCGGCGGATCGTAGGTCTTGCCGGCCTGGACGAAGATCTGCGACCAGACGTCCTCGGTGCTGGCGAGCACCACCGAGACGAAACGGCCGGTCTCGTCGGTCGGCGCCGGGGCGGGGCCTCGCTGCTGCGTCGACGATCCGGTCATCGTGTCGACGCCTTCGAGCACCCCCATGATCATTCGCGGGTCGACGCCGAACAGCCACGCGGCGATCAGCGCGATCACGATCGTGCCCAGTCCCAGGCCGGCCCGGCCGCTGCTCGTGCCGCGGCGGTCCTCGACGTTCGAGCTCTCGCGTTCTCCCTGCCAGCGCATCGGGGCCTCCGTTCGTCTGCCGGGGGCTCATCTTAGAGGCTTCCGGCCTCGCCGGTCGATGCGCGGCACGCGACGCTCCGGGAAAACGCCTGCCGGTCGCGCAACGCGCTCGACAGGCACCCGCAGGCGAGGACGGCCCGGATCGGCGCCCGCAGCACCGCGGGGCCGTCAGCGATAGCGCTGGATCATCGCCTCCAGCGGCACTGGCCTGATTCTGGCGGCCTGGCCGGCGCAGCCGAACGCGTCGAAGCGCGCCTCGACGATCTCGCGCGCGGCATTCTTCGCGGCGGCGAGCGCCTTGCGCGGATCGAATTCCGAGGGCTGCTCGGCGAACACGCGGCGCATCGCGCCCGTCATCGCCAGGCGGATGTCGGTGTCGATGTTCACCTTGCGCACGCCGCTGTCGATGCCGCGCCGGATCTCCTCGACGGGCACGCCGTAGGTCTCGCGAATCTCGCCGCCGTACCTGCGGATGATCCCGAGCCACTCCTGCGGCACGCTCGAACTGCCGTGCATCACCAGGTGCGTGTTCGGCACCGCGGCGTGGATCTTCGCGATGCGGTCGATCGCGAGGATGTCGCCGGTGGGCTTGCGGGTGAACTTGTAGGCGCCGTGGCTGGTGCCGATCGCGATCGCCAGTGCGTCGACGCCGGTGCGCGCGACGAAGTCGCGCGCCTGCTCGGGGTCGGTGAGCAGCATGTCGTGGCTGAGCTTGCCCGCCGCGCCCACGCCGTCTTCCTCGCCGGCCTCGCCGGTCTCGAGCGAACCCAGGCAGCCGAGCTCGCCCTCGACCGACACGCCGACCGCGTGCGCGAACTCGCAGACCTTGCGCGTGACCTCGACGTTGTAGTCGAAGCTCGCCGGCGTCTTCGCGTCTTCCAGCAGCGAGCCGTCCATCATCACGCTGGTGAAGCCCGAGCGGATCGCCTGCTGGCACACCGCCGGCGACGCGCCGTGGTCCTGGTGCAGCACGACCGGAATGTCGGGGTGCGCCTCGACCGCCGCGAGCACCATGTGCCGCAGGTAGGGCTCGCCCGCATATTTGCGCGCGCCGGCCGAGGCCTGCAGGATCACCGGGCTTTGGGTGCGCTGCGCGCCCTCCATGATTGCCTGGATCTGCTCGAGGTTGTTGACGTTGAACGCCGGCACCCCGTAGCCGTGCTCGGCGGCGTGGTCGAGCAGTTGGCGAAGCGAAACGAGCGCCATCGGTTCAGGCCCTCGTTGCGCTGGACGCGCGCTCGCGTCCGGCGTGCATCAGCACCAGGTCGGCCAGCGCCTGCGCGGTGAGGCCGAAATGTGCGTAGACATCGGCGGCCGGCGCCGACTCGCCGAAGGTGTCGACGCCGAGCGCAGCGGTGCAGCCGTACTGCGACCACCAGCGCGTGACGCCGGCCTCCACGCCGAAGCGCGGCAACCCCGCGGGAAGCACTTCCTCGCGCCAGGCCGCGTCCTGGCGGTCGAACACGGTCGTCGAAGGCATCGAGACGACGCGCACCGGTACACCGCGCGCGTCGAGGATCTTCTGCGCCTCGACCGCCAGCGCAACTTCCGAGCCGGTGGCCAGCAGCACCGCCACGGCGCGGTCGCGATCACCGAGCACGTAGCCGCCGCGCCGGATCGCCAGCACCTGCTCGGGCGAGCGCTGCTGGGCCGGCAGGTTCTGGCGCGACAGCAGCAGCGCGCTCGGGCGCCTCGGCTGGCCCAGGGCGCCGAGCCAGGCGATCGCGGTCTCGGCCGCATCGCAGGGGCGCCAGACGTCGAGGTTCGGGATCAGCCGCAGGCTCGCGGCGTGCTCCACCGCCTGGTGCGTCGGGCCGTCTTCGCCGAGACCGATCGAGTCGTGCGTGAACACGTGCACCACCCGGCGCTTCATCAGCGCCGCCATGCGGATCGCATTGCGGCTGTAGTCGCTGAAGGTGAGGAAGGTGCCGCCGTACGGGATGAAGCCGCCGTGCAGCGCCATGCCGTTCATCACCGCGGCCATGCCGAACTCGCGCACGCCGTAATTGACGTGGCGGCCGCCCTTCCGGCCGCCGCGCACCGCGCCGCAGCCGGGGAAATCGGTCAGGTTCGAGCCGGTGAGGTCGGCCGAGCCGCCGATCAGTTCGGGCAGCTTCGGCGCGATCGCCGCCAGCACGTTCTGCGAAGCCTTGCGGGTGGCGATCGTGTCGTTCGACTGGCCGAACGCGGCCATCACCGCGACCAGCGTCTCCTGGAAGTCGGCGGGCAGGTCGCCGCGCATGCGGCGGCCGAACTCGGCGGCCAACGCCGGAAAGTCGGACTGGTAAGCGGCGAAGCGGCGCTGCCATTCGCGGTACGCGTGTCCGCCGCGCGTGCGGGCGTCCCACGCTTCGTAGACGTCCTTCGGGACCTCGAACGGCGCGTGCGGCCAGCCGAGCGCTTCGCGCGTGAGCCGCACTTCCTCGGCGCCGAGCGCCTCGCCGTGCACCTTCGCGCTGCCTGCGCGGTTCGGCGACCCCTTGCCGATCTGCGTGCGGCAGACGACGAGACTCGGCGCGTCGTCGCAGGCGCGGGCACGGCGCAGCGCCGCGTCGAGCGCGTCGACGTCGTGGCCGTCGACCGGGCCGATCACGTTCCAGCCGTAGGCCCGAAAGCGCGCCGGCGTGTCGTCGGGGAACCAGGGGTCGACCTGGCCGTCGATCGAGATGCCGTTGTCGTCGTACAGCGCGACGAGCTTGTTCAGCTTCCACGCGGCGGCGAGCGAGCACGCCTCGTGGCTGAGGCCCTCCATCAGGCAGCCGTCGCCCAGGAACACCCAGGTGCGATGGTCGACGATCGCGTGGCCGTCGCGGTTGAACTCGTCGGCGAGCAGCTTTTCGGCCAGCGCCATACCGACCGCGTTGGCCAGTCCCTGGCCGAGCGGGCCGGTGGTCGTCTCGACTCCCGGGGTGACGTCGACTTCCGGGTGGCCGGGCGTCTTGCTGTGCAGCTGACGGAAGTTCTGCAATTCCGCGATCGGCAACTCGTAGCCGGTGAGGTGCAGCAGCGAGTAGAGCAGCGCCGACGCGTGGCCATTGGACAGCACGAAGCGGTCGCGATCGGGCCAGTTCGGGTTCGCCGGATGGTGCTTCAGGTGACTGTCCCAGAGCGCCACGGCCATCTCGGCCATGCCCATCGGGGCGCCGGGGTGGCCGCTTCGGGCGCGCTCGACGATGTCCACCGCCAGCAGTCGCAGCGAGTCGGCCATGCGACGGGTACGCAGCCGACCGTAGCCAGTGCGGTCGGACGGAGTCGGAACGGCGGCGAGCACGGCGGTCATCGGGAGTCTCCAGGAAACCACCTGGGGACTCTAGGAGCCGCAACGACTCATTTGAAGTCAGAAATTCTTGGGTTTGACTTCAAGGAAATCTGAATTCACGACTGTGGTTGGAGTGCGAACCGGGCGCCGCCGCGCTCACGCATGACGCTGAAGCGCAGTTGTGGCCAGCGCTCCTGTGCCACCGTGATCTCGTGCGGCGTACGCACCAGATAGGTGGGTGCGTCGGCCGCGTCGAGCGCGACGCGGGCCGCGTTCTGCTCCATGAAACGCGCGACCGCGACTTCGTCGTCGCCGTCGATCCAGCGCGCCGCGACGTAGGGCGCCGGCGCGATCCGCGCTTCCACGTTGTATTCGACGCGCAGCCTGTGGGCGACCACCTCGAACTGCAGTTCGCCCACCGCTCCGAGCAGCAGCCGGCTGCCGCCGTCCTGCCGGAACACCTGGATCGCGCCTTCGTCGCCGAGTTGCGCGAGCGCCGCGCGCAACTGCTTCATCTTCATCGGGTCGACCACCTCGATCGTGCGGAACGACTCCGGCGCGAAGAACGGCAGCCCGCTGAAATGCAGCATCTCGCCCTCGGTGAGTGTGTCGCCGAGGCTCAGCGTGCCGTGGTTCGGGATGCCGATGATGTCGCCCGGATACGCCTCGTCGACCAGGTCGCGGCGCTGCGACAGGAAAGTGACCACGTTTTGCGGGCGCAGCTGGCGCTTCGTACGCGTGTCGAGCAGCGCCATCCCGCGCACGAAGCGGCCCGAGCACACGCGCACGAAGGCCACGCGGTCGCGGTGCTGCGGATCCATGTTGGCCTGCACCTTGAACACGACGCCGCTGAACTTCGGCTCGTCGGGCGCCACCATGCGCTCGTCGGCGTGCCGGGGACCGGGCATCGGCACCAGGTCGACGATCGCCTCCAGCACCTCGCGCACGCCGAAGTTGTTGATCGCCGAGCCGAAAAAAACCGGCGTCTGGCGCGCGGCGAGGAACAGCTCGCGGTCGAACTCCGGCGAGGCACCGCGCACCAGTTCGAGCTCGGGAGCCGCATCGATCCATTCCTGCCCGAGCGTGGCGGCCTGCCGCGGATCGGCGACGTCGAGCTGTTCGCCTTCGCCGAGGTCGCGGTCCATGCCCGCGCGGAAACGCCGCACCCGGTCGATGCGCAGATCGTAGACGCCACGGAAGCGATTGCCCATGCCGATCGGCCAGGTGAACGGGATCGGCGCCATCTCCAGCTCGCGCTCGATCTCGTCGAGCAGGTCGAGCGGGCCGCGTACCTCGCGGTCGAGCTTGTTGACGAAAGTGACGATCGGGATGTTGCGGCTGCGGCAGATCTCGAGCAGCCGCAGCGTCTGCGACTCGATGCCGTTGGCGGCGTCGATCACCATCAGCGCCGCGTCGACCGCGGTGAGCACCCGGTAGGTGTCTTCGGAGAAGTCCTGGTGGCCCGGCGTGTCGAGAAGGTTGATCACGCAATCGCGGTGCACGAACTGCATCACCGAGCTGGCCACCGAGATGCCGCGCTGCTTCTCGATCTCCATCCAGTCGGAGGTCGCGTGGCGGCTCGCCTTGCGCGCCTTGACGCTGCCGGCAATCTGGATCGCGCCCGAGAACAGCAGCAGCTTTTCGGTGAGCGTCGTCTTGCCGGCGTCGGGGTGGGAGATGATGGCGAAGGTTCTTCGCCGGGCGTACTCGGGGAGGTCTTGCATCGTGGGCCGCTCGGGGGCACCGAAGTATATGCGAACGGACCCGCCGGCGGGTTGCCGGCGAGCGTGGCCTGCCGCAGGATCAGAATCGCGGCCGCAGCGCCTCGCCCCACCCCTGCAGCGGCCCGAGCGGGTTGCGCATGATCTGCAGTTCGTGCAGGTTGGGTTGCCCGCCGAACACCGTGTAGACCACCAGGTCGTCGACGAACAGGATCAGGCCGTTGAATGTCCAGCCGGTGATGTTGGTCTCCCGGCGGAACGCGAACGAGTCGAGCCAGAAGTTGCCGATGCGGTCGCGCTTGATCCTGCGCGCCGCGATCGCGTAGCCCGAGCACTCCTTGCCGGCGGCCAGGCAGGTGCGGATGCCGGGCTCGTACTCGTCGGGTCGCAGCGCGCTGCCGGCGGAGAAACGCTGCACGATCTCGGGGTAGGTGAGAATCGTCACTGCCGGGTTGCGCGTCGGGTCGAAGCCGTTCTCGTTGAGCGTCGACTTCCTGGTCTGGAACGGCTCGATCGCCTCGATCGCCCCGCGGGCCTCGTCGAAGCTGCGCCATTCGACCTGCGTCGCGTCCGACGCATCGGGCAGCAGCGCCTGGCAGCCTCCGGCGCAAGCCACGGCGAGCATCAGGAGGAACCCCCGCAGGCGTGCGGCGCCCGCACGCGGGCAATCGGGCATCGGTTGGGAGTGCATCGACGACATGGCTCGGACCCGAGGGAGTGCTCCAGCGGCGCGGTTGCATCCGCCCCCGAAAGGGGGACAATAACGGTTTTTACCCGATGCCCCGCTCCGATCGTTGCGCGGCGGCACACCCGAACGGCCTCATTTGAGCACGACTTTCGATTCCTTCGGCCTCGCCGAACCCATCCTGCGAGCAGTCACCGAACTCGGCTACAGGGAACCCACCCCGATCCAGGCGCAGGCGATCCCTGTGGTCATGCAGGGACGCGACGTGATGGGCGCCGCCCAGACGGGCACCGGCAAGACTGCCGGTTTCGCGCTGCCGATCCTGCAGCGGCTGATGCCGCTGGCCAACACCAGCGCCTCGCCGGCGCGCCACCCGGTGCGCGCGCTGATCCTCGCGCCCACGCGCGAGCTGGCCGACCAGATTTACGAGAACGTGCGCGAGTACGCCAAATACACCGGCCTGAAGTCGGCGGTCGTGTTCGGCGGCGTCGACATCAAGCCGCAGATCGCCACGCTGCGCCAGGGTTGCGAGGTGCTGATCGCCACGCCGGGACGGCTGCTCGACCACATGGGCCAGAAGACGGTCACGCTCGCGCAGGCCGAACTGCTGGTGCTCGACGAGGCCGACCGGATGCTCGACATGGGCTTCCTGCCCGACATCCAGCGGATCATCCACGCGCTGCCGGCGCGGCGCCAGAACCTGATGTTCTCGGCCACTTTCTCCACCGAGATCCGCAAGCTCGCCGAGAGCTTCCTGAACGACCCGGTCCTGATCGAAGTGGCCCGGCGCAATGCCACCGCCGAGAACGTCGAGCAGCTGGTGTTCCGCGTGGCCGATCTCGACGCCAAGCGCGCGGCGGTCGCGCGGCTGGTGCGCGAGCGGCAGCTGCAACAGGTGATCGTCTTCACCAATACCAAGATCGGTGCGGGCCGGCTGGCGCGGCTGCTCGAACGCGACGGGCTGAACGCCGCCGCGATCCACGGCGACAAGAGCCAGCAGGAGCGGCTGGCCACGCTCGAGGCTTTCAAGAAGGGCGAGATCGTCGTGCTGGTGGCCACCGACGTCGCCGCGCGCGGACTCGACATCGCCGAGTTGCCGGCGGTGATCAACTACGACCTGCCGTACAGCGCCGAAGACTACGTGCACCGCATCGGCCGCACCGGTCGCGCCGGTGCCAGCGGCGTGGCGCTGTCGCTGATGACGGGCGGCGACGAACGCCTGCTCGCCGAGATCGAGAAGCTGATCAAGCGCAAGCTGCCGGTCGAGTCGCTCGACGTCGGCCCGGTCGAGGCGCGGCCGCGTCGCGAGCGGCGCGAAGCGCCCGAGGGGCGCCGCGAGCGGGCCGGCGCTTCCGCGCGCCGGCGCCCCGAGACCGGGTCGCGCGTGCCGGCTGCGGTGGGCTACTCGACCGATCCGTTCTTCTCGCAGCCCTACGAGCCGCAGGCGGTCGCGGCGACCGCCGAAGCCGATGCTGCGCCCGAGGCGCCGGCGCGGACTTCGGTCACCGGGCCGCGCAAGCCGGCGCGCCCGCTGGCAGCGCTGCTCGGCGGCGGCAGGAAGAGCTGAGCAACGCCTGCGACGGCCGGGGACGAGCCTCAGCTCGCCTCGCCGTTCATCCAGGGCGAGCCTGCCCAGCGCCTGATCGCTTCGGGCCAGAAGCCGGCCGGATCGACCGCGGCGATCTCCCCGAGCCCCAGGAACCGCAGTGCAGCGTTCAGCGGTGCGACACCATCGCGCGCATCGACCGGTGCGGCGCCGGTCTGCTTCGACAGTTTCTCGCCGCGCGCGTCGAGCAGTACCGGCACGTGGAGGTAGCGCGGCGTCGGCAGGCCCAGCAGGCGCTGCAGGTAGACCTGGCGACCTGTCGAGCCGCCCAGATCGGCACCGCGCACCACGTCGGTGACGCCTTGCCAGGCGTCGTCGACCACCACCGCGAGCTGGTAGGCCCAGAGGCCGTCGGCGCGGCGCAGCACGAAGTCGCCCACTGTTTCGTCGAGGCGCTCGACCATCTCCCCGGTGCGGCGGTCGCGCCAGCTGATCGGTTGTGCGTCCACGCGCACGCGCCAGGCGCGCGCCTCGCGGCCGGCGGGCATGCCGTTGCGGCAACTGCCGGGGTAGATCGGTTCCGCGGTGCGCGCCCGCTCGCGGCTGCCGCGCAGCACCGAGTCGGCCACCTCGCGGCGCGTGCATGCGCAGGGGTAGACGAGGCCGGCCGCGGCCAGGCGTTCGAACGCCGCGCGATACGCGGCGTCGCGCGCACTCTGATGGACGACTTCGCCATCGTGCGCGAATCCGAGTCGCGCCAGGGTGTCGATGATCGCCGCGCTGGCACCGCGCGCTTCGCGCGGCGGATCGAGGTCTTCGATCCGCAACAGCCACCGGCCGCGGTGCGCGCGCGCATCGAGATAACTCGCCGTCGCCGCGACGAGCGAGCCCGCGTGCAGCGGCCCCGTGGGCGAAGGCGCAAAGCGCCCGACATACGACGCGCGGCTCACCGGCCACCCCTTCTCCCTTCTGTCCTCTCCCTTCCCGTGCCTGCGAGCCACGCGTCGAGATCGGCGAGTACCGCGGCGCGCTCGGCAGGCGTCTCGTTCAGGATCTCGTGCCACAGCGCCGGATATTCGTGCACGGCCAGCAGCGACGGCGGCGCGCGCCGCGCCAGCGTGCGGCTGCCCTCGGGATCGACGAGCCGGTCGTCGCCGGCGTAGATCAGCAGAGTGGGCACTGCCAGCGCCGGCACCGAATCGAGCGCCTCGCGCGCGCCGTCGACGATGAAGCGCGCGAGCCGCGCCGAGATGCGATCGTGCACCAGCGGGTCGTCGAGATACGCGCGCACGACCGCCGCGTCGTGCGACAGCTTTGCGGGATCGAGCCCGTTGCTCACCGTGACGTCGGGCGCGAGACGCGACATCACCGCCAGCAGCGCCTTCTGGAACACGCTCAGCCCGGGAGCGAGCGCGGGGGAAGACAGCACCAGGCCGGCAATCCGGTCGGGGTGGCGCAGCGCGAAGCCGAGCGCGACCAGGCCACCGAGGCTGTGGCCGATCATGAGCGGCGGCGCCGATGCGGGCGTGCCGAGCGCGTCGATCGCCGCGGCCAGGTCGTCGATCAGGTCGTGCGGCGAGGACAGCGTGCCGCGCGCGCCGTCCGAGCGACCGTGGCCGCGGTGATCGTGGCCGCGCAGCGTCCATCCGCGCGCCACGAACCACTCGCCGAGCGCGGCGTAGCGGCCGACGTGCTCGCCCAGTCCGTGCACGATCACCGCGGTGCGCGGCGTTGCCGCCGCCGCATTCGCCGGCTGCCAGCACAGGCCGCGCAACACGACGCCGTCGGGCCGTGCGAGCGTGAAAGCTTCGGGTGTGGCGCTCATGGGTCCTCCCGTGGGCGGGTCAGTGAAGCCCTGGGGACTGCGCCGCGGCCGCGACGACCGGCGGCGGGCGGCGTGCGAGCCAGGTGTCGCCGACCAGCGCGGCGAGCACGACCAGACCCCCCTGGATCGTCGTCGCCGGCATCGCCTCGCCGGCGCCCAGCCAGGCCCAGATCGGGCCGAGCACCACTTCGAGCAGGCCGATCAGCGCGACCTCGTGAGGGGCGAGATGGCGCACCGCGCGGATCATCAGGAAGCAGGGAATCGCCAGTTGCACCGCGCCGAGCAGCGCGAGCAGCACCAGGTCGCGGGCGCTCGCCCCGAAGGGCCAGGCCAGCGGGGCGACCGCCAACCCGCAGAGGATCGCGCCGACCAGCACCGCGGGCGCGAGGTCGACCTGCGCGTGCAACCGCTTGAGGGTGACGATGTTGATCGCGGAAGCCACCGGCACCGCCAGCGCGATCGCCATCCCGACGGCGCCGTCGGCGCTCACGCCTTCTCGCACCATCCACCAGATGCCGATCCCGGCCGCCACGATCGCGAGCGCGGTTGCGCCCGAGACGCGGGTGCCGAGCACGAGACGGCCCAGCAGCGCCGCGAGCAGCGGTGCCAGGCTCATCACCAGCAGCGTGTTGGCCACGCTGGTGCGCGTGAGCGCGAGCATGAAGCAGGTGAACATCACGCCCCACATCGCGCCGGAGAACAGGCCGGGCCAGCCCATTTCGCGCACCGGTGCGAACGGGTCGCCGCGGCGCTGCCAGGCGAGGATCGCCAGCACCGTGAGCGCGCAGAACAGCGCGCGCCAGAACGTGATCTCGAAGCCGTCGGCTGCTTCGAGATGGCGCGTGACGACGCCTGCGATGCTCCAGAGAAGCGCGCAGAATGCGAGCAGCAGCGCAGCGCGCCGGTGCGTGGCCGGTGGGGTCGGGAACATGGGTAGAATTTGCCGGTGAGATTCTACCCATGAGCGCACCCCGTTTCGTCCACCTTCGGGTCCACTCCGAGTATTCGGTCAGCGACTCGATCGTGCGCCTCGACGCGCTGATCGGCGCAGCACTGGCCGACGGGCAGCCTGCGGTTGCGCTCACCGACCTCGCCAACCTGTTCGGCTGGGTCAAGTTCTACAAGGCGGCGCGCGCACGCGGGCTCAAGCCGATCTGTGGCGTCGATGCGTGGATCACCAATGACAGCGACCGCGACCGTCCGTCGCGCATGCTGCTGCTCGCGCGCAATCGCGCCGGCTACCTGCGCTTGTGCGAGCTCGTCAGTCGCGCCTGGCTCGAAAACGAATACCGGGGGCGCGGCGAGATGCGCGCCGAGTGGTTCGACGTGGCGCACGCCGACGGCGCGCCGATCGGCGAGGGGCTGATCGCACTGTCGGGCGCGCAGCACGGCGACGTCGGCCAGGCGCTGCTCGCCGGCAACCTCGATGCGGCGCGCACGCTGGCGCAAGCCTGGGCGCGGCGCTTTCCCGACGCCTGGTTCCTCGAAGTGCAGCGCGCGGGCCGCCACGAAGACGAACTGCAGACGCGGGCGGCCGCGCAACTCGCCTCGGAGCTGGGCCTGCCGATCGTCGCCACGCACCCGGTGCAGTTCATCGCACGCGAGGACTATCGTGCGCACGAGGCGAGGGTGTGCATCGCCGAGGGCGAGATCCTCGCCAATCCGCGGCGGGTGAGGCGCTTCACCGAGGAGCAGCACTTCAGGTCGCAGGCCGCGATGGCCGAGGCGTTCGCCGACCTGCCCGAGGCGCTCGCCAACAGCGTCGAGATCGCGCGGCGCTGCAACCTGTCGATGGAGCTGGGCAAGCCGCAGCTGCCGCAGTTCCCCACTCCTCCCGGCGTCACGCTCGACGACTACATGCGCCAGCTCGCGCGCGAGGGGCTCGAGCGGCGAATGGCGAAGCTCTTTCCCGAGGACGGTGCAGCCGAGGTCGGGGCGCGCCGCGAACAGTACCGCAAGCGCCTCGAATACGAGTGCGACACCATCGTGCAGATGGGCTTCCCGGGTTACTTCCTGATCGTCGCCGACTTCATCAACTGGGCGAAGAACAACGGCGTGCCGGTGGGCCCGGGCCGCGGTTCGGGCGCCGGTTCGCTGGTGGCGTACGCCCTCGGCATCACCGACCTCGACCCGATTCCGTACGCGCTGCTGTTCGAGCGCTTCCTGAATCCCGAGCGGGTGTCGATGCCAGACTTCGACATCGACTTCTGCCAGGACCAGCGCTACAGGGTGATCGAATACGTGCGCAGCCGTTACGGCGAGCAGGCGGTCTCGCAGATCGTCACTTTCGGCACGATGGCCTCGAAGGCGGTGATCCGCGACGTCGGCCGCGTGCTCGACATGGGCTACAACTTCTGCGACCAGCTCTCCAAGCTCGTTCCGGTCGTGCAGAACAAGCCGCTGTCGCTCGCGAAGGCGCGCGAGGCCGAGCCGCTGCTGGCCGAGCGCGAGCAGAAGGAAGACGAGGTGCGCGAACTGCTCGCGCTGGCCGAGCCGCTCGAAGACCTGACCCGAAACGTCGGCATGCACGCCGGCGGCGTGCTGATCGCGCCGGGCCGGCTCACCGATTTCTGCCCCCTGTACAAGCAACCCGGCGCCGAGGCCGGCGTGGTGAGCCAGTTCGACAAGGACGACGTCGAGGCGGTGGGCCTGGTCAAGTTCGACTTCCTCGGCCTGCGCAACCTCACGATCATCGACCTGGCGGTCGCGTACATCAACCGCCGCCATCCGCAGTTGCACCTCGACCTGAACAAGCTGGGCTTCGACGACCCGAAGGCCTACCAGGTGCTGAAGGACGCGAATACCACCGCGGTCTTCCAGCTGGAGAGCGAGGGCATGAAGAAGCTGCTGAAGAAGCTGCAGCCCGACCGCTTCGAGGACATCATCGCGGTGCTCGCGCTGTACCGTCCCGGGCCGCTCGGCTCGGGCATGGTCGACGACTTCATCCTGCGCAAGAAGGGCCAGCAGGGAATCGACTACTTCCACCCCGACCTGAAGACCTGCCTCGAGCCCACCTACGGCGTGATCGTCTACCAGGAACAGGTGATGCAGATCGCGCAGATCGTCGGCGGCTACACGCTCGGCGGAGCCGACCTGCTGCGCCGGGCGATGGGCAAGAAGAAGCCCGAGGAGATGGCGCAGCACCGCGGCACCTTCGTCGACGGCGCGAAGGCGAAGGGCTACCCGGTCGAACTGGCCAACAAGCTGTTCGACCTCATGGCGATGTTCGCCGAATACGGCTTCAACAAGTCGCACACCGCGGCCTACGCGGTGCTCACTTACCACACCGCCTGGCTGAAGGCCTGCTTCCCGGCCGAGTTCATGGCGGCGACGCTGTCCTCCGACATGGACGACACCGACAAGGTGAAGCTGTTCGTCGACGATGCGCGTGCGAACGGCGTCGAGGTGTCGCCGCCCGACATCAACGCATCGGCCTTGCGCTTCGAGCCGGTGGGCGATCGCGCGATCCGCTACGGGCTGGGCGCGGTGAAGGGCACCGGCGAGTCGGCGGTGGCCGACATCCTCCGCGCGCGGGCCGAGCGTCCGTTTGCCGACTTGTTCGATTTCTGCATGCGCATCGACCGCAAGCTCGTCAACCGGCGCGCGATCGAGGCGCTGGTGCGTGCCGGCGCGTTCGACGCTCTCGACGCCGACCGCGCGAAGCTGCTCGCCAATGTCGGGCGCGCGATCGATGCGGCCGACGCCGCCGGCGCGGCGGTCGACCAGGTCAGCCTGTTCGGCGACGAGGCCGGCGGCCTGCCGAGCGCGCCCGAGTGGATTCCCGCACCGGCCTGGAGCGAGCGCCAGCGCCTGCAGGAGGAGAAAGCCGCGCTCGGGCTGTTCCTGAGCGGCCACCTGTTCGACGCGCATGCCGCCGAAGTCCGCAGCTTCGCGCGCGTGCGGCTCGCCGATCTCCAGCCGGGCCCGCAGCCGGTCTGGATCTGCGGAATCGTCGCCGCGCAGCGCCCGCAGATGACCCGCCGCGGCAAGATGGTCTTCGTCACGCTCGACGACGGCAGCGCGGCGGTCGAGGTCGCGGTCTACAACGAGTTGTACGACGCGCAGCGCCGGCTGATCCGCGACGACGAGCTGCTGGTCGTGCTCGGCAAGGTGAGCCGCGATGACTACACCGGCGGCCAGCGCATCGTCGCCGACCGCCTGCTCGACCTCGTCGGCGCGCGCCAGGAGTTCGGCAAGCGGCTGCGCATCCGCCTGAACGGCCTGGCCGATGGCGTCGCGCTGCGCGGCGCGATCGCGCCGTTCGCGGTCGGCGACCGCGAGGCGGTGCAGGCGATTCCGGTGGTGGTCGAGTACGGCAACCTCGAAGCCGCCTGCGCGATCGAACTGGGGCCGCGCTGGCGCGTGCAGCCGCACGACGACCTGATCGGCGCGATCCGCACGGCGCTGCATCCGCTGGCGGCGGAGGTCGAGTATTGAGCCCGCCTGCAAAGGGCGCGAAGGCCTCGTCGAGCTGGGCGATCTATCGGCGCCTGTTCGCGTACACGCGGCCGTACCGCAGGGGGTTCGCCGTGGCGCTGTTCGCGATGGTCGTCGCGGCGGCCACCGAGCCGCTGTTTCCGGCGCTGATGAAGCCGCTGCTCGACCAGGGCTTCGTCGCGCGCTCCGGTTTTCCGCTGTGGTTCGTGCCGGTCGCCCTCGTGGGCATCTTCGTGGTTCGTGGGGTGGCCACCTTCAGCAGCAGCTACGCGCTGGCCTGGGTGGCCAATCGCGTGCTGGTCGACCTCAGGCGCGAGATGTTCGCGCGCATGATGCGGCTGCCCTCGGCCGAGTTCGAGCGCGAGGCTTCGGGCCTGCTGATCTCGCGCATCGTCTTCGAGGTGACCAACGTCACCGTGGCGGTCACGCGCGCGATCACCGTGCTGGTGCGCGATTCGCTGGTCATCGTCGGCCTGCTCGGCTGGCTGCTCTACCTGAACTGGCAGCTGACGCTGGTCGCGCTGGCGCTGATTCCGGTGGTGGCGCTGGTGGTGGCGCTGTACAGCCGGCGCATGCGCCAGCTCAGCCGGCGCAACCTCGAATACACCGGCGAGCTGACCCGGGTGGTCGAAGAGGCGGTGCACGGCTACAAGGTCATCAAGATCTTCGGCGGCTACGACGAGCAGGCCCGGCTGTTCGAGCGCACCAGCGAGAAATTGCGGGGCTTCGCGATGCGCATGACCGTGGCCGGCAGCGCCACCGTGCCGATCACGCAGTTGTGTGCCGCGATCGCGGTGGCGATCGTCGTCACGATCGCGCTGGTGCAGTCGATGGACAACCAGACCACGGTGGGCGGCTTCGTCTCGTTCATCACCGCGATGCTGATGCTGCTCGCGCCGCTCAAGCACCTGGCCGACGTCAACGCGCAACTGCAACGCGGATTGGCCGCGGCCGAGTCGGTCTTCGCGCTGCTCGACAAGAGCGATGAAGACGACAGCGGCACGCGGCGGCTCGACCGCGCCCGCGGCGAGCTCGGGTTCGAGAGCGTGTCGTTCCGCTATCCCGGGGCGACGTCCGATGCGCTGCGCGGGATCGACCTGCAGGTGCGCGCCGGAGAAGTGGTGGCGCTGGTCGGCGCCTCGGGCGCCGGCAAGACCACGCTGCTCAACCTGCTGCCGCGTTTCATGGAGCCCGGCTCGGGGCGCATCACCCTCGATGGCGTGCCGCTGCCCGAATTGCGGCTGGCCGACCTGCGCCGCCAGTTCGCGCTGGTGAGCCAGGAAGTGGTGCTCTTCAACGACAGCATCCGCGCCAACGTCGCCTTCGGCGCCGAGGACGAGGTCGACGACGCCCGCATCTGGACAGCGCTGGAGGCGGCGATGCTCGACGCCGCGGTGCGTGCGCTGCCCGAAGGGCTGGATGCGTCGGTCGGCGAGCGCGGCACGCGGTTGTCGGGCGGACAGCGCCAGCGGCTGGCGCTCGCGCGCGCGATCGTCAAGGACGCGCCGATCCTGCTGCTCGACGAGGCGACCTCGGCGCTCGATTCCGAGACCGAGCGCGAGGTGCAGCTCGCGCTCGAGCGCACGATGCGCGGGCGCACCACGCTGGTCATCGCGCACCGGCTTTCCACGATCGAGCGTGCCGACCGCATCCTGGTGTTCGACCAGGGCCGCATCGTCGAGCAGGGCACGCACGCGGGGCTGCTCGCGGCCGATTCGCTGTACGCACGCCTGTACCGCATCCAGTACGGAAACCCGCAGTCCTGAAGGAGATTGCCGAGATGGCACAGACCGCCGATCGCTACCCCGTGGCTACGCTGGCCGAACTGCCCGACGACATCCGCGATCGCATCGTCATGGTGCAGGAGAAGTCGGGCTTCGTTCCGTCGGTGTTCCTGAAGCTCGCGCGCCGGCCCGACGAGTTCCGCGCCTTCTTCGCCTACCACGATGCGCTGATGCTGCGCGAAAACGGGCTCTCGAAGGGCGAGAAGGAGATGATCGTCGTCGCCACCAGCGGCGCCAACGGCTGCCTGTACTGCGTGGTCGCGCACGGTGCGATCCTGCGCATCTACGAGAAGAATCCGCTGATCGCCGATCAGCTCGCGACCAACTGGCGCAAGGCCGGCCTGACGCCGCGCCAGCGTGCGATGATCGCGTTCGCGATGAAGGTCTCGCTGCACTCCGACGAGATCGACGACGCCGACTTCGCCGAGTTGCACCGCCACGGCTTCAGCGACGAGGACGCCTGGGACATCGGCGCGATCGCGGCGTTCTTCGCGCTGTCGAACCGCATGGCGAACATGTCGAACATGATGCCGAACCCCGAATTCTACCTGCTCGGCCGCGTGCCGAGGTCCAAGCCCTGAGTGAAGAGGAGGAGGCCGAGGATGGAACCTGCTGCTGCCGAAGACGTCCGTGTCGCCGACGCGAAGCGCCTGGCGACGATCTGCTACGCGCTCTACGCGGCATCGTGCCTGGTGGGCGTCACCGCGATCGCGGCGATCATCGTCAACTACCTGAAGCGCGACGACGTGGCCGGCACCTGGGTGGCCAGCCACTTCGAATGGCAGATCAAGACTTTCTGGTACGGGCTGGCCGGCGCCGTTGTCTCGTGGCTGCTGATGTTCGTGCTGATCGGCTTTCCGCTGCTGCTGGCGGTGGGCGTCTGGGTCATCTACCGGATCGTCAAGGGCTGGCTGGCGCTGGCCGACGGCAAGCCGGTGGACGCGTCCAGACTCGTCTGAGAGCCTGCTCGCGCATACCGCCCGCGCGCCTACATCAGCACGATGTCGTACTGCTCCTGCAGGTAGAGCGTCTCCACCTGCAGCGCGATGCGCTTGCCGATGAGGTCGCCGAGCGTGGCGAGCGGCTGCGCCTCCTCCTCGAGGAACAGGTCGATCACCTGCTGCGAGGCGACGATGCGGAATTCCTTCGGGTCGAACTGGCGCGCCTCGCGCTGGATCTCCCGCAGGATCTCGTAGCAGACGGTGCGCGCGGTCTTCACCTGGCCCTTGCCTTCGCAGGTGGGGCAGGGTTCGAGCAGCAGGTGCGCGAGCGATTCGCGGGTGCGCTTGCGCGTCATCTCGACCAGCCCGAGCGAGGTGAAGCCGCTCACGCTCGACCTGGTGCGATCGCGCGCCAGCGCCTTGCGCAGTTCCTGGAGCACCTGCTCGCGGTGCTCGCTGCTGGCCATGTCGATGAAGTCGACGATGATGATGCCGCCGAGGTTGCGCACGCGCAGCTGGCGCGCGATCGCGTGCGCCGCCTCGAGATTGGTGCGGAAGATCGTGTCGTCGAAGTTGCGCCCGCCGATGTAGCCGCCGGTGTTGACGTCGATCGTGGTCATCGCCTCGGTCTGGTCGATGATCAGGTACCCGCCCGACTTCAGGTCGACCCGGCGCGACAGCGCCTTGGCGATCTCGCCTTCGACGCCGTGCAGCTCGAACAGCGGACGCTCGCCGATGTACTGGCGAAGGCGGCTCGCCATCGCCGGCATGTAGGTGCGTGCGAACTCCGACAGCTCGGCCAGCGCCTCGGGCGAGTCGACCAGGATCGCCAGCGTGGACTCCCCGGCGATGTCGCGCAGTACGCGCTGTCCGAGGCTGAGCTCCTGGTAGAGCAGCGCGGGCGCGGTCTCGCGTCGGCTGCCGTCGAGGATCTGCCGCCAGCGCCGCCGCAGGTAGTCGATGTCGGCCTCGAACTCGGGCTCGCCGGCGCCCTCGGCCGAGGTGCGGACGATGAAGCCGCCCTTCTCGTCGGCGGGCAGCAGCTTCTGCAGCCGGCTGCGCAGCAGCTGGCGCTCGGTCTCGTCCTCGATGCGTTGCGACACGCCGATGTGCGGATCTTGCGGCAGAAAGACCAGCAGCCGGCCGGCAATGCTGATCTGCGTGGACAGCCGCGCGCCCTTGGTGCCGAGCGGATCCTTGATCACCTGCACCAGCAGCGGCTGGCCTTCGAACAGGAGCCTCTCGATCGGCGCGGGATGGACGGTGGCCGTTCCGCTGCGCGACTGCCACAGGTCGGCGACGTGCAGGAACGCAGCGCGCTCGAGGCCGATGTCGATGAATGCCGACTGCATGCCTGGCAGCACGCGCGAGACCTTGCCGAGGTAGACGTTGCCCACCAGCCCGCGGGCGGCGGCGCGTTCGATGTGCAGCTCCTGGGTGGCGCCCTGCTGGACCACCGCGACCCGCGTCTCGTGCGCGGTGTGGTTGACGAGGATCTCTTCGGTCATCGCGGGCTCTGGCCGGCCCCGCGCAGCAGCCGGGACGTCTCGTACAGCGGGAGACCCATGATACCGGAGTGACTGCCGTCGATGCGGCGCACGTGGCGCGCCGCATCGCCCTGGATCGCATATGCGCCGGCCTTGTCCATCGGCTCGCCGCTGGCCACGTAGGCGTCGATCCAGGCGGCGGGCAGGCGCGCGAAGACCACCCGTGAGACGTTCAGTGCCGATTCGACGCGCGTGCCGCGCACCACCGCCACCGCGCTGAGCACGCGGTGCGTGCGTCCGGAGAGCATGCGCAGCATCCGGGTCGCGTCGGCCGCGTCGACCGGCTTGCCGAGGATCCGCCCGCCGATCGCGACCGTCGTGTCGCTGACCACGATCGGCGCGGCAGGCAGTGCGCGACTTGCCAGTCGCGCGCGTGCGGCCTGAGCCTTCGCGAGCGTGACGCGCCGCACGTAGGCCGAGGGTGATTCACCGGCGCGCACCGCTTCCAGCGCCTCGGGGTCTTCGCCCTCGCCGGGAAGCAGCAGTTCGAAGCGCACGCCGATCTGGCGCAGCAACTCCTGGCGGCGCGGACTCTTCGAAGCGAGGTAGACGAAGGATTGGGTCACGGGCTCGGGCGGTCGCGGCAACCGCGTCATTCGCGATGGTAGGGGTGCCCCGCGAGGATCGACCAGGCGCGGAACAGCTGTTCGGCCAGCAGGACGCGCACCAGCGGGTGCGGCAACGTGAGGCTCGACAGGCGCAGCGTCTCGTGCGCACCGTGCGCGAGCTCCGGGTCGAGACCGTCGGGCCCTCCGATCACGATGGCCACCGCTCGTGCCCCGTCGCGCCACTCTGCCACCCGCTGCGCGAACTGCCGTGTGTCGAGATCGCGGCCGCGCTCGTCGAGGACGACCAGGCGCGCATCGTCGGGCAGGCAGGCGCGAATGCGCGCGGCCTCGCGCTGCATCCATGTCCGGACGTTGCCAGATGCGCCGCGAGACTCCGCGCGCACTTCGCGCCAGTCGATCCGCCAGTCGGCCGGCAGGCGCCGAGCGTAGTCTTCGACCGCCGCACCGACCCAGGCCGGCATTTTCGTGCCGACTGCGACGACGCGGATCAGCACCTGCTCAACTCGCCGTGGCGCGGGTACTGTGCTTGCGTGCGGGCGCGCCTCCCGGCGCGGCGGCTTTGCCGGCGGCGGGTCTCTTCGCCGCGATCCGTTTCGCCGCAGGTTTCTTCGCCGCAGGCTTCTTCGCCGCGGCCCGGGCAGCGGCGGGCGTTGCCGGTGCGACGCGCATGCGCACGGGCCTCACGCCCCACAGTTCTTCGAGGTTGTAGTAGGCCCGGATCGCCGGCTGCATGATGTGCACGACCGCGTCCCCGAGATCGACGAGTACCCACTCGCCGGTGTCGGTGCCCTCCATCGAGACGGTCTTTCCGCCCGCTTCCTTGACCTTGTCGCGCACGTGCGCCGCGAGCGCCCGGGTCTGGCGGTTCGAGGTGCCGGTGGCGATGATCACCCGGTCGAAGAGTTCGGTCAGGCCGGTGGTGTCGAAGACCCTGATGTCCTGGGCCTTGATGTCGTCGAGAGCATCGACGACGATGCGCTGCAGCTTTCTGAGATCCATCCGGTTCCTTCGGATCGGTGCGCGACGCTCAGGGCGACGCCGCGCCGGCTCGGTACAGTCGATGCCGTTCAATATAGTCGAGAACGGCGGCCGGCAACAATTCGGCGGGCCGCTCGCCGCGTGCGAGCCGTGCGCGCAGTGCAGTGGCCGAGACCGGCACCGGTGCCATCGTGAACCAGACGATCGCACCCGACGGGGCATCGGGCAGCGCCTCGCGTCCGTGTCCGGCGAGCAGCGCCTCCACCCGTGGTTCGAGATCGTTCAGCGGGTGCGCACCGCGCCGGGTCGCGGCGATGTGAGCGTACTGCAGCAGTTCGCGATAGCGATGCCAGGTGGCGAGGTTGCGCAACTGGTCGCTGCCGAGCACCAGCACCAGCGCCGGCTCGGGCCCGAGTTCGGCGCGCAGTTCGATCAGCGTGTCGATCGTGTAGCTGGGCCCCGCGCGCCGCACTTCACGATCGTCGACCGCGAAGCCCGGCGTCGCGCCGACCGCGAGCCGAACCATTTCGAGGCGCACCGCGGCGTCGACTCCGGATCCCGTCTTCTGCCACGACTGTCCCGTGGGAACGAAGCGCAACTCGTCGAGCCGCAGCGCTTCGCGCGCTGCGTGCCCGAGCGCGAGGTGGCCCGCATGGATCGGGTCGAAGGTGCCGCCCAGCAGTCCGATGCGCCGCCGGGGCGCCGCGCGGGCACGGTTCCCGGTGACGTGGCGCCTCGACTCGGGGTTCACGCGGCCTCGCCCGGAGCGCGATCAGACCCAGTCGCGCGGGACGAGAAACTCGTGCAGGCGCGCCTCGGGCGATCCGGGCTCGGGGTGCCAGTCGTAGCGCCAGTGCGCAATCGGCGGCATCGAACACAGGATCGACTCGGTGCGCCCGCCCGATTGCAGGCCGAACAGGGTACCGCGGTCGTAGACCAGGTTGAACTCGACATAGCGGCCCCGGCGATACGCCTGGAAGCTGCGTTCGCGCTCGCCCCATGGTTCGTCGCGGTGGCGCGCGACGATCGGCGAATATGCGTCGAGGAACGCGTCGCCGACCGAACGCACGAGCGCGAACGAGCGCTCGAAGCCGGCTTCGTTGAAATCGTCGAAGAAGATTCCGCCGACGCCGCGTGCCTCGTTGCGGTGTTTCAGGAAGAAGTAGTCGTCGCACCACTTCTTGAAGCGCGGATGCAGGTCGGCGCCGAACGGCTCGAGCGCCTGCCGGCACACGCTGTGGAAGCGCACGACGTCTTTCTCGAACGGGTAATACGGGGTGAGGTCCATGCCGCCGCCGAACCACCAGAGCGCATCGCGGCCCTCGGCTGCAGGCGCCACGAAGAAGCGCACGTTCAGGTGCACGGTGGGCACATAGGGGTTGCGCGGATGGATGACCAGCGAGACGCCCATCGCCTCGAACGCACGGCCGGCCAGTTCGGCGCGATGCGCGCTGGCCGACGCCGGCAGTCGCGCGCCGTGCACGTGCGAGAACAGCACTGCGCCGCGCTCGAACACGTTGCCGTCCTCGATCACCCGGGTGATGCCGCCTCCCCCTTCGGGACGCTGCCACGCATCGGTGCGAAACGATTGCCCGTCGATCGCCTCGAGTCCGGCGACGATGCGGCGTTGAAGGTCGAGCAGGTATTCGCGGACCGCGCCGGCGTCGATGCCGGGTGCCGGTTCGTCGCCGCGCGCAGCGGTCATCGGACCGAACCGCGGCCGATCGCGAGATGGCCGATGTCGTGGCGATACTGCATGCCGGAGAAGCGGATCGTGTCGATCGCGCGATAGGCACGCGCCTGCGCCATCTTGACCGAGTCGCCGAGCGCGGTGACGCACAGCACGCGCCCGCCCGAAGTGAGCGTGCGCGCACCTTCGGCAACCGTTCCCGCATGGAACACCAGGCAGTCGTCGTCGATCACGCTGCCGTTGGCGGGAAGGCCCGAGATCTGGTCGCCCTTGCGCGGCTCCCCGGGGTAGCCGTCGGCGGCCAGCACCACGCCCAGCGCAGTGCGGCGGTCCCATTCGATCGTGGCTGCATCGAGCGTGCCAGCAAGCGCGTGCTCGAACACCGTGACCAGGTCGCTCTTGATGCGCGCCATGATCGGCTGCGTTTCGGGGTCGCCCATCCGGCAGTTGAACTCCAGGGTGCGCGCCCGGCCCTTCGCGTCGATCATGAGGCCCGCGTAGAGAAAGCCGGTGTACAGGATGCCGTCGGCAGCCATGCCTTCGACCGTGGGCTTGATGATCTCGCGCAGCACGCGCGCATGCACTTCGGGGGTGACCACCGGCGCGGGGGAGTACGCGCCCATCCCGCCGGTGTTCGGTCCCTGGTCGCCGTCGCGCAGCCGCTTGTGGTCCTGGCTGCTGGCCAGCGGCAGCACGTTGCGGCCGTCGACCATGACGATGAAGCTGGCCTCTTCGCCTTCGAGGCAGTCTTCGATGACGACGCGCGCGCCGGCGTCGCCCATGCGGTTGTCGAGCAGCATCGCGTCGATCGCGGCGTGCGCCTCGGCAACGCTGCGGGCCACGACGACGCCCTTGCCCGCGGCCAGCCCGTCGGCCTTGACGACGATCGGCGCGCCGCGCTGCTCGACCCAGGCGCGCGCGGCAGCGGCGTCGGAGAAGGTCGCGTAGTCGGCGGTCGGAATGCCGTGGCGCTTCATGAACGCCTTGGCGAAGTCTTTCGACGATTCGAGCTGCGCGGCGCGCTGCGTGGGTCCGAAGATGCGCAGCCCCCTCGTGCGGAAGAGGTCGACGATGCCGGCGGCCAGTGGCGCTTCCGGGCCGACGACGGTGAACGCGACTTTTTCGCGCTCGGCGAACGCGGCGAGCGTCTCGAGATCGGTGATCGGGACGTTCTTGAGGTTGCGCTCGCGTGCGGTGCCGCCGTTGCCGGGCGCGACGTAGACGACCTGCACGCGCGCCGAGCGCGACAACCGCCAGGCGAGCGCATGCTCGCGCCCGCCCGAGCCGACCACGAGGATCTTCATGTGACGGTCTCGTCGAACGCGGCGTTGGTGTAGACCTGCTGCACGTCGTCGAGGTTCTCGAGCGCATCGAGCAGCTTCTGCATCCTGGCGGCGTCTTCGCCGGCCAGAGCGGTCTCGTTCAGCGGCTTCATCGTGATCTCGGCCACGTCGGCCTTCAGTCCGGCCTGCGCCAGCGCCTGCTTCAGTGCGCCGAAGTCGCCGGGGGCGCAGATCACCTCGATGCCACCCTCTTCGTCGGTGCCGACGTCATCGGCGCCAGCCTCGATCGCGACTTCCATGATCCGGTCTTCCGGCGTGCCCGGCGCGAACAGGAACTGGCCGCAGTGCCTGAACTGGAACGCGACCGAGCCGTCGGTTCCGAGGTTGCCGCCGTTCTTCGAGAACGCGTGGCGCACTTCGGCGACGGTGCGCGTGCGGTTGTCGGTGAGGCAGTCGACGATCACCGCGGCCCCGCCGATGCCGTAGCCCTCGTAGCGGACTTCCTCGTAGTTGGCGCCCTCCAGGCCGCCCGCGCCTCGCTGGATCGCGCGCTGTACGGTGTCCTTCGGCATGTTCGCCTCGGAAGCCTTGTCCATCGCGAGCCTGAGGCGCGGATTGGAACTCGGGTCGGGACCGCCCAGCTTGGCTGCCACCGTGATCTCCTTGATCACGCGTGTGAACACCTTGCCCCGCTTGGCGTCCTGGCGCCCCTTGCGGTGCTGGATATTGGCCCATTTCGAGTGCCCGGCCATCGCTCCCTCACGTGGCGACCGCGCTTGCTGAGCGGGCGCGGCCGTGTTCGAATATCCGCATGGACGAACCCCGGATTCTAGCATCGCGACCATGGCCGATCCCCTGCTGATAGCCCGCAACGATCACGCCGAGCTGTGCCTGCTGCCGGCGATGGGCAACCGCCACGGCCTAATCACCGGCGCCACCGGCACCGGGAAGACGGTCACGCTGCAGGTGCTTGCCGAGCGCTTCTCGTCGATCGGCGTGCCGGTGTTCGCGGCCGACGTGAAGGGCGACCTCGCCGGCATCTCGCAGCCCGGCGCCTTGACGCCGAAGCTGAAGGAGCGGCTCGACCGGCTCGGTTTCGCGGTGCCCGCGTTCGCCGGAGCGCCGGTCGCCCTGTGGGACGTCCACGGCGAGAAGGGCCATCCACTGCGCGCCACCGTCTCCGACATGGGGCCGCTGCTGCTGTCGCGGATGCTCGGGCTGAACGAAACCCAGGAGGGCGTGCTGCACCTGGTCTTCAGGATCGCCGACGAGCGCGGCCTGCTGCTGCTCGACGCGAAAGACCTGCGTGCGATGCTTCAGTACGTTGGCGACAACGCGCGCGAGTTCACCACCGAATACGGCAACGTGTCGGCAGCCTCGATCGGTGCGATCCAGCGCGGGCTGCTCACGCTCGACCAGCAGGGCGCCGACCGCTTCTTCGGCGAGCCGATGCTGAACATCGCCGACCTGATGCAGACCGACGCACAGGGTCGGGGCATGGTCAACATCCTCGCCGCCGAACGGCTGCTCGGGGCGCCGAAGCTGTATGCGAGCTTCCTGCTCTGGCTGCTGTCGGAGCTGTTCGAGAAGCTGCCCGAGGTCGGCGATCGCGACAAGCCGCGGCTGGTGTTCTTCTTCGACGAGGCGCACCTGCTGTTCAGCGATGCGCCGAAGGCGCTGCTCGACAAGGTGGAGCAGCTGGTGCGGCTGATCCGCTCGAAGGGCGTCGGCGTCTACTTCGTCACGCAGAATCCGATCGACGTGCCCGACACGGTGCTCGGCCAGCTGGGCAACCGCGTCCAGCACGCGCTGCGTGCATTCACCGCGCGCGACCAGAAAGCGGTGCGCGCCACCGCGGAGACGATGCGCGCCAATCCGGCGTTCGACACCGCGAAGACGATCACCGAGCTCGGCGTGGGCGAGGCGCTGGTGTCGCTGCTCGACGAGAAGGGCCGCCCGAGCGTGGTCGAGCGCGCATTCGTCGCGCCGCCGGCCTCGCGCATCGGCCCGATCACCGACGCCGAGCGCGCAGCACTGATCCAGGGGTCGATGGTCGCCGGCATCTACGACACGGTGCGCGATCGCGAGTCGGCCTACGAGATCCTGAAGGGGCGCGCGGCGAGCGCGAGCGCACCCGGGGCAGGCCGGCCGGGCGGTGCACAGCCGGGCGGTGCACAGCCGGGCGGCGCTGCCGCCGGCCAGGGCGGCGGCATCGGCGGCGCGCTCAAGGACGCACTGGGCGGCGTGCTCTCCGGCAGCGGCCGCAAGGATTCCGCCATCGAGGCGATGACCAAGAGCGCGGCGCGCTCGATCGGCTCGTCGCTTGGCCGCGAGATCATCCGCGGCGTGCTCGGCACGCTGCTGGGCGGCAGCCGGAAGCGTTGAGGCGATCGGGCGTGCGCCGGAAACGGGTCGCGCAAGCGCCGGTGCTATCGCGGGCGCCGGATCGCCTGCCCCTTCGGGGCGTCCTTCGCGTAGAGTTTCCAGAGGAAACCGACGATGTCGTCGCCGTACGAGATCGCCTTGCGCGGCAATGCGAGCAGGTCGAAGGCGGGGGTTGCAGCTGCGCGCTGGCAGGTGACGCCGCTTTCGTAGCCCGCGTCGGCGGCGGCCTCGACGGCCGCGAGATCATGCGAGCCATACGGATAGCAGAAGTGCTGCACGCGCTGCCCGAGTTCGTCCTGCAGGCGCTCCCGGCTTCCTGCCACCTCGGCGCGAAGCGCTTCGGGCGGCAACCCTTCCAGGCGGACGTGTCGGGCTCCGTGACTGCCGACCTCGATTCCCCGTGACGCGATTTCACGCAGGCGCTCGAAATTCATCAGGGGCGGTGTCGGATGGCCGTCCGCCGCGAGCCACGTCGCCGGACCGCCGGCGAGTTCGGTGATCGCGTAGACGATTGCCGGCAGGCCGAACTCCTCGAGCACGGGCAGCGCGTTCTCGTAGAAGTTCTCGCAGCCGTCGTCGAAGGTGAGCGTCACGGCGCGGTTCGGCATCGGCGCCTGGCCCCGCAGGCAGGCCACCGTCTCGCTCATCGAGAGCACCGGGACGCGCAGCGCGCGCAAGGTGCGCATCTGCAGGCGGAACCGGCCGACGTCGCAATAGACCGCGCGATGCGTCTTCATCGGCGGGAAACGACCGACCTGGTGATACATCAGGATGGAGATTCCGCTCATCGGGGTCTGCCTGCCTGCCGGGCCAGCGCATCCGTATACACGCGAAGGGTTCCCTGGAGCATCGCGTCGATCGTGAAGTATTTTTCGAAGCGCTCGCGCGCGCCCCGGGCGAGGCGCGCGCGCAGTTCGGGGTCAGCGCCCAGGCGCAGGATCGCACGGGCCAGCGCGTCCGGGTCTTCGGGAGGCACCAGCAGTCCGGTCTGCTCGTGCACGACGACTTCCGGGATGCCGCCGATGTCCGCCGCGATCGACGGCCTGGCCGCGGCTGCCGCTTCGATCAACGTCAACGACAGGGCTTCGCGCCGCGACGGCGCGAGCACGACGTCGAACTGCGAGAAGGCCGCCGAGAGGTCGTTGCGCAGTCCCTGGAAATCGACGAGATCGTCCAGGCCGAGCGAAGCCGCCATCGCGCGCACCTGTCGCGCCCAGTCGGTGTCCTCGGGGCCGACGATGGCGAGGCGGACCGGCATTCGGGAGCGCAGCGCAGCCAGCGCTTCGAGTGCGATGTCGTGGCCCTTGACGCGCTCCAGCCGCGAGAGCATGCCGAGAACCAGCGGACGACGAGCCGGGCCTGTGCTGCCTGCCTCGGGCGGCGCGCACGCTCCGGGCAATGGTGTCGCCCCGATGTCGGCAACGCCGGAATGCACGACGTGAATCCGCTCGGCGCGTATGCCCGCGGCGATCAGGGCGTCGCGCACCGCGCGTGAAACCGCGATCAACGTGGTGTCGGGATCGAACCACTTCCACGCCTGGGTCGAGTGCGCGGTGGCGACCGCGGGAAGGCCGAGGCGCCGTGCGGCCCAGCTGGCGTATCGCGCGCCCCGCTGCGCGTGGCCGTGAAGCAATTCCGCCCGCTCGCTGCGGCAGAATCGGACGAGCCGCCAGGCCGACCAGAGGTCGTACATGCCGTGCATCGGCAGGTGCAGGCACGCGCATCCGGCGTCGCGCATCCGGTTGCCGAGCCAACCGTCGAGAGGGCCTGCGAAGGCGACGTGGTGGCCCATGCCGGAGAGCGCTTCGGCAAGCGTCACGACGTGGCGTTCGATTCCGCCCACGACATGGCTGTGCGCGACGAGAACGATCCGGCGCGCGTGCTGCCCGACGCGCTCCGCGGTCGTCGATTCGCTCGAGGTTCGGGACGGCATGGACGAAACAGGAGTACTCCGCGGCTGCGCCCGTCGCTTCGGGGCGCCGGACATTGTACGGACATACGTGTCATCATCGCGTAACACTGTCCTGTGGAGATGGAGCCTGACGATGGATCTCGGCATAGCCGGCAGGTGGGCGCTCGTCTGCGGCGCCAGCAAGGGCCTCGGGTACGGTTGCGCACTGTCGCTCGCGCGCGAAGGGGTCAACCTGGTGATCAACGCCCGCCGGCCGGAGCCGCTGGCCGAGGCGGCGCAGCGCATCGGCGAAGATGCCGGCGTCACCGTCGTGGCGGTGGCCTGCGACATCACGACGCCGGCGGGTCGCAACGAGGCCCTGGCGGCCTGCCCGCAGGTGGACATCCTCGTGACCAATGCAGGCGGTCCGCCCCCGGGCGACTTCCGCAGGTTCACGCGCGACGACTGGATCGCTGCGCTCGACGCGAACATGCTCGCGCCGATCGAGCTGATCAAGGCGACGGTCGACCCGATGATCGAGCGCCGCTTCGGGCGGATCGTCAACATCACCTCGGGCGCGGTCAAGGCACCACTGGACGTGCTCGGCCTGTCCAACGGCGCGCGTTCCGGGCTCACCGGCTTCGTCGCCGGCCTGGCGCGCACGACCGTGGCGCACAACGTCACGATCAACAACCTGTTGCCGGGCTTTCACGCCACCGATCGGGTCCGCAGCATCATCGACGCACAGGCGAAGGCGCAGGGCATCAGCTACGAGGAAGCACTGCGCAAGCGGATCGCCGCGATTCCGGCCGGTCGCATCGGCGATCCGTACGAATTCGGCCAGGCCTGCGCTTACCTGTGCAGCGCGCAGGCGGGATGGATCACGGGGCAGAACCTGCTGATCGATGGCGGCGCATACCCGGGCACTTTCTGAGCAAACGCGCATGCCCAGGGCAATCCGCATTCACCGCACCGGCGGCCCGGAAGTCATGCAGTACGTCGAGGTCGAGGTCGGCGCGCCCGGCCCGGGCGAGGCACAGGTGCGCCATCATGCGATCGGCCTGAACTTCATCGACGTCTACTTCCGCACGGGCCTGTATCCGCAGCCGCTGCCCGGCGGCATCGGCCTGGAGGGGGCGGGCGTGGTCACCGCGACAGGCGAGGGCGTGACGCACGTGAGGCCCGGCGATCGCGTCGCCTACAGCGATCTTCCGCCCGGCGCGTACGCCGAGTTGCGCAACCTGCCGGCCAGGTCGCTCGTGAGGCTGCCACGCTCCATCGATTTCGAGACGGCGGCGGCGATGATGCTCAAGGGCATGACGGTGCAGTACCTGTTCCGGCGCACCTACAGGCTGCGCAAGGGGCAGACGATCCTCTTCCACGCCGCAGCCGGCGGCGTGGGGCTGATCGCGATGCAGTGGGCCAGGGCGCTCGGCGTCACCGTGATCGGCACCGTCGGCTCCGAGGAGAAGGCGGCGCTCGCGCGCCGCTTCGGCTGCGATCACACGATCCTCTACAAGCACGAGAACATCGTCGAGCGCGTGCGCGAGATCACCGGCGGGGCGATGGTGCCGGTGGTCTACGATTCGGTCGGAAAGGACACGTTCCAGGCGTCGATCGACTGCCTGCAGCCGTTCGGCCTGATGGTCAGCTTCGGCAACGCGTCGGGCCCGGTGCCACCGATGGCGCTCACCGCGTTGAAGGGCTCGCTGTACATCACGCGGCCGACGCTGATGGCGCACACCGCCAATCGCGCGATTCTCGAAGAGATGGCGGCCGACCTCTTCCGGATGGTCCGCTCCGGGAAAGTGAAGATCGAGATCGACCAGCGCTACCGTCTTGCCGACGCGGCGAACGCGCATCGCGAGCTCGAGTCGCGCAAGACCGTGGCATCGTCGGTCATGTTGCCCTGATGCACGCGCGAACGGCCGCCACGCAGGCCGATCCGGCACGCCGTTTCGGCGGCATCGCGCGGCTGTACGGCGGCGAAGCCCTGCCTGTGCTGGCGCGCGCGCATGTCTGCGTGGTGGGCGTCGGGGGGGTCGGATCATGGACCGCCGAGGCGCTGGCGCGCTCCGGTGTTGGGCGGCTCACGCTGATCGACCTCGACCACGTCGCCGAATCGAACGTGAACCGGCAGGTGCATGCACTCGGATCGACGCTGGGCGCGGCCAAGGTCGAGGTGATGCGCGGGCGCATCGCCGACATCTCGCTCGATTGCCAGGTGCGTGCGATCGACGACTACGTGACGGTCGAGAACGTCGAGCGCCTCGTGCCCGAGGGCGCGCTGGTCGTCGACGCGATCGATGCGCCGCGGGAGAAGGCGGCGCTGATTGCATGCATGCGCCGGCGCCGCCAGCCGATCGTCGTCTGTGGCGGCGCCGGCGGGCGCACCGATCCGTTGCGCCTGCGCCGCGACGACCTCTCGCGAACGAAGGGCGACGCGCTGCTCGCCTCGGTGCGCGCCCGACTGCGCCGCGACTACGGATTTCCGCGCGACGCGGCGAAGCGCTTCCGAATCGAGGCGATACATTCCGACGAGCACGTGGGTCGCGCGGCGCACGCAGCAACCTGCGAGGAGGACGCGCGCGGCGGGGCGCCGCTCGGGTGCGCAGGTTACGGCTCTCTGGTCACCGTGACCGCCGCGATGGGGCTGGCTGCCGCGTCGTGGGCGATCGAGCGGGCACTCGCGGACGCGAAGCGCACCAGCCGGCCCTCCGTACCCGGGTGATTCCCGTCGATGACGCCGGCGCGTGCCGGTTCCCCGCCGGGTTGCCGTTCGGCCGCCCGTGCGCCGGCGAACGGGGAAGCCGCGGCTGCAAAAACGGGTAGCATCTCGGCTGCATCCAGCTTTCCGGCCAGTCCTGCGCATGAGTCGACCAGACACGGTCGCCGTCTACTTCGTCGCATCCCCGCTGCAATACCTCGCGGCCCGGCGCATCGCCGGGGAGTTCGAACGCGGTGCGCGGCAGGTGCTCGTGTGGTACAAGCGCGGACTCGAATGCGTGGTCGAACCCGGTGAGTGGGACGCATCGAGCTACATGGCGTGGCCGCGCCTGGAGCCGCTGCCGGGCGCCTTCGGCCGTCACCGCCGCCTGCGGGAGAACATCCGGATGGTGGCCAGCCTCGCCGGACCGTGCGAGCGATTGATCCTGCACAGCGCGGTCTACGACACCGAGGCGATCAACTACTTCCTTCGCGGGCTGCCGATCGCCTGCGGGGCGGGCGAGATGCGCGCCCGCATCCTTCCCGACGGGCTCCTCAGCATCCGCCGTTATCCGCTGTCGCCGCTCAGGCGCCTGTTGCAGTGTTCGCGCAAGCTGCGGCGGCTGTTCGCGCCCGAACTCGACTACGAGTGCTTCGGCGGCGATCGCATCGGCTCGGATGCGTCGTTCTGCGATCGCATCTACGTGCTGCCGGGGTTGCCGAACGAATACCCGCCGGCCAGGGTGCGCGTGCTTCCGCCGCTCGTCGATCGGGTCGTCGATGCGCAACCTGAATCCGCAGAGCGTCGTGCGCTCGTGATCGGGCAACCGCTGGCCGCATTTCGCCTGATGTCGCCGGCGGACGTGTCGGAGGTGACGTCTCGCATGCGCCAGTGGCTCGCTTGCGAAGGCTTTTCGCTGATCGACTACAAGCCGCATCCGAAGGACGTGGCGCACGATCTCGCCCATCCCGATTACCGGCTGATCGAGCCCGCGGGGGCGCTGGAGTCGCACATGGCGAGCACCCGCTATGACGCGGTGATCGGGGTGCGTTCCTCGTCGCTGCTGCTTGCGCGGCAGATCTATCCTGCACGCGTGCGCGTGGTCGCGTTCGGCTGGCAGCGTGTCAGGTTCAAGTCGCCGCAGGAGCAGGAGGACATGCGGCGCGCATTCACTGCCTGCGGCGTGGAGTTTGCGTGAGCCTTGCGCAGTTGCGCGAACGCATCCCGCTGGTCAATTCCTGGCTGCTCGCCGCGGTCTTCTTCTGCATACCGGTGCAGGTGGCACCTGCCTACCTGCTGTCGGCAGCGATGCTGCTGCTGTGGCTGATCGAAGGCGATCTTCGCCGGAAACTGCGCGAACTGGCCGGCGAGCCGCTGGTCTGGATCGTTCTGGGCTGCTACGGGGTGCTGCTGCTGTCGCTGCTGTGGAGCGACGATCGCGGCTGGGGCTGGCAGATCATGCAGCGACACAGGTTCTTCCTGCTGTTCCCGCTGTATTACAGCGTGGCGCGACGCGAGCACTTCGGGCGCTACGTCGGCGCCTTCCTCGCGTCGATCGCGCTGTGCGAGGCACTGGCGTTCTACAACTGGGCGAGGTTGCACTACTGGCCTGGCCTGCCCGAAGGCATCCGCGTCGAGAAGAGCCCGGACGACACCGCGCCGTTCGTCGACCGCATCTTCTACACGCCTGCGCTGGCGCTCGCCGGATACCTCGCGGGACATCGCCTGCTCTTCGATGCGCGGACGCCGGGCCGGCGCCTCGTCTACGGCGGGCTGCTCGCGACGACGACGCTGAACCTGCTGATCGCAGGAGGGCGAGCCGGAATGGTGGGTTTTCTCGTGCTGCTCGCGCTGCTGGCGTTCCAGCGCTTCGCGCGCCGCCCGGTGGTGGCCGGGTCGGCGGCGGCCGCGCTGGTCGCCGTCGTGCTCGTGGGCGGCTATCACGGCAGCAGCTACTTCAGGAGCCGGGTCGACGACGCGGTCGACACTTACGTTCACTACAGGGAGCGTCCCGACAGTTCGGTGAGCCTGCGCCTGGTCTACGCGATGAACGCGCTGCGAGTTTACGCGGCGCATCCGCTGCTCGGCGTCGGGGTTGGCGACTATCCGAAGGAGTACGAGCGGGTCAACGCGACCCACACGCCGCAGTGGACGCCGGCCTGGAATCCGCACAACCATTACCTGCTCGTGCTGACGGCTGCCGGCTTGCCGGGCGGCATCGCACTCGCGCTGGTGCTCGGTTATCCGCTGCGGCGGCGCGCACCGGCAGACGGGCGCGAGCGGATCCGCCGTGCGGTGCCGGTGCTGATGATCACGATCTGCCTGTTCGAGTCGTACCTCCTGCGCTCGAACGTCAGCATGATGTACATGCTGTTCACCGCGGCGCTGTGGCGCGATGCGTCGGGTGCAGGTCCCGCGCAAGCAGCGGGCCGGCCGCCGCCGGCTGCGGATCGCGTCACGCAGGGCGGCGCCCGTGAATCGAGGAGGCGGGGTCTCGCGACGCGCGCGGCGATGCCGTCGAGCAGGTAGGATCCCGGGCGTGCGCAAGGTGCGATTCGCCTCCAGATGAACCGACCCGCTGCGGCCTCGCCGCGTATCCTGGTCGTTCGCACGTCTGCCATCGGTGACGTGGTCTTCGCGTCGCCGCTGGCAGCGGCGTTGCGACGCAGCTGGCCCGGGGCTTACATCGCATGGGTGGTCGAACCCGGCATCGATGCACTGATCGCTTCCGACCCGGCGATCGACGAATGCATCGTCTGGCCGAAGACGCAGTGGCTCGAGTTGTGGAGGCGCCGGCACTGGGCCGAACTGTGGCGACGCGTTGGCGCGTTTCGAGCGCAACTGCGGCAGCGGCACTTCGATCTCGCACTCGATCTGCACGGCCTGGCCAAGAGCGCCCTGATCGCGCGAATGAGCGGCGCTCCGAGGCGCGTGGGCCTGGGAGCGCGAGAGGGCAGCCGGTGGCTCGTGACCGAGGTCGTTGAGCGCGCCGGAGACCCGGCACGCATCGGCTCGGAGTACCTGCATCTCGCGCAATACCTGGGGCTCGAATGCGATGACTTCCTGCCACGCCTGAGCCTCGACGCGAACACCGAACAGCGTGCCCTTGCACAACTGGCGAAACGCGGAATCGAACCGGCACGTTACGCGGTTTTCGCCGCCTTCACGACCCGCCCGCAGAAGCACTGGTTCGAAGATGCCTGGATCGAACTGGCGGGGAAGCTGCAGGCCCGAACGGGCCTGCGGATCGTGTTGCTCGGCGGCAGGTCGGACCGCGACGCGGCCGCGCGCATTGCCTGCGCGGCGCCGGGCCTGGTCGACCTGACCGGAGCGACCGACCTGGGCGAGGCAGCAGCCATCGTCCGTCATGCCGCTCTTCTGGTCGGCGTGGATACGGGGCTCACCCACATGGGAATCGCATTCTCGGTGCCGACGGTCGCGCTGTTCGGGTCGACGCGTCCCTACACGAACACGGGTCGTGCGAACGCGCGTGTCGTGTGGCTCGGCCTGGATTGCTCGCCGTGCGGCAGACGCCCGACCTGTGGCGGCGCCTGGACATGCATGCGCGAGATCACTGCCGATCGGGTGGTCGAGGAGGCCGGCCTGGCGCTCGGAGCCGCAAAGTGAAGGTGCTGCACGTCGAGGCCGGCCGGCACTTCTATGGTGGTGCACGCCAGGTAGCGTGGCTGGTCGAGGGCCTGGCGCGGCGCGGAATCGCCAATGTCCTGGCCTGTCCGCCGGGCGCGGCGATCGGCGAGCAGGTGGGAAGCGCCGCGCGAGTGATCGAGATACCGATGCGCGGCGATGCCGATGCCGCGCTTGCGTGGCGACTGGCAAGGACGATACGAAGCGAACGACCGGCAATCGTGCATCTGCACAGTCGGCGCGGGGCAGATCTCTGGGGCGGCGTCGCCGCATGGCTGGCGGGTGCGCCCTGCGTGCTCTCGCGCAGGGTCGACAATCCGGAGCTGCGCTGGCTGGTGGCGATCAAGTATCGCCTCTTCGACCGCGTGATTGCCATATCCGAGGGCATCCGCAACGTCCTGGTCTCCGAAGGAGTGGCGCCCGAACGCGTCCGCTGCGTGCGCAGCGCGGTCGACGCGAATCCATGGCTCCAGCCGGTCGACCGCGCGGCGTTCCTGCGCGAATTCGGTCTTCAGGCCGACGCGTGCGTGATCGGGATGATCGCGCAGCTGATTCCCCGCAAGGGGCATCGCCATCTGATCGCTGCGATCGACGCGCTGCGTCGCGACTTTCCGGCGTTGCGCGTGCTGCTGTTCGGCCAGGGGCCGCTCCACGGCGAACTCGACGCCGAGATCGGGCGGCGCGGCCTTCGCGAGACGATTCGGCTTGCGGGCTTTCGCAACGACCTGCCTCGATGGATCGGTGGACTGGATATCGTCGTCCACCCGGCCGAAATGGAGGGGCTCGGTGTCTCGCTGCTGCAGGCTTCCGCAGCGGCAGTGCCGATCGTCGCCAGCCGCGCAGGCGGACTTCCGGAGGCCGTCAGTGACGGCGTGAGCGGCCTGCTGGTGACGCCGGGAGACGTGTCCGCGCTCGTCGAAGCCCTGCGCCGCCTGCTCGATGATCCGGCATTGAGGCGAAGGCTGGGCGAGGCCGGTCGCCGGCGCATCCTGTCCGAGTTCACGGTCGAGACGATGGTCGAAGGCAACATCGCGGTCTATCGGGAGATCCTGGCGCAGCGAGCGGCGCGGACTGCGGATCGAGCGGAAGAGTGACCCGGGCCCGTTCTCGCGTTCCGGGTTGCGGGCCGGCGCTCAGCGCCGTCCGGTGGTCAGCATCACGATCGCGCCGATCACTACCAGCGCGCCCGCGATCTGGATCGCGGCGACCTGCTGGTCGAGTATCACCCAACCGAGGAACAGGGCCGCGATCGGCTCGAAATTCATCACTGCGGCATTGTTGACCGCGCCCAGGCGCGGCAGCAGAACGAACAGGGCGGTGATCGCAGACGAGTAGAGCACGGTGAGCCCCGCCAGCGCGGCCCAGCCGATGCCGTCGGCCGGCCACTCGAAGCGGCCGCCCAGTGCGCCGCTGGCGATCGCGACCGCGGTCACCACCAGCATCAGCACCAGGGTGCGCAGGCGTCCATCGGTGCTGGCCAGCCAGCGGGTGGTCAGATAGAGCGCGCTGGCGAATGCCGCGGCGCCGCTCAGTGCGAAGGCGACACCGACGCCCATCGATGCGGGCACCGCCGCGGCGCCGGCCGGCGGCCGGGCGAAGCCGGCCACGTCGAGCGCCAGCGCGAGACCGACGAGCGCGATCGGCATTGCCACGAAGGCGCGCCGCGAAGGGCGCTCGCCACCGGCGGCCCAGGAGATCAGCCCGAGCATCAGCGGGAAGGTGTTGAACGCGAGCAGCGCCAGCGCCACCGGAATGCGCGCCACCGCCGAATACAGGCACAGGCTCTGGATCGCGACGAGCAGGCCGATGCCGATCGCGCGGCGCAGCGTCGTTGCCGACATGCGCAGCGACACGCCGGCATGGGCGAGCAGCGCCAGCACGAACAGCGCAGCGCCCATCGAGCGCACCGCCACCGCGGTGGCGACGTTCGCGCCGTGATCGAAGGCAAGCCGTGCGGCGACGTGGTTGCTGGCGAACGAGGCGGCGATCAGCAGCAGCAGCGAGACACCGAGCCAGCGGGGAAGGGGCGTCGCGGAAGTCATCGAGCCGCGAGGATACCAGCGGGGCTTTCGCGTCGCGCTGTTCCTGCGGCATCAGGAGGGGGAGGGACGGCTTTCGGGAGCGGGACGACCTCGACGGATTCGATTCGGCCCGACTCGTCGTGCCGCACTCGCAGCATGCGTGCCTGCTGCCAGTGTCGCAGCGCATCGGGCTCCAGTCCCGCGAGCGCTGCGACCTCGTCCAGCGTTGCGGTCCGGCGGCTCGAGCGACGTTCCCTGCCGCGAAACCGTATGAAGTTGTACAGCGCCCAGGACACCAGCGAACCGGCGAGCAGCCCGATCGCGAGCGCGTACCAGCCCAGCACGTCGAGCAGCGCGGCGCCGCCGTGCTCGAGCACCATTTCCTCGTAGAAGCGCGAGGCGCCGAAGATCCAGCCGAGCAGCGCGAAGACCGGCAGCCAGAGGTATGCCCAAACGGCCCAGAAGAAGGCGGTCAGGCCGGTCGATACGACGCGCTGCGGTGTCGACTGCAGGTCGGGCCGATCGATGATCAGCGGTCGGGCAGCAGTCCGCGATCCGGGCTTTTCCATCTTGCACGCTCTCCCCTGGAACGAAGCAGCGCCCTGGGCACGCCCACCACCGTGGTGAACACGTTGATCAACCAGAACGCCAGCGGGTACCAGATCATCCAGAAGTAATGCTTGAACAGGCCCTTCTCCACGCGCGAATCGAGCAGCATCCCGGTGGCGACCTGAAGCAGGCAGGTGGTGCCGACCACGACGCCGTTCCAGTTCGGCAGCAGCGTGGGGACTTCGATCGGCACCGGCATTCCGAGCACCGTGCCGAGCAGCCAGAGCACGATCACGCCCATCATCGCGTAGGCCCAGACGGCGCTGATCACGAACTCGGTGAACACCGGCCACATGCGGCGCATGTTCCACGCGTGCAGGCCGTGCCAGTTCGCGATCAGCACCTGCATGCCGCCGGTTGCCCAGCGCAGGCGCTGCCTCCACAGGCCGCGGAAGGTCTCGGGCATCAGGATCCAGCACAGCGCATTGGGCTCGAAGCGCACGTCCCAGCGGCGCGTCTGCAGCTTCCACGACACGTCGACGTCTTCCGTCAGCATGTCGGTGCTCCAGTAGCCGACCTCGTGCAGCGCGCGGCGCCTGAAGGCGCTGACCACACCGGAGACGGTGAACACCCGACCGTAGGTGCGTTGGGCGCGCTTGATCAGGCCGATGATCGACGAGAATTCACCGACCTGCAGGCGCCCGAGCAGCGTCGATCGGGTGCGTACGCGCGGGTTTCCGGTCACGGCGCCCACGCGCGGCGAGCGGAAATGCCAGATCAGCCAGTGCACGGCGGCCGGATCGAGGAGCGCGTCGCCGTCGATGCAGACGAGGAATTCGGCGCGGGTCATCGTCGCTGCCGCGTTCAGCGCCGCGGCCTTGCCCTGGTTGTGCGCCAGCTGGATGACGCGCAGCCGCGGGAAGCGCTCGGCGAGTTCGCGCAGCGCTGCCGCGGTGCCATCGGTGCTGCCGTCGTCGACCGCCACGACCTCGAGATCCGGATACTTCGAGGCCATCAGCCATTCGATCGTCTCGACGACGTGCGCTTCCTCGTTGTGGCAGGGGACGATCACCGCCACCGCCGGGTATTCGTCCAGCTCCGGCAGTTCGTCGGGCTTGCCGCTGCGGCGTTCGTAGTGGAACCAGTAGTACAGCGCACCGGCCATCCACAGGTAGGCCATGAACAGCGGATAGTAGAAGACGAAGGCCATCAGGGCCTCGCCGAAAGTGGACGGATTCATCATCGGCACTCAGGGCTCCGGGGTCGAGCGCAGCGAGAACGCCGGAACGAGCCGGCGCAGCTCGGGCACGTCGGCGTGCAGGTCGTCGGGGTAGTAGCCGATCTGGCGAGCGCCCGAGAGTTCGAGCAGCCGGATCCAGGCTGCCGTTTGCGTCGCAGGCACCGCCTGCTGGTCGCGCCAGTCGCGGGTCTGCAACTCGAACACGGTGCGTGCCAGGCCTTGCGGGTGCGTGGAGACCGCGCGGACGAGTGAGCGCAGGAACCGCTCCGGCTGCTGCGAGCCCTCCAGGTACGGCATCGCCATCAGCGCGGCGTAGTCGTATGCCTCGAGGAATGCGGGAAGTGATTGAGCGAACCAGTCCTGTGCCGCCGGGTCGAGGACTGGCGCCGCATACAGGCTGCGCGCCGTCTTCAGCGGCGCATTCCAGGTTTCGACCGCCGACGCGAGTTCGCGAGTGAAGTCGACCAGCCATGCGAGCTTGCGGCGCGACCACTCGGTTGCTGTCTGCGGCTGCGCCCTGATCGCGTCGACCGCGCCCGGCAGCCCCCATCGGTCACGGTAGACGGCGCGGGCCCACGGGCTGTCGTCCTCGCGGTCGCCGATCAGCGCGTCGTCGTGAAACAGCAGGCCGCTGAAGCGTGCGTGGCGTCCCAGGTCGGCGTAGATCGAGGCGATGGCCGCGCGCGCGCGCGGGGAGAAGGGCGACAGCCGTCGGTAGGTCGGCCCGGCTCCGGCGGGCGCCGCCTGTACGAGGTCGTCGCGCGCCGGGTGGCCTTCGGGCAGCCGGAACGCGAGCACCGGCATCCATGCGTAGACGCGCACGTCGACACGGGTCTCGAGTTGCCAGGCGACCCGGTTGAACAGGTCTGCCCGCATCGGCATCTGGCTGTTGGGGAAATACAGTGCGTCGGCCTCGCCGTCGCCGTCGGGATCCGCGTACGCCTGCAGATAGACGGTGGTGGGCCGGATCGCCTTGATGCGCTCGAGCAGCGCCGACAGGTTGCGCTCCTGCTCGTCCGGGTCGGCGCTGTAGACGTAGTCGAGGTCGACGTGGACCACGCGCTGCGGGGGCTCGGGCCAGACCCGTTCGATCTCGTCGACGAACTCGCCGAGGTCCGGGCTCGATTCGACGATGATGCGACGGATCCGGTCGAGCGGATCGCCCGCCGCGTTGACGCCGCCCTCGAGCGTGAGCATCAGCGGCATGCCGAGTTCGCGCGCGATTCGTTGCGTCGCGACGTTGTAACGGCCGTACGGCCAGACCATCGCGCGCGGCGCCTTGCCGGTTTCGCGCTCGATCAGGCGCGCGTTGCGCCGCAGGTCGTCGCGGATGCGCGCGAGCCACGCCTCGTCGCTCTCGTAGCTGCGGGTGGACGGGTCGTAGATCCTGGCCACGCCTGCGGGCTGCCCGTTGCCCTGGGGGTTGGCGATCACGCCGCGATGCAGCGCATAGGAGTGCGAGGCGACCTCCACCAGGCCCGAGGCCATCATTTCGCGCACCTGCGCCCACGACAGGAAAGTGTCGCGCGACACCTTCTTCCCGTCGTAGTCGACCGTGGTGCCGGCAGGCGCATCCATCCAGCTGCCGACCAGTGCGATCACCGCCGGATACCCGAACAGCTTCAGCACCGGGTAGACGTGCGAGTGGAAGTCCGCATAACCGTCGTCGAAGCTGAGCAGCACGGCCTTGTCCGGCAGCGCGGCGCCCCCCTCGCGCGCCCGGGCGATCTGCTCGAGACTGACCGGGTGATAGCCGTTCTCGCGCAGCCAGCTGAACTGCGCGATCAGGTGCGAGATCTCCACGCCGTAGCGGCCGGCGCCGGGCGCCGCGGCCGGCAGGCCGTCGCCGGGTATTTCGTGGTACGACAGCGCGAGGAACGCGCCCGGCGCCATGGCCGGTTCGCGCGCCGACGCCTGCGCCGGTGCGAGCAGCGGTGCGAATGCAGCCGCCAGCAGGCACAGACCGCGACGCAGCGATGCGAGCTTCACCTCAGAATCTCCCGTTGACGCTGAGCGTCGCGAAGCTTCGGCCGCTGCGTTCGCCGTCGTACGGCCGCAGCAGCCGCCCGATGCCGTAGCGCAGGTACAGGCGACGATCGAACTCCCAGACGTGCTCGTACGACAGGCCGAGCACTGCGCCGCTGCCGAAGTCCTCCTGCGAATAGCTGCCGACCGTCGCGGCCAGGCGCTGCCGGAAGCTGCGCTCGTAGCGCCGCCAGGTGAGCCACTCCGCTGCGGCCTCGACGCTCGCGGTGGTGTCGCTGGCGGGATTGAAGTACGGCGCGCCGTCGAGCGAGTTGCGCGACGCGCCGAGCCAGGCCGTGGTCTCGAAGCGCCAGCGCGGCGTGCTCGTCCAGCGCTCGAACCACGAGGCCCAGCCGGCCGTGCGATCGTTGCCGTCGCTGAATCCGAGGCGGTTCGCGCCCGCGGCGAAACTGCGCGACTCGTTCACCGCGTAGCGTACGGTGGCTGCCGCTTCGTTCGCGCGCACGCCGGCGCGCCAGGCCTGCATCGGCAGGTTGGCCGAGACCGTGCTCCCGAGCAGTTCGACCGACCAGTGATCGCCGAACTGCCGGGCGGCGCTCGCTTCGAGGCCGGTGCGCCCCGACGAGCCGTCGGTCACGGCGGCCGTCAGCCTGAGATCGCGCGCCCGATACTCCGCGCCGAGCCCTTCGCGGTGCCAGCGCACACTGTCGCCAGCGAAGTCGGCGTGCGCAATCGAACTCTGGGCAAAGACGCGCCACCGATCACGAAGTGGCTGCGTGTAGACGCGGGCGTCGAGTCGCCAGTCGTCGGTTCCGGTGGGCGTGGCATCGCTCGATCGCCCGAAGCTGGCGCTCGATTCGAACTCGCGCATGCGATGAACGGTCCACAGGTCCTGCGCGCGCTTCACGCGGCTGTCGTCTGGGCGCCGGTCGAGCGCTTCGCCGAGTTGCGCCCGGGCTTCGGCCCAGGCGTACACGTCGAGCAGCGGCTGGACGCGTTCGGCGTGCAGCCCCGCGTTCCCGGGGTCGACGGCCAGCGCGCGGCGAAACTCCTCGTCGGCAAGGCGGGGCCAGCCGCGTGCATGCGCGGTGGAACCGAAAGCCTCGCGCACCCCGGCGTTGTACGGATATGCGTCGAGCAGCGCGTGCGCCATGCGCTCGGCGTCGTCGAGGCGGTCGCCGAAGACGCGACCGAGCACCGCAGCGGAGCGGGCGGTCACGGCGTCGGCGTTGCCGCGGTGCGCCGAACGCAGCGGCGCAGTGCGAGCGGCAAGCGCATCGGCATGCGCGATTGCCTCGTCGAGGCGTTCGCTCTCGACCAGCGCGAAGAACAGGCCGAGCGAAGCGGCGAAGTCGTCCGGCTGCGCCTGCAGGGTTGCACGGTACAGCGTTGCCGCTTCCTCGGGTCGCCGCACCGTGAGCATCGCGTCGGCGGCCGAAGCCAATGCGTACGCCGGCACCGCAATGCCGGCATCGTGCAGGCTCTGGTAGAGCGCCACCGCGTCTTCGGGGCGGCGGCGCAGTTCGAGCGCCACGATCCGGTCCGCGAGAAGCCGGCGCTCGGAGGCGTCGAATGCCGCGGGCATTGTGCCCGCCGCGCCATTCCGTGCATCGGCGAGCCGCGCCGCCGCGCCGTCGCTGCGCCGCAGCGCGCGGTCGAGCCAGGCGAAGCGGGCTTCGCCTGATTCGATGCGCTCCTGGATGCGCCCCCAGCGAATCTCGATCGCGGCTTGGTCATCGGCGATCGCGGCAGCTTCCGCGGCCGACAGCAGGCCGGGATGTCGAGCCGCGAAGCCGGCCGCGAGGCCGGGCGCTCCGAGGCGGGCGGCCGTGCGGACGAGGCCGGCCTGCGCGTCTTTCGATTGCGGGTCGGTGGCGAGCGCTTCCTGGTACTTCGACAACGCGGCCGGCCATTCTCCTGCCGATTCGGCCACGTTTGCCCGCGCAACCAGCAGGCCGGCGCGGTCCGCGCCCGTCGGCACCGCCGCGAGCGCTTCGTCGAGCAGCCGGCGGGCTTCGTCGTGCCGACCGCGATCGGACAGCGTCAGCGCGAGCCCGATCCGGCCCGCCTGGCGCTCGGGATGCGCCGAGACCGAGCGTCGATAGACGGATTCCGCGAGATCGAATCGCTTCAGGTTTCGCGCAGAACGGCCGATGCTTTCGAGCACGTATGCGGGCGCGCCGGCCAGATCGAGCCCGGAAGCGCCGGCCAGTGCCTGCGCGTCGTTGCCCGCCCAGCCGAGCACGACGATCCTGTCGAACGCGATCCGCAGGTCGTGCGGGCGTGCGGCCGCCAGGCGTTCGAGTGCGGCGAGCGCGTTCGCGTAGTCACCGCTGCGTGCCAGCGCGATGGCCGCCTCGTGGGAGTCGGGGCCTTGCGCCGCCGCGGGGTACGCAACCAGCATCGAGAACGCGAGCGCCGTCGCGCTGTTGCGCAGGCGGCGCGCGGCTCGGATGACCGACAGGGTGGGCACGGATGGAAAGAGACACTCGGGAAATGATTCCGGCGCAGCCTATCGCACGCTTGCTGCAATGCAGCGGCAATTCGCACAGGCATCCGACGGGCGTGCGCGACTGCAGCCGTAGAGCCGACGAGCGGATGCGGGCGTTGTTGCGACAGGACAACATCCACCGTGACCGGCGCCCTGGCCACCGGGCTTTACATACCCTGTAGGGTATGAGACCATCATACCCCGTCAGGTATATGGCATTCTCGGGTTCCAGAATGAACACAAACCGATTCCGCATCACCGCGACTCTTTTCACGGCACTGGCCTGGCTGGCCGGGCCGGCAGCGGTCGCCGCTGCCCAGGAGCCGATGGTGCCGACCGTCACCGTGCGGCCCGGCGCTGTCGGTGTGGGCCTCGAACTCGACGGCACGCTGCAGGCGGTACGCCAGAGCACCGTGGCGGCGCAGGTGCCAGGCAACGTCGTCCGGTTGCTGGTGCGGGCCGGCGATGCGGTACGCGCCGGGCAGGTGCTGGCGCGCATCGACGAGCGCGACGCGCAGGCCGGACTGGCGCGCAGCGACGCGGCGGTCGCCCAGTCGCAGGCCGAACTGGCGAACGCGCAGGCACACTACGAGCGCAGCCGACAGTTGCGTGCGCAGGGCTTCGTCAGTCAGGCCGCACTCGACGTCGCGCAGGCGCAATTCCACGCCGCGCAGGCGGGCCAGCGCCAGGCGCAGGCCGGTCGCAGCCAGGCCGCGCTCGCGCGCAGCTTCACCACCGTGACCGCCCCGTACGACGGCCTGGTGCTGGCCACCCACGTCGAAGCCGGCGATCTCGCCGCGCCGGGTCGCGCGATCGTCACCATCTACGCGCCGCAGCCGATCCGGGCGGTCGCCTACGTGCCTGCCTCCCAACAGGCGCTGGCGCGCGGCGCGCAACGCATCCAGGTGCGACTGCCTTCCGGAGACTGGGTGACGCCTTCGGCGACCACCGGCCTGCCGGGCGCCGACCCGGTTTCCCAGACGGTCGAGTTCCGGCTCGACCTGCCGGCGCCCGCAGTGGCCGGCGCGGTGCCGGGGCAGAGCGTGCGCGTGCGCTTCGCGGGCGGTTCGTCCGAGCGGCTCACGGTGCCGGCTGCAGCGGTGTTACGGCGTGGTGAACTGACCGGCGTCTACGTCGCGCGCGACCAGGCCTTCGTGCTGCAGGCGGTGCGCGTGGGCGCCGATCACGCCGATGCCGGCGTCGAGGTGCTCGCCGGCCTCGAGGCGGGCGATCGGGTCGCGATCGACCCGGTCAAGGCCGGTCTGGCCGGTGCAAGGCCGGCACCTGCCGAGGCAGCGCGCTGAAATGGACCGCCAGACACCGATGAACCCGCACGACTCCGCCGGCAGCGCCGCCGCGGCCGCGCAACTCGGCGTGTCGGGGCGCATCGCGCGCGCCTTTCAGGCCAATGCGATCACGCCGCTGCTCGCGCTGGTGGCGCTGCTGCTCGGCGTGTTCGCGGTACTCGTCACGCCGCGCGAGGAGGAGCCGCAGATCAACGTGACCATGGCCAACGTGCTGATCCCCTTCCCCGGGGCGTCGAGCACCGACGTGCAGAACATGGTCGCGCGTCCGGCCGAGCAGGTGCTCTCGCAGATCGCCGGCATCGAGCACACCTATTCGATCGCGCGCCCGGGGCTCGCGGTGCTCACCGTGCAGTTCCAGGTCGGCGTGCCGCGCACCGAGGCGCTGGTGCGGCTGTACGACGTGCTGAACGCCAACCAGGACTGGCTGCCGCGCGACCTGGGCACGCTCACGCCGATCGTGCGGCCCAAGGGCATCGACGACGTGCCGGTGCTCGCTGTGACGCTGTGGCGCCGCGACGCGGGTCCCGCGGTCGAGCTCGAGCGCATCGCGCACGCGATGGAGGTCGAGCTCAAGCGCGTGCCCGGAACCCGGGAAGTGCAGACCGTCGGCGGCCCGGGCCGCGTGGTGAGCGTCGCACTCGATCCTGCGCGGCTGCGCGAGCGCGCGCTCGACCTGGCGCATCTGCGCCAGGTGCTGGCCGCGGCCAACCTGGGCATGCCCGCGGGCAACGTGGTCGATCCGTCGGGCACCGGCATGCTCGAGGTGCAGACCGGCGAGTTCCTTCGTTCGGCTGACGACGTCGGCTCGCTGGTGGTCGGCGTGCACGACAACCGCCCGGTCTACCTGCGCGAAGTCGCGCGCATCGAGGCGGGCGCCGCGCAGCCGCAGCATTACGTGTGGTTCACGCAGGGCGCCGGCGCGAGCGCCGGGCAGGGCGACGCGGCGACCACGCCGGCGCAGACGCAGGCCGAACGCGCTGTCGCGGTAGGCCAGGTGCATCCCGCGGTCACGCTCAGCGTGACCAAGAAGCCGGGCGAGAACGCGGTCGACGTGGCGCGCGCCGCGCGTGCGCGGCTCGACGAACTGCGCAACAGCCTGCTGCCGCCCGACGTCGAAGCGACCGTGACGCGCGACTACGGGCAGACCGCAGCGGAGAAGGCCAACAAGCTGATCCAGAAGCTCGCGTTCGCCACCGGCTCGGTGATCCTGCTGGTCGGCCTCGCGCTGGGCAGGCGCGAGGCGATCATCGTCGGCGCGGCGGTGATGCTCACCCTCACCGTGACGCTGTTCGCGTCGTGGGCCTGGGGCTTCACGCTGAACCGCGTGTCGCTGTTCGCGCTCATCTTCTCGATCGGCATCCTGGTCGACGACGCGATCGTGGTCGTGGAGAACATCCATCGCCACCAGCAACTCGAGCCGCATGCGCGCCTCGTCGACATCATTCCGCGCGCGGTCGACGAGGTCGGCGGCCCCACGATCCTCGCCACGCTGACGGTGATCGCGGCACTGCTTCCGATGGCCTTCGTCACCGGCCTGATGGGCCCGTACATGAGCCCGATCCCGATCAACTCGAGCATGGGCATGGCCCTCTCGCTGGCGATCGCGTTCACGGTGACGCCGTGGCTGGCGCTCAGGCTGATGAAGCATCACGCAGCGCACGAGGGCACCGCCGGCGCGGCCGCACAGGCCACCGCTGGCCGGCTGCAGCGCGTCTTCGTCGCACTGCTCGATCCTTTCCTGCGCAGCGCACGCAAGCGCTGGCTGCTCGCCGCCGGCGTGCTCGGCGCAATGCTGCTGTCGGTCGGCCTCGTGGCGGTGCAGTGGGTCGTGTTGAAGATGCTGCCGTTCGACAACAAGAGCGAGTTCCAGCTGGTGGTGGACATGCCGGCAGGCACGCCGCTGGAGGACACCACTGCGGTGTTGCACGAGCTGGGCACGTTCCTCGCGAAGCAGCCCGAGGTGCGCGACCTGCAGGGCTACGCGGGCACCGCGTCGCCGATCACCTTCAACGGGCTGGTGCGCCAGTACTACCTGCGCGCCGAGGCGGAACTGGGCGACATGCAGGTGAACCTGGTCGACAAGGCGCATCGCGACGACCAGAGTCACGCGATCGCGTCGCGGCTGCGTCCGGAGCTCGACCGCATCGCCGCGCGCCACGGCGCGAGGCTCAAGGTGGTCGAGGTACCTCCCGGTCCGCCGGTGCTCTCGCCGATCGTCGCCGAGGTCTACGGGCCCGACGAGGCGGGCCGCAGCGAGCTGGCGCGGCGCATCGCGGGCGCGTTCGGCGCCACCGCGCACATCGTGGGCATCGACACCACGGTGAAGGAAGACGCGCCGCGCGCGTTCCTGCGGGTGCAGCGCTCGCGTGCCGAGGCGCTGGGCATTCCGGTGGCGACGATTGCCCAGACGGTGCACGGCGCGCTCTCGGGGGTCGATGCGGCCTGGCTGCACGACGGCCACAGCAAGTATCCGGTGCCGGTGCGGCTGCAACTGCCGCGCGAATCGCAGGTGGGCCTCGACGCACTGCTGGCGCTGCCGCTGAAGGCGGCCAACGGCAAGATGGTGCCGCTGTCCGAACTGGTGCGCGTCGAGCGCGGCGTGATCGACAAGCCGCTGTACACGAAAGACCTGCAACCGGTGCAGTACGTGCTCGGCGACATGGGCGGCGGCGTCGACTCGCCGCTGTACGGCCTGTTCGGCATCCGGGGCGCGCTCGCCGACGCCGCGCTGCCCGACACCGGCGCGCTGGGCGAATACTGGATCCGCCAGCCCGGCGATGCATGGAAGCAGTACGCGATCAAGTGGGACGGCGAGTGGCAGATCACCTACGAGACCTTCCGCGACATGGGCGCCGCCTACGCGGTGGGACTGATCCTGATCTACCTGCTGGTGGTGGCGCAGTTTCGCTCGTATCTGATGCCGCTGATCATCATGACGCCGATCCCGCTGACGATCGTCGGCGTGATGCCGGGCCATGCGCTGCTCGGCGCGCAGTTCACCGCCACCTCGATGATCGGGATGATCGCGCTGGCCGGCATCATCGTGCGCAACTCGATCCTGCTGGTCGACTTCATCGAGCTGCAGCTCGCCGAAGGCGTGGCGTTCCGCGACGCGGTGATCCGTTCGGCGGCGGTGCGTGCGCAGCCGATCGCGCTGACCGGGCTGGCCGCGATGATCGGCGCGTTCTTCATCCTGGACGACCCGATCTTCAACGGCCTGGCGGTCGCCCTGATCTTCGGCATCCTGGTGTCGACGCTGCTCACGCTGGTGGTGATCCCGGTGCTGTTCTACGCGGTCTACCGCAAGCGCCACGAGGTCGAGGCCGCGTGACGGTTTTCCCTTCCCTTTCCTTCGTCAACCCTGAATGGAGTCTCACATGAACGTCGAACGCATGATCCGCATCTTCGCGGGTTCGTTCATCCTGGTTTCCCTCGCGCTGGCCATCGAGGGCAGTCCGCTGTTCGTCTCGAAGTGGTTCCTCGCGGTCACCGCGTTCGTCGGACTGAACCTGTTCCAGTTCGGCTTCAGCAACCGGTGCCCGCTGGGCATGATCCTGAAGAGACTGGGCGTGCCCGACACGCCGTCGACCTGCGCGCGCTGAGCGCGCGGGCGGGCTTCGTGGCGCAAATCCTCGCATCTGGGAGACAATCGAGGTGAATTCCACGAACGATCCCTGCACCATGACCGTACTCAAGGACGAAGCCTCCCGCACCGACCTGCTCAACCGACTGCGCCGTGCCGAAGGGCAGTTGCGCGGCATCCAGCGGATGATCGAGGAGGGCGAAGACTGCATGCAGATCGCCCAGCAGATCTCGGCGGTGCGCAAGGCGCTCGACAGCGCCTACGTGCGGATGACGGTCTGCTTCATGGAGCAGGAGCTGTCGTCGAAGATGCGTGACGCCAAGGGCCGTCCGGCCGATCTCGGCCAGCTGCTCGGCAACGTCGAAGTGCTGCTGGGGAAAGTCCGCTAGCATCGCGCCCGTGCTATGGTTGGCTGCGCCGGACACTCGTGCGCAGCCGCCATGCACTGGCCTTTCTCGTTGTCACCCCTCGAGCACGGCGCCTTCGTCTTCGTGGGGTTGCTGCTCTACGTGATGGTCACCCGCATCGGCAAGCAGCGCCGGCATTCGTCGGCCGCGCTCGCCTGGGTGATGTCGATCGCGCTGCTGCCCTACCTGGGCATTCCGCTCTTCCTGGCGTTCGGCACGCGCAAGCTCGCGCGGGCGCGGCGCCGGGCGTTGGCGCGCGTGCCGGCGCCCCGCGGCGTCGACGGGCCCGACTGGGCGCTCACGCTGCTGGCCGCGCTCGGCGTGCCGCAGCCGATGCGCAATGCCTCGGTCGATTTTCACGGCGACGGCGAAGCGGCGCTGCGCGAGCTGCTGGCGCTGATCGACGGCGCGCGCGACTACGTCGACCTGTGCACTTTCGTGCTCGCCGACGACCTGGTGGGCGACGCGGTTTCCGCCGCGCTGGCGCGCGCCGGCGGGCGCGGCGTGCAGGTGCGCGTGCTGCTCGACGCGATCGGCGGGTTGCGCACCCCGCGACGCCTTGCGCGCCAGTTGCGCGCAGGCGGGGTGCAGCTGCGTTGGTTCATGCCGGTGCTGCGCAATCCGGTGCGCGGCCGCACCAACCTGCGCAACCATCGCAAGCTCGCGGCAATCGATGGCTGTTGCGTCTGGAGCGGCGGGCGCAACCTCGCGGCCGAGTATTTCGTCGATCAGCCCGGCCGCGCCGCCTGGTGCGACCTGAGCTTCGTCGTCCGCGGCCCGCTCGCGGCGCAGGCGCACGAGACCTTCGAGCACGATTGGGCCGATGCGCGCGGCAAGCCGCCGAGGGCGGCGCCGGCGACGATCGCGCCGGCCCGGGCCGAGGCTGGCGCTTGCGCGCAGCTGGTGCCCAGCGGCCCCGACCATGCCGACGACACGGTGCACGCGCTGCTGCTGGCCGCCGCGTATCACGCGCGCACGCGTATCCTGGCGGTGACGCCTTACTTCATCCCCGACGACGCGCTGCTCGCGGCATGGAGCATCGCCTGCCGGCGCGGCGTGCAGCTGACCCTGGTCGTGCCGGCGCGCTCGAATCACCGGATGGCCGACTGGGCGCGCGAACGCGCGCTGCGCGTGCTGGCCGAGGCCGGCGCGCAGGTGATGCTGCATCCGGCGATGATCCACGCGAAGGCGGTGGTCGTCGACCGGCAGCTCGCGCTGTGCGGATCGGCCAACCTGGACGGGCGCAGCCTGTTCGTGAACTTCGAGCTGATGACCGCGTTCTACGGCGCCGACGAGATCGCCTGGCTCGCGGCCTGGATCGAGGCGCAGGCGGGGCGCTCGGCGCCCTACGAGGCGCGCTCGCCGTCGTGGGGCCGCGACGTGCTCGAGGGCGTCGTCCGGTCGGTGGGGTTCCAGCTCTGACCGTGCGGGTCAGTCGGCCAGGCGGCCGAGCGTCGCGACCGCGATCGTCAGGAACCCCAGCCCGAGATTGAGCGCGACCAGGCGGCGGATCGAGTCGAGCGCAGCCGCGGCCTTCGGCCACTCGCTCGCAGCGACCGCGCTGCTCATCCGCGGATGCAGCCGCAGCGCGATCACCGCGAACACCACGGTCATCAGCGCCGCGATCGCGGCCATCAGGTTCCACGACAGCGGCGGCCTGCCCCCCGATGTCGTCAGCGCGGCGAACATCGCCAGTCCGCTGCCCCACAGCAGCACCAGCGACGCACCGACCAGCACGAAGAAGCGACCGAGCGCGGCGCCCATCAGCGGCAGGCGCTGCGGCGGCTGCAACGTGGCCAGGGCTGCCGGTCGCAGGCAGAAGTGCGCGAACACCATGCCGCCGATCCAGACGACGACTGCGGCGAGGTGCAGGAACAGCCAGAGTTCGGTCATGGGTCAGTGCGTCATCGGGATTCCGGTTTCGCGCCGCCAGGCGCGATGGCGGTCGAAGTACTCGGCGCGCAGGTAGCGCCGCCAGGCGCCGGTCTCGTGCGCGAGCGGCCGCACCGCGTCGGCAATCGCCTGCACGAGCGTGGCGGGCACGCCGGCACCGGCCGGCTGGAGCGCCGAGACGATCACGCGATCGCCTTCGGCCGCGCCGGCATCGAATGCCGCCCGCAGCGTGAGGCCGCAGTGCACGACGTGAAGCGAACGCAGCGCTTCGCGGTATGCGGCGATGCGCTCGTCGAAATAGGCGAGCGCATCCCAGTCGTCGTCGGCGACCGGCGGGCGCTCGCGCGCGAAGCCTGCGCGAATGCCGGCAATGTCGATCGAAATGCGCACCAGGATGACCGGCATCACGTGCGCCTGCGGCCGGGGCGACACGCGGTCTCAGGCGCCGGCCGGCCGGCGCGCGATCATGTTGATCGCGCGCATCGTCATGACCGGCTCGTTGCGCTGGTTGAGCACCTCGATCAGCGAGCGCACCACGCCCCGGTCGGGCTTGGAGCTCGAAGCGCGCGCCTCCTCGACCGTGACCCGCACGGTGAGCGTGTCGCCGGGACGCACCGGCCGCGGCCAGCGCAACTCTTCCATGCCCGGCGAAGCGAGGCTGGAGGCGGGCGACAGGTAGTTCACGGCGTACAGCCGCATCATCAGGCCGCAGGTGTGCCAGCCGCTGGCGATGATGCCGCCGAAGGGCCCGCGCGCGGCAAGCTCGGGATCGGTGTGGATCGGCTGGGGATCGAAGCGGCGCGCGAACTCGAGCACCTCGGCCTCGTCGACCGGGACCGTGCCCAGCTCGTGCACCGAACCCGGGACGTAGTCTTCGAACCAGCGTTCTGCCATCTGTCGCTCCTTCGAGGCGTCGTTCGGACGGATTCCGTTGCGCTCGTGAAACGCGCGCAGAGCCGCCTGATAGGCCTGGATCTCCTGCGGCGCGACCGGCTCGCCGCATTCGTAGCAGGCGCCGGTCATGCGGTCGAACCAGCGACAGCCGCAGGCGTTGCAGGCCAGTTCGGGCGCGCCGGCCGGATTCTCGAAGATCACCGACAGGCTCCCATGAACGCCAAGCCGAGCGTCTCGAGGAAATCCTCGTAACCGTCGTCGAGCAGCTGCGACTTCGGCGCGAGCACGTAGAGCAGCATGCCTCCCTGGCGCAGTTGCAGCTTCATTTGCCCGAGCGCGTTCTCGCCCAGTCGCGCATGCACCTCGGCGAGGGCCTCGGGTTCGGCAACGAACAGCACCGCCACGCCGCAATCGGCGAAGCCGCCGAAGCGGCGCCACTCGGCGCGCATCGCGCCGCGGCGCCGCGTCCAGACGAGCATCGCGCCGTCGCCCGCATCGGCGGCCGCGCGCGGCACGATGCCCACCGCGCCGCCCTCGGCCCAGGCTTCGAACAGCCCCGCGTGCCGCGCGAGCAGCGCCTGCCAGCCGGCCAGGTCGGACCAGGCCGCCGCCTCCGGGGCCGCCGCGGACGCGGGTCCGGGGTCGGGCCCGAAGGCGGCTTCAGAGGCGGGCGCCGAGGCGGAAGCCATCGTGGATCGCGTGCGTGAGCCCGCGCGGCACCAGAGAGTCGCCACAACCGTGCAACTCGTCGATCATCCATTCGAGCTCGTGGAACAATTCCTGATTGGGGCGCCGCGCGACTGCCGCGATCACGGTGTCGGCCGGCAGGAACTCTTCGGTGCCTTCGGCGTTGCGGATCTTCACGCCACCGTCGCCGATCGCGAGCACCTTCGCACTGGTGCGCGTAGGTATGCCCAGCTCCTCGATCCACGCGGTGTGCCGCCACTTGAACGACGGCATCACGTCACCGGCGATGCGCTTTTCGCTGTCGACGACGGTGACCTCGCGGCCGTGGTTCTGCTTCAGCGATTCGGCCAGCGTGAGCCCGATCTTGCCGCCACCGAGCACGACGATGCGCTCGCCCGGAACCACCTTCCCGGCGGCGACGTCGAGCGCATCGACCAGCAGCCCGGGCTGCGTGCACTCGGGCAGCAGCAGCCGGTCGATGCGCGCGCCGGTGGCCACCACCGCCACGTCGAACTGATGCAGCATCGTGCGCATCGCTCTCGGGTCGATCGTGGTGTTCAGGCGTACCTCGATGTTCAGCGCCTCGGCCATGTTGCGGTAGTAATCGACGACGCTCGCCAGGTCTTCGCTGTTGGCGAGGTCGTTCCTGGCGTAGCCGGCGAGCGCGCCGCCGATCGCCGCGCTGCGCTCGAAGACGATGACGTCGTGGCCACGCCGCTTCGCGGTGATCGCGCATTCCATTCCGGAGGGACCGGCGCCGATCACCATGATTTTCTTCGGCACCGGTGCCGGCGTGACCTGGTAGGCCGGGTCGTACTCGTGGCCGAGCTGGGGGTTTCGCGTGCACGTATACGGCAAGTCGCGAAACAGCCGCGACAGGCAATTCAGCGAGCCGATGCAGCGCTTCACCAGGTGCATCTTGCCGGCCTGCGCCTTGCGCACCAGGTCGGGGTCGGCGAGCATCGGGCGGCACACCTCCCAGAAGTCGAACTCGCCGTCCTCGATGCACCGGTTGGCCATCGCCGGATCGGGCAGCCGGTTGCCGAACGCGATCGGCGTGTCGGGCAGCAGCTTCTTCGCGCGCGCCGCGAGCCGGTTCCAGTACCCCGGCGCGATGTCGCGCCCGATCGAGGATTCCGGGGCCTCCTGCCAACCCACGGTGACGCTGATCATGTCGACGCCGTGCCCGGCGGCCATCTGCATCAGCTCGAAGCACTCGTCCTCGGTGTTGCCGCCCCAGCGGTCCATCAGTTCGTTGCCGTTCAGCCGCACCACGAGCGGCGCGTCGCCCTGCGCCTGCTTGATCGCGTCGATCAGCTCGCACATGAAGCGCCCGCGATTTTTCAGCGAACCACCGTACTCGTCGGTGCGCCGGTTGGTGAACTTCGAGTTGAAGTTCGCCAGCAGGTAGCCCATGAAGCTGGTGATCTCGGTGCCGTCGAAGCCGGCCTTCAGCGAGCGCTTCGCCGCGTCGGCGTGCTGCCGGATCGTCTCGCGGATCTGCTCCTTCGTGATCTCGCGCGGCGGGCGGAAGTGCGGCAGCGTCTGCGGCACGATCGACGGCTGGATGCAGTAGCCGAGATCGATGCCCCCGTAGCGCCCGGCGTGCAGGATCTGCTGGATCGCGATTGCGCCCGCGTCGTGGATCCAGCCGGCGATCTTCTCGAACTCGGGCAGGAAGCGGTCGTCGTGCAGCGCCACCTGCCTGAAGTAGCCCTTGCCCTCGCCGAGCGGATCGGGATACGCGCCCTGGTTGGTGATGATGCCGCACTGCGTGCCGGCGATCACCTGCATGCGGCCGAGCTCGCGCACCGTGATCGTGCCGTCGCGCCCGTTGTAGTTCGACACGCAGCAGGCGCCGTACTTGATGCGGTTGCGGCTTTCGAGCTTGCCCCACTTCGCGGGCTCGAACAGCCGGTTCAGGGTCCGGGTCATCGTGTCATTCCTCGTCGTTGTTCTTCGGCTGCGACCCCTTCCGGGGGCGCCGCGATCGCCGGGCGACCAGGCCTCGGTCGATGTTACGGGGAACGCTGTCGTGCGCAAGCGCGATCGGCCGATCGACTTGTCATGCATCAAGACGCCGGGATTTGCCCGTGCCGGAGAGGCCGGAAACGCGGGTGTCAGCGTCGCTCGCGCAGCGCGCGCACCTGCTTCGCGATCAGGTGCGCGGCGCGGTCGATTTCCTCTTCGGTGTTGAAGCGCCCGATGCCGAAGCGCAGTGCCGCGCGCGCGCCGGCGCTCGCGGCGCCGATCGCCTCGAGCACGTGCGAGGGTTTCACCGATCCGCTCGAGCAGGCAGCGCCGGCCGACACGGCGATTCCGGGCAACCCGAGCAGCAGTGCGTCGGCCTGTACGCCGTCGATGCCGAGGTTCAGGTTGCCGGCCAGGCGCTCGTCGGGGTGGCCGTTGAGCGTCAGTCCGTCCAGTTCGCTCGCGAGCGCGCCGAACAGACGTTCGCGCAGCATGCGCAACCTCGAGCGCTCGACGGCGCCCGATTCGATCATGAGCTCGCAGGCGGCCCCCATGCCGACGATTGCGGGCACGTTCAGCGTGCCCGGGCGCAGCCCGTTCTCCTGGCCGCCGCCTTCGATGAGAGGCAGCGGCTCGACGCGGCGCGGGCGCCTGCGCAGGTAGAGCGCGCCCACGCCCTTGGGGCCGTAGAGCTTGTGCGCCGACAACGACAGCAGGTCGATCGACGCGGCATCGACGTCGAGCCCCATGCGGCCGAGTGCCTGCGTGGCGTCGACGTGGAACAGCGCCTGGCTCGTGCGCACGATCGCACCGATTTCGCCGATCGGCTGCAGCGTGCCGATCTCGTTGTTGGCCGCCATTACCGACACCAGCACCGTGTCGCGCCGCAGCGCATGCCGCACGTCGTCGGGATCGACGCGGCCGAAGCGGTCCACCGGGAGCACGGTGAGCGCCCATCCGTCGGCCTCGAGACGCCTGCAGGCGTCGAGTACCGAGCGGTGCTCGATCGCGCTGGTGACCAGGTGCGCACCGGGCCGCCGCTGCGCGCAGCCCTTGATCGCCAGCGCATTCGACTCGGTTGCGCCCGCGGTGAACACGACCTCCGAATAGCTCGCCCCGATCGACTGCGCCACGCGCTCGCGCGCCTGCTCGACCGCGGCGGCAGCGGTGCGGCCGGGTGCGTGGCTGCGGCTCGACGCATTGCCGTAGTGCTCGCTGAAGTACGGCAGCATTGCATCGAGCACGCGCGGATCGACCGGCGTGGTCGAATGGTGGTCCAGATAGATCGGGTGGGTCATGCGTCGGTGCGCAACCGCGGGCTCGCGAGTCCGCGTGATCGTCAGGATACCGCGTACCTGCGGTCGCGCCGGCGCGGCGCGCTCGGGGCCTGGGGCTAGACTGCGCCCATGTGCGGTCGCTATGTCCTGTACGGCCCCGAGGCCACGCTGATCGAAAACTTCGAGGTGCGCGAGCTACCGCGGCTGGCGCCGCGCTACAACATCGCGCCGGCCGCCGACATCCTGGTCGTGCTGCGCGGCGCGAGCAGCGAGCGAATCGCCCGCGTGATGCGCTGGGGCCTGGTTCCTGCCTGGGCGAAAGACCCGGCGATCGGCGCCAGGTTGAACAACGCGCGGGCCGAGACGGTCGATGCGAAACCGGCATTCCGTTCGGCGTTCCGGTCGCGACGTTGCCTGATTCCGGCCAACGGCTTCTACGAGTGGCAGGCGAGTGCCGGACCGAAGGCTCGCAAGCAGCCGTGGTACGTCTCGCCGGCCGGGGCGCCGTTCTTCGCTTTCGCAGGCCTGATGGAGCGATGGGGACCGCGCGAGGCGCCGCTGTACACCGCCTGCATCGTCACCACCGAAGCCAACGCGTTGATGGCGCCGATCCACGACCGGATGCCGGTGATCCTGGCGCGTGCAGCCTGGAACGCCTGGCTCGACCCGGCCACGCCGGCGGCCGACGCGAAGGCGCTGCTGCGCCCCGCGCCAGCCGCGGCGATGCGGGCCTGGCCGGTGTCGCTCGCAGTGAGCAATGCGCGCAACGAAGGGGCGCAGTTGATCGAACCGGCGCCGGCGGCGCAGCCTTGAGCCGCTTCTTCGGGCGCGGCTCGCGCGCGCGAACGCGCAGCGACCCTGCGCCGCGCTATCGAGTCGTGGCGGACTCGGAGATCTCGTCGAGGAACAACGCCGGATCGACCATCGCGCGGTTCAGGCTGACCGAGAAGTGCAGGTGCGGGCCGGTCACGCGGCCGGTGGCCCCGACCTCGCCGATGCGCTCGCCGGCGGCAACGAGGTCGCCCGGCTTCACCGCGATCGCGTCGAGGTGGCAGTACATCGTCAGCAAACCGCTGCCGTGGTCGAGCCAGACCGTATTGCCGTTGAAGAAGTAGTCGCCGGTGTCGATCACGCGGCCTGCGGCCGCCGCGACGACCGGCGCGCCGGTCGCGGCTGCGATGTCCATCCCGCTGTGGGGATTGCGCGGCTGGCCGTTGAAGAAGCGGCGCAGGCCGAAGGAGCTCGAACGTTGTCCGGCAGTGGGCTGGCGCAGCCGCAAGGTGTCCGGGATCGCTTCGCTGTGGGTGGCCGCAACTTCGACGAGGTGCGCGCGCTCGCGTTCGTAGCGGGCGAGGTCTTCGGCCGACAGGTCGACCTTGCCGGGCGCGACCCTCAGTCGCTGCTCGGCGTAGCGCACCGGCTCGATCACGAGGGGAAGCCGCACTTCTGGCGCGCCAGTGCGGCGCACCGCGACGTGGCGCGTTCCGGGCTGGGCGCCCAGCGCGATGCCCACCACGGCCATCCATCGGGCAGGATCGCCGACGACGAGCACCGGCACCGTGTCGAGGGTGACCTGCGGCGGCTCGGCGGATGCCCCGAGATCGATCACGGCCACGCCGCCGGGGACGCTTCGATGCCGCGGCAGCTCGAATGCCATTGCCTGCAGGCCGAACAGGCCGGCGGCTGCAACGAGCGCGATGCGGCGCAGGATCGAGGGCAGTTGTCGGAACACGATCGTCTGGGTGCGCAGGCCCGAGTGTACGGTGCGGATGAACGGGCCGGAAGCCCCGGAAGCGGCGCGATCGCGCCGCGATCGTTCACGCTCAGTAATTCGCACTGAGGCTCACGCGCAGCGCGCGCGGCGATCCCGGCATGATGTTGTTGTTGCTGTGCGCCGATGCGAAGTATCGGCGATCGAAGAGGTTCTCGATGTTGAGCTGCACGCGCAGGTCCGGCGTCAGCTCGTAGTACACCGCGGCGTCGACGCGAGCGAACCCGGGCAGCGTCACGGTGTTGTCGGCGCCCGCGTAGAGCGCGCTGGAGGCGACCACGCCGAGTCCTGCGCCCCATTTCGCATCGAAGTCGTAGCGGTTCCACAGCGAGAGCGTGTGCCGCGGCAACTGCGCGATCCGGTTGCCCGCGCGGATCGAGGCCGATTGCGTGCTGTCGTACTCGCCGTCCTGGTATGCGTATCCGCCGATCACGTGCCAGTTGCGCGCCAGGCGCCCGGCGAGCGTGAGTTCTACGCCCTGTGCGTGCTGCCCGTCGACGAGCAGCGAGCGCGTCGGATCGCCGGGATCGGTGACCGCGACGTTGGTTCGCTCCAGCCGGTAGATCGCCGCGGTCGCCGATAGATGCGGCGACAGATCCCACTTCGCGCCGAACTCCACGTTGCGGAACTCCTCCGGATCGAGCGAGCGGTTCGTCGCGGTGAGCGAACCGAGCTGATCACCCGAGCGCGGCTGGTACGCCACCGTGTAGCTGGCGTAGATCGACAGCGTCTCGACCGGCTTGTAGATCAGGCCGGCGCGCGGCGAGACCAGGTGGTCGGTGTTCGACAGGCGGCTGCCGTCGCGGTGGTCGTCGAGTTCGACGCTGAAGCGGTCGAAGCGCACGCCGGCGATCGCCCGCCACTGGCTCGACAGCTCGATCTGGTCCTGCAGGTACAGCGCAGCGACGTTCGCGGTGCTGCGGTTGTCGGCATCGCTTGCCTTCCGCGTGAAAGGCACCGGGGCGAAGGTGACGGGCGAAGCGATCGGCACCGAGAGCGATCCGCCGGGGAAACCCGCGAAGTCTCCCGAGTTGCGCAGGTTGTCGGTCGTCTGCCGCCCGAACTCGGCGCCGAAGAGCAGTTCGTGTGCGACGGACCCGGTCGTCACGCGGTAGCGCAGGTCGGTCTGGTTGAAGAAATTCGTGCGATCGGTACGGTGGTTGTAGGCGGCGATCGCCACCATCGTTCCGGACGCGTCGACGGCTCCGGGATACACGTTCTGGTAGAACTTCCCGTACTTCGCCCAGCGCGCGTGGTTCGTGAGCTTCAGGCCGTTGCCGAAGTCGTGCTCGACGACGCCGTCGAGCGCATCGACCTTCGCCCAGGTGTTGCTCAGGTCGGGGTTGCCGAAGAAGGTCGACGGATCGACGTCGACCGGTCGTCCCCCGAACGACGGCACGCCCCGATCGGCCGTGCGCTCGTCCCGGAAGTGCTCGTAGCCCAGGCGCACGAGCGTACGCTCGCCCGCGCGCCAGGCCAGCGTGGGGTTCACGCCGTAGCGTTCGAGTTCGTAGTAGTCGCGGTAGCTGTCCGAACGTTCGTAGACACCGGCCACGCGAACGGCGATCGAGTCGGACAGCGCACGCCCGACATCGGCGGTGGCGCGCCGCTCCTTCCACGAACCGAGGCGCAGCGTGGCTTCGCCGATGTCTTCCCACTGCGCCTGGCGCGTGACGCGGTTGAGCACGCCGCCGGAGCCGCCGCGACCGAAGATCATCGCGTTCGACCCCTTCAGCACCTCGACGCGTTCGATGTTGTACAGGTCGCGGTAGTACGGAACGTCGTCGCGAATGCCGTCGACGAAGAAGTCGCCGGTCGAGCCGATTCCGCGGAATACCGGTTGATCGCGGTTTCCTTCGCCCTGTCCCATCGTGACGCCGGGCACGAAGCGCACGACGTCGGCCAGGCTCTGCATCGCCTGGTCCTCGATCACCGCGCGCGGCACCACCGTCACCGCCTGCGGCACGTCGCGCAGCGGCGTTTCGGTCTTCGTCGCGGTCGTCGTGCGGCGCGTGTCGTAGCCGCTCGCTCCGGTCTCGGCTGGCGCGGTCACGCTCACCGCCGGCAGGATCGCCGGTTCCGGGGGCGGCGATTGTGCCCATGCGGCCGGGAATGCGCCCAGGATCACGGTACAGCAGCAGCGGCGCTGCCACGCGGGGATTACCGAGGCGGTCGTTGCCGGGCGCGAGTGCATGAAGGAGTCTCCCGATCGATGCGTGAATGCAAATGCGAATCGTTAGCATAAACGCATCTTCGTGCTTCGCGCAAACAGGGTGCGCCCGATCGCGGCGCCTTACGCCAGCGAGCCCTTGCGAATCGTGTCGCGCAGGACCTCGTTGTTCGCCCAGTGGATGGTGAAAGCGCGCACGTCGCGCATGCGCCGCTCGGCGGGCAACTCGCGCGAATAACCCGCCGCGCCGTGCAACGCCATGCAGCGATCGACCACGCACACCGCCGTCTCGGTCGCCGCGAGCTTGGCCATGAACAGCGGCAGCGGCGGTCCCTTGCAGCCTTCGATGTCGCGGATCGCCTGCGCGAGGCCGGCGCGGGCGCCGGCCAGTTGCATCTGCAGATCGCCCACCGTGGCCTGCACTCCGGCCAGACTCGCCAGCCGGGCGCCGGCGACCACACGCTCGCTCACGTGCGCCATCGCCGCCCCGAGCGCCGCCGAGGCGATCCCGAGCGCGGCCGATGCAGCCCCGACGAGCCCCCAGGCGCCGATCGCTCCCATCACCATGAGTCCGCCCGCCTCGGCGCCGAGCAGGCGGTCTGCGGGCAGCGTGCAGCCGCTCAGCGCGAACCCGCCGACAGGAACGCCACGCACGCCGAGCAGCTCCTCGCGGCGTCCGAAGGACAGGCCCGAATCGGCTTTCTCGACGACGAAGCAGCCGAGCGAGGCCGGCGGCTCCGCAGTGCGCGCCATGACCACGTAGAGGTCGGCCAGGCCCGCGAGGCTGATGAATTCCTTGCCGCCCTCGAGTACCCAGTTCTCGCCGTTGCGCCGGGCCGCCGTACGGATGCCCAGAGGATTGGATCCACCCCCCGCCTCGGTGCCCGCCATCGCACTGCCGAGCCTGCGCCCGCTGGCGAGTTCGGGCAGCCAGCGCTCCTTCTGCGCGTCGCTGCCGGCGGCGACGATCGCTCGCGCGCTCATCGAATGCGCGAGCAGCACCCAGGCGGTGGACGCGCAGGCGCGGCCGACGATCTCCAGGCAGGCGCCGAACGTCGCCAGGTCCGAATCGATGCCGCCCCAGCGCGCCGGCACCGCCAGCCCCAGAAGACCCTGTTCGCCGAGACTCGCCACGAGCCCGTGGGGCAGCTGCCCGCTGCGGTCGACCTCGGCGGCGCGCGGCTCGATCTCGCCGGCCGCGAAGCGCTTCACGCTGTCAAGTACGTCCTGCATCGATTCGTCCTCGACCCACTCAGGCCCTGGTCGCGTGCGGGCTGACGTAGTCGCCCACACGGGTGCGGAAGGCCACGTTCAGCCGATTCCAGCCGTTGATGGCGATGATCGCCAGCGTCAGATCCACCAGCGCCTTCTCGTCGAAGTGGCGCCGCGCCTGCTGGTAGACCTCGTCCGGGACGTCGTGCGTGCCGGCGATCTGCGTGACGGCCTCGGTCCAGGCCAGCGCCGCGCGCTCGCGCTCGCTGTAGCAATGCGCTTCGCGCCACACCGGCAGCAGGTACAGCCGCTGCTCCGTCTCGCCCAGGGCGCGCGCATCCTTGGTGTGCATGTCCAGGCACCAGGCGCAGCCGTTGATCTGCGACGCCCGCGACTTCACGAGTTCGAGCAGCGAAATCTCCAGGCCGCAGCCGTTCACGTGCTGCTGCACGTGCAACATGGCCTTCAGCGCTTGCGGAGAGGCCGCCTTGTAGTCGAGCCGTTGTTCCATTCGGGCATCCTCCGGCAGTTCGCGGATCGCGAACGGTGGTGGGTTCGTTCGCAATCGGCGATCGAGAGCAGGTTTGCAGTCGACGCTTCGCGCTCGTCGTCGGGATCGCTCGATGGATGTCCGATTGTGGGTTCACACCTGGTTCCGGCCGACGGCTTGCTCCGCTCCCGAGCACTCGTGTCAGCAGCCGGCGTGAATCGGCCAGGCGGAGTCGGCAAATACCGGCCAGGTTGGCGGTTGCTGAGCGGTCATTACCGATGTGGTTCGGGAGGGCTCGGATTGTCCGCAGCGGGGAGCGGTCCGGATCGGTATCGCTGGCGCGGGCCCGCCAGGCCGACTCGCCCATCGGCGCAGGTCAGGAGGTGCAAGAGGGTCTATTCGACTGCAATGGTCCGATGTGTGAAGGAGCGCACTGCCTTCGCCGGCGCGAGTATGCTTTTATTGCACGATGAAGCCGCCCCTGCCGGGGCTGCATCCAAGATCCCCGGGAGCCACTGGTAGAGAGGTCATGCCCGATCTCGCGTGCCTGGATGGGAAGGTCGCATGGGTGCCGGTGGGGCAGTTCACGGATCCGCGGGGCTCGCTCTCCGTGGTCCAGTTCGACGCGCAATCATTTCGGTGCGTGCGAGCTTTCGTGGTGACCGCGCCTGCGGGGGCCGTCAGGGGCGGACACGGGCACAGGCGGGGAAGGCAGATCCTGATGTGTCTTTCAGGAGCGATCGACGTGGAACTCAGGTACAGGGGCCTGAGCCGCACCCTGCCATTACGGGATGGCAGCAGTGCACTGCTCATCGAGCCGACGGTATGGTCGCTGCAGACCTATCGAGGCGAGAACTCCGCGATGCTCGTCTTCTGTGACACGCCGTACGATCCGTCGGATTACTTCGAGGTGCCAGACGCGGGCCAATCGTGACAGGGTGGCGAGCGGGGAAAGCCGGATGGAATCCTCCAACAGGAGCGCAGGGCATTGAGCAAGCGGGTGGCGATCCTGGGAGCGGGCATCATGGGCGCGAGCCTGGCACTGATGCTTGCAAGGCGAGGGCTCGACGTCTTCCTCTTCGACCGGGAGGACTCGCCGGTGGGTCGCGCAAGCCGTTGGAACGAGGGAAAGATCCACCTGGGCTACCTGTATGCGGCGGCGCCGACCACGAGCACCGCGCAGGCGATGATCCCGGGCGGACTGGCCTTCGGTCGCATCGTGTCCGATCTCATTGGCGGGGACGTCTGCGGGCACGCTACGCGTGAGGACGACATCTTCCTCGTGCATCGGCATTCGGTTGTCGGCGTAGAGGCAATCCGGGCGCGTTTCGATGCCGTCGACGCACTGATCCGCGGGCATGCGGAGGCGGGTGCGTACCTGGCGGACGTATCGGCCGCGCGGAGCAGACAACTGTCTCGTGCCGAACTCGACGAGGTCTCGGGGTCGGACGACATCGTTGCCGGCTTCGAGGTTCCCGAGCGCTCGGTCGATACGCAATGGGTGGCCGACCGGTTCGGCGATGCACTACGCGCACAAGAGGGACTGCATCTCATCCTGGGCACGACGGTCCGGCGAGTTACGCGCGCCGAATGCGCAGGAGCCGGCAGGTGGCGGGTGATCGGCGACCCGGATCTCGACGTGCTGTTCGACTTCGTCGTAAACGCGCTCTGGGAGGGACGGCTGGAGATCGATGCCACCGCAGGCCTCGAGCCCGAACACGAGTGGTTGCATCGTTATCGGCTCGCGCTCTTTGCACGGACGCACGCGGAAGTGAAGGCCCGGAGTGCGCTCGTTTGTGTCGGCCCCTTCGGCGATCTCAAGAACTACAACGGCCGCGACTTCTACGTCTCCTGGTATCCCACCGGGCTGGTGGCCCAAGGCAACGGGGTCACGCTCGAGTCGCCTGTGCCGCTGACGGCGCAGCAGGAACGTCGTTTCGTCGCCGACGTGATTGCCGGGCTGGGGCCGCTCCTGCCTGCCACAAGGCGCGTCCTGGAGGCTGCGGAGAGCATCGATGTCCGGGGCGGATTCGTTTTCGCGAGTGGAAGCGGGTCTCTGGCAGACCCTGGGGCATCCCTGCACCGGCGCGATCGATTCGGCGTGCGCCGAATGGGTAGCTACTTCTCGGTCGACACCGGGAAGTACTCCACGGCGCCTTGGCTTGCTGCGCGCCTCGCGCAGGAGATTTCCAACTACTGAACTGTACGTATGCGGGAAGTCGCAATATCGCGGGTGTCGCCAGGCCTTGCGAGCGGCGGGGCAGGACCCGGGGAGCGACTCGTGCCCAGGGTGACCGCGCTGATGCCCTGCTACAACGCGGCGGAATTCATCGGGTCGACGCTGGATTGTCTTGTCGCCCAGACCTGGCCGAACCTCGAGATCCTCATCGGCGACGATTGCTCGACGGACGAGACGCCGCGGATCGTCGCGCGTTTCGCGCAGGAGCACCCCAACGTGCGCGTTATCCTGCGAGACCGGAACATGGGGTGGCTGAAGAACAGCAACGACCTGATGTCACAGGCGGGCGGCGAATTGATGTTCTTCGCGTTCCACGACGATCTCGTTGCTCCCGACTATGTCGAAAAGCTTGCCGGCGCGCTCCAGAGGAATCGGACCGCGGTGATGGCATTCAGCGACATGGTAGTGACCGAAACCGACGGCACTTCGCAGACCTGGTCCTTCGATGTCATGGACGGCGTGCGGAGCGCCCTGAATCGTGGCCTGGTGATGTGCACGCTGAAGCCTGGCTGGTGGGTGCCCAACCGGGGCCTGTTTCGCGCGTGGGCGTTCCGGCAGATCGGCGGCATCAAACCGAACGATAAAGGAGAGTACTCGGCGGACTGGCCGTGGCTGCTGCACATGTCCCTTCTCGGGGAGTTCGTCCGGGTACCGGAAACGCTGTGCTGGAAGTTCTACAAGAAGGGCAGCCTCAGCAAGACCTGGCCGTACGACAAGGAGCGCAGGGATGCGCTGATGCGGGCAGGGCTCGCGGAGATCCGCAGCAGTCGCCTGGGCCCCGTCCAGAAGGTGGTCCTGGTGCGCTACCTCGAGCACAAGATAGCTGGCCGAAGTGTCCGTCCCGTTTTCCTGAAGCGGCTCTTGCGCCGCCTGCTGCGGCTTCCAGATTCGGCATCCGGATCCTGACCGCGTCGCGTCATCGTTCGGCGCGCATGAGAATCCCGCTCGTCACCGGTGCTCGCTACTGCGGGACTCCATGGGATCCAGGAAGCGGATTGCGGCGCTGTGCCGGTTCCCCACGTTCCCCAGGCCAGCAAAAGCAAAGGGCCTAGCTGTTCGGCTAAGCCCTTGAAGGTTCTGGTAGGCCGTGCTGGATTCGAACCAGCGACCAACGGATTAAAAGTCCGCTGCTCTACCACTGAGCTAACGACCCGTTTCGCGAAGCCCACCATTGTAGTATCCGCGATTTTCGAGGTCAAACGTTCGGCCCGGATGGCCGCCGATAGCGCGTCGGATCCGCCACCCCTGCCGCCGCGAACCCGTCGCGGCGGATCCGGCAGGCGTCGCAGTGCCCGCAGGCGCGGCCCTCGTCGTCGGCCTGGTAGCACGACACGGTGATCGAGTAATCGAGTCCGAGGCGCAGGCCCTCGCGGATGATCGCCGCCTTCGTCATGTCGATGATCGGCGCCACGATGCGCAACCGCCGGCCCTCGACGCCGGCCCTGGTCGCGAGGTTCGCCATCCGCTCGAAGGCGGCCACGTATTCGGGACGGCAGTCCGGATAGCCGGAGTAGTCGATCGCGTTGGCGCCGAAGTGGATCTCGCGCGCGTCGAGCACTTCGGCCCAGCCGAGCGCGATCGACAGCATGATCGTGTTGCGCGCGGGCACGTAGGTGACCGGGATCGCGCCGGGCTCGCCGGGCCCCTCGGGTACGGCGATCGATGCGTCGGTGAGCGCCGAGCCGCCGAAGCGCGAGAGGTCGAGGTCGACGATTTCGTGGCGCGCTGCGCCCAGCGCCGAGGCGACCCGGGCGGCGGCCTGCAGCTCGGCGGCGTGTCGCTGCCCGTAGCGCAGCGACAGTGCGTGGCATTCGCGGCCCTGCTCGCGGGCCATCGCCAGCACGGTGGCCGAGTCGAGCCCGCCCGAGAGCAGGACGACGGCGCGCATCAGCGCGCCGGCAGCTTGGCCAGGCGTTCCTTTGCCAGCGGCGCCGCCTGGCTCTGCGGATATTTCGCGATCACCGATTCCAGCGTGCTGCGGGCGGCGCGGCGGTCGCCGCTCTCGGCCTGCGCGTAGCCGACGTTGAGCAACGCGTCGGGCGCACGCGGGTTGTCGGGGTATTTCGCGATCAGTGCCTGGTGGCTGGCGATCGCGCCCTTGTAGTCCTTCATCGCGAACTGGCTGCTGCCGATCCAGAACAGCACGCTCGGCATGTACGGGCTGTCGGGATACTGGCCCTGGAACAGCTGGAACGCGGTGAGCGCACCGCGGAAGTCACCGTTGCGAAACAGCGCGAGCGCCGCCTCGAACGACCGCTGCTCGGCCTGGTCGACGGTGACCGTGCGCCCGTCGAGCTGCGTGGTGACCGGCTCGAAGCGCTTGATGCGGGTGTCGACCGTGGCCATCTGGTCGCGCATCTGGCGCTGCAGCGTGACCAGTTCGTTGGTCTGCACCTCGAGCTGTCCGCGAAGCCTGGCGATCTCCTGGCGCATCGCGTCGATCTGCGACTGCAGCTCCAGCTGGCCGCGCGAACCCTGCTCGAGCCGCTCGACGCGTCGCGCGAGTTCGTCGAGCCGGTCGTTCGTCTGCTGCTGCAGCACCTGCACGCGACCGCGCAGGTCGAGGATCGCGCGGCGCGCCTCGTCGTCCTCGAACAACGCGTGCGCGCCCGGTGCCACCGACATCAGGCCGGCTGCGATGCAGAACGCGGAGAGCGCGCGATGCGCGTTCATTGGAGTCTCCGCTTACTGGTAGGCGAGGTCGGCGCGGCGATTCTCGGCGTACGAGGCCTCGTCGGTGCCGCTGGCGCGCGGGCGCTCTTCGCCGAAGCTCACTGCCTCCATCTGCCGGTCGGGCACGCCGAGTGCCGACATTGCACGGCGCACCGCCTCGGCGCGCTTCTGGCCCAGCGCCAGGTTGTACTCGCGGCTGCCGCGCTCGTCGGTGTTGCCCTGGATGACGACGCGCTTCGCGCTGTTGGCGAGCAGGTAGCGTGCGTGCGCCTCGATCGTGGCGCGGTACTCGTCCTTGACCACGAAGCTGTCGAAGTCGAAGTAGATGCTGCGCTTGGCCAGCGGGCTGCTCGGGTCGTTCAGCGGGTCGGTCGCGCCCACCGAGACCTGCTCGACCGCGCGCCCGCCTGCGCCGGCCGCGGCTGCGCCGCCCGCGCCGTCACGGCTTTCGATCGGAGCCGGGCCCTTGCCCCCGGCGGTTTCGTCCTCGAGCTTCACGCTCGAGCACGCGGCGAGGAGTGCCGCCATCGTGGTCACCAGTGCGAGTCGGATCGTCGGTTTCATCGTGCTGTCTTCCTGTTGACTGTGCGTGGTTGCGGGAGCTCGCCATGCGCTCACTTCGCGAACGGGCCCCAGGTCGGTTCCCGGATGTCGCCGGCGTTCGAGGTCAGTCGCTGGCGCACCCTTCCGTCGATGCTGACCGCGACCAGCGAATCGCGTCCGCCCGATTGCGTGGCGTACATGACCCAGCGTCCGTTGGGCGCGAAGCTCGGTGACTCTTCCCGTCCGGACTCCGAGAGCAGCGTTTCGCCGCCATTGGCGAGGTCGCGCACCGCAACCAGGAAGCGGCCTTCGCGCCGCGTCAGGTACGCGAGCGTCTTGCCGTCGGGACTGATGCGCGGGCTCACGTTGTACGAGGAGCCGAAGGTGATCCGCGTGGCGTCACCGCCACCGACCCCGATGCGGTAGATCTGCGGCGAGCCGCCGCGGTCGGAGGTGAAATAGATGCTCTTGCCGTCGGGAGCGAATACCGGCTCGGTGTCGATGCCGGCCGAACTGGTGAGCCGGCGCGGCGAGCCCGATCCGTCGGAGCCGATCAGGTAGATCTGCGACAGCCCGTCCTGCGTGAGCGCCACCGCCAGCGTGCGGCCGTCGGGCGACCAGGCGGGCGCGCTGTTGCTGCCCTTGAAGTTCGCCACCGCCTTGCGCTGGCCCGTGGCGAGCGTGTGCACGTAGACGACCGGCTTCTTCAGCTCGAACGAGACGTAGGCGAGCCGCGTGCCGTCGGACGACCACGACGGCGAGATGATCGGCTCGGGCGAAGTGAGCGGCGAGACCACGTTCTCGCCGTCCCAGTCGGCGACGTTGAGCTTGAAGCGGTTGCCCTGCTTCGAGACGAAGGCGATGCGCGTGGAGAAGATGCCCTTCTCGCCGGTGATTCTCTCGTAGACCCAGTCGGCGACGCGGTGCGCGCCGAAGCGCAGGTCGGCCTCGCTCACCACCAGCGACTCGCCCCCGATCGTGCTCTGGCGCACTGCGTCGCTCAGCCGGAAGCGGATGTCGTAGCGGCCGTCGGCCAGGCGCGCCACCGATCCGGCGAGCACCGAGTCGACCCCGCGTGCGCGCAGGTCGGGAAAGTTGATCGACGAGGTGTCGGACAGCGTCGCCTGCGGGTCGATCACGCGGAAGGCGCCGCTGCGCGCGAGGTCGCCGCGGACCACGCTGGCGATGTCTTGCGGGACGCGGCCGTCGGTGGCGAAACTGGCGATGGCGATCGGGTATTGGGTGGCGCCCACCCCGGAGACGTCGATGCGCATCTGGGCGTGCCCGACGGGCAGGGCCAGCGCGAAACACAGCGCCAGGAACAGTCTCCTCATGAAACTCCTCATGACGACCAATCGGGGATTATAGCGATGCGCGCAACGGACCCCGCGAGGCACCGCAATGGCGCGCAGCCAGGCGTGTCTCGTCACCGGTCGTCCTTCGGGCCGCGGGCGATCTCGAGTTCGGGCGGACAGCTGCCGCCGCTCTGCCGCGGCAGCGGCGACGAACGCTGGATGCCGCGCTCGGCTGCTTCGTCCCAGGCGGCGATGCCGCTGGAGCGGCGCAGCTTCACCGACACGATCGTGCAGTCGGGCGCCACCTTCACGAGGAAAACCGCCTTCGGGTTGCCGGCGAGCTCGGCCGGCGCCTGGTAGACGGTGTTCGCGCGGATCGCTGCCGACAGGCGCGCAATGTAGCCGCTGTCGGTGCCGGTGCCGCCGGCCGCGCCCGGTGCGCCCGAGGTGCTCCCGCCGGCCGCCCCCGCGGCAGGCGTGCCGGCCGACGCACGCAGCCGTTCGAGGTAGGCCTGGCGCTGCTTTTCGTCCTGTTCGCGGCGTGCCTTCTCCTGCGCTTCCCGCTTTTCCTTCTCGGCGGCTTCGCGCCTGGCCCTCTCCTCGGCTTCCCGTTTCGCCTTCGCTTCGGCTTCGCGCTTCGCCTTTGCTTCGGCTTCGCGCTTCGCGGCCATTTCGTGCTCGCGCCTGGCCTTCTCCTCGGCCGCCTTGCGTGCTTCGGCTTCCTTGCGGCGGATCTCGGCCTGTCGGCGCGCCTGCTCCTCGAGTCGCGCGGCCTCCTCGCGCGCCTTGCGTTGCTGCTCGAGCACGATGTCGGGTTTCTCGACCGGCGGCGCCGGCTCGGGTGCGCGCGCCACGGGCGGCGGCGGGGCCGGAGGCTCGGGCGCTGGCTGCGCGACCGGGCGGGGTTGCGGCTCGACCGGCGTGGCCGGCGTCCAGAGCTCCGCAGCCACCGGGGCGGGTTCCTGGGTCTGCCAGCGAATGCCGACGAACAGCATCAGGAGCAGCAGGCCGTGCATGGCCAGCGCGAGCGCGAAAGCGCGCCCGCGCCCCTTCGGCTTCGGCGGCTTGCGCACCGGGCCGGCGCCGCCCGAGCGCGGCATCGCTCCGGGTGGTCCGGCTGGCGGATCGGCTGGCATCAGTGCGTCCATGCTCAACTGGCGGGCTTGACCATCAGCGCGATGCGGCCCACGTTCAGCCTCTGCAACTCGCTCATCACTTCGATGATCGCTTCGTAGCGCACCGAGCGGTCGCCGCTGATCACGACCGCCATCTGCGCGTTGTCGCCGCGCAACTGCTCGATCGCGCCCGCCAGGTCGCCGCGGCCGATGCGGCGCTCCGAAGGATCGCCGGTGTTCACGCCGCGCACCCGGAGGTCGCCGGCGGCGCGCACCTGCACCTCGATGTACTGGTCGGGGCGGGTGTTGCCGCGGCCGGCGCGCGGCAGGTCGATCGCGGCCGGCGGCAGCAGCGGCGCGGTGACCATGAAGATCACGAGCAGCACCAGCATCACGTCGATGTACGGCACCACGTTGATCTCGTTCACCAGCCTGCGGCCACGGCCGCCGGAGCGGGAGCGGGGTGCGGCGGCAGCCATCAGCGCGCCTGCCTCTGCAGGATATTGGAGAACTCGTCGATGAAACTGTCGAACCGGGTCGACAGACGGTCCATGTCGTAGGCGAAACGGTTGTAGGCGACCACCGCCGGAATCGCGGCGAACAGGCCGATCGCGGTGGCGACCAGCGCCTCGGCGATGCCGGGCGCCACCGATGCGAGTGTCGCCTGGTGCACGTTCGCCAGCCCGCGGAACGAGTTCATGATTCCCCAGACCGTGCCGAACAGGCCGATGTACGGGCTGACCGACCCCGCCGAGGCCAGGAAAGCGAGGCTCGATTCGAGCGCGTCCATCTCGCGCTGGTAGGCGGCGCGCATCGCGCGGCGCGAGCCGTCGAGCATCGCGGCAATGTCGCCGGGTTTTTGCTGGCGGGTCTTCAGGAACTCGCCCATGCCCGACTCGAAGATGCGCGCGAGCGAGCCGTGGTCGTGCCCGTCGTTGCGCATCTGCTGGTACAGCGTGCCGAGGTCGCGGTCCTTCCAGAACTCGGACTCGAAGCGGTCGGTGGCGAGCCTGGCCGAGCGGATCGCGAACCACTTGCGGAAGATCACGGTCCAGGAGCCGAGCGAGATCAGCATCAGCAGCGCCATCACCAGTTGCACCAGCACGCTGGCGTTGGCGATCATCGAGACGATCGACAGTTCGCTGTTCATTCGCCGTTCACCCGGAGGCCGAAGATCGTGGGGGAGTCGCCGCGATCCGTTCGGAGAGCCAGCGCGGGAAGCCCGTCGGGCGTCCGTCGTCGCGCCGGATCGCCGCAATGCGCACCGTGGCCGTGACCAGGGGTTCGGGGTGGCCGTCGAGCCGGGCGCACTGCCAGAGCGTCCAGGACGCGCGCCGCGCTTCGAGCACCCGCACCTCCACGCGCAGCAGGTCGTCGAGCCGCGCGGGACGGCGGTAGTCCACCGTGATCTCGCGCACGACGAAGGCGAGGCCGGCTTCGTCGGCGAGGCGCGTGTGCACCGCGCCGAGCGCGCGCAGCCAGTCGGTGCGGGCGCGCTCGAAGTAGCGCAGCCAGTTCGCGTAGTAGACGATGCCGCCGGCATCGGTGTCTTCGTAGTAGACGCGCACCGCGATCGAGAATGCCGGCGGACCGCCGGCCGCGGCGTCGCCGCGCGCCGGTGCCGCCGCGGGCGGCGCGCAGCCGACCGTGGTGTCCGGCTTCGGGCTTGCAGCGGCGGATGCAGTCACTCGCGGATTCTATCAACGCGGGCATCGCAACCCCGCGCCGCTGCCAGGCCGGGCAGCGGGTTCCAGGTGGGCAAGCGCTTCACCGATCTGCGCTGCCGGCGCCGCCGGCCTCGTCGCCAGCCCACAACTCCGGCTCGCGCCCTCCGGGCATCGCCAGGCCGAAGTGGCGCCAGGCAGCCGCGGTCGCGACGCGCCCGCGCGGTGTGCGCTGCAGGAACCCCTGCTGGATCAGGTAAGGCTCGAGCACGTCTTCGATCGTGTCGCGTTCCTCGCCGATCGCGGCGGCCAGGTTGTCCAGGCCCACCGGGCCGCCGGCGAACTTGTCGATCACCGCCAGCAGCAGCTTGCGGTCCATCACGTCGAAGCCCAGCGTATCGACGTCGAGCATGCGCAGGGCCGCGTCCGCGACCGCCGCCTCGATCCGGCCCTGCGCCTTGACCTCGGCGTAGTCGCGCACCCGCCTGAGCAGCCGGTTGGCGATGCGCGGCGTGCCGCGCGATCGCCGCGCGATCTCGCGGGCGCCGTCGTCGCTGGCGGGCGCGCCCAGCAGTTGCGCCGAGCGCGCGACGATGTGGGTGAGTTCGTCGACGCCGTAGAACTCGAGTCGTGCGACGATGCCGAAGCGATCGCGCAGCGGGTTCGTGAGCATGCCGGCCCGGGTGGTCGCGCCGATCAGCGTGAACGGCTGCAGGTCGAGCTTGATCGAGCGCGCGGCCGGGCCTTCGCCGATCATGATGTCGATCTGGAAGTCTTCGAGCGCCGGGTACAGGATCTCCTCGACGACCGGCGACAGCCGGTGGATCTCGTCGATGAAGAGCACGTCGTTGCGGTCGAGGTTGGTGAGGATCGCAGCCAGGTCGCCCGGGCGCTCGAGCACCGGACCCGAGGTCTGGCGCAGGTTCACGCCCATCTCGGCGGCGACGATGTGCGCCAGCGTGGTCTTGCCGAGCCCCGGCGGCCCGAACAGCAGCAGGTGGTCGAGCGCTTCACCGCGGGCGCGCGCTGCCGCGATGAAGATCCCGAGCTGCTCGCGGATCTTCGCCTGGCCGATGTAGTCGGCAAGCCGGCGCGGGCGCAGTGCCCGCTCGACCGCCTCTTCGGCCGGAGAGGCCGCAGCGGCTGCGATCAGTCGGTCGTGCTCGATCATGATTTAGCCAGCAGTTTGAGCGCCTGCCTGATGCCGTCGGAGACTGCGGTGCCGGCCGGCAGCTGGCGGATCGCGGCGGCGGCCTCGCGCTCGGAGTAACCGAGCGCGAGCAGCGCGTGCAGCACGTCGATGCCCGCGTCGGCCTCGGCGGCACGTCCGGCGCCGCCGACCTCGGGTGCGAGCTTGCCCTTCAGTTCGAGCAGCAGCCGCTCGGCCGTCTTCCTGCCGATGCCGGGCACCTTCTGCAGGCGACCCGATTCCTGCATCGTGACCGACTGTGCGAGATCGGCCACCGACATGCCCGAGAGCACCGCAAGTGCGGTGCGCGGCCCGACGCCCGAGATGCGGATCAGCTGGCGGAACGCGTCGCGCTCGTCGGCGCGCAGGAAGCCGTACAGCAGGTGTGCGTCTTCGCGCACCACCTGCTGCACCAGCAGGGTGACGCGCTCGCCCGCCGCGGGCAGGTCGTAGAAAGTGCTCATCGGCACGTCGACCTCGTAGCCGATGCCGCCCACGTCGACGAGCAGGGTGGGTGGGCGCTTGTCGAGCAGGGTTCCGTGCAGTCGGCCGATCATGCAGGGGATCTTACCGGAGCCGGCCGCCGCGCAGCCGGCTGGCGCCGGCAGCCGCCGTCATGCGCGCCGCATGCGCATGGCAGATCGCGCAGGCCAACGCGTCGGCGGCGTCGGTCGAGGGGACCCCCGGCAGGCGCAGCAGGCGCTGTACCATGGCCTGCACCTGCTGCTTGGCCGCGCGTCCGTGACCGGCCACCGCCTGCTTGACCTGCAGCGCGGTGTACTCGTGCACCGCCAGGCCGTGCGCGACCAGCGTGGTGATCGCGGCGCCGCGCGCCTGGCCGAGCAGCAGCGTGGACTGCGGATTGACGTTGACGAACACGATCTCGGCCGCCGCGATCTCGGGCCGGTATTCGGCGATGACTTCGGCCACGCCGTCGTGGATCGACTTCAGCCGCGGGGGCAGCGAACCGGCAGGAACGCGGATCACGCCGCTGGCGACGTAGCGCAGCGCGCTTCCGTGCGTGTCGATGACGCCGAAGCCGGTCAGGCGCAAGCCCGGGTCGATGCCGAGGATGCGCAACCTGAACCGACCCTAGTGCCGGAAGTGGCGCACGCCGGTGAACACCATGGCGACACCGCGCTCGTCGGCGGCGGCAACGACCTCGTCGTCGCGCACCGAGCCGCCGGGCTGGATGACTGCCGTGGCGCCGACGTCGGCGACCACGTCGAGACCGTCGCGGAACGGAAAGAACGCGTCGGAGGCGACCACCGAGCCGGCGAGCAGCAGGCCGGCGTTCGCCGCCTTGATCGACGCGATGCGCGCGGAGTCGATGCGGCTCATCTGGCCGGCACCCACGCCCAGCGTCATGCCGTTGCCGCAGAAGACGATCGCGTTCGACTTCACGTATCTGGCCACCTGCCAGGCGAACAGCAGGTCGCGCAGTTGCGCGTCGGTGGGTGCGCGCTTCGTGACCACCTTCAGCGCGGCCGCGGAGATCTCGCGGTTGTCGGCGCTTTGCACCAGCAGGCCCGAGCCCACGCGCTTGAAGTCCTGTGCATTGCGGCCGCGCTCGCGGTCGGTGGCGCCGTCGGGCCTGACGTCGTCGAGAGAGATCTCGAGCACGCGCGCGTTGGCCCTGGCCGCGAACACCTGCTTCGCCTCGTCGGCATACGAGGGGGCGAGCACCACCTCGACGAACTGCTTCGAGACCGCGCGCGCGGCCGCGCCGTCGACCGGACGGTTGAAGGCGATGATGCCGCCGAACGCCGAGGTGGGGTCGGTGCTGAATGCCCGCGAGTAGGCATCCGCCGGGTCGGTCCCGAGCGCCACGCCGCAGGGATTGGCGTGCTTGACGATCACGCAGGCCGGCGCGTCGAAGCTCTTCACGCATTCCCAGGCGGCGTCGGCGTCGGCGATGTTGTTGTAGGACAGCTCCTTGCCCTGCAGCTGGCGCGCGGTGACCAGCGAACCCGGCGCCGGGTGCAGGTCGCGGTAGAACGCCGCGCGCTGGTGCGGGTTCTCGCCGTAGCGCAGGTCTTGCAGCTTGACGAAGCGCCCGTTGATCTGGCCGGGGAACTCGTTGCGGCCGCCGTCGGGGCGCAGCGACGAGAGGTAGTCGGAGATCGCGCCGTCGTAGCACGAGATCGCGTCGAAGGCGGCTACCGCCAGCGCGAACCGGGTTTGGTCGGAGAGCCCGCCGCTGGCGCGGATCTCGGCGAGCGCCCCGGCATACTGGCCCGCGTCGGTGAGCACGCCCACGCCGCGCCAGTTCTTCGCGCCCGAGCGCACCATCGCCGGGCCGCCGATGTCGATGTTCTCGATCGCCTCGTCGAGCGTGCAGTCGGGGCGGGCGACCGTGGCCTCGAACGGATAGAGGTTCACCACGAGAAGGTCGATCGGCGCGATGCCGTGCGCGGCGATCGCCGCCATGTGCGCCTCGAGCTCGCGGCGCGCGAGCAGTCCGCCGTGGATCGCCGGGTGCAGCGTCTTCACGCGACCGTCGAGCATCTCGGGAAATCGCGTGTGGTCGGCAACCTCGACCACGGGAATGCGGTGCTGCGCGAGCAGTTTCGCGGTGCCGCCGGTGGAGAGGATCTCGACGCCCAGTGCGGCGAGCTCGCGCGCGAGCCCGACGACGCCGGACTTGTCGGAGACGCTGATCAGCGCGCGCCGGATCGGGTGGGTCATGAGCGCAGCATTCCGTGCTGCTGCAGCTTCTTGCGCAGCGTGTTGCGGTTGATGCCAAGCATCTCGCTCGCACGCAACTGGTTGCCGTGCGCCTCGCGCATCACCACTTCGAGCATCGGCCGCTCGACCGCCCGGATCACCATGTCGTAGATCGACCTGGGCTGCGTGCCCTCGAGATCGTTGAAGTAACGCTCGAGGCTGCGAGCGACTGCGTCGTCCAGGGCGGTCTGTCTGCTCATGCTGCGTGGCTCCGCAGGAACTGGGTGTCGTTGGCCGCGCCGAGGCGGCCGGTTGGCGCAAGGAAGGCTTCGGCCGCGGCGAGTTGGGCCTCGGCGGTGTCCAGCGCATTGAAGATCGCGAGGAACCGGCGCGCGCCCGGGCGGCCCGACAGGTACCAGCCGAGGTGCCTGCGTGCGCTGCGAACGCCGCGCTCCTCGCCGTGAAAGGCGTAGTGATCGAGAAGGTGCTCGCGCAGCAGTGCCGCGATCGCCGCGTCGTCGGGCTCGGCGAGCAGCTCGCCCGTTTCCAGGAAGTGGACGACCTGGCCGAAGATCCAGGGCCTGCCCTGGGCGGCACGACCGATCATCACCGCGTCGGCGCCGGTAGCGCGCAACACGTCGCGCGCAGCCTGCGGTGAATCGATGTCGCCGTTGGCGACCACGGGGATGGACACTGTCGCCTTGACCTCGGCGATCGTCGCGTACTCGGCGCGGCCGCCGAACGCGCACGCCCGGCTGCGCCCGTGCACGGCGAGCATCGCGGCGCCGGCGGACTCGAAGGCGCGCGCGAGCCGCACCGCGTTGCGCGAGGCAGGCGTCGGACCGGTGCGCATCTTGACCGTGACCGGCACGTCGACCGCGCGCACGACCGCCTCGACGATCGCGATCGCCAGCGGCTCGTCGGCCATCAGCGCGGAGCCTGCCGCCACGCTGCAGACCTTCCTGGCCGGACAGCCCATGTTGATGTCGATGATCTGCGCGCCGCGCTCGACGTTGTGGCGCGCGGCCTCGGCCATCATCGCCGGATCGGAGCCGGCGATCTGCACTGCCCTGGGTTCGGCCTCGCCCGCGTGATCGGTGCGCCGCGAAGTCTTGACGCTCGCCCACAGTCGCGGATTCGACGCGGCCATTTCGGAAACCGCATAGCCGGCGCCCAGTCGCTTGCACAACTGCCGGAACGGGCGGTCGGTGACGCCTGCCATCGGTGCCACGAACACGCGGTTGCGCAGTGCGTGCGGGCCGAGCTTCATGGCAGCCGTGGACATCGCGGAGAGGGAATTCGGAGAGCTGGGAAGGGGAGCGCGATTTTATCGAAAAGGCCGCTGCCCAAGTAGTGTGCAGGCCAGCAAGACCGCAAAAAGAGACGCTCGGTGAAGGACGCGGCCGGAAAGCGGCCCGGAAGGTTCAAACGCGGCGCAGCCCGAACATCAGCGAGGCGGCGAAGCGGTTGCGCACGGGCGCGACCATGTCGAGCGTGCCGAGCGCCAGCGACTCCAGGCGCGCGACCGCGGACCAGGTGAATGCCTGCGCGAGCGTGTCGGTGAGCGCGACCGTGAGCGCGCGATCGGCACGGCGCGCACGTGCGAAGGCGGCCGCGGCGTCGGCGAGCGCACGGCCGCTCGCGTGCCATTGTCCGAGCAGCGCGGCGAGCTCGAAGGCGTCGCGCAGTCCGAGGTTCAGGCCCTGACCGGCCACCGGATGCAGCGCCTGCGCTGCGTTGCCGATCGCGATGCGGCCGGTCTCGTCGACGGCAGTGCGCACCTTGCGCTGCAGGGGCGCAAGCACGCGCTCGCTGTCGAGCCGCAGTGCGCCGAGCGCGCTGCCGAAGGCGGTGCCCAACTCGGCCTCGAACGCCCGCGCCCCGAGCGCGGCGCGCCGTGCGGACTCGTCGGGATGCCCGCACCAGACGAGCGCGTGGCGCAGTGGCTGCGGCAGCGGCAGCAGTGCAAGCGGCCCTTCGTCGGTGAAGCGCTCGAACGCAGTGCCGTGGCCTTCGCGTTCGGCCACGACTTCGGCGAGCAGCGCGGTCTGGCCGAAATCGCGCAGCTTCGAGGCCGCGCCGGGCTCGCCATCGGCGATCACGGTGAGCGCGGCATCGGCGCCGGCGCTCTCGCCGGACGTGGCACCGGCCTGCCGCGCCGACAGTGCGCCGGCCAGCGCGCGGTGCAGCGATCCGTAGCGCAGCACATAACCGAGCGCCGGCGCGTGCAGGTCGGCGGACCGCATGCGTGTGCGTCCCGAGCGCCCGCGCATTGACACCTCCACCTGCAGGATGGGCGCCGCCGCGGGCAGCGTGGCCACCCGCGACAGCAGTTGCCAGCTGCCCAGCGACAGCGCGATCGCACGCGACGACAGCCAGGCCGGAAGCTCGTCCGGAACCGGGTCGGCCAGGGTCGAGTCGGGACCGAAGCCCTGCCGCCCGAGGAACAGCGCGAGCGCCATCGCGACCGGGCCGCGCCCCTCGATGCGCACGGCGGTTCGGGCAGCATTCATCCGCGCATCAGAGCCTCGATGTCGTCGACGCTCCTGGGCGCGTCGATGGTGATGATCTCGCAGCCCGACGCGGTGACCAGAGCGTCGTCCTCGATGCGGATGCCGATGTCGCGGTACGCTGCGGGCACGTCGTCGGCGGCGCGCACGTAGATGCCGGGCTCGACCGTCAGCACCATGCCGGGCGCGAGCACGCGCCACGGCCTGCCGCTGCCGGCGGGTGCTGCGGGCTGCGTGGCCGCGGCCGGCTCGGCAGCGCCCGCCGGGGTGGCTGCGGCCGGCGCCGGGGCGCCGGGCTCGCGGTAGTCGCCGCAGTCGTGCACGTCCATGCCGAGCCAGTGGCTGGTGCGGTGCATGTAGAAGCGCCTGTAGGCGCCGGATTCGATCACGCCGTCGAGGCTGCCCGCGAGCAGCCCGCAGTCGATCATGCCTTGCGCGAGCACGCGCACCGCGGCCTCATGCGGCTCGATGAAGCGCGCGCCCGGGCGTGTCGCGTCGATCGCCGCGCGCTGCGCCCCGAGCACGATCTCGTAGAGCGTGCGCTGCGGGCCGCTGAAGCGGCCACCGACCGGGAAAGTGCGTGTGATGTCGGAGGCATATCCGTCGAGTTCGCAGCCGGCGTCGATCAGTAGCAACTCGCCGTCGGCCAGCCTGGCGTCGTTGGTGCGGTAGTGCAGCACGCAGGCGTTGCGTCCTCCCGCCACGATCGAGCCGTAGGCCGGAGACTGCGAGCCGTTGCGGCGGAACTCGTGAAGCAGCTCCGCCTCGATCTCGTATTCGTGGCAACCCGGGCGCGTGGCGCGCATCGCGCGCACGTGGGCGGCCGCCGAGATCTGCGCCGCGCGGCGCATCGTGGCGATCTCGTGCTGGTCCTTGACCAGCCGCATCTCGTCGAGCACCGCGCGCAGATCGAAGGCGCGCGCCGGTGCGGCCACGCCCGCGCGTGCCTGTGCGCGCACCGCGCCGAGCCAGCGGTGCACGCGGGCATCGAGCGCTTCGTCGCTGCCGAGTGCGTACCACAGTGTCGGCCGGTCGGCGAGCAGCTTCGGCAGTTCCTCGTCCAGGCTCGCGAAAGGCAGGCTGCGGTCGAAACCGAAGCGCTCGCGCGCGGCCTCGGGTCCGAAGCGAAAACCGTCCCAGGTCTCGCGCTCCTCGTTCCTGTCGCGGCAGAAGAGGATCGACTCGCCGGCGTCGCCGTCGGCGACCAGCACGATCGCGGACTCGGGCTCCGGGAATCCGGTGAGGTAGTAGAAGTAGCTGTCCCAGCGGTACGGGTACTCGCTGTCGCGGTTGCGGATGACCTCGGGTGCGGTGAAGGCGACGGCCACGCCGCCGCCCTGGGCGCGCATCGCTTCGGCCAGTCTCTGCCGGCGGGTGACGTAGGGAAGCATCGGGATCCTCGTTCAGGCGCCGCTGCGCTGCTGCACCTGCTGCATCAATTGTGCATCGAGTTCGGCCAGACGCTGCGGCGTACCCGCGTCGGTCCAGTGACCGCCGTGGTACTCCGCGCCGGCCACGCCGCAACGCGCCGCCTCGCGCAGCAGCGGTGCCAACGGCGCCTTCGTGCCGGCGCCCACGCCGTCGAACAGCGTCGCCCGATAGACGCCGATGCCGCTGAACGTGAGCCGCGACGCTGCGTCGGCGACGAGGCGCCCGTCGCGAAGCGCGAAATCGCCGTCTGCGTGATGGGGCGGGTTGTCGACCAGCACACACCAGGCGGCGAGGCCGGCGGCACGCATCTGCGACCCGATCGTCAGTGCGCGCGCCGGGTCGAAGTCGGTGTGCACGTCGCCGGCCATGACCAGGAAGGGGCCGTCGCCGAGCAGCGGCAGCGCACTGGCGATCCCGCCGGCGGTCTCCAGCGCTTCGCGCTCGGGCGAATACCGGATGCGCAGGCCCCAGCGACTGCCGTCGCCGAGCGCCTGCTCGATCATCGCGCCCAGGTGCGCGTGGTTGATCACGACGTCGACGAAACCGGCGCGTCGCAGCGCCAGCAGCTGCCACTCGATCAGCGCGCGCCCGCCGGCGCGCAACAGCGGCTTCGGGCAGCTGTCGGTGAGCGGGCGCATGCGTTCGCCGCGGCCCGCGGCCAGGATCATCGCGCGCATCGGCGGCCGGGCTGCGTCAGAAAGTGCAGCCAACGGTGCGTGCCGGGGCGTTGCCGGCCTGGCGCTCGACGTCTTCGATCAGCCGCGCCAGCGCGTCGAATTCGCCATAGCGCCGCGCGGTGCGCAGCGTGTAGTCGAGCACCAGCGGCAGGTCGGCGAGATAGCGGTCCTTGCCGTCGCGGTGGTACAGGCGTGCGAAGATGCCGAGCACCTTCAGGTGGCGCTGCAGGCCCATCCACTCGAAGTCGCGATAGAAGTCGTCGAATGCGGCGGGCACCGGCAACGCGCGCCGGCGCGCGCCTTCCCAGTAGCGTGCCGCCCAGTCGAGCTGGCGCTCTTCGGGCCAGGCGACGTAGGCGTCGCGCAGCAGCGAGACCAGGTCGTAGGTGACCGGGCCGAAGACCGCGTCCTGGAAGTCGAGCACGCCGGGACCGGCGCCGCCTTCGAGCAGCATCAGGTTGCGCGAGTGGTAGTCGCGATGCACGTAGACGCGGCCCTGCGCCAGGTTGTTCGCGAGCAGCGGCTCGAACGCGCCGCTGAGGCGAGCGCGCATCGCGGCATCGGGTGCGATGCCGCGATGACGCGCCAGATACCAGTCGGGGAAGAGGCCGAGCTCGCGTTCGAGCAGCGCGCGGTCGTAGTCGTGAAAGACGCCGGGGCGGCTGGCCGCCTGCAGCACGAGCAGCGCGTCGATCGCGTCGCGATACAGCGCGTCGGCGTTGGCGTCGAGCGCACCCAGCCGCGCCAGATAGGTGGTCGAGCCGAAGTCGTCGAGCAGCAGGAAGCCGCGTTCGAGATCGGCGGCGCGCACGGCGGGAACGCGTACGCCGGCGGCGGCGAAGACGCCCGCCGCGTGCACGAAGGGGCGGCAGTCTTCCATCGGCGGTGGCGCGTCCATCGCGACCAGGCTCGGCGCGCCGGCGCGCGACGCGTCGATGCGGAAATAGCGGCGGAAACTGGCGTCGTCGGACGCGGGCCGGATCGTCTCGAGCGCGAGCCCGTGCTCCGGCGCGAACGCGGCGAGCCAGGCGCGCAGTTCGGCGAGCCGGGAATCGTGGGAAGAAGGCGTCATGCGGGGGATGCGCGCGAAAGGCAGTCCGTATAATAGTCGACAGCCGCTCGCGACCGCCGGCTGTCGTTGGCGGGCCCGATCGAACCGGCTTTCCCATCGAACCGCCGCGCGCTCCGTCGCGCCACCCAATGCGCGACACATGCGCCGGCCACGTTTTCGCACGACCCCCGCGCACGCTGCGAGCCTGTTCGCCGGGCTGCTCGCGGCCGGGGTCGCCGCAGCGCAGCCTGCGGACCCGCTCGCTGCTGCGGCGGGCCGGTCGGCGCAGCCGGTCGCGCTGAAGCTCGACCCCAGGCTCGGCGAGGAGCGCGCCCGGGTGCGTGAAGGCCGTCCGGTGTTCGGGCGCGGCGACCGCCTGTCCGGGCGTACCGGACGCGAAACCACGCTCGAGGGCGACGCGGAACTGCGCAAGGCGGGCACCGTGATCCGCGCCGACCGTCTCACCTATTACGACCCCGACGACGAGGTGGTGGCCGTCGGCGACGTGCGCATCGCGCGCGGGGGCAACCTCTTCACCGGTCCGCAACTGCTGCTGAAGCTCGATGCGAACCAGGGATGGTTCGAGACGCCGAGCTACTACCTGGGCCAGTACGGCGGGCGCGGGCGCGCCGGGCGGATCGACTTTCTCGGCCACGATCTCACGCAGCTGCATCGCGCCACGTACACCACCTGCGAACCCGACAATCCCGACTGGGTGCTCACGAGCGAGACGCTGACGATCGACGAGGCGTCGGACGAAGGCACCGGGCGATCGGCGAGCCTGTACTTCAAGGGCCTGAGGATTCTCGGCGCCCCGGTGTTCGCTTTCCCGCTCACCGACGAGCGACGCAGCGGCTTCCTCGCGCCGTCGCTGTCGATGAACTCGCGCAGCGGCGGCGAGGTGGTGGTGCCGTACTACTGGAACATCGCGCCGAACCGCGATTTCACTTTCTATCCCGGCATCAGCGTAAGGCGTGGCGTGCAGCTCGGCGGCGAGTTCCGCTATCTCGAGCCCTCGTATTTCGGCAGCTTCCGGTTCGACATGAACCCTTCGGACCCGAAGACCGGAAGCACCCGCTACTTCTACGGCTTCCAGAACAGCTTCACCAACTGGAACGGCTGGGGCGGCAACTGGCTGGTGCGCGGGGTGTCCGACGACGACTACTTCATCGACTACTCGCGCTCGATCCTGAGCAGCTCGGAGCGCGTGCTGCCGCGCGTGTTCAACGCGTCGCGATCGCTCGACGGCAACTGGTCGATGCTGTTCAGCGTGCAGACCTGGCAGGCGATCCTCGATGCCCGGCCGGGGCCGTACGAGCGCGTGCCGCAGGTGCAGTTGCGCAACACGCTGCGCGACGTGGGGGGCTTCGATCTCGACACGTTGCTCGACGCCACGCGATTCGGCGCCCCGACCACGGGAATGGTCGAAGGCTGGCGGGTGGTGGCCAATCCGCAGCTGAGCTTTCCGATCGTGCGGCCAGGCTGGTCGATCATTCCGAAAGCTTCGCTGCACGCCAGCAGCTACCAGCTGGTCGACGCGGGCGCGTTGCCGCAATCGAGCAGCCGGGTGGTGCCCACCTGGTCGGTCGACTCGGGCATGGTGTTCGAGCGCCCGGCGCGTTTCTTCGGCAGTGACGTGACCCAGACGCTCGAGCCGCGGCTGTTCTACGTGCGTACCGCGTACCGCGACCAGTCGCGGATCCCGGTGTTCGACACGACCGTGGCCGACTTCAACTTCGCGCAGCTGTTCTCCGAGAACACTTTCGTCGGCAACGATCGCATCGCCGACGTCGACCAGCTCACCGCGGCCGCGGTCTCCCGGGTCATCGACCCGGCCAGCGGCGCCGAGCGCTTCCGCTTCGCAGTGGGCCAGCGCCTGTATTTCTCGAAGCAGCGCGTCGCGATTCCCGGGATCCCGCCGCGCACCGATGAACGCTCCGACCTGCTGCTGGCGGCCGCCGGCGAACTCGGCGGCGGCATGAGCTTCGACAGCGGCCTGCAGTACAGCGTGCGCGATGGCGACATTCCGCGGTTCTCGGCGCTGTGGCGCTATCTGCCCGAAGACGGGCGGATCCTGAACCTGGGCCTGCGCTACCGGCGCGACGAACTCGGCCAGCTCGACACCTCGTGGCGCTGGCCGGTCGCGCCGCGCTGGGTCATGCTCGGCCGGCTGAACTACTCGTTCCTCGGCACGGGGGTCGACCCGATCAGCCGGGTGCCCAACGAGCGCGGCCTCATCGAGGCCGTGCTCGGAGTCGAGTACAGTTCGTGCTGCTGGGGAACGAGCTTCGTGCTGCAGCGTTTCCGCACGGCGCAGGGCCACTCCACGACCGCCTTCTTCCTGCAGCTCGAGCTCAAGGGTCTGGCCCGGATCGGCTCCGACCCCTTTGGTATATTGCGGCGGAACATCCCGGGCTACCGCCTGCCCTACGAACGGCCCGAACTGCCGTCGCGCTACTTCGGCTACGAGTGATGCTTCGACACCTGTTTCCAGAGCCTGCGACGCGCGTGCGCGCCGCGGCACGCGCGGTGCTTGCCCCCGTGGCGCTGATCGCCTGTCTCGCGGTGGCTGCGGCGCCGTGGTCGGCGTTCGCGCAGCCGGCAACGCCGGTGCCTGCCGGCGCCGCGCCGGCAGGTGCCGCGCCGCGCCCGATCGACCGGGTGGTGGCGGTCGTCAACAGCGAAGCGATCACCGCGGGCGAACTGGCGTCGCGCCTGAAGACCGTCGAGCAGCAGCTGCGCGAGCAGAACATCGAGGCGCCTGCCGCCGACGTGCTGGAGAAGCAGGTGCTCGAGCGCATGATCGTCGACCGCGCGCAGCTCCAGGCGGCGCGCGAGGCCGGCATTCGCATCGACGATGCGCAGGTCGATCGGGCGCTCGCGTCGATCGCGCAGGAGAACCGGATGACGCTCGCGCAGCTGCGCGAGCGCGTCGAGCGCGACGGCACCGGCTTCGCGCGCCTGCGCGAGGAGGTGCGCGAAGAACTCATCCGGCGGCGCCTGCGCGAGCGCGAAATCGACAGCCGGGTGCAGGTGAGCGACGCGGACATCGATGCCTTTCTCGCGGCGCAGCCCAAGGGATCCGGTGCGCAGAGCGAACTGCACGTCGCACAGATCCTGCTCGCCGTGCCCGAGGGCGCTACCGCCGAGCAGATCGAGCGCCAGCGCCTGCGCGGCGAGGAGGTGATCCGCCAGCTGCAGCGGGGCAGCGATTTCGCGCGGCTGGCGGCGGCGTTCTCCGATGCGCCCGAGGCGATGAGCGGAGGTTCGCTCGGCTGGCGAACCGCCGAGCGCCTGCCGCAGCTGTTCGTCGATGCGGTGGCCCGACTCGAGCCCGGGCAGGTTGCGCCGCTCGTGCGCAGCCCGGTCGGCTTTCACGTGGTGAAGCTGCTCGACCGGCGCGCCGCCGAATCTCCGGCCGCGAGCAGCGCTCCGGTCACGCAGACGCACGCACGCCACATCCTGATCCGTCCGAACGAGCTCGTCACCGAAGACGAGGCGTTGCGCAGGCTGCACGACATCAAGCGGCGCGTCGAGGCCGGCAGCGGCGATTTCGCCGAGCTGGCGCGCCAGTATTCGGTGGACGGCAGTGCCGGTCGCGGTGGCGATCTGGGCTGGATCTACCCCGGCGATACCGTTCCGGAGTTCGAGCGCGCGATGAACGCGCTGGCGCCGGGGCAGATCAGCGAACCGGTGCGCACCCCCTTCGGCGTGCACCTGATCCAGGTTCTCGAGCGGCGCACCGACACCGCCTCGCCCGATCGCGTACGCCAGGTCGCGCGCCAGGCGCTGCGCGAACGTCGCATCGACGAGAACTACCAGGACTGGCTGCGACAGCTGCGCGACCGCACCTACGTCGAGTACAAGCTGGAAGGCTAGCGTGCGCCCCGTCGCCGGCCACGTCGCGCGCAAGCGTTTCGGGCAGCACTTCCTGGTCGATGCGTCGGTGATCGCCGCGATCGTCGCGGCGATCGATCCACGCGACGGGCAGGTGATCGTCGAGATCGGGCCCGGCCTGGCCGCGCTCACCGAGGCGCTGCTCGAGCGCGTGCCGCGCCTGCATGCGGTGGAGATCGACCGCGACCTCGCGGCACGGCTGCGGCGCCGCTGGGGGCCGCAGCGGCTCGAGTTGCACGAGGCCGACGCGCTGCACTTCGACTTCTCGCGCATCGCTGCCGGCGGCGACGCGGCGGCCCCGCTGCGCCTCGTGGGCAACCTGCCATACAGCATTTCCAGCCCGCTGCTGGTGCGCCTCCTGGCGTTTCGCGGTCGCGTCGTCGACCAGCACTTCATGTTGCAGAAAGAGGTGGTCGACCGGATCGTCGCAGCGCCGGGCGGCAGCGGATTCGGGCGCCTGTCGGTGCTGCTGCAGGCCTGCTATGAGGTCGAGTCGCTGTTCGTCGTGCCGCCGCAGGCATTCGACCCGCCGCCGGCGGTCGATTCGGCGGTGCTGCGCATGGCAGTGCGCAGCGACGTGGCCGAGGAGGACACGTCGGCGCTGCAGCGCCTGCTTGCCGCCGGCTTCGCGCAGCGTCGCAAGATGATCCGCAAGACGCTCCTGCCGTGGCTCGCCGCGCACGGCGTGCGTGCCGACGGGCTCGATCCTGCTGCGCGACCCGAGGATCTGGACGTCGCGACCTGGCTCGATCTGGCGAGGCGACTGCGCGACGCTTCAGCCTAAGCCGGCGCGGCAGAACGCCGCTCGATCAGCTCGATCTTGTAGCCGTCCGGATCCTGCACGAACGCGATCACCGTGGTGCCGCCCTTGACCGGGCCGGCTTCGCGTGTCACCAGTCCGCCACCGGTGCGAATGCGCTCGCAGGCTGCCGCCGCGTCCTCCACCTCGATCGCGACGTGGCCGTAGCCGGTGCCGATCTCGTAGTGCTCGACCCCGTGGTTGTACGTGAGCTCGATCACCGCGTGAGCCGCTTCGTCGCCGTAGCCGACGAACGCGAGCGAGTATTTCTGCTCGGGTCGATCGGTGGTGCGCAGCACCTTCATGCCCATCAGCCGCGTGTAGAAGTCGATCGAGCGCTGCATGTCGCCGACGCGCAGCATGGTGTGGAGGATTCGCATGCGAGCTTCCTTTGTCGTGAATGCGGGCGCGCAATGCGCCTCATCCGACCGGCATGTCGTCGGTGAACTCGCGCAGCCGCGCGCGGGCGCGCTCGAAGTCGGGGAAAAGCTCGCCCACGGTGGCCCAGAAGCGCGGCCCGTGATTGAGCTCGCGCAGATGGGCGAATTCGTGGGCGATCACGTAGTCGACGATTTCGAGCGGGAAGTGCACCAGCCGCCAGTTCAGCCGGATCGCGCCGTCGGGCGTACAGCTGCCCCAGCGCGTACGCGCCGACGACAGGGCCCAGCGGCTGGGCGAACGTCCGAGCCGCTGGGCGAACAAGGGAATGCGCTCCGCGAAGACCTCCCGCGCGCGTGCCTGCAGCCAGGCCTGCACGCGGTCACGCAACTGGTCTTCGCCCGCATGCGGCGGCAGCCCGACCCGTAGCAGCGTGCCCTCGCGCGTGACGCCGCGCACGCAGGGTTCGACCGAAAGCACGAGCGTGTCGCCGAGGTAGCGCAAGGTGGCACCGTGTCGCCAGCGGATCGCGACCCGTTCGCGGCGCGCCTCGTGCGCGCGCCACTCGACGAGCTTGCGCAGGATCCAGCGAGCCTTCTCCTGCAGCGCGCGCTCGATCTCCGCGAGCGGCACCCAGCGGGGCGCGGTGACACGCAGGCCGCGCTGGTCGATCACGAAGCCGATCGTGCGCCGGCGCGAGCGCCGCAACTCGTAGTGCACCGGCTGCTCGCACAGCATCGTTGCGCGCACGCCGGCCGGTGAGCGTGGCGGCGCGGGCGGCGCGATGGGCGCCGGGTCGAACAGCGGCAGGGACAGCTGGAGCGCAGCATCCGCGGCCGCATGCGCACGCAGCGAGGCGTCGCGCGCCGGGTCGCGGCCGCGACGGCCGCTTCGTTCGGAGGTGCGTGTCAAGCGATCGGGTCCTTCGGGTCCTTTGTCGCGCCGTTGCGCGCTTCGTCGCGATACAGGTGCGGGCTCAGGCGACGCATCTCGGATTCTATCCAGCCTTCGACTTCCCGGTTCAATTCGTCGGGGCTCTTGCCGGCACTGTCGATCGGCGGGCCGATCGAGACGGTGATCAGGCCGGGCCGCAACAGGAACTTCCTGCGCGGCCAGCACTCGCCGGAGTTCACCGCAATCGGCACGACCGGGGCGCCGGTGCGCACCGCGAGCCGCGCGCCCCCCGACTTGTACTTGCTCTGCGAGCCTGCGCGCGTGCGCGTGCCTTCGGGGAAGAGGATGATCCAGCGCCCCTGCGCGAGCTTGCGCTCGCCCTGGCGCACGACCTGCTCGAATGCGTCGTTGCCGCGGCTGCGGTCGATGTGGATCATGCCGAGCAGTGCGATGCCCCAGCCGAAGAAGGGCACGAACAGCAGTTCGCGCTTGAACACGTAGCACAGTTCGCGCGGCATGAAGGTGGGATAGAACAGCGTCTCCCAGGTCGACTGGTGCTTCGAGAGCAGGATCGCCGGCGCGTCGGGAAGGTTCTCGTCGCCGATGACGCGGTGGCGGATGCCGACGATGTGCTGCGCGCCCCAGATCACCAGGCGCGGCCATCCGACGGTGAGCCGGTAGCGCCAGTGAAGCGGCAGCGGCGACCACACCAGGCACAGTACCGCGAAGGGGGCCAGGGTAGCGGCCTGGAACAGCACGAACAGGCCCGAGCGCAGCGCGAGCGCCGCCGTGCGCGCCGCACGCATCAGGGCGCCAGTTCGGCGGCGACCGCGGCCAGGTCGACGCGCACCACGGTGTCGGGCGGCAGGCCGCCGTTGGCCATCGTCGCCCCGCCCTTGCCGGTGAGCACCAGCACCGGCCTGCAGCCGGCTGCGTGCGCGGCCTGCAGGTCGCGCAACTGGTCGCCGATCGCGTGCACTTCGCCGGGCGCGGCCCTGAAGCGCTCGAGAACTTCCAGGAACAGCCCGGGTCGCGGCTTGCGGCAGGCGCAGCCGTCGTCAGGGCCGTGCGGGCAGAAGAAGATCGCGTCGATGCGCCCGCCGGCCGCGGTGACCGCGTGCAGCATCTTCGCGTGGATCGATGCCAGCATCGAGAGGTCGAACAACCCGCGGGCGACTCCGGACTGGTTGGTCGCGACGACGATGCGGTACCCCGAGCGCGACAGGCGGGCGATGGCCTCGAGGCTGCCGGGCAGCGGCACCCACTCGTCCGGGGTCTTGATGTAGGCGTCGCTGTCGCGATTGATGACGCCGTCGCGATCGAGGATGATCAGCTTCACGACACTAGCCGGACGACAGCTTCGAGATGTCGGCAACCTGGTTCATCAGGTGGCGCAGCCCCGAGAGCAGCGCGAGCCGGTTGGCGCGGATGCGCGCGTCGTCGGCCATGACCATCACTTCGTCGAAGAAGCGGTCGACAGGGTCGCGCGCCTGCGCCATCAGCGCCAGCGCGCCGGTGAAGTCGGCCGCCGCCATCCGGGCCTCGACCTGCGGCCTGAGTTCGGCGATGCGATCGGCCAGCGCGTGCTCGGCAGGCGCGGAGAACAGCGCGCGATCCGCGGCGCCGCCGATTCCGTCACCCGCTTTCCTCAGGATGTTGACGATGCGCTTGTTCGCGGCCGCAAGCGCCTGTGCCTGCGGCAGCCGCGAGAACTCGCGCACCGCTTCGAGCCGCGCCGGCACCAGTGCGAGTTGCGTCGGGCGCTGCTCGACGACCGCTGCGATCTCCTGCGCTGCGAAGCCGCGCTCGCGCAGGTAGCCGGCCAGCCGCTCGTGGAAGAAGGTTTCCAGATCGGCGTGCGCATGGGCGACGCGCTCGCCGAAGGCCCGGAACGCGGCGTCGACCAGCGCGTCGAGCGGCAGCTCGAGTCGATGCTCGACCAGCATGCGGACCACGCCCAGAGCGTGGCGGCGCAGCGCGAACGGATCCTTGTCGCCGCTGGGCTGCTGGCCGACGCCGAACATGCCGGCCAGCGTTTCGAGCTTGTCGGCGAGTGCGAGCACCGTGCCGGTCTCGGTGGCCGGCAGCGCGTCGCCCGCGAAGCGCGGCTGGTATTGCTCGGTGATGGCGCGGGCGACCGCCTCGGGCTCGCCGTCGTGGCGCGCATAGTAGCTGCCCATCACGCCCTGCAGTTCCGGGAACTCGCCGACCATTCCGGTGAGCAGATCGGCCTTGGCGAGCAGCGCGGCGCGGTCGGCCAGTGCGGTGTCGGCGCGCAGCAGCGTCGCCACTTCGCGCGCGATCGCGCGCACCCGCTCGACGCGCTCGGCCTGCGTGCCGAGCTTCGCGTGGTAGACGACCGAGCCGAGCCGGCTCACGCGCGCAGCCAGCGGCGTCTTGCGGTCCTGTTCGAAGAAGAAGCGCGCATCGGCCAGCCGCGGCCGCACCACGCGCTGGTTGCCGTCGACGATGTGGCGCGGATCGTCGAGCGCCATGTTCGAGACGATCAGGAACCTGGGCAGCAGCCGCCCGCCCGTCTCGAACAGCGGGAAGTACTTCTGGTTGGTGCGCATCGTGAGGATCAGGCACTCCTGCGGCACGCGCAGGAACTCGCGCTCGAACTCGCCGACGTAGACCGCCGGCCACTCGACCAGCGCCGTGACCTCGTCGAGCAGCGGGGCAACCTGCGCCTCGTCGCCGAGCGACGCACCCAGCGCGGCGGCGCGCTCGCGCAGCAGCGCGTCGATGCGCGCGCGGCGCGCCTCGAACGACGCGAGCACGCGCCCGCGCGACTCGAGCGACGCCTCGTAGGCGTTGGCGTCGGCGATCTCCACCGGCCCCTCGGACTGGAAGCGATGGCCGCGCGTGACGCGCCCGGAGCGCAGCCCGAGCGCCGCGGCGTCGAGCACCTGCGAGCCGTGCAGCACGAGCAGCCCGTGAACCGGCCGCACGAAACTCACGGTGGTGTGGCCGTCGGCCAGCTGGTATTGCATCGCCTTCGGGATGGGCAGCGCCGCCAGCGCCTGCGCGATCACTGCGTCGATCGCCGTCGCGAGCGATTCGCCGCGCAGCGTGCTGCGATACCAGAAGCACTCCTGCCTGCCGTCGCTGGCGCGCGTGAGAGAGGCGATCGGCGCCGCCTGCCGTTCGGCCCATTTGAGCAGCGCCTGCGTGGGCACTCCCGCGGCGTCGAGCGCCACCTTCACCGACGGGCCCTTGACTTCGACCGTGCGGTCGGGCGCACGTGCGGTCACCGCGTCGACGCGCACCGCGAGCCGGCGTGGCGTGGCGAAACCCTCGACGCGCGCCTCGTCGGCGACCAGCCCGCGGCTGCGCAAGGCGTCGGCAATGCCGGCACTGAAAGCGTCTCCCAGCCGCTGCAGCGCCTTCGGCGGCAGTTCTTCGGTGAACAGTTCGACCAGCAGCGGCGCGCTGGCGGCGAGGCCGGCGTCGTTCTCAGGCGGCATGCGCGTGGCCCCTGGACATCGGGAAGCCGAGGCGCTCGCGCGCCTCGTAGTAGGCCTGCGCGACCGCGCGCGCGAGATTGCGCACCCGAGCGATGTATGCGGCACGTTCGGTGACCGAAATCGCGCCGCGCGCATCGAGCAGGTTGAAGCTGTGCGAGCACTTCATCACCATCTCGTAGGCGGGCAGCGCCAGCCCGGCGGCGATCAGGCGCTTCGCCTCGCTCTCGTAGTCGTCGAAGTGGCGAAACAGCATCCCGGTGTTGGCGTGCTCGAAGTTGTACGCCGACTGTTCGACCTCGTTCTGGTGAAACACGTCGCGATAGCTGATGCCCTCGGTCCAGACGAGATCGAAGACGCTCTCGACGCCCTGCAGGTACATCGCGATGCGCTCGAGGCCGTAGGTGATCTCGCCGGTGATCGGCTGGCACTTCAGCGAGCCGACCTCCTGGAAATAGGTGAACTGCGTGACTTCCATGCCGTTGAGCCAGACTTCCCAGCCGAGCCCCCAGGCACCGAGCGTGGGCGACTCCCAGTCGTCCTCGACGAAGCGCACGTCGTTCACCGAAGTGTCGATGCCCAGCGCGCGCAGCGAGCCGAGGTACAGGTCGAGGATCTCGGGCGGCGACGGCTTGAGCACCACCTGGTACTGGTAGTAGTGCTGCAGGCGGTTCGGGTTGTCGCCGTAGCGGCCATCCTTCGGGCGCCGCGACGGCTGGACGTAGGCCGCGCGCCAGGGCTCGGGGCCGATCGCCCGCAGGAAAGTGGCGGTGTGGAAGGTGCCCGCGCCGACTTCCATGTCGTAGGGCTGGAGCAGGGCACAGCCCTGGCTGTCCCAGTAAGCCTGCAGGCGCAGGATCACTTGCTGAAAGCTGAGCATGGAAAAGGAGCGGCGCGAAAAGCCGTCATTCTAGCGGGTTCGAGCCTGCGGATCGGCGCGTGGCGACGCAGGCGAGCGCGCCCGACAGCAAGAGCGCGAAGGCGAGCGCCAGGGGCAGGGCATTGCCCCAGCGCGCGTACGGCGTGAGCCCGACGCTGCCCTGCACCGCGAGCGCGAGCGCGCCCGCAGTGTAGTTCGGCAATGCAGCGAGCACCCGTCCGCGCGGGTCGATCGCCGCGGTCACCCCGGTGTTGGTCGCGCGCAGCACCGGTCGGGCGAGTTCGATCGCGCGCATGCGCGCGATCTGCAGGTGCTGCGGCAACGCGTGCGAATCGCCGAACCAGGCGATGTTGCTCACGTTCACGAGGATCGTCGCGCCATCGCGCACCTGTGCCGCGAGCTCCTCGCCGAACAGGTCTTCGTAGCAGATGTCGAAGGCGACGCGCTGGCTGTCGATCTGCAGCAGCGGCTGCGACCTTGCGCCACGGCCGAATTCGCCCAGCGGAATGCGCATCAGCGCGACGAACCAGCCGGATCCGCGCGGAATGAATTCTCCGAACGGCACCAGGTGCCGCTTGTCGTAGCGTGCTGCGATCGCGCCGTCGCGATCGATCACCGCGACGCTGTTGGTGAGCCGTTGCACGGCGGCGCGGTCCGGGCCGGGCTGTTCGGGCAGCGGCATGCCGATCGCCAGCATGCCGCCGCTGTGCGCCAGGCGCGCGAGCAGTGCGTCGCGCAGCGGCGCCGGGGTCGCCGACCACGGAACGGTCCAGGCGGTCTCGGGAAGCACGGTCAGATCCGCATCGGCTTGCAGCACCTCGGCGGTGTAGGCCTGCATCGCGGCGAGGCTGCGCCGCGGATCGAACTTGAGTTCCTGCTCGACGTTGCCCTGCAGCAGTCGTACCGTGAGGCTGCGGCCGGTGGGCTGCGACCATGCGTGGCCGGCGAGCAGGGCCGCGACCAGCGGCGGCGCGAGCGCGAGCACCGCGGCCCCCGCCAGCGTTGCCTGGATCGCCGCAGGCGTGCGGTGCCCCGGCGTGTGCTCTCTTGCCGGAGCGCGCGTTGCGGTGGCCCCGACTGCGGCGCCACCGGCTGCGCAGGCGTGCGTGGCCGCCAGGCCGAGCGCGCCCACGCCGAACGCGCACAGCGCTGCGAACGCGCACACGCCGTAGACGCCCACCAGCGGCGCGAGTGCCGCGAGCGGTCCGTCGACATGCGCGTAGCCGATCGCCAGCCAGGGAAAGCCGGTGAACAGGTAACCGCGGGCGATTTCGGAGAGCGCCCAACAGCCGGCAAAGACCAGGCCCACTGCAGCCAGTGCGCCCGGCGCGGGCGCCCGCGGTGCCAGGCGTGCAGCGCGCGCCGCGCGCAGCGTGATCGCACATGCCGCGGCCGGGAAGCAGGCGAGATAGGCGCCGAACAGCAGCAGTGCGAGCGTGGCGATCGGCGCCGGCATGCCGCCGTAGCGGTGCATGCTCACGTAGAGCCAGCCAACGCCGGCCACGAACCAGCCCAACCCGAACGCCAGCCCGAGGACGGCGGCGCGCGCCGCACCGGCGGCAGCGCCAGCGTGCGCGCGCAGCACCAGCACGACCAGCAGCGCCAGCGCGGCGGTCTGCAGCCACCATGCCCCGATCGGCGCGAAGCTCGCAGCGTGAACGATCCCCGCGGCCAGTGCCGCCGGCGCGCCCGACCCCAGGCGCAGTCGCACTGCCGACTCAGTGAGCGCCCGGCTCGGGCTCTTCGCCCGGCGGCGCGGGCAGCCGCTCGACCAGCAGCAACTGCGCCTGCCGTGCGTCGGCACGCAACACCTCGAAACGGATGCCGTCGAGTTCGACCTGCTCGCCGCGCCGCGGCACGCGCCCGAACTGCTCGGTGACGAGCCCGCCGACGGTGTCGAACTCCTCGTCGGAGAAGTGCGTCCCCACGGCCTCGTTGAACTGGCGGATGCCCGCGATCGCGCGCACGCGAAAGCGCGCACCGTGCTCTCCCGGTTCGAGCGGCACGATGTGGTCGCTCTCCTCGTCGAAGTCGAATTCGTCCTCGATGTCGCCGACGATCTGCTCGAGCACGTCCTCGATCGTGATCAGGCCGGCTGTTCCGCCGTATTCGTCGACCACGATAGCAAGATGGACGCGATTGCCGCGGAAGTCGCGCAGCAGCACGTTGAGCCGCTTCGACTCGGGAATGAACACCGCGGGCCGGAGCAGGTCGCGAACATCGACGCGCTCGTCGGTGTACAGCCGCAGCAACTCCTTCGCGTGCAGGATGCCGAGCACGTTGTCGCGATCGCCCTCGACGACCGGGAAGCGCGAGTGGGCGGTCTCGATCACGCGCGGCAGGAACACTTCGGGCGGCTGGCCGATGTCGATCACGTCCATCTGCGCGCGCGGCACCATGATGTCGCGTGCGGCGAGCTCGGAAACCTGAAGCACGCCTTCGATCATCGACAGCGCTTCGGCATCGAGCAGCGCGCGCTCGTGCGCCTGCCGCAGCACGGCGAGCAACTGTTCACGGTCTTCGGGAACGCGCAGCAGCAGCGCTGCCAGGCGTTCGAGCATCGGTCGTCGATGTTCGCTGCCCGAATGGGGGCCGGACATGGGATGGGGGGTGGTTGGCGTGCGGCCGAGCATACCCGAACGCCCGGCGCGATGCCAAGCGCTCAGCCCCGTGGACGAAAGGGATCCGCGATGCGAAAGCGCGCCAGCAGCGCGATTTCGGCAGCCTCCATGCGCTCGGCCTGCGCAGGCAACTCGTGATCGTGACCGCAGGCGTGCAGCACGCCGTGGATGACCAGGTGTGCGAGGTGCGCGGCGAGCGTCTTGCGCCGGGCGCGCGCTTCGCGTCGCGCCACCGGCACGCAGATCACGATGTCGGCGTTCACCCGTCCGTCATCGTCCGGATAGGCGAAGGTGAGCACGTTGGTCGCGTAGTCGCGCTGCCGGTACCGTGCGTTGAGCGAGCGCGCTTCGCGCTCGCCGACGAACCTCAGCGTGAGCGTGGCATCGACGTCGATCGCCGCCGCGACCCAGCGCCGCAGTTGTGCGCGCGAAGCAGGCAGCGTGCGCACGCCGTCGCCGAGCTGGATCGACAGCGACAGCGACGGTTTCGCCGAGTCCGGCGCGGCATGTCCGCGGCGCGCTGCCGCGCCGCGCTCAGGTCTGGTCCGGGCGCGCCCGTTCATAGGCGTCGACGATGCGTGCCACCAGCGGATGGCGCACGACGTCGGAGCTGTCGAACTCGGTGAACGCGAGCCCGCGCACCTTGCGCAGCAGCCGCCGCGACTCGATCAGTCCGGAGGCCTGCCCCTTGGGCAGGTCGATCTGCGTCGTGTCGCCGGTGACGACGGCGCGCGAGCCGAAGCCGATGCGCGTGAGGAACATCTTCATCTGCTCGGGCGTGGTGTTCTGCGCCTCGTCGAGGATGATGAACGAGTTGTTCAGCGTGCGCCCGCGCATGTAGGCGAGCGGCGCGATTTCGATCGCCTGCTTCTCGAACATCCGCGCGGTGCGATCGAAGCCGAGCAGGTCGTACAGCGCGTCGTAGAGCGGCCGCAGGTACGGGTCCACCTTCTGCGCCAGGTCGCCGGGCAGGAAGCCCAGCCGCTCCCCGGCTTCGACGGCCGGGCGCGTGAGCACGATGCGCTGGATGACGTCGCGCTCGAGTGCGTCGACTGCGCAGGCGACCGCGAGATAGGTCTTGCCGGTGCCGGCCGGCCCGATGCCGAAAGTGATGTCGTGCGACAGGATGTTGCGCAGGTATTCGCGCTGGTGTGGCGTGCGCCCCTGCAGGTCGGCGCGACGGGTGTGCAGCACCGGCGCTTCTTCGGAGGACGTCTCGGGCGCGGCGCGCGCAGGCGCCTTCAGTTCGACCAGGCCGAGCTGGACGTCATCGAGCGACAAGGGGTGCTCGGTGCGCGCGTAGAAATGCTTCAGTGCTGCGACCGCGCGGCGCGATGCAGCCGACGTGCCCTCGATGCTGAAGCTGGCGCCTCGCCGCGCGATGCGCACGTCGAAGGCTTCCTCGATCTGCCGCAGGTTCTGGTCGAGCGCCCCGCACAGATTGGCGAGGCGGCGGTTGTCGACGGCTTCGGGCGTGTACTCGGTCGGGCGGGATCTCAACTCGGCGGTCTCGGATGCGTCAAGGTTGCGCCGGCTGCTGCGCAAACACGCTTACGCCCGAGATTGTAGAGCCGCCGGCAGGTCCCTGGACCTGGTAACTGAGACCGAGACGCGCCGCATTCGGGCCGAAGAGGCCCCCCTGGACCCCGACCGTGCAGCCGGCGCTGCCGCAGCTCAGCAGTCCGTTGCCGGAGTGTGATGCCGGCAGGCTGCCGCTGAATGCGTAGCCAGCGGTCGTGGAGAGCGTGCTGCGCGCCGGATCCGATGCGCCACCGGGCGTCGTGAAACCGTATGAGGCTCCTCCGATCGCGACACTTCCGTCGAGCCCGATGCGGGCAGGTCGGCCCGGGCCGAAGGCGACGCCGGCCGTGCCGCTGAACACGCCCGGGGACACGGCTCCGGTGCTCAGCGTCGGCGCGGTGGCTCCGATCAATTGGTACGTGAACACGCCCTGCGTGGGAACCGTCGTCGAGGGCACTCCGGCGAGATAGTGGACACCGTCGTTGGGCGACAGCGTCCGATCGGCCAGGTTGGCCCATATCCCTTGTGGCTGGAGCGTGCCGTCGGTCCAACGGCCCCAGCTGACGAACGGGTCTGCGCCGGCTTCGGCGACCCGAGCCGTGCCGAGCGACAGGCAATACGACCAGAGTTCGCAGCTCCCGTTGGCATTGACGCCGACCGCTTCGAGTCGGCCCGACTCATCGAGCTTGAACGATTTCCCTGCGGAAGCGAACAGGGACCAGTCCAGGAAGCCCAATACGCGCGGCAGGCCGCGAATCAGCAGCGTGCGCTGGTCGCCGATCGTTCCGACACCTGACAAAGGCGGCGGATCGTCCGCGCTGCCTGAACCGCCCGTACCTCCGGCGCTGCCGCTGTCGCCGGAGCCACCGGTGCCACCCGTGCCGCCCGTGCCGCCCGTTCCACCCGTGCCGCCGGTTCCACCCGTGCCACCCGTGTCCCCGGAGCCACCGGTGCCGCCCGTTCCACCGGTGTTGCCGGTGTCGCCGGAGCCACCGGTACCACCGGTGCCACCGGTGCCACCGGAGCCACCGGTGCCACCCGTGCCACCCGTGTCCCCGGAGCCACCGGTGCCGCCCGTTCCACCGGTGTTGCCGGTGTCGCCGGAGCCACCGGTACCACCCGTGCCACCCGTGCCACCCGTGCCGCCGCCCGCGGCGGACGAACCTGGCGATGTCGCGGGTGCGAGGTCGGCGACTGCAAGGAGCGAGCCGTCAGGGGTGCGCTGTTCGTTCGGGGAAATCACGCCGCCCGACCCCGGGAGCCAGGCTGACCCCGGCGTGCCCGAATCGGTCAGCGCGGGGGCGGAGGAGCTGCTGCCTGGCCGGACGGATCGATCGATCAGGATCGACGGCAGGCCAGCGACCGTGCCCGAGGCGGTCCCGGGGTTCGCGCCGGCACCGCCACCGGGCGCAACCGATTGGCCGGTCCCGTCGGCAGGCCCGCCGTTGCCCACTGCGCGGGAGTCCGTCGCAGCACCCGGACCGAGCGCGATCTGGTCAGGGGTGGTGCTCGAAGTCGTGGCAACCCCGGAAGTCGTCGGTGCCGTCAGCACCACGCCGGCGACAATCGCCGGCAGCGCCGACGATCGGCCGTCCGAAGGGATCGCTTTCGTGGTTGCCACGGCGCTGCCGTCGGCCTGCCCGTCGCCAGCGGCAGCGGCCCGGGTCGCCCGATCCCCGCTCTCGGGCAGGCGGTCGTAACTGATCGGGGCGAGCACCGGCCCGTCGTTGGTCATTCGCGGCGCTGCATCCGGATCGTCGGCCGCCGCGGATTCGCCTTCGCCGACCTCGATCGCACCACCGCGGGTAGCGACCACGATGCGGCCTCGCGTGACCGACACGCGCAGGCCTTCGCGCGGACCTGGCGAACACAGCGGATCGCAGGCGGTCTGCTCGGCAACGTACTCGGTGCCGCGCACGCCGACTGTGGCGGTCGGCGTCTGCATCCGGTAATCGTCGTGGTTGCGCTTGCCGATCGCCCCGGTGATCGTGCGCAGGGCGCCGCGCACCAGGAAGAAGAAGCTGCGCTGGCCGGAGGCGTCGAAGCGATAGTCGTCGATGCGGAACGTCGTGCCTGGCTGCAGGGAGAAGATGGCGCCATCGGTGAAGCGGATCTGCACGCGGCCGTCCTGGCCGGTGCGGATCACGTCGCCGCTATCGAATTCAGTGCCGGCCGCAACCGCTGCAGGCGCTGCCGCGCCACGCTGCACGGTGACGCTGCCCGATGCGACGAGCGCGCGGCCGTCGGCCGCCATGGCCGCCTGCGTGCCCGCCGTCCAGGCAAGCAGCGCGAGCAGGCACAGTGCGAGCCAACCCGCCGGCGTGCGGCGCGCGCTCGGGCTGCGCAGGTAGGTGTCCGGGCCGATCATCGTCACTGGAACCTGTAGCGCAGCGTCACGCCGGCCTGCGTGCGCCGGAAGTCGTTCGGCTCGAGCGTCGAACGATTGCGCGTGTGGGTGACGGCCGGGGCGATCGACCAGTCGGCGGTCAGTGCCCGCTCGGCGCCGACGCGCAACTCGGTCTGGCGGTCGCTGCGCGCCACGCCGAAGATCGGTTCGATCCCGTCGAAGTCGCGCGCTTCCCGGGAGACCGCGGCAAAACCGCGCCAGCCGTTGCCGATTCCCATGCTCAGGGCCGCGCGCGCACCGCGGAAGTCGTACGTCAGGTTGTCCAGGTTGCGGCGCGACGTCTCGGTTCCGGCCTGCAGTCCGGCGACGAAGACCGGCTTGCGCGCACCGTCGAGGACACGCGCGAAAGTGAGACCCAGCGCACTGCGGCGCGCATCGCGCAGCGGCTCGTCGGGGAACTCGAGCGAGAAGGCCTGCGCATAGGCGCCAAGCTGGGTCCGGGCGTCGAGGTCGCACTGCCACTGGACGAGCGCGCCCAGGGCGCTGCGGAAAGCCGCACCGCCCAGCTGCAGGTGCTGGAACTGGGCAAGCATGTTGTACTGGTGGCAGCCGGTACGGAAGGCGAACCCCGACGAAAGATCGAATTGATCCTGGTCCAGTGTATGTGCACTGGGGTGGCGCCGAAGCGAGACGCGCCCGCCAGTAGTCCACTGCCAGCCGCCGCCCATCGGCACGGTCCAGTTTAGGCCGAGCGCACCGGCAAAAACGGAACTATTTCTCGGAAGACTGATTCCCAGCGGGATCACCGCGGTGCCGTCTGCCAGGACCCACTGACCGGTGGAGCTTCCGAAGTTGACGTTGGAGTCGTGGCCGGTTTCGAGTTCGAGCAGTCCGACCAGCCGGGGCCGCCCGTCGTCGTCGACGCGGCGTATGGCGTCGAGGTACCTGCCGATCACCCGCCGGGCGTCTTCGGGGATGCGCTGGGCCGCGACGGCTTCGAACTCGCGCCGCGCATTCTCGTGCTCGCGCAGCGCGAAGTAGGCGCGGGCGATCTCCGCGCGCGCCTGCAGGAAGCCGGGGCGCTCCATGAGCACGCGCTCGAGCGCAATCACGGCCTCTCCCGGACGGCCCGAGTCGATGGCGGCGAGTCCCAACAGGTAGTCGAAGTCGGCGTCGCCGGCATAGTCGCCGACCCGGGCCTGCAGCATCCGGAACGCGCTGTCGGCCTGCCCGCTGTCGATCAGCACGCGCGCGTTCGCGAGCAACTGTGCCAGCGGCGCCGGCGTGGCCGGGCGGCCGCTCGCGCCGGCGGATGCGGGGGCATCGAACGCCGGCCCCGGTTTTGGCGAGGGCGGCTGCGGTTGCGCCAGCGCGTCCGGGGCAGCGACCGCGATGATCACCGACAGCGCGAACGAGCGCACCACGGCGGTGCGCCGCAACCTCTGCGCGCCAGCCGGGGTCGCCACGAACCTCATGCGCCGCGCACGACCGCCTCGCCCCGCAGCGAGTGCGGCAGCGCGGCGCTGATCCGCACGTCGACGAACCGGCCTGCGAGATCTTGCGGACCCGGGAAGTTCACCACCCGGTTGTTGCCGGTGCGGCCGGCGAGTTCGCCGGCGTCGCGGCGCGAAGGGCCTTCGACCAGCACCCGCTGCACGCTGCCGACCATCGCCTCGCTGATCCGCCGGGCGTTGGCGTCGATCGCCGACTGCAGCCGTTGCAGCCGCTCCAGCTTGACGGGCTGCGGGGTGTCGTCGGCGAGGTCGGCGGCCGGGGTTCCGGGCCGGGGGCTGTAGACGAAGGAAAACGAGCTGTCGAACCCGATCTCCCCGGCGAGTCGCAGCGTGCGTTCGAAGTCGTCACCGGTTTCGCCCGGAAAGCCGACGATGAAGTCGGTGGACAGGCTGATGCGGGGACGCACTGCTCGCAGCCGGCGCACGATCGACTTGTATTCGAGCACGGTGTAGCCGCGCTTCATCGCTGCGAGGATGCGGTCGGAACCCGACTGCACCGGCAGGTGGACGTGATCGACCAGCTTCGGCAGACGTGCGTACGCGTCGATCAGCCGCTGGGTGAACTCCTTCGGGTGCGAAGTGGTGTAGCGCACGCGGTCGACGCCCGGAATCTCGCAGACGTGGTCGAGCAGCAGCGCGAAATCCCCGGCTTCGCCATCGGGCATCGCGCCGCGCCAGGCGTTCACGTTCTGGCCGAGCAGCGTAACCTCGCGCACCCCCTGGTCGGCCAGTCCGGCGATCTCGACCAGCACGTCTTCGAGCGGACGCGACACCTCGTCTCCGCGCGTGTAGGGCACGACGCAGAAGCTGCAGTACTTGCTGCAGCCCTCCATGATCGACACGAAGGCGGTGGCGCCTTCGGTGCGTGCCGGCGGCAGGCGGTCGAATTTCTCGATCTCGGGGAAGCTCACGTCGACCTGCGGCTGGCCGCTGGCGCGACGAGCCGCGATCAGCTCGGGAAGCCGGTGCAACGTCTGCGGACCGAACACCAGGTCGACGTACGGTGCGCGTGCGACGATCGCCGCACCCTCCTGGCTGGCCACGCAACCGCCGACGCCGACGATGAGATCGGGACGCTCGCGCTTGAGCGCGCTGATCCGCCCGAGGTCGGAAAACACCTTCTCCGCGGCCTTTTCGCGCACAGAGCAGGTGTTGAACAGGATGATGTCGGCGTCCTCGGGCCGATCGGTCCTGCGCGCGCCCTCGGTTTCGGCGAGCACGTCGGCCATCCGGTCCGAGTCGTACTCGTTCATCTGGCATCCGAACGTGCGGATGTAGAGCCGGGTGCTCACGCGCGCTGCCTGCTGCCGGAATGCGCTCGCCGGCTCAGCGGCCGCTCGCGGCCGAGCGTGCCTGCTCGCGTGCCTGCGCGGCCAGCAGTTCTTCGGGTGTGAGGAGCCAGACCCGCGACACGTTGCCGGCCGGGTCGCGCTCGACCAGCGCGTCGAAGCTGCCCGACAGGCTGGCCGGCATCACGATCATGTTGCGCTGGTCGAAGATGCGCGTGCCGGCGCCCAACCGTACCGGTTCGCCGTCGAGCGTGGCTTCGGGGAAGATGCGCATCGCGAAGCGCCCCGGGCGCGCTGCTTCCGGGAAACTGCGCGTGCCCTGCGCGGGCGCCGGCAGCGACCAGGCCAGCGCCACTGCTGCCACCGCACCGAGTGCGCGGCGCCTGGCACGGCACGGGGCGGGTTCTCGCGGCGGCTGCAGCATGGTCGATGCGTACCTTCGTCGGCTGCATGGGAGAAGGTGGTGGCGCATCAGGGACTCGAACCCCGGACCTGCGGATTATGATTCCGTCGCTCTAACCAACTGAGCTAATGCGCCAGCGAACCCGCGATTCTACGAATCCGGGCATGCGCTGTCAAAGCGCGAGGCGCCCCGGCGCCGGCCGGAAGCACCCCGAGCCGGCTTCAGGTGGTCACCCTCGGGAAGCGCACCGATATCCGGGTGCCCGCCCCGTGGCCGCGCCCCGGCGGCCACGCGATCCCGTCGTCGACTTCCACCCGGGCCCCGTGCTGCGTGGCGATCTCGCGCACGATCGACAGCCCCAGCCCGCTGCCGTCGCCCGGTGCGTCCGTCATCCGGTAGAAGCGCTCGAACACCATTGCGCGCTCGGACGGAGGGATGCCACTGCCGTCGTCCTCTACCTCGAGCACGACCTCGTCGGTGCCGGTGCGGCTGCGCACGGTGACGACGCCGCGCTCGGGGGTATGGCGCAGCGCGTTGTCGACCAGGTTGCCGACCATTTCGCGCAACAGGATCGGCTGGCCGCTGATCGGCGCTGCGGCCCCGTCGTCCTCGACGCCGAAGTCGATGTGCCGCTTCAGCGCTTCGTCGGCCCATTCCGCGGCAAGGGTGCGCACCAGCGCGCGCAGGTCCACGGGTTCCATCGCTGCCGCGCCGCGCAGGTTCTCGGTGCGCGCGAGCGACAACAGCTGGTTCACCAGATGCGCGGTGCGCGCGGCGCTGCGCACGAGTTGCACCAGGCTGCGCTGAAGCTGCTTCGGATCGGTTTCGCGCATCGCCAGTTCGGCCTGCGTGCGCAGCCCGGCCAGCGGCGTCTTCATCTGGTGCGCGGCGTCGGCGATGAAGCGTTTCTGTGCGTCGAGACTGAGTGCCTGGCGCACCAGCAGATCGTTGAACGCGTCGACCAGCGGGGCGATCTCCTCGGGCGCTCCGCGCGGATCGATCGGCGAGAGATCGTCGGGCCGCCGGGTGCGGATGCCGTGCTGCAGCCACTGCAGCGGCGCCAGGCCGCGCGAGAGCCCGAACCAGACCAGGCCGAGCGCCAGCGGCAGGATCAGGAACTGCGGAAAGATCACGCCCTTGATGATCTCGTTGGCCAGCTGGCTGCGGCGCTCCAGGGTCTCGCCGACCTGCACCAGCATCCAGCGTCCGCTCGGTTCCCCTGTCGCCGACATCTTCAGCAGATGGGAGTAGGCGACCCTGAACTCCATGCCGTGCATGATCACGTTGCGCAGCTTCACCCTTCCGACTTCGGGGAAGTCGTAGAGCCGGGGACGCGGGAACCCGGCGTCGCCGGCGATCAGTGCGCCGTCGACGTCGAGTACCTGGAAGTACACCCTGGCCTGCTCGTCGCCCTGCAGCAGGTGGCTCGCGGTCACCGCGATCGGCTCGTGCGCGGGCGCGACCGCCTCCGACTTCACGTGCTCGAGCAGCACCAGCGTTCGATCGGAGAGCGAGCGGTCGAACGGGGCATCGGCCAGCGAGCGCGCCACGAGGAAGGTCACCGCGACCGACAGCGGCCAGAGCAGCAGCAGCGGCGCGAACATCCAGTCGAGGATCTCGCCGAAGAGCGAGCGCTGTTCGCTCGATCCTGCCGGCTCGCGTCGGCCCGCGCGTACGCGCGACTTGCGATCGGCAAGGCCGGGGCGATGCGGGGACTCGCGCGTTGCGATCAGGTCGCTGAGTACCGAGGGCGCGGTATCGGCGGGCTTCATCCCTGCGCCGCGGTATCGGCGGGCCGCTCGAGGCAGTAACCGAGGCCGCGCACGGTGGCGATGCGGATCTCGCAGCCCTCGAGCTTGCGGCGCAGCCTGTGCATGTAGACCTCGATCGCGTTCAGGCTGATCTCGTCGCCCCATTCGCAGACGTGGTCGACGATCTGCTCCTTGCTGACCAGGCGCCCCATGCGCTGCATCAGCACTTCGAGCAATCCGATCTCGCGCGCCGAGAGGTCCAGCGGATGCTCGCCGAGGAACGCGGTGCGACTGACCTGGTCGAAAGCCAGCGGTCCGCAGCGCAACCGGCTGCTGCCGCTGCCCATGCTGCGGCGGACCAGCGCGCGTACCCGCGCTTCGAGTTCGGAGAGCGCGAACGGCTTGGCCATGAAGTCGTCCGCGCCGAGGTCCAGTCCGCGCACCCGCTGCTCGACCGAGTCGGCAGCGGTGAGAATCAGCACCGGCGCGGCGACGTTTCGCGAGCGCAGCCGCCTCAGGACCTCCAGCCCGGGCAGGCCCGGCAGACCGAGATCGAGGATCAACAGGTCATACGCCTGCGTGGACAGCGCGGTGTCGGCATCGCGCCCCGAGGCGACGTGATCGACCGCATAGCCTGCGCCGCGCAGCGACCGCGACAGGCCGTCGGCCATCACCTGATCGTCTTCGGCGATGAGGATGCGCATCCGGATTTCGCGTACGCCGCCGACGGCGGCACCGGCAGCAAGTGTAGCGCTGCGCTGTTCAGCAAGGGGCGAGCGCCTCGCGCAGGGCGTCGCGCGTGGCCCTGGCCACTGCGGCGGCGGCCGCGGCGAAGTCTTCCGCGCGGCTTGCATAGAGGATCGCGCGCGACGAATTGACGATCATCCGTCGCCCGCCGGCGCGCACCGTGGCCTCGATGTCGCCACCCTGCGCGCCGATGCCGGGCACCAGCAGCGGCAGGTCGCCGGCGATCGCGCGCACGCGCGCGAGCTCGGCAGGGTAGGTGGCCCCCACCACCAGGCCGAGCTGGCCGCTCGTGTTCCACGGTCCGGCGGCCAGCCGTGCCACGCGTTCGAACAGGCGCTCGCCGCCGACCTCGAGCGCCTGCAGGTCGCTGCCCCCGGGATTGGAGGTGCGGCACAGCAGGATGACGCCCCGATCGCGCCAGGCGAGCCAGGGTTCGAGCGAATCGAAACCCATGTACGGGTTGACCGTGGCCGCGTCGGCCCGGTAGCGCTCGAAGGCCTCGCGGGCATACTGCTCGGCGGTGGCGCCGATGTCTCCCCGCTTGACGTCGAGGATCACCGGCTTGCCGGGGTGCGCGTGCCGAATGTGCGCAACCAGATCCTCGAGCTGCTCCTCGGCGCGCGCCGCTGCGAAGTAGGCGATCTGCGGCTTGAACGCGCAGGCGAATTCCGCCGTGGCATCGACGATCTCGCGGCAGAATGAGAGGATCGCGTCGGATCGGCCAGCGAGATGCGCGGGCAGGCGCGACGGATCCGGATCGAGGCCGACGCACAGCATCGAGTCGGCGCGGTCCCAGGCGGCCTGCAGCGAAGCGACGAAACTCACCAGCCCTCCTCCGACGTTCGACAATTCCATTCTATCCAGACGATGAACGAGCCGCTGCGCCTTTCGCCGCGCGATCTCTGGCTGCTGGCGCTGCTCACGCTCGCCTGGGGCGTGAACTGGCCGATCATGAAGATCGGCGTGAACGAGCTCGCGCCGATGAGCTTTCGTGCGCTGACCATGATCGGCGGTCTGCCGGCGCTGGCAGTCATCGCGCGCGTCGCAGGAGTGCCGCTGCGCGTGCCGCGCGAGGAGCGCGGCGAGTTGCTCGTGCTCGCGCTGACGAACATGGTGCTCTGGATCGTCCTGTCGATCTACGCGCTGAAGCTGCTGTCGTCGGGCCGCGCCGCGATTCTCGCGTACACGATGCCGGTCTGGACTGCGCTGATCGGCATCGCGCTGTATGGCGAGCATCCGTCGCGGCGGCTCTGGGTCGGCGTGGCTGCGGCCGCGCTCGGTGTCCTGCTGCTGCTGGGCGGCGAGATCGGGGCGATCGCCGGTCGCCCCCTGGGAATGCTGCTGATGCTGTCGGCCGCTGCGATATGGGGGCTGGGCACGCACCTGATGCGCCGCCGGCGACTGCGCGCGCACATCCTGACGATCACCTTCTGGTCGGTGGCGATCGGTCTCGTCGTCTGCAGCGGCCTAGCGCTGGCATTCGAGCGCGGCAGCTGGATCCGCGCGCCCGACGCGGCCGGATGGGGCGCGGTCGTGTACAACGCCCTGATCGTCTTCGGCTTCGCCCAGCTCGTCTGGTTCCGGCTCGTGTCCATCCTGCCGCCGGTGGCCAGCGGACTGTCGGTGATGCTGATTCCGGTGATCGGCCTGTTCTCGGGCATCGTGATGCTCGGAGAGCGGCCGGGATGGCAGGACTGGATCGCGCTCGCCGCGGTGCTGGTGGCGATCGCCAGCGTGCTGCTTCCCGTGCGCGAGGCGGGCGCGGCGCGCTGATCGCGCCGTGCGGCGGCAAGCCCCGCGGGTTGCGCTCGACCTCTCCGGGCGGCGCTCAACGCCCGAGCGGCGTCTCGTTCTCGAAGCGGTCTTGCGGCGACACCGGCGCCGAGTCGGCGCCGGCGGAGAACGAAGCACCCGGGTAATGGCGCAGCATGTCTTCGCGTACCTGCTGCAGCGGCAGGTCGGACCAGGTGCCGTGATCGGCGAGGTACTTCATGTGCAGGCGCCCCTGCGCATCGTGCTCCTGGTAGAGCGCGTCGCCCGAGCCGTCGAATTCGGTCGGGCGCACGCCGAAGCGCTCGCACAGCTCGATGTTGAACGCGGGCACGGCCTTGACCCAGCGGCCCTCGATCAGCAGCGCGGCGTAGCCGTGGTCGTAGAAGATGTCGATCCCGCCCATGCGTGCGCGCAGTTTCTCGGTATTCAGGTGATTGACCACGTCGGCCAGCCCGATCGCCGACGCGATGCCCACCGCGCGTGCGCAGGCCGCGAGCAGGCCCGCCTTCGAGACGCACCAGCCGTAGCCGTCGCGAATCACCTGGCTCGCGCGATACGCCTCGGAGTCATAGCTGATGCGGTATGGGTCGTAGCGGATCCGGTCGCGCACCGCGTAGAACAGGCGCACCGCACGGGTACGCGCATCGTGCGCACCGCCGATTGCCTCGCTCACGAAGCGTCGCACCTCGGGCGTCTCGTAATCGAGGAATGCGGTCGCAGCGAGGTACGGCCCGAGATCCGGACCTGCGCGCGTGACGCCGGGCAGCCCCGGCAGGTGAACCACGTTCATCGTCATCCTCCGTGCCCCCATTGTAGCGGCGTCGCGCGGGCGGGCCAGCGAGGTCGGGCGACGATCTCCGTTACGATCGCGCTGTCCGGAGTCCGGTCGGGCGTGCGCGGCTTGCACCCGGCCCGGCGAAAATCCCCGGCACATCCGCAAGAGAGGCGAATCATGGCAACGAAGAAGACCTTCCTGGCGTGCATCGTGGCGTCGACGGCGCTGGCGGGCTGCGCCAACATGACCGAAACCCAGCAGCGCACCGCGGTCGGCACCGGTGTCGGGGCGGTGGTGGGCGCGGCACTGGGCAGCGCCGTGGGTGGCAGCGGCGGCGCGACACGCACCGGCGCGGTGCTCGGCGCCGCGGCCGGCGGCATCGGTACCTACGTCTGGTCCAGGCGCATGGAGGAGCAGAAGCGCACGATGGAGCGGGCCACCGCCGGCACCGGTGTCGACGTCTCGCAGACCGCCGACAACCAGCTGAAGCTCGAGATTCCGAGCGACATCTCGTTCGACACGAATCGTGCCGAGATCAAGCCGAATTTCCGGCCGATCCTCGATCGCTTCGCACAGACGCTGAATGCGAATCCGGGAACCACGGTGCGCATCGTGGGCCACACCGACAACACCGGCACCGACGCGATCAACGACCCGCTGTCGGTCAACCGTGCGGCCAGCGCGCGCCAGTATCTCGCCTCGCGCGGCGTCGATGCGGCGCGCATCGCGATCGACGGACATGGCTCGCGCGAGCCGATCGCCGACAACAGCACTGCGGCGGGCAGGGCGAAGAACCGTCGCGTCGAGATCTACGTGGCCGAGCCCGCGCCGCGCTGAAGCCGCGGCGGCCGGGTGCTGGCACCCGGTTGCGGCGCGGAGGAACGAAAAAGGCCCGCAGTTGCGGGCCTTTTCCTTGCATGGCGGCCCCCGGGGCCGCCATCGCCGGGCTTACATGCCCATGTCGCCCATGCCGCCCATGCCGCCCATGCCTCCGGGCATGCCGCCGCCGGCCGGCTTGTCTTCCGGCGCCTCGGCGACCATGGCCTCGGTGGTGAGCATCAGGCCGGCAACCGACGCGGCGTTCTGCAGCGCGGTGCGCGTCACCTTGGTCGGATCGACCACGCCCATGTCGAGCAGGTCGCCGTAGGTGCCGTTGGCCGCGTTGTAGCCGAAGTTGCCCTTGCCCTCGAGCACCTTGGCGACCACCACGCTCGCCTCTTCGCCGGCGTTGGCGACGATCTGGCGCAGCGGCTCCTCGATCGCGCGCATCACGATCCTGATGCCGGCTTCCTGGTCGCTGTTGTCGCCCTTCACCTTGATGCCGGCGCGGGCGCGCAGCAGCGCGACGCCGCCGCCGGCCACGATGCCTTCCTCGACGGCGGCACGGGTGGCGTGCAGCGCGTCTTCGACGCGGGCCTTCTTCTCCTTCATCTCGACTTCGGTAGCGGCGCCGACGCGGATGACGGCCACGCCGCCGGCCAGCTTGGCCACGCGCTCCTGCAGTTTCTCGCGGTCGTAGTCGCTGGTGGCTTCCTCGATCTGCGCGCGGATCGCCTTGACGCGGGCCTCGATGGCCTTCGTGTCGCCGGCACCGTCGATGATCGTGGTGTTCTCCTTGGCGACCTCGATGCGCTTGGCGCGGCCGAGATCCTGCAGTGTCGCCTTCTCGAGCGACATGCCGGTCTCTTCGGAGATCACGGTGCCGCCGGTGAGGATCGCCATGTCTTCCAGCATCGCCTTGCGGCGGTCGCCGAAGCCGGGCGCCTTGACTGCGACGGTCTTCAGGATGCCGCGAATGTTGTTGACCACCAGCGTCGCGAGCGCTTCGCCCTCGACTTCCTCGGCAATGATCAGCAGCGGCTTGCCGGCCTTGGCGACCTGCTCGAGCACCGGCAGCAGTTCGCGGATGTTGCTGACCTTCTTGTCGTGCAGCAGCACGTACGGTTCGTCGAGCACCGCGACCTGCTTGTCGGGGTTGTTGATGAAGTAGGGCGACAGGTAGCCGCGGTCGAACTGCATGCCCTCGACGATGTCGAGCTCGTTCTCGAGCGACTTGCCGTCCTCGACGGTGATCACGCCTTCCTTGCCCACCTTCTCCATCGACTCGGAGATGATCCGGCCGATCTCCTCGTCGGCGTTCGCCGAGATCGAGCCGACCTGCGCGATCTCCTTGCTCGTGGTGCACGGCTTGCTGATCTTCTTCAGCTCGCTCGTCAGCGCCTGCACCGTCTTGTCGATGCCGCGCTTCAGGTCCATCGGGTTCATGCCCGCGGCCACGTACTTCATGCCCTCGCGCACGATCGCCTGTGCCAGCACCGTGGCGGTGGTGGTGCCGTCGCCGGCGGCGTCGGAGGTCTTGGACGCGACTTCCTTGACCATCTGCGCGCCCATGTTCTCGAACTTGTCCTTCAGTTCGACTTCCTTGGCGACCGAGACGCCGTCCTTGGTGACGGTGGGAGCGCCGAACGAGCGCTCGAGGACCACGTTGCGGCCTTTCGGGCCGAGGGTCACGCGGACCGCGTTGGCGAGGAGGTTGACGCCGTTGATCATGCGGCTGCGGGCGTCATCGGAAAAGAAAACCTGCTTGGATGCCATCTGCTTGTTCTCCTGGAACCTGTTGATTCGTGTGGCTTACTCGACCACGGCCATGATGTCTTCTTCGCGCATCACCAGCAGTTCGTCGCCTTCGACCTTCACGGTCTGGCCGCTGTACTTGCCGAAGAGCACCTTGTCGCCGACCTTCACCGCGAGCGGGCGGACCTTGCCGTCGTCGCCCACCTTGCCGTTGCCGACAGCGAGCACTTCGCCCTGGTCAGGCTTCTCGGCGGCGCTATCGGGGATCACGATGCCGGACGCGGTCTTGCGCTCGTTGTCCAGGCGTTTGATGATCACGCGATCATGCAGCGGACGGAGTTTCATGCGGGGTAGCTCCCAAGTTGTTGAAAATTAAAGAGAAAATCACGAAGCCGGGAGGCCGGCTCCGGGCATTCCGGCGGGCGGGCGCAGTACGTTCCGGCAGAACCCGGTCACGTTCTTGTTAGCACTCACCGCTGGCGAGTGCTGATTGTAGGAACTCGTCGCCCGGATTTCAAGTGCGGAAAGGGCGCGGCAAGTGCGGAAAGGGCGCGGCGAGGCTCCGGCGCCAGAAAAAAAACGGCCGCCCGGGGGCGGCCGTCGGTCGGCTCGCAAGCCGGCGTTCCCGAAGGCGGGCCGGTTGCGGGGCGCGTGATTACAGCGGGCGGATCGCCGAGGCCTGCAGGCCTTTCGGACCCTGCTTGACCGCGAATTCGACTCGCTGCGCTTCCTGCAGCGTCTTGAACCCGCTGCCCTGGATCTCGGAGAAGTGCGCGAAAAGATCCGCGCTGCCGTCATCGGGGGCGATGAAGCCGAAACCCTTGGATTCGTTGAACCACTTGACCACGCCGGTCACTCGATTGCTCATGTTGCGCTCCATTCGATACGCGTTGGGACATACACCGCAGACGACCCCGTCGCGGCGGCAGACGAATCAAGAGGCACAACCAGGTATTCGAGACGCGCTGCCCTGAGGCAGGCCGGCTTGACACGCAAAGATGATCAACTTGAACTGAATGCCGGCACAGACTAACCGATTCCGGCCGTTCTGTCGAGCGGTATCGTTCAGGGCTGCTCGGGTTCGACTCCCAGAGCCACGAGAAAGCGGGACACCATGTTGTAGGTTGCCACGGTGCCGACGAACTCGACCAGCTCGCGCGCCGGCAGTGCGCGCTCGAGCGCATCGAAGCTTGCGTCGGACACCTTGACCGCGAGGGTCATCTCGACCGCGACCGCGAGCGCGGCGCGCTCGGTCGCGTCGAACTGCGCCTCGTTCGATGCGGCGCGCTGCGGCTCGCGCAGCGCCTCGAGTTGCGCGTGCGTGCCGCCCGCCTTCAGGAACTCGGGCGCATGGTGACGGAACTCGTAGTCGGCGCCGTTGAGCACCGCCACTGCGCACATCGCCAGCTCGCGCAGCTTCGGCGACAGCTGCAACTGCGTGCGGATCGCACCCAGGTAGCTGTTCCAGCCCTTCGCCATTTCGGGGCTGTGCAGCAGCATGCGGTCGAGGTTGAGCAGCGTGCCGCCACGGCGCGCCCGCACCGCCTCGACGATCGCGCGCGGCTCGGCCAGGTCGGCGGGAACGTAGGGAACGCGGGGCATCGATGGCACCACAGGCGCGGGCGCGGCCGTGCAGGGGCGGGCGGCTCAGGCGATGCGCGAATACGAAGCGCCGCTGGGCGCCTGCGCCAGGCGGCGGTCGAAGGCCATTGCCGCCGCACGCACCAGCAGCCGGCCGCGCGGCGTGACCTCGACACCGTGCTCGTCGATCCGCACCACCCCCGCCTCGGCAAGCGGCGCGAGCGCCTCGATCGAGCCGGCCAGCCAGCGGCGGCTGTCGATGCCGCGGCGCTCGTCGAGCGCGGCGAAGTCGATCCGGAAGTCGCACATCAGCGCGCTGATCGCGTCGCGGCGCACGAAGTCGTCTGCGTCGAGTGCGATGCCGCGCACCGCGGGCAGTTCGCCGCGCTCGATGCGCCGGTAGTAGCCGTCGAGCAGCTTGTCGTTCTGCGCATAGACGTCGCCGACCGAGGAGATCGACGACACGCCGAGCGCGATCAGGTCGCCGGAGTCGTGCGAGCAATAGCCCTGGAAGTTGCGATGCAGGCGTCCTTCGCGCTGCGCGATCGACAGTTCGTCGTCTTCGCGCGCGAAGTGATCGAGGCCGAGGTGCCGGTAGCCGGCGGCCGCGAACATCTTCACCGCCGTCTCGAACATGCGCGCCTTCTCTTCCGACGACGGCAGGTCGGCTTCGGCGATGCGCCGCTGCGGCTTGAACAACACCGGCAGGTGCGCGTAGTGGTAGAGCGCGATGCGGCCTGGCGCCGCGGCGATCGTCTTGCGCAGCGTCTCCTGGAAGCCGGTCGGGTGCTGCTTCGGCAGCCCGTAGATGAGGTCGACGTTGATCGAGTGGAATCCGGCCTCGCGCGCCGCCTCGATCAGTTCGACCGTCTGCTCGTACGACTGGATGCGGTTGACCGCCGCCTGCACCACCGGGTCGAAGTCCTGCACGCCGAGGCTGACGCGGTTCAGTCCCATCGACCGCAGGGTGCGCACCCTTTGCGGGCTCACCGTGCGCGGGTCGATCTCGATCGAGTACTCGCCATCGTCGCGGAAATCGAAGGCGCGGCGCAGCATGTCGATCAGGGTGCCCAGTTCGGCGTCGGGCATGAAGGTGGGCGTGCCGCCGCCGAAATGCATGTGGCTGATCGGTTGCCCGCGGCCGGTGAGCGCGGTGACCAGTTCGACCTCGCGTTCGAGCGCGGTCAGGTAGGGGAAGACCTGCTCGACGTGGCGCGTGCCGATCTTGTTGCAGCCGCAGTAGTAGCAGATCGACCGGCAGAAGGGGATGTGCACATAGAGGCCGAGCGGCTCGCCGTGGCGGGCTGCGCGCGCCGCGAGCGCCTGCGCATAGCGCTCGGCGCCCACCCGCTCGTCGAACCGGTCGGCCGTCGGGTAGGAGGTGTAGCGCGGTCCGCGGCCGCCGAAGCGGCGCAGCAGTTCGTCGTCGATGATCAGGGGCTCGCTGGCCTGGATGCTCATGGAGATTGCACGCGTTGCGTAAGTGCTCGCGGCCATTTTCGCATCCGCGGCTCCCAGCGTCTAATCCGGGTGCGTTGTCGGCTCTGCGGGAGCGACGCTGCGACAGCGTGACGAACGTGCCGCGTCCCGCGGCGCTCGCCGCGCTTGCCGCGGCATCAGAGCCCCAGCCCGGTCCAGATCGCGTCGACCCGCTTCCTGACCGCCTCGTCCATCGCGATCGCGCGCGCCCACTCGCGCGCGGTTTCTCCGGGCCACTTGCCGGTGGCGTCGATGCCCATCTTCGAGCCCAGGCCCGACACCGGCGACGCGAAGTCGAGATAGTCGATCGGCGTGTGCTCGACCAGTGTGGTGTCGCGCACCGGGTCGACCCGGGTGGTGATCGCCCAGACCACCTCCTTCCAGTCGCGAACGTCGACATCGTCGTCGGTGACGACGATGAACTTCGTGTACATGAACTGGCGCAGGAAGCTCCAGACTCCGAACATCACGCGCTTGGCGTGCCCCGGATACTGCTTGCGCATCGACACCACCGCCAGACGGTAGGAGCAGCCTTCGGGCGGCAGGTAGAAGTCGACGATCTCCGGGAACTGCTTGCGCAGGATCGGCACGAACAGTTCGTTCAGCGCGACGCCGAGCACTGCCGGTTCGTCGGGCGGCTTGCCGGTGTAGGTGGAGTGATAGATCGGGTCGCGGCGCATCGTGATGCGCTCGATCGTGAAGACCGGGAACCAGTCCTGCGCGTTGTAGTAGCCGGTGTGGTCGCCGAACGGCCCTTCGAGCGCCATCTCCCAGCCGTTGCGCGCGGCCGGCGGAAGCTCGCGCGTCCAGCCGAGGCGGCGCGCATTGGCCAGCGTGGCTTCTCCGCCGGCGTCGGGACGGATCGCCCCCTCGAGCACGATCTCCGCAGTGGCAGGCACCTGCAGCGAGTTGCCGATGCAGGTTGCGAGTTCGGTCTTCGCGCCGCGCAGCAGGCCGGCGAACTGGTACTCGGAGAGCGAGTCGGGCACCGGCGTCACCGCAGCGAGCGTGGTCGCCGGATCGGCGCCGAGCGCCACCGCGACCGGGAACGGTTCGCCCGGATGGCGTGCCGCGTGTTCGCGAAAATCGAGCGCGCCGCCGCGATGCGCGAGCCAGCGCATGATCGTGCGGTTCGGACCGATCACCTGCTGTCGATAGATCCCCAGGTTCTGCCGCGTGGCGGCCGGGCCGCGCGTGACCACCAGCCCCCAGGTGATCAGCGGTGCCGCGTCGCCTGGCCAGCAGGTCTGCACCGGCAGCTGCGCGAGGTCGACGGCGTCGCCTTCGAGAACCACCTGCTGGCACGGTGCGTTGCCGACTTCGCGCGGCGCCATGTGCATCACCTGCCGCAGCACGGGCCACTTGTCCCAGGCATCGCGCAATCCCCTGGGCGGCTCGGGTTCCTTCAGGTATGCGAGCAGTTCGCCGGTCGCGCGCAATGCCTCGATCGATTCTGCACCCATTCCGAGCGCGACGCGGCGCGGCGTTCCGAACAGGTTCGCGAGCACCGGCATCGTGAACGGGCGCGCCGCGTCGCGCGGCTGCTCGAACAACAGCGCAGGGCCCGCGGCTCGCAGCACGCGATCCGAAATCTCGGTCATCTCGAGCCGCGGCGAGACCGCAGTAGAGATCCGCTTCAACTCGCCGATCGCATCGAGTTGTTGAACGAAGTCACGCAGGTCTTTGTATTTCACGGGAATATGTCACCGTGGTTTCGCGATGTGGATTGTCGCATCGAATTCATTGCACATGACGGGACGACAAAATTTGACCTTCGCGGATCGCATCCATAGAATCGCGCCGGGTTTCCGATCCGGCGTCGCGTGACTGCCCCTCGATCGCAACCCGTGGAGAGTCCTGGCGCAGACCGGGACGATGCGGCAGGCAGCGCATCCAACGAACAGCGGGCGGCCACGTAGCGCCTGTGCGAGAGAGACGATGAGGCCCGCGCTTTCATGGTACTGGCGGGCACAGCGAGAACCGATCGCCTGTTGGGCGAACCGTACGGCGCAAGCCGGAAGGAGGCTCGATGCTAAACCAGCGTCAGGTCACGATCCTGTTCGATGCGTGCACGCGCGCCGTCGGTGCCGTGCGGCGCCCGGCATTGGCCGTGCCGACCGCGGTGCTGCTGGTTGCCGGTGTGCTGACGCTGAACGGCGGACCGGGCGCCGCTGTCCCGGTCGATGCGTCGTTCGATGCACTGGGCGAAACCGCCATGCCGGCGCAGCGTGCGCCGATGTTCGCGGGTCTCTTCACGCCGCACCACGCGTTGCCGCGGCCCGCGTTGCCCTGGGAGTCGGCGCCCGCCGCAGCGCAGGACGGCGTCGCGAAGCCGGAGCAGGCGCCTCTGGTGCCGCGTCCGTCGCTGAAGCTCACGCCGGAGCAGCAGAAGATCGCGCGGTTCGTCGCGAAGAAATACCGGATTGCAGTGGGCGACGTGCAGCATCACGTTGCCTATGCGTACCGGGCCGCGAAGGAGTTCCGGCTCGATCCGTATCTGGTCCTCGCCGTGATGTCGATCGAGTCGAGTTTCAACCCCCATGCGCGCAGCCCGGCTGGTGCCCAGGGACTGATGCAGGTGCTCACGCGAGTGCACGTCGACAAGTTCGCGCCGTTCGGCGGCGCGTCCGCGGCATTCGACCCGATGGCCAACATCAGCGTCGGCTCGCGCATCCTCAAGGAATACCTGGTGCGCGAGGGCAGTGTCGAGGGTGCCCTGAAGTCCTACGTGGGTGCGGCACTGCACGACCACGACTGGGGCTATGGCTACAAGGTGCTGTCCGAGCGCGAGCGCATCGCTGCGGCGGCCGCGGGCCGGCCGATACCGGCGCAACCGCTGAAACCGCCGGAGCAGGTCGCCGGAGCCGATGCAGACGCGCGCGCCGGCATCGTGCGCGAGGCTTCGCCGGGCGACGCGACGGCACCGGCGCCGGCCGGTGGCTTGCTGCTCGACGCGGCCTTCGAGATGCCGGCGGAACCGGCGAAAGGCGAGCCGTTGGTTCGGCTGCGCTCCGGATCGATGGCGCCGGCCAGCTAGGGCGTGTTCACACTACGATCGTCCCCGCGCCGGGGCCTGCCGAGCCGCCAAACGAGGCGCCGGCGACGCGCGTGGCGGTGCCACGCAAGGAGCCGGCAACGAAGTGTGGCGGCCCGGCAGGCCCCGGCCCGGAGGGTGAGCCCGGAAAAAGCGCGCACTCCGCGTTGCAAATGCTCGCCGTGGCCCCGCCACGGCTGCGCTTTGCGCCTTGACTGCGCGCTTTTTTCCGGGCTCACGCGCGGACGATCGTAGTGTGAACACGCCCTAGGCGCCCGCAGCACGCCGCCGCGGCGGGCGGCTCACGACGGCGCTTGCGCCCTGCGTCAGCGGCGAGAACGCCCGCGCGCGGGCAGGTAGCGCTCGATCCGCGAGACGGCCTGCTGCAGCCGTTCCATCGAGTTCGCGTACGACAGTCGCAGATAGCGGGCGGGATCGTGCTGGCCGAAGTCCTTGCCCGGCACCACCGAGACATGGATGCGCTCGAGCAACTCGAGCGCGAACTGCCAGCTGTCGTCGCTGTGCGCGCTGCAGTCGGCCCAGGCATAGAACGCGCCGTCGGGGCTGACCGGCACGGGCAGTCCGGCGCCGCGCAACGCCGGCACGATGTAGTCGCGGCGCCTGCGGAATTCGTCGCGGCGCGATTCGTACTCGGCGAGCGAGGCCGGATCGAAGCAGGCGATCGCGGCGTGCTGGGCGAGCGTGGATGCACAGATGTACAGGTTCTGTGCGAGCTTCTCGAACACCGGCGCCAGCGCTTCGGGCACCACCAGCCAGCCCAGTCGCCAGCCGGTCATGTGGAAATACTTCGAGAAGCTGTTGGTGACGACCAGGTCGTCGCCATGCGCGAGCGCCGAACGCGGCGCGTCGTCGTACGACAGGCCCAGGTAGATCTCGTCGACGATCGTGAATCCGGCGCGCGCACGCACCGCGTCGACGATGCGGCCCAGCTCGTCGAACGGGATCGAGGTGCCGGTCGGGTTGGCCGGCGAGGCGACCAGCACGCCGCGAGTGCCGGAATGCCAATGCGCCTCGAGCAGCGCGCGGGTGAGCTGGAAGCGGGTCTCGGGCCCAGTTGCGACCGGTTGCGGGACGCCGTCGAAAGCGCTCACGAAGTGGCGGTTGCAGGGATAGCCGGGGTCGGTCATCAATACCGCGGCGCCCGGGTCGACCAGCGCGCAGCAGGCGAGCGACAGCGCGGCCGATGCCCCCGCCGTGACGACGATGCGCGACGGTGCGATGTCCAGGCCGTAGCGCACACCGTAGTCGCGCGCGATCGCCTCGCGCAGCGGGGCCAGGCCGGTGGCGGCGGTGTATTGCGTGTGGCCCGCGCGGGCGGCCCGCTCCAGCGCCGCGACCACCGGCTCGGGAGCGGTGAAGTCGGGTTCGCCGATGTTCAGGTGAATGACCGGACGGCCGGCCGCCTCGAGGGCGGCCGCCCGCTTGGCCAACTCCATCACGTGGAACGGCTCGATCTGCGCGATGCGCTGCGCCAGCGGGTAGCGGATGTTCATCGCGCCACATTCTAGTGTCGTGAGTTGCAAATACGTGGCGTCGAGATTCGACCAGACGGTGATGATCGTGCGGCCGATCCGCCACGGCAGATACCGGGTGGTATCTGCCGTGGCGGTCGGGCGCGCGAGGGCGCCGTCTGGTCGAATCTCGGCACCACGTATTTGCAACTCACGACACTAGGGCTATCGGTAGAACAGCTCGACGAGTCCCATGCCGGTGACGGGCGCGTAGGTCACCATTAGCAGCACGGCGATCAGCACCCCGATGAACCAGACGTTCGTCTTCGTGACCGCCCAGACGCTTTCCTTCGCGATCGAGCAGGCGACCATCAGGACGCTGGCTACCGGGGGCGTCTGCTGGCCGATGCCGAGGTTGATCGTGACGATCAGGCCGAAGTGCACCGGGTCGATGCCGGCAGCGTTCACCAGCGGCATCACGACCGGCACCACGAGGATGATCGCGGCCGCCGAATGCAGGAACATGCCGAGCAGCAGGAACAGCAGGTTCAGCATCGCGAGGACCGCCCACTTGCTGCTCGTGAGCTCGGTCACGGTCTGCGCCAGCTTCTGTGGCGCCTGCACCTCCGTCAGGTAGACGCCGAGCAGCGCCGAGGTCGCCACGAGCAGCATCACCACCGCGGTCTGCGATCCGCCCTCGATCACCGCGGCGCGCAGGTGCGCGAGGTCGAGTTCGCGGTAGACGACCAGACCGATGAACAGCGCCGCGACCACCGCAAGCGCGGCGCCCTCGGTGGCGGTGACGATGCCGCCGAAGATGCCGCCGAGGATGATCATCGGCAGAGTGAATGCCCACAGCGCCTCGCGCGCGGTGCGCCGCACTTCGCTCCACCTGAACTCCTGCTCGATCGGCAGGTCGTAGCGGCGCGCAAACCAGTAGGCCACCGCCATCAGCCCGAGGCCGCCGATGATGCCGGGCACGATGCCGGCGACGAACAGCTGCACCACCGAGGTCTCGGCCATCACCGCGTAGAGGATCATCGGGATCGACGGCGGGATGATCACCGCCAGCGTGGCGGCCGAGGACATCACCGCGGCGGCGAGCGCCGGCGGGTAGCCCTTGCTCTTCATTGCCGGGATCGTGATCGAGCCGAGTGCCGCGACGTCGGCCACCGCCGATCCGGAGATCTCGGCGAAGAACAGCGACGCGCCGATCGACACCATCGCCAGCCCGCCGCGGATGAATCCGAGCAGCGCGCTCGCGAACGCGATCAGGCGCGTCGAGATTCCCGACGCATTCATGATCGCGCCGGCCAGGATGAACAGCGGAATTGCCAGCAGCGGGAAGTTGGTCGCGGCGTTGTAGATCACGATCGGCAGGTTGGGCAGCGCGGCGGTGCCCTGGACCAGCCAGATCGCGGCCAGCGCGACCGCCCCGAGCGCGACAGCGATCGGCACGTTCAGCAACACCAGGCCCAGCACACAGGCGAACAGGAGCAGCATCTCCACGTTCGTGACTCCTCGGGATGTCGTCGGGTTCCGGTGAGGCCGGCGCGGGCGCTCAGTGAGAGGCTTCCCGCGCCGCGCCCTCCGCGGTGGCGCCCTGCGCTCGCTCGGCGCGAGCCCACGCCAGCGCCTCGGGCAGGGTCAGCAACTCGGCGACGATGATCAGCGCCGCCGAGACCGGAATCACCGACTGCACGTAGGAGACCGGCACCTCCGGCAGGCTCACCAGCGTGTCGGTGGCGAGCACTTCGAGCACTTGCCAGCCGACCACGCCGAGCAGCGCGAAGAACCCGATCACCAGCGCTTCCACGACGATCGTGACCGCCACGCGCGGCCCCGGCGGCATCATCGCGACCAGTTCGGGACAGCTGATGTGGCCGCGCTTCGCCGCGGCGTAGGCCGAGCCGTAGAAAGTGAGCCAGGCGAGCAGGATCGAGGCGACCTCGTCGTACCAGACCAGCGAGTGGCCGATCGTGCGGAAGACGACGCCGACCGTCACTTCGACTGCCAGCACCGTCATCAGCCCGATGACGATCCATTCGAGGACTTTTTCGTAGAGCCTGCGCAGCCTCGCCATCGGATCGTCTCCCGCAGCTCTGGCGTCACTTGCCGAGCTCGATCGCGCGGTCGATCAGCTCCTTGGCGCCGGCGACCGCCTTGCCGAACTCCTCGTAGGTCGGCCTGCTGGCCGCAATGAACGCATTCTTGTCGACCTCGTTGACCTGGATGCCGCTTGCCCTGATCTTCTCCAGCAGCTCGGTCTCCTGCTTCTGCGCGGTCTCGTAGACGTAGGCCTGCGTCTCCTTCGCGACCTGCTCGAGCGTGGCGCGCACGTCGGCCGGCAGCGTCGCCCACTTGCGCGCGCCCGCCGTCAGGTAGGCCGGCGTGTAGACGTGGCCGGACAGCGACAGGTATTTCTGCACCTCGTGCAGCTTGGCGCTGTAGATCTGCGTGAACGGGTTCTCCTGTCCGTCCATCACGCCGGTCTGCAGCGCAGTGAAGAGCTCGGAGAACTTCATCGGGCTCGGGTTCGCGCCGTAGGTCTTGAACATCGCGACGCGCCACTTGCCTTCGGGCACGCGCAGCTTGATGCCGGCGAGATCCTCGGGCTTGTGGATCGGCCTGCGGTTGTTCGTTATGTGGCGATAGCCGTTCTCCCAGACGGCGACGATCTTCAGGCCCTTGGCCTCGGCCGCGGGAGCGAGCTTCGGCCAGACGATATCCTTCTCGATCAGCCCCATGTGCCTGCGGTCTTTCACGAGATAGGGCATCTCGAAGATGCCGAAGGAGTCGACCTCGCTGCTCATCACCGTCGACGGTACCGCCAGGTCGATCGTGCCGAGCTTGAGCTTTTGCAGCATCTCCTTGTCGCCGCCGAGCTGGCTCGAACCGAACACCACGACCTTCACCTTGCCGGCGAGCCTTGCGTTGGCGCGCCGCGCGAACTCGTCGGAGCTCATCTGGAACAGCGATCCCGGCTCGCCGACGTGGCCGAGCTTGAGCTCGATTTCCTGCGCGCCGGCGCCCGATGCGAACGCGCCCAGCGCGACCGCCAGCCCGAGCGCCGCGCCCAGGGCGCCGCGCAGCGCAAACCGGCGTGACGTGGTCGCCGGATCGCCGTCGGGGGCGGCCGGTGTCTTCGTGGGGTATTTCATGGTCTCCTCCTCCTCTTCGGGTCGTCCCTGGCCGCGTCTCAGGCGGACCGGCATTCGACGCGCGGGGCCTTCGGGGCCGACGCGGCCAGGCTGTCCATCGCTGCCTGCACCCCGCCCCGGCGATGCGGGACATCGGCCAGGCAGAGCGCCATCTCGACGCCGCCGAGGGTGCCGAGCAGCGTCAGGTCGTTGAAGTCGCCGAGGTGGCCGATGCGAAACACCCGGTCGGCGAGCTTGCCCAGCCCCTGGCCGAGCGACAGGTTGAAGTTCTCGAGTGCGATCCTGCGCAGCGCGTCGGCACTGTGCCCGTCGGGCATCACGACCGCGGTGAGTGCAGGACTGTGACCGTCGGGATCCCGGCAGAGGATCTCGAGCCCCCAGCCGCGCACTGCGGTGCGCGTCGCCTCGGCGTGGCGCTGGTGCCGCGAGAACACGTTGGGCAGTCCCTCTTCGAGCAGCATCGCGATCGCCTCGTGCAACCCGTAGAGCAGGTTGGTCGCCGGCGTGGACGGGAAGAAGCCGTTGGCGTTGGCCGCGAGCATCTCGTTCCAGTCCCAGTACGAGCGCGGCAAGCGTGCCTGTTTCGTGGCCCCGAGCGCCTTCGCGCTGATGGCGTTGAACGAGATGCCGGGGGGCAGCATCAGCCCCTTCTGCGAACCCGCCACGGTGACGTCGACGCCCCATGCGTCGTGGCGATAGTCGATCGAGCCTAGCGAAGAGATCGTGTCGACCATCAGCAGTGCCGGATGCCCGGCACGGTCGATCGCGTGGCGCACCTCGTCGATGCGGCTCGTCACACCGGTGGACGTCTCGTTGTGCACCACGCATACCGCCCGGAAGCGACGGTCGCGATCGGCAGCGAGCCGCGCCTCGATCGCGGCGGCGTCGACGCCGTGGCGCCAGTCGCCGGGAATGAACTCCACCACGAGCCCGAGGCGCTCGGCCATCCGCTTCCACAGCGTCGCGAAGTGGCCGGTCTCGCACATCAGCACCGCGTCGCCGGGCGACAGCGTGTTCACCAGCGCCGCCTCCCAGGCACCGGTGCCCGAGGCCGGAAAGATGATCACGGGGCCTTCGGTCTGGAAGATGCGGCGGATGCCGGCCAGCACCGACTTGCCCAACTGCTGGAATTCCGGGCCCCGATGGTCGATCGTCGGATAATCCATCGCCCGCAGGATCCGGTCGGGGACGTTGGTCGGCCCGGGAATCTGCAGGAAGTGCCGGCCCGACGGATGACCGTTCAGCGAAAGACCGTGGGAGAGTTTCATCGGAGGTTCCGGAACGAGGGCATTGCCCCCGGAATTGCTTGCCTCGCCGGAGTTTGTATGCAAAATTCCGGGCTGGCAAGCGGGGTTTGACCTGAGCGGCCGACGATAGTTGCTGATTTTGTATGCAAAACCTGGCCGAAGCGACACTATCAGGCGACCGTCGGCCGCTGCACGAGGAGGTGGCCGAGCGACTGCGCCAGCTGATCACCGAGGGCGGGCTGGCCCCGGGTGCACGGCTCAACGAGCGGGTGCTGTGCGAGCAGATCGGGGTTTCGCGCACGCCGTTGCGCGAGGCGCTTAAGGTGCTGGCAGCCGAGCGGCTCGTCGAGCTCAGTCCGAACCGCGGCGCGAGCGTGATCGCGCTCTCGCGTGCCGACGTCGAGCAGTTGTTCGAGCTGATGGGCGCACTCGAGGGGCTCTCGGGGGAGCTCGCGGCCGCGCGGCGCACGGAAGACGAGGTCGACGAGATCCGTGCGCTGCACTTCGAAATGCTGGCGGCGCACGCGCGTCGCGATCTCCCGGCCTACTACGCGTTGAACCGCCGCATTCACAGGGCGATCAACCGATGCGCACGCAACGCGGTGCTCACCGAAACCTATGACTCCGTCAACTCGCGCATCCAGAACCTGCGGTTTCGCTCGAACTTCAACCGCGACAAATGGGATGCCGCGGTGCGCGAGCACCAGTGCATGCTCGACGCGCTGGCCGCGGGCGACGGCGCCGCGCTTCGGGTGTTGCTCGAGGAGCACCTGCGCCACAAGCGCGACGCGGTGCTCGAACACTGGCCGGCAGCCGATTCGCACCCGCCCGGCTGAGACCGGCGTCACGGCGCGATCAGCGACATGAGCCCCGGCATGCGGGCCAGCACCGGACCGGCACGCGCCGAGCGCGCCCGCCTGGCGCTGCGGCTTCGCCGCGTGCTGCGCGGAGAAGTGCTCTTCGATGCTTTTTCGCGCGGGCGCTACGCGACCGACGCGTCGATCTACCAGGTCGATCCGGTCGGCGTCGTGGTGCCGGCCGACGAGGCGGACGCGATCGCCACGATCGAGCTGGCACGCGAGTCGCGCACTCCGATCCTGCCCCGCGGCGGCGGCACCAGCCAGTGCGGCCAGACCGTGGGCGAAGCGCTGGTGATCGACAACAGCCGGCACCTGAACAAGGTGATCGCGTTCGATCCGCGGGCGCTGACGGTCGAGGTGCAGCCGGGGATCACGCTCGATGCGCTCAACGCCTGGCTCGAACCCCACGGCCTGTGGTTTCCGGTCGATGTCTCGACGGGCGCGCAGGCAACGCTGGGTGGCATGGCGGGCAACAACTCGTGCGGCTCGCGCTCGATCGCCTACGGCAACATGGTGCACAACGTGCTCGGGATCGACGCGATCCTCTCGGACGGCACCGCCGAGCATTTCGGGCCGTTCGGCGCCGGCGACAAGCGGCCGATGGCATCGGGGCGCAGCGGCGAACTGGCCTCGCGGCTGTTCGCGATCGGCGCGCGCGAACGCGAGGAGATCGAACGCCAGTGGCCGAAGGTGCTGCGTCGGGTGGGCGGCTACAACCTCGACGTGTTCCACCCGCAATCCGTGCGTCCCTATACCGCCGACGGCTCGGTCAACCTCGCGCACCTGCTGGTGGGCTCGGAAGGCACGCTCGCGTACTTCCGTCGCCTGGTCCTGAAGCTGTCCCGGCTGCCGCCGGCCAAGGTGCTCGGGGTCGTGAATTTCCCGAGCTTCCACGCGGCGATGGACAGCGCGCAGCACATCGTGAAGCTCGGGCCGTCGGCGGTGGAGCTGGTCGACCGGACGATGATCGAACTGTCGCGCGCCAACCCGGTCTTCCGGCCGACGATCGAGTCGGCGCTGGTCGAGCGTGACGGGCACGGACCGGAGGCGATCCTGCTGGTCGAATTCAGCGGCGAAGACGCTGCGGCACTGGTGCAGCGGCTGGCGCGGCTCGGAGAACTGATGGGCGACCTGGGTCTGGCGGGCTCGGTGGTGGAGCTGGTCGACAAGGCGCGGCAGAAGGCGCTCTGGGAGGTGCGCAAGGCGGGCCTGAACATCATGATGTCGCTGCGCGGCGACGGCAAGCCGGTCAGCTTCATCGAGGACTGCGCGGTGCCTCTGGAGCATCTGGCCGAGTACACCGGCAGGCTCACCGAGGTGTTCGCGCGCCACGGCACCCGCGGCACCTGGTATGCGCATGCCTCGGTCGGCACGCTGCACGTGCGCCCGATCCTCGACATGCGCCGGCACGGCCCCGACGGCGGCGCCGCGAAGATGCGTGCGATCGCAGAAGAGGCTTCGGCGATGGTGCGCCAGTTCAAGGGCGCCTACTCGGGCGAGCACGGCGACGGACTGGTGCGCAGCGAATGGGTCGCCTGGCAGTTCGGGCCGAGGCTCACGCGCGCCTTCGAGGAAATCAAGGAGGCATTCGATCCGCTCGGACTGATGAACCCGGGGAAGATCGTCCGGCCGCCGCGCATGGACGACGCGTCGCTGTTCCGCTTCCGCCCGGGCTATGCGCCGCAGCAGCTCGCGACCGCGCTCGACTGGTCCGCCTGGGACGTGCAGAACGACCCGCTCACCGAGCGCACCAGCGCGCCGGGAACCGGCGGCGATCCCGCACGCGGCTTCGCCAAGGCCGTGGAGATGTGCAACAACAACGGCCACTGCCGCAAGTTCGACGCCGGCACGATGTGCCCGAGCTACCGCGCGACCCGCGACGAGCGCGACCTCACGCGCGGACGCGCCAACACGCTGCGGCTCGCGCTCTCCGGCCAGCTGGGCGAAGACGCGCTGGTCTCGCAGCAGATGTACGACACGATGTCGTTGTGCGTGGGCTGCAAGGGATGCAAGCGCGAGTGCCCGACCGGCGTGGACATGGCGCGGATGAAGACCGAGTTCCTGTACCACTATCGCAAGCGCCATCGGCTGCGGTTGCGCGAACGCCTGGTCGCATACCTGCCGCGTTACGCCCCCTGGCTCTCGCGGCTGCCGTGGCTGGCGAACCTGCGCGAGCGTGTGCCCGGCGCGGCCTGGCTCGGCGAGCGGCTGCTCGGCCTGTCGGCGCGGCGCCGGTTGCCGGCCTGGCGCAGCGACGTGTTCACCCGCGATCGGGGCCAGTCGCGAGAGGGCGCCGCGTCCGCGCCGGCAGGCGACGGGCTCGACGTGGTATTGTGGGCCGACACTTTCGACAACTACTTCGAGCCGGAGAACCTGCGCGCCGCGCGCCGCGTGCTGCAGGCCGCAGGCTACCGCGTGCACGTCGCGCGCGCGGCCGACGACGATGCGAACCCGCGCCGGCCGCTATGTTGCGGCAGGACGTTCCTGGCCACGGGGCTGGTCGACGAGGCACGCGCCGAGGCGCGGCGCACGCTCGCCGGACTCGCCCCGTGGGTGCAACGGGGCGTGCCGGTCATCGGGCTCGAACCTTCCTGCCTGCTCACGATGCGCGACGAATTCCTGGTGCTGGGCCTCGGCGAGGCGGCCGGCGCACTGGCCTCGTGCGCAATGCTGTTCGAGGAATTCCTCGCCCGCGAGCACGAGTCCGGCCGCCTGAAGCTCAGGCTGCGGGCGTTGTCCGGGTCGCGCGCGCTGCTGCACGGCCACTGCCACCAGAAGGCGTTCGACGCGATCGCGCCGGTGCGCACCGTTCTCGGGCTGATTCCGTCGCTGAAGGTGGAGCTGATCGAATCGAGCTGCTGCGGGATGGCGGGCGCGTTCGGCTACGAGGCCGAACACCACTACGTGTCGATGAAGATGGGCGAGGCGGCCCTGTTGCCGGCGGTGCGCGCGGCCGGTCCGGATGACATCGTCGTGGCCGACGGCACGAGCTGCAGGCACCAGATCGCCGATGGTGCGAACCGGCGCGCCGAGCACGTGGCGCGCGTGCTCGAACGGGCGCTCGCCGAACCGGGTACCTGAGCCGGCCCGCGCCTTTGCACGCGCCGCCGCCGCGTTTGTCATCGTTGCCGCGCGGACGGATAATCCGTGCCTCCCATGCGCAGCGAGGCGCAGTTCCACGATGCCGAATTCCACTTCCAGTGACCTGCGCAAGGCTGCGCTCGAATACCACGAGCACGGCAGCCCCGGAAAGATCTCGGTCACGCCGACCAAGCAACTGCTCACGCAGCGCGACCTGGCGATGGCGTACTCGCCCGGCGTGGCCGCCGCCTGCGAGGAGATCATCGCCGACCCGGCCAATGCCTTCCGCTACACCGCCCGCGGGAACCTGGTGGGGGTGATCACCAACGGCACCGCGGTGCTCGGACTGGGCGACATCGGGGCGCTGGCGGCCAAGCCGGTGATGGAAGGCAAGGCGGTGCTCTTCAAGAAGTTTGCCGGCATCGACGTGTTCGACATCGAGGTACACGAGCGCGATCTCGACCGGCTGGTCGAGCTGATTGCGGCGCTCGAACCCACCTTCGGCGGCATCAACCTCGAGGACATCAAGGCGCCCGACTGTTTCTACGTCGAGCAGCGGCTGCGCGAGCGCATGAAGATTCCCGTGTTCCACGACGACCAGCACGGCACCGCGATCGTCGTCGGAGCGGCGATCCTCAACGGGCTGAAGGTGGTCGGCAAGGACATCGGCCAGGTCAAGCTCGTGTGCAGCGGCGCCGGGGCGGCGGCGCTCGCCTGCCTCGACCTGCTGGTCGACCTCGGGGTGCAGCGCTCCAACATCTGGGTGGCCGACATCGCCGGGGTGGTCCATCAGGGGCGCCACGAGCTGATGGACCCGAAGAAGGAGCGTTTCGCGCAGGACACCGGGCTGCGCAGCCTGGGCGAGATCATCGCCGACGCCGACGTGTTTCTCGGCCTGTCGGCCGGCGGCGTGCTGAAGAAGGAGATGGTCGCGAAGATGGCGCCGCGCCCGCTCGTGTTCGCGCTGGCCAATCCGATCCCGGAGATCATGCCCGAGGAGGTCAGGGAGGTGCGCGACGACGCGGTGATCGCGACAGGCCGGACCGACTATCCGAACCAGGTCAACAATGTCCTGTGCTTTCCGTTCATGTTCCGCGGCGCGCTCGACGTGGGCGCGACGACGATCACGCGCGCGATGGAGATCGCCGCGGTGCACGCGGTCGCCGGGCTCGCGCGCGCCGAGATGTCCGACATCGTGGCGACCGCCTATGGCGCTCCGACCACCGCGTTCGGCCCCGAGTACCTGATTCCGAAGCCGTTCGACCCGCGCCTGATCGTCAAGATCGCGCCGGCCGTCGCGAAGGCGGCGATGGACTCGGGCGTGGCGACGCGTCCGGTCGCCGACTTCGACGCCTATCGCGTGCAGCTCGAGCAGTTCGTCTATCACTCGGGCCAGTTCATGCGGCCGATCTTCACTGCGGCGCGCCGCTCGTCCGGGCGTCGCATCGTCTTCGCCGAGGGCGAGGACGAGCGCGTGCTGCGCGCGGTCCAGGTGGTTTCGGACGAGCGGCTGGCGCGGCCGATCCTGGTGGGCCGCCCTGCGGTGATCGAGCGGCGCCTCGAGCGCTTCGGCCTGCGGATGAAGGCCGGCGCCGACTTCGAGATCGTCAACCCGGAATGGGACGAACGGTACCGGGCCTACTGGCAGGAGTATCACCGGCTCACCGATCGTCGCGGCATCACGGAGCAGTATGCGCAGATCGAGATGCGGCGCCGCCTCACGCTGATCGGCGCGATGATGGTGCACATGGGCGACGCCGACGGCCTGCTCTGCGGCACCTTCGGTACCTTCACGCCGCACCTGGGCTACATCGACCAGGTCATCGGACGGCGACCGGGCGCCAGCGTCTACGCGGCGATGAATACACTGATGTTGCCGAACCGGCAGGTGACGCTGGTCGACACGCACGTGAACGCCGATCCCGATGCGCAGCAGATCGCCGAAATCACGCTGATGGCCGCCGACGAACTGCGCCGCTTCGGCATCGCCCCGAAAGTGGCGTTGTTGTCGCACTCGAACTTCGGCACCTCGAATCACGCGGACGCGGTGAAGATGCGCGAGGCGCTGGCGCTGATTCGCGAGCGTGCGCCCGCGCTCGAGATCGACGGCGAGATGCACGGCGATGCCGCCCTCGATCCCGATCTGCGCCGCCGGATCATGCCGCGCTCGACGCTGACCGGCGAGGCGAACCTGCTCGTGATGCCGGGCATCGACGCAGCGAACATCGCCTACAACCTGCTGAAGACCGCGGCCGGCCACAACGTGTCGATCGGCCCGGTGCTGCTCGGTGCGGCCCGGCCGGTGCACATCCTGACCGCGTCGGCCACCGTGCGCCGCATCGTCAACATGGCCGCCTGGACCGTCATCGACGCGAGCGTCGAGCGCTGATCCGGGCGCCGCGGGCGCGCAACGGTGGGGCTGCCGCCGGTGTGCGGCGATGCGCCGCTCGTCGGCCCGCACCCGCCTTGCGGGGTTCGCGAGGCCCGCTCGCGCAGCCGCGCATTGACCCCCGTCGGCCGCCCCGAATAGCATCGAATGCGAGGGGCCGCCATCGACGGCGCCGACGACGATTCGGGCGGGGCCGGAACATGTCCAGCGAGATATCCGAGAGGGTCCATCATGCGGTCGACGCGGCGGCAGAGCCGGCCGTCGATCCGCGCCGGCGCTTCGAGCTGCTCGAGGATTGCCGCGGGATCGTGGTCTCGGGTCTCGAGCGTGTCGTCAGCGAGGCGCTCGACAAGCTGAGCGACGAAATGGTCGCGCGCGCGATGGGCGAATCGCGCCGCGTAAACCAGCAGGTACTGCTCGAGGCGGTCTCTGTGGTGCGCCGGCATCGTCGCGACATCGAGACGCGGTTCCGCAGGTCGTTCGTCGAAGTGCTCGAGCGTCGCATGTTCAATCGCGGCGGCGAGGCGCAGCCGGCCGCCGACGCCGAACTGGCGCTGGTCGACGAGACGATGGAAGAGGAGCGCATTGCGCTCGAGCGGCTGGCCCGGCGTACGCGCAACCGGCTCGACCCCGACCAGGTGCTCGGCATGCGCGCGAGGCTGGCCGTGCTGCTCGATCGCGAGTGGTTCGACGAGAACGACCACCCGGCTTCGCCCGAAGAAGTCTTCGACGCGTTGCGCGCGGCGATCGATGCGCTCGCTCCGGCGATCGAGGTGCGCGCCGCGCTGCTGCAGGCGTTCGAGCCGCACATTTCGGCCGGCCTGAACAACGTGTATTCGCGCGTCAACCAGCGGCTGCGCAGCAACCGGATCCTGCCGACGATCAAGCCGCGCGTGGTGGGATCGACCGAGTCGCGACCGCACGCGGTGAACGAGCGGTTGCCGGCTGCCGCACCGGTCACCGGGCCTGTGCCCGCCGGCGAAGCCGCAGCCCACCCGGCGGCCGGCCGGGAAGGTGCCTTCGAGTCGCTGATGCAGCAGATCGCCGCCGGCCAGCCTTCGGCGCGCCGCTCGGCGGCGCGAATGCTGATCGATCCGTCGACCTTCGCAATGGCCGATCTGCCGATTCCGTCGGCCGAGCCGCCGCTGATCGAAGCGTTGAACGCGTTGCAGTCGATGCCGCAGGCGGCCACCGGCGGCGCGGCGATGGCGGGGCTGCTCGACGAGGCGCGCCGCAAGGGATCGGCGCTCGACCAGGTGACGATCGAGATCGTCTCGCTGGTTTTCGACTACATCTATGCCGACCGGCTGATCCCCGACCCGGTCAAGCAGCAGTTGCTGCGGCTGCAGGTGGTGGCGATGAAGGCTGCGCTGATCGACCGCAGCTTCTTCGCTCGCAGGCAGCACCCGATGCGCCGGCTGATCGACCGCGTTTCCGAGGCTGCGACCGATCCGGACGCCGACGTCGGCCCGCAGTCGCCGATGGTCGCGGGCGTAGCCGGCCTCGTCGACTGGATCATCGAGCATTTCGAGTCGGACCTGTCCATTTTCGACGAAGCGGTGCGGCGTCTCGAGCTGCTGATGGAGGAGGAGGCCGGGCGCCGCGCGGCGCGGCTGGAGGAGATCACCCGGCAGGCCGAGCGGCTGGAGGCACTGTCGCAGGCGCAGGAGGCGGCCAGCGCGGAGATCGCGTTGCGCATCGATCCGGTGACGCCGGTGTTCGTGCGGGAGTTTCTCTACCGGTGGTGGTCGCGTGCGCTTGCACAGGTGCGCATCGACGCGGCCGATCCGGACGTCGCCTGGGCGAACGGCCTGCGCGCCGCGGAGACCCTCATCTGGAGCGTTGCGCCGAAGTCACCCGAGGAGATCGGGCGGCTGGCTGCGGTGTTGCCCAAACTGATCGGCGGCCTGATGAAGGGACTGGCACCGCTCGGCATGCAGGCGGAAGAGCGCGAACGTTTCTTCAACGAACTGCTGCAGTGGCATACGCGGGCCGTGCGCGAGGCGAAGTCGGCGGTTGCCGGCGCCACGCAGCCGGCGCCGGCGATGCAGCACACCGACGCCGACCCGCTGACGCGCACGCAGCCAGCCACGGCCCCTGCTGCGACGCCGGTCGGCGGCGTGGGCGATGCGGCTGACGGCACGGGTGACGCCCGCCCGCCAGGACAGGGCGAGTTGCGCGTGGACGCACTGCAGCGAGGCGACCTGATCGAACTCGACGAGGGCAGCGTGCGGCGCGTCTTCCGCCTCGCCTGGATCGGCCCGACGCGCAAGCTGTTCGTGCTGACGCGTTACCCCGACGCCGGCCGTTCGTTCACGCGCGGCGAACTGGCGCACCTCTTCGAGGCCGGCCATGCACGGCTCGCAGTCGCCGACAGCGCGCTCGATCGGGCGATCGAAGCGGTCGCCCAACCGGAAGCTCCCTGAACTTGCGGGTGCCTGCGCGCGCCCGGGCCGCGTCGCAGGCGATGCGTTTGCAGCGTCGCCGTTCTCCTTTAGCATAGGCCGGGTGAATCGTCGCCGGCGGCCCCGCGCTTCGCAGCGGCTGCCGCACCGGGTGCGTGGTGTCGATACCCGATGCCCGCTACGGCAGCTTCCGACGCATCAGGGGATGCAATGGGCACGCTGAGCAACATCCCGCCGCACGCCGTGTTGCCGCTGGCCGCCTACGACCTCGATGCGCTCGGGCGCGCGGCTCGCCAGGCCGACCAGCGTTTGCTGCGTGCCGACCTGGGGCATGCCACCGACACGAACGGGGTTCTCGCGACGATCGCGGGCGCATTCTCGCTGCCGTCGCACTCAGGCGACGGTTTCGGGGCGCTGTACGACTGCGTCACCGACTTGAAACCGCCCGGCGACGCGGACCAGCCGGGGTTTCTCGTGATCCTGGAGAACCTGCCCGACACGGCGCAGTTCGGCCGCGAGCAGCGCGATCGGCTGCTCGACGTGTTCCGCGATGCCGCGGACTTCTTCTTCGACCGCGAGACCGCGTTTCGCGTGTTCTACTCGGTGCGTGCCGCGGGCAGCGCCAGCGCTTAGCGCGCAGAGGCGCGCGGGTCAGCGCGGGTCAGAAATCCCCGGCGATCGCCTGCAGCGCGGCGATCGCGGCCAGGCCCGCGGTTTCGGTGCGCAGCACCCGCGGCCCGAGCCGCACTCCCAGGAAGCCGGCTGCGCGTGCCGCCTCGAGTTCGGCCGCGTCGAACCCTCCTTCGGGCCCCACCAGCAGGTCGAGCGGCCGCGCGGGGTCGGGACGAAGCGCGCCGAGCCGCGCCGTGCCCCGCGGATCGAGCACGATGCGCGTGCGCGCTGCGCCCCGGTCGACCGCACCCAGCCAGTGCCCGAACCCGACCGGCAGCCACAGCTCGGGCATGCGATCGCGACCGCACTGCATGCACGCTGCCTCCACGATGCGCGCCCAGTGCGCGTGGCGCCGCGCCAGCCGTTGCGCGTCGAGCCGCGCCTGCGTGCGCGCCGAGATCACCGGCTGGATCGCATGTGCGCCGAGTTCGACCGCCTTCTCGATGGTCCAGTCCATGCGTTCGGCTGCGCTGATGCACTGCACGAGCGTGATCGCCAGCGGGCTCTCGGCGCAGGCCGCGATCGGGCCGAGCAGCCGCAGCGTGCAGGCCTTCGGGTCGGCGCGCTCGATGCGCGCGTCGAAGCGCGCCCCCGCCCCGTCGAAGCACTCGACAGGGGCGCCCGCGGTCAGTCGCAGCACGCGCACCAGGTGATGCGATTGCCGGGTGTCGAGCGTGCAGATCGCCGGCTCGCCGGACGGATCGGGCTGCGTCGCGGCAATCAGGATACGCGGACGCATGCGGCGGGCGACGGTCGTGGGCGCGCGCCTCAGCGTTCCGCGTGTGCCAGGGGCCGCGGCGCGCGCTCGCGGCTCGCGCCGGGCACGAGCTCGCGGTAGAAGTTGGGCAATGCGAACAGCGCCCCGTGGATGTCGCCGTTGTAGTAGCGCAGGCCGGAAATGCCGCGTTCGTCGATGCGCCGCTGGGCCGTCTGGGCATCGATCGCCACGGGGTCGAGCGTCTGCGAGGCGCAGCACATGCCCCAGTAGGCGCCGTAGAGAGGCACGTACAGGCCGAGCGGGCGCACGATTGCGAAGACCGACGACACCGCGGCAAGAAGCTTGCGAACCAGGTCGGGGCGGAATACGGGCGATCCGATGTGCAGCGTGACTGCCGCGCCGGGATTCATCACCCGATCGAGCATCCGGAAGAACTCGGGCGTGTACAGGCGGTGCGCGGGCGTGTCGGGATCGGTGAGGTCGAGAACGACCAGGTCGAAGCGCTCGCCGGCGGCGGCCATTGCTTCGACCAGCGTCCAGCCGTCGCCGATGCGCAGGTCCATCCGTGGGTCGTCGAACACGCCACGATGCACCGACTGCAGGTGCTCGCGTGCGACGCGCACCACCTCGGCGTCGAGTTCGGCCATCACCACGCGCTCGATCGACGGGTGCTTGAGCAGTTCCTCGCTCGAGCCTCCGTCGCCGCCTCCGATGACCAGCGCCGACACCGGTCGCGGATGCGCGATCGCTGCCGAGTGCGTGATCGCCTCGTGGTAGAAGAACTCGTCACGCTCGGAAGTCATGTAGCAGCCGTCGAGGCGGAACAGGCGGCCCCACTGCGGCGTCTCGAACACTTCGAGCGTCTGGTAGGGAGTGCGCACCGTCTCGATGCGGCGCGCGGCGCGAAAGCCGAACGCGCTGTCGTCGTTGAGCCATTCGAGCAGCAGCTCGCCCGACTGCGAGACCGGGTCTTCCGATCCGCGAAGAATGCGGTTGGTGCCCTGCTGGCGCGGCGAGAACGCGACGATCAGGTCGTCGAGCAGCTTCTCGGCCTTGGACGAGTTGTCGGTGGAGAAGTTGCAGACGTAGACGTCGAGCGTCACGCCGGCGCGCTCGGGCCAGGTGTGGATCGCCAGATGCGACTCGGCCAGCAGCACGGCGCCGGTGACGCCGCCCGGTTCGCCCTGGTAGTCGGGGAAAGTGAAGAACTTCTCGTCGACCACGGTGAGCCCGGCCGCGTCGACCGCGTCGCGGCACAGCCGTTCGAGTCTCGAGGCGTCAGTGAGCAGTGCGCCGTCGCACTGGCAACCGTAAAGATCAGCGGTGAGGTGCAGTCCCTGCATTCCGTTCCAACCCAGTCCCTTCCCGTCGCCGGCGTGGACCATTCTGCGGATTCGCGCCTTGACGGGTGCGAATCCTGGATTGAAGACCCCAAGTGCCCGGGAGCGCCATGCCGCGCACCCTCCGGGCCCGATCGGTTCAGCCCGGCTCGCGCCAGGCTGTTCAACCAGTTCCTGAGCATCCCCTTGGTCTTGATTCGGGGGGATCCAGATCAGTGGAAAGCCGCGAGGCGGTGAAGCAACCTCGCGAAAAGAGCCGGCTATTATAACGGGATTGCGGGTCGTGATGCCAGCCGATTTGTGGCGGTTTGCTAGAATGGGGCGCCTGCCCGGCGACGCCGGGCAGGCGCCGTCGGGCGTGCCGGGGCCGGAGCGCCGACCTGCACCCGTGCTGCGAGGACCGCGATGGAGGCTCTCCTGGGACATAGCGCACAACCCGCCGCGAGCGGCGTTCCTGCCGGGGCGCCGCTGCCGGCGCCGGCGACCCTGAAGAAGATGGCCGATGCGATCCGCGCGCTGTCGATGGACGCGGTGCAGCAGGCCAACTCGGGTCATCCGGGAATGCCGATGGGCATGGCCGAGATCGCGCTCGCATTGTGGTCGCGGCACCTGAAGCACAATCCCGCCAATCCGCACTGGCCCGACCGCGACCGCTTCGTGCTGTCCAACGGCCATGGCTCGATGCTGCTGTACTCGGTGCTGCACCTCACCGGCTACGCACTGCCGATCGACGAGTTGCGCAACTTCCGCCAGTTGCACTCGATGACGCCGGGGCATCCGGAAGTCGGCGTCACGCCTGGCGTCGAGACGACCACCGGTCCGCTCGGACAGGGCCTGGCCAACGCGGTGGGCATGGCGCTGGCCGAGCGGCTGCTGGCCGCGCGCTTCAACCGCGACGGCTTCCCGGTGATCGACCACTTCACCTGGGTATTCGCCGGCGACGGCTGCCTGATGGAGGGCATCTCGCACGAGGCCTGCTCGCTGGCCGGAACGCTGAAGCTGTCCAGGCTGGTGGTCTTCTACGACGACAACGGCATCTCGATCGACGGGCGGGTCGAGCACTGGTTCCGCGACGACACCGTGCGCCGCTTCGAGGCCTACGGCTGGCACGTGATCCCCGACATCGACGGGTACGACGTGGCAGCCCTCGACCGCGCGATCGCGCTCGCGCGCGAGTGGGGCGAGCGCGGCCGCGACGGCGTGTTCGCGCCCACGCTGATCCAGTGCCGCACGATGATCGGCAAGGGCTCGCCCGGCCGCGTCAACACCGCGAAGGCGCACGGCGAGCCGCTCGGCAAGGACGAGATCGCGGCCACCCGCGCAGCGATCGACTGGCCGTATCCCCCGTTCGAGATCCCGCCCGAGGTGCGCGCGGCCTGGGACGCGCGCGACAGCGGCGCGCGCGCCGAGTCGTCCTGGCGCGCGATGTTCGAGCGCTACAGCGAGCGCTACCCGGCCGAGGCGCACGAGTTCGACCGGCGGATGCGCGGCGATCTTCCCGCTGCCTACGACGAGGCGCTCGACGCCGCGATCGACGAGGCCACTGCGCGCGCCGAGGCGATCGCCACCCGCAAGGCTTCGCAGAATGCGCTGAACCACTTCGGTCCGGCGCTGCCGGAGCTGATCGGCGGCTCGGCCGACCTCACCGGCAGCAACCTCACCGACTTCAAGGGGGCGGGCGCACTGCGCGCCGACGACTCGTTCGTGCCGGGTCGCCACGTCAACTTCGGCGTGCGCGAGTTCGGCATGAGCGCGATCCTGAACGGCCTGGCGCTGCACGGCGGCTTCGTGCCGTACGGCGGCACCTTCCTCGTTTTCTCCGACTATGCGCGCAACGCGGTGCGCATGGCGGCGCTGATGAAGCAGCGCGTGATCTTCGTCTTCACGCACGACTCGATCGGTCTCGGAGAAGACGGCCCGACGCACCAGCCCGTGGAGCACGCGGCCTCGCTGCGGCTGATTCCGCGGCTCGACGTCTGGCGTCCCTGCGACCCGATCGAGTCGGCGATGGCCTGGGGCGCCGCGATCGCACGGCGCGACGGGCCGAGCGCGCTGCTGTTCTCGCGCCAGGCGGTGCCGTTCGTCACGCGCTCGGCGCGCCAGGTCGACGCGATCGCCCGCGGCGCCTACGTGCTGCGCGATGCCGAGGAAGCCCGCGCGGTGATCGTCGCCACCGGTTCCGAGGTCGCGCTCGCGCTCGCGGCGCGCCAACTGCTTGCCGCCGACGGCATCGCGGTGCGCGTCGTCTCGATGCCCTCGACGACCGTGTTCGATCGCCAGGAGCCCTCGTACCGCAGCTACGTCCTGCCCGATCACCTGCCGCGCATCGCGGTCGAAGCGGGAGTTACCGACGGATGGTGGAAATACGGCTGCGACGCAGTCGTGGGCCTCGACACCTTCGGTGAATCCGCGCCGGCAGGCGTGCTCGCCAACCTGTTCGGATTCACCGCCGAGAACGTCGCCGACACGGTGCGCGAGGCCTTGCGCCGGCGCGCCACGCGGCGCTGAGGGCGAACCCATCACGTTCAACACCACGGAAACCAAGCCATGACGATTCGAGTTGCGATCAACGGATACGGCCGCATCGGCCGCAATATCCTTCGGGCCCACTACGAGAGCGGCAAGAGGCACCCGATCGAGTTCGTCGCGATCAACGACCTTGGCGACGCGAAGATCAACGCCCACCTGACGCAGTACGACACGGCCCACGGGCGGTTTCCCGGCAAGGTTTCGGTCGACGGCGACTCGATCGTCGTCGACGGCGACCGCATCAGGGTACTGTCGAGCCGCAACCCGGCCGAGCTGCCGTGGGGCGAGCTCGGCGTCGACGTGGTGCTCGAATGCACCGGCTTCTTCGCCACCAAGGAGAAGGCGTCGGCGCACCTGAAGGGCGGCGCGAAGAAGGTCATCATCTCGGCGCCCGGCGGCAAGGACGTCGACGCGACCGTCGTCTACGGCGTGAACCACCAGGTGCTGAAGGCGAGTCACACGGTGATCTCCAACGCCTCGTGCACGACCAACTGCCTGGCCCCGCTGGTCAAGCCGCTGCACGAGCGCATCGGCGTGCTCAACGGACTGATGACCACGATTCACGCCTACACCAACGACCAGGTGCTCACCGACGTGTACCACCAGGACCTGCGCCGCGCCCGCTCGGCGACGATGTCGATGATCCCCACCAAGACCGGCGCGGCCTCTGCGGTCGGGCTGGTACTGCCGGAACTCGACGGGCGGCTCGACGGCTACGCGATGCGCGTGCCGACGATCAACGTGTCGATCGTCGACCTCTCCTTCGTTGCCGCGCGCGACACTTCGGTCGACGAGGTCAACGCGGTCATGAAGGAGGCCGCCGAAGGCCCGATGAAGGGCATCCTCGCCTACTCCACCGAGCCGCTGGTGTCGATCGACTTCAACCACAACCCGGCCTCGAGCATCTTCGACGCCACGCTCACGAAGGTGTCGGGTCGCCTGGTGAAGGTGAGCAGCTGGTACGACAACGAGTGGGGTTTCTCGAACCGGATGCTCGACACCACCGTCGCACTGGTGAACGCGAAGTGAACGCGCTCCGGGCGTGCGGTCGCGCGCGCCCGCAACAGCGCGACGCCGCCCCCCGATGAGCGCCCGCCTGCCCGCCGCCGCCGGGGGCGCAGTTGCGCCGACCGGCGGCCGAACGAGCCCGGAGGTACCGATGCAGTTCCGACGCATGACCGATCTCGACCTGCGCGGCAAGCGCGTGTTCATTCGCGCCGACCTGAACGTGCCGCAGGACGACGCCGGGGCGGTCACCGACGACACGCGCATCCGTGCCTCGCTGCCGGCGATCGAGCACTGCCTGCAGGCGGGCGCGGCGGTGATGGTCACCTCGCACCTGGGACGCCCGACCGAAGGAAGGCTCGAACCGGCCGATTCGCTCGCGCCGATCGCCGCGCGGCTCGGCGAGTTGCTCGGGCGTCCGGTGCGACTCGTCGCCGACTGGGTCGACGGCGGCTTCGAGGTCGCGCCCGGCGAGGTGGTGCTGCTCGAGAACTGCCGGGTCAATCCGGGCGAGAAAAAGAACGACGAGTCGCTGTCGCGCAAGATGGCGGCGCTGTGCGACGTCTACGTGAACGACGCGTTCGGCACCGCGCATCGCGCCGAGGCGACCACGCACGGCATCGCGCGCTTTGCGCCGGTCGCCTGTGCGGGCCCGCTGCTGGCAGCCGAACTCGATGCGCTCGGCAAGGCGCTGGGCGACCCGAAGCGCCCGCTGGTGGCGATCGTGGCGGGCTCGAAGGTGTCGACCAAGCTCACGATCCTGGAGTCGCTGGCGAAGAAGGTCGACCAGCTGATCGTCGGCGGCGGCATCGCCAATACCTTCATGCTGGCAGCGGGCCTGCCGATCGGCAAGTCGCTGGCCGAGCGCGAGCTCGCCGGCGAGGCCAAGGCGATCATCGAGCTGATGGCCGCGCGCGGCGCGCAGGTGCCGATTCCGGTCGATGTCGTCTGCGCGAAGGACTTCTCGGCCGCGGCGGCCGCGACTGCGAAGGCGGCCACCGAAGTGGCCGACGACGACCTGATCCTCGACATCGGCCCGAAGACGGCGCAGGCGCTCGCCGCGCGACTGAAGCAGGCCGGCACCATCGTCTGGAACGGGCCGGTGGGCGTGTTCGAATTCGACGCCTTCGCCGGCGGCACCCGCGCGATAGCGCAGGCGATCGCCGAGTCGCCCGCTTTCTCGATAGCCGGCGGCGGCGACACGCTGGCGGCGATCGCGAAGTTCGGCATCACCGACCGCGTCGGCTACATCTCCACCGGCGGGGGCGCGTTCCTCGAGTTCCTCGAGGGCAAGACGCTGCCGGCAGTGGCGGCGCTGGCCGAGCGGGCGTGAGCCTTCGCGAGCGCGCGTGAACCGGCACGAGTGCGCTACTTCACCGCCCCCACGGTGAAGCCGGCGACGAACCGGTCGACGAAGAGGTTGTAGAGCACCGCCACCGGAATGCTCACGATCAGGCAGGCGCCCATCAGCGAGCCCCAGAAGTAGACGTCGCCGCGTACCAGGAACGTCGGCACGCCGACGCTAACCGTGTAGTGCGACGACGTGGTGATGAAGGTGAGTGCGTAGACGAACTCCTGCATCACCAGCGTGAGCGTGAAGATCACCACCGTGAGGATGCCCGCCGAGGACACCGGCACGACGACCTTCACGAAGGCGCGGAACCTCGACAGCCCGTCGATCATCGCCGCCTCCTCGATGTCGCGCGGAATCGACTTGAAGAAGCCCATCATCAGCCAGGTGCAGAACGGCACGGTGAAGCTCGGGTAGACCAGGACCAGCGACCATAGCGAGTCCTGCAGGCCCAGGTCGCCGACGATGCGCGAGAACGGGATGAACAGGATCGTGGGCGGAATCAGGTAGGTGAGGAAGATGCCAATTGCCAGGCGCTGGCTCCAGCGGCCGGTCAGGCGCGCCAGCGCGTAGCCGGCGGGCACCGCGAGCGCCAGCGTGATGATCGTCACCAGCACGCCGACTTCGAGGGTGTTGACGATCCAGGTCCCGAAGAGCGTGTCCTCGAACAGGATGCGCAGGTTCTCCAGCGTCGGCGGCAGGTTGAACACGAACGGGTTGTGGTGCACGTCGATCAGGTCCTTCGTCTCCTTGAAGGTTGTGAGCACCATCCAGTAGAACGGAAACGCGAGGAACGCCGCGAACGCCGCCAGGACCAGCACGTGCCCGAAGCGCGCCGCCCCACGCCTGGCCCGGAATGCAAGCGGCGCGTTCATGCGACTTCGGCGCGCCGCGCCACCGTGAGGAAGAGGATCGCCACCGCCACCAGCACCGGGAACAGGAACAGCGAGATGGCGGCGCCGCCGGCCAGGTCGCCGCCCTCGATGCCGGTGAAGAACGCATAGCTGGCGATCACCTGCGTGCTGTCGAACGGGCCGCCGCGCGTGAGCACGTAGATGACGATCAGGTCGGTGAAGGTGAACACGATGCCGAACAGCAGCGCCACCAGCATGATCGGCATCACCAGCGGAAGGTTGATCATGAACAGGCGTCGCCAGAAGCCCGCGCCGTCGACCTGCGCCGCATCGTGGATGTCCTGGGGAATCGCCGAGAGACCGGCCAGGATGATCACGGTGGCCAGCGGCAGCAGCCGCCAGACGTCGACCATGACGATCGAGGCCATCGCCAGGTCGGGCTGGCCGAGCCATATCGGCCAGGTGTTCGGGCCGAAGAGGCCCAGCGCGCGCGCGCTCCAGTTGATGATGCTGTAGACCGGGTCGAAGATCCACAGCCAGCCGATGCTGCCCAGCGAGATCGGCGCCACCCACGGCAGCAGGATCAGCAGCCGCACCAGCCACTTGCCGCGGAAGTCGCGGTACAGCGCCATCGCCAGCACCTTGCCCAGCACCACCACCAACGCCTGCGAAACCAGCGTGAAGACCACCGCGTTGCGCAGCGAACCCCAGAAGGTCGGGTCGTCCACGATGGCTGCGAAGTTGCGCAGGCCGACGAAGTCCAGCGAGGTGCTGCCGACGGTCGCGTCGCTCAGGCTGTAGGCGACCGCGAGCACGAACGGGAACCCCACCAGCGCGACGATGTAGACGACGGCGGGTGCGATCAGCAGGCGCCCGAGCCACAGTTCGTCGTCGAGCCAGTTCGGGCGCCGCTTCGCGTCGGCCTGCGGCGCCGGGGCGGCGACGCTGCTCATGTCGGGGCCGCCGGGCGCTTCAGGCCCGTCTCGCGGTCGAAGTACCTGAGGTCGCCGGGGCGCAGCGCGAAGTCGTAGCGGCGCCCGGGCTCCAGCGGCGCCGGCACATTCGAGGGCAGCCGGCAGACCACGCGGGTCCGCGTATGCGGGGGCTCCAGCGCCGCGTAGACCAGCCGGTCGGCGCCCAGGTGCTCGATGCGCGTCACGGTCAGCGGAATGTCCACGACCGCGTCGCCCGCCGGGAAGGCTTCGCGCGGCAGCAGGTGCTCCGGGCGAAAGCCGCACGACACCGGGCCGTCATCCATCAGGTTCATCGGCGGGCTGCCGAGGAACGTGGCGACGAATGTGTCGGCCGGCTCGTGGTAGACCTCGAGCGGCGTGCCGAGCTGGCGCACGCGCCCGTGGTCGAGTACGGCGATCCGGTCGCCCAGCCCCATCGCCTCGATCTGGTCGTGGGTGACGTAGACCGTGGTGGTGCCGAGTCGGCGCTGGAACTGCTGCAGCTCGTCGCGCGCCGAGGTGCGCAGCTTGGCGTCGAGGTTCGACAGCGGCTCGTCGAGCAGGAACACCACCGGATTGCGCACCACCGCGCGCGCCAGCGCCACGCGCTGGCGCTCGCCGCCGGAGAGCTGCCGCGGCTTGCGTTCGAGCAGGCGCTCGATGCCGAACATCGACGCGGCCTGCGCGACCTTGTCGGCGACCTCGTGCCGCGGCATGCCCACCGCCGCGAGCGGGAACGCGATGTTGCGGTACACGCTCAGGTGCGGGTACAGCGCGTAGCTCTGGAACACCATCGCGATGTTGCGCGCGCGCGGCGGCAGGTGCGTCACCGTGCGCCCGCCGATCAGCACCTCGCCGGCGCTGGGCGTCTCCAGTCCGGCGAGCATGCGCAGCAGCGTCGTCTTGCCGCAGCCGGAGGGCCCGAGCAGCACCAGGAACTCGCCTTCGCGTACCGCGAGGTCGATGCCGTCGACGGCGTTCGCCGTCTCGAAGCGCTTGGTCAGCGCGCGGGTCTCGACCGTGGCCATCGACGCGACCGCCGCTTCAGACGAGCTTCTTGGTCTGCCACTTGGCGAAGATCGCGCGGCACTTGCGGTCGGCCTCCCTGATCGCCGCCTGCGGCGACATCGCGCCCGAGGCCGCTTTGGCGAACATCGTGTTGAGCACCCAGGTGCCGAAGATCTCGTCGACCGCCGCATTGGCGTAGCCCGGGTAGCCGACGTTCGTGGCCCACTTCGTCACGTCGGCCAGCACCTTGTACTTGCCAGCGGGCGTGTGCGGGTCGTCGGCCAGCAGTTTGTCGAGATCGGGGACGGTGCTGGCGAAGCACGGGAAGTTGTAGTACTGGCTGGCGACGAAGCCGCGGTGGAAGTTGTCGATGTAGTCGACCAGGAACTTCTTCGCGCCCTCGACGTTCTCGGCGAACTTCCAGATGACGTAGCAGTCCATCACGTGCTCGAGGCCGATCGCGCGCGTGCTCCCCATCAGCGCCTTCGTCAGTCCGATCTGGTCGGCGATCGGCAGCTTGTCGTTCTCGGCGGCGCGCGTGGTGGAAATCGCGTTCAGGCACAGGGAGATCTTGCCGGCGAGCAGCGCGCGGTTGTTCGACGACGCGTCCCAGGCCATCACCTCGGGGGTCATCGTCGCCTTGTAGAGCCCGGTGGCGAACTTCACCGCCTCGAGCGTGTTCTTCGAGTCGAGCACGACGCGGCCTTCGGCATCCTGCACCGAGCCGCCGAATGCATAGAGCAGGGTGCGCATCGCCATCGCGGTGTCGAGCTCGGCCGACAGGCCGATGCCCACCGGGACGTTCTTCGTCTCCTTGATCTTCCTGCCGACGCGCAGTACGTCTTCCCAGCTGCGCGGGCCCTGCGCCATGCCGGCCTCGGACCACAGGTCGATGCGGTAGTTCACCGGGTCGGGAACGAAGCTGTCGGAGAAGCCGAAGTACTTCCCGGTCTTCGGGTTGTAGGTGCTCTTGACGGCCAGGTCGATCGGCTTGCCGTGCTTGCGCTCGCACTCCTGGTAGATCTCCCGGTGGTCGATCACCTGCGTCTCGTAGGTCGGGGGCGGCCACAGGAACATGAACAGGTCGTGCCCTTTCCGTGCCGAGACCTCCGCGGCGGCGCGCGAGTTGATCGCGGGGATGCCGACGTGGTCGACGATCACCTCGGTGTCGTTCTTCTCGCCCCACTGCTTCGTGTATTCGTCGTCGAACCACTTGTCGTAGGCGGGCACGAAGTGGGCCCATTGCAGGATCTTCAGCGTCTTGCCGGCCGCTCGGGCCCGGCGCGGCAGGATCAGCGGACCGATGCCGAGCGCGGCGCCGGCGGCGCCGGCGTCGCGGATGAACCGGCGCCGCGCCGGCGCGCCGGGGCCGGATTCTCCGGCCCTGACAGTCTCGGCAAGCGCGATCGCATCGTCTGTCGGCCTGGTGGTGGAAGTCTCGTTCATGACTGCATTCCTTTCGCATGAGTCCGGTGAAGCGGGCCGGAGGATCAGCCGTGCGAGGTCGACGGCGTGGGTGTCCGGACTTTCGGCCGGGACGGGTGATAGGTGCCCGGAGCCGTCCGGAAGGGAATCGCGAGCCGGTTCCATCCGTTGATCGCGACGACCGCGAGCGACAGGTCGACCAGTTCCTTCTCGGTGAACTGCTGCCGCGCGTGCCGGTAATCGTCGTCGGATACCCCGCCGTCGGAGATCCGCGTCAGCGCCTCGGCCCATGCGAGCGCGGCGCGTTCGCGCTCGCTGTAGAACGGCGTCTCGCGCCAGGCGGCCAGCGCGTAGAGCCGCTGCTCCGTTTCGCCCGCGGCGCGCGCATCCTTGGTGTGCATGTCGATGCAATAGGCGCAGCCGTTGAGCTGCGAGGCGCGCGTGCGTACCAGTTCCAGCAGGCCGGCGTCGAGCCCGCTGCCCCTGACGTAGGCCTCGAGCGCGGCCAGGGTCGCGACACCCTCCGGCGAAGCCTTGCGATAGTCGATGGTCGGTCGTTGCATGGCACCTCCCTGGCGTGCCTTCGATTTGACGCCGCCACGCGTCTCGTGGTTATCGGAGAAGTTCGATGGTTGCTGTAGGACAATCGTGACGCCGGTGCCGTCTCCGGAGCGGCCCCGGCGGGGCGAACCAGCGGGCCGCCAATTCCGGCCGGAGGCGTCCGCAATGCGGCAGGCCGACGCGACCACGATCGAAATGCGCGATCTCTACGAGAACGCGCCCTGCGGGTACCACAGCGTGCGCCCGGACGACACGGTCGCGCGAATGAACCGTACCGAGCTCGACTGGCTCGGTTATTCGCGCAGCGAGGTCGTCGGCAAGCGCCGCTACGCGCAGGCCGTCTCGGGCCGCTCCCGCAACGAGTACCTGCGCGCGTTCGAGCGCCTGCATGCCGGGGGCGAGGGCATCGAGATCGAGACCGAGCTGCAGCGCAAGGACGGATCGACCTTCGACGCGCTGTTGCGGGTCTCGGCCCTGCGTGACGGCGACGGCAGGCTCTCGGGCACGCGCGCGTCGGTGGTCGACATCACCGCGCGCAAGCGCGCGGAGAACGAGGCGCACCTCTATGCCGCGCGCCTGCGCGCGATCTCGCAGCACGTGGTGGAAATCCAGGAGATCGAGCGACGCCGGCTCTCGGCGGAGCTGCACGACCGGATCGGTCAGGACCTGGCCACGATCAACCTGAACCTGCACATCATCAGGGACCAGCTGCAGCCGCCGCAACTCGACCGTGTGGCCTCGCGGCTCGACGATTCGATCGGCCTGGTCGAGAACACGGTCGAGACGATGCGCGACGTTGCCAGTGCGCTGCGCCCGCTGATGCTCGACGACTACGGCCTCGCGGTCACGCTGCGCGCGCACGCCGAGCAGTTCTTTGGCCGCACCGGCATCCGCACCGTCGTGCAGGCGCGCGACCCGGTGCTCAGGATGAGCCAGGCGGTCGAGGTGACCCTGTTCAGGATCGCCCAGGAGGCGCTCACCAACGTGCTCAAGCACTCGCACGCCGATGCGGTGCGCATCTCGCTGGAAGTCGGCCGCGACGAGGTGTGCCTGACGATCGCCGACAACGGTTGCGGCTTCGACGCCCGTGCGCTGCGCGGGCATCCGCGCGAGGGCCTGGGGCTGCTGATCATGGAGGAGCGCCTGCGCGCGATCGGCGGCGCGCTGCGCATCGACTCGCGGCGCGGCGCGGGCACGCGCCTGGTCGCGACGGTCGGGAGGCAGTGATGGACATCAGGGTATTGCTCGCCGACGATCATTCGGTGCTGCGCGACGGCCTCGAGGCGATGCTGCACACGCAGCCGGGCATCGCCGTCGTCGGCCATGCGGCCGACGGGCGGGAGGCGGTGCGCAAGGCGCTGGAACTTGCGCCCGACGTGACGATCATGGACATCGTGATGCCCGAGCTCGACGGCATCGAGGCGACGCACCGGGTTCGCAGCCGGCTCCCGCAGTCGCGGGTCGTCATCCTTTCCATGTACTCGACCACCGAGCACATCTTCCGCGCGCTGCAGGCGGGCGCGCAGGGCTATCTGCTCAAGGAGTCGGCCGGTGCCGAGGTGGTGGCCGCGGTGCGCAGCGTTCACGCCGGCCGTCGCTATCTCAGCCAGAAGATCACCGAGACGGTGATCGACGGCTACATCCGCGACCACCACGCGCGCAGCCCGGTCGACGCGCTGAGCCGCCGCGAGCGCCAGATCCTTCAGGGCGTGGCCGAAGGCAAGAGCACGGCCCAACTCGCGCGCGCGCTATGCCTGTCGCCCAGGACGGTCGACACCTATCGAAGCCGGCTGATGCAGAAACTCGACATCGACGGCGTCGCCGGCATGGTCCGGTTCGCGATCGAGTGCGGCCTGACGCCGCGCTGAGCGGCGGCGCACACCGGGCGGGTACCGTCCGGACGGCATCGCGCCGCCGCACGCTGGCCGCTGCGACGACGTGATCGGTTAGCATTGACGCTTCGGCCTCGTGCGCCCCGAGCTCTCCGACATGTTCAAGCCTGCCCCGCGCGCCACCAAGATAGTCGCCACGCTGGGCCCCGCAACGCGCGAGCCCGAAGTCCTCGAGCGGATACTGCGCGCCGGCGTCAACGTCGTGCGCGTGAACTTCTCGCACGGCAGTGCGCAGGAGCACGCAGCGACCGTGCGCCTCGTGCGCGAGATCGCGGAGCGGCTCGGCCAGAGCGTCGGCGTGCTGGCCGACCTGCAGGGGCCGAAGATCCGCATCGGCAGGTTCGCCGAGGGCAGGATCACCCTCGCGCCGGGCGATCGCTTCCGGCTCGACGTCGATCCGGCGCCGGGCGATCGCATGCGCGTCGGGCTCGACTACCCCGAACTGGTCAACGACGTGCGTCCGGGCGACATCCTGCTGCTCGACGACGGCCGCCTGATGATGCGGGTGCAGGGCACCACCGTGGCTGCGATCGACTGCGTCGTCGTGCAGGGCGGCGTGCTGTCGGACCGCAAGGGGATCAACCGCCAGGGCGGCGGCCTGTCGGCTCCCGCGCTCACCGCGAAGGACATCGAGGACATCCGGACCGCGATCGGCTTCGAGGCCGATTTCATCGCGGTGTCGTTTCCGAAGAATGCCGCCGACATGTACATGGCGCGCGAGCTGATGCGCGCCGGTGGCGGGCGCGCGCTGATGATCGCCAAGATCGAGCGCTTCGAGGCGATCGGAAACCTGGAAGAGATCCTGAAGGCTTCCGACGGCATCATGGTGGCGCGCGGCGACCTCGCGGTCGAGGTCGGCGATGCCGCGGTGCCCGCGCTGCAGAAGCGCATGATCCGGATGGCGCGCGAACTGAACAAGGTCGCGATCACCGCCACGCAGATGATGGAGTCGATGATCGAGTCGCCGGTGCCCACCCGCGCCGAGGTGTCCGACGTGGCCAACGCGGTGCTCGACGGCACCGATGCGGTGATGCTGTCGGCCGAGACCGCGGCCGGCAAGCACCCGGTCGAGACGGTCGAATCGATGGCGCGCATCTGCGTGGAGGCCGACCGCTCGCAGGCGCTGTCGCTCGACGCCGCGTTCCTGAACCGCGGCTTCACGCGCATCGACCAGACGATCGCGATGAGCGCGCTGTTCGTCGCGCACCACATGAAGGTGAAAGCGGTGGTGTCGCTGACGCAATCGGGATCCACCGCGCTGTGGATGTCGCGGATCGACTCCGGCGTGCCGGTCTACGCGCTCACCCCCGAAGAGGCGAGCCGGCGGCGCATGTGCCTGTACCGCCAGGTGCACCCGATCGTGATGAACTACCACACGCACGAGCGCGAGGCAATGCTGCTCGAGTCCGAGCAGCGGCTGCTCGAGGCGGGCATCGTCGAGAAAGGCGACCTGATCGTGCTCACCATCGGCGAGCCGATCGGCAAGTCGGGCGGCACCAACACCCTGAAGATCGTCCGGGTCGGCGAGCACGGCTGAGGCACGCCGCGGGCGCCCGGCAGGGCGTATTTCCTGGTTGCGCCGCCGGGGTGGGCGATAATGCCCGGTCACGGAAAGCTCGCCGGGCTTCGCGAAAAGCGGGGGCGCCCGACGCCCTCGCGCGACCCGCCCCGGTTTCACTTGTGGAGGTCGTCATGCCCCTCGTTTCGATGCGCCAGCTGCTGGACCATGCCGCCGAGAACGGCTACGGGATCCCGGCATTCAACGTCAACAACCTCGAGCAGGTGCAGGCGATCATGTCTGCGGCCAGCGAGCTCGATGCGCCGGTGATCATGCAGGCGTCGGCGGGCGCCCGGAAGTACGCGGGCGAGCAGTTCCTGCGCCGGCTGATCGAGGCGGCGGTGGAGTCGTATCCGAAGGTGCCGGTGGTGATGCACCAGGATCACGGCCAGTCGCCGGCAGTCTGCAAGGGCGCGATCGACCTGGGTTTCTCGTCGGTGATGATGGACGGCTCGCTGCAGGAAGACGGCAAGACGGTCGCCAGCTACGAGTACAACGTCGACGTGACCCGCAAGGTGGTCGAGATGGCCCACGCGGTCGGCGTCACTGTCGAGGGCGAACTGGGCGTGCTCGGCTCGCTCGAGACGATGAAGGGCGACAAGGAAGACGGTCACGGCGCCGAGGGCACGATGACGCGCGAGCAACTGCTCACCGACCCCGGGCAGGCCGCCGATTTCGTGCGCAAGACGCAGGTCGACGCGCTCGCGATCGCGATCGGCACCAGCCACGGCGCCTACAAGTTCTCGCGCAAGCCCACCGGAGACATCCTCGCGATCTCGCGCATCAGGGAGATCCACGCCCGCATCCCGAACACCCACCTGGTGATGCACGGCTCCTCGTCGGTGCCCCAGGAGCTGCTGGCCGAAATCCGCAAGTATGGCGGCGACATGAAGGAAACCTACGGCGTGCCGGTCGAGGAGATCCAGGAGGCGATCAAGTACGGCGTGCGCAAGATCAACATCGATACCGACATCCGGCTGGCGATGACCGCGGCGATCCGCCGCTTCTTCGTCGAGAACCCGTCGAAGTTCGATCCGCGCGAATACCTGAAGCCGGCGCGCGAAGGGGCCAGGGCGATCTGCCTGGCGCGCTATCGGCAGTTCGGTTGCGAAGGGCAGGGCAGCCGCATCCAGCCGATCGGCCTGTCGGTGATGGTCGAGCGCTACCGCAAGGGCGAGCTCGCGCAGGTGGTCACCTGAAGAGCGCGGTCCGCCCGGGCCGTCGGGCGACCGGTCGAGGGGCCGCCATGCCGAGATTCGCCGCCAATCTCTCCCTGATGTACACCGAGCTGCCGTTCCTGCAGCGCTTCGAGGCGGCCGCGGCCGACGGCTTTCGCGCGGCCGAGTTCCTGTTCCCGTACGAGTTCGCCGCGGCCGAGGTCGCGGCGGCGCTGCGCGCGAGCGGGCTGCGGCAGGTGCTCTTCAACGCGCCGCCCGGCGACCTCGACCGCGGCGATCGCGGCACCTGCAGCCTGCCCGGCCGCGAGGCCGAGTTCCGCACGGGCGTCGAGCGCGCGATCGGCTACGCGGCGGCGCTCGAATGCCCGCGGCTGCACCTGATGGCCGGTGTCGCGGGCGACGAGGCGCGGCGCGCCGGCCAGCGCGCGACCTACGTCGCGAACCTGCGCTGGGCGGCCCGACGGCTCGCCCGCGAAGGGATCACCGCGCTGATCGAGCCGATCAACACGCGCGACGTGCCCGGCTACCTGCTCGAGACGCAGGCCGAGGCGCACGCGATCGTGGCCGAAGTCGGCGAGTCGAACCTGAAGGTCCAGATGGACCTCTATCACTGCCAGATCGTCGAGGGCGACGTCGCGACGAAGATCCGCCGCTACCTGGACGGCGTCGGGCACGTGCAGATCGCGGGCGTGCCCGAGCGCCACGAACCCGATACCGGCGAGCTGAACTACCCGTACCTGTTCGCGCTGATCGACGAACTGGGTTACGAGGGGTGGATCGGCTGCGAATACCGGCCGCGCGGCGCCACGCGCGACGGGCTCGGCTGGATCGGGCGCTGGCTCTGAAGCCCCGCGCGGCGACGGCAAGCGCTTGCCGCCGGGAGGCGGGACCGCGCTTCGGCGGTGCGCGGCAGCGGCCCGGCGATCAGGCAAAATGACGGTTTTGCCGGGGCATCGCCGATGGCGGCCGTCTATCACTCGAACCTGCACTCGCTGCCGCTGCTGTCGCGCGGCAAGGTGCGCGACAACTACGCGGTCGGCGACGACCGGCTGCTGATCGTCACGACCGACCGGCTGTCGGCTTTCGACGTGATCATGGCCGATCCGATTCCGGACAAGGGCAGGGTGCTCAACCAGATGGCGCTCTTCTGGTTCGAGCGGCTCGCCGACGTGGTGCCGAACCACCTGACCGGCGTCGATCCCGAGTCGGTGATCGCAGCCGACGAGCGCGAACAGGTGCGCGGCCGCTCGATGGTGGTCAAGCGGCTGAAGCCGATCCTGGTCGAAGCGGTGGTGCGCGGCTATCTGATCGGCTCGGGCTGGAAAGACTATCTCGCGAGCGGCGCCGTCTGCGGCATCGCGCTGCCGCCGGGCCTGCGGATGGCCGAGCGGCTGCCCGAACCGATCTTCACGCCGGCGGCGAAGGCCGAACTCGGCGAGCACGACGAGAACATCGGCTTCGACGAGATGTCGGCGCGCATCGGCGCACCGCTCGCGCAACGGATCCGGGAAATCAGTCTCGAACTCTACCGGCGCGCCGGCGAATATGCCGCGGACCGCGGCATCATCATTGCCGACACCAAGTTCGAGTTCGGTCTCGACGCGCAGGGCACGCTGCACCTGATGGACGAGGTGCTCACTGCCGATTCGTCGCGCTTCTGGCCCGCCGACGAATGGCGTCCCGGCGTGTCGCCGCCGTCGTTCGACAAGCAGTTCGTGCGCGACTACCTCGAGACCGTCCCCGGCTGGAACAAGCGGCCGCCGCCGCCGCCGCTGCCGCGCGAGGTGATCGAGCAGACCGCCGCGAAATATCGCGAGGCGCTGCGCCGGCTCACCGGCCAGGAACTCGCGCACTGAGCGTGTCGAGCAATCGGCCGCGCCCGAACCGATGGCCGACGGAGGATCCACAATGAGCACCGCGCTGGTGGGCGTACTGATGGGATCGAACAGCGACTGGGAAGTGATGCAGCACGCGGTCGCGGTGCTGCGCGAGTTCCAGGTGCCGTTCGAGGCGCGCGTCGTCTCGGCGCACCGGATGCCCGACGACATGTTCCGCTACGCCGAGCAGGCGCGCGGGCGCGGGCTGCGGGCCATCATTGCCGGGGCGGGCGGCGCCGCGCACCTGCCGGGCATGCTCGCCTCGAAGACGATCGTCCCGGTCCTCGGCGTACCGGTGCCGTCGAAGTACCTGCGCGGCGAGGATTCCCTGCTGTCGATCGTGCAGATGCCGCGCGGCGTCCCGGTGGCCACTTTCGCGATCGGCGAGGCCGGCGCGGCGAACGCCGCGCTGTGCGCGGTGGCGATGCTCGCGGGCACCGACGCTGCGCTCGCCGAACGGCTCGCAGCCTGGCGCGCGCGCCAGACCGAGGCGGTGCGCGCGCTCACGCTGCCGGACGCCTGATGGGCCGCGCCGGTTCTGCCGCGGAGTCGGCTGCGCCGCGCGCGCATCGGCCGCTGCCGCCGCTGCCGCCGGGCTCCTGGCTCGGCCTGCTCGGGGGCGGCCAGCTCGGGCGCATGTTCTGCATGGCGGCGCAGAGCATGGGCTATCGGGTCTGCGTACTCGATCCCGACCCGCACAGCCCCGCCGGCTCGGTGGCCGAACGTCACCTGCAGGCCGATTACCTCGACGAGCAGGCGTTGCGCGAAATCGCATCCACCTGCCGGGCAAGCACGACCGAGTTCGAGAACGTGCCGGCGCGCGCGCTCGAGTTCCTCGCGGTGCACGGCATCGTCAGCCCGGCGGCGGCGAGCGTGGCCATCGCACAGGACCGTCGCGCCGAGAAGGCGTTCGCGCGCGAATGCGGGCTCGACACGGCTGCGTACGTCGACGCGGCCTCGGCCGACGACCTGCGCGCGGCGCCTGCCGACCTGTTCCCGGGCATTCTCAAGGTCGCGCGGCTCGGCTACGACGGCAAGGGGCAGGCGAGCGTGGCCTCGGTCGCGCAGGCGATCGGGGCCTTCGATGCCTTCGGCGCCGTGCCCTGCGTGCTCGAGAAGCGGCTGCCGCTCGAGATCGAGCTCTCGGCAGTGGTCGCGCGCGGCTTCGACGGGCGCAGCGTCGCGTACCCGGTCGCGGAGAACGTCCATCGCGGCGGCATTCTCGCAGTCTCGACCGCCCCCGCGCGCATCTCGCAGGAACTGGCGATGCGTGCGATCGACGCGACGCGCCGCATCGCCGACGCGATGGACTACGTGGGAGTGCTGTGCGTCGAGTTCTTCGTGCTCGCCGACGGCAGCCTGCGCGTGAACGAACTGGCTCCGCGGCCGCACAACTCGGCCCACTACACGATCGATGCCTGCATCACCAGCCAGTTCGAGCAGCAGGCGCGCGTGATGGCGGGGCTGCCTCTCGGCTCCACCCGCCAGCACCAGGCGGCGGTGATGCTCAACATCCTCGGCGACTGCTGGTTCCGGCCCTTGGGCGATGCCCAGCCCAGTACGGCGCCGCGCGAGCCCGACTGGAGCGTGGTGCTCCGGCACCCGAGCGCAAAGCTGCACCTGTACGGCAAGCGCGAGCCGCGGCCGGGACGCAAGATGGGACACGTGACGGTACTCGCCGACGCGGTCGACGAGGCGGTGCGCGTGGCTGTGCAGATCGAGCGCGAGCTCGGCATCGTCCGCCCTGAAGGACCGACCCCTTCCCCGGGGGGCGCAGCCGGCAGATGAACGTCAATCCGCGCCCGGCCGATGCGCAGGCGATCGAGGAGGCCGCGCGGCGGCTCGCCGGCGGCGAACTGGTGGCGTTCCCGACCGAGACCGTCTACGGGCTGGGCGCCGATGCGGCGAGCGCGCGCGCGATCGCCGAGGTCTACCGGCTGAAGGGACGCCCGGCCGATCATCCACTGATCGTGCACGTGCTCGATGCGGCGCAGGCCGCGTGGTGGGCGCACTGGCCGGCGCGCGCGCAGCGGCTTGCCGACGCGTTCTGGCCAGGGCCGCTCACGCTGGTCCTGGTGCGTCGCGAGACGGCCCCGGCCTTCGCCTGCGGCGGCCAGGTGTCGATCGGGCTGCGGGCGCCGTCGCACCCGGTGGCGCGCGCGCTGCTCGCCGCGTTCGCCGCGCGCGGCGGCCATGGCGTGGCCGCGCCATCGGCGAACCGCTTCGGGCGCGTCAGCCCGACGCGCGCCGTGCACGTGATCGACGATCTCGGGGTCGAGGCGCCGTTGGTGCTCGACGGCGGCGCCTGCGAAGTGGGTGTCGAGTCGACGATCGTCGATCTCAGCCGCGAACGCCCGGTGCTGCTGCGTCCCGGAGGGATCACGATCGCGCAGCTCGAAGCGGTGCTCGGCGAGCCGGTACCCGGGCGAGACGCCCGGGCGCCGCGCGCCTCGGGAACGCTCGAGGCGCACTACGCGCCAGTGACGCCGGTCGAACTGGTCGATGGCGACGGAATCGACCGGCGCATCGCCGGGCTGCACGCCCGCGGCGAGCGCGTCGCGCTGTGGGTGCGTTCGGGCGCCGGCGCACGGGCCGACGCACGACTGTCGATGCCCGCCGATCCGACGGCTGCGGCGCACGCGCTCTACGACGCGCTGCGCACGCTCGACCGGTCGGGCTGCACGCGCATCCTCGTCGAGCGTGTGCCCGGCGATGCTTCCTGGCACGCGGTGGCCGATCGGCTGCGCCGCTCGGCGGCGGGCCCGGGCGGCGTTGCCGAGGCGTAGCGGGTGGAACGAACCGCGGCCCGGGGCCGTTACCGGTCTTGCGGCTGCACCAGCAGCAACGGCCTGCGGCAGCGGCGTACCAGCGCCTGAGCGGTGGAGCCGAGCACCGCGGCACTCGCTCCGGTGCGGCCCAGCGTGCCCACGCAGACCAGGTCGGGAGCCTCGCGTTCGATCGTCTCGATGAGCGCACGCTCGGGCCGGTCGTGCTCGACGATCTCGATGCGCAATGTGCGCTTGCCGTCGTCCGGCGGCAGCAGCGCGGCGAGCGCCGCGCGACGCTCGTCGAGCACCGCACGGTGCTCGGCAGCGAAGTTCGCGTACGAGGGGCGTCCGTACTGGCCGTCGCGCATCAGGTTCGGGCTCACGACGTGCGCCACGATGACTTCGCCGTCGGCAGGCGCGACAGCCAGCGCATACTCGACCGCGCGGTTGCCCACCGGCGACAGGTCGGTGGCGACGAGCACGCGTCGCACCACCGGCGGCAGCCGCGTGATCGCGGCGACCCCGGCGCCCGGCACGACCAGCACGTTGGTGGCCGCGTCGCGCAGCAGGTCGAGCGACACCGAGCCGGCGAACAGCCGTTCGACGGTGCTGCGCTGGTTCGAACCGACCACCACCAGGTCGGCTTCTTCGCGTTCGGCCAGGTGCGCGAGCCGCGCGCCCGGATCGCCCTCGTGTGCAGAGACGACCACCTCGATCGGCAGCGCCGGCACCGCGCGCGCCAGGCGCCGCGCGATCTCGTCGCGCAGCTGCTGCTGCGATTGCCCGGGGTCGTCGCGCAGCCCCATTCGTGCGGCTTCGGCGTGCGGGTCGCCGACGTAGGCGGCGACCGGCTTGCAGGCGCCCAGCCCGGCGAGTTGTCCCGCGAACAGCACCGCCGCGTCGGCCTGAGGCGTGAAGTCGTAGGCGATCAGCATCCGCAGCGCACGCTCGCCGCGCAGCCAGGCGAGCAGCGGAGCCGGGTCGCGCAGCACGAGCATCGGCGACTGCGTCTGGCGCAACGTGCGCTCGCAGGTCTTGCCGAGCCGCACGCCGGCACCGTCGCGGCGCCCGATCGCGGGCAGCACGAGCAGCGCGTTGTCGCGGCGCTTCGCCTCGGCCAGCAGCGCCTCGTCGGGCCAGCCGGCAGGAAGCTCCACCGACACCGTCGCGCCGAGCGCGCGCAGTCGCGCCGCCGCCTGTTCGAGCCTCTCGCGCGCCGACTGGTCGAGCGCGTCGAGCACGGCGGGCGTGCCGATCCCCAGGCTGCGCGTGTCGAGCACGTGCACGAGCGTGAGGTCGCCACCGCTGCGCTGCGCGAGCAGGGCGCCGACTTCGCCGGCTGCCTCGGATCGCTCGCTGAAATCGGTGCCGCAAAGAATCCGCATCGCCCTGTCTCCCCGAGATCGAACAGGCGTCGATTCTAGGCTCCGGAGCGGGCGCCCGATCGCGATCAGGTCAAGTACGCCGCGGATCGCCGGTGCGGCCGGGCTCGATCCGATCCGGGCAGAATCCGAGGCTGCGGAGGAACTCGCCGGTGGCGGCGATCACTTCGTCGGGACGATCGAACTGGGGGCTGTGCCGGCAGTCGGGCAGCTTCACCAGGCGGGTGCCCGGCCGCAACTCGGCGATCCGCTCGATCTGGCGCATCGTGCCGTACTGGTCGTTTTCGCCCTGGATGGCGAGGATCGGGCAGCGCGACGCGGCCACCGCGTCTTCGATGTTCCAGGTGGCGAATTCGCCGGAAAGCCAGACGTCGCTCCAGCCGTGGAACGCACCGTCGACGTCTGCGTGGTAGCGGGCCAGTCGCTCGCGCAACCCCGGGCCGGCGTAGTCGCGGGTGATCGCGGCGATCGACTCGATGCAGACCGGCTCGACGAACAGGTGCGGCGCCAGCGCGACCACAGCGCGCGGTACTTCCGGGAAGGCTCCCGCGTGGATCAGTGCGATCGAGGCTCCGTCGCTGTGGCCGAACAGGACCGGGCGGTCGATTTCGCAGGCGCGCAGCAGAGGCGGCAGTGCGGCGATCGCCTCCTCGTGCATGAAGCGCCAGTCGCGCGGACCCGGCAGCGGATCGGAGGCGCCATAGCCGAGACGCGAGTAGACGACGCCTGGAAGGCCGAGCGCCGCGCACAACCGGTCGGGGAAGTCGCGCCACATCCGCACGCTGCCGAGCCCTTCGTGCAGGAACACGAGTGCGGGCGCGGACGGCCTGGCGCTGCCGATTCGCCGGCACTCGATGCGTCGGCCATCGACGAGGATGCGGCGGGGTTCTTCCGCAGGATGATTCATGAGTTATATTGCAGTTTGTCGTCGAACATGGCCTTATCTTGCATGGCACCCCCGGTCCTGGGCAAATCACCCGACGAGGCGGGTTTCCTCGCCGCGCTGGGGCGGCGTGTGCGCGAGCGTCGCGACGAGGCGGGCCTGACCCGCAGGCGACTGTCCGAGCTCTCGGGCCTGTCCGAGCGCTACCTCGCGCAACTCGAATCGGGCGACGGCAACATCTCGATCCTGCTGATCCGGCGTGTCGCCGAGGCGCTGCACTGCTCGCTCGCGCAGTTGCTCAGCGACCAGGCCGCCGACCCCGAGATCGAGGCGGCGCTCGGGGTGTTGCGCACCCTCGAGCCCGGCCAGCGGCACCAGGCGGTGGCCACGCTGCAGCAGCGCTTCGGCGAGATGAGCCGCGAGCGCGCCCGGCGCATCGCGCTGGTAGGCCTGCGCGGCGCCGGCAAGTCGACGCTGGGCGCCCGACTCGCGGCGAGGCTGAAAGTGCCCTTCTTCGAACTCGACCAGCAGATCGAGCGCGAACTCGGCGCGGGTCTCGAGAGTATCTTCACGATGTACGGGCAGGACACCTATCGCGAGGCCGAACGCCGCGTGCTCGATCGGCTCACCCGCACGCACCGGCGCTGCGTGATCGCCACCGGCGGCTCGCTGGTGCTCGAGCCGCGCACCTACGAACTGCTTCGCGAGCGCTGCCTGACGGTGTGGCTGAAAGCCTCGCCCGAGGAACACATGGACCGCGTGATTGCCCAGGGCGACTTGCGGCCGATTCGCGGGCGCGACCACGCGATGGCCGAGTTGCGCACCATCCTCGAGCAGCGCGACCGCCTTTACGGGCTCGCCGACGCGACCGTGGACACGACCGGGATCGACGAGGCGGAGAGCCTGAAGCGCCTGGTGCAGGTGATCGCGGTGGCCAGCCCGCTGGCCGGATCGTCGGCGCGCGAGGCCACGGCCGCGCAGGGCTGAGCGTCGTCTCGCCTCCTCGACCGCAGCGTTGCGGGCCGGGCCTCAGGCCTCGACGATCGTGGTGTGAACAGGCCCCGCCGCGCGCGCCTGGGCCAGCCAGTCGGGCATCCAGGCAGCCGCTGCCTCTTCCGGCAGGGCGCAGTCGGCGGTGTCGATCGTGAAGCGCTCACCGATGCGCCGTGCGCCGAGTTCGGCCAGCAGCCGGTCGAAGCGCATGCCGCCATGAGCGAAAGTGTCGCCGAAAGTGCTGTCGCCGAGCGCGAGCACGCCGTAGCTCACCGCCGACAGGTCGGGACGCTGCGCCTGCAGCGCCTCGAACAGGTCGCGCGCGTTGTCGGGTACGTCGCCGTGGCCGTAGGTGGAGGTGCAGACGAGGAAGATCGCGTCGCCCTCGAACACCGCCGGCGTGAGATCGTCCATCAGTCTCGCGACGATGCGCGTGCCGGGGTCGGCAAAGCGCAACTCGAGTTCCTGCGCCACGAGGTGCGCGTTGCCGGTCATCGTGCCGACCAGGATTTCCACGTTCATCGTTCGTCTCGCTCGTTCCTGATGCAGGATAATGCCAGTCGAGGATCAGCGAGGGCAGTTTATTGCATTGTCTCGAGTCGTGCGATAACGTCCCTGTTCGCAGGGTGAGCATGCGCCGACACCCCGGCGCAGGTCCGCCCGGCGCGCAGGCGCGCCATAATTCCCCTCATCATCGAGCGCCGAGGAGAACTGCCGTGGCCCAGTTGTCGAGTGCCGACCATTCGGTGAGTCCGCCGCGGCTGTCGATTCCGCGCGGGTACAACGCCGCGCACGATCTCGTCGAGCGCAACCTGAAGGCGGGCCGAGGCGAGCGGATCGCCTTCATCGACGACCGCGGCAGCATCACCTATGCCGAGCTCGCGCGGCGCGTCAATCGCTTCGCCTCGTCGCTCGCCGGCCTGGGCCTGCGCCCGGAAGACCGTGTGATGATCTGCATGCTCGACACGACCGACTGGCCGGTGGCGTTCCTCGGCGCGATCAAGGCGGGCGTCGTGCCGGTGGCGGTGAACACGCTGCTCAAGCCGCAGGACTACGAGTACATGCTGCGCGACTCGCGTGCCCGGGTGCTGTTCGTCTCGCAGGCGCTGCTGCCTGCGTTCGAGGGGCTCGCGGAAAAGGTGCCGACCCTCGCGCGCACCGTCGTGTCGGGCGCACCGAGCCCCGTTCCGGGCCAGGCCGCGACCGACGAGTTCAGTGCGCTGGTCGCCGGCGGCAGCGACCACTTCGAGCCTGCCGAGACGGTGGCCGACGAGCCCTGCTTCTGGCTCTACTCGTCCGGCTCCACCGGCGCCCCCAAGGGCACCGTTCACGTGCACTCGAGCCTGATCCAGACGGCCGAATTGTTCGCCCGGCCGGTGATCGGCATCACGGAATCCGACATCGTGTTCAGCGCCGCGAAGCTGTTCTTCGCGTACGGACTGGGCAACGGGCTCACGTTCCCGATGTCGGTGGGGGCCACCGCAGTGCTGATGGCCGAGCGGCCCACGCCCGAAGCGGTGTTCCTGCGCCTGACCGGCGAGGCGCCCGCAGCCCTGGCGAAGATGCGCGCCCGGCCCACGGTGCACTACGGGGTGCCCACGCTGTTCGCGGCCATGCTCGCGAGCCCGTCGTTTCCGGCGCGCGAACAGCTCGGCCTGCGCGTGGCCACCTCCGCCGGCGAGGCGCTGCCTGCGCGCGTCGGCGCCAGCTTCACCGAACGCACCGGGGTCGAGATCCTCGACGGCATCGGCTCGACCGAAATGCTGCACGTCTTCCTCTCGAACCGTTCCGGCGAGGTGCGCTACGGCACTACCGGCAAGCCGGTGCCGGGCTACTCGCTCAGGCTGCTCGGCGACGACGGCCAGGAGGTCGACGTCGGCGAGGTCGGCGACCTGTACATCGGCGGGCCCTCCTCGGCCGCGATGTACTGGAACCAGCGCGATAAGTCGCGCCAGACCTTCCAGGGCGAGTGGACGCGCAGCGGCGACAAGTACGTGCGCGACGCCGACGGCTACTACACCTACGCCGGACGCTCCGACGACATGCTGAAGGTGAGCGGCCAGTACGTGTCGCCGTTCGAGGTCGAGTCGGCGATTGCCTCGCACCCGCAGGTGCTCGAAGCCGCGGTGGTCGGCGCCGCCGATGAAGACCGGCTGATCAAGCCCAAGGCCTACGTCGTGCTCAAGGAGCCGTCGAAGGCATCGCCTGCGCTCGCCGAGGAACTGCGCTCGTACGTGAAGGACCAGCTCGCCCCGTTCAAGTATCCGCGCTGGGTCGAGTTCGTCGAGGAGCTGCCCAAGACCGCCACCGGCAAGATCCAGCGCTTCAAGCTGCGCGGCTGAGGCCGACGAGGGAATTCACGATGCGGGTGTTCGAGAGCCTGGCCGAACTGCGGCCCCTGGTGGGACAGGAAGTCGCGGTCAGCGACTGGGTCGAGGTGACGCAGCAGCGCATCGACCAGTTCGCGCAAGCCACTGGCGACCTCCAGTGGATCCACGTCGATCCGCAGCGCGCGGCGAAGGGGCCGTTCGGCACGACGATCGCGCACGGCTACCTGACGCTGTCGATGCTGCCGCTGTTTTCCGAGAGCGCGATCGAGTTCCGCGGCGTGCGGATGAGCGTGAACTACGGGCTGAATCGCGTGCGCTTCATGGCGCCGGTTCCAGCGGGCAGCGAACTGCGCGCCCGCTTCAGGCTGGTCGCGGTCGACGACATCGCGGACAACGGCGTGCAGGTGACCACCGAAGTCACCGTCGAACGCAAGGGAAGCGACCGCCCCGTCTGCGTCGCCGAGACCATCGCGCGTCGCTACGCATAGGGCGCGGGCCGCCGGCCGCTTCGGCGGTGAGTGCCGCCGGCCCAGCCGGCCGCCGGGCTTCGGCCACGGGCCCGCACGCGCCCCTGCGCCCCTGTGGGCGGAGCCGCGGACGCGCTGTCCTACGGAAACGCTTGGTCGCTCGCGCGGAGCCCGGACCGTCGGCCCCAACTCGGTCGCTTCGCTCCCTCAGACAGGGGCCGACTCGCGCTGCGCGCGTCCGGTCTCCGCTTCGCTCCCGCGCCAGCGCCTACGCGGCTCCGCCCACAGGGGCGCAGGGGCGCGTGCGGGCCCGTGGCCGAAGCCCGGCGGCCGGCCGGGCCGGCGGCACTCACCGCCGAAGCGGCCGGCGGCCCGCACCCTATGCGTAGCAGCGTGCAATGTTCTCGCGTTCAGCCGGACGGTCGCAGGGATGAATGTGGAGATGAAAGCGATGGCTGCGCGACGAAGACAGCTGCACCGAGCGTTGACGGATCGGGGCTTCGGGCGCGTGGGCCGCGGCGCCCAGCCTCTGGGGCTGCGCCCTGCGCCGGGTCGCCAAGGGCTGCGCCTGCGCTCGGTTGCCGGCGCGTAGGCGCTGGCGCGGGAGCGAAGCGGAGACCGGACGCGCGCAGCGCGAGTCGGCCCCTGTCTGAGGGAGCGAAGCGACCGAGTTGGGGCCGACGGTCCGGGCTCCGCGCGAGCGACCAAGCGTTTCCGTAGGACAGCGCGTCCGCGCCGGCAACCGAGCGCAGGCGCAGCCCTTGGCGGCCCGGCGCAGGGCGCAGCCCCAGAGGCTGGGCGCCGCGGCCCGCGCGCCCGAAGCCCCGATCCGTCAACGCGGCGCACTCGGCAACGATGCGCCGCGAGACGCAGCCGGTCAGGAGAACGCCTGGATGCCGGTCTGCGCGCGCCCGAGGATGAGCGCGTGGATGTCGTGCGTGCCCTCGTAGGTGTTGACCACCTCGAGGTTCACCAGGTGGCGCGCCACGCCGAACTCGTCGGAGATGCCGTTGCCGCCCATCATGTCGCGCGCCATCCGCGCGATCTCGAGCGACTTGCCGCACGAATTGCGCTTCATGATCGAAGTGATCTCGACCGCGGCGGTGCCTTCGTCCTTCATGCGTCCCAGCCGCAGGCAACCCTGCAGGCCGAGCGTGATCTCGGTCTGCATGTCGGCGAGCTTCTTCTGGATCAGCTGGTTGGCGGCCAGCGGGCGGCCGAACTGCTTGCGATCGAGCACGTACTGGCGCGCGCGGTGCCAGCAGTCCTCGGCGGCGCCCAGTGCGCCCCAGGCGATGCCGTAGCGCGCGCTGTTCAGGCAGGTGAACGGCCCCTTCAGGCCTTCGACGCCGGGCATCAGCTGCTCGTCGGGCACGAACACCTGGTCCATCACGATCTCGCCGGTGATCGAGGCGCGCAGGCCGACCTTGCCGTGGATCGCGGGCGCCGACAGCCCTTTCATGCCCTTGTCGAGGATGAAACCCTTGATGCGGCCGTCGTGGTCGCCCCCCACGCACTTGCCCCAGACGATGAAGACGTCGGCGATCGGCGAGTTCGAGATCCACATCTTGTTGCCGGTGAGCTGGTAGCCGCCGTCGACGCGTTTCGCGCGCGTCTCCATCGACCCCGGATCGGAACCGTGATTCGGCTCGGTGAGTCCGAAGCAGCCGATCCACTCGCCGGTGGCGAGCTTCGGCAGGTATTTCTTCTTCTGCGCCTCGGTGCCGAATTCGGATATCGGCACCATCACCAGCGAGCTCTGCACGCTCATCATCGAGCGGTAGCCCGAGTCGACGCGTTCGACTTCGCGCGCGATCAGGCCATAGGCGACGTAGTTCAGCCCCGGGCCGCCGTACTCGGCCGGAATGGTCGGACCGAGCAGGCCGAGTTCGCCCATCTCGCGGAAGATCGAGGGGTCGGTCTTCTCGTTGCGGAACGCCTCGAGCACGCGCGGTGCCAGCTTGTCCTGGCAGTAGGCCATCGCGGCCTCGCGCACCATGCGCTCGTCTTCGGTGAGCTGCGCATCGAGCAGCAGCGGGTCGTCCCATTTGAACGCGGCCTTCATCGATCTCTCCTGTCAATGCTGTATAGGGTACCGGGCTGGTCGGTCGACATCCTAGCGTGGCGTCTTGCGCTGCACAAACGATCTTGCGGGCACGCGGTACCATGCCGGTTCGCGGCCGTGGACACGGGATCGGCCCGTGGCCGCCGTCGGCCGACAGTACGAAGCACCGATGCCGATGATCGAAATCCGCAAGCTCGCGCCCGGCCGTGACCTGGCTCGAGAGCCTGTCGGGGCGCCTGGTCGCGCGCACGCCCGGCCCGGCGGGCTGGCGATCGGCCCGGCACCGGCGCACGTCGGGCAGCGATGACGGAAGCGACCAGCGTGCGCGCCTCTGCGTGGCCCCTGGCCACGAAGATCCTCGTCATCGGCTTCACGATGCTGCTGGTGGCGCTTTGCGCGATCGGGCTCACGCTGTGGATGACCTGGAACCTGGAGGGAGGTGCCGCTGCGGTCAACGAGGCCGGACGCATGCGGATGCAGGCGTACCGGCTGGCGCTCGAGGCGCGCAGCAGCGGGCACGACGAAATCGTGCGCCGCGTTGCCGCGTTCGACGCGAGCATCGAGATCCTGCGCACCGGCGATTCGGCGCGGCCGCTGTTCGTTCCGCTGGACGACGCGACCCGCCGGCGGTTTGCCGGGGTGCGCGCGGGCTGGCAGGAACTGCGCGCGGGCTGGCTTGCCGACCCGGCGCAGGTGCAGCTGTCGCGGGTCGACGCATTCGTGTCGTCGATCGACGATTTCGTGGCGTCGATCGAGCGGCAGATGTCGCGCTCGACTGCGATCCTGAACGCGGTGCAGTTCGCGATGCTGGCGCTGGCCATCGGCGGGGCGGTGGCGCTGCTCTATGCGGGCTACATCTTCGTGGTCGATCCGGTCGCGCAGCTGCAGCGCGGCCTGGCCAGGGTCGAGCAGGGCGAACTCGACGCGCGCGTCACGGTCGCTTCGAACGACGAGTTCGGACAGCTGGGCGAGGGCTTCAACCGCATGACCGCGAGGCTGCAGGCGCTCTACCGCGGCCTGGAGGACAAGGTTCGCGAGAAGACCGCGGGGCTGGAGCAGAAGACCCAGCGGCTGGCCGCGCTCTACGACGCCAGCGCGCTGATCGGCGAGGCCGGATCGCTCGAGGAGCTGGCGCAGGGTTTCGTGCGCAAGGTGCGCGAGATCGCGCGCGCCGACGCTGCGATGATCCGCTGGTCGGACGAAGGCAACCGGCGCTACCTGATGCTGGCAGGCGACCGCCTGCCCGAGGCGATGACGCGCAACGAGCAATGCGTGGACGCCGGCACCTGCCATTGCGGGCGGCTGGAGCCGCACCCGGGGGTGCGGGTGATCGCGATCCGACCGGATCCGCAGATGAGCTTCGACCACTGTGCGGCCGCCGGCTACCGCACGCTGGTCTCGGTGCCGATCGCGCTGCACCAGCGGGTGCTCGGCGAGGTCGATCTCTTCTACTACGGGGAGGCGCCGATCGGCGAGGAGGAGCGCTCGCTGCTCGAGGCGCTGGCCAGCCATCTCGCGAGCGCGATGGAAGGCCTGCGCGCGGCCGCGCTCGATGTCGAGGCGGCGGTGGCGCAGGAGCGTGGATTGCTCGCGCAGGAGCTGCACGATTCGATCGCGCAGTCGCTCGCGTTCCTGAAGATCCAGGTCAGGCTGCTGCGCGACGCGGTTGCGCGCGGCGACGCGCCGGCGGTCGGCAGGATCATCGGCGAGCTCGATGCGGGCGTGCGCGAGAGCTACGGCGACGTGCGCGAACTGCTGGTGCACTTTCGCACGCGCACGCGCGACGAGGACATCGAGCCGGCGCTGCGCACCACGCTCTCGAAGTTCGAGCACCAGAGCGGCCTGCGCGCCCACCTGCAGGTCGAAGGCCACGGCCTGCCGCTCGACCCGGCAGTGCAGGTGCAGGTGCTGCACGTGGTGCAGGAAGCGCTCTCGAACGTGCGCAAGCACGCGGGCGCGACCCAGGTGTGGCTCGACGTCCGGCAGTCTCCGGCATGGCGCTTCGAAGTGCGCGACGACGGCGCCGGCTTCGACGCGGCGGCCGCCGACAGCGACGAGACGCGGGTGGGGTTGCGCATCATGCGCGAGCGCGCGCAGCGCATCGGCGCGCAGGTGTCGGTCGAGTCGACACCCGGCGAGGGAACCCGCGTGGTGCTCGCGCTGCCGCCGCAGGCGCGCGCCGCAACGGCCGAAGAGGCGGCTGCCTGATGCGCGTCCCGATCCGCTTGCTGGTGGTGGACGACCACACGCTGTTCCGCCGCGGCCTGGTGGCGCTGCTCGCCACCGAGAGCGACCTCGTCGTGGTCGGCGAGGCGGCCGATGCGGGCGAGGCGACGCGACGCGCGCGCGAACTGCAGCCCGACGTGATCCTGCTCGACAATCACCTGCCCGGCGTCACCGGCATCGCGGCGCTGGCGGGATTGATGGAGGCGGCGCCAAAGTCGAAGGTGCTGATGCTCACCGTGAGCGAAGACGAGACCGATCTCGCCGCGGCACTGCGGGCCGGCGCGCAGGGCTACGTGCTGAAGACGATCGACGGCGACATGCTCGCACAGGCGATCCGCGGCACGATGCGCGGCGAATCGGTGGTCAGTCCCGAGATGACGGGCAAGCTGGTGCAGGCGCTGCGGGCGACTGCGCCCGGCGAGCCGTCGGCTGGCGGCGCGCCGCCCGAAGACCCCCTCGCCCGGCTGTCGCCGCGCGAACGCGAGATCCTCGCGCACATCGCGCGCGGGGCGAGCAACAAGGCGATCGCGCGCGCGCTCGACATCGCCGAGACGACGGTCAAGATCCACGTGCAGCACATCCTGCGCAAGCTCGGGCTGAGCTCGCGCGTGCAGGCAGCCGTCTACCTCACCGGACGCGGTTCGGCCTGATCGCCGGGGCCGCGAAGCGCGGCCCCGGTAGTAGTCCTTCCGGACGATGGCCGCGGGCCTGCACATCGTTCTTCCGCCGCGCCCGTCTCTGACTTCCCGAAGGATGTTCGCCGCGCGGCGCGCTGCCTACAGTGCCGTCATGGAGATCCGGTCATGACGTCCACCGCACTCGAAGGACAGCGCACGCGCCAGGCGCTGTCGGTGCTGATCGCCAGCACCTTCGCATTCACCGTCTGCTTCATGGTCTGGATGATGTTCGGCGTGATCGGAATCCCGATCCGCAAGGCGCTGAACCTCAATGCCACCGAGTTCGGCCTGCTCACCGCCACGCCGGTGCTCACCGGTTCGCTGGTGCGGGTGCCGCTGGGCATCTGGACCGACCGCTACGGCGGGCGCATCGTGATGACGCTGCTGATGGCGGCGACGGTGCCCGCCATCTGGCTGATGGCCTGGGCCACCGAGTTCTGGCACTTCATCGTGATCGGGCTGTTCGTCGGGCTGGCCGGCGGCTCGTTTTCGGTGGGCACGCCGTACGTGGCACGCTGGTTCCCGCGCCATCGCCAGGGCTTCGCGATGGGTGTCTACGGCGCGGGCAACTCCGGTGCGGCGGTCAACAAGTTCGTCGCACCGGCGCTCGTGGTGGCCTTCGGCTGGACGATGGTGCCGAAGGTCTATGCGGCGATCATGCTCGGCACCGTGGTGCTGTTCTGGCTGCTCAGCCACAGCGACCCGGCGCACCGCGTGCCCAGCCACGTGCGCTTCGTCGACCAGCTCGCCGTGCTGAAGGATCCGCGCGTGCTCAAGTACTGCCAGTACTACAGCATCGTGTTCGGCGGCTACGTCGCGCTCAGCCTGTGGATGGTGCAGTACTACGTGGGCGAATACGGGCTGGACATCCGCGTGGCGGCGCTGCTCGCCGCCTGCTTCTCGCTGCCCGGCGGCGTGCTGCGCGCGGTGGGCGGCTGGCTCTCCGATCGCTACGGCGCGCACAGCGTGACCTGGTGGGTGATGTGGGTGAGCTGGATCTGCCTGTTCCTGCTCAGCTATCCGCAGACGCAGTTCACCGTGACCACGGTCGAGGGCACGCGCAGCTTCACGATCGGCCTGAACGTCTACGCCTTCACGCTGCTGATGTTCGTGCTCGGCATCGCCTGGGCCTTCGGCAAGGCGAGCGTGTTCAAGTACATCAGCGACGAATACCCGCAGAACATCGGCACGGTCTCGGGCATCGTCGGGCTGGCCGGTGGGCTGGGCGGCTTCGTGCTGCCGATCATGTTCGGCGCGCTGCTCGATCTGACCGGGGTCCGCTCGAGCGCATTCATGCTGATGTACGGAGTGGTCTGGGTTTCGCTGATCTGGATGTATTTCACCGAGGTGCGGCGCGCCGAGGTCATGGGGCCGCACCACGCGGTCGAGGCAACGCGCGGTTGAGCACCGCGCGACGGAGGTCTTTCCGATGAATGCGACCGCAACCGATGTCAGGCGCGCGCGCCCCGGCGGCGTGCTGCACGTCTGGACGCCCGAAGACAAGGCGTTCTGGGCGCGCGAGGGAGAAGCGATCGCCAGGCTCAACCTGTGGATCTCGGTGCCCGCGCTGTTCCTGGCGTTCGCGGTCTGGCAGCTCTGGAGCGTGGTCGCGGTGAGCCTGCCCGCGCTCGGGTTCAGGTATTCGACCAACCAGCTGTTCTGGCTCGCCGCCGCGCCCGCGTTGTCGGGCGCGACGCTGCGCATCTTCTATTCGTTCATGATCCCGCTGGTCGGCGGGCGGCGCTGGACCGCGATCTCGACCGCCTCGCTGCTGATCCCGACGATCGGCATCGGCATCGCGGTGCAGGATCCGGGCACCCCTTATCCGACGATGCTGATGCTGGCGTTGCTGTGCGGACTGGGCGGCGGCAACTTCAGCTCGAGCATGGCCAACATCAGCTTCTTCTTCCCGAAGGAGCGCAAGGGCTCGGCGCTGGGCGTGAACGCGGGGCTGGGCAACCTCGGCGTGTCGGTGGTGCAGTTCCTCACGCCACTGGTGGTGGCGGTGGGCATCCTCGGCATCTTCGGCGGCGAGCCGCAGGTCGTGACCAACCGGTTCGGCGACCAGGTCCACGTGTGGACGCAGAACGCGGCGTTCATCTGGGTGCCGTGGATCGCGCTGGCGGCGCTCGGGGCGTGGTTCTTCATGAACGACATCGCCGAGGCGAAGGCGTCGTTCGCGGCGCAGGCGGCGATCTTCCGGCGCAAGCACAACTGGCTGATGTGCGTGCTCTACCTCGGCACCTTCGGTTCGTTCATCGGTTTCGCCGCAGGTTTTCCGCTGCTGATCCGCAGCCAGTTCCCGGGCGTGAACCCGCTCGCCTATGCCTGGCTCGGGCCGCTGGTGGGCGCACTGATCAGGCCGGTCGGCGGCTGGCTGTCCGACCAGCTCGGCGGGGCGCGCGTCACCTTGTGGAACTTCGTGGTGATGGCGCTCGCGGTGATCGGCGTGCTGTTCTTCCTGCCCAAGGGCAGCGGCGGCTTCGCCCTGCCGCTCGGGCCCGCGGAGGGCAGCTTCGCCGGCTTCTTCCTGATGTTCCTGCTGCTGTTCCTCACCACCGGCATCGGCAACGGCTCCACGTTCCGGATGATTCCGGTGATCTTCCTGAACCAGAAGCTGGCGGAGACGCGCGGCGACGACGAGGCCGAGCGCGCCCGGGCGATCCGCGAGGGCAACACCGAGGGCGCCGCCGCGCTGGGGTTTGCCGGCGCGCTGGGAGCCTACGGCGGCTTCTTCATCCCGAAGAGCTACGGCAGTTCGATTGCCGCCACCGGTGGCCCGGAGGCGGCGCTGTGGATCTTCACTGTCTTCTATGCCCTGTGCATCGTCCTGACCTGGTGGTACTACGCGCGCAGGAACGCGGAGATGCCGTGCTGAGCACGCGCACGCCGAACGAATCCGGGAGCCCCCGATGAGCCACTTCCTCGACCGCCTGACGTTCTTCAACCAGCCGAAGGAGGCCTTCTCGGAGGGCCACGGGCTCGCCACCGGCGAAGACCGCACCTGGGAAGACGCGTATCGCAACCGCTGGCAGCACGACAAGATCGTCCGCTCGACGCACGGCACGAACTGCACCGGCTCGTGCTCGTGGAAGATCTACGTGAAGGGCGGAATCGTCACCTGGGAGACGCAGCAGACCGACTATCCGCGCACGCGCCCCGACCTGCCCAACCACGAGCCGCGCGGCTGCGCGCGCGGTGCGAGCTACAGCTGGTACCTGTACAGCGCGAACCGCGTGAAGTATCCGATGGTGCGCGGCCGCCTGATGAAGGCCTGGCGTGCGGCGCGCGCGGTGACGAACTCGCCGGTCGACGCCTGGGCCACGATCGTCGAGAACGACGCGCTGCGGCGCGACTACCAGCGCCAGCGCGGCATGGGCGGCTTCGTGCGCGCAGAGTGGGACGAAGTCAACGAGCTGATCGCCGCCGCCAACGTCTACACGATCAGGCGCCATGGCCCCGATCGCGTGGTCGGCTTCTCGCCGATCCCGGCGATGTCGATGATTTCGTACGCCGCCGGTTCACGCTACCTGTCGCTGATCGGCGGCACCTGCATGAGCTTCTACGACTGGTACTGCGACCTGCCGCCGTCGAGTCCGCAGACCTGGGGCGAGCAGACCGACGTGCCGGAGTCGGCCGACTGGTACAACTCGACCTTCCTGATCGCCTGGGGGTCGAACGTGCCGCAGACGCGCACGCCCGACGCCCATTTCTTCACCGAGGTGCGCTACAAGGGCGCGAAAGTGGTCGCGGTCACGCCCGACTACGCCGAGGTGTCCAAGCTCGCCGACCTCTGGCTGCATCCGAAGCAGGGCACCGACGCGGCCCTGGCGATGGCGATGGGCCACGTGATCCTGAAGGAGTTCTACTTCGAGCGGCGCTCGGCCTACTTCGACGACTACGCGCGCCGCTACACCGACCTGCCGCTGCTGGTGCAACTGCGCGAGACGACGCTGGCCGACGGCAGGAAGGTGCTCGCGCCCGATCGCTACCTGCGCGCGAGCGACTTCGACGGCGCGCTCGAGCAGGACAACAACCCCGAATGGAAGACGGTGGCCTTCGACCGCGGCGGCGCGGTGGTGGTGCCCAATGGCTCGATCGGCTTTCGCTGGGGCAAGGAGGGGCGCAGCGACGCGGGCAAGTGGAACCTCGAGAGCCGCGAGGCGCGCAGCGGCTCGGAAGTGAAGCTGGCGCTGTCGCTGATCGACGACGCCGCGCAGGCGCACGAGGTGGTCACCGTCGGCTTCCCGTACTTCGGCGGGATCGAGACGCCGCACTTCCAGGCCAACGACCAGGGCGCGTCGGTGCTCGAGAGGCGGGTGCCCGCCGCGCGGCTCACGCTGGTGCAGGACGGCGAGCGCCGCGAAGTGCTCGTGGCCACCGTGTTCGACCTGCTCGCGGCCAACTACGGCGTGGCGCGCGGCCTGCCCGACGAGAACGCCGCCGACGACTACGACAGCGACCGGCCCTATACGCCGGCCTGGCAGGAGCGCATCACCGGCGTGCCGCGCGCGCAGGCGATCGCGGTGGCACGCCAGTTCGCCGACAACGCCGACAGGACCGGGGGACGCTCGATGGTGATCATCGGCGCGGCGATGAACCACTGGTACCACTGCGACATGAACTACCGCGGTATCATCAACATGCTGATGCTGTGCGGTTGCGTGGGACAGACCGGGGGCGGCTGGGCGCACTACGTCGGGCAGGAGAAGCTGCGGCCCCAGACCGGCTGGACCGTGCTGGCGTTCGCGCTCGACTGGATCAGGCCGCCGCGGCAGCAGAACTCGACCAGCTTCTTCTACGCGCACACCGACCAGTGGCGCTACGAGCGGCTGGGCGTGGAAGAGATCGTCTCGCCGCTGGCCGGGTCCGACGCCGCGCGCGGCTCGATGATCGACTACAACGTGCGCGCCGAACGCATGGGCTGGCTGCCGTCGGCGCCGCAGTTGAAGACCAATCCGCTGCAGGTGGTGCGCGACGCGCAGGCAGCCGGGGTCGATCCGAAAGACTACGTGACGCGGGCGCTGCGGGACGGCTCGCTGCAGTTGAGCTGCGAAGACCCCGACGACCCGGCCAACTGGCCGCGCAACCTGTTCGTCTGGCGTTCGAACCTGCTCGGCTCCTCGGGCAAGGGCCACGAGTACTTCCTGCGCCACCTGCTCGGCACCAGCCACGGCGTGCAGGGCCGCGACCTCGGGCCCGACGATGCGAAGCCGCGCGAAGTGCGCTGGCACGACAAGGCGCCCGAGGGCAAGCTCGACCTGCTGGTGACGCTCGACTTCCGCATGAGCACCACCTGCCTGTACTCGGACGTGGTGCTGCCGACGGCCACCTGGTACGAGAAGAACGACCTGAACACCAGCGACATGCACCCCTTCATCCACCCGCTGTCCACCGCCGTGGACCCGGCGTGGCAGGCGCGCAGCGACTGGGAGATCTACAAGGGGTTCGCGAAGAAGTTGAGCGAGGTCTGCGTCGGCCACCTCGGCGTGGAGAAAGAGGTGGTGCTCACGCCGATGATGCACGACACGCCCGGCGAACTCGCGCAGCCGCTCGACGTGCGCGACTGGAAGCGCGGCGAGTGCGATCTCGAGCCGGGGCGCACCGCCCCGCAAGTCACGGTGGTCGAGCGCGACTACCCGAACACCTACGCCCGCTTCACCTCGCTCGGGCCGCTGATGAGCCGGATCGGCAACGGCGGCAAGGGCATCGCGTGGAACACCGAGGACGAGGTGCGCGCGCTCGCCGAACTGAACGGCGTGGTCACCGAGCCGGGCGCCACGCAGGGCCTGCCGCGCATCGTCACCGACATCGACGCGGCCGAGACCGTGATGATGCTGGCGCCGGAAACCAACGGCCACGTCGCAGTGAAAGCCTGGGAGGCGCTGTCGAAGATCACGGGCCGCGAGCACGCGCACCTGGCGCTGCATCGCGAGGACGAGAAGATCCGCTTTCGCGACATCCAGGCGCAGCCGCGCAAGATCATCTCGTCGCCGACCTGGTCCGGACTGGAGAGCGAGAAGGTCTCGTACAACGCCGGCTACACCAACGTGCACGAGTTGATACCGTGGCGCACGCTGTCGGGCCGCCAGCAGTTCTACCAGGACCACGCCTGGATGCGCGAATTCGGCGAGGGCTTCGCCAGCTACCGGCCGCCGGTGGACCTGAAGGCGGTCGGCACGGTGATGGGACGCAAGCCGAACGGCAACAGGGAGATCGCGCTGAACTTCATCACGCCGCACCAGAAGTGGGGCATCCACTCCACCTACACCGACAACCTGATCATGCTCACGCTGAACAGGGGCGGCCCCGTGATCTGGCTGTCCGAGGACGACGCGCGCAGCGCCGGCATCGTCGACAACGACTGGGTGGAGCTCTTCAACGCAAACGGCGCGATCGCCGCGCGCGCGGTGGTGAGCCAGCGGGTCAGGCCCGGAATGGTGATGATGTACCACGCGCAGGAGAAGATCATCAATACGCCGGGGTCGGAGATCACCGGGATGCGCGGCGGCATCCACAACTCGGTCACGCGCGTGGTGCTCAAGCCCACGCACATGATCGGCGGCTACGCGCAGTACAGCTACGGCTTCAACTACTACGGCACGGTCGGCACCAACCGCGACGAGTTCGTGGTGGTGCGCAAGATGGCGAAGATCGACTGGATCGACGAGCCGGCGGGCACGACTTCCGGAGGGCACCAATGAGAATCCGCGCGCAGATCGGCATGGTACTGAACCTGGACAAGTGCATCGGCTGCCACACCTGTTCGGTCACCTGCAAGAACGTCTGGACCAACCGCGCCGGCATGGAGTACGCCTGGTTCAACAACGTCGAGAGCAAGCCCGGGATCGGCTATCCGAAGGAGTGGGAGAACCAGGATCGCTGGAACGGCGGCTGGGTGCGCCGCGCCGACGGCTCGATTCGCCCGCGCCAGGGCGGCAGGTGGCAGCTGCTGATGCGCATCTTCGCGAACCCGAACCTGCCGCAGATCGACGACTACTACGAACCATTCACCTTCGACTACGACCACCTGCACTCGGCGCCCGAGATGAAGGCGGCGCCCACCGCGCGGCCGAGGAGCCTGATCACCGGCGAGCGGATGCAGAAGATCGAGTGGGGGCCCAACTGGGAGGAGATCCTCGGCGGGGAGTTCGCGAAGCGCTCGCAGGACCGCAACTTCGACCAGGTCCAGAAGGAGATCTACGGACAGTTCGAGAACACCTTCATGATGTACCTGCCCAGGCTGTGCGAGCACTGCCTGAATCCGGCCTGCGTCGCCTCGTGTCCGTCGGGGTCGATCTACAAGCGCGAGGAAGACGGCATCGTGCTGATCGACCAGGACAAGTGCCGCGGGTGGCGCATGTGCGTGTCGGCCTGCCCGTACAAGAAAATCTACTACAACTGGCAGAGCGGCAAGGCCGAGAAATGCGTTTTCTGCTATCCGCGCATCGAGGCCGGCCAGCCCACCGTCTGCTCCGAGACCTGCGTGGGCCGCATCCGCTATCTCGGGGTGCTGCTCTACGACGCCGACCGCATCGAGGCGGCCGCCAGCGTCGAGCACGACCGCGATCTCTACCAGGCGCAACTCGACCTGTTCCTCGATCCGCACGACCCGGCGGTGATCGCCCAGGCGCGCGCCGACGGGATCCCCGAGGCGTGGCTCGAGGCCGCACGCAACAGTCCGGTCTACCGGATGGCGCTCGACTGGAAAGTGGCGCTGCCGCTGCATCCGGAGTACCGCACGTTGCCGATGGTCTGGTACGTGCCGCCGCTGTCGCCGATCTCGGCCGCGGCCAACGCCGGCGAGATCGGCGTGAACGGCGAGATCCCGGACGTCGAGCAGTTGCGCATCCCGATCCGCTACCTGGCGAACCTGCTCACCGCCGGCGACACCGAGCCGGTGGTGCGCGCGCTCGAGCGGATGCTCGCGATGCGCGCCTACCAGCGCGACCGGCACGTGGAAGGCCGCGAGAACCTCGCGGTGCTCGAGCAGGTCGGGCTCACGCCCGAACAGGTCGCCAGCATGTACCAGGTGATGGCGATCGCGAACTACGAAGACCGGTTCGTCATCCCGACGACGCACCGCGAGTACGCCGAGAATGCGTTCGAGCTGCGCGGCGGCTGCGGTTTCTCGTTCGGCAACGGCTGCTCCGACGGCTCCACCCGGACCAGCCTGTTCGGTGCCGGCAGGAAGCGCACGATCCCGCTCGAGGCCACGCTGTGAAGGAGCGCGACATGAACGACACCTGCCGCGCGCTGGCGCTGCTGCTGGGCTATCCCGACGCCCGCCTGCGCGGGTTGCTGCCGCAACTGGGCGATTTCTTCGCCGCAGACCGCTCGCTCGGAGCGGCGGTCCGCGAAGGGCTCACGGCGCTGGTCGCCGGGTTGCGCCACGGCGATCCCTACGAAGTCGAGGCGGACTACGTCGACTGCTTCGACCGTGGGCGGGGAACCTCGCTGCTGCTGTTCGAGCACGTGCACGGCGATTCGCGCGAGCGCGGACAGGCGATGATCGACCTGCTCGCCACCTACGAGAGCGCCGGCCTGCGGCTCGCCCCGGGTCAGCTTCCCGATCATCTCCCGGTGGCGCTGGAGTTCGCGTCGACGCAGCCGCCGAAGGTGGCGCGCGAATTCCTCGGCGAGATGGCGCAGGTGCTCAACCAGTTGTACGGCGCACTGCTGGCGCGGCGCAGCCGCTACGCGGCGGCGATCGCCGCAGTGCTCGAACTCGCCGGAGAGCGCGTGCGCCACGTGCCGCTGCCACCCGAGGAGCCGCTCGACGAGGCCTGGGCCGAGCCGCCGGCTTTCGACGGCTGCTCGACCCGCGGCCAGGCGCGCCCCGACGGCGCGCAGCCGATCCATTTCGTGCGGTGAACTTCATGGACACTTTCTTCTTCGCGATCTATCCGTACGTCTGCCTGACGGTCTTCTTCGTGGGGAGCCTGATCCGCTTCGACCGCGACCAGTACACCTGGAAGAGCGACTCGTCGCAGCTGCTGCGCGCCGGGCAATTGCGCTGGGGCAGCAACCTGTTTCACATCGGGGTGCTGTTCCTGTTCTTCGGGCATTTCGTCGGAATGCTCACGCCGCACTTCGTCTACGAGCCGTTCATCGGTGCCGGCGCCAAGCAGGTGCTGGCCATGGTCTCGGGCGGCATCGCCGGCGTGCTGGGCCTGGCGGGGCTCACGCTGCTGCTGTACCGGCGCATGAGCGATCCGCGCATTCGGGCGATCTCGAAGCCGAGCGACCTGATGCTGCTGTGGCTGTTCTGGGTGCAGTTCGCGCTGGGCCTGGCGACCATTCCGTTGTCCGGACAGCACCTCGACGGCAGCGTGATGCTCGTGCTCGCCGAGTGGGCGCAGCGGATCGTCACTTTCCGTTCCGGTACCGCCGAGCTGATGGCCGACATGAGCGTCGTGTTCAAGCTGCACATGGTGCTCGGCATGACGGTGTTCCTGGTCTTTCCGTTCACGCGGCTGGTGCACGTCTGGAGCGGCTTCGCTTCGCTCGCCTATCTGTTCCGCCCGTACCAGCTGGTGCGCGCCCGGCGGCTGAACCTGCCGGCAGGTCACGACCGCCCGGCTGCGCGCCGCGTGGGCGGCGCCTGAGCATCGCAGGCACGCGCCGCACGCCGGCGAATTCGACGACGGGAGGCCAGCAGATGGCAATCGTGGAACTTCACAGGCAGGCAGCTGCTCCGGTTGCGACTGGCGTGGCGCACGCCGGGAGCGTCGCCCGGGTCAACGGCGTTGCGCTGCATGCCCCGGGCGCGCCGCCCGATGTCGCGGAGCTGCGCCGGCGTGCCTGCACCGAGTTGCTGCGGCAGCAGGCGCAGCGCGCCGGCCTGCTCGCAGCTGGCGACGAGGCGAGCGACGACGGCGTGCCGAGCGAAGCGGCGGCGGCCGCGATCGAGGCGCTGCTCGAGCGCGAGTTGCGCGTGCCCGAGCCTTCCGAGGAAGACTGCCGCAGGCACCATGCCGCGAATCCGGCGCGTTACGCGAGCGGCGAGCGGCTGCTGGCGCGCCACATCCTGTTCGCGGTCACGCCCGGTGTCGACCTCAATGCGCTGCTGCCGCGTGCGCAGGAGCTGCTGCTGAAGCTGCGCTGCCACGACCCGCGAGGGGCAGATGACGCGGCAGCCGGTCCCGAGCGCAACGGCGGCGTCGATGCGTTCGCCGCGGCTGCACGTGAGTGGTCGAACTGCCCCAGCGGCGCCGCGGGCGGGGCGCTCGGATGGTTGCATGCCGCCGATTGCGCACCCGAGTTCGCGCGCGAACTGTTCGGGCAGCAGACGGTGGGCGTGCTGCCACGGCTCGTGCGCAGCCGTTTCGGCCTGCACGTGGTGGAGGTGCTGGCACGCGAGCCCGGGCTCGCGCGATCCTACGAGACGGTGCGCGGCGCAGTGGCGGTCGCGCTGCGCCAGCAGGCCTGGACGACCGCGCTGCGCCAGTACCTCGGAGTGCTCGCGGCGCAGGCGGCACTCGAAGGGGTCGAACTCGACGCTGCCGAGACGCCGCTGGTGCAGTAGCGCGGCGCGACCACCCGAACCGCAGTCATCGCCGGATGGCGCACCGTGCCTTCGGCTGCACGATCGTCCTGTGCATTTCGTGACTCCGTGGAGACAATACTTTAGACTTCAAGCAATTGCGCGGCAAGCAGCCGCGGATCCAGCCACGCGAGGGGACAGCGAGATGCGCATCGACGTGATCGGCGGCGGGGCCGCGGGACTCTATTCGGCGATCCTGCTGAAGAAGTCGTTTCCGGCAGCGCAGATCTCGGTCGTCGAGCGCAACCGCCCCGACGACACTTTCGGTTTCGGCATCGTGCTGTCGGACGAGACGCTCGGAAACCTGCGCGAGGCCGACGAGCCGACGCATCGCGAGATCGCTGCCAGTTTCGCGTACTGGGACGACATCTACGTGCAGTACAAGGGCCAGGTGCTGAAGTCCTCGGGACACGGCTTCTCCGGAGTGCGCCGCCTGAGCCTGCTGCAGATCCTGCAGCGGCGCGCCGACGAACTCGGCATCGAGGTTCGCTACCGCACCGAAGATCCGGGTGTGCACGCGCATCGTGGCGCCGACCTGGTCGTGGCGGCCGACGGCATCAACAGTGCGGTGCGCGAAGGCTGGAAGGCACACTTCGAGCCGGGCGTCGACCTGCGCACCAATCGTTTCGTCTGGCTCGGCGCGAAAATGGACCTGCCGGGCTTCTACTACAGTTTCCGCGAGGGCCCCGGCGGCATCTGGAACATGCACGCCTACCAGTACACGCCGGGCGAGAGCACGATCGTGATCGAGACGACCAACGACGCGTTTCTCGCCTCGGGGCTGGGCATCCAGGACGAGGCGGCGACCGTCGCGCTGATCGAGAGGATCTTCGCCGACGACCTGAACGGCGCGCGGGTGCTCGCCAACCGCTCGTTCTGGCGCCAGTTCCCGACGATCACCTGCCGCAGCTGGCGGCACCGCGACGGCGACACGCCGTTCGTGCTGCTGGGCGACGCCGCGCACACCGCGCATTTCACGATCGGCTCGGGCACCAAGCTCGCACTCGAGGACGCGATCGCACTGAACCGGGCGATGGTCGAGCACGTGCGCGGCGGCGCTGCGGGGCGCGCCGCGCAGATCGATGCCGCACTGGCCGCCTACGAGGAGGCACGCCGCGACGAAGTGGGGCGCATCCAGCATTCGGCCAACGTGTCGCTGGTCTGGTTCGAGAACGTGCGACGCTTCTGGCACATGTCGCCCACGCAGTTCCACGTGTCGCTGCTCACGCGCAGCAAGCAGATCACTTACGAGAACCTGCGGCTTCGCGATGCCGAAGTGGTCAAGGAGGCGACCGAGTGGTGGAACCGCGACCAGGCGAAGCGGCTCGGCATCGCGGATACGGGCCGGCCGGAATGGGTGGACGCGCCGCCGATGTTCGCGCCCTTCCGGCTGCGCGAGATGTGGTTGCCGAACCGGGTGGTGGTGTCGCCGATGGCGCAATACTCGGCGACCGACGGCCTGCCCAACGACTGGCACCTGGTGCACTACGGCTCGCGCGCGCTCGGCGGCGCCGGGCTGGTGTTCGTCGAGATGACCTGCGTCTCGCCCGAAGGCCGCATCACGCCCGGATGCACCGGGTTGTGGAACGACGAGCAGGCGCAGGCCTTCGCCCGGATCGTCGACTTCGTGCACGCGAACACCGAAGCGAAGATCTGCATGCAGATCGGCCACGCCGGCCGCAAGGGCTCGACCCAGGTCGGCTGGGAGCAGGCCGACTGGCCGATCGACGAGTCGCGCGGCCAGCGCAACTGGCCGCTGCTGTCGCCCTCGCCGCTGCCGTATCACGACGGGGTGAGCCAGGTGCCGCGGGAGATGAGCCGCGACGACATGGACGAGACGATCGCGCAATTCTGCAGCGCCGCGATCCGCGCCGACCGCGCGGGCTTCGACATGCTCGAACTGCACATGGCGCACGGCTACCTGCTCGCGAGCTTCCTGTCGCCGATCACCAATCGTCGCAGCGACGCGTACGGCGGATCGCTCGCGAAGCGGCTGCGCTTTCCGCTCGAAGTCTTCGAGGCGGTGCGCGCGGTCTGGCCGCGGGCGAAGCCGATGAGCGTGCGCGTCTCGGCCACCGACTGGATCCCGGGTGGAACCACCGGCGCCGACACGGTGGAGATCGCGCGCGCGATGAAGGCGGCCGGCTGCGACCTGATCGACGTCTCCACCGGGCAGACCGACCCGGCGTCGAAACCGGTGTACGGGCGCATGTACCAGGCGGTGTTCTCGGAGCAGGTGCGGCTCGAGGCCGGCATCGCGACGATGGCGGTGGGCGCGGTCACCACGGCCGACCAGGTGAACACGTTGCTGATCTCGGGTCGCGCCGACCTGGTCGCGCTCGCGCGGCCGCACCTGGCCGACCCGTACTTCACGCTGCATGCGGCGGCGGAGTACGACTTCCGCGGAATCGGCTGGCCGGTTCAGTACCACACCGGCGCGACGCAGCTGCACACGACGGTGCGCCGCGCAAGAGAGGAGGCGGCGCGCAAGGCGCAACTGCTCGCAGCGCGGGCTCACTGAGCGTGGCGGGGCCGGCGGAGGTCGGGGCCTCGCCCGTCGTACACTGCAGCCATGTTCGCGGCTTTCGACGACCTGATCGAGCGGCGCATCGAGGAGGCGCGCCGGCAGGGCGCGTTCGACGACCTGCCCGGCAGCGGGCGCCCGCTCGAGCTCGACGACGACCGGCTGGTGCCCGAAGAGCTGCGCGTGGCCTGGCGCATCCTGAAGAACGCCGGCTTCGTGCCGCCGGAGGTCGAGGCCTTGCGCGACATCGATGCGCTGCTCGGCAAGGCGCTCGACGAGCCTGCGGAGCCGCAGCCGGCGTCGGGCAACCGCTTCGGGCGCGGCGAGCGCGGCGCAGCCGACGACGCCGGTTCGGGCCATCGTGCGCGGCGCATCGTCGCAATGGCGATCGCGCTCGAGCGGCGGGGTGCGCGGCTCACCAGTGGCGCAGCGCTCGAGTACCGCCAGGCATTTGCCGAAAAGATCGCGCGCGCCTGAAGGCTGACACGCGCTTGCGGAGGACTCTACGATGGACAGACGGGTGGCGGTGCTCGCCGGCGGATGCTTCTGGTGCCTGGAGGCGGTGTTCCTCGAACTGAAAGGGGTGCTGTCGGTCGAGTCGGGCTACTGCGGCGGCACGCTGCCCGATCCCTCGTACGAGGAAGTCTGCGGCGGACGCACCGGCCACGCCGAGGCGGTGCGCGTCGAATTCGACGCGCAGCGGATCGGCTACCGCGATCTGCTCGACGTCTTCTTCGGAATTCACGACCCGACGACTCCCGATCGCCAGGGCAACGACGTCGGTTCGCAATACCGCTCGGCGATCTTCTTCGTCGACGAGGTGCAACGGCGCGAGGCGCAGGAAGCGATCGAGCGGCTCGAACGCGAGTGCGTCTTCGATGCGCGGATCGTCACGCAGGTCGTGCCGCTCGGGCGCTGGTATCCGGCCGAGCCGTACCACCAGCGCTATTTCGAGCGCAACCCGAACCAGGGTTACTGCAGTGCGGTCGTGTCGCCCAAGGTGGCGAAGTTCCGGAAACGGTTTGCGCACCTGCGCACCTGATCCGCGCGCCCGTGCCACGGATCGCGCGTCGGCGGCGTCTGCCCGGGAGGCGATAAACTCGCCGGGTCATCGGACAGGAGCGTGAATCATGCGGCGAATCATCGGAATCGTGGTTGCGATCGTGCTGGCGAGCGGGCTGTCGGGATGCGGCTACAACCAGATCCAGGCGGCCGACGAAGCGACGCGTTCGGCCTGGTCCGAAGTGATCAACCAGTACCAGCGTCGAGCCGACCTGATCCCGAACCTGGTCAATACGGTGAAGGGCTTTGCCGACCAGGAGCGCGAGGTGCTCATCGCGGTCACAGAGGCGCGCTCGCGCGTCGGGCAGATCAGGGTCGATCCGGCCGACCCGGCATCGCTGTCGCAGTTCGAGCAGGCGCAGGCCGGGCTGGGAAGCGCGCTGTCGCGGTTGCTGGTGGTCAGCGAGAACTACCCGCAGCTGAAGTCCGACGCGAATTTCCGCGATCTGCAGGCGCAGCTCGAAGGCACCGAGAACCGCATCGCGGTCGCGCGCAAGCGCTACATCGATTCGGTGCAGCAGTACAACGTGCTGGTGCGCCAGTTCCCGGTGAACCTCACTGCAATGCTGTTCGGTCATGCGGTCAAGCCGCAGTTCACGGTGGAGAACGAGGCGGCGATCGCGAAGCCGCCGGCGGTGAACTTCGATCGGCCGGCAAGCGCGCCGAAATGAAGGCGCGCCTGCGGCACGGGAACGCGTGTCCGCGGCGCGGCGACCACGCGAGCGGCGAGACGGGGTGAGGCGGGTGAACACGGGGCTGCGCTCGGTCGCGGCGCTGCTGCTGTGGCTCGGGCTGGCGCTCAACGGTCTCGCGCAGCCGCTGCAGCCGGTGCCGCCGCTCACCGGCCGGGTGGTCGACCTCACCGCCACGCTCGACGCCGCGCAGAAACAGGCGCTCGATGCGGAGCTCGAGGCGATCGAGCGCCGCAAGGGATCGCAGGCGGCGATCCTGCTCGTCGCGACGACGCAGCCCGAGACGATCGAGCAGTTCGGCATCCGCGTCGTCGAGGCCTGGAAGCTCGGGCGCGGCGAGGTGGGCGGCAAGCGTGTCGACGACGGCGTGCTGCTGCTGGTCGCGAAGGATGACCGCAAGGTGCGCATCGAGGTCGGTTACGGTCTCGAGGGTGCGATCCCCGACGCACGGGCACGGCGGATCATCGCCGAGACGATCGCTCCGCACTTCCGGCAGGGCGATTTCGCGGGTGGCCTGCAGGCGGCGGTGGCCGACATCGGCCGGCTGATCGATGGCGAGCCGCTGCCGCCGGCGTGGTCCGAACCGGCGGGGCAGCGCGAAGCCGAGCCGGCCAACTGGCTGGCAATCGTGCTCGGCGTCTTCCTGGTCGCGATGTTCCTGCGCCAGTTGTTCGGCCGGTTGTTCGGCTCGACGCTCGGCGGCGCGCTGGGCGGCACCGCGGCCTGGCTGCTCGGCGCCCCGTTGCTGCTGGCGGCGCTTGGCGGTCTCCTGCTGTTCCTGTTGCTGCTGTCGATCTCCGGCGGCACGATGGGGCAGGTCGGGCGTCACACCTGGCGCTCGGGGCCGGGAGGCTTTCCGGGCGGGTTCGGCGGCGGTGGCGGAGGCTTCGGTGGAGGCAGTGGAGGCTTCCGCGGGGGCGGCGGCGGCTTCGGAGGCGGCGGCGCCTCGGGAGGCTGGTGATGCACGCAGGCAGGCTTGCGCGCACCTGGTCGCATCTGCTGAACGAAGCGCGTACGGTGCGCCGCGTGTTCCACGACGAGCTGCTCGCACGCATCGAGGAGGCAATCGGGCGGAGCGAGCGGGCGCATTCGGCCGAACTGCGGATCGCGATCGAAGCGTCGCTGCCGCTGCGCGAGGTCTGGCGCGGTCGCACGCCGCGCGATCGCGCGCTCGAGGCGTTCGGTGCGCTGCGGGTCTGGGACACCGCCGCGAACAATGGCGTGCTGCTGTACGTGCTGTGGGCCGATCGCGCGGTGGAGATCGTCGCCGACCGGGCGGCTGCCGCGGCGATCGCGCCGCCGCGCTGGCACGAGGTGTGCGAATTGCTGGCAGCCGCGTATCGCGAAGGCGACTTCGAACGCGGGACGATCGCGGCGATCGAGCGCATCCACCGGTTGCTGGTCGAAGCCTTCCCGTCGGCTGCGGGCGGGGCGAACGCGCTGCCGGATCGACCGGTGATCCTCTGACGCGCAGGCGGGCGCGAGCGGCGCCTGGAAACGGTGATCGGCGCGGACATGCCCGGCTTCGCAGGCAGGATGGAATTCCCAGCGATGGTATAAGAGAAGCACGATTCACAGCAGCGTCGCGCACTCTCCCTGCCATGAACGAACGCGAGCCATCGAAGAACGTGCTGGGCGGGCCGCTGCAGGCCTGCTCGTTCGACCCGCTCACCGGCTACACGCGCACCGGATGCTGCGAGACCGGTCCGGACGATCCGGGTGAGCACACGGTGTGCGCGCGCGTCACCGAGGAGTTCCTCGCGTTCTCGCTGGCGCGCGGCAACGACCTGGTCACGCCGCAGCCGCAGTGGCGCTTCGCGGGCCTGAAGCCGGGCGACCGCTGGTGCCTGTGCGCGGCGCGCTGGCGCGAGGCCTGGGAGGCGGGCGTCGCGCCGCCGGTGGTGCTCGAGGCGACCCACGAGGCGGCGTTGCGCGTGGTGCCATTCGAGGCATTGCGCAGCTGCGCCTGGACCGCGAAGAAAACCGGGCCGGCCGGGCGATAATGCGCCGATGAAGCTCCTGATCGTTCCCGTCACGCCCTTCATGCAGAACTGTTCGGTGCTGGTGTGCGAGCGCACCGGCCAGGCTGCCGCGATCGACCCCGGCGGCGATCTCGAACGCATCGAGTCGGCACTGCGCAGCGAGGGCGCAACGCTCGAGAAAGTGTTCCTCACGCACGGCCACATCGATCACTGCGGCCAGGCCGGCCAGTTCGCGCAGCGCCACCGGGTGCCGATCGAAGGTCCGCAGCGCGAGGACCGCTTCTGGATCGAGCAGTTGCCGAGCCAGGGGAAGATGTTCGGTTTTCCGCTCCTTTCGGCCTTCGAGCCCGATCGCTGGCTCGAGGACGGCGACACGGTCGTTTTCGGCGAACAGACGCTCGAGGTGCTCCATTGCCCGGGCCACACGCCGGGCCACGTGGTCTTCTTTCACGCGCCGAGCCGGCTCGCGATCGTCGGCGACGTGCTGTTCCAGGGTTCGATCGGCCGCACCGATTTTCCGCGTGGCGATCATGCGACGCTCGTCGCGTCGATCACCGACAAGCTCTGGCCGCTGGGCGACGACGTCGCCTTCGTCCCGGGCCACGGACCGATGTCCACTTTCGGCGAGGAGCGCGCCAGCAACCCGTTCGTGGGCGACCTCGCGCTCGGAATCCATCGGGGCTGAATCGGGTTCGCGCCGCCTCGTGGCGTCGACCGCTCAGCGCCTGCCGCCCCAGGAATCCTTCAGCGTCACCGCCCGGTTGAACACCGGCGCCCCGGGCTTCGAATCGACGCGATCGGCGACGAAGTAGCCGTGCCGCTCGAACTGATGGAGGTCGCCGGCCATGGCCGAGGCCAGCGTCGGCTCGAGCTTGGCGCGGATCACTTTCTTCGAGTCGGGGTTCAGCGAGGCCAGGTGGTCGGCGTCGCCGGCGCCGGGGTACGGATTCGCGTAGAGCCGGTCGTAGAGGCGCACCTCGGCGTCGAGCGCATGCGCGGCCGAGACCCAGTGCAGGTTGCCCTTGACCTTGTATGCGTCCGAGCCCGGCGTGCCCGATTTCGAATCTTCCAGCGCCTGCGCACGCACTTCGGTCACGCGCCCGTCGGCATCCTTCTCGAAGCCGGTGCACTCGATCACGTAGCCATAGCGCAGCCGCACCCGGTTGCCGGGGAAGAGCCGGAAGAACCCCTTGGGCGGTGTCTCGGCGAAGTCCTCGCGCTCGATCCACAACTCGCGCGAGATGGGGAACACCCGCTTGCCGCGCTCGGGCTGCTGCGGATGTATCGGCGCTTCGCAGGTTTCGACTCGTTCCTCGGGCCAGTTGGCGATGACCAGTTTCAGCGGGTCGAGCACCGCCACCGCGCGGCTGGCCTTGCCCTCGAGGTCGTCGCGCAGCGCCAGTTCCAGCGTGCCCATGTCGACCCATGAGTCGGCCTTGGCCACGCCGATCCGGTCGCAGAAGAGCCGGATCGCCTCGGGCGTGTAGCCGCGTCGGCGAAGGCCGGCCAGGGTGGTCATTCGCGGGTCGTCCCAGCCGTCGACGTGGCCGCCGCGGATCAGTTCCTGCAATTTGCGCTTGCTGGTGATCGTGTAGGTGAGGTTCAGGCGCGCGAACTCGATCTGCTGCGGCAGCGGCTTGTCGAAGAACCCGCCCTCGGCCAGGCGCTCGAGCAGCCAGTCGTAGAGCGGCCGGTGATCCTCGAACTCGAGCGTGCACAGCGAGTGCGTGATGTTCTCGAGCGCGTCCTCGATCGGATGCGCGTAGTCGTACATCGGATAGATGCACCACTTGTCGCCGGTGCGGTGGTGCGAGGCGAAGCGGATCCGGTAGAGCGCCGGGTCGCGCAGGTTCAGGTTCGGCGACGCCATGTCGATCTTCGCGCGCAGCACGTGCGTGCCCTCGGCGTGCCGGCCATCGCGCATCTCGCGCAGCAGTCGCAGGTTTTCCTGCGGGCCGCGATTGCGGAACGGCGAGTCGCGTCCGGGTTCGGTGAGGGTGCCGCGCGTCTCGCGCACCTGTTCGGCGCTCTGCGAGTCGACGTAGGCATGACCGGCCTCGACCAGCCATTCGGCCATCCGGTACAGCTCGTCGAAGTAGTCGCTGGCGTAGTAGAGGTTGTCTTCCTGCTCGTCGCGCCACTCGAAGCCGAGCCAGTGCACCGCGTCGACGATCGAGTCGACGTATTCCTGCTCTTCCTTCTCGGGGTTGGTGTCGTCGAAGCGCAGATGGCAGCGTCCGCCGTATTCGCGCGCCAGGCCGAAGTTCAGGCAGATCGACTTCGCGTGGCCGATGTGCAGGTAGCCGTTGGGCTCGGGCGGAAAGCGCGTGCGGATCACTGCCGGATCGGGGAGCGCGCCGCGATGCACTCCGGCGGTCCCCGGTTCGCCCGCCCAGCGCCGCTCGGCGTACTTGCCGACGCGCAGGTCCTCGTCGATGATCGTGCGGATGAAGTTGCTCTGGGCCGCCGTGCGCGGCGAGTCGGGGGCGGAACTCATCGAACCGTCGTCGGATGCGGTGGCGGGGCAGACGGACCGGGGATTGCAGCCAGGGCTCAGACCCCGAGCAGCTCCACTTCGAACAGCAGCGTCGCATTCGGCGGAATCACGCCGCCTGCGCCGCGAGCGCCATAGCCCAGTTCCGGTGGAATCAGGAGCCGCCGCGTGCCGCCCACCCGCATGCCGGCGACGCCCTCGTCCCAGCCGCGGATCACCTGGCCCGCGCCGAGCGGAAAAGTGAACGGCTCGCCGCGGTCCTTGCTGGAATCGAACTTGCGCCCGGCCTGGCCGTCTTCGTAGAGCCAGCCGGTGTAGTGCACGCGCACCTGCCGGCCTGCGCGCGCTTCGTCGCCGCTTCCCGGCGTCACGTCGTCGTATTGCAGCCCGGAGGCGGTGGTCTGGAAGGACATCGGGATTCCTCGTCGGGTTTCGGGAAAATGAATCGGATTGGAGCGGGGTGCTGCCGGCCTGGACCGGCCTCAGCCAGCCTTATCGCGAAGCCGCCTGATCAGGCTGGAAGTGTCCCAGCGGCTGCCGCCCATGCGCTGCACGTCGCCGTAGAACTGGTCGACCAGCGCGGTGACCGGCAACGGCGCTCGGTTGCGCTTCGCCTCGTCCAGGCACAGCCCGAGATCCTTGCGCATCCAGTCGACCGCGAAGCCGAAGTCGAACCTGTCGTCGATCATCGTCGTTCCCCGGTTGTCCATCTGCCACGATTGCGCGGCGCCCTTGCCGATCACCTCGAGCACCAGCTTCATGTCGAGGCCGGAAGCCAGGCCGAAATTCACCCCCTCGGACAACCCCTGCAACAGCCCGGCGATGCAGATCTGGTTGACCATCTTGGCGAGTTGTCCGGCGCCCGGCCCGCCGACCAGCGTGCAGGCGCGCGCGAACGCCATCGCCACCGGGCGGATGCGCTCGAACGCGGGCTGCTCGCCGCCGCACATCACGGTGAGCAGGCCGTTGACCGCGCCGGCCTGTCCTCCGGACACCGGTGCGTCGACGAAGTGCAGGCCGCGGCTCCTGGCTGTTTCGTGCAATTCGCGCGCAACCGCGGCCGAGGCGGTCGTGTTGTCGACGAACACCGCATCGGGCCTCATGCCGGCAAAGGCGCCGTGTTCGCCGAGCACCACCGAACGCAGATCGTCGTCGTTGCCGACGCAGGCGAACACGATGTCGGCCTCGTGCGCAGCCTGCCGCGGGGTCGGCGCGGTGGCGCCGCCGGCGCCGCCCGCGTACTCGCCGGCCCACTGGTCGGCTTTCGCTGCGGTGCGGTTGTAGACCGTCACCGAGTGGCCGGCGCGCTTCAGGTGGCCGGCCATCGGGTAGCCCATCACGCCCAGGCCGAGGAAGGCGACCTTGTGTGGCGCGACGGGTTCGTATTGCTTGCTCGTCATTTGCGGGATCCTCGATCGATCGGCCCGGGTGGTGCCTGGCGCGGGCAGGTTCGCGGCAGGCGTCACGATAATGGAAATCGCGTCGCGGTGCCGCATCGCCCCTGCGCTGGTGCGCGTGATGGGCGCGGCGTCAGCAACCGAGCTGGCGCGCGAGGTCGCGCAGGTCGCGCGCGTGCAGGTCGTTGCCGGCACGCGGTGCGAGGTCGTTCGCGACCGCAGGCCCGTATTCGAGCGCCCGCTCGACGAACGCGGTGCGGCAGCCGCAGGCGCGCGCCGCCGCGAGGTCGTCGTGGTGCGCCGCCACCAGCATCATCCGCGCCGGCTCGACGTCGAAGACCTCGCACGCGCCGAGATAGGTCTGCGGATCGGGCTTGTAGTGGCGAAACACTTCGGCCGAGAGGATGAGATCCCAGTGCAAGCCGCCGTGCCGTGAGAGGTCGGCGAGCAGGCCGAGGTTGCCGTTGGACAGCGTGCACAGCATGAACCGCCCGCGAAGCCGGTTCAGCCCCTCGACGACGTCGGGCCACGGGTCGAGCCGGTGCCAGGCGAGGTTCAGCGAGCGGCGCGCCGCCTCGTCGAGCCGGTCGGCCACGCCGAAGCGTTCGAGAATCCCGTCGAGGATCATCCGGTGGAGCGCGTCGATCTTGGTCCAGCCGAGGGCGCCGCCGCGCACCCGTGCCATCGCGGGCCGGTAGCCGGCGCGCCACGCAAGCGCGAACGCGCCCGCGTCGATGCCGAGCCCGAGCGCCGCCACCTCGCGCTCGATCGAGCCGTACCAGTCGACCACCGTGCCGAAGACATCGAAGGCGAGCACCGCCGGCATCGGATCGAGGCAGTCCGCGGCTCGTTCGGCCGTGCGGCTCATGTGTCAGGTCTCTTCCTCGGCGAACGCCTCGCCGCGTTTCTTCGCGATCGCGGGCATGAAGACGATGATCAGCAACACTGCGGCGATCGCCAGCAGCGTGGCCGACAGCGGCCGGGTGACGAACACCGACCAGTCGCCGCGCGAGATCGTCATCGCGCGGCGCAGGTACTCCTCCATCAGCTTGCCCAGTACCAGCCCCAGCAGCAGCGGCGCGGGCTCGCAGTCGAGCTTGCGGAACACGTAGCCGAGGATCGCGAACGGGATCGTGACGAACACGTCGAAGACGTTGTTGTTGATCGAATAAGCGCCCACGCAGCAGAACAGCAGGATCGCCGGATACAGGATGCGGTACGGCACGGTGAGCAGCCTGATCCAGATGCCGATCAGCGGCAGGTTCAGGATCACCAGCATCAGGTTGCCGATCCACATCGAGGCGATCAGCCCCCAGAACAGGCTCGGGTTGCTGGTCATCACCTGCGGGCCGGGCTGGATGTTGTGAATCATCATCCCGGCGATCATCAGCGCCATCACCGCGTTGGTGGGAATGCCCAGCGTGAGCATCGGAATGAACGAGGTCTGCGCGCCCGCGTTGTTGGCCGACTCGGGGCCGGCCACGCCCTCGATCGCGCCCTTGCCGAAGCGCTCGGGCGTCTTCGAGACCTTCTTCTCGACCGCATAGGAGGTGAACGAGGCGAGCACGGAGCCCCCACCGGGCAGGATGCCCAGGAACGAACCCAGCGCCGTGCCGCGCAAGATCGGCGCGATCGAGGCGCGCAACTCGGCCATGCTGGGCAGCAGGCGGCCGACCTTGCGCGCGAACACCTCGCGCTTGTCGCGCAATTCCAGGTTGTAGATGATCTCGCCGAAGCCGAAGATGCCGATCGCAATGGCGGCGAAGTCCAGGCCGTCGGTGAGTTCGGGAATGTCGAACGAAAAGCGCGCCACGCCCGAGTTCACGTCGGTGCCCACCATGCCGATCAGCAGCCCGAACACCACCATCGCCAGCGCCTTGAGGATCGAGCCGTGCGCGAGGATCACCGCGGCGATCAGGCCAAGCACCATCAGCGAGAAGTACTCGGCGGGGCCGAACTTGAAGGCCACCTCGGCCAGTGGCGGGGCGAAGCCGGCGATCAGCAGCGTGGCCACGGTGCCGGCGAAGAACGAGCCGACCGCGGCGATCGACAGCGCCGGCCCCGGGCGGCCGTTGCGCGCCATCTGGTAGCCGTCGAGCGTGGTGACCACCGAAGAGATCTCGCCGGGCAGGTTCACAAGGATGGCGGTGGTCGAGCCTCCGTACTGCGCGCCGTAATAGATGCCGGCGAGCATGATGAGCGCCGTGGTGGGGTCGGTGAGCTTGTAGGTGATCGGCAGCAGCATCGCGATCGTGGCCAGCGGCCCGATGCCCGGCAGCACGCCGATCACGGTGCCCAGCAGCACGCCCACGAAGCAGTAGAACACGTTGGTCAGCGTGAGCGCGGTGGCAAAGCCCAGCGAGAGGTTCGACAGCAGTTCCATGTGCCGGATGCCTCCCGGTCAGTGCGCAAGGAACTTCGGCCAGACCGGAAACTGCAGCTCCAGCCCCCGCACGAACACCAGGTCGGACATCACCAGCAGCACCACGATCGAGATCGCCGTCTCCTTCCAGCTGAACTCGTGGCTGCCGGTGGCCGAGATCGCGATCAGCAGCGTCACCGCCACCACCATCCCGAGGTACGACAGCGTGGCGGCGAACACCCCGACCGCCACCAGCACCAGGAACAGCTCGCGCCAGCCCACCCGCTCCAGTTCGGTCCTGTCGGCGGTGCGCGCCAGCGAGCGCCACGCCACCAGCAGCCCGAGCAGTGCCAGCAGCGCCCCGAGCATCGTCGGAAAGAACCCCGGTCCCATGCGCGCCGGCGTGCCCAGCTGGTAGGCCTGCGAGAAGATCACGAACAGCACCCCCAGCAACAGGAACATCACCCCGGACCAGAAGTCGCGCTGGTTGCGGATGCGCATCGGCGAAGTCTCCGTCGTTCGTTCTTCTCGTGTGGTGGCGCGCACCGCGCTAGTCGACACGGGCCCCCGAGGCCTTGACCACGCGCTCGTATTTCGCCTGCTCGGCACGCACGAACGCGGCGAAGTCTTCGGGGCTCATCGGCGAGGGTTCCGCGCCCATGCGCGCCAGCCGCTCGCGGATGTCCTGGGCCGACAGCGCGCGCGTGAATTCCGCGTTCAGGCGGCCGACGATCGGCTTCGGCGTGCCGGCGGGCGCGAACACGCCGAACCAGGTGCTGATGTCGAAGCCCTTCAGCCCGCTCTCGGCCACCGTCGGCAGTTCCGGGAAGAAACTGCTGCGCTGCGCGGTGGTGACCGCGAACGCCTTCAGCTTGCCGGCGCGGATCTGCGGCGTCGCCGAAGCCAGGTTGTCGAACATCAGGTCGGTCTGCCCCGCAAGCAGGCCGAGTTGTGCGGGCGCCGCCCCGCCGTAAGGAATGTGCACCATGCTGACGCCGGCCTGCGCTTCGAGCAGCTCGCCCGCCAGGTGACCGGCGCTGCCGTTGCCGCCCGACGCGTAGTTCAGCTTGCCCGGATTCCTGCGCGCGTAGGCAATCAGGTCGGCGAGGCTGCGCACGCCGAGTCGCTCGGCAGTCTGGGGATTCATCACGAGCACGTTCGGAACGGTTGCGATCCGCGTGATCGGCGTGAAGTCGCGATTGGCGTCGTACGGCATCTTCGCGTACAGGTACGGATTGATCGCGTGCGTGGCCACCGCTCCCATGACGATCGCGTAACCGTCTGGCGCGGCCTTGGCGACCAGGTCGGCGCCGATGTTGCCGCCTGCCCCGGGCCGGTTCTCGACGACCATCGGCTGCCCGAGCGGCTCGCGCAGTTTCTCGGCGAGCGCGCGCGCGACCTGGTCGAGCGGCCCGCCGGGCGGATAGGGAACCACGAAGCGGATCGGGCGGTTCGGCCACTCCTGCGCGGCCGCCGGCGCGGTGCCGGCGCACAGCGCGGCCGCGAGCAGGCCGGCAACGGCGAAGAAACGGCGGCGCGGGCCGCTCGACGCGGGGCGATCGATCATCGGCGTTCTCCTTCGATTCGTTCGGGGGTCGATGATACCGGCAGCCGGTGCATGCGCGAGCAAGGCGCCCAGCCCCGCTCAGCGGCCGCGCGTGCCGCGCACCGCCGCGATCGCGTCGTCGTCGTAGCCGAGCAGCTCGCGCAGCACCTGCTCGGTGTGCTCGCCGAGCCGCGGCGGCGGCAGCCGGTAACTCGGCGGCGTGGCGCTCATCTTCAGCGGGCTGCCGACCAGCGGCACTGCACCCGCATCCTCGCGCTCGATGTCGATGCGCAGCCCGCGCGCGCGCACCTGCTCGTTGTCGAACACCTGGCGCAGGTCGTTGATCGGGCCGCAGGGCACGCCGGCGCGCTCGAGCGCCTCGAGCCACCAGGCGGCGGGGTGCTGCGCGATCAGCTCCGCGATCAGCGGCACCAGTGTCTCGCGGTTGCGCACCCGATCGCTGTTGCGCGTGAAGCGCTCGTCGCGGTGCAGTTCGGAGCGGCCGGCGAGCTCGCAGAAGCGCCGGTACTGCTCGTCGTTGCCCACCGCCACCACTATCCACTGGTCGGCGGCGCGAAACGCCTGGTACGGAACGATGTTCGGATGCGCGTTGCCCCAGCGCTTCGGCGGCTGGCCGCTCACCAGGAAATTGGTGTTCATGTTGGCCAGCATCGCCACCTGCACGTCGAGCAGCGCGACGTCGATGTACTGGCCCTCGCCGCTGCGCTCGCGATGCAGCAGCGCGGCGAGCACCGCCTGCGTCGCGTACATGCCGGTCATCAGGTCGGAGACGGCCACGCCCACCTTCTGCGGGCCGCCGCCGGGGCGCTCGTCGGCTTCGCCGGTGATCGACATCAGGCCGCCGAGCCCCTGGATGATGAAGTCGTAGCCGGCGCGATGCGCCCACGGTCCGGTCTGGCCGAAGCCGGTGACGGAGCAGTAGACCAGGCGCGGATTGAGCGCGGCCAGGCTCGGGTAGTCGAGGCCGTACTTGCGCAACTGGCCGACCTTGTAGTTCTCGAGCACCACGTCGCTCGCCCGGGCCAGTTCGCGCACCGCCCGTTGGCCCGCCGCCGAGGACAGGTCGATCTCGACCGAGCGCTTGTTGCGGTTGGCGGCCAGGTAATAGGCGGCGTCGGCCGTGTCGCGACCTTCGCGGTCTTTCAGGAACGGCGGACCCCAGGTCCGCGTGTCGTCGCCCGCACCGGGCCGTTCCACCTTGATCACGTCGGCGCCGAGGTCGGCGAGGTTCTGCGAGCACCAGGGTCCGGCGAGCACCCGGGTGAGATCGAGGACGCGGATTCCGTTCAGGGCGGTCTTCATGGGTGCAACCTTACGCGATCGTGCGGGCCGCCGCTTCGGGGAACGGCCTGCCCCGTGCGCGCCATTTTCCTGCCCGCATTTCGGTAGAATCGCAAATTCCGCTGAAAAATCAACTCGCTGCGCCAGTACAGCACCGCTGAGCAACCCCACTGGGCGCCGCGCAACCGAAAGAATGACCGGGCACGCCATGAAGTCGGCCGAGATCAGAGAGAAATTCCTGCGCTTCTTCGAATCGAAGGGGCACACGATCGTCGCCTCGAGCCCGCTGGTTCCGGCCAACGATCCGACCCTGCTGTTCACCAACAGCGGCATGGTGCAGTTCAAGGACGTCTTCACCGGCCGCGAGCATCGGCCGTACAAGCGTGCGACGAGTTCGCAGCGCTGCCTGCGCGCGGGCGGCAAGCACAACGACCTCGAGAACGTGGGGTACACCGCGCGCCACCACACGTTCTTCGAGATGCTCGGGAACTTCTCGTTCGGCGACTACTTCAAGCGCGAGGCGATCGGTTTCGCGTGGGAGCTGCTGACGCAGGTCTACCGGCTGCCGCCCGAGCTGCTGTGGGTCACCGTCTACCAGGAAGACGACGCGGCCTACGACATCTGGGCCAACGAGATCGGCGTTCCTCGCGAGCGCATCGTGCGCATCGGCGACAACAAGGGCGCGCGCTACGCGTCGGACAACTTCTGGCAGATGGCCGACACCGGCCCCTGCGGTCCGTGCAGCGAGATCTTCTACGACCACGGCCCGGAGGTCGCGGGCGGGCCGCCCGGATCTCCCGACGCCGAAGGCGACCGGTACATCGAGATCTGGAACCTGGTGTTCATGCAGTACGACCGCGACGCGGCCGGCACGCTCACGCCGCTGCCGCATCCGTGCGTCGACACCGGCATGGGGCTCGAGCGCATCGCGGCGGTGCTGCAGCACGTGCACAGCAACTACGAGATCGACCTGTTCCAGGACCTGATCCGCGCGGCCGCGCGCGAGACCGGCGTGGCCGACCTCGCGACGCCGTCGCTGCGCGTGATCGCCGACCACATCCGCGCCTGCGCGTTCCTGATCGTCGACGGCGTGATCCCGGGCAACGAGGGCCGCGGCTACGTGCTGCGCCGGATCATCCGGCGCGCGCTGCGCCACGGCTACAAGCTGGGTCGCAGGGAGCCGTTCTTCCACGGGCTGGTCGACGACCTGGCGCGCTCGATGGGCGAGGCCTACCCGGAGCTCGTCGCGGCGCGCGAGCGCGTCGGGCAGGTGCTCGCGCAGGAGGAGGAGCGCTTCGGCGAAACCCTCGAACACGGAATGGCGATCCTCGAGCAGGCGCTGGCCGCGGGCGGCGCGCAACTCGACGGCGAGACCGCGTTCCGGCTCTACGACACTTTCGGGTTTCCGCTCGACCTCACCGCCGACGTCTGTCGCGAGCGCGGCGTTGCGGTCGACGAAGCCGGCTTCGAGGCGGCGATGAACCGGCAGCGCGAGCAGGCGCGCGCCGCGGGCAAGTTCCGCGCCGCGGCGGGCCTCGACTACGGGGGCGAGCCGACCGGGTTCGAGGGCTACGAGCGACTCGCGGTGCCCCAGGCACGCGTGGTCGCGCTCTACGTCGACGGCACCCCGGTCGCGGGAGTCTCTGCGGGACAGGACGCAGTGGTCGTGCTCGACCGCACGCCGTTCTATGCCGAATCGGGCGGACAGGTGGGCGACGCCGGCGAACTGGTTGCAGCCGGCGGTTCGGTGCGCTTCGTGGTCTCCGACACGCAGAAGATCCAGCCCCGGGTGTTCGGCCACCACGGCACGATGGCCAGCGGCACGCTCGAGGTCGGCGACGCGGTCGACGCGAACGTCGACGCCGCGCGCCGCGCACGCACGATGCGCAACCACTCGGCCACGCACCTGATGCACAAGGCGCTGCGCGAGGTGCTCGGCCCGCACGTGCAGCAGAGGGGCTCGCTGGTCGACGACACCAGGACGCGCTTCGACTTCGCGCACAACGCACCGATGAGCGCCGACGAGATCCGTCGCGTCGAAGAGATCGTCAACCGCGAGATTCTCGCCAATGCGGCGACGCAGGCGCGCGTGATGAGCTTCGACGACGCAGCGAAGGCCGGTGCGATGGCGCTGTTCGGCGAAAAATACGGCGATACGGTGCGCGTGCTCGACATCGGTTCGTCGCGCGAACTGTGCGGCGGCACGCACGTGGCGCGCACCGGCGACATCGGCCTGTTCAAGATCGTTGCCGAGGGCGGGGTCGCGGCCGGCGTGCGAAGGGTCGAGGCGGTCACCGGCGAGAACGCACTCGCCTGGGTGCAGGAGCTCGACGAGCGCGTCGCCGAGGCGGCGGCCACGCTCAAGGCGCCGCCGTCCGAGCTCGGCGCGAAGATCGTCCAGCTGCTCGAACAGGCGAAGTCGCTCGAGAAAGACCTGGCACGCCTGAAGTCGAAGCTCGCCGCCTCGCAGGGCGACGACCTCGCCGGCCAGGCGGTCGACGTGAAGGGGCTGAAGGTGCTCGCGGCCACGCTCGAGGGGGCCGACGTCGCGAGCCTGCGCGAAACGATGGACAAGCTGAAGGATCGCCTGCGCAGCGCAGCCATCGTGCTGGCCGCGGTCGACGGCGCGAAAGTGAGCCTGATCGCCGGCGTCACGCCCGACGCGACCGCCAGGGTGAAGGCCGGCGAACTGGTCAATTTCGTTGCGCGCCAGGTGGGCGGCAAGGGCGGCGGGCGGCCCGACATGGCGCAGGCCGGAGGCAGCGAGCCTGCGCAGTTGCCGGCGGCGCTTGCCGGCGTGGCCGACTGGGTGCGCGAGCGCGCCTGAGCGCATGCTGCATCCCGACTACCGCTTCTGCCCGCATTGCGCCAATCTGCTGTCGGCGAGCCTGATCGCGGGCCGCGAGCGCAAGACCTGCCCCGCCTGCGGCTTCACGCACTGGAACAACCCGGCACCGGTGGTGGCCGGCCTGGTGCAGGTCGGCGAGCGGATCCTGCTCGCGCGCAACGCGGCCTGGCCACCCAAGACCTTCGCGCTGATCACCGGCTTTCTCGAGGCCGGCGAAACGCCGGAGCAGGGCATCGCACGCGAGGTGAAGGAGGAGACCAACCTCGACGTCGAGCGCACCAGCCTGATCGGCGTCTACGAGTTCACCCGCAAGAACGAACTGATCGTCGCCTACCACGTCGTGGCCTCCGGCAGCGTGCAGCTGTCCGAAGAGCTGGTCGAATACCGGATGGTGGCCCCGGAGCGGCTCAGGCCGTGGCGCGCCGGCACCGGGCTCGCGGTGGCCGACTGGATGCGCGCGCGCGACCTGCCGTTCGAGTTCGTGGACCTTCCGTTGCGGCCGCGGCCGACGCAGGGCGCCTCCTGACGGGCGTGCCCGCCGGCCGCGGGCTGCGCGCGGCCCGCAACGAGCGCGCCGCTCAGCCCAGGCCGAGCTTCTTCGCGAGACCGATGCGCTGCAGCTTGCCGGTCGCCCCCTTCGGGATCTCGGCCATGAACAGCACCTTGCGCGGCACCTTGAAATCGGCCAGCCGCGTGGCGGCGAACTCGCGCAGTTCCTTCTCGGTGAGCGTGGCGCCTTCGCGCAGCACGACGACGGCGCCCACTTCCTCGCCGAGCTTGTCGTGCGGGATCGCGAAAGTGACGACCTGCGCCACTGCCGGGTGGTCCATCAGCACTTCGTCGACCTCGCGCGGCGAGACCTTCTCGCCGCCGCGATTGATGATCTCCTTCAGCCGCCCGGTGATCGACAGATAGCCTTCGGCGTCCATCACGCCCTGGTCGCCGGTGCGGAACCACCCGTTGGTGAACGCCTCGGCGTTGGCCTTCGGATTGTTCTCGTAGCCGCGCGTGACGTTCTCGCCGCGGATCACGACCTCGCCCACGTTGCCGTGCGCCAGCAGCGTGCCGGCCTCGTCCATGATCGCGACCTCGGGGCCCGCCGCGATGCCGACCGTGCCCGGCTTGCGAACGCGCGGCGGCAACGGGTTGGCCGCCATCTGGTGCGCCGCCTCGGTCATGCCGTAGGCCTCGACCAGCGGCGCCCCGAACACCTCCTCGATTTCGCGGATCACCTGCGGCGGCATCGCCGAGGACGACGAGCGGATGAAGCGCAGCGGGTTGGCGGCGATCACTGCCTTGTTGTTCGCTGCGCGCGCCAGGATCGCCTGGTGCATCGTCGGTACCGCGGTGTACCAGGTGGGGTGCGCTTCCTCGACCCAGCCGAAGAACTTCAGCGCGTTGAATCCCGGAGTGCAGCACACCTGGCCGCCGGCCGACAGCGGCGCCAGAACGCCGGCGATCAGCCCGTGGATGTGGAACAGCGGCATGATGTTCAGTCCGCGGTCGGTTGCCGACAGCGCCAGGAACTCACGGATGTTGCGCGCCGACGCGCAGACGTTGCGCTGCGCGAGCGGCACGATCTTCGGACGCGACGTGGTGCCCGAAGTGTGCAGCACCAGCGCGACGTCGTCGGGTTGCGCGAAGCCGCCCGACGCCGGTGTCGCGGCCGCATCGCCCGAGGTGTCGCGCAGCTCGAAGCTTCCGGCGCCGCGCTCCGGGCGCGCGTGCAGTTCGACGATGCGCACGCCGAGCTTGCGCGCGACCTCGATCGCGGGCGAGGTGCTGCCCGCGTCGACGATCAGCGCGCGCGCACCGAGGTCGCTCAGGTAGAACTCGAACTCGTCGGCGCGGTACGCAGGGTTGAGCGGGGCCGAGGTCGCGCCCGAGGCGACCGAGACGAACGCGGTTGCCATTTCCGGTCCGTTGGGCAGCACGATTCCGACGCGCTCGTTGCGGCCGATGCCCATTGCGTTGAGGGTCGCCAGCGTCGTCGCGACCAGTGCGCGCAGCGCTCCGAACGTGAGCGGCACGCCACCCGGTGCAGTCAGTGCGGTCGATTCGTCGGCGCCCGCGGCGAGCAGATCCCTGAGTGTCTGGCCCATGCCTTCCTCGTTTCCTGATCGGCGTGGATTGTACGATGCGCAGGGCTCGGGTACCATGAACCGTATCGACGGACCTTTTGCGGTCCGTTTTTTGTCCGACGAGAGCGGCCACCACCAAGGCCGTCGGGAAGGGGAGACAGATGCGCCATCGATCGTTTTCGATTCCGCTGTCGCGTGCGCGCGCCGGCCTCGCGGCCGCTGCCGCACTGCTCGGGTTCTCCGTGACGACTCCGGCGGTTGCCGCCTGGGAGCCGACCAAGCCCGTCGAGTTCGTCGTTCCGGCCGGCACCGGCGGCGGGGCCGACCAGATGGCCCGCTTCATCCAGGGGGTGGTCACCAAGCACTCACTGATGAAGCAGCCGATCGTCGTGGTCAACAAGTCGGGCGGCGCCGGTGCCGAGGGTTTCCTCGAGATCAAGGGCGCCAGGGGCGACCCGCACAAGCTCGTGATCACGCTGTCGAACCTGTTCACCACCCCGCTGGGCACCGGCGTGCCCGTCAACTGGCGCGACATGACGCCGGTGGCGATGCTGGCGCTCGACCAGTTCGTGCTGTGGGTCAACGTCGAGTCGCCGTACAAGACCGCTCAGGCCTATCTCGAGGCTGTCAAGGCCGCGCCGAACAACACGTTCAAGATGGCGGGCACCGGCTCGAAGCAGGAAGACCAGATCATCACGGTCGCGCTCGAGAAGGCGGCCGGGCGCAAGATCACCTACATCCCGTTCAAGGGAGGCGGCGACGTCGCGGTGCAGCTGGTCGGCAAGCACGTCGACTCCACGGTCAACAACCCGATCGAGGCGATCGCGCACTGGCGTGGCGGCAAGCTGCGTCCGCTGTGCGTGCTCGACGACGAGCGCATGCCGTACAAGGCGAAGATCACCGAGACCATGTCCTGGAACGACATTCCGTCGTGCCGCGAGGCGGGCGTGCCGGTCGACTACCTGATGATGCGCGGCATCTTCATGCCATCCGGCGTCAGCGCCGAGCAGGTCGAGTGGTACATCGACCTGTTCAGGAAAGTGCGCGCGACGCCCGACTGGAAGGAGTTCATGGAGAAGGGCGCGTTCAAGGACAGCTTCATGACCGGCAAGGAGTACACCCACTGGGTGGCCAACGCCGAGGAGCTGCATCGCACGCTGATGCGCGACGCCGGGTTCCTCGCGAAGTGAGCGGCGAAGACGGGGGCGACCATCGCCCCGCCATCCGGGTGCTGACCGCCGAGGTTGCGGTTGCGCTGCTGTTCGTCGCGCTGGGCGCACTCGTGATCGTCGACAGTGCGCGCATCGGGGCCGGCTGGGCCGACGACGGTCCGCAGGCGGGTAATTTCCCGTTCTACGTCGGGGCGCTGATGGTCGTGGCGGGCGTTGCGAACCTGTTGATCGCGATGCGCAGCCGCTGGCTCCTGGGCGGACCGTTCGTCTCGCGAGCCGGGCTCGGCCACGTGCTGCACGTCCTCGTGCCCACCGCGATCTTCGCGGGGTTGATCGCGCTCCTGGGAATGTACGTCGCCGCGGCGATCTTCATCGCGTGGTTCATGCTGCGGCACGGCCGCTTTCGCTGGACGGCGGCAGTGGTCGCACTCGGCGTACCGCTGGTGCTGTTCCTGGTGTTCGAGCGCTGGTTTCTCGTGCCGCTGCCCAAGGGGCCGCTCGAGGCGATGCTAGGTTTCTAGCGGCTCCGGGCTCCGAGACGATGGACGAAATCGGCAATCTGTTCCACGGTTTCGCGGTGGCCCTCACGCTGCCGAACCTCGGCTTCATGCTGGTCGGCATCCTGCTGGGCGTGCTGATCGGCGTGCTTCCCGGCCTGGGCGGAGCCAACGGCGTCGCGATCCTGCTGCCGCTCACCTTCAGCATGCCGCCGACCAGCGCGATCATCATGCTGTCGTGCATTTACTGGGGTGCGCTGTTCGGCGGGGCGATCACCTCGATCCTGTTCAACATCCCCGGCGAGCCGTGGTCGGTGGCGACCACTTTCGACGGCTATCCGCTCGCGCAGAAGGGGCGCGCCGGCGAGGCGCTGACCGCAGCATTCACCTCGTCGTTCGTCGGCGCGTTCTTCGCGGTGCTGATGATCACTTTCCTCGCGCCGCTGGTGGCGAAGTTCGCGCTGAAGTTCGGACCGGCCGAGTTCTTCGGCGTGCAGTTCCTGACTTTCGCCAGCTTCATCGGCATGACGAAGTCGCCGCGGTTCAAGACGCTGGGGGCGATGATGCTGGGCTTCGCGCTGGCCGCGGTCGGGCTCGACAGCGTGACCGGCCAGTTGAGGATGACGTTCGGCGCAACCCCGCTGCTCAAGGGCTTCGATTTCCTCACTGCGGTGATCGGCCTGTTCGGAATCGGCGAGATCCTGCTCACGATGGAGGAGGGGATGTCGTTCAAGGGCGGCAAGGCCGGGATCAACGCGCGTGTCGTGCTCGACACCTGGAAGCGGTTGCCGCGCTACTGGGCGACCTCGCTGCGCTCGACCGTCATCGGCTGCTGGATGGGCATCACCCCCGGCGGCGCCACGCCTGCGTCGTTCATGAGCTACGGGATCGCAAAGCGCTCGTCGAAGAGCGGCGACAGGTTCGGAACCGGCGAGATCGAAGGGGTCGTGGCACCCGAAACCGCGGCGCACGCGGCCGGCACCAGTGCGCTGCTGCCGATGCTCACGCTCGGCATCCCGGGCTCGCCGACCGCCGCGGTGCTGCTCGGGGGGCTGCTGATCTGGGGCCTGCAGCCCGGGCCACTGCTGTTCGTCGAGCAGAAGGAATTCGTCTGGGGCCTGATCGCCAGCATGTATCTCGGCAACGTCGTCGGGCTCGCGATCGTGCTCACCACGGTTCCGTGGTGGGCGGCGATCCTGCGCATTCCGTTCTCGATCATCGCGCCGGTGATCGTCGTGGTCTGCGCGGTGGGCGCCTACACGGTGCACAACTCGATGTTCGACGTTTCGATGATGGTCGTGTTCGGCATCGTCGGCTACGTGTTCAAGAAACTCGACTATCCACTCGCGCCGATGGTGCTGGCGCTGGTGCTGGGCGACATGGCCGAGTCGAGTTTCCGCCAGGCGCTGCTGCTCTCGCAGGGCAGCCTGGCGGTCTTCTGGGCGAGCCCGCTCGCCGCGGTGCTGATGTCGCTCGGCCTGCTGATGCTGTTCTGGCAGCAGGTCTCGCGCCTTTGGACGCGGCGGCCGGCGTCCTGAAGCCGCGGTTCTCTCAGCCCGGCGGCTCGATCTTCAGCCGCCCCTTGCGCGCCGACAGCGTCGCGTCGAGCAGCGACGCGCACGCGTAGACCGCGTCGCAATGCGGCGTCGGCGTGCCGGTCAGGCGGGCCAGTTCGATCACCGAGCCGAGCAGCGCGTCGAGTTCGAGTGCGCGCCCGTGCTCGACGTCCTGCAGCATCGAGGTCTTGTGCTCGCCCACCGCCTCGGCGCCGGCGATGCGCTTGTCGATCGTGATGCGAAAGCGCACGCCGAGCTTCTCGGCGACCGTGCGCGCCTCGGCCATCATCTCCGCGGCCAGCGCGCGCGTGGCCGGAAAACGGCAGATCGCCGCCAGCGATGCGTGCGTGAGCGCGCTCACCGGGTTGAAAGTGAGGTTGCCCCACAGCTTGAGCCAGATCTCGGAACGCAGGTCGGACGACACCGGGGCCTTGAAGCCCGCGCGTGTCAGGGCGTCGGAGATGCGCTGCACCCGCTCCGACTTGCCGTTGTCGGGTTCGCCCAGCGAGAAGCGATTGCCTTCGATGACCCGGACGACGCCCGGCGCAACCAGTTCGGAGGCCGGGTAGACGACCGAGCCGATGATCCGCTCGCCGGGGATCGCGGCCGCGATCGTGCCGTCGGGGTCGACCGACTTCAGCGGGCGCCCGTCGAATTCGCCGCCCAGCTTGTGGAAGTACCACCACGGAATGCCGTTCTGCAGCGTGACCACCGCGGTTTCGGCCCCGAACATCGCGGGCACGTCGGCCGCCAGTGCGCCGACCTGCTGCGCCTTCAGGGCCAGCAGCACGAAATCCTGCGGCCCGGCGTCGGTCGTTTTCTGCACCGCGCGCACGTTGCGCGCCACTTGCTCGGTGCCGTCCTCCTCGATCAGCCGGAAGCCATGCGCGTTGATCGTCTGCAGGTTGGCGCCGCGCGCGATGAAGGTCACTTCTTCGCCCGCGAGCGCCAGGCGCGCGCCCAGGTACCCGCCGATCGAGCCGGCTCCCACCACCGCGATCTTCATCGGTTCCGCCTCATTCCTGACGGTACTCGTTGCGCAGCGTGCCGATGCCCTCGATCGACACCTCGACCACGTTTCCCGCCTTCATCGGCAGCACGCCCAGCGAGGTTCCGCAGGCGATCAGGTCGCCGGGCTCGAGCGTCATGTCGCGCGAGATCAGGCTCACCAGTTGCGCGGGGGCGAAGATCATGTCGGACACCGGGAAATTCTGACGCTCGCGCCCGCCCAGCAGCGTGCGTACCGACAGGCCCGACGGCTCGATCCCGGTCGCGATCACCGGCCCGAAGACGCCGAAAGTGTCGAAGCTCTTCGCGCGGGTCCACTGCGCGAACGCGGCGTCGCGGCCGACGATCTCGATCGCGGTGACATCGTTGACGCAGGTGTAGCCGAAGATGTGCTGCGCGGCCTCGCCGGGCGAGACGTTCGAGCAACGCCGACCGATCACGACGCCGAGTTCGCCCTCGTAGACGACCCGGCCGCCGTACGAGACCGGCGCGCGGATCGGCTGCCCGTGAGCGCAATACGCGTTGGCGCCCTTGATCAGGTAGAGCGGCTCGGCGGGAATCGCGAGTTCCTGCTTCGCTGCGGCGGCGTGGAAGTTGTTCCAGATGCACACGAACTTCGACGGCTGGCTGGGCGGCAGCCACTCGATCGAGTCGGTCGGCAGCCGCTCGCCGGTCGGCGCATGCCCGCCGAACATGTCGCCTTCGTGCACCACGACCTCGTCGCCGTCGAGCAGGCCGAACCCGGCGCGTCCATCGCGCCGGAAGCGCATCCAGAGGTTCGAGTCGTGTGCCATGCGCGCGGATGTTAGCATCCGCGCCCCGCCTACAGGCGCGAAGCCCGGGGCCGGCCCTCGCGTGGCCCGGTTCAGCCCAGCCGTGTGCGCTGCTCGCGCAGCCGTTCGAGCGTCGCGGAGAATGCGGCGACCCGGCCGCGTTCCTGCTCGACCACCGCCGCCGGCGCACGCTCGACGAAGCTGGGGTTGCCGAGCCTGGCCTCGGCCTTGCCGATCTCGCCTTCGACGCGCGCGATCTCGCGGTCGAGGCGCTGGCGCTCGGCCGCGACGTCGACCTCGATTCTCAGCATCAGCCGCGCCTCGCCGACGAACTGCACCGGTGCCACCGACCCGGACGGCAGTTCGGCGACGATCTCGACCGCGTCGAGCCGCGCGAGCGCCCGCAGGTACGGCGCGAACGTCGCCAGTTGCGCTGCGTCGCCCGCCGCCACCAGCGGCAGCCGCTGCGCCGGCGACACGCCCATCTCGCCGCGCAGCGCGCGGCACGCGTCGACCATCGACTTCAGCCCGGCCACCCAGCGCTCGGCCGCTTCGTCGACAGCCTGCGCCTGTGCCTGCGGATACGGCTGCGTCATGATCGAATGGCGCCGCTGCGCGAGTGCCTCGGCCAGTTGCGCGCCCGAGAGCTGCTGCGCGCCGCGTTCGCCGTAGCGCATCGCCAGGGGTGCGACTTTCTGCCACAGTTCTTCGGTGATGAACGGAACGACCGGGTGCGCCAGCCTGAGCACCGCCTCGAGTACGCGCAGCAGCGTGCGCCGCGTGGCGCGGGCCCGCGCCGCGCCGCTTGCGTCGTCGTCGGCCTGCTGCAACTGCACCTTCGCCAGTTCGAGGTACCAGTCGCAGTACTCGTTCCAGACGAACTCGTAGATCGCGCGCGCAGCGAGGTCGAAGCGGTAGTCTTCGAAGTGCCTGGCCACTTCGGCCTCGGTGCGCTGCAACCGGGAGACGATCCAGCGATCGGCGGTGCTCGGGTCGAGTCCGGTGCCTGGCGCAAAGCCGCAGTCGTGGCCTTCGCAGTTCATCAGCACGAACCGCGTGGCGTTCCACAGCTTGTTGCAGAAGTTGCGGTAGCCCTCGCAGCGGTTCAGGTCGAAATTGATGTTGCGCCCCGGCCCGGCCAGCGACGCGAAAGTGAAGCGCAGCGCGTCGGCGCCGAACGCCGGGATGCCCTGCGGATACTCCTTGCGCGTGCGCTTCTCGATCGACGCGGCCTGCTTCGGGTTCATCAGGCCCGAGGTGCGCTTGGCCACCAGCGCGTCGAGCGCGATGCCGTCGATCAGGTCGATCGGGTCGAGCGTGTTGCCCTTGCTCTTCGACATCTTCTGGCCTTCGGCGTCGCGCACCAGCGCGTGCACGTAGACGTGCCGGAACGGCACCTGTCCGGTGAACGCGAGGGTCATCATGACCATTCGCGCCACCCAGAAGAAGATGATGTCGAACCCGGTGACCAGCACCGACGACGGCAGGAACTGCGCGAGTCGGGGCAGCAGGTTCGGGCGGTCGTCGCGAAACGGCTGCTGCGGATCGACCAGGCTCGAGAAAGGCACCAGCGCGGAGGAGAACCAGGTGTCGAGCACGTCGGCGTCGCGCACCAGCGGGCCGCTCCAGCCGGCGGCGTCGGCCTGCGCGCGCGCGTCGGCCTCGCTGCGGGCAACGAACACGCTGCCGTCGTCGATCGGCTGCCCGTCTTCGTCAGCCTTGTACCAGGCCGGGATCTGGTGGCCCCACCACAGCTGGCGCGAGATGCACCAGTCCTGGATGTTGGTGAGCCAGTGGTTGTAGGTGGCGGCCCAGTTCTCGGGCACGAAACGGATCGAGCCGTCGGCGACCACCTCGAGCGAGCGCTGCGCGATGCTCTTGCCGGCCAGCAGCGAGTCGGCAGGAGCGGGCCTGGCCGTCGCGACGAACCACTGGTCGGTGAGCATCGGTTCGATGACCGCGTTGGTGCGGTCGCCCCGCGGCACCATCATCCGGTGCGCCTTGACCGAATCGAGCAGGCCGAGCGCCTCGAGATCGGCCACCACCATGCGGCGTGCGTCGTAGCGGCCGTGGCCGCGATACTTCGGCGGCGCATTCTCGTTGATGCGCGCGTCGAGCGTGAGCACGCCGATCACCGGCAGGCCGTGGCGCTGGCCGACCGCGTAGTCGTTGAAGTCGTGGGCTGGCGTGACCTTGACCGCGCCGGTGCCGAATTCGCGCTCGACACAGGCGTCGGCGACGATCGGGATCTCGCGCCAGCCCAGCGCCTTGCCGCGGCGCACGACCTCCGCGAGTGCGAGTCCCGAGCCCTCGAAGGCCGGATCGTCGGCTTGGCCCGACAGCGGCAGCAGCACCGACCTGCCCACCAGCGGGGCGTGGCGCTCGTCGTCCGGGTGGACCATCACCGCCGTGTCGCCGAGCATCGTCTCGGGGCGCGTGGTGGCCACGGTGATCGAGCCGCTGCCGTCGGCGAGCGGATAGCGGATCTGCCAGAGCTGGCCTTCCTCTTCCTCGCTGACCACTTCGAGATCGGATACCGCGGTGAGCAGGTCGGGATCCCAGTTGACCAGCCGCTTGCCGCGATAGATCAGTCCCTGCTCGTACAGCCGCACGAACACTTCCTTCACGACTTCCGAGAGCTTCGGATCCATCGTGAAGTACTCGAGCGACCAGTCGGTGGATGCGCCGATTCGCCGCATCTGGCGGGTGATCGTCGAGCCCGACTGCTGCTTCCAGGCCCAGACACGCTCGACGAACTGCTCGCGGCCAAGGTCGTGGCGCGAGATGCCCTGCGCGTCGAGCTGGCGTTCGACGACAATCTGCGTGGCGATGCCGGCGTGATCGGTGCCCGGCAGCCACAGCGTGTTGGCGCCGCGCATCCGGTGGTAGCGCGTGAGCGCGTCCATCACCGTCTGGTTGAACGCATGGCCCATGTGCAGCGTGCCGGTGACGTTCGGCGGCGGCAGCTGGATCGAGAACGCTTCGGCGCCCGGCGCATTGCCGGCGGCGAAGTAACCGCGCGACTCCCAGATCGGATACCAGCGAGCTTCGATGTCGGCGGGCTCGAAGCTCTTCGCGAGCGCTTCGGCGGCGCCCGCAGCCGCATTCGGCGGGCCGGCCGAGGGAGTCGCAGCGGTCATGTTCGCAAGTGTCTGATCACAAACGCAAAATTATATCCGTGGCGCGACCGGGTCGGTGCCGCGCGCGCGGATCACTTCGTCGTGCACCCGGGTGATCTCCTCGGCGACCGCGCGCGCGACCAGGTCGCGGATCAGCTGCTCGAGCGTGCTGCCGAGGTCGGCCGCGAGCGACTCGGTGGCGCGCCCGATCACCGCCTGCAGGTTCTCGCGCAGCTGCGCATCGAGCAGCGCGTCGGCGCGCCCGAGCAGGCCTTCGAGCACGTTCTCGCGCACGCGCATCGCGAGTTGCGCCCAATCGATCTCGACGAGCGTGCGCGGCAACTCGCTGCTGTCGTAGCGCGGGACCTCGACCACCTCGGTGAGCAACGGAATCGCGTTTTCGCCGGCTTCGCCGGCAGCGGCTGCCGCGCTCCTGAGCGTGTCGGCCAGGCGCTCGAGATCGTCTTCGGTGTTCACGCCGCCCCCGGAGTCTCGGCAAGATCGTGGCGCCCGAGCGGATAGCCGCGGTCGCGGTAGAAGCGCCAGCGCTCGCGCGCGGCCGCGCGGTCGGTGTCGTCGGAGGCGACCACTTCGATCAGCCGCTCGAAGCGGCTGAACATCGGCGGCATGCCGCCGCCCAGGTTCACCAGCACGTCGTGAAACGGGGGCTCGACCGGCTCGGCCGCGAGCAGCACCGGCGTCTCGGCGGCCAGCGGGTCGCCGGCGCCCACGTGGGGAATGAAGTCGTGCTGCGAGAAGGCCCACAGCAGCCGGTCGAATTCGTCGAGGCGCACCGCATCGTCGCACCAGACCAGGACCTTGTGGCGCGCGCGATAGACCTTGCGCACCAGCCGGCATCCGTAGCGCAGCTTGTCGGCCGCGTTGAAGTGGAAGTCGACGCGGGTCAAGGCGTCAGCCTCGCGCACGCGCCAGCAGGAAGTTGGCGAGCAGCGGCACCGGGCGGCCGGTTGCACCCTTGTTCGTGCCCGACTTCCAGGCAGTGCCGGCGATGTCGAGGTGCGCCCAGTCGTAGCCCTTGGCGAAGCGCGACAGGAAGCAGGCGGCGGTGACCGAGCCCGCCGGCCGGCCGCCGATGTTGGCCATGTCGGCGAACGGCGATTTCAGCTGCTCCTGGTATTCCTCGTCGAGCGGCATGCGCCAGCAACCGTCGCCGATCTCGTTGCCGGCCTCCAGCAGTTCGGTGGCCAGCGCGTCGCTGGGCGAGAACAGGCCCGAGCGATGGTGGCCCAGCGCGATCACGCAGGCGCCGGTGAGCGTGGCCACGTCGATCACGGTCGACGGCTTGAACCGCTGCACGTAGGTGAGCGCGTCGCACAGGATCAGGCGCCCCTCGGCATCGGTGTTCAGGATCTCGACGGTCTGCCCCGACATGCTCGCGACGATGTCGCCCGGCTTCGTCGCACGACCTCCTGGCATGTTCTCGGTGGTGGGCACGACCACGACCAGGTTGAGCTTCAGTTTCAGCTCGGCGACCGCGCGCATCGCGCCGAGCACCGACGCCGCGCCGCACATGTCGAACTTCATCTCGTCCATCTCGGCGGCGGGTTTCAGCGAAATGCCGCCGGTGTCGAATGTGATGCCCTTGCCGACCAGCGCGATCGGGGGCTGCTTCGCGCCCGCGCCCTGGTAGCGCAGGACGATCAGCTTCGGCGGCTGCTCGGAGCCGCGCGCCACCGACAGCAGCGCGCCCATCTTCAGCGCCTGCATCTGGCGCACATCGAGCACCTCTGCCTTCAGGCCGAGTTCGCGCGCCATCTTCCTCGCGGTGTCGGCGAGATACGCGGGCGTGCAGTGGTTGGCCGGCAGGTTGCCGAGTTCGCGCGCCATGTCGACGCCGTTGGCGATCGCGGTGGCCTGCGCGACCGCGGCGCGAAAGGCGCCGCCCGCGGAGACCGGCAGCACGACCCGCTTCGGACGCACCGGCCGGGTTTCGCGCTTCGTCTTCAGCGTCTCGAAGCGGTAGGCGATCTCGCGGCCCGTCAGCACCTGCGCGCGCAGCTTCCATTCGGTGTCGCGGCCCGTGACCGGCGCCTCGTGCAGCAGCGAGAGCGCTTCGTCGGCCGCGAGTTGCCCGGCGGCCTGCAGGGCGCCGCGCACCGCGTCGGTGAACGCCCTGGCAGCGGCTTCGCGGGCCTCGCCCATCGATACCAGCAGCGCGCGCGGCAGGTGGCCGTCGAGTTGCACCAGCAGCGTGGAGCCGGCCTTCGCCGGCAGGTCGCCGCTGCGGATCACTTTCGCGAGGCGCCCGCCATGCACCGCGTCGATTTCCCTGCCGCCCGCAGTGAGCTCCTTGCCCGCCAGGACCGGCACCAGCGCGCAGTCGGCGCGCGCGCGTCCGGGGGGTGTCGTACGTGTGCTAAATTGCATCGCTTGCTCTTTCTCGTCTCGAACCGGTCGATTATACGAGGCTATGCTCTTCAAGAAGGCGCTGCGGCGCGACCTCGTCAATCTCGCCGGCACCGTCTTCGCGACGCTCTTCGTCATCATGCTGACGACGTCGCTGATCCGCCTGCTCGGGCGTGCCGCCGGCGGGCGCGTCGACACCGCAAGCGTGCTGCCGCTGATCGCCTTCAACGCGATCGGGATCCTTCCGGTGCTGCTGGTGCTCACCATCTACATCGCGGTGCTGATGTCGCTCACGCGCGCCTATCGCGACTCCGAGATGGTGATCTGGTTCGCGAGCGGACGCAGCCTCGCGGCGTGGGTGCGGCCGGTGCTCGGCTTCGCGGCCCCGATCGCGCTGGTGGTGGCCGTGATCGCGTTCTTCGTCTCGCCGTGGGCCCAGCGGCAGGCGAGCGAATACCAGCAGCGCTTCGCGCAGCGCGAAGACATCTCGCAGGTCTCGGCCGGGCGGTTCCGCGAGTCGGTCTCGGCCAACCGTGTGTTCTTCGTCGAGGAACTCGACGCGGCCCAGACCGAAGTGCGCAACGTGTTCGTCACGCAGACGCGCGGCGAACTGCTCACGGTGGTGGTCTCGCGCAGCGGGCGCATCGAGAACGAGCGCGACGGCACGCGCTTTCTCGTGCTCGAGGACGGCCGTCGCTACGACGGCGCGATGGGGCGTCCCGACTTCCGGCTGATGGAGTTCGGGCGCTACGGGCTCAGGCTCGAGCCGCGCAGCCCGACGCTCGGCGACCAGCGCGCGAAGGCCCGGACGACGCTCGAGTTGCTGCGCGACCCCACGCCGCGTCACCTCGGCGAGCTGTCGTGGCGCATCAGCCTTCCGGTGTCGGCGCTGCTGATGGCGCTGCTGGCGATCCCGCTTTCGGCGATCAACCCGCGCGTGGGCCGTTCGATCAACCTGCTGGTCGCGCTGCTGGTCTACGTCACCTACAGCAACCTCACCTCGCTCGTGCAGGCCTGGATCTCGGGGGAGAAGCTGTCGTTCGGCATCGGCGCGTGGGCGCTGCATGCGGCGGTTCTCGCGCTGGCGGGCCTGCTGTTCTGGCGCCGGATGACGCTGCCGCGCCGCCCGTTGCGCCGCCTGGTCTGGCGCACATGAGAACGCTGCGCGGCTACCTCGGGCGCCAGATCGTCGCGGCGCTGGTGTTCGTGCTCTTCGGTTTTCTCGCGCTGTTCGCGTTCTTCGACTTCATCAACGAGCTCGACGACGTCGGCCGCGGCGGCTATCGGCTGCAGCACGCGCTCGCCTTCGTGCTGCTCGGGTTGCCGGGGCACGTCTACGAACTGATGCCGATCGTCGCGCTGATCGGCACCATCTATGCGCTGGCGCAATTCGCCGCCAATTCCGAATTCACCGCGATGCGCGCCGCAGGCCTCGGGCGGCGTCAGGCACTGGGCAGCGTCGCGCGCATCGGGCTGGTGGTCGCGGTGCTCACCGCGCTGGTCGGGGAAGTGGTGTCGCCAGCGGCCGAGCGCCTGGCCCAGCAGTTGCGACTCTCCGCAATCGGCGCATCGGTCGCCGGGCAGTTCCGCTCCGGGCTGTGGCTGAAGGACTCGGTGCGCGGCGCTGGCGGCGAGGTCGAGCGGCTGCGTTTCGTCAACATCGGCGAGTTGCTGCCCGATGGCACGCTGCGCGAGGTGCGCGTGTTCGAGTTCGACGCCGAGCTGCGGCTGTCGGAGATCGTCCACGCCCGCGTGGGCCGCTACGCGCCGCCCGACGCCTGGCGGCTCACCGACGTCGACGCGACGCGCTTCGTCGAGGTCCGGATCGGCGCCGACGCTCCGGCGCTGCACGCCGAGCAGTCGCGTCCGGCCGAGCGCCTCTGGAAGAGCGACCTCACGCCGGGGCTGCTCGGCGTGCTGCTGGTGCAGCCCGACCGGATGTCGGCGCTCAGCCTGTATCGATACGTGCGGCACCTGAAGGAGAACCGGCAGAACTCGGCGCAGTACGAGATCGCGCTCGCCAGGAAACTCGTCTATCCGCTCGCGGTGATCGTGATGATGGCGCTCGCGCTGCCCTTTGCGTACCTGCAGGCGCGCGCCGGCGGCATCGGCTACAAGGTGTTCGCCGGCATCATGCTCGGAATCGCCTTCCATTTCCTCAACGGGCTGTTCTCTCACCTGGGCCTGCTCAATACCTGGCCGCCGCTGCTGTCGGTCAGCATCCCGAGCATCGGTGCGTTCGCGCTGGCGCTGGGCATGCTCGCCTGGGTCGACCGGGCGCGCTGACTGGCGAAGCCGGCCGCTGGGGGGCTGCGCGCCGACGCAGATTTCCGTGGACTCGGGACCCGATGCTGAATTAGCATTTGCCCGAGGCCGCCGCGCGTGCCGCGCCCAACCGGTGCCGGCACATGCGGTCCGTCCGGATCGAGGAGGAGGAGAGGCAGCCATGCTGCCGTTTCGGGGCGCACAGCGATGTGCGCCGTTTTTTTTGCCGGCGAGCACCCGATGATCGCCTTCGTGGAGCGGACGTTCGCCGATGCGGCAGCGGCGCGACGCAGCTTCCTGCTGGTGCTCGCGCTGATCACCGCGCTGCGCGCCTGGTTCGCGGCCACGCTGCCCTTCACCAGCGACGAGGCGTATTTCCACCTGTGGGGCCGGCACCCCGACTGGGGCTTCTACGACCACCCGCCGATGATCGGCTGGTGGCTCGCGGCGCTCGACTCGCTCTCGCAGCACCGCTTCGTGCTGCGCCTGCCCGCGCTGCTCGCGCCGCCGCTGGTGGCGCTGGTCGGCTGGCAGTTGCTGCGCCGGCACGGCGAGGCGCTCGCGTGGTCGGGCGCCACGCTGCTGCTGCTGGTGCCGCTGAACGCGTGGAACGTGGCGATCACCACCGACATCCCGCTGATGCTGTTCGGCGCGCTGACGGTGGCGCTGTACCTGCGCGCCCGGGCAAGCGGCCACATGGCCGATTTCCTCCTGGCGGGCCTCGCGCTGGGCGGGGCGCTGTTGTCGAAGTATTTCGCGGGGCTGCTGGCAATCGCGATCTTCGCGGACATGGTTCGCAGGCCCGACCGCCGCTCGCTCGCCGGCCTGGCCCTGATCGTCGTCGGCTCGCTGCCCGGGGCCGCGATCCAGGTCGCCTGGAACTCGCAGCATTGCTGGCCGAACGTGATGTTCAACCTGGTCAACCGGCACGGCGACGCCGGCCTGTCGTGGCGCACGCCGCTGCTGTACCTGCTCAGCCTGGCCTACGTGCTCACTCCGGCGATCGCCTGGCGCGTGGTCACCGGGCGCACCGACGGCGTCGCGGCGCCGGCGGTGCGCGACGAGTGCGCATCGTTGCGCTGGCTGGCGCTCGCGCCGCTGGCGATCTTCGCGGCGCTGTCGCTGGTGAAGACGATCGGGCTGCACTGGCTCGCGGCTTTCGTGCTGCCGGCGGTGCTCTGGTTCGTGCTTTCGTCGGGCGCACGCGCGCGCGCCGGCGCGCTCGCGACCGCAGGCCTGATCGCCGTCGCGCACTGGCTCGCGATCGGCACGCTCGCGCTGCTGCCCACCGAGACGTTCCGGTCGCTGTCGAATTACCAGGGTGTGGTGATGACGGTGCACGGCGACGAACTCGCGCGCGCGCTCGCGCCCTGGCGCGGCCGCTATGTGATCGCCTCCGACGGCTACTCGCCGGCGGCGACGATCGGCTACGCGCTCGGCGAGCATGTGATCGTGTTCGGCCCGGGCACCAGCCACGCGCGCCACGACGACATCCTCACCGATTTCCGCGCGCTCGAAGGGCGCGACATCCTGATCGTCAGGCGCCGGGCCGCATCGGCGGCCGACTACGAGCCGTACTTCGACCGCGTGAGGTTGCGCGAGATTTCGATCCGCGGGGCGGTGTTCCACCTGGTCGAGGGCGAGGGCTTTCGCTATCCGGCCTACCGCGATCGCGTGCTCGAAGCGGTGCGCCAGCGCTACTACGCGCTGCCGCGCTGGCTGCCTTCGGGGCCGTGCTATTTCTGCGACCGGTATTTTCCCGAACGCGCCTGCCGGCGGCAGGCAGGCGCCGAACGATGAACCTGCAGCAACTGCGCTTCGTGCGCGAGACCGTGCGCCAGCACTTCAGCCTGACGCGCGCGGCGATGGCGATCGGCACTTCGCAGCCGGCAGTCTCGCGTGGCATCCTCGAACTGGAGGCCGAGCTCGGCGTCGACGTTTTCGTGCGCCACGGAAAGCGCATCCTCGGCCTGACCGAGCCCGGCAAGGAGGTGCTGGCGCGCGCCGAGCGCGTACTCGCCGAGCTCGACGGCATCGAACGGATCACCGCCGACTTTCGCGCGCGCGACGCGGGCGAGCTGCGCGTGGCCACCACGCACACGCAGGCGCGCTACGTGCTGCCCGCGGTGGTGCGTGAATTCCGCAAGCGCTATCCGGCCGTGCGGCTCACGCTGCTGCAGGGAAGCCCGAGGCAGATCACGCAATCGGTGGTCTCGCGCGAAGCCGACTTCGCGATCGCCACCGAAGTGCCCGAGGAGGCCGAGGGGCTGGTGTCGATCCCGGCGTTCGAATGGGAACACGTCGCGGTCGTGCCCTCGAAGCATCCGCTGGCGGGACAGCCTCTGTCGCTGCAGGCGCTGGTCAGGCATCCGCTCGTCACCTACGTCGAGGAATTCGCCGGCCGCCGCCGCATCGACCGGGCCTTTGCCGACGCGGGGCTGCAGCCCGACGTGGTACTGGCCGCGATCGACACCGACGTGATCAAGACCTACGTCAGGCTCGGCCTCGGCGTGGGCATCATGAGCGGGCTCGGCTACGACGCGGCGCACGACCGCGGCCTGGTCGCGATGCCCGCGGGCGCGCTGTTCGGCATGAACCACGTGCGGCTCGCAGTGCGCCGTGATGCGTTCCTGCGCGGATTCGCGATCGCTTTCATCGAGTTGTTCGCTCCCGGCGTCGATCGGCGCGTCCTGGATCGGCTCGCGCAGCGGCGCTGACGTCGGCATCGGTCTGCGGGCCTCGGGTAAGTCCCGATGCGAGCGGCGCGGCCCGGGCGATCGCGGGGGCTTCGGCTGCGCTTATCCTTGGCCGATGGCGGCACCGCGCGGCGTGCCGCATCCCCCGCGCCGAGAAGAGTCGATCCCGCATGCGCCCGAGCGCCACGTTCGCCACGTTCGCAGTCTTGTCATTGGCGGCCTCGTCGACGGCTGTACGCGCGCTCGTGCGCGTCGTCGCACGTGCGCTCGCGCGCGTCGTCGTGGACGCGCTGGCGGCGCGCTCGCTGGCATGGCTGATCGCGATCCCGCTGGTCTGGCCGCTGGCCGCACAGGCACAAGCGGTTACGTTGAAGACCTCGAGCTGGCTGCCCGCTTCGCATCCGCTGACCCGGTCGCAGGCGAAGTGGTGCGACGAAGTCGAACAGGCCACCAGCATGCGGGTGCGCTGCAGTGCGCTGCCCAGGCCGGTGAGCCCGCCGCCGGGTACTTTCGACGCGGTGCGCGACGGCCTGGCCGACCTGTCGTTCTCGGTGCACGCGTACACGCCCGGGCGGTATCCGATCACGCAGATCGCCGAACTGCCGTTCGCCGGCACGACCGCCGAGGCCGCGTCGCGGGCCTGGCAGCGGATCTTCGCCAGGCACCTGGCGGCGCTCAACGACCACCGTGGCCTGAAGGTGATCGCCGTGTTCACGCACGGGCCGGGCCAGATCTGCAACGCGCGCCGGCCGGTCGCCTCGCTCGCCGACATGGAGGGCCTGCGTTTCCGGGTCGACGGCGGCACGGTCAGCGACATCGGCAAGGCGATCGGCGTCACGGTGGTGATGAAGCCCGCATCGGAGACACTCGAACTGCTCGGCTCGGGCGCGATCGACGGCACTTTCTCGCCGGCGGAATCGATCTCGTCGCTCAGGCTCGAGAAGGCGATCCACCATTGCACGATCGTTCCCGGCGGCCTGTACAACACCAGCTTCGCGTTCGTCATGAACCAGGCCGCCTGGGAGCGCATCTCGAAGACCGATCAGGCGGCGATCGAGCGGCTCTCGGGCGAGCACGCGGCGATGCTGTTCGGGCGCGCCTGGGACCAGGCCGATCGGCGCGGCATCGCGCTGCTGCAGGCGAGCGGCGTGCGCGCGATCGTGGCGGGCAGGGCCTTCGTCGACGAGATCCGCGCGCGTGCGGCACCGCTCGAGCACAAGTGGGTGGTCGACGCGAAGGCGCGCGGGGTGGCCGATCCGGAGCAGGTGCTCAGGGAGTTCCGTGCCGAGGCGGCGCGATTGCGATAGGAGAACGCGATGTCGAAGATCGGATTCATCGGTGCCGGGACGATGGGGGCGCCGATGATCGGCCACCTGCTCGATGCCGGCCACGAAGTGGCGGTGCACGTGCGCCGGCGCGAGGCGGCGGCCGCGCTGTTCGAGCGCGGCGCGCGCTACGCGCAGACACCGGCCGAGGCGGCGCGCGGCGCCGAATTCGTCTGCACCAACGTGACCGGCACGGCCGACGTCGAGTCGGTGCTGTTCGGCGAGAACGGCGCCGCCGGCGCGACCGAAGCAGGTGCGATCGTGATCGATTTCTCCACCATCTCGGCGGTGGCCACGCGCGAGTTCGCGCGCCGGCTCGCGCAGCAGCGCATCGACATGCTCGACTGCCCGGTGTCGGGCGGCGCGGCGGGCGCGCGGCAGGCCACGCTGTCGATCAGCGTCGGCGGCGATGCCGCGGTGCTCGAGCGCGCCCGCCCGCTGCTCGAGCGGCTCGGGCGCACGATCACGCACGTGGGCGGACACGGGGCCGGGCAGGTGGTGAAGGCCTGCAACCAGATCGTGCAGGTGGTCAACATCGAAGGCATCGCCGAGGCGATGCTGTTCGCGTCGGCCAACGGCGTCGACCCGGCGCGGATGCTGCCGGCGCTTCAGGCCGGCATGGCCGGCAGCCGCATGCTCGACCTGATGGGCACGAAGATGGCCGAGCGCGATTTCGCGGCCGGCATCGAGGCGCGACTTCACCAGAAAGACTTCGGGATGGTGATCGAGGCGACGCAGGCGCTCGGCCTGTCGCTGCCTGCCGCCGCGATCGTCTCGCAGCAGTTGAATGCGCTCGTCGGCAACGGCTGGGGACGCGACGACACCTCGTCGCTGCTGCGCGTGCTCGAAGGCGCCAACCGGGGGCGGGCGGCGAACGAGGAGTAGGCCCGCGGGCCGATCGCGGGGCGCAACGCCGTACTCGGCGAACGTGTATAATCGCCGCTCTTCGGGGCGGTAGCTCAGCTGGGAGAGCGTCGCGTTCGCAATGCGAAGGTCGGGAGTTCGATCCTCCTCCGCTCCACCACACGACTTCTGAAGGCCAACCCGTCGCGGTTGGCTTTTTCATGCGTCTCCTCGTGTTGCCCTGACCGGCCGGTACAGGCACACGAGAGGAATCGAGGAATGCCCGGCAAGATGCTCCGGCGACTGCTTGCGGCCGCGCTGGTCATGGCAGCGGCCGGCTGCGCGACCACCGGTCCGGAACAACCGGTCGCCATCACGTTTGCCCACATCAACGACGTCTACGAGATCGAGCCGGTCGAGGGAGGCAGGTTCGGTGGGCCGGCGCGCTGGGCCACGGTGTTCCGCGAGCTCAGGCAAGGCAGCGGCACGCCGGTGATCGTCACGCTGGGCGGGGATTACCTGGCGCCCTCGGCGCTGGGTACTGCCAGGGTGGATGGCGAACCGCTGGCCGGTCGCCAGATGGTGGACGTGCTCAATGCAGTCGGCGTGGACTGGGCCACGTTCGGCAATCACGAGTTCGACGTATCCGAGGCGGCCTTCCGCCGTCATCTGGGTCAGGCACGGTTCAGGCTGGTTTCCACCAACGTCACGCAGGCCGATGGCAAGCGGTTCGACGGCGTGGCGACGTCGATGGTCGTGCCCGTCGATGCGGGCGGCCGCACGCTGCACCTGGGGGTGCTGGGCGTGACGGTGGATGCGGTGAGCAACCCGTGGGTCGGCTACCGCAATGCGATCCAGGCGGCGCGCGAGGAAATAGGCAGGCTGCGCGGCAAGACCGACGCCATCATTGCCCTCACCCACCTGCCGCTGGCCCAGGACGCCCAGTTCCTGGAGGCCCTGCCCGAGATCGACCTGTCCCTGGGAGGCCACGAGCACGAGAACTGGAACCTGCGGCGCGGCAGCCAGTTCGCACCGATCGTGAAGGCCGATGCCAATGGGCGCAGCATCGCGGTGGTGACGATGAGCTTCGGCGCCCCGGGCACGCGCCCCACGGTGTCGACGCGCTGGCAACTGGTGGACGAACGCATTCCCCCGGATCCGGATGTGGCCAACGTGGCTCGACGCTGGACCGAAGCGGGCTTTGCCGGCTTTCGCAGCCAGGGCTTCGACCCGACGGCGCTGGTGGCAACGACCACCGAGCCGCTGGATGGCCGCGAGGCCACGGTGCGCAACCGCCCGGGCCGGTTGACCGACCTGATCACCGAGGCGATGGCCCGCGTCGCCGGTGGGGCTGACGTGGTGCTGTTCAACAGCGGTTCGGTCCGCATCGACGACGTGCTGCCGGCGGGGCCGATCACCGAATACGACGTGATCCGCGTGCTGCCCTTCGGCGGCAGCGTGGTGTCCGTGCTGATGGAGGGCGAACTGCTCGCCCGCGTGCTGGAAACCGGCGAGAACAACCAGGGGCTGGGCGGCTATCTGCAGACGCGCGGTGCGCAACGCGGCGCCGACGGTTGGCAGGTGGGCGGAAAGCCGATCGACGCGCAATCGCGCTACCGGGTCGCGCTGGCGGACTTCCTGCTGACCGGCCGCGAGGTCAACCTCGGGTACCTCGGGCGCGACCATCCCCAGGTGCATGACCTGAAAGAGCACGGCGACATCCGCAAAGCGCTGATCACCGAACTGACGCGTGCCTATCCCGCGCGGCAGTAGCAGCGCCGGGCGCAGCCGCGAGACCGGGTGCCCCGAGGGATGACCGGTTGGCGAGGCAGTTCTGGCGATCCCAGAGCGACCTCGCCTGGAACGCCTGTCGGCGTGAGCCGTTTGCGCATCGTTGGTGCTGCGGTCTCCAGCGCGAGCCTTGCGAACCTCTGTGCGGCTGTCGTTCCGTGCTTCTGTTCGATCTCCTCGACTTCATCTGTGAGGATCCCTTGCAGGGCGTCGAAGTCGTCACTGTTCACCGCCATCCGCAGGGCGTCCCGCCAGTGTGCCGTACGCGTCGCTGGTGGCAGGTCCGGATGCGCTGCCGCCCGACGCGCCGCGTGCGCTCCTGGCGATCAGCAAGTTGGTTGGTCGGCGAGGGCTTCGACCACCCGCCGCTGGGCACGCGGGTGCTCGCCATGTCGGTGTCCTGCAAGAGGGCACACTCCAGCAGTACGCCGGGCGTCTGCATCGGGAACACGCCAGCAAGACCGACCTGCGGATCATCGACTTCGTGGACGCCGGCCATCCGACCTTGCTGCGGATGTGGGACAAGCGCCAGCGCGGCTACCGGGCCATGGGGTACCGGATCAAGGCCGAGGCCGCGCCGTATGAGAGTCTTCTTTGATGTGCCGATGCATATTCAAGCGGACTTGAATTGGAGCGAGCGATCAGGTCCCGATCACCCAAGGCAATATGGCGTGAATTACTAATTTTGTATATACTTTGTTAATATCGGTGTCTCGGAGTTGGTCATGTCCAAAGAAGCCGTGTTCACCCTGAAGCTGGAGCCCGAACTGCGCAACGCCTTCATGGCCGAGGCCGAGGCCAGCCACCGCCCGGCGTCGCAGGTCGTGCGGGAACTGATGCGCGAGTTCGTAGAGCGTCAACGGCAGGCACGCGAGTACGACGCGTTCCTGCGCGTAAAGGTCGATACGGCGCGCGCGCAGATCGCCTCGGGTCAGGTCTCCAGCAGCGCTGACGTCGAAGCGCGCTTCGCTGCCCGTCGCGCCGCGCTACGGGCCAAGGCCGGCGGCGCTGACGCATGAGGGTCCTGTGGACTCTGTCCGCCGAGCAGGACCGCGCCGACATCGTCGACTTCATCGCCCAGGACAACCCGCTCGCTGCCATCCGGATGGATGAGCTCTTCGGGGCAGCGGTCGGCCGACTGGGCGAGCACCCCTCGATGGGGCAGCCCGGACAGATACCGGGCACCCGTGAGTTGATCCCGCACGAGAGCTACCGGCTGGTCTACGAGGTGCAGGCCGACACCGTCTGGATCCTGGCCCTGGTGCACACCGGACGCCTGTGGCCGCCAACCTGACCGTGAGGGGCGGGCACTCGAAGGCCCCTACCCGCAACCCGCAGGCGCTCGCGGCGTTGCTCGCAAGCTCAACCGGCGCGTCTTGTGCCCGACAACCACCCACCACCACGAATCCGCAAAGCCAGGCCTCTCTGCCTTCGGCCGCATGGGCGAGCTCCTCGCCTACCTGACCGAGAACTGCTGCCACGGCGAGCGGCGCCCGGCGCAGGTCGGCCCGGCCTGCGCCTGCTGACGGCGCCGCGTCTCCCCGTCACCGAACGAAATCGAGGCATCCATGGGCGAAGCGGACATCAGGCACGTCATCATGCAGAAGTACGGCGAAGCGGCTCGCCGCGTCGCGCTGACCGGCGCAGCCACTTCCTGTTGCGCAGCAGAGGTTCCGGCTCCCTCGACATCGTGTTGTTCGAGCGGAGCGCTGGCCGGCACCGATCCGATCACCCGCGACCTCTACGACTCCGTGCAGACCGGGCAGCTGCCCGAAGCCGCGGTGCTCGCTTCGCTCGGCTGCGGCAACCCGACCGCGCTGGCCGAACTGAAGGCCGGCGAGACGGTTCTCGATCTCGGCTCCGGCGGCGGCATCGACGTGCTGCTGTCGGCCAGGCGCGTGGGGCCCACCGGCAAGGCGTACGGCCTCGACATGACCGACGAGATGCTCGCGCTCGCCGACGAGAACAGGCGCA